>Ga0209476_10000023_pt1 | contig 120940 bp, 104 predicted proteins | sample KloWWTrecipitate_FD_187179 | JGI IMG/M metagenome (GOLD analysis project Ga0209476, IMG submission 187179) | Active sludge microbial communities from Klosterneuburg, Austria, studying microevolution and ecology of nitrifiers - Klosterneuburg... | ecosystem: Engineered > WWTP > Aerobic... | reverse complement strand
TCGCTGGTGCGATCAATGAACTCCGCACAGCGAATGCACCGGCAGGGACCGTGGGTGCTTGCCCTGATCAACGCTGGAAGGTACAGATCGGGACGCCATCGACCGCAGGGCCATACAGGCTAACAGTCGGGGTGAACCAGGTCACCTGTGCGAATTGTGGGATAACCGGAGGGACCAATGTGGATGTTAAAGGTGATGGGGGCGGCAGTGTGAATGGTTCAAACATACTTGTAGAGTCCGCAACTTCCGGGTCCGCCAATCAGATCAAGGGGCTTAAAATCGTGACCCGCAATGCGGGGTCGATCAACTACGGCATAGAGGTGGATGCGACGAACAATGTTGCGAATATAAGCAGCTCTGTTTATGGGGCATGGATCAAAGCAGTGAACCAAGCGGGAGGGAAAACCGCACAATTGTATGGCCTGCGTGGCAGTGCTGAGGCAACGGATGTTAATTCGGCTACACTTGCGAAGGGGGTGTGGGGTAGGGCGGTCAATGGGATTACAAACGATGGCTTACGTGGGGAAGCCACTGGAGGGAGCAGCTCCACAAACTATGGAGTTTACTCGGATGCCTCAAGTGGTGTGATGAACTATGGGTTGCATGCTAAAGGGTCCGGTGCCACGGGTTCCACCAACTATGGGGTCTGGACCTTAGGGCAAAACGGGACCACGAACTATGGGGTCCTCGCAAATGCGATCGGTGGTGGGGGAAGCACCAACTATGGGGTCTGGGCCACCGCGTCGGGTGGGGCCACCAACTGGGCCGGGTACTTCAAAGGTCGAGTGATGATCACGGACTCGGCTTGGGTGCTGGGCAACCAGATCGTGACTTCGGACGCGAACCTGAAAACGAACGTGGAGGACCTTACCGGGGCATTGGACAAGGTGTTGCAGATGCAGCCGAAAACGTATGAGTTCATTCAGGATGCTCTGCCACAGGCGCACCTGACCGAAGGGCCGCAAGTCGGCCTTATCGCTCAAGAACTGGAGCCCATCTTGCCGGAGGCCGTGGGGCATACCACAGTGCCTGCGGAACTGGACAGTCTGGGAGCGGAGATTTTTCCGGCCGTAGCGATCGCGGGGATCGACTATAACAAAGTGACCCCGGTGTTGATCGGTGCGATCAAAGAGCAGCAAGCGATGATCGATCAGCAACAAGCCACCATTGCCCAACTCCAAGACCAGATCAACCATTGTTGCGCAACACAAGGTGATGCGGCCCAAAGAGGAAGTGCGGAACAAGGGTCCATGCCCCAGGAGAACGAACTCCAAGAGCAGCGCCTGTTGATCATCCCCAACCCGGTGGCGGACCTCACCACGTTGGAATACTACGTGCCCAAAGCGGGCAAGGTGAGCTTGCAGGTGAGCACCAGCGATGGGAAGCCTTTGGCCACCTTGCGTGAGGAACTGGCCGAAACCGGTGCATACAACTACAGTTGGAACACCACCAAGTTGGCGGCGGGCACCTACTTCTGCACCTTCATGCTGGACGGTGCCGTGGTGGTGAAGCGTGCGGTGAAGGTGAAGTGAGAAGAACAGGATGCAAGTGACCGCAGGGTCCGCTGATCATCGGAGATGATGGTTGGCGAGACCCTGCGGCTGCATGGGTTGCTTTTGCCAGCGTCTATGTCGTTTCCGCGATCGCCCGCGCCACTCGCAAACCGTCCATCGCAGCGCTGACGATACCTCCGGCATAGCCTGCACCTTCAGCACACGGGTACAACCCACGCACTTGCGGATGCTCCAGTGTTTCCAGATCGCGGGGAATGCGGACCGGCGAGCTGGTGCGCGATTCCACGGCCACCAGCACGGCCTCGTTGGTGCGGTAGCCGTGCATTTTTTCGCCGAAGGCTTTCAACCCTTCACGCAGACGGGATGCGATCGCTTGGGGCAGCACCTCGTCCATTGTTGCGGGGACGATCCCCGGCGGGTAGCTGCACGCGGGAAGGTCAATGCTGAGGCGACGTCCGATAAAATCCTCCATGCGTTGCGCGGGCGCGGACTGCCGCTCGCCGCCGAATTTCCAGGCGTTGCGTTCCAGGCTCTGCTGCCAGCGCAGGCCCGCCAAGGCGGCGTCCGGCCCTTTGCTTTCCGGGAGGTCCGCCGGGTCCACGGCCACCACGATGCCGCTGTTGGCGAAGGGATTGTTGCGCTTGCTGGGGCTCCAGCCGTTGGTGACCACCTCGCCGGGCGCGGTGGCGCAGGGCGCGATGATGCCGCCGGGGCACATGCAGAAGCTGTACACGCCGCGCCCTTCCACCTGCTGCACCACGCTGTAGCTGGCGGGCGGCAGGAAGGGGTCGCGGACGGTGCTGTGGTAGCGGATCCGGTCGATCACCGCTTGGGGATGCTCGATGCGCACGCCCATGGCAAAGGACTTCGCCTCGATCGCGATGCCTTTGGCGTGAAGCAGCTCGAAGATGTCGCGGGCGGAATGGCCCGTGGCCAGCACCACCGAAGTGGCGAGGACCTCATCGCCCTGTGCCGTACGCACGCCGTGTATGCGACCGTCGGTGATCAGGAAGTCGTTCACGCGTGTGCCGAATCGCACTTCGCCGCCCGCCGCTTCAATGGCCTCGCGCATAGCGGTGACGATCTCGGGGAGCTTGTTGGTGCCGATGTGCGGATGGGCGTCCACGAGGATGTCCGGCGAGGCACCGAACGCGGTGAAGGTCTTCAGCACCGCCGCCACATCGCCGCGCTTGTCGCTGCGGGTATAGAGCTTACCGTCGCTGTAGGTGCCCGCGCCGCCTTCACCGAAGCAGTAATTGCTGTCGGGGTCCACCACGTGATCGCGGTTGATGGCGGCGAGGTCGCGGCGCCGTGCGCGGACGTCCTTGCCGCGCTCCAGAATGATGGGCCGTAGCCCGTGTTCGATGCAGCCCAACGCCGCGAATAGGCCGGCAGGTCCGCAGCCCACGATGATCACGGGTTCCGCCTTGCTGACATCGGGCAGTTCCGGCGGTGCTTCCGGCAGTTCCGGGAATTCTTCTTCCGTGGAAACTTCCACACGCAAGCGCACCAAGGGAAGTTTGCTGCGCGCATCGATGGAGCGTTTCACCACGCGTGCGCCCTTTACTTGTTCAAGCTTCACCGAACAGGCTTCAGCGGCTGCTTCGCGCACCAGTGCCGGGTCGGCGGCCTCTTGCGGAGGAAGGGCGATGTCCACGGTGCGGTTCATGGGGAAGACATGAGTCGGGAGTCTGGAGTCGTAAGTCCGACCGTCCGATCACCACTCCGCATTATCAGCGATCATCCGCTCTTTCAGCGTCATCTGCGTTCCACTACCCTTCGAACGTGAACGTCAGCACATAGGTCTTGGTGCGGAGGCTCTGTATCGGTCTGCTGAATCGCGTGTCATCGTCCACCACTAAGTTTGGGATGCCGATGCCGGTCTTCAGCTCGATGCCGAACTTGAAGTAGGGGAGGAACATGTCGATACCGGCACCGGCCTCCGCGCTGTAGTCGTATTTTTTCAGTTTCACCACGATGTCCTCGTCGATGTCGTTATTCACGTCCTTCTTGCTGGCCATGTCGATGCCGAACTTGCCGCCACCGATCACATAGACCGCGAAGTTGTTGATGCGGTCGCTGCGGAATTTCAGCAGGAGCGGGAATTCGAGATAAGTGCTCTCGATGGGTTTCTGGAAGCTGGAGGTCGTGCCGTCCGCCTTGCGGAAGGAGTACTTAAGGATGCGGTCCTGGAAGGAGAGTGTGGGCAGGAAGCGCAGGCTGAGGTTGTTGGTCATGTTCAGCGAGGCCACGATGCCGAGGTTGAAACCGGGCTGCTTCACGTGGTCGATCACCAGCACGGAATCCGCGAAGGGCGCGGTGGGCTTCAGCGTCATGAAGAAGTCACTGGTGTTGTAGCTGAGCAGGAAGCCGAAGTGGAAGCGGTGCAGGTCGAAGTTGGGCAGGTTCTGGACCTTCACACCGGTGCGTTGGGCGGAAGCCGGGGCCGCGATGCAGAGGAGCAGGAGCGGAGCGAGGAGGTAGGAGAGCTTGAGGAAACGCATCGGGTAAAGCAACGAAAGTAGCGGGCAATTCGTGCGTGGGCTCATTTGCGGCAGGGCTATCGGGTCTTGAGCGCCCTGCGGGCGCCTAAGACCGCGTGTTCTTTACCACGGATGGACACGGATCAACACGGATCCAAGCCCCAAGGTCGATGAGCCTATGCTTAGGGATCCATTGCTCTGTGCTGTCCCTCATCCGTGTACATCCGTGTCCATCCGTGGTTCCTTGCATGCTGTGCGAAGCGCCGATAGGCGCGAGAAATTAAGACCCGATAGCCCTGTCATTTGCGGGCCATGTACAGCGTGGCCACGCCGAAGGTGAGCAGGCGCGAATTGATCTCTTTTAGTCCACAGGTGTTCAGCACTTCTTCAAAGGCTTTTCCCTGCGGGAACGCGTCCACACTTTCGGGCAGGTAGGTGTAGGCGGCGTTGTCCTTGCTTACCAAGCGACCGATCAGCGGCATCACCCGGTGGAAGTAGAAGCGGAACAATTGCTTAAAGGGCGTGCGTTGCGGCCTGCTGAACTCCAGCACGAAGAGCCTTCCACCGGGGCGTAATACGCGCACCATCCCGGCAATGCCCCGGGCGAGGTCCTCGAAGTTCCTAACGCCGAAGGCCACGGTGATCGCATCGAAGGAAGCGTCCGGAAAGGGAAGCTCCGCCGCATCGGCCTGTATGAGTTCGATACGGTCCGACAGGCCGGCTTTCTCCACCTTGGTGCGGCCATGGGCCAGCATGCCCGCCGAGATGTCCGCGCCGGTGACGTGCTTGGCCACCGTGCTGCCCATGATGGCGAGGTCAGCGGTGCCGGTGGCCACATCCAGCAGGCGGTCCACGGGTTCCTTGCCCACGCCACGGATCACTTTCCGGCGCCAGCCTTGGTCGGTACCCAATGAGCAGAGCCGGTTCAACAGATCGTACTTCGGAGAGATGCGGTCGAACATCAGTTCCACCTGCTCCCGCTTGGACCCTTCGGCCGCGTACGGTTTTACGGTCATGGCTTGCGGGCGGGTGTGCCCGGTCCTATGCGTTCGGCCTCCGCCGTCAACCGGGCGAGGTCCACGGGTACCACGCCCACATGCTCGCAGACCAGCCCGCCGGCGAGGTTCGCCCATGCGGCGATCTCCGCGAGCGGCATTCCCATGGCCAAGCACAGGCCGGCCACCGCGATCACGGTATCGCCGGCGCCACTGACATCGATGATGTTCCGCTTGTGCGCGGGCAGCAAGATCTCTTCACCCGGACCATGCGCGAACACGCCGTGCTCACTGAGGGTGATCAAGGAGGCCTTGTTCGCCAAGCGCGCTTCCAGCATGCGGACGGCTGCGCCCACCGCGGCCTTGTCACCGGCCGGGATGTCCACCTTCAGGCCATCGCGCAATTCCTTCAGGTTGGGTTTGAAGAGGTCCACCTCGCGGTAATCGAAGAAGTGCCTGCGTTTGGGGTCCACGGCCACGGGGATGCCGATGCGGTGCGCCTCGGTGATGAGGCCTGCGATCACGCCCGGGGAAAGCACGCCTTTGTCGTAATCCTCGAGGATCAGCACGCCCGGCTTCTCCTTCCGCATCAGTTCGAAGACGTGGTGCAGGAAGCGGCGTTCCTCTTCCGCGGAAAGGTCGCTCAGGGTCTCCTCATCCACACGTACCACATGCTGGTCGCCGCTGATGATGCGCGTCTTCACGGTGGTGCGTCGATCGGAAGAGCGCAGGATCCCATCGCTGGAAAGACCTTCCTCGGCAAAGATCCGGGCCAGATCTTCGGCATGGGCATCCTCTCCGATAACGCTGGCCACGATGGCTTTGGCACCGAGAGCGCGGATGTTCAGGGCCACGTTGGCGGCGCCGCCGAGGCGGGCACTGCGGCGGCCCACCTGCACCACGGGCACGGGCGCTTCGGGGCTGATGCGGTCCACGCGCCCCCAGAGGTAGGCGTCCAGCATCACATCGCCCACCACCAGTGCGGTGATGCTTTTGAAGCCGTTTGTGATCTCTTTTGGGGTCATGGGCTAATGGTTCAACCCAGCGCGGCAACGGCCTTTGCGATGCGGTCCAGGGCCTCGGTGAGCATTTGGTCGCTGGTGGCATAGCTGATCCGAACGGTGCCGGGCGCACCGAAGGAATCCCCTTCCACCAAGCTGACACCGTGGTCCAGCAGGTACATGGACAGCTCGGTGCTGTTGGTGATCTTTCCCTTGAAATTGCTGGAGACATCGGGCAGCACATAGAACGCGCCGTCCGGTGTGGTGCATTTCCAGCCGGGCACTTTTTCCAGGCCCTTCAGCACCAGATCGCGGCGGCGTTTGAAGACGCTTCGAAGGCCGCCGATCACAGCCGGGTCCGCTTCCACGCACGCCTTGGCCACGCGCTGTGCGATCCCGTTGGCGGCGCTGGTGAACTGCCCTTGCACTTTGTTGGCCGCTTCCACGATGGCCAGCGGCGCGCCGATATAACCGATGCGCCAGCCCGTGAGCGCGAAGGCTTTCGAAAGGCCGTTCACCGTGATGGTCCGTTCCAACATGCCGGGCACGGTGCCGATGGAACGGTGCGTGCCGCTGAAGTCGATGTGCTCGTAGATCTCATCGCTCAGTACGAAAAGTTCGGGCCATTTCAGCACCACGGCCGCGAGCTCCTCGAGTTCGGCCATGGAAAGCACCGAGCCGCTGGGGTTGCAGGGCGAGCTGAAGATGAGCAGACGGGTGCGCGGGGTGATCGCGGCAGCGATGCGCGCGATCGGCGGCTTGTAGTTTTCTTCCAACGTGCTGGGCACCAGTACGGGCGTGGCACCGGCAAAACGGACCTGTGCCTCATAGCTGACCCAGAACGGGGCGGGGATCACCACCTCGTCGCCGGGGCCGGCCAAGGCGAGGATCACGTTCATGATGCTCTGCTTGGCCCCGGTGCTCACCATCACCTGTTCCGGTGCATAGTCCAGCCCGTTGTCGCGCTTGAACTTGTGTGCGATGGCCGCGCGGACGTCCATGTAACCCATCACCGGCGGGTACTTGTTCCACTTGTTTTCCGTGATGGCCTGCTTGGCCGCTTCGATGGCGAATGCGGGCGGGTCCTGGTCCGGTTCGCCGAGGCTGAGGTCGATGATGTCCTTGCCTTGGGCACGCAACTCACGGGCGCGGCGGGCCATCAACAGGGTGGCGGACTCGGTCATAGAGCGGACAACGGGGGACAATTGCATGCGCGGAAATGGATTCGGGGCCGGAACGGCTGGATCATACGAGGCCGCGAAATTAGCCGTTAGGCTGGAAGAAGGTCCGGGCCATGGTTGTAATACCATTTAGACATAGAGAACGATCCAACCTGCTTGTTCTTTTCCCGCATTACTTCTCCGAATGGATCGTCCCGTAGCTACGGCTATGCAACAATCCATTCGGATCGTACTGCGAAAAAATAACGGCGCATCTTCGGACTGTTCTCTATGTCCAAATGGTATAAGTACCGACCGTTATTCGTTGGATCAGGTCTTCCGCCCGAACTTCGCCGCAAACATTTCCGCATGACCGGTGATCAATTGTACCAAGTGCTGCTGACCCTGCTGCCCTCCATCGTGGTCTTCCTCACGGCCTACTACCTGCTGCGGCAGCTGCTGGGGTCGCGCAACAGCGCGGAGAACAACCAGATCATGGCGGAGGCGAAACGCGAGGACCGCAAGCAAACCCTTCCTCTGCGCTTGCAAGCGTACGAGCGGCTGACCTTATTCCTCGAACGGATCGCACCGGGGGCCTTGGTCTTCCGAGTCCACAAGAACAACATGACCGCACGGATGCTGCATGCGGAGCTTTTGGCCACGGTTCGCGAGGAATTTGAGCACAACGTGACGCAGCAGGTCTACGTGAGCGACCGGGCGTGGCAGCAGGTGAAGATGGCCAAGGAGGAGACCCTGCGCATCATCAACATCGCGGCGGAAGGCTTGGGCGATACGGCCAACGGAACAGCGCTCAGCCAGCGGGTGTTCGAAACGGCAGGCAAGCTCTCCCACCTGCCCACGCAACAGGCGATCGCGGCGCTGAAGGAAGAGGTGCGGAAGTTGTTTTAAGAAACCGGTGAATGGTGATCGGACGGCTGCCGACTGCTACTGCCGACTGCCAACTCATCAAGACTCACGACTTCCCCCGGTATCTCTTCAGCAATTCCTCCGCGGCATCAAAAGGTCCGATCGCACCTGAGCGCACCCGGCCCTCCATGTCAGGCAGAAGTTGCGCTATCGTTGGGTCGTTGTAGAAACCATCGATAAGATCCTCCTCGATCGCGGCACGCATCCACCATTGGTCCTGTTCGCGGCGGCGCAGTTGTTGGTGCCCGCTTTGGAGGTCACGGACTGCGGCTACTTCCAGCGCCTGGGCCAGTTCGGGGATTCCTTTTTCGGTGGTTGCGGAACAGAGCAGCACGGGCGGGCGCACGCCATTGTCGCGCGGCGGAAGCAATGCGATGGCCTGCCGGAGATCCATGGCGGCGCGGTGGTTGCGTTGGTCGTTGTCGCCGTCGGTCTTGGTAATGGCGATGAGGTCCGCCGCCTCCATGATCCCGCGTTTGATGCCTTGTAGGCCATCCCCGGCCCCGCCGATCATCAGCAGCAGGTTGAGGTCGGTGAGGTGGTCCACGGCCGCCTCGCTCTGGCCCACGCCCACTGTTTCGATCAGGATGCGGTCATAGCCTGCGGCCTCGCACAGGATCACTGCCTCCCGCGTACGGCGCGCCACGCCGCCGAGGGTGCCGCTGGTGGGACTGGGGCGGATGAAGGCGTTCGGATCCGCAGCCAATCGTTCCATGCGCGTCTTGTCACCGAGGATGCTGCCACCACCGCGGGTGCTGCTGGGGTCGATGGCGAGCACGGCCACGTGATGTCCCTGCGTCACCAAGTGGCTTCCCAGCACATCGATCAGTGTGCTTTTTCCCACGCCGGGGATCCCGGTGATGCCGATCCGCACCGCAAGCGTCCCGACTTTCAGTGCTGCCGCGATCAGTTCCCGGGCCGCAGGGCGATCGGCGGGACGCGTGCTTTCCACAAGCGTGATCGCACGTCCCAAGGCAACACGGTCGCGGTCGCGCAACCGGTTCAGCAGATCTTGCGGAGAGCCGTCGAACACGTCGCTCATCCTCCGTTCCGGTATTTGACCACCCATTCCCGGATACCCATGTCATGCAACAAGCGGAACATCTGGGGGCCGATCACCAGGTCGGTGGTGTAGCGCATGCCATATCCGTTCAGGATCTCCATTTGGCGTTCACTGGGGGAGAGCGGTTTTTCGCTCCATCCTTTTGCCATCTGCCGGCCATTGTCCACCTTCAGCGGAAATTCCCAGTAGCGCAGTTTCCACAGGTCGCTGAGCGTGCTGCAATCGGTGAGGAAACCCATCGCGGCGCTGTCCGGCGGGAGCGTGCATTGCTTCACGTCGTATTTGCGGAAGAGGTCGTCCGCGTCGGGGTTGGCGGTGCAGAAGGCGCGGCCCTGTGCTTGGCGGATGAAGTTCTCCCGTGTCAGGGGGCGGCTCTCCACTACTTCCCCGTCCTTCACTTTCACGAGGAAAAGACAGAAAAGCTGCCCGTCGGTGGAAGGGGAGAGGCTCAGTGCGAATTGATGGTCCACAGTGGATTGCGCACCCGCGATGAAAGGGAAGCAGCAGGCGAGGGCGAGGAGAAGTGTGCGCATCGTGTTGGCGAAAGTACCGATGCGCGGTGTTGCGTCCAGATCGCCTTTGTGCATCCGATCAATTCGCAGGCTTTCGTTCGGCCTCCTCCTTCACCGCACCTGTGCATTCTTCCGGATATCCGGCAGCACGGTCACTACCATGTGTTGCTGCCCCCTCTATAGGTGTGAGCCGGCCATGGGCGTGGTCCGGGGATCTGTTCCTAAGGGAGATAGCCGGGTTCAGAGCACATCCTTCAACGGGGTGAGCAGCGAATAGACCATGGAGTCGACGAAGACGCCATTGGAGTAATAATTCTGCTTGAAATGGGCTTCCTTGACGAAGCCGTTGCGCTCCAGCACCTGGATGGAAGCTGTATTGTCCGGTTTCACACCGGCCTCCACGCTGTGCAGCCCCATCTTGTGGAAGCCGTAGTCCAAGGTGGCCGTTACCGCTTCGGTCATCAGGCCCTGCCCCCAGAGGTCGGGGTGGAGGGCGTAACCGATCTCGGCCCGGTAGTGTTCTTTCAGGATCCGCCAAAAGCCGATGTAGCCCATGACTTTTTCGGATCCCTTCACGGTGATGCCCCACAGGATGGAGTCGCCCTGCAAGGCCGCGTAATGGAGATCACGGATCATCTTCAGGGCCTCATCCTTGTGTGTGGCCAGCGGTTTGGGGATGAAGCGCATCACGGCCGGGTTTGCCCGCAGCTGGAAGATGGCGGGGGCATCCGATCCCACGAGCGCGCGCAAAAGCAGCCTAGGCGTGGTCAGTTCAGGGATCTGCGTGAAGTCCGGGCGCAGCATGTGCACAAGGTAGATCATCGCTTGCTCCGCTGTTCGCCGGAAAACTCAGGCTACCGTAGTTTGGCACCATGAACGGATGGAAAGCAAAGGTCTGCAAAGCCGCATTGGCGGTGTTGGCCACCGGGGCGTTCGCAAGTTCCTTGACGGCGAAGGAATACGTTGTACCTAAAGGTGATGTGGGGAAATGGTTCGCAACGCTTCCGGATGATGCGACATCGGTGGTCTTTTCCGCGGAAGCGAAATACCATAGCAGCGGGGATATCGTGCTGCCGCTAAGACTGCTCTTGGTGATCGACGGCAAGGGATGTGAACTGACGTTGGGCGCGGCGTCCAATGGTTTCACGTACGACATTAAGAACATGAAGGAGGCGATGCGCCGCACGGGCTGCCGCTATGTGATCAAGGATTTCGGTCGGATCACCGGCGGACGGAAGGCGATCGACCTCAAGGCCACCTTGGGGAGCGTTGTGGAGAACTGTGAGCTGGTCTCCCAGACGGAGGCCGCGATCGATCTGCGGTTTTGCCTGATGGCGACCCTGCGGAACATCCTGGTGACCCACCCCAAGTACACGGGGATCGTGCTCCGGCAGGGGGATTGGCCGGGTGCCACGGGCACCAACAGCCAATGCAATAGCAGCGTGCTGGAGCAATGCCGCGTGTACTGCGCCAAGACCACTTCAGCGGCCTTCACCATCCTCAACAGCGGCGGTGTGCGCATGACCGATTGCGTCTCCGAGGGCGGCCCTTCGGATTATGACATCTTCCTCAGCTCAACGCTGGGCGGGAATGAGGACAAGCCGGCGAACAATCCGGTGGTGAAATCCTTCATGCTGTCGAACTTCCATGTGGAGCATCACGTCCGTAAAGCGTCGATCTATGTGAACATGCCGGCGCAGAGCGTCGTGGACCTGAAGAACGTGTACTGGAACGGGGTCCAGAAAGTGCCGGTCATCCTGTACACGATGGGCCAGTTGAATATTTCAGACATCGGATGGTGGGCACAGGGGAATTGGATCGGGACGCGGATAAGCACACCGAGGATGAACATCTCAGGGGCGCACAGCGGTTTGATCGTAGGTGACGGAAAGACCGTGAAGGAGAACCAGGCCGGGGTGCTTCGCTTGACCGATCCGCTACCCGGCAATACGGAACTCAACCTGAAGTACGTGCGGGTGAGAATGAAGTCGATGTGAGCGGCATTGATCACCCATGGTACACCCGTGAGGCTATGATCAACCCGTCGCGCACCTCCAGTAATTCGCCCACGATCATATCATCCTCGCCCTCCACGTGCCGGATGTATTCCATGAACACGGCCTCCTCGTCGGCCAGCCAGTAGGTGCGTTCATAGCGCAGTGAGGGCAGGCGGTCGAAGGCATCCCGCCACCAATGGCGCAAGGCCTCCTTCCCGACGATGTAACCCTTGGTCTCCGGTCGGCGCACTTTCAGCTTCGGGCTATAGTGGCGGGCATCATCGGCGTAAAGCGCGAGCAGCTTATCGAGGTCGTGCGCGTTGAAGGCGGCAAACCACTGATCAGCGATCAGCGAATTCTTCTTGCACTCCTCCTTCACGACCTCCGTCCGTCCCTGGTCCACCCGTGACGTGCTATCGGTCCGCCCGAACAGCAGTGTGTCCGTGAATGCTCCGTTCTGGTACGTGTCTTCCTTCAGATGTCCCTCCTGAATAAATCCGTTCCGCTCCAGTACCCGGATCGATCCCATGTTTTCCGGGCCTACGCCAGCTTCGATGCTATGGAACCCGAGGGTGTCGAACGCATGCCGTACCACAACGTCGACCGCTTCGCTCATGATGCCTTGACCCCAATATGGACGGACGAGCGCATAACCCAGCTCGGTCCTGAAATGCTCCTTCTTCATCCGCAATAGGCAAATGATGCCAATGAGGTCCGTGGAAGGGCGCAAGGTGATCGCCCAGGCCAACATCTTCCCGTCACGCTGGTCGGCATGGATCTTCGCGATGTGCTCCTCCGCGTCCCCCAGCGAGGTAGCCAGCGGCGTCGGTATATGTGCCATGGTCCGCCTGTCAGATCGAATGGCCATGACGGCGGCCCGATCGGTGTCAAGAATGGGCCGTAAGCGGAGACGTTCCGTTTCCAGGGTGGGGATCGACTTAAAGTCAAGGTTCAGCATGGCGCAGCGCGAAGTTACCGGCGTACCGATCATGGACCGGATCTTCGAGGCCGCTTCGCGGATCACTGGCGTTGGGAATAACCACGGTCGCCCTCTATCCCAATTGCCTACAGATCGAAATAAACCTTCCAAGAATCCCCGAAAAGGGGTATTCAATCCATTTTACCCACTGAACACGGCCATCACTTATCTTCACCGAATAACCAATCAGAACCCACCAACATGGCAACCAAGACCGTAGTGAAAGCTGTTGCAGTGAACGCTCGCTGCCATTCCCCGCTTCACCAACCGAGAAATGGCGTGAGTTCCGGCGGTTCGTCGGAGATCTCGTGGACTTTCAAGGGCACATTTTTCAATGGAACAAGTTGCGTGGTCGTGATCGAAGCCGGGAAGGATCGAAGCGCCACGGCCTGCAAGGTGAACGAAGCCGGCTCCGGTGGCATCTTTCCCGCAAGGACCGACGGTGCATTCTGCGAGCTCACCCTGGACCACAGTGATCTGGACAACTGGACCGTATCCGTGGCCACCGACAAGGATGTTGCAGCGACAAAGGAGGTGATATTCAAAGGCGGGACCGGAGGAGGAGGTCTTTAACACCTGATGTGTTCGTTGCCACGCGGGAGCCTTGTTTCGGTCGCGGTATGCGGGTTGCTCGCGTGCCATGGGCAATCCGTGAACGGACCTCACACAAAGATCTGGGCGGACAGTTCCTTGACCGCGCTCAAGAACGATAAGGACCGGGACCCGGAGGCCGCGATCGCCACGACCGGACAATTGATCAGTATCTACTCGGCAAGCAAGGATCCGTGCGCGTTGGCGGAAGTCAATGGGTTGCGTAGCACGAGCTTCGCGGATATTGGCAAGTTGGATTCGGCCATGGCCTGTGCGCACCGGGCCTTGGAAGGCTTCCGGTCTGGATGCGACAGCTTAGTGCTGATGCGCGGTCTGGTGGCCCTGAGCTACCTCAATTTGAAATTGGACGAATACCATCGTGTGGACTCCATTTGCGATATCGGGCTGGCGCTTTGGGACCCGACTTGGCGGCCGACGGTCCTGCGCCATGCATTTCTCACGAACAAAGCCATCGCTGCCGCACGAAAGGGAGACCTTCCGGTCGCGGAGACCGCCTTCCGGACCATTCTGCAATTGGCTACGGCAGAGGGAGAACAACAGGACATGTATGACGCCATCGCGAACTTCGGGGCGGTCAAATCCTTGCAGGGCCAAATTGACAGCGCGGAATTCTACTACCGCATCGGATTGTCCCGTGCCCTGGCCCATGGGCAGAAAGGCCGGATCGCGCAGGGCTATAACAACCTCGCCATTTTGTCCAAGCGCAAGAAGGACCATCGGCGGGCGATCATGCTTCTGGACTCTGCCCTGATCTATGCGGATGCCGCAAAGGATCTTTCCTCGCGATCGATGATCCATTACCAGTTGGCGGAGAATTATGAGGCACTGGGGAATTATCGGAACGCATACGAGCAAGCCAATCTACGCTATGATCTGAACGACAGCTTGCTGAGCGAGGAGAAGGTGAAGACCCTGGCGGAGATGCAGGCGAAGTACCAGAACGCCAAGCAGGACAAGGAGATCAGCTCGTTGCGGGCGGAAGCACTTCAGGCGGAGCTGGACAAGGGCAAGGTGAAACGCACACGGAACATCTTCCTCTTCATCGGCTTAGGTGTCTTAGGCCTTGTGGTCGCGCTTTTGAGCCGGTTGCGCTACATCAACCGGACGAGCAAGGCCATGCAAAAGGAAAAGGTCATCTCCGAGTCGCTCCTGCACAACATCCTGCCGGAAGAGGTGGCGGACGAGATCAAAGCCAAGGGCTACGCGGACGTACATGAGTTCGAGAAGGCCACCATCCTCTTCACCGATTTCAAGGGCTTCACCGAGATGACCGAGCGCATGCGTGCCCCGGAATTGGTGGCGGAGATCGACCATTGCTTCAAGGCCTTCGACGGCATCGTGGAGGCGCACAACATCGAGAAGATCAAGACCATCGGCGACGCGTACATGGCGGCAGGCGGCCTGCCGGACGCCCAAAAAGGCGGCCCGGTGCAGGCTGTGTATGCGGCACTGGAGATGACGGAGTTCATGCGGGCCTACCAAGCACAACGCATCGCCGAAGGCCGCCTCTACTTCGTGATGCGCACGGGGCTCCACACCGGCCCGGTGATCGCCGGCATCGTGGGGGTGAAGAAATATGCCTACGACATCTGGGGCGACACGGTGAACGTGGCCAACCGCATGGAGACCACCGGCGAGATCGGCAAGGTGAACATCAGCCAGACCACCTATGACATGATCAAGGACGAGCAGGGTCTGCGCTTCACCCCGCGCGGGGCGTTGGATGCCAAGGGCAAGGGCAAGCTGAACATGTACTTCGTGGAACGGGCGTGAACGTCGGAACTCCCTGTGTTTCCCCCCGTTTCTGGCGCGAGCATCCGCGTCCGTGCCCCCAATACCTCAACGAAGTCCTTCGTGCAACTTCCGCAGCAAGGCATCCCTCCGGACCAGATAGGCGTCCATGGCGGCGTCCGTGGTGGTCACGGTCAATCGCACGGGCCGCTTGAACCACCTTCCAAGGAATGACGCCCGTCGATAGGCGTAATCGGTGCGTTTACCGTTGCCGTATACAGTGTAAGCCTGGGCCGGCCGCATATGGAAGGTGTGCAACAAGTTCTTGTTCCCGAGTTCGAACGATCGAACCACCGCGCTCCGCTGTGAGCGGCCCAGCCCCGCAAGCCGGACCAAGGTGTGGCCTACCGGCAGCGCCTGCCCGGGCTTGAGACGCGCATGCACCACCTGCCCGCTCGACGCTTGCTGTTCCGAATGCTCAGGCGGCAAGAGTTCCAAGGTACCGGATGTGTCGTTCATCAGTACATGGGCATCCGTACAGCGTCTGATCAACATGTCCCAAGTGGCTGTGAAGTAACCATGGCCTCCCCAGTGCGTGCCGTAGGAGTTGATGAAGGTGAAGAGACTGTCGCCGGAATAGCCGGTGCAGACCACGGCATGCCCATATAGAAGGTTCTCATCGCCCGTGTAGTGCCAATGCAGCATGCTGTCGCCATTGGTGGCATAGCCGCCGTAGAAGAACGTGGAGTCGGTGACGATCTCCGCGATGATGGGCCGCCCCAGGTCGAGATGGTACTTCCACTGGTGCAGATCGGTCTTTTCGATGTCCATCAGTTCCGGCCGAAAGCTGATAGCGGCACTGCCCCGGGCCCTCAGCGTAACGGGTTCCTGGCAGGCGTTCAACGCGGTGTCGTACGGCATTTGCTCCCATGTGCAGATCCCGTGGGCCGTGGCGAGGCGGACGATGTCCTTGAAATTCACACCGGTGGAGCAGGGGTCGCCGGCTTCTTGCTTCAGAAGGTTGAAGAGATAGGCCGGGCTGTACGTGGTGCTGGCGTCCGCAGTGTCCAAGGGCGAATAGGTGCGGCCATCGGCGCGGTTCCACCAGTAGCTCATGGCGGCATAGCACAAGGACCATGTGGTGCAGGAAGCCTGCCGATGTTGGTTTCCCGGTGGGGGGAACCAACGTGAATTGTCGACACTGTCCTTCAATTCATAGTGGCTGGGCAATTGGAAATCCGTCTCCAGCGGGAATTCCGGTACGGATCCAGGTTCAGGGATGAGGTTGCCCGAGGTGAAGATCTGGGCCATGGTGGCCAGCGGTATCGATGCCAGGAGCAGGCATCCCCACCGGAGCGACCTTCCCGGTCGGGAACACGCCATCAGGCCATTAGGGATCTTGGGCGGCATGAATACGAAGCTATGCCATTCCCGGCATGTCCGATCTCCCCATCAGATGGTATCGAGCGGTGGCTCCGAAGGCGTGCTCGGCGCGATGGCCGTTCTTTGCGCCCCGAAAAGCAACCGCATGGCCATCAGCTGGATCTATCTCCTTATTGCCTCGCTCAGTGAATCCGTCTGGCTTTACGCCGTGAAGGCCATGGACGTCAAGGCGGTGAAGGAGATGGGCTGGGCCGGGTTCTTCAGCGACCCGCTGCATGCCAAGCCCTTGCTCCCGTTCCTGGGGTATGCCGTCTTCGGCGCGGGCAATGTGATCTTCCTGTCCATGAGCATGCGCACCATTCCCGCCAGCACGGCCTTCGCGGTGTGGATGGCGGTGGCCTTGATCAGCTCGAAGATGATCGACACCTTGTGGTTCAAGCAACCCACGAACGGACTGCAGCTGCTGTGGTTCGCGTTCATCATCATCGGGGTGGTCGGGCTGAAGCGCAGCATGTAGGCCACGGAAGCTGGTGCTCGCGAGACCTGCCTCCCGAAGGGATGGCCGCGAGTACCAGCTTCCGGCTACAGTCCCACCCGGAATACCATCGCCGGCACGCCGCGATGCACGGTATCCTTCTCGTAGTGCATGCCGTTCCGCTTGGCCACCGCCTGGCTCTTCGTGTTGTCGTGGTCGATGAGCGAGATCACTGAAGGTGCCAGCGTATGTTCTTGTGCGAACACCTTGCAGGCCATCGACGCTTCCGTGGCATAGCCATGGCCCCAGGCCGAAGGCAGCACGTGATAGCCGATCTCCAGTTCCGCGATGCCGTCCACTTCCTGCGTCAAGAGGCCGATCATGCCTACGGGCGTATTGCTGGTGCGTTCGCTCACCACGTTCAGGCAGGAGCCGTCGCGGGCGATCCGGTCCAACGAACGCTGGATGAACAACGTACAGTCGGCCTCACTTCCTATGGTGAACGGCATGAAGCGGATAGCCTCGGCGCTGTTCAAGTATTCCATCCACCAGCTATGATCGACTAGCGATGGGCGGCGGAAAATGAGGCGCTCGGTGATGAGGCCTTCGAGGGATGGGATGGGAAGAAGCATTGCACAAAGGTGTTGACGAGGATCGCTTCAGTGGTGACAGGCCGGAGGCCTTAAGATCTCACGCACTCGCGAAAAACGCGAGCGCAAGCATGGGTGGTCACTTCGGAGCCAACCTGCCGAACACCACCGAATCAGAGAATGCGCCATCCCAGAAGATGTTCTCCTTGAAGTAGGCCTCGCGTGTAAAGCCGTTCTTCTCCAACACGCGCATCGAAGCAACGTTTCCCGCTTGGGTCCAAGCCTCCAAGCTGTGCAGGCCGAGAACGCCGAAGGCATGGTCCGCCACGGTAGCGATGGCCTCGCTCATCAGACCTTGGCCCCAGTGATCGCGGGCGAGCATATAGCCTATCTCGCCGCGATGGTGCTCCGGGTCAATGCGCCACGGACCGATCACGCCGATGCAGGCATCGTTCTCTTTCAACGTAATGGCCCACTGTGCGCAGGTGTTGGCGCGCTGGCCGTCCTGAACGCGTGTGACGAAAGCCTTCGCATCATCGATGGTAACGGCCCGTGGCCGATGGACGAAGCGCATCACCTCGGGGTCGCTGCGCATCGCGAAGAACTCGGGCGCATCGCTCATGCGGACCTCGCGAAGTACAAGTCGCGCGGTGGTGAGGGTGGGAAGGGGAGTGAGGTCGAGGGCGAGCATGAACAGACTTCGCAAAGGTGGGACTGCTTCGTAGTCAGATCACAGATCCGCGCCAGCCGCTCATCGCGCCGTGATCTTCTTCTTCCGAGGCTTAGCGGAAAGCCGACGCAATGCTTCCTGTTGCGCTGCATCGCGAATGAAACCACGAAGTGAAAGGTCTTCATCCACTGCTTCCCAATGGATGCCGATGCCGCCGCCGATCAAGCGCCATTTCTTCAACTGCGTATCGGTCGCCTTCTTCAATCGCTCAAAATCCGAGATGTGCGCTTGGAGCACATCACCGCTGTTGAGCACTAGCACGAGTAGATCAAGTTCCTTATAGGGATGCACGTCTTCAATGCGCAGTCCTTCCCGCAAGATCATCGCTTCGATCGGGTCGATCCCGATGCCTTGCTTAACCGAAGTGGCGTTCCCACGCTTGGAGGAGCTCATGCTGATGCTTTTTGACAAGACGTTCGATCTTCCGTTCCTCACCGGCCTTGTAGCCGTTCGAATATACCATGCGTGGCTCAGGTGTCAGCCACCACTTTGCCGTTCCGTTGCCTTTCTCCACGTGGATGTGCGGCGGTTCCCCATTCTCCTTGCTGAAGAAGAAGAAACGAAAACCGTCAATGTTTCGGATGGCGCGAGGACTCATTGTGATCACGCCATCCTTCCCGGTTCCGCCTCCCGCACCATCTCCACAACCTTCTCCACCACATCCTCCAAGCTCGGCTTGCTGAAGTAATCCCCATCCGTTCCATAGGCGGGACGATGGGCCTTAGCAGTGAGCGTCGTAGGAGCGCAGTCCAACCAGCGGTAGCCGTTCTGCACTTGCAGCACTTGTTGCAGGATGTACGCACTGGCACCACCGGGCACGTCCTCGTCCACCACCAAGAGGCGGCTGGTCTTCTTCAGGCTTTCCACGACGCGGTGCTCGCGGTCGAAGGGGAGGAGGGTGCGCACGTCGATCATCTCCACGCTGATGCCGAGTTCCGCCAAGCGGTCGGCGGCGTGCATGCAGATGTTGAAGGTGCTGCCGTAACTCACCAAGGTCACGTCGCTGCCTTCGCGCACCACTTCGGGGATGCCGATGGGCACGGTGAATTCACCCAGGTTCGCGGGCATCTTCTCCTTGCTGCGGTAGCCGTTGAGGCATTCGATCACCAGCGCGGGATCATCGCTTTGGATGAGCGTATTGTACATGCCGGCGGCCTGCTGCATGTTGCGCGGTACGCAGACCACGATGCCGCGGAGGCTGTTGACGATCATGCCCATGGGGCTGCCGCTGTGCCACACGCCTTCCAGCCGGTGTCCCCGGGTGCGTACGATCAACGGGGCTTTCTGGCCGCCTTTGGTGCGCCATTGCACGGTGGCGAGGTCGTCGCTCATCACTTGCAGGCAGTAGAGCAGGTAGTCCAGGTATTGGATCTCCGCCACGGGGCGCAGGCCGCGCAGCGCCATGCCGATGCCTTGCCCGAGGATGCTGTTCTCGCGGATGCCGACGTCGCTGACGCGCAGTTCGCCGAAGCGGGCCTGCATGCCTTCCATCCCTTGGTTCACGTCGCCGATCTTGCCGGTGTCCTCGCCGAAGGTGAGCAGCAGCGGCTCCTTCTCGAAGAGCGCCGCGAAGTTGTCGCGGATGATGATGCGGCCGTCCACCTCCTCTTCCTCGCCGTATTCCACAGGTACTTCGGGGATGTTCAGGCAGCTCTTCGCGCTTTGGCTGTACAAGTAGCTGCTGTAGCGGTCGGCGTTGGCGGCGTTGGCGTTCCCGATCCACGCACGCAGTTCTTCGGCATCGGTCCCTGCGGTTTCCGCGGCCACCAAGGCGCGGCGCGCGGTGCTCATGATGTCCTTGCGGCCGGGGTCCAGCGCGGTGCGCAGTTCCTCCGCGAGGGCTTCGGCACCGTCCATGCGCAATGCGCCCACCAGTGCGATCACCTCTTTTCCTTCAGCCTGGATCGGCGAGAGGTAGGCCGCCCATGCGGATTTCTGCGCGGCTTTCACCTCGGCCTTGGCCCCGGTCTGGATGGCATCGAGCTCTTCCACCGTGGCGATGGGCATTCCACCGGGCTTGAAGGCAAGGATCCATTCGCGGAAGCGCACATTGCAATCGGCGCTCTTGTACCACTCCAGCAGTTCCTTGCTCTTGTAGCGTTCGTGGCTGCCGCTGGTGCTGTGGCCTTGGGGCTGTGTCACCTCTTCCACATGGATCAGGCAGGGCACATGCTCGTTGCGGCAAAGGGCGATGGCCTGCTCGTAGGTTTTGTTCAGTGCGGCGTAGTCCCAGCCTTTCACCTTGTGAATGCGGATGCCGTTGGTGTTCTCCTGCTTCTCAAAACCTTGGAACAGCTTGCTGATGCTGCCTTTGGTGGTCTGGTGGTCCTTGCTCACGCTGATGCCCCATCCATCGTCCCAAACGTTCATCGCCATGGGCACCTGGAGCACGCCGGCGGCGTTCATGCTTTCCCAGAAGGGGCCTTCGCTGGTGCTGGCGTCGCCGATGGTGCCGAAGGCCACTTCGTTCCCTTTGTCACTGAAGTGCGTGTAGCCGTGGAGGGCCTTGTTCTGGCGGAACATCTTACTGGCCAGTGCAAGGCCGAGCAGGCGCGGCATCTGCCCGCCGGTGGGGGAGATGTCCGGGCTTGAGTTGTATTGCTCGGCGAGGTTCTTCCACTCGCCGTTGGCATCAAGGCTGCGCGTGGCGAAATGGCCGTTCATCTGGCGTCCGGCGCTGGCAGGTTCCGCGTTGACGTCGGCATGTGCGTAGAGCTGCGCGAACCATTGTTGCACGGTCAGCTCGCCGATGGCGAACATGAAGGTCTGGTCGCGGTAATATCCGCTGCGCCAATCGCCGGGGCGGAATTGCTTGGCCATGCACACCTGCGCCAGTTCCTTTCCGTCGCCGAAGATGCCGAACTTGGCTTTCCCTGTGAGCACTTCCTTGCGGCCGAGCAGGCTGACCTCTCGGCTGAGCGAGACAAGTTTGAAGTCGCGGAGGATCTCTTCCCTCAGTTCGTTCAAGGTGATCGATCCTTCCGCTGTGGATGTATCGGTAGTGGGCATGGTGATAAAAATACGTTCGTTGCGAAGGTAGCGCGTGGGCAGGATCATAGCCGGTACGCCCACGCATTTCCGTATGGTGCAGGCATGCCCAAGACGTATAAAGGGCCATGACCTGTGCGGTCCGAGCTCCTTGAATGAGAAAGGGGGGCCGTTGCTGGCCCCCTTTCCGGTGTCGTTGTCAAAATGCTCAGTCTGCCCGCACCAATGGCTTTTGTGCCACATGGTCCGCAGTGGTCACTCGAAGGATATACAGGCTGGCGGGCAGCTCGGCCCCCAGCTCAAGCCGGACCGTATTGCCGCCCTCAAGCATCAGGTCGCGCTGCACGAGGATGCGTCCGTCCACGGAGAGCACTTCCACGCGGGCCTTCCCGGAGATGCCTTTCAAGGCGACGTTCACCGCGTCGCGGAACGGATCGGGGTAGACCTCCAGCAGGTCGTTCGCAGCGGTCAGTTCATCGATGCCGACAGGGCTGGCCTCACCTTTCGTTGCGTTCACGCAGTAGCGGTCCGTATCGGAGTTGGCCTGTTCGAGCACGCCGTTCATCTGTTTCTTTGCCGGGCGGGGAATTTCAGAGAACTTCGCCCCGTGGGAATAACCCCGGAACTTTAGATCCAACATCAGCCATGCACACCTCGTTTTCACTCCGTCGATCCTTCCTGCCGTTGAGCATTGCCTTGCTGGTAGCCGCTTGCAGCAGCGATACGCCCAAAGCGGCGGCCCCGTCCGATACGCCCGGAGCAGCGGCACCAGTGGAGGAAAAAGCACCTGAAGCATCATCCTTTCCGGCAGGCTTCATTACTGCACAGGACATCACCTTGGACAAGGACATTGACCAAGGCATGGTCGCCGAGGCTAAGAAGATCTTCGATGCCAAGTGCCATGTGTGCCACGGCCTTACGGAGGAGAAGGTGGTGGGGCCCGGTTGGAAGGGCGTGATCAACGAGCGCAAGCCCGAGTGGATCATGAACATGATGCTTCACACGCAGTGGATGGTGGAGAATGATCCCGATGCACAGGCATTGGTGGAAGAGACCAAGACCGTGATGCCGGACCAAGAGCTCACGAAGGACCAAGCCCGCGCCATGCTGGAGCTGATCCGCTCCCTCTGAGCACAGCGTTGCCAACATCTTGAAAGGCCGGCCTGAAGGGGTCGGCCTTTCTCGTGCTCTTTCAGGGCCTCCGCTACGGGACGCCGAGGGAGCGATCTGCCGCTAGGCCGCTGAAGGAGCAATTCGCTGCCCCACGCGGACGACCTCCTTCCGGCGTTCGTAGATCGCATGCACCAGCAGCGTGATGATCCCGGTGGGGAGGAACATGGATACGCCGAAGAGGATCCAGTAGTAGCCGGGGATCATGCCCCAGCCCGCCCAGAAGAGAAGGCCTTGGAGAAAGAGAACGCCTTCCGTCAGGATCATGCCCGTGGTAAAGAGGGAGAGGCCGGAGCGAGCCACCCAAGAGGTGCTTACGAACCAGCCGCGCACCAAGGCCATGGCAAAGAGCATCATGCTGATGGCGCCCAGGGTGTTTAGGTGGATGAAACCCATTGTGAAATTGCGCACGGTGAAGGCCATGATGGCCACATGCGGGATGGCCACGGCCGCCTGCATCACCACCTTCAGGCCCATGCCTATGAGCGAGTAGGTGACGCAGCGCCATGCCCACAGCGGCGCCTTGTCATGGAGCATCCTTTGGACCTTGAGAATGGCCTTCATCGTGCGCCAACCGGCCCAGAGCTGCAGCACCACGCCAATGGAGTTGACCGCATATACAGTCCAGTGGTGTTCGCTCCATGCGATGGCCAATGCGAAGGTGAGCACAACGGAGATCAGCCAGAGGCGGATCGTGAAGCGGTCCAGCACATGTCTTGCGCCGTGCGTCTCGGCCCAACGGCTCCACAGCGCCAAGGCACCGAACCAGAACCAGCCGTTGAGCTGGAAGTGCAGGTAGAACTGGATGGACCAGTAGTACAATTCCGTGCCGAACCCGCCGCCGGAGACGATCGGCCCCATGGCCCAGATCCCAATGGTGGAGATGAACATCAAGATCACCGCCATGCGCGTGAGGAGGCGGCTGCCGTTCGCCCGCCAGGTGCGCGTGGCCTTCCATACCTGTACGCTGAGCCAATAACCGGCCAACATATGCAATACGGACACGGTGATGGTGAATGCGCCGTAGCTCTGCACCGGGAAGCCCAAGAGCATGCCCACCACGGCGATCTGGGCCGCGGCAAGCAGGATGTTGCTGCGCCTCGACGGACCATGTTCCGTTTCATCCTGCAACAAGAACACGACCATGGCGATAAAGGCCCAGCCCAGCATGGCCACGTGGGAGTGCGCGTTCAGCAGGGGCTTGAAGCGGATGAAGGGGATCTCCCAGATATAGATGGCCCGTAGCACGCAGCCGATGAGGGCGGCGATGCCGAAGTTGAGCAGGGCGATGTTGAACCAGCGGCGCATGGGGCGCGAAGATCCGCATAAACAGGGAATAGTTGGGCATGATGAAACTCATTCAAGGGCTTGACAAGCATCAGCTCTATCTTCGCCGCGCTAACGACCTTTGAACCCGAAAACACCTCGACCTAATGGTAACTGACAAGAAGCTCACACTGAACACCCTCAAAGCGCTGACCTTGGTCGGTTTGACCACATTCGCGATGGCCTGTGGCGGTGGGGAAAGTACCCCTGCCACCACGACCGTGTCTTCTGCAGCGGCAGAAAATTCTGAAGCCGCAGCAGCGGTTGCGGGTCTCATCACCGCCGATGATGTGAACCTCGGTCCCATTGACCAAGGCATGGTGGCGAAGGGTAAGGAGCTGTATGACCTGAAATGTCAGGCCTGCCACAGCTTGGGCACCAACCGCGTGGTCGGTCCCGGGTGGCAGGGCGTGGCGGACCAGCGCAAGCCGGAGTGGATCATGAACATGATCGTCCACACCGATGCCATGCTGGAGAACGATGCTGAAGCACAGGCCATGCTGGAGGAATGCCTGGTGCGCATGCCGAACCAGAACCTGAGCAAGGATGATGCCCGCAATGTGCTTGAGTTCATGCGTTCCTTGGAAAAAAAACCGGCCTAAGTGCCATCTTTTGAACAACCAACCAACCTGAAATGAGAAGGACCTCGTTGATCACCTCGATACCCTTGGTATTGGCCGCCGCGATCGCCCTGCCACTGGCCCAAGGCTGTAAACCGGCGAACACCAAGAGCGCCGTGACCGGCGATGCCGCATCGAAAGTTTTCGTACCACCGGGACAGTACGATGAATTCTACAACTTCGTCAGCGGGGGCTTCAGCGGGCAGATGTCCGTTTACGGCCTTCCCTCGGGCCGGTTGTTCCGTGTGATCCCCGTTTTCTCGGTCGATCCCCAGACGGGCTGGGGTTACAGCGAGGAGACCAAGCCCATGCTGATGACCACGCACGGTTTCATCCCATGGGACGACAGCCACCACGTAGAGTCGTCCATGAGCGACGGCGTGCAGAACGGTAAGTTCATGTTCATCAACGGCAACAACACGCCGCGTATCGCGATGGTCGACCTGAGGACCTTCAGGACCTCCAGCATCATCGAGATCCCCAACAGCGCAGGCAACCACAGCTCGCCGTTCAGCACACCGAACAGCGAATACATCGTGGCCGGAACCCGCTTCAGTATTCCCATGGGAACCGATGAGCAGCGCGACGTTCCCATCGAAACGTACAAGGAGAACTTCAAGAGCACGGTCTCTTTCATCAAGCCTGACACTTCCAACGGCAGCATGGAGATCGCCTTCCAGATCAAGACCCCCGCGATCGACTTCGACCTGAGCCACTCCGGTAAGGGCCCCAGCGACGGCTGGTTCTTCTTCAGCTGCTACAACACCGAGAAGGCCCACGAGCTTTTGGAGGTGAACGCCAGCCAGAACGACAAGGACTTCATCATGGCCGTGAACTGGAAGAAAGCCGAGCAATACGTGAAGGAGGGCAAAGGCAAGAAGGTGCCCGGCAAGTATTACAACAACCACTACGACGAGAGCACCCACATGGGGACCTCGAAGATCGGCACCGAAGTGCTGCAACTGGACCCGAAAGAGCTCACGGACCTGATCTACTTCATGCCCTGCCCCAAGAGCCCGCACGGTTGCGATGTGGACCCCACCGGCGAATTCATCGTGGGCAGTGGCAAGCTCGCCGCAACGCTCCCGGTATTCTCCTTCGCGAAGATGCAGAAAGCCATCGCCGACAAGGACTACGAGGGTGAGTACGACGGCGTGCCCGTGCTGAAGTATGAAAGCGTGCTGCAGGGCGAAGTGAAGAAGCCCGGTCTGGGCCCCTTGCACACGGAGTTCGACGACAAGGGCTTCGCCTACAGCTCCATGTTCGTGAGCAGCGAGATCGTAAAGTGGAACGTGAAGACCTTGGAAGTGGTGGACCGCGTGCCCACGTACTACTCCATCGGCCACCTTTGCGTCCCGGGCGGCGACAGCAAAAAGCCTTGGGGCAAATACGTGATCGCCTACAACAAGATCACCAAGGACCGCTACCTGCCCACCGGCCCCGAACTCGCGCAATCCGCCCAGTTATACAGCATCGACGGACCCAAGATGGAACTGCTGTTGGACTACCCCTCCATCGGTGAGCCGCACTACGCACAGGCCATCCCGGCCGACCTGGTGAGGCCCAACTCCCTGAAGTTCTTCAAGATCGAGGAGAACAAGCACCCGTACGTGACCAAGGGTGAAAAGGAAGCCCGCGTGGTGCGCGACGGCAACAAGGTGCACGTGTACATGACCTGCATCCGATCGCACTTCGCACCGGACAACATCGAAGGGGTGAAGATGGGAGACGAGGTGTACTTCCACGTCACCAACCTGGAGCAGGACTGGGACGTACCGCACGGCTTCGCGGTGAAGGGCGCACAGACGGCCGAGTTGTTGATCATGCCGGGTGAGACGCAGACCTTGAAGTGGACACCCACGAGCGTTGGCGTGCAACCCTTCTACTGCACGGACTTCTGCAGTGCGCTCCACCAGGAGATGCAAGGTTACATCCGGATCTCCCCAGCAGGAAGCACCGTACCGTTGAGCGCCAACACCAAGAGCGTGGACGCGGGCCTTTGAGCCGGGACAAGAATGAACGCAATGCGCCCGGCCCCGCGATCCAAAGGATGCGGAAGGCCGGGCGCGCTGTTTCGATGCGGCCTGAACAGACGAAAATGTCTTTCCCGCAAAGACACCTTGGGCCGTAAACCGCTGTAGCGATATCACCAGTTCACGAACCGCCAGCCGGGGATCACCATCCCAAGCGCATTCAGGACAAGAGGGCAATAACCTGCCCGCCCACACATTTCAAGGATCTCATCCCCAACCACCACCCATCATGTCCCACAGCCCCAGCCACCCGATCCAGAACATGCGCCCGTTTTCCCGCATCCTGATCGCCCTCGCCGCCATCGCCATGACCTTGTTGCTGACGCAGCCTATCTGGGTCATCTACTTGATGGCACCGCAGTACCCCGAAGGGCTGCAACTCCAGATCTTTCACGACAGCTTCGTCGGCAACGTGGACCAGATCAACGGCCTTAACCACTACATCGGCATGGCCACCATCCATAACGAGATGTTCCCCGAATTCGAGGTGATGCGCTACTTCATCGGCGGGCTGGTGATCTGGGGGCTGCTCGCGGCGCTGATCGGCAGGCGCTGGTCCTTGGGGAGCTGGCTCTTCGGCCTGTTGGCCTATGTGATCTGGGCCATGTGGGACATGTACTCCTGGGGCTGGAACTACGGCCACAACCTCGACCCGCATGCGGCCATCAAGATCGAAGGGATGGTGTACCAACCGCCACTTTTCGGCCATAAGACATTGCTGAACTTCGATGCCTGGTCCTATCCCGATGTGGGCGGCTGGGTGCTGTTCGGATCAATTACCTTGGCGGTACTTGTCTTCCTCTATGAGTGGAGATCCCCACGTAAGCCGGCCGCCTGAAACTCGTGAACCCATGAAGAATTTTCTGATCAGTGCGTCTTTGGTGATCATGGCGTCCGGCTGTAGCGTCGGCCAGCCCAAGATCAACTACGGGCACGATGAATGCGCCCATTGCCGGATGAACGTGATGGATGCCAAGTTCGGTGCCGCGCTCATGACCGTGAAAGGCCGCAGCTACGTATTCGACGCACCGGAATGCATGGTCCCCTTCGTGAGCCATACTGGTCATTTGGTGGAGCAGGAAGTGGAAGGGTGGTACGTCTCGGACTTTGCCCATCCGGGAATGTTGATCGATGCGACCAAAGCATTCTACCTGCATGCCCCGAAACTCAACAGCCCCATGCGGGGGAACGTTGCCGCCTTCAGCAGTGATGCCGACCGAAAAGCTGCAGAGGCCTTTTTCCCGGGTGATGAAATGGATTGGCCAGGAGTGAAAGACCTGTTCAAGAAAGACGAATGACCTGCTGGATCCCGGGCCGCTTTTCGGCATTGCTTGCTGTGCTTGCGACATCAGCTTCGTTGATGGCCGCGGTCTGGACGGTAGGCTCAGGAAATACCCGTGCAAAGCTGGCCCCGGTCTTAGCCGCCGCCGCGCCGCACGATACCGTTCGGGTAATGCAAGGCACTTACGCGGAAGGCACGCTGACCATAGACAAGCCGCTCACGCTCATTGGCATCGGACGTCCCGTTATTGACGGCACTGGCGGCGATGGCAATGTGCTCACGATCACCGCACCGGATGTCACCGTGCAGGGTTTCTTGATCACGGGCACCAAGGTGAGCAACATGAACGATAACGCCGGCATCGAGGTGGAACGGGCCGACAACGTGAAACTGCTCGACAACGTGATGGAGCACTGCTTTTTCGCTTTCCACTTTGCGAATGCACGCAACCCGACCGTCATAGGGAACACCATCAACGGTGACCCGGAACTATCCGAGACCAGCAGGGCCAATGGCATTCATCTGTGGCATTGCTCGGGCGCCATGGTGGAGGATAATGTGATACGGAACCACCGCGACGGCATCTACTTCGAGTTCGTCACCGACAGCCACGTGCGCCGCAACAAGAGCCTGCACAACTCGCGCTACGGGCTGCACTTCATGTTCAGCCACCGCGACACCTATTCGGACAACCTCTTTCAGGACAACGGGGCCGGCGTGGCGGTGATGTTCAGCAAGAACGTTGATATGGTCCGGAACCGCTTCATCCGCAACCGCGGCGCCAGTTCCTATGGCATCTTGCTGAAGGAGATAAACGACGTGAAGATCGACAGCAACATCTTCATCGACAACACCACCGCACTGTTGGTGGACGGCTGCAACCGGGGCGACATCCGCGGGAACATTTTCCAAGGCAACGGTTGGGCGCTTCGGCTCTTTGCCAATGCCACCGATTGCCACTTCACCGCGAACACCTTCACAGGGAACACCTTCGACATGAGCACCAACGGGAACCCGGTGTACAACAGCTTCAGCGGCAACTACTGGGACCGCTACCAAGGCTATGACCTGGACCACGACGGCACCGGTGACGTGCCCTTCCGGCCGTTGAGCCTCTTCGCCATGGTGAACGAGCGGATGCCTTATGCCGTGGTACTTTCACGCAGCTTGCTCACCCAATTGCTCGACCAGGCGGAGCGTTTGGTGCCCTCGATGACGCCGGAAGGCCTGGAAGACGATAAACCCTTGATGAAAACTCCGCATGGCCCGCGTAACCTTTGAGAACGTCGGCAAGAAGTACGGCAAGCTTTGGGCGTTGCGCGAATTCAATGCGCGCTTCGAGCCCGGCGAGACCGTATCGGTGATCGGCCCCAACGGATCGGGGAAGACCACCATGATAAAATGCTTGCTGGGCCTGGTGCAGGCCACGACCGGCACCATCATCGTGAACGGCGAGCGCGTCGGACCCGATCCGGAATATCGGCACAACGTGGGGCACATGCCGCAGATCTCACGCTTCCCCAACGAGTTGAAGATCGGTCAGCTGATCGATCTGATGGACGACATCCGCGGCAGCAACAAAGGCCGCAGCGAGGGCCCGCTGGTGAAAGCGTTGGGCGTGGATGCCATGATGGACAAACGCCTCGGTACGCTCTCCGGCGGCCAACGGCAGAAGGTGAGCGCCGTGCTGGCCTTCCGCTATTCACCCAGCGTGCTGGTGCTGGACGAGCCTACTGCCGGCCTTGACCCCCTGAGCTCTGAGATCGTGCTGAAAGCGGTGCGTGATATCAAACGTGAAGGTTGCACGGTGCTCATCACCAGCCACCTCATGGAGGAAGTGGAAGCCCTTGCCGACCGGGTGGCCTACTTGCAGGACGGCACGTTGCGTTTCCTGCTCCCACCGGAGGACCTGCTCGCAGTTACAGGGGAAAAGCGGCTGTCCAAGGCAATTCCCGCGATGCTCACCGCCAAGACCGAGGCCCATGTGGAAAGTCTATAAGTACACCCTGATCGATCTGGCGCGCAACAAGTTCGTGCTGGGCTGGACGCTGCTGTTGTTGGCCATCAGCCTAGGCTTGTTCCAGTTGGAAGACCAACCGGTAAAGTCCATGCTCAGTCTCTCGCAAGTGCTGTTGGCATTGGTGCCCTTGGTGGCTTCGGTGTTCACCATCGTCTACCTCTATGATGCGATGGAGTTCACGGAGCTGTTGGCTGTGCAACCCTTGCGTCGATCTAAGATCTTGGGTGGCCAGATGGGGGCCTTGGGCACGGCCTTGGTGCTGGGTGCCTTGGTGGGCGCGGGCATCCCGTTGATGCTTTTTCTGCCGGGCGGTGCATCGCTCACGCTCCTGCTCGCGTGCGTGATGCTCACGTTGGTTTTCGTAGCGATCGGCTCGCTCATCGCGATCAAGAACCGTGAGAAGGCGCGTGGTGTCGGTCTTGGCCTGGTGGTCTGGTTCCTCTTCGTGCTGGTGTACGACGCTGTGCTGTTGTGGGTGATGTTCGCCTTCAGTGATTACCCGATCGAACCGTGGATCGTGCCCTTGGCCGCACTGGATCCGATCGACCTCGGCCGCATCATGGTGCTGCTGAAGGTGGACCTGGCCGCCATGATGGGGTACAGTGGCGCGGTGTACGAGAAGTTCTTCGGGAACGTCCGCGGGATCCTGGTGGCGCTTGCTGCGCTCATAGCCTGGGTGGCGCTGCCGTCATCGTTCGCGTTCAGGGCCTTTCGGAGGAAGGACCTTTGAGGTATTGGCCGCGGACCTGCCTGCCGGCAGGCAGGGGCGCAGAGGCGTGGAGAATACAAAGTGAGCTTGAGGCTTGTGGCTGAGTGCTTCAAGCCACAAGCCTCAAGCTTTAATCTTGACAAGGATCAGTTGAAGTCCTGTCATCGGTCAAGTTGAGGTACTTTGGTCGGCGAGACTTTTGAACCACATAAAAAGCCACCCGATGAAACGCCTCACCATGAAACTGAAGTATTTTACACCGTTCGCCTTGGTCGCACTTCTTTCCGCATGCGGAGGAAGCACGGATACCGCACCGGCAGACCAAGCCGGGAGTGACCCGGCCGTAATGACCGATGGAGGCCAATCCACCGTGGTGGATGATGAATCCGAGAAGAACGTGGTGCAGGTGGCCATTGCTTCCCCGGACCATACCACATTGGTGGCCGCGGTCAAGGCAGCCGACCTGGTGAATGCGCTGAGCAACGCGGGCCCCTTCACCGTCTTCGCCCCGACCAATGAGGCCTTCGCGGCATTGCCCGCCGGCACGGTGGACGGCCTGTTGAAGCCTGACCAGAAGGACGCGCTGGCTGACATCCTTCAGTACCACGTGGCCCTCGGCGTCTTCAAGCCGGAGAATATCCGCGACGGACAAAAGCAAGGCATGGTGAACGGTGGCGACGTCGTTTTCCATGTAAAGGACGGGCAAGTGATGATCAATGACGCCAAGATCATCGGCACTGTGCCCGCCTCAAATGGATTGGTCTGCGTGATCGACAAAGTGCTGCTTCCCGGGAAGTGATCGGTCTGCCATCGCCCTTATCCTGGGGCATGGTGAAAGTCGGTAGAGGCGTCCGCGAGGGCGCCTTTGCTGTTTTAGAGTGACCGGTTGGTGGTGAATTGTTAGTGGTGACCGGTGAGTGGTGATCGGTGATCGGAAGTGCGTCGGCGCATTGCGGTGCTTCAAGATCCGATGCCGGCTTCGGAGCGCAGCTTCCGCTCCGTGAACTTCCGCCCAAAGGCGGGGATACGGAATTGAACGAAGCAAGAACCGAAGTCCGATCGGAGCTGTGGAATTGGCATTGAAGAAAACCCGACTGTCAATTTTTCATCGGCACTGAAAATTCGGCATCGTCAATCCTTGTGGATCCGTGAAAAAAGTTCAACGCCAAATACAGATCGTCAGTGTCCACTCCTTTGGCAAGGGGCTTGAAGTCTCCTGTGCGAACCTCGGCCATGGTGGTCGGGGAAAACCGAAAACACAAACCAAAATGACACTCGTGAAATATAAGCAGCAGCCGGTGACGACAGCTTCGCCGGTGGACAGGTTGGCCAGTGAGATCTTTGGCCAGAACATCAGCCGCCTTTTCGGTAGCGATGGCCTGATGGACCATTCACCCCGCGTGAACATCGTGGAAAGCAACGATGACTACCGCGTGGAAATGCAAGCACCCGGCTTCGACAAGAAGGACCTGAAGGTGGAGATGTTGAATGACACGCTCACCATCCGCGGGGAGCACACGGAAGAGGAACAGGGCGAGGACAAGCGCTGGACCCGCCGCGAGTTCGCGCGCTCCGCCTTCGAGCGCAGCTTCGTGCTGCCGCAAAGCGTGCAGGCCGACGCGATCAAAGCGGAATACGTGAACGGCGTTTTGCAGCTCACCATCCCCAAGAGCGAAGAGGCCAAACCCAAGATGCGGACCATCAGCATCAAATAGGCAAGTGGCGGGCCTTTCCGCACTGGAATACCGGGAGCCGGGGGCATTCGCACACGATGTGGATGCCCCCGCTCTGCTACAGGAACAATTAGAACGGCATTGAGCAATGAAAACCAACAGCACCGTCAAGAGCATGGTCGCGTGTGCGGCCATCTTGCTCCAACTTTCCGCCTGCATGGGTCAAGAAGGAAAGAAAAAGCCTATGGCCACCAGCACTCCGCCGGTCCTTTCCGCGGACACCCCGCAGGTGGACGTGAAGGTGAACAAGCAGTACGATGAGAACGGCAATTTGATCGCCTTCGATTCCACCTACACCACGATCTATCCGGGCAGGGCAGACAACCCCGCTTTCCTGGACAGCGTGTTCAAGGACTTCAAAGGCAGGTCCGGGAATTGGTACCCGTTCCTGAACGATCCGGGATTTAATGACCTGTTCATGAACGACAGCATCATGCAGCCCGATTTCTTTCACGACGATTTTTTCCGCAAGCGGTTCGACCTGAACCGGCGCTACATGGAACAGATGATGGCCCGGATGGATTCCGTGAAGAATGCTTTCCTGCAACAGGAAGCGGAGCGGAAAACGCAATGACCCATTCCATGGAACGCATAGAGGAAGCCATCGTGAAGGTGTATCTCCTTCAACGGGACCGTTTGCGCGAAGAAGCAAGGACCATGGTGGAACAAGCGCCGGACCCGGATGTTCCGCCAACCCGGGTGGTGCCCATGGATGTGCCAGCGATCGACAAGCTTGTTGGAGGGCAGAAGCCATACTTGTATTTCGACCGTGGCAAAGGACGCTTCACCCATATCGTGCATGCCTTCGCCGTTGTGGTCGGCGCGACGGGCGCGGGCAGCGTTTTCCCCGTTCAACGGGTGATCACCATTCCGGAAACTGCCGGTTAGCAGCACGAAAGCCGGTAGAGGCGTCCGCGAGGGCGCCTTTGCTGTTGGGGATGGAACGCTGATACATGCCTACGGTAGCCAGCGTTGTTGCACGAGCGGATCGTCGCGGACGGATGAATGTCCATGCGTTCCGGAATTGATCCGCGCCGACCATGAAGATCAGCGTTATCAACAGTGCGATCGTTGATCACTTTGATCGTTCATAACGCTGTGGATGATCGAGATCGAAAATGACCTCTATCAGCGACTTGATCTTGCAGTTTTGAGACCCGCAAAAATCCGATCCCAATGCCGCAAGCCATACTCTTCGAAGAAGCAACCTCCATGACCACCGCCGCACGACCCAAGCCCAGTACCAGTTATTCAAAGGAGGAGGTCCTGGCTGCCGCTCTCGAGTATTTCCACAACGATGAGCTTGCCGCCACTACTTGGATGAACAAGTATGCCCTGCGCAATACCAAGGGTGAACTGATCGAACTCACGCCGGCCGATACGCATGCCCGGATGGCCCGCGAGTTCGCGCGCATCGAGCGTTCCTATAAACCACTGCCGGCCGAGAAGCAGGCCCTGCTTTCCACCTATGGCCAAAAGCGCAAGCCCTTGGATGAGAAGCGCATCTTCGATCTCTTCGACGGCTTCCGGGACATCGTTCCGCAGGGCAGCGTGATGGCCTCCCTCGGCGACAGTACGCGCCTGGCCTCGCTTTCCAACTGCGTGGTGATCCCCGCGCCCGTGGACAGCTACGGGGGCATCTTCCGTAACGACCAACAACTGGCACAGCTCTTCAAGCGCCGCTGCGGGGTGGGCTTCGACCTCAGCACGCTCCGCCCCGAGGGCGCGGAAGTGAGCAATGCCGCACGCACCAGCACCGGCGCGGTATCGTTCATGGAACGCTTCAGCAACACCACGCGTGAGGTAGCGCAGAAGGGCAGGAGGGGAGCGTTGATGCTCACCATGGACATCGCGCATCCCGACGTGGAGCAGTTCATCACGATCAAGCAGGACCTGATGAAAGTGACCGGCGCGAACATCAGCGTCCGTGTGAGCGATGAGTTCCTGCAAGCCGTGGAGGATGATGCCGAATACACGCACCGCTGGCCCATCGACAGCAAGACGCCGACAGTTACGAAGAAGGTACAGGCCCGCGAACTGTGGGACACGTTGATCACCTGTGCGCACAAGAGCGCCGAGCCCGGCATCATCTTCTGGGACCGCCAGCACAAGTACTCCACTTCATCCGTCTATCCCGGCTTCAAGAATGAAAGCACCAATCCCTGCGGCGAGATCGCAATGCAGGGCGGGGACAGCTGCCGCTTGATCGCGATCAACCTCTATTCCTTCGTCACCGATGCCTTCACACCGAAGGCGCGCTTCGACCACAAACGCTTGGCGAAAGTGACCTACGAGGCACAGCGCCTGATGGACGATCTCGTGGACCTCGAATTGGAGGCCGTTGAACGCATCCTGGTGAAGATCGACAAGGACCCCGAGCCGGACGCCGTGAAGCGCGTGGAGCGCGAGACCTGGCAGTTGCTGGGTGAGACCGGTCGCAAGGGCCGTCGCACCGGACTTGGCTTCACCGGCATGGGCGATGCGCTTGCCGCATTGAACTTGGCCTACGACAGCGAGGCCGCCGTGGAGGCCGCCGAGCATATGCTGCGTACCAAGTGCGAGGCCGAGTTCAACAGCAGCATAGACATGTCCATCGAGCGCGGCAGTTTTGTCGGCTTCGACCCCGCCGTGGAACGCACGTCCGAATTCACCGATATGCTCGCCAAGGAACTGCCCGAGTTGCACGCCCGCATGATGAAGAACGGCCGTCGCAACATCAGCATCAGCACGGTGGCTCCCACGGGCACACTGAGCCTGCTCACCCGCACCAGCAGTGGCATCGAGCCGGTCTACATGCTCGGCTACACGCGCCGCCGCAAGCTTGGTCCGAACGCGCCGAAGGAGAGTGTGGCCTTCACCGATGACATGGGCGACCAGTGGGAGGAATTCACCGTGCACCACCCGCGACTGGTGGATTGGATGAAGGCCACCGGCAAGACCGATGTGAAGGAAAGTCCCTACGCCAACAGCACCGCGAACGACATCAACTGGCACCATCGCGTGCGCTTGCAGGCCGCCGTGCAGAAATACACCACGCACAGCATCAGCAGCACGATCAACCTGCCTGCGGACGTTTCCGCGGAACTGGTGGGCAACATCTACCGCGAAGCCTGGCACATGGGCCTGAAGGGCGTCACCGTGTACCGCGACGGATCGCGCAGCGGCGTGCTGGTCTCCAACGAGAAGAAGGACGCCGCCGCAGTGGCGCACACGAAGCGTCCGGACGTTCTGGAAGCCGATGTGATCCGATTCAACAACGAACTGGAGCAATGGATCGCCGTGGTCGGCCTGCTTGACGGCAAGCCCTACGAGATCTTCACCGGCAAGGCCACGGGCGTGTTCCAATTGCCGAAGTGGGTGGAGAAAGGCTGGGTGATCAAGCGCAAGGACACCAAAGCGAAGAAGAATATTTACGACCTGCAGTACGCCGACAGCGACGACTACCGCGTGACCATCCAGGGCCTCAGCCGCAGTTTCGACAAGGAATACTGGAACTACGCCATCCTCATCAGCGGCATGCTGCGCCAAGGCGTCTCCGTGCCGCACGTGGTGGACACCGTGGTGAACCTGAACCTCTACGACGCCACGCTGAACACCTGGAAGAACGGCATAGCCCGTGCGCTGTCCCGCTACATCGCCGACGGCACCAGCGCCAGCGGCCGTAAGTGCAACGACTGCGGCGACAGCGAAGGCGTGTACTACGAGGAAGGCTGCCTGAAGTGCCGGAGCTGCGGAAGCTCCAAGTGCGGGTAGACGAGGTTCGGAGATCTGATTTCTGATACAGGGTATTGGGTACTTAGTACAGGGTACTGTACGTCGGCAGTACCCTGTACTCGGTACCGTTCCGAACATATCGGTCCTTTAATAGTTAGGAAACCTTACTATATTTGTCCCCGAACTTCAAAACCCCAACACAATGACCAAAGCAATTTTCTACCATGCAGGATGCCCCGTTTGCGTGAATGCCGAAGAGCGCATCACCGAGATCGTGGACCGCAACAAGTACGACGTGGAGATCGTCCACCTCGGTGAGCACAAAGGCCGCATCGCGGAGGCGGAAGCCGCAGGCGTGAAGAGCGTGCCCGCACTGGTGCTGGGGCATGATGTGCTCCACATTAATCACGGCGCCAGCATGGCCGAGGTGAAGGGCTGAAGAGCCTAAGCGATACAGGACGAGAGGGTGTCAGGGTGCGGGAGCGCATTCTTTCACCCTCTCGCAATTTCCGTAGGGAACATTTTTCGCCCACACCTAATTTCGCCCCATGTCCTCCACCCCTGAACTCGACGCGCACTTGGCGCAGGTGCTGGAACGGATCGGTGAAGTGGCGCGTGCCCTTCGTTGGAAGCAGGCGGTGGAAGAAGGGCTGAGCCCCTTGCAGATCCGGATCATGGGTTTTCTGGCCGACCATGCGGACGAAAGCATTGGCGTGGCCCGTCTGGCGGAGGAGCTGCTGGTGAGCAAGCCCACCATCAGCGACAGCGTGAAGCTGCTGGCCGACCGGAAATTCCTGATCCGGAAACCGGACAAGAGCGATGCGCGCAGCCACGCCCTGCAACTCACCGCTGCCGGCAGAAGGCATGTCTCCGCTGGAACTCCGATGGACACAGCCGTTGCGGAGTTGTCACTGGAGCACAAGGAAGCCCTTCTGACGGGGCTGATGGGCGTGCTGGAATCCTTGTTCCGCAAGGAGGCCGTGCATGTGCAACGCATGTGCTTCACCTGCAAATACTACCGAGGTGATCGGAGCGTCGAGCATCGGTGCCTGCTGCTGGAGAAGTCATTACCGGTAGCGGAACTGCGGACCGATTGCGCGGAGCACGAGGTGGTGGAGTAGGGTGGCTATCGCTTTGCGACCTGTGTTTTCACCGAGAACAGTTCCTCTACAAGTCCTTCTCCGGGAAAGCTGAGCTCCTGAAAGATCACCTGCCCCTCGGCATCCACCAGCAACACCGTGCTGCACCGCGTGCCGTAGCCGGGTGTGCGGATGAAGATCGACGAGGCCGCACGCTCCATTTCCAGTGGAAGACCCGTGTCGGGGAGCTTTTCGTCCGGCGCGATGGCATCATCGGTGAGCAAGGTGAAGAGCGCTTCAGGAAGGTCCGCGTCCGGAAGCTCCAGCAACTCCTTCATCCCGTGTTCCGCCTTCACCACCTTGGGCCAGGGCGTGTTGAGGAAATGGTTGCTCAGCCCATGGATGCCGGGTGTCAGTGCTTCATCGGCGCCTTTGATGTTGTTGTGGTACCGCAGGCTGTTCACGCTTCCGTAGATCAGGTTGAAGCCGGCGTAAGCTTTCGTGCTTTTCGGATCGATGCCGTGCTCCAAGGCTTCGCGAACCAGTACGCCGCGTGATGGCCCGGCGGGAAAGTTCATCCGCATCTCCCGGTAATTGGTGATCGCGGCGAACCTGCCGTTGCGCGTGAAGCCCAGCCAAGTGCCGCCTGCGCGTTGGTCGCGTCCAGCGAGGATGTCCGGGGCGTCTTTCCACCAGTGTGCGGGCTCCGTGGGACGGTCCAGGAACTCATCGCGGTTGGCGGCCAGGATAAGCGGAAAGCGCGGGTGGACCTTGTAGGCCAAGGCGATCAGGCACATGCCACAAAGTTACCGTTGGCCGTGCCGGAAGGTGAGTTTCGTCAGGTTGTGGCACGGGAGGACCATGGAACTTTGACCTTTATGATCCCCGGAGCCTTTTCGTCGCAGTCGGCCACCAATGCCAGCGGCCAAGCAGCGGCACGCTCAATGTCCGACCATGAGATTGTGGAGGACATCCATCGCCTGAAGCGTGAGAAGAACGCCATCATCCTTGCGCACTACTACCAGCAGCCCGAGATACAGGAGTTGGCCGATTTTGTCGGTGACAGCCTAGGCTTGGCGCAGGCGGCGGACAAGACCGGTGCGGAGGTGATCCTCTTCGCGGGGGTACATTTCATGGCGGAAACGGCGAAGATCCTCAACCCCGGGCGTACCGTGCTTTTGCCGGACCTCAATGCGGGCTGCTCGCTCGCCGATAGTGCTCCGCCCGAGAAGTTCAGGGCTTTTCTCGATCAGCATCCAGACCATGTGGTGGTGAGCTACATCAATTGCAGCGCCGAGGTGAAAGCGATGAGCGACATCATCTGCACCAGCAGCAACGCAGTGCGCGTGGTGCAGAGCATCCCGGCGGACCGGAAGGTGATCTTCGCTCCGGACAAGCATTTGGGGGCTTATGTGCAACGCATCACCGGACGGGAACTCGTGCTCTGGGACGGCGTGTGCGAGGTACATGTGGACATCAGCTTGGACAAGATGAAATTCCTGTTGGGCAAACACCCCGATGCCAAGTTGGTGGCGCACCCGGAATGCCCGCCGCACATCCTCGCGGAGGCCGATCACATAGGCAGCACCACCTCGCTTCTGGACTTCGTGCAACGCGACCCCGGCAACACCTTCATCGTCGCCACGGAAGGCGGCATCCTGCACAAGATGCGCCAGGCGGTACCGGGCAAAACCTTGATCGCGGCCCCGGCGAACGTGGAGAATTCCTGTGCCTGCAGCGAATGCCCGTACATGAAGATGAACACCTTGGCGAAGGTCCATTCCGCCTTGCTCACCGGTTCGCCGGAGATCATCCTGGAGGAGCGCATACGTGCCGGGGCGGAGGTCGCACTGCGGCGCATGATGGACTTGGGATGAGCAGGCCGCTGAAGGTGATCGTGATCGGGAGCGGCGTCGCGGGGATGGCCTTCGCACATCGCTTGTCGGCCCTGATGGTGATCGATGAGGTGGACATCCGCATGCTCTCCAAGGCGGCGCCTGAAACAAGCAATTCGCATGCGGCACAAGGCGGTGTAGCAGCGGTGACCGACCCCTCGGATTCCTGGGAGCGGCACCGCGACGACACCTTGGAGGTGGGTGCGGGCCGCTGCGATCCGGAAGTGGTGGAACGCGTGGTGAAGGAAGGGGCCGCCTGTATCCAAGAACTACTGGAAGGCGGGGCCCGGTTCGATACCGATGCGGATGGCCGGTTGGATGCGGCTCGTGAAGGTGGTCACAGCGCCGCACGGGTGGTACACCGCGGCGATCGCACCGGTGCTGAACTGGTCCGTGTGTTGCGCGCACAAGTGAAGGGTGACCCGAAGATCACCGTGACGGAGACCTTGATGGCCTTGGACCTGTTGGTGACCGGAGGTTCTGGTGGCCGGCGGTGCCACGGGGTACGCACGATCGATATCCACACCGGTGAGGTCCGTGAACAGTTCGCCGATGTGGTGGTGCTGGCCACGGGCGGTGCCGGCCAAGTGTACCGCCATACCACCAATCCTGCGGGCGCCATCGGCAGCGGCGTGGCCATGGCGGTCCGGGCCGAAGTCCCGCTGCGCGACATGGCCTTTGTGCAGTTCCACCCTACGGCGCTGTATGCGCCTGAGCAGAAAGGGACGTTCCTGATCAGCGAAGCGGTGCGCGGTGCGGGCGCCGTCCTGCTGAAGCCGGACGGGGCGCGATTGATGGAAGGGCTGCACCCGATGGCCGACCTGGCACCGCGCAACGTGGTGGCCCGGGCGATCCATGCCGTGATGCGCGATCAGGGCGCGACCCATGTCCGGTTGGATGCCACACGGATCGGGGAGGCACGGTTCGCCAAGGAGTTCCCCATGATCCTGGACCATTGCCGTTCGATCGGACTGGACCCGTGCAAAGAGCCGATCCCCGTGTTGCCGGCCGCGCACTACCTCTGCGGTGGTATTCGCACCGATGGCCAAGGGCGTACGGAACTTGAAGGTCTCTATGCCCTTGGTGAATGCGCCGGCAGTGGCTTGCATGGCGCCGACCGGCTTGCCAGCAACTCGCTCTTGGAAGCCTTGGTGATCCCTCGGCATGCCGCGGCTTCGATCATGATCTCCGAATGGCAGGCACCCCTTCCGGAGGATAAAGGGACCGGCCGGTATGTTTTCACCGCGCCAACCCCGTTGACGCTTGCCACGCTCGATGAATTACGCGACCGCATGACGGACAGTGTCGGTATTGTCCGCGATGATGCCGGGCTCCGGGCTGCTTTGGATATCTTGGCGGGGTTGAGGTCGCATGCTGATGTCGCATGGTCGCAGGGCGAACGGTCCATGGAACTGTTCGAGCTGCGCGACCTGGTACTGGTGGGCATCGCCATCTGTGAGCAGGCCATGGCGGAGCCGTTCAACGCCGGTACGCATTGGAACCGGGATCGGCAGGGCCGGGCTAACACGGAAAGCGCGGTAGCGGACAAAACCGGTCCGACCGGACACCCCCAAACGTTGAAATAACGGTCGCGACCACTACGAACTAGGGTACGCATTTGGGCAAAGGCCCGAGGAAGCCCTGTTTTCCATCCGGACGCCGGGCATGGTCAGACCTGTCCCCGGCCTATTTTCGCCATGGTGATGGCGACCAGCATCGTCCCTCTCGCCCAAGAGATCCTGAACAGGCTCTAAGGGAATGCGTGACGCATGGTGCACACATCACGGACCACACACCCGGCACTGGCTGAAAGGGCCGTATGGTGTAAGAGCACCAACGGTTGGCCCTCCAAGGTTCTCTGATGAAGGTCAGCGGCGTATTCGCCGTAAATCACGACCTTTGATAGCTTGAAGCATCAAGGCCGGAGCCCTTGGTGCTGTGCTGGCAACCCAACAAGACCTCTTCCTGTATGCCCCATACCTCCCCCCACACCTTCCACATCCCAGTGATGGGCCTTGGCTACACCATCGATACCCCGGTGAAGGTGGCCCACTTCGGCATCTCATCGGTGATCTCCATCATCGAGGATGAATTAGTGGAACGCATGCGTGAATTCCACTGCAAACAGGCCGGGGAAACCTACACCGAGATCCCGTTGAAGGAGATCGACCACCGTGCACAGCGTATCACCGCCTACTTGGACCTGGTGCAGCGGATCGTGAAGCGGAACACGGAAACCTTGCGTGCGGAGGCCTTCACCGAAGGCTCGGACATTGAGAAGTACTTCCTGCTGCTGCCGGACGAGCACCCCCTGCGCATGAAGTTCGAAGTGATGAGGGTCTGGCCGGAAGGCGAAACACGCCTGCTGATGCAGGAGGAGTTGCGCGCCGCGATCGTTCCGGGCGCCATCGATGTGAACATCATGGCCAAGATCGACCGCGAGGTGCAGGCCAAGGACGGCACCAAGCTGCCGGTGGAATATGCCAGGGCATGGCCGCCTTCCGCGGATTCGCATTGAGCGCGCTGGATTCCTCCATCGTGATCAGCGCAGGCTACAACCCCAGGATCTACAGCTATATCGCCACTTTCCCGGATTTCTTCCCCGATGCCGAAGGTGTGATCCGCAAGAAGGTCATCCTGAAAGTGAGCGATCTGCGTTCCGCCTTGATCCAAGGGAAGATCCTCGCCAAGAAGGGGGTCTGGGTCTCCGAATTCCGCATCGAGTCCGGTTTGAATTGCGGCGGCCATGCCTTCGCCACGGACGGTATGTTGATGGGTCCGATCTTACGGGATTTCAAAGAGCGGCGTGAGGCGTTGACGACGGAACTGTACGAGCTGTGCAGCGCTGCACTTGCGGAAGGCGGCCACCATCCGCTGCCTGCCTCACCGGAAATACGCGTCACGGTGCAAGGCGGCATCGGCACCGTGAAGGAGGACGAGTTCCTGCGCAGCCACTACGGTGTCGACGGCACCGGTTGGGGAAGCCCCTTCCTGCTTGTCCCCGAGGCCACCAACGTGGATGACAAGACGCTGCAGCAGATCACCGTGGCGAAGAAGGAGGACTACTACATGAGCTGGGCCTCGCCGTTGGGGATCCCTTTCAACAACTTCCGGCCCAGCACCTCCGAGGCACAGCGCAAGGCGCGTATCGTCAAGGAGCGGCCCGGCAGCCCGTGCTACAAGAAGTTCCTCAGCACCGACACCGAGTTCACCGAGATCCCCATCTGCACCTCCTCACGCCAGTACCAGGACCTCAAGCTGAAGCAGTTGAAGGAGCAGGGCCTCGACCCCGTGAGCTATGCGATGGCGGCGGCGCGCATCACCGAGAAGGACTGCCTGTGCGAGGGCCTCGGGGCCAGCGTCCTGCTGAAGGACAACATGACGCCCGCTCACAAGCTGGAGGCGGTGGCCATCTGCCCCGGCCCCAACCTCGCCTACTTCTCGAAGGTCGTACCGCTGCGGACCATGGTGGACCACATCTACGGACGGATCTCGCTGCTCAATGAGAACGATCGTGCCCACATGTTCATCAACGAGATGAAGCTGTACGTGGACTATCTCAAGCGGGAATTCGAGCAAGTGAAGCACGCGGCCACGGTCAAGCAGCGCCGCTACATCGAGGCTTTCAAGGCCAACATGCTCAGCGGTATCCACTACTACGAGGAGCTTGCTCCGGTGCTGCACCGGCAGGCATCCTCAGCCTTGCATCGCTTCCAGGACGACCTGAGGGGCCATGCCGCCGAGGTGCGCGCCATGCTCCTGCCCGCCCCGGTGCTGGCTTGAGCACGTGGTGATCCGTCCCATTAGCTGAAGAACCATCCTTTTTCATCCATCTTATCAATGACCGAGACAACAACACCCTGGGCCGAACCCTACAAGATCAAAATGGTCGAGCCGCTGGCCATGACCACCCGCGAACAACGCCAAAAAGCCTTGGAGGAGGCGGGCTACAACACCTTCCTGCTGAAGTCCGAGGACGTCTACATCGACCTGCTCACCGACAGCGGCACCAGCGCCATGAGCGACCGCCAATGGGCGGGCATGATGATGGGCGACGAGGCCTACGCCGGCAGTCGCAACTTCTACCACTTGGAGTCCGCAGTTCAGCGCTACTACGGCTACAAGCACGTGATCCCCACGCACCAAGGGCGCGGCGCGGAGAACCTCATATCGCGCATCCTCATCAAGCCCGGCGACATCGTGCCCGGCAACATGTACTTCACCACCACGCGCCTGCACCAGGAGCTTTCAGGAGGCACCTTTGCGGACATCATCGTGGACGAGGCCCACGATCCCAACAGCCTCTTTCCGTTCAAGGGCAATGTGGACCTGAACAAGCTGGAGGCTTTGATCAAGAAGCACGGCCCGGAGAAGATCCCCTACGTCAGCATCGCCACCACGGTGAACATGGCCGGCGGCCAGCCGATCTCGCTGGCGAACATGAAAGCGGTGCGTGAGCTGACCAACAAGTACAAGATCCGCATCATCCACGACATGACGCGCGTGGCTGAGAACGCTTACATGATCAAGCTGCTGGAGGAAGGGCAAAGCCAGCGGTCCACGGCGGAGATCGTGCTGGAACTTTGCTCGCTCACCGACGGTGCCACCATGAGCGCCAAGAAGGACGCACTGGTGAACATCGGCGGCTTCATGGCCACCAACGAATGGGATGTCTTTGAGGAGGCGCGCAACCAAGTGGTGATCTACGAGGGCCTGCACACCTATGGCGGATTGGCCGGACGCGACATGGAGGCCATGGCGATCGGCATCTCCGAATCAGTGGACGAGGACCACATCCGGGCCCGGGTCGGTCAAGTGTTCTACCTCGGTGAAAAGCTGATCGCGGCGGGCATTCCCGTGGTGCGCCCCATCGGCACCCATGGCGTCTTCCTGGACGCGAAGGCCATCCTGCCGCACATCCCGCAAACCTCTTTCCCCGCGCAGACGTTGGCGGCCGAGCTCTATTTGGACGCGGGCGTCCGCAGCATGGAACGCGGCATCGTGAGCGCAGGGCGCGATAAGGATACCGGGGAGAACTACCTGCCCGAACTGGAAATGGTGCGCCTCACCATCCCTCGGCGTGCGTACACCCAGGCGCACATGGACGTCATCGCCGCATCGGTGATCAACGTGTACAAGCGCCGCGAGCAGATCACCGGCTTGAAGATGGTCTATGAGCCGAAGTACCTGCGCTTCTTCCAAGCCAAATTCGAGAAGCTGTGAAAAAGAGCGTCTCAGAGTTTTACCACAAAAGGGACACGTTGATGTCGTAGGCCGGGCGCCTCAACGGCATTATCCGCGTCCATCCGTGTCCATCCGTGGTTCGTTCTAAAATCGACAACATGCAACACAAGACCATCATCGAGCCCTTCCGCATCAAGAGCGTGGAGCCCATCAGCGTGGGCACCGAAGCGGAGCGCACGCAATACCTGAAGGACGCCCACTACAATCCGTTCCTGCTGCGATCGGACAATGTGGTGATCGACTTCATGACCGATAGCGGCACCAGCGCCATGAGCGCCCGGCAATGGGCGGGCATGATGGAGGGCGATGAGGCCTATGCCGGTTCGCGGAGCTGGGAGCGCATGGAGCGGGAAGTGCGGGACCTCACCGGCATGGCGTACATCCTCCCCACGCACCAAGGCCGCGCCGCGGAACGCATCATCTATGGCCACTTGGGCGGCCCGGGCAAGGTCTTCATCAGCAACACGCACTTCGATACCACACGCGCCAACATCGAGTTCAGCGGCGCCACCGCCATCGACATCCCCATCGCCGAAGGGAAGGACACGGCCTTGGAGCATCCGTTCAAGGGCAACATGGACGTGGGCGAGCTGGACCGCTTGCTGAAGGAGCACAAGGGCCATGTGGGCGCGGTGATCCTCACGGTGACCAACAACAGCGGAGGCGGCCAGCCGGTGAGCATGGCCAATGCGGAGAGCATCGCCGCGATCTGCAAGCGGCACGGTGTGCTCTACTTGCTGGATTGCTGCCGCATCGCGGAGAACAGCTGGTTCATCAAGCACCGGGAGGAAGGCATGGAAGGCTTGACCTATCGCCAGATCGCGCAACGCATGTTCGCCCTGACCGATGGCGCCGTGATGAGCGCCAAGAAGGACGCGCTGGTGAACATGGGCGGCTTTCTGGCCTTGAAGGACGAGGTCTTGGCCGAGGCCTGCATCAACCTCTTGATCATCACGGAGGGCTTTGCGACCTATGGCGGATTGTCCGGCCGCGACATGGAGGCGATCGCGATCGGCCTGCAGGAGATCTTCGATCCGCACTATCTGGACTACCGGATCAAGAGCACCCTTTTCCTCGGGAAGAAGATGCACGAGCTGGGCGTTCCGCTGATGATGCCCATCGGTGGGCACGCGGTGTACGTGGACGCGAAGAAGCTGTATCCCCACATCCCGCCGCATGAATATCCCGGGCAGGCCCTGGTGGGCGAACTGTACAAGCTGGGCGGCATCCGCACGGTGGAGATCGGCTCCGTGATGTTCGGCACCTACAACGCCGACGGCACGCTGAATCCCGCGCCCATGGAGCTGGTGCGCTTAGCCATTCCGCGCCGGGTGTACACGCAGAGCCACATCGAATACGTGGTGGAGACCTTCGAGGAGATCATGAAGCAGCGCGACCGGGTACGCGGGTTGAAGATCACCAAGGAGCCGCGTTTCCTGCGCCACTTCACCGCGCACTTCGAGCCATTGACATGAGCAACGGACCGATGGACCGGCCGGTGCGTGTCACCAAGCGCTTCACCTTCGAGATGGCCCATGCGCTGCGGTGCCACGATGGCCTCTGCGCCCAGATCCATGGGCACTCGTACGTGTTGGACGTTACGTTGATCGGGAAGCCGCGCAATGAGCCGGAACACCCGAAGGACGGCATGGTGATCGACTTCGCCGAGCTGAAGAAGCTGGTGAATAAGGCCGTGGTGGAGCATTACGACCATGCACTGGTGCTGCACGAGAAGGACCGCGACCAGGCCTCCTCCGGCCACGAACTCTTCGGCCGGACGCGCTTCACGCCATGGCAGCCCAGTTGCGAGAATGTGCTGCTGGACATCGTGGAGCGCTTGCAGAAGGCACTGCCGGAGAAGGACGCGCTGTACGCCGTCCGCCTTCAGGAAACGGCCACGAGCTGGGCGGAGTGGGGGCGGGGTTGATCAGATCAAGCCTTCACGAGCGGCACATCGTATTGCGCGAAGTGCGGGTCGGCCGTGAGCAGTTGCATGCCTTCGGCCTTGGCTTGGGCGATCAACATTCGGTCGAACGGGTCGCGGTGGTGTAAGGGAAGCTTGGATAGTTCGAGTATATGTGGCATTGTAACGGGCCGGGGAACGAACCCTCCGTTGGTGAATGACTTGAAGAAATCCTCGATCGGGCTATGGAGTTCCAGCTTCCCGAGCGCATGCTTGATCCCGATCTCCCACAATGATGCAATGCTCACGAGACATTCATGCTTTGGGTTCTCGATGATCGCTCTAGTGGCAGGGGTGCATTCCCGTTGACCCAGAACGAACCAGAGGAAGACATGGGTGTCCAGCAACACCTTCATTCCATGTATTCTTTGAAGTCATCAAGCGGGTCATCGAAGTCCTTGGAAATGGTGGCCATGCCTTTGGCGATGCCGAATACACGCGGCTTCTTTGCGTCGTTATCCTGTGGAACCCCTGCCTGCTTCTTTTGCTCCCATTGTTCCATGAGTGAAGCAATGAAGTCAAGCACCTTCTTCCTCACCTCCTCCGGAAGTGAGTCGAGCTGGATGTATGGGTCGTGCGTGGCCATATTTCAAAGATAGGCGATCAGGACTTCACGAGCGGCACGTTGTAATGAGCGACATTTGGGTCGACGGCCTTACCGGCGCTCGGCGTAGTGCATGCCGCTCCGAAGTAACGCTGTGCTGCAGTCTGAAGACTGCCTATGGCTCCTGTGCATCTGTCCACTCCGGGGAGCAGGCCCACCAGTGACCCCTGCCGTTCATTCAGGAACCCATATTCCGGTTGGCAGGGAACACTGGCGGGAGCGGGGGGAAAATGATTGGTAAATGATTTACCACTAAATGCCAATGTGCTCCGTTCATATTATTTTTTTTTAAAATTAAACATTTACTCCAAAAAGGTAACCAACTAACGCAGAAAGTACCATTGCAATTGTTCCCCAAATTGTAATGCGTAAGATAGCTTTTTTTATACTTGACCCACCTGTTTTTGCAGCTGTTGTTCCAAGTATTATTAAGAATATAGTAGTAAAGCCATACAACCAATATTCCATTCCTTTTACTGGTGCAAATAGAATTACTAAAAGTGGTAAAACACCACCAACAGTAAATGCAGCACCTGATGCTATTGCAGCTTGAATTGGATTAGCTTGACTTATTTCATTGATGCCTAATTCATCTCTAATGTGAGTTCCTAATGCATCTTCTTCTGTCAATTCAATTGCTACTTGCATTGCGGTTACTTTTTTAAGTCCACGCTTCTCATAGATTTGAGCCAAAATATTTAGTTCTTCTTTTGGCATTTCTTTGAGTTCTTTTATTTCTCTTTCGATGTCTGCTTTTTCTGTATCTGTTTGCGAACTTACAGAAACATACTCGCCTGCTGCCATTGATAAAGCACCTGCTACAAGTCCAGCGACTGTTGCTAACAATATTGGTTCTCTTGTCGAACTTGCTGCTGCAACACCAATAGCAAGACTTGAAATAGAAATAATTCCGTCATTTGCCCCCAAAACGGCTGCTCTTAACCAGTTACTTCGGTGTATGTAATGATTGTCTAAATAGTTGTCGATTGTTATCATTGTCTTGTTGTTGTCGGGTTGCTTTAAAATTACGCCTAACGGTTTGCAGCTACCCGAAGGGCGGGATTTTTACCAATAAACCTCATTCGGAGCACTGAACTTTCGGCTACCACAAATGTGTCTGTGGAGCACGAAACCCCGCCTTTTGGGTAGGTGCTGTTAGCAGCAGCAATTCTCATTTGTCAGTCAGTTTAAGGTCGTCAAGTATTAAATAAACAATGTCAATTCGTGCATTTGCAAAGTCCTTGTTGTTTAAGTCAGCCGATTGAATGCAATTAGCAAAATAATAAACTTTGTTTTCAGTCTCCAAATAGCCAACATACCAACCAACATCTTTGTTGTCTTGTCCGCCCCAACCAGTTTTTGCTCTTACTACATAGTCCAACGTGTCCTTTGCAATCATTATGTTTTTTACAATGTCAACTGAACGCTGTGAAAAAGGAAGTTGGTTGTCGTGAAGTCGCTTTAAAAAGTCAATTTGTTGTTTGGGTGAAATACGAAGTCCGCCAGTCAGCCAAAACTTGTCAATGCCGCCTGATGTGTCTGCGTTGCCATAGTTTGCTTTGTCAAGCCAGTATTTCATTTGCTGTCCGCCTACTCGTCTGGCAAGTTCTTGATAATACCAAACAGTCGAATTTTTGAAAGCTGTTTTTAAGTCGTGGTCGGTGTTCCAGTTTGGATTTTGTCTGGTTACGCTGTCCCACGGAATTACAAAATTCTCGTCTTTAATTACTCCCGTCTCAAGTCCGATAAGAGAGTTACAAATTTTAAAAGTCGAAGCAGGTGAAAAAGTTTGCTCGAACTGGTTTTGGTTGTAAAAAATATAATTGTCGGTTTGAGGGTCATAAAGCACGAAAGAACCGTTAACATTAAACTGGTCGTAATACTTTTTAAAATCGTTACGAATTTCAGTCGTCTGTTTTTGCTTACAGGCTGTCAGTCCAATAACAGCTAAAGTCAATATTAATATGGTCTGTTTCATTGTCGTCATATTGTTGCTGCTAACTAGTCGGTTGACGCTATATGTGGTTTATTTCCGGACTTGGTTTGTGCTTGGAGTTGGGTTTATCGCACTATTTGGGCATGTAAAGCCCAATAGGCTTTCGGTCTCCGAAGGTCGTCCAATGTAGCGCAGCTTTGCTGTTACCCGATGTGAGCGTTTCATTCCATGTACTCCTTGAAGTCATCCAGGGGCTCGTCGAAATCATCTGGAATAGTTGCCATTCCTTTGGCCAACCCGGCGATCAGCTTTTTCTTTGGCGACACTTCTTGTGCTGGGTTATTCCGCTCCCATTCCACCATCAGTTCCGTGATGAACGCAAGCACCTTCTTCCTCACCTCCTCCGGGAGTGAGTCGAGCTGGATGTATGGGTCGTGGGCGGCCATATTTCAAAGATAGGCCGATCAGCTCCAAGGCTGCTTGGAGCGTGGACTTACAACCTCACACCCTTTCCACCACGCGCTTCAAGGCATCGCGCACTTGTGTCGCGAGGGGCTCTATGGCCGGATTGTCCACGGCGCTCATGGCGGCCGCGGGGTCGATGGCCGCCACTTGATGCTTTCCGTCGGGCAGTTGCCGGAGGATGACATTGCACGGTAGCATGGTGCTGATGAGCGGCTCCAAGGTGACCACCTGGTCCGCGAACACCGGATTGCAGGCGCCCAGGATCAGGTGCGGCAAATGGTCCTTGTTCAGCTTTTTCTTCAATGTGGCCTGCAGGTCGATCTCCGTGAGCACACCGAAGCCTTCGGTCTTCAGCGCTTCCACGGTGCGTTCCTTCAAGGTGGCCATGTCGGTGTTGGCGATGGTACGGGTGATGGCGTAGTTCATGGTGATGTGGGTTGATCCCATACGGGGATGTGCAGGTGGTACAAAGGTCCGCCGGATACAGCGGACGGTATGTGATGAAGGTCACGGTTGCGAGGGATCCCGCTTCAGCCGCCGATGGCCTGCATGGCCCGGTTCCCGGTATGGTTCCCCGGATCGCTGAACTCCTCCAAGGATTCCATACCGCCGCGTGCCTTCTTCTTATGAAGGACGTTGCTGCGGATCAGCTCGGTGATGTCCTCTCCCTTGCGGTAGGCGCTCAACAGGTCGCTTTCCGTGCCGGAGAAGAGGCAGTTTTTCATGCGGCCGTCGGCGGTAAGGCGCAGCCGGTTGCACGAATCGCAGAACGGGTTGGTCACCGTGCTGATGACCGCGAACGATCCCTGGTGCCCTTTGATCCGGTAGTGTTTGGCCGTGTCGTGGGGGCCGTCGATCATCCGTTCGATGTTGTCCGCTCCGAACCGGGTCCCCACCGTGTCAAGGACCTCCTGCAAGGAGACGCCCTTGCTCCAGTCCCACTTGTTCCCGTCAAAGGGCATGAACTCGATGAAACGGACCCGGACGCCCTCGTCGGCGGTCCATTGCACAAAGTCGCCGATCTCGTCGTCGTTCGTGCCGCGGATCAATACCGTGTTCACCTTCACGTCGAAGCCCCTGTCCATCAGCAGGCGGATGTTGCCAATCACCTCCTTGTAATGGTCGCGCCGCGTGATCCGCTGCATGCGTTCCGGCCTCAAGGTGTCCAAGCTCACGTTGACATTGCGGACCCCGTATCGTTCGAACACGTCGATGAAGCGGTCCACCAGTACGCCGTTGGTGGTGATGGCGAGCTCTATGGGCAGCTTGGACAGGCCCTCGATGATCTCCGCCGCATCGTTCCGCACCAGCGGCTCGCCACCGGTCAGGCGGATCTTGCGCACGCCCATGGAAACGAAGGTGCCTGCGATGGCAAGCAGTTCCTCCTGCCGCATGAACTCCTCCCGGGGCCGAAGTGCGATACCCTCCTCGGGCATGCAATAGAAGCACCGCATGTTGCAGCGCTCCGTAAGGGAGATGCGCAGGTAGTCGTGCCTTCTTCCGAAAGTATCTGTCAACAGGGTGCTGCGGTCGGTCATCGCCCGGTCAGTTCGCGATGCGGTCGAACTCCTCCGTGGTGATCAGCTTATGCGCCAAGGGGAAGAGGATGTTGTCCTCGCGATGGATGTGCAGGCGGAGCAGCTCGGTGAGCTCCCTGCCCGTGTTGAAGGAGGTGTCCAGCACGAACATGGCCGAGCGGGCATCGGGCAATCGGGCGGCCAGGCCGAGCATGTTGAAGCAGAGCGCCCCGAGCTGGATGAATTTCACATGGTCGTCCTCCATCAGGTCAACGGCCGTGCGTGGCTGCTTGTCGATGCTGTGCTCTCCGGAGGCGACGAGCTTGGTGTGGAGCAGGGGGAAAAGCTGCCTTTCCTCGCGCCGGTTGTGGTCGAGCAGGTGTTCATCGTAGTATTCAAAGAAGTCATGGAACTCCCCGTTGGTCTCCTCGTCCATCCGGTACTGCTGTTCCTTGAATTTCGCCAGCGCCTTGTCGAAGCGCTCGATCATCTCCACGGCCTTCACGTGGTCGTCCATGTAGTGCTGGAGCAAGGGGTGCAAGGCCTCGTAGGGAACATCCTCGATCACCGCGCCACCGTATGCGTCGGGCGGGTCCATGGGCGAGTTTTCCTCGCCCTCCATGCCTTTCTCCGCGTTCACCTTCAGCGGGTCGGTCTTCTTGAGGCTCGGGTCCAGCTTGGGCCCTTTGTTGTCCAATCGTTTCCCGCTAACAGGGTCGATGATCTTCATGGCTTTGTGCGTTGCATTGGGTAAGAATGGATCATAGTTCTCGATCCGGGTATGCGGCAAGTTTAACAGCCTTGCGCCGAACGGGGTCTAAAGAACGTGAAGCCCCGGTAAACCGGAGTTGAGCAATATCATGGGAATGATGATCGGCCCGGGGTTTGGGCCGTGGATGTTGCCGTTCAGAACTGCAGGCCCGTGAACCGCTTCGCCAGATTTGGCCGGACCAGGATGGAGAGGTAGGCCCAGTTCTGCATGTCGGCTATACCCGGTGCTGCCTCCAACTGCTGGAGGGTCTCGGTCGCGAACAGCTGGGAATAGCCTATTTGCAAGGAGACCACGTCGTTCAGGAGGTGGCCCATGCTCAGGTCGATCTCGTTGCCGAGCCTGCCGTCCATCTGCTTGCCGTCCTTCATCACATTGGCCGCGGCTTGCAGCTCATGCACGTTCATCGAGAGGAAGGTGCGCTTGTTCAAGTCGTAGCGCACGCGCAGGAACACGTCCATCAGACCTACGGAATTTCCTCCGCGGCCGCCCACATAGAAATGATCCATATAGCCATTGTGGGCGTGGTTGGTCCCGTACATCGGTGTATAGGACCGGTTGACTTTGTCGGTGGCGTCCTGCGCGGTGCCTGAAAGCAGTTCGCCCCCCAAGGTGGCGAGCACCGCCGAGCCTTTTTCCTTGTTCATGTCCGCCTTGTACGAGACCTGGGCACTGGCATCATAGGCCTGGACCTCGCGCTTGCCCACGTCCTCGCCGATCTGGTGGTAGTAAAAGCCGGAAAGTGACAGGCCTCCGCTTTCGTAGCGGACGGTGGGCAGGCCGAAGGTCTGCGTGTAGCGCACGCCTTCCTCGGTCAGGTTGCCGAGACTGTCCTTGTTGGCGTAATAAAGGCCGTTGTTCCAGAAGAGGGCGCTTAGCCGGAATTTGTCCCAGTGTTTTTCCATCCACAGCATTTGGGCCGCCTTGTACTGTTGGGGGATGTCATAAGATGAAAAGGCCAGTGTTTCCCCTGTGGAGTTGAAGGCGGCACCCACATGCAGTTTGAACGTGTTCCGCTCGTACTTCAGCAGCGCGATATCGTGTGACCGGGCTTGCAGGGCCCAATCGAGGTTTCCGAGGAAGCGGGCGTTGTCGTAATTGAGTTCCTGGCGTCCGAGTTTCAGCACCCAGCTCGTGTCGAGCTGGATCTCCGACCAGGCCTCATGTACCGAAAAAAAGCCGTCACTGGCGTTCGCCTGCGAAGTGCTGCCCCAAGTGCGCACGTCCTGGACGCTGACATGGAAGCGGACGCGCTGATGCGTGTACGTAGCTTGGAGCCGGGCCCGCTGGCCGATGAAGAACGCCGGGACCCCGGCCGTATCGATCAGCTTTCCATAGCCGTTGCGGAACTCCGCACGTTGCAGCAACTGACCGCCCCAAGTGAACTGGGAGAACACCAGTTGTGGGCCCAATGTTGCGATCAGGGTCAACAGGCACAGTGTGGAGGCTCGGTTCATGCCTGAACGTCCGGTAGGTTCGTGATGCTGGGAATTCATGTTGGTGCGGTTCAGGTTCGTACTACTAACTGGGGCGTTCGCAGCCCTTCTTGTTGTAGAAATGCCAATTCACCCAGGTGGCGATCACCAGGAACACCAACAAGCCCCAGAAGAAGCCGTTCGCGTTGGTGGTGGCTGTGATGACCGCGCCGATGATCACAGAGTAGACGAACGGACCGTATGCCGCGATCGCGGCCGTCCAACCGATCACACCAGCAGCCTGTCGCGGGGAGTGTTGGAAGATGATCGGGAACTGCCGGAAGGTGGAGGCGTTGCCGATCCCGGTGAAGAAGAACATGGCGAACATGATCCCGATGAACCAAGGAAGTTGTTCCAAGGAAGTGGGGGCCAACAAACCCATGGTGAGCAGCAGGATGGTGCCGATGAGGAGGCCCACCCCGGTGATGGTGGTGAGGATGGCCCCACCGATCTTGTCCGCGACGAAGCCGAAAAGCACACGGCTTGCGGAGCCGATAAGTGGGCCGTAGAAGGCATACGTCAATGGGTCAGGGAATCCGTGGAAGCCTCCGTACAGGGCCTTCATCATCATGGGAAAGGTCGCAGCCAATCCGGCGAAGGTGCCGAAGGTCATGAAGTAGGTGATGGTGCAATACCAGGTGTGCCGCTCTTTGAAGATGTCGAATTGTTCACGGATGGACGCCTTGACGGGCACGCTTTTCAGGTAGCGCCAGCAGAGGAACGTCATGATGAGGATAAAGGGCACGTACCAGAAGCTGGCACTTTGCAAGTAGATCTCCTTGGAGATGACGACTTCGTTCGTGGTCGCATCGAACTTCTCGAAGAGCCGGGGCGCACCATAGAGGGCCACCCCGAGCAGTGCCGGGGTCATGAACTGGGCAAGGCTCACCCCGAAATTGCCGATGCCGGCCTGGATGCCCAAGGCTGTTCCCTTCAGCCGTTTCGGGAAGAAGAGGCTCGTGGAGGGCATGTATGAGGAGAAGTCGCCCCCGCCGAAACCAGCGGTAAGCGCAAGCACCATGAATACCCAGTAGGGCGTGGTCGGGTCCATCACGGCGAATCCGATGCCGATGACCGGTATGAGCTTGATCACCGTGGAGATGGTGATGGTATGCCGTGTGCCGTATACCGGGATCAAGAACGTATGGACAATGCGCAACGTACCGCCGGCCAGGCCGGGCATGGCCGCTAACCAGAACAGTTGCTCCGTGGTGAAGGTGAACCCGATGCCGGGCAGCTTGATCACGATGGCGCTCATCATGAACCACGTTGCGAAGGACAGAATGAGCGCGATGGTCGTGATCGTCAAGGTACGCCACGCGATCCGGCTGCCTTGGTCACGCCAGAAGTCCGGTTCCTCAGGGGTCCATTTTTCGATCCAAGTAGCCATGGTGGTGGTGGGTTTGGTGGTTTTGTTCTAGTTAGGACGGGTTCTCCAGCTGGTTTTCCTTTCGGCGCAGCAAGCGGCTCACGACCAGGTTCATCCACCAGAGGCTCAAAGCCGAGATCAAGAGGATAAGCATCCAGGAGCTGGTCCACAGCCCGGTGCCGTCAAGCAGGTAGCCGAAGAGGATGGGGCAGAAGAAGCCGCCAAGGCCACCGATCACTCCCACCATGCCGCCAACAACGCCCACCTCCGTGGGGAAATACTCCGGGATGTGTTTGTAAACGGCGGCCTTCCCGATGCCCCAAACGAGCCCGATGAAGATCACGAGAACGGTGAACACCCACACGTTGGCCTGGAAATAGATCTGCGTGACCCCCTTGGCCAAGAGTTGCCGTTTCACCACCTGGTCGCCCACCTTCACCATCGGCTGGTGCCAGCTGGCCTTGGTGGGCATGATGAGCTGTCTGCTGTCCGCATTCTCGAAGTCCTGGCTTCTGCCCTTGAGCGGATATTCCCGGCCGCTGACCTTCACCAAGCTGTCGCTCACCTGTTCCACCTGGCCGGCTTTGAGGGCCATCACCCCGCGACCGGGTGATACCACCTGCATCTTGGGCACCACCAGCATCAGGCTGATCGCGACCGAGAAGCCAAGCACCCAGTACATCACCCGGCGTGCGCCCCACTTGTCGCTCAGCCAGCCGCCGAGGGCACGGATCACCCCGGATGGAAAGCTGAACAGGGAGGCGAACAGGCCGGCCAATACCAGGGAGATCCCGTACACGTTCACATAGTAGGGGACCAGCCATTGTGCAAAGGCCACGAAGCAGCCGAACACCAGGAAGTAATACAGGCCGAAACGCCACACACGCACATCCCGGAGCGGCCTGAGGAGCTTGCTCATGGTGCGTGGCTCGGCGACCGGCTTGCGGTTCTCGGTGAACATGGCGAACGCAATGGCCATCACCACCAGCGTGGCGGCATAGAAACGCGGCAACTGGCGCCATCCCTCCAGGTCGGCTCCGTCATGGGTCAAGTACAGCAAGAGCGTGGGTGCGAAGAGCGTGGTGAACGCGGCACCTGCATTCCCTGCGCCAAAGATCCCCAGAGCAAGGCCCTGCTGCCGCTTGGGGTACCAGACCGAGGTGTTGGCGATGCCCACGGCGAAACCGGCACCCGTAAGGCCGAAGCCGAAGCTCATCAGGGCGAAACCAAAGAAGGAGTCCGTGAATGAAAGCAGGTACATGGGGATCGCGGATGCCACCAATAGCAAGGTGAACACCCATTTGCCACCGTACCGGTCCGTGAGAATGCCTACGGGCAGCCGGAAAAGAGAACCGGTGAGCACCGGGATGCCGAGCAGCCAACCCACTTGCACAGTGCTCCATTGGAAAACGGAATTGTCCACCAGAAAGGTGACAAGCACGCCGTTCAACATCCACGCCGCGAAACACAGGGTGAACGCAAGCGTGTTCAACGTCAGCATCCGATGCGACTTGCCGGTGGCCTTTTCCATCGTGTTCATCGTACAGGGAAGTTGGTGGTGGGGTGGTGGGGCGCGGAGGCGGGAACCGCTCCGTTTCGCGAGCAATGTTATGACTCAGAATAGGCTGGAATATGATATGTGTCATATAATTGAAAAAGGACCGGAATACCTTGCGGGTCCGAACGGAGGGCGTGATCGATCTACGTCCTTTTGTTTTGATCGTTCCCCGAATGTGCTTAACCTTGAACGCGGATCAAACAATACCCGGACCATGGCGGACGTGAAGGAAAAGGTTTCGTTGGAGGTCGTTCGTGAGAGCCCGGCGCTACACGAGACGATCGAATTCTGGTTCTCGGACCGCGACCATTTGAGGTCGCCTTTCCCGCCCGGTATCCGGGAGGAATTGACCGAGAAGGCCGCATTGCGGTTCCATCAGTGGGTGAACCTGCTTGACCCCAAAGCCCAGGGCGAGGTGGACAACGAGGTGATGGGCGAGAAGATCGAGGAGATCATCTTCACCTGCGCCATGGAACTGGTGACCGACCCCGAGCAGCGCATCACCATCGGCTTTCCGTTCATGCCACGCCCAGGCGACCCTATCCAGTCATCGGACGGCTCTGAGTCCAAGGTGATCGCACGGAGGATCGAGAAGGAGGACAAGGACGCCTTCCTTCTGGTGCTCGCACGGGAGACGGGATCCGGGAAGGAGTGGAGCACCCGCTTCGAACTGCCCTGAGCGCACAGAAGCAATCACGCTGGCGGAAGGCCCGTTCACACGCACTCCCGTAGGGTCTCCGCCTCGGGACCCTGCGGGCCGTACCATGCGGCTCATTTGCCCAAGGCAATTTGGTGATGCTCCACCGCACCGAGGGTGTGGCAGGGCTATCGGGTCTTATTTCTCGCGCCTTTCGGCGCTTCGCACAGCATTCAAGGAACCACGGATACACACGGATCTGCACGGATGAGGGCCAGAACAGAACAATAGGGTCAATGCGTATGCGCTCATCGATCTTGGAGCTTGGATCCGTGCCTATCCGTGTCCATCCGTGGTAAAGAACACTCGGTCTTGTGCGCCCGCAGGGCGCTTAAGACCCGATAGCCCTGGAGGGTGTGGGGCGTGGGCCACGTTTTCGGGTATTTTCGTGTCTTATTGGAGATGGGCACGCCTGAACGTTTACGGATCGCAGTCAGCTGCATGCTGATCGGGCCGGCGTACTTGTGCGCCACGGACCTGAGCGCGCAGTTGGTGATCAACGAGGTCTGCTCCGCCAACAACGTTGTGCTGGAGGCCCCGGAGGGCGATCACCCGGATTGGGTGGAGCTGCACAACACGGGATCGTCGCCGATCCAACTGCACGATCACTATTTCTCGGACAAACCCTCCGAGCCCGCCCTATGGCGTTTGCCGGTGATGGTGCTGGACCCGGATGCGTACATCGTGCTCTTCTCGGGGAACAGCGCGGGGCGCTTCCCTTTCGGCATCGATCGGCAAGGCGAGCGGATCGTGCTCTCCGATCTCGCGCTTCAGCCGGAGCAGATCATGGACGTGCCGGAACTGGGCTTGGATCATTCCTTTGGCGGTGATGCGGGCGGCGCGGGCGCGTACTTCTTCGCGGTGCCCACGCCGGGAGCGGCGAACACCACCACGGTGTATCCGGGCTATGCGCCGAAGCCCGTCCTCGATCGCGCGCCCGGCTACTACGCGGGCAGTGTGACCGTTTCCGCGAGCGCGTCCTCCGGGGCCGTCCACTGGACTTTTACCGGACGCGAGCCGGACCCCGGTTCGGCGGTCGCTTCAAGCCCGGTCGAGCTCACGGCCCCAACGGTCGTGCTTGCGCGCACCTATCGGGATCAATGGCTGCCTTCCGATGTGGTGACCGCGACCTACCTCACCGGTGTGCATCATGAACTGCCGGTGGTCTCGCTGTCCGTGGATCCCGACAGCATGTTCCACGAGGACCTGGGGTTGTACATGCCGGGGCCGAACGCCGATCCGGAGTATCCGCACTACGGTGCGAACTTCTGGAGCGAACGATCATTGCCCGTGCGTTTCGAGTTCTTCGAGGCGGACGGCGTGCGCGGCTTCGTGCAACAGGTGGATGTGAAGATGCACGGCGGTCGCCGGTCGCGGAACAACCCGCAACGCCCGCTACAGCTCACCGCCAAGGGGAAGTACGGCAAGGAACTGATGCACTATCCCTTCTTCCCCGAGCGACCGGAGGTGGCCGACTACAACACGTTGGTCCTGCGCAACGCGGGCGGTGATTTCTGCATCGCCAACTTCCGCGACGGCCTCTTTCACGAGATCAGCCTGCACAACGACCTGGACATCGATGAGCTCGCGTTCCGGCCTGCCGCCCTGTACATCAACGGCGAATACTGGGGCATGGTGGAGATCCGCGAACGCATCGACGAGCACCACTTGGAAAACAATTACGGTGCGGACCCGGACTCGGTCCTGATCATGGAGGAGGAGAACTGGAGCGTGCAAGGCGATACGATCCACTTCTGGGACCTGATGCAGTTCATCTACACGCAAGACCTGAACGATCCCTCGAAGTGGGCCCACGTGGACAGCTTGCTGGACCTGCACAGTTGCAAGGACTACTTCGCGCTGGAGATGCAGGCCGGCAACGTGGATTGGCCGAGCAACAACCTGAAGTACTGGAAGCCCTCCATCGGCCAAGGGAAGTGGCGCTATTTGATGTACGACCTGGATGCGACCATGCAACTCTACGGTTGGATCGAAGAGGACCTGGACATGTTCTACTGGGTCTTTGTCCACAGCCAAGGATTCGTACACACGGAGCTTTTCCGCGGGTTGATGACCAACGACGAGTTCCGGCGAACCTTCCTGAACCGCTTGGCCGACCTGATGAACACCGTCATGAAACCGGAGAACTTCCAAGCGGAGATCGATCGGATCACGGACACCTTCAGCAGTGAGATCGAGCGCCACTATGCGCGCTGGGACTGCTGGTACCAGATGTACGTGGACCACGCCTTCGGGATCATCCCGCATTTCGCGCAAGCCCGGGATGCCTACGTGCGGCAGAGCGTGCTGGACTACTATGCCTTCCCGAACGCACCCTTGCTGGACTTCGAGGTCTTCCCGCCCGCCGCCGGGTCCGTCCTGATCAACACCATCACACCGGAACTGCCTTTTTCCGGCTACTACTTCAACGGCAACGCCATCGACCTTACCGTGCAGCCGACCGATGGCCTCATCTTCGATCACTGGGGCTATAGCGCGGGAACGGAGACCTCCTCCGCCATGCATTGGAAACATTCCTTCGCCAGTGACGGCAAGGTGACCGCCTACTTCCGCTCGGCCTCCGGCGAAATGGCCGTGTACCCGAACCCCGCAACAAATGTCCTGACCATCGGGCTGGATGCACATGCGGCAGGGCAGGCCGATGTGCGCATCACGGATATGCGCGGCCGGGAACTGGCGCGGTACACGCCGGCTGTTTCCAATGGCGTCAACGGGCTAACGATCGACATCGGGGCGCTCAGTGCCGGGGTGTATGTGATCACCTCGGAGGTGAACGGCGATCGGCGCATCGCGCGGTTCGTGAAGCAGTAGGGTGGGCGTGTTGAAGGTTCAAGTCTTCAGCTCCCCGCAGTCCCTGTGGTATCTCGTCACTGCGGGCCTCGACCAGCAGTCCCGGCTCCCCAGCAACCCACGCCACCCGCCACCACCCGCATCATCCCCGTAGACATACCGAACACCCAGTACGCCCTCCGACCCCGATGCCCCGATATGCATCGGGGTCGGGGCATCGGGGTCGGGGCGGGGGCGGTGCATTGAGCAGGGTAGGCAACTGACCGCCAGAGGCGGGACGACGGTGTGGCACTCGGGACCCCGGATGAGGCTCCAGGGCCGAGCGCCGGGATGGTGACCGTGCAGTTGCTGCACGAGTTCGGCTTCGAGGACGGCTTCGGGTCGGGTGCTCATAACGTTGTACGGATCTCGACCTCTTTATTTCCGGGGTAAAGGCCGGGAAAGATCCACGGTGAAGAACGCAACGAATAGCTCGCGTGGAACAGTAGTGGCAGGCCCTCTTTCTTTTCCTCGTTCAGCAGGCCCATGCCCACCAGTTGATCAGTGATCTTCTTCAACGTCTTGTGCGATGTGCCGGTAAGGCGCTCCGCATCTTGTCGTGTGATGGTGCCACGCAGAAAGACCGCTTCCAAGAGGTAGCGGGCGCTGGTATGCATGCGCTTTGCTGTCGCCATGTGGTCCACATAGGCATGCATGCGGTCGAGCACGCCGTCCAGTTGAAAGGAGCCGTGCATGAAGTTGATCTGGTCGATCGCGGTCTTCAGGAAGTAGTGGCAGAATTCCACCAAGGACTTGTTGCTCAAGTTCCCTCGCCCATCATGGTCTCCCATGCGGCCGGCATCCGCAGCGGCCAGCTTTTCCCGGTAAGTGTCCCGGCTGCGGGCCAGGCCGCGGGAGATGGACCACAGCCCTGCGGCATCCAGATGTTCATGCAGAAAACAGGCATCGGAGAATAGGCGTACTACGCGGCCATTCCCATCGGGGAAAGGGTGGATCCACACCAGCCTGTGATGCGCGGCGGCCAAGGCGATGATCCGCCGCAGGTCCGAACGGTTGGCGGGAGCATCGGGATCGTAAAACGCGGCGAACCGGTCCATGTATGCGGGTACGGCCTCGTGGGCGGGCGCAACGTGGCGGCCCACTTCAACCTCCGTATCCCGGAACGCGCCGGGGACCAAGGTGAACGGCGTACCGTTCATGCTCTTCACCCACTTGAACGTCGCGGGCAGGTGGTCATAGAACGCTTTGTGCAGCTCCTTCAAGAATACCGTGCTGGCCGGGCTGGCAGGCGCGTTACCCGCATGCCAGCGGGTGTGGAGTTCGCGGTGAACAGCGATATGCGCTAAGGCCTCTTGCTGCCGATCGCGCTTTTCCTTGTCCGTGGAATACTCACTACGCAAGGCCTTGTCGATGTCGAGCGGGTGCGTGTCGTGCCCTTCGATCAGGTTGCTGTAATAGCTGTTCATGGGGCGCACAAGTTCGGCCACGGCAGCGCGGGTAACGGGGTGCATGGCCTCGGAGAGCTTCGCCGAAGTACGCACCAGCTCCGTGGCCAAGTGTTCCAACTCCCCGCTGGGGTCGCTTGGGAACAGGGGCTCCATGGCAATGGGGTCACGGTATAGCGCAAGTGGGCTGGCCATGTGGCAAATATAGGCTCTTGCTCTGTGTACTCCCAAGGTGGTTCCCAAGGTTATGGGGTGGTGACAGGTTTTATATCAAATTGATAAACAGAGTATTAAATGTAAAATATCAGTGCTCGACATCAACATTAGGAGTTCGTACTTCCCAAGGTTGTTCCCGAGCCTTGTCCCCTATCCCGTCATCCCGGAACGCGGGCAGTGCAGCGGTGGACGCCACCACCCGCGTGATCGCCGTGGACATACCGAAAAACCAGAACGCGAACGCACCGCCGTGGTATGACTACCGCACCAGCGTGGACCGGATCGAAGCCGCCACCGGGCTGGACTTTCTGGATGCCCTGCCTGCGGACCTACAGGAGCAGCTGGAGGGTGGGGTGGATACGGGGGCGGTGCATTGAGGGGGGGGTAGGCCTCTGACCGCCGGAGGCGAATGAAGTGCTGGCACTCGGGACCCTTCGAGTGCCTCAGGGCCCGAGCGCCAGGGTGCAGAGGGACACCTGTCAATACCCAAGATCATCCAAGAACTCCGACCCCGGTTCCACACAGGACACCAACAGCTGCTCCCGCGCTCTAGTGCATGCCACATAGAGCAGATGACGTTCCGTATCGTACACCTCCTTCAGGTCCGATTCATCGCCGACCTCATTGATGCGACTTTGCAAGGGGATCACCTCGTCGTCGCAGGCCATGACCGCGACCGCGCGAAACTCCAAGCCCTTGGCCATGTGCATGGTGCAGATGGATACTTCTCCTTCAGCAGGTTCGACACGGTCTTGTAGTATGCGGAATGGAATGGAAGTCTGTGCGACAGCCGCTTTCGCCCGGTCGAGCTGTTCCTCTGAGCGAACGAACACGCCGATCTCTTGCGGAGGAACACCTTGTTTCTGTTGGGCAAGGATCCATGTGGCCACACCCTTTGCCTCTTCATCCTCGCTTTGATAGGCTTGGATGTTCGGCTGGGGTCCGTTGAACACGGATACGGTACCGCTGCGATCTTCGGTAATGCCATCGGCATCGCTGACCTCCATCGCGAGCAGCTTATCCGCTTGGCTGCGGATCTGGTGAGATGTCCTGTAGTTGACCTTCAGCGTTCTGGACCGGCCGCGAATGTCCACGCCTTGCTGCAACCAGGAGAAGGCTTGTTGGAAGATCCGCTGCCCGATGTCCCCGGCGAAGAACAAGGCATCCGGACGTTCCTTGCCCAGTGCGGCGAAGAACTTGAGCTGTGCGACCGAAAGGTCCTGTGCCTCATCCACGATCGCGAAATCGAAGGGCGATGGTTTGTCTTGCGAGAGGTCTTCGGCCAGTTGGGTGAACAACTGCGCTGTTGTGATCTGCCCTTTAGCGGTTAGTGCGGCTCGAACTTTTTCGAAGATGGACCAGAGCTTCACGCGTTGCTGTTCCGGCAGTCTCGTCTTGCGGCCTAAGCGCGATACGTCACGGTAGTCCTCCCATGTTGTGAGTTGCCAAGCGTCCACCACTTGTTCCCATTCCGCGACAAGGAATGACTGGCTGAATTTGTGATCCGGGATCGAACCGGCTGTTGCTCGGATCAGGTCCGAGATCTCCTGCGCAGAAGCGATCAAGGGTGCGTCGATGCGTGCTTTGTAAAGCCGAAGGCCCAAGCTCAACAAGGAGTGTACTTCGATCTGGTCGCCAAGTTGCGGCTCACTTCGGAGCAAGCGCTTCAAGCGCGTATCCAAGTTGTTTGCCAGCACATCCGAGAACGTGGCCAGCAATACGCGTGCATCCTCATGCAGCCGCGCTACATGCACGGCCCTGTGCAGTGCCACGATCGTCTTGCCCGTGCCCGCAGACCCGGTAACGCGTGCCGGACCATTGTATTCGCGATCCACCAAGTGCTGTTGGTCCGGATGGAGAAAGACCATCCACTTGTCCCAAGGGTAGGCGAACGCACGCTCCAGTTCCTCCACATTCGCCAGCGTGCGGAAGCGGCGCTGTGCATCGGGATGTTCGAAGGGGTCGACGTTCACAGGCACAGGTGCCGGGATCACAGGCTTGCCTCCTGTGGCAATTTCCAACAGTGCTTCAGCTGCTTCCGCCGGCAAGTGGTCCGACAGGGCAAGCAAGGTGTCCTCATTCGCAGCCTTCACATCCGGCAGCCATTCAGGAGGAACACCATAGTCCAGCAGTTCATCGTCTTTCAGGTGCTCGAAGAGCAACGGCAATTGGACCGCTGGGCGCTTCACCACTTCGTCAACGTATTGTGGAACGATGATCTCCTTCACCGTCTCGCGGATCTCCACCAACTGCGCAGCACCGGTCTTGGGGTGCGTTTCCAGTTTGCGCCGCTCGGCCCAATCGTAGGCCTTGTCGTGGTGGTCCACATAGCAGAGCAACATGCTGCTTTGCGTCTTGTGGATGATCAAGCGGATATCCGAGCTCACACGCACGGACCAGAAATTCTTGTCCTTGGCCCGGTCCAGCTTGTGGAGCTGCATGCCCGGATGGGCCGGGTTCATTTGCAGGTCGAAGGCAGTGGTCTTCACGGCCTTTTGCTCATCTCCGGTTAGGCGAGCAAGGCTATCGGTAAAGGTGTCGGCAATTCGGAACTCCATTCTTGTCTAACTAGCTGTGATTGGATTAGGAATAGACCTGCCACCCCGCACGTGCCTTGATATTCCTGTTTGCTGATTTATGAGGTTATGTCTGACGCGTCATACACGTCGCCCCCCATTTCAAGGTCATCTTCAATAGTTCGTTGATGCCTTGGCTCGGCATTCTGTAATGCAAGTACCAGCGCCTTATTCCCGGCAAGGATTTCATTGACCAGTATTAGTAGGTTCTCTGTTGAGGGTGGATACGTGCCTATATAACCAGACTGCAGTAACTCCTGAAATGTGTGCGGTCGTAGATAGTTGCCATTGAGCGATTCATAGCTCAAACGAACACCTCCATTAGGACCAGTCATGGCCGACGATCCAGCCATCTGCTGATAGTGATCCAGTGGAGTTATGATGGCACTATTCTTCACCAATGCGTCACGTTTGACGAATTTCAAATACATCGCCGAAGGGTTGAGTCGGTATGTCTTCGTGTCCTGTGGCCCTGATGCGTTGAACTTGTTCATGCGCTCAATTTCCGCAGCGAACTGAGAATCCGGTCTATAGATCCAATCCCATCGCTCACCGTTTTCCACCGGCGTTAACATCTTGTATTGGAGCAGAACCATGCTGGCGCGGGCATGATTGACATAGATCAAGTCCACACCGAGGCACGTTTCCAATGGTCCTCTATTGGCTGTAATGACCTCCAGCTGCTCACCCTTCCGCTCAAATTGGGCCACTCCTGTGATAGCAGAATTTATCAGTTCCCAACCAGGCATGGTCCGGGCTTCGTGTTCGATCACACGGTCCTCGATCATCGATACGCGACCGAGAGCTGTAGTGTCGTTTCCGTAAAGTTCTAATGAGGTAGCTTCTGGGTCAGGTCCTAATCCGAATGCAGCCAGTGCTGTTTGAAGCGCATTCGCCTGTAACGCGGCATTGCTGTCATACTTCTTCGGTGTTCTGATCTGCTCGGCCACTAAACGAAGCGCTTCGTGGTTACCGCTCTGGGCAGAAAGAACGCTCACCACGTAGCTGCTGAGCTTCTTTGAGAGGTAATCGATACCATTACCGGGGCTTAACCTGGAGATTGGCCTTTTGAACCTCGGTTCCAGAAGCAAAGCCTTGAGTTCATGCTCGGTCCTAACGGTCAGGTTTGTTGCGCGTATCACCTTCACGCGGGAGAACAACGTAGTCACTGCACTGCACGAAGAGACTAATCCAAAGCGCAACTCAGGCTTTTTATCATCCTCCCCTATCAAGAGACAAGGTGCCCTTCGCTTCACTTTATCAACCGCATCATGCGGGAGTACAAATGTGAATTCCTTAGCTCCCTTTCTGGAACCTTTATATGCTCGCCATTCATCTTCAGGGAAACGGAAAATGACGATCGGAAATCGTTCACAATAGGCCAAGAGATCGGATAGCCATTGCATCCCTCACACTTTAAACACCTTCATCACCTCATCCCCCAAGTGGTTGATCACCTTCACGGCGATGCGGCCTCTGGCTGGTTTGTCGAAGGGCCGTGAGGTATCGCTGTGGAGCGACTCCCAGGCCTCGCGGTCAATCTCCGCTTTGAGCGTTGTCTTGAGTGACTTGTATGGGTCGTTCGCGCCGAGGAAATATGCGTGGCGGACGAAGAAGCTTTCGTTGTCGTAGTCCGTGTCAATGAACCAGCAGGCGATGCCGTCCGCGCCGGAGCTTTCCACTTTGCCTGTGCTGGGGTGGAACACGTCCACGCCTTTTACATGCACTTGGTACTTGCCGTCCTTCTGCAGGATGTCGATGTCCGGCTCGCCGAAGACCACGAAGAGGTTGCCCTTTCCGGTGCTCTTCAGGTCTGCCGCCATGTGGAGGTCGGCGTTCATGCGCGCCTTGAGCACGGGGACCTTACCGAGCTTTTCAAATTCGGTGGTGTGGGCCTCGTAATTGAATGCGCAAGCGATAAGCATGTCGAAGCCTGCATCGGCGGCTTCCCGGGCGGCTTCCACCAGATCGGCACGTTGCACCGTGCCGAACTCCGGACCGATGAAGATGGCCGCGCGGCGCTCCTTGCTTCCTTCCATATAGAAGCCTTCGGCACAGACCAGTTCGCCGGGCCACGGCTTCAATGAGGTAAAGGTGATCCTGTCCTCCTTGTGTGCTTGTTGCACGCCAGCTAAGCGCAGGTTCTCCAAGATCATCTGCCCGAAGTCCTGGCTCTTCCCATAGCCCAACTGGGCATCGGCGAGGCTGTCGATCAATTCATCATCGGCGCCCACGGCCAGCATGCGGTGCGGGCTCATGCTCTCCACGGTGAAGGGTCCGGCTACGCGCACGGTCTTCTTATCCTCGTAGGGCTTGTCGAAGAGGTATTCATATTCAGCCTTAGCGGCGATGCTGGCATCCATCTCCTGCTGCCGTGCGATGCGTGCCTTCCACCATTCGGTATGCAGCTTCTTGGTTGCTGCATCTAATTTCTCCTCAGCCTCACGCGGGATCTCCCATTCCTCCCACTTCTTCTTCAGCGCTGCGTTAATCTTGGTCCGTAGCGGCTCCAATGCCACCTGCCACTTCTCCCAGATCACATCGATCTCGGCGTTGTTAGCGATGGACTTCAACGTGATATGCGGCACCCGCTCATAAACGAAGCCGTGTCGGATGTTTCCGCGCGCAGGTTGTGTGCTCGGTGCTGTTTGACCAACCTCGGCTTCCTTCAACTGGCCTTCCCGTGAATCAGCCAGCAGGTAAAAAGGGTATCTGGCGCCCATAATCCTGGCACGAGCAAGAGCCAATGCGACGCGTGAGGTATCAATCGTGATCCAGCGGCGGCCCCATTGCTCTGCGACCGTAGAAGTGGTGCCTGAACCGCATGTCGGGTCAAGCACCAGATCACCTGGGTCGGTTGCCATAAGTATACAAGCTTGTACAACCCTCAAATTTGTTTGAACCACATACACTTTGTGCTGGGCACCAGCAAGTCCTTCGGTCCAGATGTTTTGTGTATTCACAGATGGAGAGTCATCAAAGCCCTCAACGTAATAGGGGCGTTTGATTCCGGGCTTGACACGACCAGCGAAGTACAGTCTCTGAAGGCCAAGTGGATGATGGGTGCGCCAATGGCGACCGAGGCCGGGTAGGAAATCGTTCCCAAAGGCATTCCATGGCTTGTTCTCCGATTCACCGCCACCATCTTGGGTTAGCGTGATGTCATCCCGGAATGGACGCCATCCATCAGGAATCAGTTCGGGTGCATCCCTCCATTCCTTAGGAATGGATTCTATTTCACCATCCTTATTCCAGGCCTTTGTGTACTTTGAATAGTCAACGTCCAAGAGCTTCGCTGCTTTCCATGCCTTCCTGAATTTCAGGTCTGGCTTTCGCTTCGCGTACAGCAGCAAGTAGTCAGCGATGTTCGAGGTGTAATCGCTTTCTTGATAGTGCGTTTTCTTAAAGGTGATTAGTCCAATAAAGTTGTCCTCACCAAACACCTCATCCATGACCGCTCGAACTCGATGGACGTTCTCATCGCCGATTTGTACAAAAATGGAACCTGAATCAGCCAGTAGATCGCGAGCTACGGTAAGTCGGTCGCGCAAGTAGGTAAGAAAACTGTGAATGCCATCGCGCCATGTATCGCGAAAGGCCTTGACCATTTCGGGCTCTCTCGTGATGTGCTCCTTCTTCTCCTTCACATCGCGCGTAGTGGTGCTCCACTGGAAGTTACTGTTGAACTTGATCCCATACGGCGGATCGAGATAGATGCACTGCACCTTACCGCGCAGCCCTTCACGCTCTGCCAAGCTGGCCATCACGTGCAGGCTATCGCCAAGGATCATCCGGTTGGTCCAGTTCTGGTCGTGCTGGTAGAACTCGGTCTTGTCGGCTTCCTTGGGCAGGCCATTGAAGTCGCTGAAAAGATCAGGTGCGCTCGGGTCGCTTTCCTCCTTGCGCGCTTTGGTCTCACGCAACAGATCGTTGATCAGCACCTTCGGATGCACCTTCTCTTGGATGTAGAGCGGTGGCGCTTGCACCACTAGATCGCTCCAGTCCTGTTCATCCTTTCCACGCCATACGAGCTGTGGGTCCAGATCCCGGTTGCGGCGCTCATAGGCCACCTGCACAGGGTTCTTGTCGGCATCCTTCAGCACGCTGTCGTACTCGGCCGTGGGGATGTTCTTCCGCTTGGCCTCTTTGTGCTGGAGGGTCTCCACGGCCTTGTCGGCTGTTGAGGTCGCTTTCTTCTTTGCCATGGTTTCTTTTGACAGGATGGACAGGAGCTACAGGATGGTGTTTGGCTGTACGATATCATCCTGACCGTCCTGTTCGTCTCTTTCCTGCTTCGCTCTATAGGTTCGATGCTTACGTTTTACCTGTAAGCGTTCGGCACCGAAGTTGAGCAGCAAGCCCACCTCGATACCCGTTGCCGTCAGGTAGTTCACCAGTTGCACTTCATGGGCCGTGTTCAGCGCTTGCACGGCCTTGTTCGCGATCAGAATGACTTCCTCCACCCACATATCCGCAATGAAATCCCCAACGACCAAATCATCATAGCGCACTTGGATCCTGCGCTCACATTCCACCGCGAGGCCAGCCTTCCGCAGCTCATGCGCTAACGCATTCTGGTACACGGATTCCAAGAACCCAGGACCCAATGCGGTCTGCACCACCATGGCACAACCAATAACGCGTTCCGTCAGCTCTTCATGCTCCATGCTCCCATTCTATATTCACCTTCATCCCATTTACTACAAGCTTGATCCTGTACATCCTGTTCATCCTGTCCGAAGCAAGCTTAATCCTGTCACTCCTGTTCATCCTGTCCAGCTCTATCCACCATCGACTTGAACTGCTCCTCCACCTTCGCCGCGAAGTCGGCCTCCATCTCAAAGATCTCCTTGAATTCCGCGAAGGCCCAACGGCCATAGGTGCCGTTGTTGTTCACCCCGGGGATCCAATAGGCGTTCATGGTCTTGGCCTTCTCCTTGGCATCCTCGCGCCGGTAGCCTTTCACTTCCACCACCAGATGCAGGAGGTCTTCCGGCCCACGACCATCATCCACGAGCACGATGTAATCCGGGATGTATTTCCGCGCTTCCCCTTGGAAGAGGTAGGGCACTTCCAATCCGAGGTTCTGGTTCTTCACATAGGCCACCACCTTCGGATGGTTCTCCGCGATGCGGCAGAACTCGCCTTCCCATCCGCTGTCCAGCACGGCCCAGTTCACATGGCAGCGGCGTGCATCGGTCTCCCACCGCAGGTCCTTCGAGGTGCGGAAATTGACATGCCGCGTACTGCCTGTGGGATTGTACGGATCCAAGACAGCCTTCACCGGGCGTTCGTCGGCGAATGCCAATGTGATCCCCGCAGTGATCTTGTCACAGGCCATATCAGCCAGGACCTTGTAGGCCAATTGTGCCGGATACGTACCGCCTTGGCACACGAGGTAATTATCCATCCATTGCTTCGCAATGCGCTTCAACTGCCCGAACAGGTGGTACTTCACCTCTTTGCCTGTATCGCGCCACTTGGTGAGCACCAAGTGAGAAGTCAGTTCGTAAAGCACTTGTGACGGGCGCACATCGCCAGTGTGCTTCAAATTCAGTTCCGTTAGAGCACCGATGATGCCAGAATTCGTGACTATCGCCGGGCCAACCAACTCTGGTGAAAGGGTGAGTATTGAGTCTTCATCGAACTCCGCGATCAACCGTTCCTCGGGCAGTTCCACGCGATACCCTTCCACGCGGGGGAACTGGATCTCCAGTGCATCACGGTCCGGCCGGACCGCTTGCACATGGATGGTCTCGCGCGGGGGCTTTGGCGTCGCGATGACGGGCTTCGCTGTAAAGTCGAACGGGATACCGAGAATGTCGGCATATTCCACATTGAACAAGCCCTCCTCGTTCAACTCATAGCTCTGTCTGCGGAGTGCCCTTCCTATCACCTGCTCACAGAGCAGCTGGGTGCCAAAGGCACGGACACCGAGCACGTGTGTAACTGTGTTCGCATCCCATCCCTCGGTTAGCATGGAAACAGAGACCACACAACGAATTTGTCCGCCCAATTTGTTTTCCCGCCCAACGGTGTTCATTACCTCGCGCAGAATTGCCTGATCGGTGAGGTTCTCAGCCGCACGATAATCATTCGTGCGCTCGATGATATCATACTTGAAGCGTGCGATCTCATCCGCGGCCATATTCCGGAAGTTGTCGTCCAATGCGTCCCCAGACTCCAACTGGACACTGTCGATGAGCAAGGTGTTCGGCCGTGGCATGGGGTTGCCATGCTCATCGAAGTTTCTGAACAGCTCCAACCTTCCGGGTACTGGTGTTCCACTGCCATCCTCATTCGTTCTGACAAAGCCGGAGATATAGTCGTACACAAGTTTAGAAATGGCGGTATTCTGGCACACCACGATAAAGCATGGTGGCACCCGGATACCTTCCTTCTTCCATAGGTCAAAGGTTTTCTCGTAGTGCCCATAGAGCGCGGCCAATGCGGTTTGCAGCAGGGGAGGCAAGCTAAGTGGGTCGAGTTCCTTTTCGCCTCGCTTCTTTTTCGGCAAGCCTCTCGGGCCCTTGCGGATGTTTTCCCAGAGGTTGCGGAACATGGGCATCTCTTGTCCCGGAATGTTGTCCGCAACCGGAACACGCGGCAACTTCACGATACCGCATTCGATAGCGTCCATCAGCGAGAAATCGCTCATGGTCCAGTGGAACAAGGTGCCTTCCCGATATCCCGATCCTCTTAGAAAGAACGGCGTAGCGGAAAGGTCAACAACCCGCGCAATGCCGAGCTTCCGCTCCACCATCTCCAAGCCGGAGATCCACATGCGTGCTGCTTCATTCTCCCTCTTCGCGTGTGCCTTGGCCTCCTTCAGGTCCGCACCGGTCAAGGGTTCTCCATTGTCATCGGTGAAGTCTGAATCATCGGCGGGTTTCTCCCTGTAGCAATGGTGCGCCTCGTCATTCAGGACCATGACGTTCTTCAGGCCCATCAGGTCCGGCATCACCCGTTGAAGCATCTGGCCTTCACTCTCCTTTGTGTTCAGATCGGGTCCTCGACCTTGCAACAAGGCGCGCCCACCTGAACTCAGTTCAAGGCGTTCCCGCAACTTGAAGGCGTGATAGTTCGTGATCACGATCTTGGCTTTGCCCAGGTCCTCCATCATGTCCGTGGGCACCAACTCCCGCTTGCCGTAATAGCTATCGGGGTCATTCGGCTGCAACACGCGCAGGCGGTCCTTGATCGTAAGCCCCGGTGCGACCACCAGAAAGCCGCGTGTGAAATGCTTGCTGTTCGGCCTGCGGACGGCATTGATCGTTTGCCATGCGATGATCATGGCCATCACCGTGGTCTTGCCTGCACCCGTGGCCAGCTTCAAGGCGATCCGCGCCAAGTCCGGATTGGCCTCCTTATTGGCAGCATCCAGCCATTCAAGGAAGCGCTTGCCCGCTTTGCTCTGTGGCGCTACCTCCGTAAGCCAGATCAAGGTCTCGATCGCTTCAACTTGACAGAAGAAAGGACGCACATCACTGAAGTTGTAATGCCGCCAATGCTGGAGCAGTCGAGCAGTCTCCGGAGTAACCTGCCAGGAGCCGTATGGCAATTGTCTCCAAGTTTCCACATGCCCGCGCAGCTCGTTGATGATGGAGGTCGGGTCGTACTGCTGCTCTTTGGTGGTGAGGTGCTTGCCCTCGTCAAAGAGCATCTCCTCCTGCTTGGCCTTGGCCCTTTGCTTCTTCGACTTCGGAATTGGCGTAATGAACTCCGCCTTCCGTCTGATATCGATGGTCTGCTGAGTTGGCTGTCCTGTTTTATCCAACTCCCAGTGTCGGCGAGGGCGCTCGTATGGGGAATTAAGGATAGGGTGGTCGAAGAAGGGATTGGACATCTAACTAGCCTTGGTGGACTTTTCGCGGCTCAAAGTACCCAATTCCACAAAGCATGAGAACGGACTAAGGCTAAAGCCGCCAAGGGGCCGAAGAAGCCTGAAGACGACGAAGGTCGAATGCACCTTGAACACCAAGAGGCCGAAAGCCTAATGCACCCAAGAAGCCGAATGCGCCTGAGACCTGAACGCACCAAGAAGCCAACAGGCCAAAAGCCTGAAGAAGCCAGAGCCCAATGCGCTTAAAAGCCTAAAAGCCCAAAGCCCACCCTTCGGCCCCGCTCAGGACAACCGGCCAACAGCCGCCCAGCCTACCCCTCACACCGCCAATTCCTTCCTCAGCCCCCTCACCATCTCCGCCAGCTCCTCCTTCCTTTCCGCCCCGGTCTCGCGGTCGTGGTCCTCGAACTGGAAGCCGATGCGGTCGAGCAGGTTGTCGTCCAGCAGGGTCATGGCCATGTGGAAGACCTCGTCGTTCTCCACGGCGATGTGATCCAGCAGGGCTTCGCTGTATTGTGCCAACCCGTCGCGCACTTCGGGCAGTCGGCCTGCGTCGAGGTCTTTTGTGATGGCGTCGAGCATCTCCCGGAAATCGGCGTGGTTCTCCAGCATCTCCTTCAGCACGCCGTCGCCGAGCAGCTCGTTGCTCTCCAGCATCAGGGGGAAGAGCACCTCCTCCTCCTTGTGGTGGTGGTATCCGTCGGCATAGGTGCGGAAGAAGTCCATCAGGTGCTTCACGGTGCTTGCGTAGCGGGCGTCGTCGGTGCCGATGAGGGCTGCAGCGTCCTTGGCCACTTCGGTGGCCTCGACGATCATTTCGTGTTCGTCATAGAGGGATCGGATCGTGTTGTGCATGGTCGTGCCGGTTTTGGTTTTGTTCAATGGGTGTCCAGTTCCTCGAAGCTGCGTTCCAAGAACACGGTGATCATTTCTTTCCTGTAAAGCCGTGGATACGGATCGTTGTCGATGATGCGTGCCTTCTTCACGGCCTTGGTGATGAGCGCGGCTTGGTCGTCGCTGCGTTGCGCGTCGACGATGATGGGCTTGGGGTCCACGGCGCCGAGCACGATCCGCACTTTCCCGGCAGCATCCATGGCCAATGCGGTGGTGAGGGAGGAGAAGTCCACGGCCTCGCGCGGACGAAGCTTGCGGAAGGCAACGCGGAATTCGCGGCCGAGCGGTAGCAGGATAGCTTGGATCAATGCGGTGGGTGGCAGGTTGCGCGGGTCCACGCCGTCGCCGGTGTAGATGCTTTCCAACGGGATGGTCTGTATCCCTTCGGCAGTGACCACTTCCAGTTGGGCTTCCATGGCGATCAGCACGGGTGCGGTGTCGCTGGCGAGCTTGGAGAAGCAGGCCTTGCGTCCGCCCGTGGCGATGCAGACGTCGCCGTCGCACTTCAGGCAATTGCCCACGGCATCGCGCCACCATTCGCTCTGGTTGTAGAAGGAGCAGCGGTTCTCACAGAGCAGGTTGCCGCCCAAGGTGGCGCTGCGGCGGATGATCGGTGATGCCACGGCATGCGCGGCCTCGATCAGGGAGGGGAAGCTTTCGCGGATCACCGCATGCTCCTCCAATGCGGAGAGGCGCACCATGGGGCCGATGCGCAGATGGTCGCCTTTCGTTGTCACTTCCTTCAGCGCGGCGATGCCCGTGAGGTCGACGAGGCAGGTGGTGCCGTCGGTGCCTTGGAAGGAATTCACCAGGACGTCGGTGCCGCCGGCAAGGAAGCGGAAGTCGTCCGCGTGTTCACAAGCCATGGCCACGGCTTCCGCTGCGGTCCGTGGTTTCAGGAAGATGCGCTCTGCGGTGATCATGGTTGCTCGGATAAGGGTGCCAGTGCTATCGCGGATGATGCGCCCAAAGGGCGCATCATCCGTGTCTGTGACGAACCACGGATGGACACGGATGAACACGGATACTGAACGTACCGGCCTCGCCAGTTGGTCCATGGCCGCTGTCCATGGTCCAGGCCATCCGTGTGGATCCGTGTGTATCCGTGGTTCATTCTATTTGCGCAGCATGACGTCAGGTGCGGCCTCTTGTTCCTTTTTCTTCTCCTTCATCAGCTGCAGCACATGTTCGGGGCGGATGGGCAGTTGCGTGATCCGCACGCCCACCGCGTCATAGATGGCGTTGGCGATGGCGGGGATCACGGGATGCAGGGCGCCCTCGCCGCATTCCTTCGCGCCGAACGGGCCTTCCGGATCGTTCGTCTCGATGATGGCGGTGTGCAAATTCGGCGTGTCCAGCGAGGTGGGCATCTTGTAATCGAGGAAGTTGTTGTTGATCAACAAGCCTTCGTGGTAGCGCATCTCCTCGCTCATGGCCTGGCCGATGCCCATGTGCCAGGAGCCTTCGAGCTGGCCTTCCACAGCGAGCGGGTTCAGGGCCTTGCCGCAGTCGTGCGCGCCCCATACGTCGAGGATCTTCACGCGGCCCGTGCGCGGATCGACGGTCACTTCCGCAGCGCAGGCACCGAAGGAATAGGACGGGCTGAGGCCCGCACCGGCGCCTTTGAAATCGCCGCCGAGCTTCGGGCTGATGTACTTGCCGCTGTAGTTCACCGCGCCCCTTCCGGCGGTGATCAGGTCCACTGCTTCGATCCATGAAAGATCCACCGTGCGGTCGTTGCTGCGGATGCGTGCGTGCTCGAAATTCAGTTCCTCCGCTGCGATGCCATGGCGGCGCGACACCGCTTCCGCGATCGCGTTACGCAACTGCTCCGCCGCGTCCTTGGCGGCATTCCCGGCCATGAAGGTCACCCGGCTGGAATAGCTGCCGAGGTCCACGGGCGTGAGGAGCGTGTCGGCGCCGAGGACGAAGAGGTGCTCCATGTCGAGGCCGAGCACTTCGCCCACCACGATCGCGAGCATCGTATCGCTGCCCTGTCCGATGTCGTTGGCACCCGAGGTGATCAGTACGCGGCCATCGAAATCCAGCTTGAGGTGAACGGTGCTTTGCGGCAGCTCGTTGCGGATGATAGGCAGCGCGCTTCCGCTGATGAAGAAGCTACAGCCCACGCCCAGCCCATGTCCGTACGGCAGTTTCCCGTGGCGTTCGCTCCATCCCGACCGCTGCGCCACGCTCTGGATCGATTCGCGGCTGCCGTTGGAAGTGATGCGGTATTCGCCGACGGTGAGGGTGTGCGGTTCCAAGAAATTCTTCATGCGCATCTCCACCGGGTCCATGCCGATGCGGTGCGCGATGTCGTCGATCAGCGATTCCACGGCGAAGCGCGAATTCACCGCGCCGTGGCCGCGCATGGCGCCGCACTGCGGTTTGTTGGTATACACGCGGTGGGTGGTGAAGCCGAAGTTGTCGAGCTTGTACGGAGCTTGCAGCAGCACCCCGTTGTAGTAGCTGGTCACCACGCCGAAACTGCCATACGCACCGCCATCGATGGTGATGTTGGCATCGAGCGCTTTCAATACCCCATCGTTGTTCGCACCTAACTGGATGGTCATCCGTGATGGATGCCGCCCGTGGTTGGTGAGGAAGACCTCCTCGCGGCTCAGGCGCACGCGGACGGGACGCCCTGTGCGCCGTGCGATGTGCGAGATGATGATCTCATGCGGGAAGGGATCGCTCTTGCCGCCGAAGCCACCGCCCACTTGCGGCTTGATCACGCGCACCCGGTGCAGCGGCACTTCCAGGACTTTCGCCAAGGCGCGGTGCAGATAGTGCGTGACCTGCGTCGCGGTGGTGATCGTCAATCCATTCTCGTCCCAGAACGCGTTGGCCGCATGCGGCTCGGTGAAGCCGTGGTTCACGCCTTCCATGGTGAAGGTCATCGCGCTCACCACCTCGGCGTCCTTCAATCCTTGGGCTTGGTCGCCGAAGCGGAGCTCGGCCTTCTTATGCACGTTGTTGCCATGGCGCGTGTACGCGTGGATCTTCTCCTCCGTCCCAACATCCGCTAGGCTGTCGTCCATGGTGAGGAAGGCCTTGATGGGCTTGTATGACACCTTGATCAGGGCGCAAGCCGCCGTGGCGATGGCCTCCGTGTCCGCCGCGACAGCCGCGACGATCTCGCCGATGTAGCGGGTCTTCCCCAGCGCCATGGCGGTCTCATCCTGCGAGATCGGCAGCACGCCGAACGGGATGGGCAGCTCGGTGCCTGTGGCGACGTAATGCACGCCCGGCAGGCGCATCGCCTCGGCGGTGTCGATGCCGAGGATGTGCGCGTGGGGATGCGGGCTGCGGAGGAACTTCACGTGCAGGGCGTACTTCGGGGAAAGGTCATCGGCGTAATCGGCGATGCCCTGTGCCTTGCGAGCCGCCTCGATGTAAGGGCGGCCCGTGCCCACCATGCCCACGGGTGCCGGTGCGGGCGGAACGGCCTGTCCCTGCTGCTCCTTGGCGTATTCGGCCACGGCCTCGATGATCTTCTTGTAGCCGGTGCAGCGGCAGACGTTCCCGGAGAGCGCCTCCTTGATGCTCTCCACGTCGGTGTCCGGCTTGCGGCCCACATGGTCCAGCGCGGTGAGCACCATGCCGGGCGTGCAGAAGCCGCATTGGACGGCGCCCTTCTCCACGAATTTCTGTTGCAGGCGGTGCAGTTGGCCATTGGTGGAAAGGCCCTCCACGGTGGTGATGGCGGCCCCCTCGAAGCGCATGGCGGGCGTGATGCAGCTGAGCACCGGTTCGCCGTCCACCAGCACGGTGCAGGCGCCGCAGCTGCCCTGCGAGCAGCCGATCTTGGTCCCCGTGAGCCCGACCTTCGTGCGGATCACTTCCGAAAGCATGTCATGCGGTCCCACCAGCACGTAGTGTTCCCTGCCATTGATAGTGAACCGGGCCTGTTCCATGGGATCAGCGGATAGTGGTGGGCTTGGGTGAGCGGAGGGTCGTCATCGTGGCGTGTTCGTTCGTGGTCAGATACCGGCGCCGATGCTTTTGCCGCCGTCGACATAGAGGGTCTGCCCGGTGATGAAGCGGGCCTTGTCGGAAAGCAGGAAGGCGACGGTGTGTGCCACGTCCACGGGCTGCCCCATGGTGCGCGTGGGCTGCGCTGCGATCAGGCGTTGGAGCACTTCGGGTTCGAGGCTTTGGGTGAGCGGCGTATCGATCAGGCCCGGTGCCACGGCGTTCACGCGCACGTTGGAGGGGCCCAGCTCCAGCGCGAGCACGCGGGTGAGCGCCACCACGCCGGCCTTGGATGCGGCGTAGTTGCTCTGTCCGGGATTGCCTAACCAGGCGCGGGAGGAGATGTTCACGATGGCCCCGGACTTCTGGTGGCGCATGCGGATGGCGGCCTCGCGGCACATCAGCCAGGTGCCCTGCAGGTTCACGTCCAGCACCGCTTGGAAATCCTCCAGCGTCATTTTCCAGATCGGCCGGTCGCGGATGATCCCCGCGTTGTTCACCACCGCATCCACCTTTCCGCGAAGGCGCATCACCTGCTCGAACAGGTCGCGTACGGCCTCCTCCTGCCGGATGTCCACGGCGATGTAGGTGACCTCTTCCTTTTCGAATCCGCTCGTCAGCTCATGGCCTGCGGCGTGGTCGATGTCCACGGCGACCACGTGGTAGCCTTCCGCCACGAGCTGCTCGGTGATGGCGCGGCCGATGCCCTTGGCGGCGCCGGTGACGATGGCGGTGGGTCCGTTGCTCATGATGCAGTGATCTGGTTTTTCACGCGGATCAATTCCGCGAGGATGCTCACGGCGATCTCCTCGGGCCCTTCCGCGCCGATGTCGATGCCCATGGGCATGTCCACCCGCGCCAGCTCTTCCACCGTGGCGATGCCGCCCTCCTGGAACATCTTTCGCGTCATTTCCACCTTGCGCTGACTGCCGATCATGCCCAAGTAGGCGAAGGGCTTCTTCAGGCAGAAGGCGAGGATGTCGCGGTCCATCGGATGGCTGTAGGTCATGATGGCGATGTAGCTGCGTTCATCGAAGGGAAGGCTGGGCAGCACTTGGTCGTGCGCGACCGGCAGCTGGTTGATCGGGGTATCGGCGAGGTCCTTGAACTGGTCCTTGCGCTCGTCCACCACGAAGACCTCGAAGCCCGTGCGATGGGCGAGCTTGGCCAAGGCCGTTCCCGTATGGCCCGCGCCGAATATGTAAAGCTTGTTCTTCTTCATCACCGGCTCGATGTAGATGTCCACGCTGCCCCCGCAGCACATGCCGTGGTGCTGCACCAGGTCGTGGCGGCGCAGCGCGGGTTGCCCGTTGCGGATCACCTCCAAGGCCTGCTGGATCACCGAGCGTTCCAGCTCCCCGCCGCCGATGGTGCCGTGGATGTTCCCGGAGGCCAGCACCAGCATCTTGGCACCCACTCGCCGGGGCGTGGATCCCCGGGTGGAGACGATGATGCACAGGGCCGCGGGCTCCTTCCCGTCCCGCACCTGGATCGTTCGCTCGTACAGGTCCATCAGTAGGCATGATCAGGGCCGGTCATGTAGTGCCGGGAGTGCTCCTCCGGCGTATTGATGTTGGCGAGCACGCGGGGATCGGCGGTGGGTACGCGATGCCGTGCGGACCCGGAGAAGAGCAGGTTGAGCGGCGTGTCCGTGCCTTCGTCGGCCTGAACGAGTTCGATGAGCGGACGACCGATGAGCACCGGATGGCCGCCTTGGCCTTGGTGCTCCGGTGTGATGTACGGTGCTTCTTCGCGTGCGGCGTAGAGTGCGCCGATCAGCTCCGGGTCCACGAACGGGTTGTCGATGTTCTGGACGAAGCAATAGCGGGCGGGGGGAAGCGCTGCCAACCCCAAGCGCAGGGAATGGGCACGCCCGAGATCGGGGTCTGGGTTGCGTACGATACGCACGCCGGGGATACCTTCATACAGTTCCGTGGGGATCGTCGGTGCCACCACCAGCGCCAAGGTGCGGATCCCGGAGGCCATGTATGAATCAATGATGTGGGACATATAAGTGCCAACACCCGGGAAGGGCAGCAGCGCCTTGTGCGCGCCCATCCGCCCGGAGCGCCCGGCGGACAGCACCACGCAGCCCGCATCGTGCTTGGGCGGCTGCTTCATGGCCTGTGATGTCTGCAGGATCATGGCACTTGCTCGGTATGGCGGGGTTCTTTTTGGGAAAGCGTTCCTGCCGGATGTGCATGTTGCCGGTCCGGCCGTGCAAGTTCTGACAGGATCGGCAATGTCGGAGCAGGTGTTGAAAAATAATATGATATAAATCATATTGTTGGTTGAGAGTTGATCTACCTTGAGCCCGCAATGACCGTCCTTCGACGGGACGCCAACACCACTGCGAATGGCCGAACAATTGACGAAACCCGCGCGCCTTGGAGCGATCCTGGCGGAATGCGAAGAGGTCGCCTTCGATCTGGAATTCAAACGTGCTAAGCAGTGGCGGGAAGCGGCGCCGGACCGCCTGCTCGTCGGCTACCTGCCGATCTACATCCCGCGTGAGGTGCTGCACGCGGCCAACGCGCTGCCGGTGGGCATCATGGGCGCGGGCGACCGCAAGCAGATCATCAAGGGCGATGCCTACTACCAATCCTACATCTGCCACCTGCCGCGCGGGGTCATCGAGATGGCGCTGGACAGCAACCTCGTGGGCTTCGACGGTTTCCTCTTCCCCGCGATCTGCGATTGCGTCCGCAACCTCTCCGGCATGTTCAAGCTGGCGAAGAAGGGGAAGTTCACCCGCTACTTCGACTATCCGCAGAACTTCACCGAGCACATCGGCGGCACCTTCTTCCGCGAGCTGATCCAGACGGTCCAACAGGACATGTTCAAGCTGAACGGGGTGGAGATCACGCCCGAGCGGCTCAACCATGCGATCGGGCTGTACAACCATAACCGGCGGATGATCGAGAAGATCTACGACATCCGCCAGAAATACCCGTGGCGCCTTTCCGCCGTCGATACCTATTACATCCTGCGCGCCGGGCTGGCGATGCCGGTGGAGGACCACAACGTCATCCTCGAAGAGGTGCTTCAACTGATCAAGCAGGACCACGGCGAGCCGATGGACAACATCCGCGTGGTGATCACCGGTTCCTTCTGCGAGCAACCGCCCATCGGCATGCTGAAGTCCATCGAGATGGCCGGCTGCTACATCGTGGACGACGACCTGATGCTCGGCTCGCGCTGGACGCAGGGCGACGTGGACGAGAACACGGCGGACCCCTTGGGCGCCATCGTCACTGCCTTCCTCACGAAGAGCCCGGCCTCTTCCGCCGTGTACGACGTGGGCAACCCCAAGGGCGCGCGCTTGGTGAAGCTGGTGCGCCAACGCGAGGCCGACGGCGTGATCTTCTGCGCGGCCAGCTTCTGCGACCCCGCCCTGCTGGACCGCCCCGAGCTGCAAAAGGCCTGCGACGCGGAAGGCGTGGCCCACATCAACTTCCAGTTCCACGAGAACACCGGCCAGTTCAAGGTGATCAAGGAACAGGCCGGCACGTTCTCCGATTCCATCAAGCTCTGGGTCTGACCCACCAACGCACAAGCACAATCCCATAACACCAGCACCCCATGGCACAGGCGATCGAAGCTATCAAGGAAAAGAGCATGCTCATCCAGAAGGAGATGCTCGCCGAGCTCTTCACGGAGCTGAGCACCGCCAAGGAAAAAGGCCGCAAGGTGGTCTACACCTTCGTGCCGGGGAACCTCACGGAACTGATCCTGGCCATGGACATGCTCCCGGTATACCCGGAGATCAACGCCCTGCAGTCCGGCATGCGGAAGAAGTCCGCCGGCTACATCAAGGACGCGGAGAAGGCGGGTTTCAGCGAGGACGTCTGCACCTACGTGAAGTGCGACATCGGCATGATGCTCAACGGGAACATCGGGCCCACCGGCGAAAAGCTGCCGGAGCCCGACCTGCTGCTGCTGAGCTACACCGGCTGCTTCACCTTCATGAAGTGGTTCGAGAACCTCGAGCGCCTCTACCCCGGCGTGGAGATCGCCATGCTGCACACGCCCTACCAGGAGGACGGGCGCATCACCGACGACCAAGTGGCCTACATGGTGAAGCAGCTGGAGGAGGAGGTGATCCCCAAGATGGAGAAGGTCGCCGGCAAGAAGCTGGACCGTGCGCGCCTTTCGAAGATGCTGGAGGATTCCTCCAAGGCGGAGGACCTGTGGGTGAAGGTGCTCGAGTCGGCCAAGAACGTGCCCTCGCCGATCGACTCCTACTTCGCCGGTGTCTACTACATGGGCCCGTTGTTCACCGCTTTCCGCGGCAGCGAGCGCGCCTTGGAATACTATCAGGAACTGCACGACGAGATCATGGCCCGCAAGGAACAAGGTCTGTTCCCCATCACGCCGGAAGGGGAAATGAAGGAGGAGCGCTTCCGCTTGGTGGTGGAAGGGCCGCCGAACTGGACCAACTTCCGGGAGTTCTGGAAGATCTTCTACGACATGGGCGCGGTGATCGTGGCCTCCACCTACACGAAGGTCGGCGGCGTGTATGATCAGGGTTTCCGCCACGATCCGAAGAACCCCATCGAGAGCCTCGGCCGCTACTGCATGGGCTGCTACACCAACCTGAGCCTGCCCCAGCGCGTGGACCTGCTGGAGAAATACATCAAGGAATACAAGGCGGACGGCTTCCTGATCAACTCCATCAAGAGCTGCAACTCGTTCTCCGCGGGCCAGCTGCTGATGATGCGCGAGATCGAGAAGCGCTGCAGCATCCCGGTGGGCTTCATCGAGAGCGACCTGGTGGACCCGCGCTACTTCAGCTACGCCAACATCAAGAACCGTTTGGAGTCCTACTTCCAGATGCTGGCCCAGCGCAAGACCATCCTGGCCCAGGAAGCCACCACTGAACAAGCCTGAAATCCACGAGCAACAATAGATCACCGGCCATGAGCAAGTACTATCTCGGCGTCGACCTCGGGTCCACCACCTCCAAAGCGATCATCATCAACGACAAGGATGAGATCATCGGAAGGGGCATCACCAACACCCGCGCGAACTATTCGGTGGCGGCGGACATCGCACGCGACGAGGCGGTCTACGACGCCCGCTTCTCCGTGCTGAAGAAGAACCTCGAGGCCGAGCTCACCGCAAAGCCCGCCTACCGCAAGTACATCAACGACCTGGAGAACGTGTTCCGCTACGAACAGTTCAAGGTGCGCCTGGACAAATTGGGCGATGAACTGGTGAAGACCTGCAGCGAGTATTTCACGGAGGAAGAGACACAGCAGGAGTTCCTGAGCCACCTGCGCTCCATCCGCCGGGCCTTCAAGCCGAAGATCAAGCACGACTACCTGTACAACGACCTGGGCTCGAAGAACCAGTTCTTCCGTGACATCGTCTCGGAGAAGTACAACGAACAGGTGAACCAGCTTGCCCCCGATCTCTTCGAGCCGCTGATGACCCTTTGGGACAAGAGCATCACCCCGGCGGAGAACGAGGTGGTGAAGTTCGACTTCAAGACCCTGGTACACGAGGCCATGGAGCTGCTGAAGGAGAAGTACGCCAGCCTGCCGGACGAGCCGCAAGGGACGCCCATCGCGGACGGCCCCGCTTTCGATCAAGAGATGTACGTGCTGAAAGGACAGTTCGGTGCCGTGGCCGATTCCCTGCGCGACCGCATCGATGAAGTGGCCGGCCTGGAGTTCCACATCGCCAACATGACCGGCACCGGTTACGGCCGCGCGCTGCTGCCCTTCCCGGAGGACTGTATCCGCTCGGAGATCCTCTGCCATGCCTTCGGCGCGCATGCCGTGTTCCCGGACACGCGCACCGTGCTGGACATCGGCGGACAGGACACCAAGGCCATCCAGGTGGACCAGTACGGGCTGGTGACCAGCTTCCAGATGAACGACCGCTGCGCCGCGGGCTGCGGGCGCTACTTGGGGTACATCGCCGATGAAATGAGCATCTCGCTGAACGAGCTGGGGCCGCTGGCCCTGAAGGCCGAGAAGGAGGTGACCATCTGCAGCACCTGCACGGTGTTCGCGGGGGCCGAACTGCGCGAGCTGACCAACCTCGGCGAGAAACGCGAGGACATCCTCGGCGGCCTGCACAAGGCGATCATCATGCGCGCCATGTCCCTGATCGCCCGCTCAGGCGGCGTGTTCAACGAGTTCACCTTCACCGGCGGCGTCGCCCGCAACCAGGCCGTGATCAAGTACCTCGGCCAGCTGGTGCGCGAGAACTACGGCGAGGGGATCAAGATCAACATCCACACGGATTCCATCTTCATGGGCGCGCTCGGCGGCGCCATGTTCGCCCGGCGCAACGTGAAGGCGGAACTGCCCGGCCAAAAGAAGACGAGCGCGAAAGTCGCGTAACACAAGATGAGCGAGAAGAAGGTATTGGTCCTGGGTGCCGGCCTGATCGGAAAGGCGATCGCCATCGATCTGTGCCGCAGGCATGCCGTCACCAGCGCCGACCGAAGCCCTGAAGCGCTCGAGGAACTCACACGTCAGCATCCCATCACCGCGCTCGTTCTGGACATCACCGACCACCGCGCTTTGGCCGAGGCGGTGTTGCCCTTCGACCTGGTGATCGGCGCGGTGCCAGGGGCCTTGGGCTTCGCAACGTTGCGCACGGTGATCGAAGCCGGGCGCGACGTGGTGGACATTTCGTTCTTCCCGGAGGACGCGCTGGCATTGGACGCACTGGCCCGTGAGAAGAACGTCACCGCCGTGGTGGACTGCGGCGTGGCGCCCGGTCTGTGCAACATCATCGCCGGTCATCATCACCGGAAGAGCCCGCTCACTCATTACGAATGCTTAGTGGGCGGACTTCCGCGCAAACCCGAATGGCCCTTCGGCTACAAGGCCGTCTTCTCCCCTGCTGATGTCATTGAGGAGTACACCCGTTCGGTACACATGCGGGAGGACGGACAGAACGTGGTGCGTGAAGCATTGAGCGGGATCGAAGCGATCGACATGGAAGGCGTGGGCCGCTTGGAAGCCTTCAACACCGATGGCCTCCGCACCCTGCTCACCAGCATGCCCAAGGTGCCGAACATGGTGGAGCGCACGCTGCGCTATCCGGGGCATGCGGAACTGATGAAGGTGTACCGCGCCACCGGCCTCTTCTCCGCGGAACCAATTGACGTGGACGGGAAGAACGTATCTCCCTTGAAACTCACAAGCGCCCTGCTCTTCCCTCGGTGGAAGATGAAGCCGCAGGACGAGGACCTCACCGTGATGCGCGTGACGCTGAAGAACAGGAAGGGGACCATTACCTACGACCTGCTCGATCATTTCGACCGCGAAAGCGGAACCAGCTCGATGGCGCGCTGCACGGGATACTCCTGCACGGCGGTCGCTGAACTGGTGCTGCAAGGCACGTTCACGCAAAAGGGGATCAGCCCGCCGGAGGTAGTCGGTGCGGAGGACGCTTGTTTCGATGGCGTGATGGACTACCTGAAGGAGCGCAAAGTGAATTGCACGGAACGGAAAATGGAACTTCAACTGCGAACAGCATAGAACGGAACAATGGAGCACAGCACATACACCATGGGGATCGACGTGGGCAGCAACTTCATCAAGTTGGTGCTCATGGGCTACGACGGGGAACCCGAGATAATGGACAAGCGCACCGAGAAGATCCGCAAACGTGACCCGTCGGCGCTGGGGGATGAAATGGTGCAGTCGATGCTGGATCGCAACAAACTCAAGTACGAGGACATCGCCTACTTGGCCAGCACGGGCGAAGGGGACATGGTGAAGCGCAAGCGCGGCCACTTCTACGGCATGACCACCCATGCGCGCGGCGGTAACTTCTTCTTCCCGGAGGCCCGCACCGTAGTGGACCTCGGCGCGCTCTATGTCCGCGCAGTGCGGATCACCACCGAGGCCCGCGTGGAGGACTACAAGATGACCGGGCAATGCGCATCGGGATCCGGTCAGTTCCTGGAGAACATCTCGCGCTACTTGGGCCTGAGCATCGAGGAAGTGGGCGACGTCTCCTTGACGAGCACCCAGCCCGAGGTCAGTTCCGGCATCTGCGCGGTGCTGGCCGAGACGGACGTGATCAACATGGTGTCACGCGGCATCTCCACGCCGGACATCATCAAGGGCATCCACATCAGCATCGCCTCGCGCATCATCAAGCTGATGAGCTCCTTGAAAGCCGTTTCGCCCATCGTGCTCACCGGCGGCATGGCGCTCAACAAAGGCATGATCCAGGCCATCAACGAGGCCTTGGCCGAAAGCAGCAAGGGCTTCGAGGTGCGCACCCATCCCGACGCGATCTATGCCGGGGCCATCGGTGCCTGCCTTTGGGGCGGGTACCGCGACGCCAAGCTCCGCGAAAAGGAGGCCCAACGCGCGATGCAGGCCGGATGATACGGAACTGTATGGTCGGGCGATGACCCTTCCACCCAAGGCACACCGCAGAAGCACAAGTGATGTAACCAAACCGATAAACGATGCAACTCAGCGGACCCGAACTACCCCCCGGTGCATTGATCCCCAACGTGGCCACGTTGCTGGAGATGAACGCGCATCTTTTTGGTGATCGGCAGGTGTACTGTGAAAAGCGCGACGGCGTGTATGAAGGCATCACGTGGAAAGCGCTTTTCGCCGACGTACGCTCGATCGCTCACAACCTGCGCACGCGTTACGGGTTCAAGCCGGGGGAGAAGCTGGTGATCTTCTCGCCGAACCGTTCCGAGATGCTGCGGCTCCAACTGGCCGTGATGGCCTCGGGCGGTATCGCCGTGCCCATTTTCGCCTTCTTCCACCAAGAGACCGCGGAGCTGCTGATCCAGCATAGTGATGCCCGCTTCCTCGCCGTGGCCGGCGAACTGCAACTGGAGCGGCTTGATCCGGAACTGCCCTTGGAGCATGTGTTCTGTTTCGATCGCGTCAAGCACCCGGAGCGGAAGAACCTGGTCGCATTCAGCGAACTGCTGGCGCCTCCGGCCAATGGCGCCGACGTGCTCGAACCCAACGCCGACCCGGACGCACTGTGCCTGAACATGTACACCTCGGGCACGATGGGCACACCGAAGTGCGTGCAGCTGAGCCATCGCAACATCCTTTCCCAACAGGCGGCCTTGGGGATGCTCTGGGACCTCGGCCCGGGCGACCGCTTCCTCAGCTACCTGCCGTGGCACCACAGCTTCGGCGGCATCTTCGAGCTCTTCACGGCGTTGCGCTCCGGCGCCACCCTCTACTTGGAATCCAGCTACGGCAAGGACGCGAAGGAGATCATGGAGAACTGGAAGTTGGTCAGGCCCACGGTCTTCTTCAGCGTACCCAAAGTGTACCAGAGCCTGGTGGAACTCACGCGGCAGGACCCGGAGGTCGATCGCATCTTCTTCCACGCCGGGCTGAAATTCATCTTCACGGCGGCGGCGGCGCTTCCGCAAAAGCTCTCCGAGGAATTCGAGCGACGCGGCGTCCCGGTGGTGGAGGGCTGGGGCCTTACGGAGACCTCGCCCTGCTGCACGTTGACGGATCCGGTGCGGAAGCGCACCACCGGCGTGGTGGGCAACCCGATCCCCGGCGTCACCATCCGCTTTGCCGAGGACGGCGAGGTGCTGGTGAAAGGCCCCAACGTGATGTGCGGATACTACAAGAACGACGAGGCCAACGCCGGGCTTTTCACCGACGACGGCTTCTTCCACACGGGCGACATCGGCGAGGCCACGCCGGACGGACTGAAGCTGATCACGCGCAAGGACCGCATCTTCAAACTCAGCAACGGCGAGAAGGTCATCCCCTCCGACCTTGAGAAGCTGATCGAGTTCAAGTGCCATTACATCTCTTTCGCCATGGTGGTGGGCAGCGGGCAGGAATATCCCATCGCGCTGCTTTTCCCGAACAAGAAGCAACTGGACCATCCCGATTACTCGGTCAGTCCGATGGAAGGCTGCTTCTGCCCGCGCAGCTTGGACGAATTGAGCAACTGCCTGCGAGGTTGCCTGCACGACGCCAACTGCGGCATCGGCCAGAAGTTCGCCAAGATCAAAGCCGCCATGATCATCGACGATGAACTGTCCCTGGCCAACAACACCCTTACGCCGAGCATGAAGGTGGCGCCGCGCAAAGTAGTGGAGGCCTACCGCGCACACTTGGAAAACCTCTACGGCGCCGACAATCCGCTGGACGAGGAGGTCTTCATCATCAAGCTCGACGAGATCAACACCGTGGGAAGAAAGATCGCGTGACATGCGTACGATAGAGTCCACCAACGAATTGAAGCGCCTGATGGGCGCGTACTTCCAGGGCATCAAGAAGCCGGTGGCCTGGTGTACCAGCGTGGGCCCCGCGGAATTGCTCCGGTCCTTCGGCTTCGAGGTGTATTTTCCGGAGAACCACGGCGCCCTGCTCGGCGCCACGCGGACGGCGGGCGACTACATCCCCGCTGCCGTGAAGGAGGGATACGCCGGCGACATCTGTTCCTACCTCACCAGTGATATCGGTGCGCACCTCAGCGGCGAAACGCCCTTGAAGAAGCATTACGGATTGAAGGAGGTGCCGCGCCCCGACCTGATCGTGTACAACACCAACCAGTGTCGCGAAGTGCAGGACTGGTTCGGCTTCTTCGCCAAGGAATACGACGTGCCCGTCTTCGGCATCACCCCGCCGCGACACGTGGACGAGGTGACATCGGCCCATGTGGCGGACGTCGTCTCGCAGTTCAAGGACATGTTGCCGCTGTGCGAGAAGATCAGTGGCAACCGCTTCGACATCGACCGCTTCCGCGAGACGCTCCGGCTCAGCCGGGAGGCCACGGACCTGTGGAAGGAAGCACTGGCCACCGCGGTGAACAGCCCGGCACCGATGCTCTTCTTCGATGCCACTATACACATGGGCCCGATCGTGGTGCTGCGCGGCACGCAGGAGGCGAAGGACTACTACGCGCTGCTGCTGAAGGAGCTGCAGGGCATGGTGGCCAAGGGCGAGGGCGCCATCCCCCGCGAGGCCTGCCGCATCTATTGGGACGGCATGCCGATCTGGGGCAAGCTCCGTTCGCTCAGCGACCTCTTCGCCAAGAACCAGGCGGCGGTGGTGGCCTCCACCTATTGCAACAGCTGGGTGTTCGACGCCTTCGATGAGCGTGATCCATTCACCTCCAGCGCGCTGGCCTACACGGAGATCTTCATCAACCGCAGCGAGAAGGCGAAGACCGCCATCCTCGGCCGCATGGTGAAGGACTTCGGGATCCACGGCGTGATCTTCCACGACGCCAAGACCTGCCACAACAACTCCAACGCGCGCTTCGGCATGCCGCAACGCCTGAAGAAAGAGGCCGGCGTGGAGACGCTGGTGCTGGAAGGCGACCTCTGCGACCTGCGGTTCTACAGCGAAGGCCAAAGCCACACCAAGATCGAGGCCTTCATCGAACAACTCACTTGATCACCATGGAAGAGCACAACGGGACCTTGCGGGTGGGCGTGATCGGCATGGGGCCGGTGGGGCAGATACTGGCCGTCCACCTGAAGGAGGCCGGCTGCCACGTCACCGTCTGCGACCGCAACAAGGAGCGCGTGGAACTGATCCGGAAGGAGGGCCTTCACCTGGAGGGGAAGATGGCCAAGCAGGTGATGCCGGACGAGGCTTTCGATACGGTGACCGAGCTCGCTTTGCAGCGGCCGGACGTCATCATCCTCGCCATCAAGGTCTACCACACCCGCGCGGTGATCGATGAGCTGATCGCGGCGGGAGGGGACAAGCCGCACATCATCTGCGCGCAGAACGGCATCGATGTGGAGGAGCCCGTTATCGACGAGTTCGGCGAGCAGCACACCTTCCGCATGGTGCTCAACTTCGCCGGCAACCTGGCGCGGCCCAACGCGGTCAACGTCACCTTCTTCAACGCGCCGAACTTCATCGCTTCCGTGGATGATTCCCAGGAAGCCTTCGCGCAGCGCTTCGCCGCAACGCTCACCAGCGTCCATCTGGACACCGTGGTCGTCGACTCGTTCTCCCTCGTGGACAAGGTGTGGGAGAAGACGATCCTGAATTCCTCGCTCAGCGCGCTCTGCGGCATTTCGCGCCTCACCATCCGCGAGGCCATGGAGCAGCCGGGCATGGCGGAGATCATCGAGCAGGTGATCACGGAGAGCGTGCAAGTGGCCAAGGCGGAGGACATCCGCTTCGGCGACAACTTCGTCAAGCTGTGCATGCGCTACCTGCGGAAGGCCGGCAACCACTTCCCCTCGTTGGCGGTGGACATGATGAAGAACAACCAGACCGAGATCGACCACTTCAACGGGCAGTTCGTGAAGTACGGCCGCAAGCATTACGTGCGTACGCCGCTCAACCTGCTCTTCACCAACATGGTGCAGTCGCACACGAAGAAGGGGGGCGCTCTGGATGCGCCGGAACCCTTGACCCTCGCGGGCATGTTCGCCATAGAAGGCACCGGCGCGATCAAGGAGACCAATGCCGGCGCGCATTACGTGGGGGTCGACATCGGTTCCTACTACACCAAGATCAGCGTGATCGATGAGGCCGGTGAAGTGGTGTACCGCGAACTGCTGCGCACGCTGAACCGCGACAAGAACGCCGTGCAGAACACGCTCAAGGACATCGAGAGCCGCTATACCGTGGAAGGGATCTGCGCATCGGGCTACGGCCGCGAGCATTTCCCGAACGCCCAGAGCACGAAGACCGAGGTGAGCTGCGCGGCGTTCGCGATCGACTCCCTGTACCCGGGACGCAAGAACATCGTGGACATCGGCGCGGAGGACATCAAGCTGATCCGCGCGGGCGACGGCGGCAAGGTGGAGGACTTCTACATGAACAACAAATGCGCGGCGGGCACCGGCGCGTTCATCACCGAAGTGGCGGAACGCGCCGAGATCGACCTGCGGCAGATGAGCGAACTGGCCGGCCGGTCCGAGGCGATGAAGGAGCTCAATAGCTTCTGCACCGTCTTCGCGAAGACCGAGATCATGGGCTGGATCTTCGCGGAGATGCCCGTGGAGGACATCGCCAAGGGCATTTACCTCAGCGTGGCCAACCGCATCTACAAGATCCGTATGGAGCCTGACCTCCCGATCTATTTGGTCGGCGGCGTCATCGCCTATCACCCGTATTTCAAGACCATCCTCTCCGAACGCTTCGGGCAGGAGGTGGTGATCCCGGACCATCCGCAGTTCATCGTCTCGCTCGGCGCCGCCCTTTACGCGCGCAAGCATGCACAACTGCAGGTCGCCGATAACAACGAGCAGAAGGAAAGGGCATGAAGGCCATACACGATAAAAAGAAGGGCTTCGGCATCCAGTACGACGGGATGTTCCTGGTCCAAGGGGCGCGCACGGCATTCGGCAAACTGGGCGGCACGCTCGCCCGGATATCCCCGACGGACCTGGCCATTTTCGCCAGCCGCGCAGCCATGGAAAAGTCGGGCATCCGTCCGGACGAGGTGGATCAGGTGATCATGGCGAACATCGGACAGAGTTCGTACGATGCCTACTTCCTGCCGCGCCACATCGGGCTGTACGCCGGCGTTTCCCAAGGGGTGCCCGCCGTGATGGTGCAGCGGATCTGCGGCTCGGGCTTCGAGACGATCACTGCCGCCGCGGACCAGATCACCTTGGGCAAGGCCGGCGTGGTGCTGTGCGGCGGCACGGAGAACATGTCCCTCGCGCCCACGGTGTCTTATGGCAACCGCATGGGCTATCCCTTGGGCCGCGTGGAATTCAAGGACGTGCTCTGGGAGGCGCTCAACGACAGCGCCGCCGTGCCCATGGGCAACACCGCCGAGAATGTGGCACGACTGCACAGCATCACACGTGCGGAAGCGGACCTCTTCGGAAAGCTCAGCGTGGACCGCGCCGTGGCCGCCACCGAACGCGGCTGGTTCAAGGAGGAAGTGGTACCGATCGATGCGAGGGTATTTGAGGCCGAGGGCCTGCTGCCGCGCAAGGTCGGCCTGCCCCGAGGCGTGAAGGGATTTGTCACCGATGAGCACATCCGGCCGACCAGCTTGGAGGACATGGCCAAGCTGCAACCCACGTTCGACAAGGACGGCGTACAGACAGCGGCCAACTCGAGCGGCATCGTCGACGGTGCTGCTGCCGCCGTGGTGGCGGGCGCGGACCATGTGCAAGCGCGCAAACTGCAACCGCTCGCCCGCATCGTGGCATCTACCACCAGCGGTGTCGATCCGCGGACGATGGGCCTCGGCCCTGTGCCCGCCATCCGATTGCTTTTGGAACTCACCGGCCTGAAGCTCGCAGACATCGGCCTGTTCGAGATCAACGAAGCCTTCGCTGCGCAGTTCATCGGTTGCGAGCGCGAACTGGGACTTGACCGTTCGATCTGCAACGTCAACGGTGGTGCCATCGCATTGGGCCATCCACTGGCCGCCACCGGCCTGCGCTTGTCGCTGACCCTTGCCCGCGAGATGAAGGCGCGCAAGGTGCGCTACGGCATCGCTTCCGCATGCATCGGTGGTGGGCAGGGCAACGCCATCCTTTTCGAGAACACGGAGCACTGATCACATGGCAACAATGGAACAATGGCAGATGACCGCGCTGAAGGCGGACTTCGCGCGAGTGGAAAGTGAACTGCCGGCGATCACTGCCGATGAGGCGCTGGTGAAAGTGGCTGGCTGCGGCGTGTGCCACACGGACCTCGGCTTCTGGAACGATGGAGTCCGCACGAAAAAGGAACTGCCATTGACGCTCGGCCACGAGATCAGCGGCACGGTGCTGGAAGGACCCGCTCACCTCAAAGGCCGCCACGTGATCGTGCCCGCCGTGCTGCCCTGTGGCGAGTGCGATCTGTGCCGCAAGGGCCGCAGCAACATGTGCCAGAAGCAATTGATGCCCGGCAACGACCTGCACGGCGGCTTCGCATCGCACGTCGTTGTGCCGCACCGCTACCTCTGCGTGCTGCCGGAAGATCTGCTGCAACGGTACCCGTTGGAAACGCTCGCCGTGATCGCCGATGCGATCTCCACGCCCTACCAAGTGGTGCGGAAGAGCGAACTCGAAGCGGGCGACCTCGCCATCGTGATCGGCGTGGGCGGCGTGGGCGTGTACGGCGCCTTGATCGCGGGTATTATGGGCGCGAAGGTGCTTGCGCTGGACATCGACGACGGCAAGCTGGAGCGGGCGAAGGCGCACGGTGTGCATGCCACCCTCAACACCAAAGGGATGAGCGGCAAGGACATCAAGGCGCGCGTCCGTGAACTGGCGGTGGAATTAGGCGCACCGGAACTGGGCTGGAAGATCTTCGAGTACTCCGGCACCACCGCAGGGCAGGAGTTGGCCTTCAGCCTGATCACCTACACGTCCACACTTAGCGTGGTGGGCTTCACGATGGACAAGCTCGAAGTGCGCCTGAGCAACCTCATGGCCTTCGATGCCAAACTGATCGGCACCTGGGGCTGCAAGCCGGAGCTCTATCCCGAAGTGGTGGACCTGATCGCCAGCGGCAAGCTCGACATCCACGACTTCGTGGAGGCCGTCCCCCTGTCGCGGATCAACGAGGTCTTCCGCAACTCGCTCGCCCACAAATACACGAAGCGCATCGTTCTCGTGCCCGATCACAGCAATTGAAACCGGATCCCTCCGCATACCATGGAAGCACTGCACAGCCACAACATCGTTGAACACACGTTCACCGAGATCATCTTCGAGAAACGTCCTTGCTTGGACCGCGATGGCAGCCCCGTGAAGGGCTTGTTCAACGCGTGGATCATGCTGAACAATCCGAAGCAGTACAACTCGTACACCACCGCAGCGGTGAAGGAGGTGATCCTCGCCTTCCGCACCGCGTCCAACGACCGCAGCGTGGTGGCCGTGGTGTTCACCGCCGTGGGGGACAAAGCCTTCTGCACCGGTGGCAACACCAAGGAATACGCGGAATACTACGCGGGCAATCCGCAGGAGTATTCGCAGTACATGCGCCTGTTCAACGACATGGTGTCGGCGATCCTGATGTGCGAGAAACCTGTGGTGTGCCGCGTGAACGGCATGCGCATCGGCGGCGGGCAGGAGATCGGCATGGCCTGCGATTTCAGCGTCTCCAGCGACTTGGCGCGTTTCGGGCAAGCGGGTCCCAAGCACGGCAGCGCGCCTATCGGTGGTGCCACGGACTTCCTGCCGTTGTTCACCGGGATCGAACGGGCGATGGTATCGCTCACCCTCTGCGAACCGTGGACCGCGCACCAGGCCTATTGGAACGGCGTGATCTGCGAGATCGCACCGGCCTTGAAGGTGGACGGCAAGTTCATCGCGAACCCCTTGGTGCGCCTGGACCGCGTGACGGACGACCATGGCCGCATCGTCTTCGGCACGATGAAGAGCGGCGATGAATTGGCGAAGGCCAAGGAGATCATGGCCAAGGGCGAAGTGGACCTTTCGATGCTGGACGCGGCGGTGAACGCGCTCATCGCCAAGCTGCTGCACACCTTCCCCAACTGCATGAACAAGACCATCAGCGAGGTGCGCAAAGTGAAGCTGGACCGTTGGGATCGCAACAAGGAGAGCAGCCGCGAATGGCTTGCGTTGAACATGATGACCGAGGCCCGCTCCGGCTTCCGCGCCTTCAACGACGGGCCCAAGGAGAACCGCGAAGTCGATTTCATCAAGCTGCGCCGCATGCTCGCAGAAGGGCATCCGTGGAACGACGAATTGGATCAGGCGATCTCGCCCCAGTACCAAGCGGCGAAGCAATGATCACAACGAACTAAGAATGCAACAGCACGAGCGATGACACCGACGATGGCGACGCAACAATTGGAGAAGACACGACTGATGATGGAACACGGCGGCGCAGTAGCGCGGATCGTGCTCGACGACGGAAAGGGGAACGTGCTCGACCATGTGATGATGGAGAGCTTGCAGCAGATCCTGGACGGACTGAAAGACAAACCGGATGTCAAGCTCATCACTTTCGAGGGCAGCGGCAAGCACTTCTCCTTCGGGGCCAGTGTGGAAGAGCACCAGAAGGACATGGCGCCCACCATGCTGCGTTCGTTCCACGCGCTGTTCTTCACCATTCGCGACTTGTCCATACCGACCCTCGCACGAATCAGCGGCCAATGCTTGGGCGGCGGCATGGAGCTGGCCATCATGTGCGACTTCCTTTTCGCGGATCAAAGCGCGCGGCTCGGGCAACCGGAGATCGTGCTTGGCGTGTTCCCACCTCCGGCATCGGTGATCCTGCCGGAGAAGATCGGCCTCTCGCGCGCCACTGACCTCTTGCTCACCGGGCGCACCATCGACGCGCAGGAGGCGCATGCGATCGGCTTGGTGAACGCTGTCGTTGCGGACCGTGCAGCGCTCGAAGCGCACGTGGAAGCCTTCATCGTTGCGCAGATCCTGCCCAAGAGCGCGTCCTCCCTGCGCTTCGGGGTGAAGGCCGCCCGTGTGAAATTCAACCATGTGCTCGGCAATTTCCTGCCCACGCTGGAACAACTCTACGTGAACCAACTGATGAACACCGCCGACGCCAACGAGGGCATCACCGCCTTCATCGAAAAGCGTGCGGCGAAGTGGACCAACCGCTGAATCAAGACCAGCTATGAGAACGATCAAGACCGTCGGCGTGGTCGGTGCAGGCACAATGGGTGCGGCCATCGCCCAGAAATTCGCGCAGGAAGGCTTCACCGTCCTGCTGGCCGACCGCGACCAAGCTTCCGTGGAGAAAGGCCTGGGGCACATCCGCACGATGCTGGCCCAAGGCGTGGAGCGCAAGGTGTTCAGCGAAGCGCTCATGAACGGGGCCTTGGCGCGCATCACCGGCACCGCCGACCTGCAGGATATGAAAGGCTGCGACCTCGTGGTGGAAGCCATCTTCGAGGACCGTGATGCGAAAGCACAATTGTTCCGCACGCTGGACGGCATTGTTCCGCCGACCACCATCCTGGCCACCAACACCTCTTCGTTCTCGATCACCGAACTGGCCACGTTCGCGTCGCATCCCGAGCGCTTCATCGGCCTGCACTACTTCTACCATGCGGCGAAGAACCGTTTGGTGGAGATCATCCCCGGAGCGCACACATCGCCCGAGGTGTTCGATGCGGTGCGTGCCTTCTGCGACCGCTCGGGCAAGGACGCCATCACCTGCAAGGATGCTAACGGCTTCGTGGTGAACCGCTACTTCGTCCCCTGGCTCAACGAGGCATCGCGCCTGCTGGAGGAAGGCGTGGCCGACATCCCCACCATCGATGCCGTGTGCATGCGCACCTTCGGGATCGGCATGGGGCCGTTCGCGCTGATGAACGCCACCGGTGTTCCCATTTCTTATCACGCCCAACGCACGTTGGAAGTCTTCGGCCCCCTGTACGCCGTGAGCAATAGCCTGAAGCATCAGGCCGAGGCCAAGCAGCCTTGGACGCTGGAAGGGGAGGCCGATGCGGACGAGGCGAAGGCCCGCCTGATCTCGGAACGCATGCTGGGCACCGTGTTCCTTGTCTGTTCCCAACTGCTCGATGAGCAGGTCTGCGGCGCGGTGGAGATCAACCGCGGTGCGCGGATCGGTCTACGCTGGCGCAAGGGCCCGATCGATCTGATGGAGCGCTACGGCGAGGCAGAAGTGCGGAGGCTCTTGTCCGCCATGGCTGCGCGACACGGCACTCCCGTTCCCAAGTCCATCGGCCCTGCGCATTGGAGCATGGAGTTCGTGAAGTTGCGGAAGAAGAAGAAGAACATCGCGGTGATCGAACTGGACCGCCCGGAGGACAGCAATGCGCTGAACGAACTCGTGGTGCGCCAGTTGGACGCGAAGTTCAAGGCCGCGGATGAAGACCCTTCGATCGATACGATCTTCCTCATCGGTTCCGGCAAGGCCTTCATGGCCGGTGCCGACATCAAGTTCTTCGTCGATCACATGAAGAAGGGCGATCTGGAAGGGATCGATCGCTTCACACAGTACGGCCAGGAAGTGTTCGCACGGATCGACTCCTCGGCGAAGAAGGTCGTGGCCGTCCTCAATGGCCTCACCTTGGGCGGCGGTTTGGAACTCGCCCTGTGCGCCGACCTGATCCTCGCGTTGCCCGGTGCAAAGCTCGCGTTCCCGGAAACGGGGATCGGTATCTACCCCGGCTTGGGCGGCACCCAGCGCAGCGTGGCGCGGGTAGGGAAGGGCATGGCCAAATACCTCATTCACACCGGCCGCATGCTGGATGCCGCGCAGGCGGAAGAGATCGGCTTGGTGGACCAAGTGATCGACCGCGATCTTATGGCGGATCTGTTGGACGGCCGTGAAGCCCTGCCGCATCGCTGTGACCCTGAGTTGACGACCAAGTGGAGGTCGCTCGAGGACCTCTTCGGCAACCACGGGGTCGATGAACTGCTGGCCAAGGACCACGAGCCGAACGGCCTCGATCTCGAAGAGATCGCCCGCATCAAGAAGATCCTGTCCAGCAAGGCGCCCATCGCACTGCGCCTCGCCGACCGTTTGATCGACGAGGCCAAGGGACCGAGCTCCGAGCTCGCGCACCTACAGACCGTGTTCTCCTCGAAGGATGCCATGCTGGGCCTTACGTCGACCGGGAAGAAGGTGGTGTACACCGGGGTGTAGGGTCGCACACAATACTCTGGCGCGGGAGTTAGGCGAGCGGAGGCAAGTGCGCGGCGGGCCGTCCTCCCGTGCCCTTCAAAGATCGCTGATAGTCCGGCAATCTTATCTTGCAGGATGAGCCGCAAATACAAGTTCCATGACCCGGCCGGGGTATACTTCATCTCCTTCGCGACAGTGGGTTGGATCAATGTCCTCACCCGATCTGACTACAAGGACATCATCGTGGAAAGCCTTCGGCATTGCCAGAATGGAAAGGGACTGCTGCTCTATGAATGGGTGATCATGACCAACCACGTCCATCTGCTGGCAGCTGCCCGGGAGGATTATTCCATGTCCGACATCATGCGCGACCTGAAGAAGTTCACCAGCGGGAAGATCCATACGGCGATCAAGGAACATCCGGGTGATAGAGGCCGGGACCCGAAATCCACAGAACGCATCCTTCCAGCTCTGGCAGCAGAACAACCAGCCGATGCAGGTGACCAAGCTTGCTGAGATCGGCCGTGTGATGGACTACATAGGGATGAATCCGGTGACGGAAGGGACCGTCGATCGACCGGAGAGTTACTGTTATTCATCGGCCTATGAACCCGCGATGTTGAGGTTGGACCATGCGTAGTGTGTGGATAGTGGAGACGAAGTCTCCCGAACCACCATAGCCGTATTCGTTCTATGGTACGAGACACCATGCCTGCGGCAGGCAAGCCCGCTATCTGGAACGCAGACCACCGGAGGCGGAAGTCTCGCGCCAGAACGAGGCCGATCTTTCCGGTCTGGCCAATGACCGGATCGGATATAAAACAGGTGTGCCATGTGCATTTGGTGGATGCGGACATGATGGCCGCGACGGGCCTTCGCCTTGATATTGAAAAAAAATAGGATGATGGATCCAATGCCACAGCCTACTTTCGGCAAGATCTTCCCATTGACCGTGATCGACCTTGACCTTTGAAAACATGAACATCCTGCATTCCCGTTCCGTCTTGTTGCTGATGTCGGCATTCTTGCTGACGGGCATCCGAGCCCAAAGTTTCAACCCTGGCAACGCACAAGAATGTGGTTTCGAGGCCGCGCACCAGCGCATGATGGGCACGGACCCGCACTATGCCGAGCGCACCCAGGTCTTTGACGGGCTGATGCGGACCGGGATCGCAGTGGAACGCGACGGCAACCCCTTCGTGGTACCGGTGGTGGTACATATCATGGAAGCGGGCAACGCGCTCACGCAGATCACCGATAAGGAGGTGCGCGAGGCCATCATGATCCTGAACCAACGCTTCCGTAAGGTGCCGGGCACGATCGGCGATGGCAGCGGGGAGGACCTCGGCGTGGAATTCGCCTTGGCGGCGCGCGACCCGCAGGGCAATTGCACCAGCGGCATCACCCGTACCGACCTGAGCGGCTTTCCGGACTATGCGAACTACGGTATGCTTTCGGACGGTGCCTTGGGGATGACTGAGATGGACGTGAAGGACCAGGACCGTTGGGACCCCTTCAACTACTACAACATCTGGGTGGTGAACGAGATCGATAACAACGACGGCGGTTCGGGCACGCAGGGCTTCGCCTATTTTGCTTCGGCACACGGCCAGGATTACGACGGCATGGTGATCCTGTGCAACAGCTTGAAGGACCCTACGCGCACCACGCTGACCCACGAGCTGGGCCATGCATTGAACCTCTACCACACCTTCGAGGGCGATGCCAACGGTACGACCTGCCCCCCCAATACCAACTGCGCAACACAGGGGGATCAGGTGTGCGATACCCCGCCGCACATCCGTAGTCCGAGCACCTGCCCCTCCGGCGGCACCAATGCCTGCGACGGCGGTTCCTCCAACACGCTGTATGTCTTCAACTACATGGATTACTCCAACTGCCGCGATGGCTTCACCTCAGGGCAAGCCGTGCGCACAGGCCCGGCACTTACCACACAGCGTGCTTCATTGCTCGCCGTGAACGGCAACCTCTCGTTGGTGCCCCCGACCGGCTCGGCACCGCTGATGGACCTGTTGGCCACCAGCACCATGGTGTGCGGCACGGGTCAGGATGTCACCTTCTTCGATCATAGCTCATGCATCCCGAACACGTACTTGGAGGACACGCCCATGCCGGGCATCAGTTTCGCATGGACGGTGACCAACGGCGTGGTGACATACAACTCCGCCATGCACAATCCCACCTTCACCCTGGCCCAAACGGGTGTGTACAATGCCACGCTCGCCATCACCACCGCGAACGGGACCTTCACCCGCACCGAGCAGGGCATCGTGGTGGTGACGGCCTCGCCGGTGGCGGCCTGTGCCCCCACGACCAATAATGCGGCCAACTACGGCCAGACCGTGAGCAAGGTGGTGTTCAATACCATCAACGCCACCAGCAGCACGATCACCAATGTCGCGTACACGGACCTGTCGTGCGGCCACAATACCTCGGTGGCCGTGGGCGGCACTTACCCGCTGTCCATCACGATCAACGCGGGCGGTAGCGCGGCGGAATCGCTCAACGCGTACATCGATTACAACAACAACGGCGTGTTCGAGGACCCCAGTGAGCTCGTGGCCACCGGTTCGCAACCGGCGAACGGGTCGAGCGTCGTCGCTGCCAACGTCACCATTCCCGGCGGCGCGGTGACGAACACCCTGTTGCGGATGCGCGTGTTCGGCGAAGCCGGCACCTTGAGCGCGAACGAGCGGAACTGCGTCTCGGCCCTGTTCATCGGTGATGTGGAGGACTATGGTGTCTACGTCAGCAACAGCATCGCATCGGTCTCCATCGCTGCGGCGCCGGGCAGCACGATCACTTACGGCACGCCCGTCACCTTCACCCCGACGCCCGTGAACGGCGGCGGCGCACCCACTTATGCCTGGTTCCGGAACGGGGAGCCGGTCGCTACCGCAGCCACCTACCAAAGCAGCGACCTGCTGCCCGGCGAGGCCGTGCATTGTGAAATGACCTCGGACCTCGCGGGCGTGATCGCATCACCGGCGTTGTCCAACACCATCACCATGGTGGTGACCGGTCCGCCGCTTTCGGACTTCGGTGCATCGACCGTCGCCACGTGCGAGGGGACCGGTATCACCTTCACCGACAAGTCACTGCTTTCGCCCACCTCGTGGAACTGGAGCTTTCCCGGTGGGACCCCTTCCACTTCGACGGATCAGGATCCGGTGGTGAGCTACGCCGCACCCGGCACCTACTCCGTCACGCTGACCGCATCGAACGGCGAAGGCACGGGCTCCACGGCCACCTACACGGACCTCATCACCATCTATGCACCACCGCCCACGGCGTGCGCGGTCACGCGATCCAATTCGCCCACGTCCGGCATCGGTATCACGAACGTGACGCTCAACACCATCAACCACAGCACGCCATACAATGATGCCGTGATGAACGACTTCACCTGCACCGCGTGGACCACCCTGCAACCTTCCACGAACTATCCGATCGCGGTGACCGTGGGCAGTTCCAACAACCAATGGGTGCGTGTGTACATCGACTACGACAACAACGGCACCTTCAGTGCCGGTGAACAGGTGTTCGCGCCCGCCACCGGTACGGGCGTACGCAGCGGAAACTTCACCACGCCGGCCTCGCCGACCACGGGTGCCCTGCTGCGCATGCGGGTGATCACCGACTTCGTGAACACCACCGCCGGTGCCTGCACCAGTCCGGTGCAATATGGCCAGGTGGAGGAATATGCCGTCGTATTTGTTCCACCAGCCGCCGTGCAGGTGGCCGCGCGTGGGTTCCTGGACGGGCCGTACAATGCCACCACCGGTGTGATGAATGACGCCCTCCGCGGCTTGGGCGCATTCCCGCTGGCCGAGCCTTATACGGCGCTTGGTTATGCGCACACCGGAGGGGGTGGGGGAGAGACCATCCTGCCCGCCGTACTGGCCGTCTCGGGGAACAACGCGATCGTGGATTGGGTGGTGCTGGAACTGCGGGACGCCAACACAAACTCCACCGTGCTCGCCAGCCGCAGTGCGCTGTTACAGCGCGATGGCGACGTGGTGGACGTCGATGGCACCTCGGCGGTGAGCTTCGGCCTGCCACCGGCCAACTACTTCATGGCGCTGTTGCATCGGAACCACCTTGGCGTCATGACGGCGAGCAGTGTGGCCTTGGGCGCTGCACCCTTATCCGTGGACTTCACGAGCAATGCGACCACCACCTACGGTACCGATGCGCGCAGGAGCGTGACCGGGGCTTTCCCTGCGGAATTGCTCTGGTCCGGTGATGTGAACTTCGACCATTCGTTGAAATATGTGGGTACCGGTAACGACCGTGACCTCATCCTGTCCTCCATCGGTTCATCCATACCCACCAACACCATTACCGGCTACCACATGGAGGACGTGAACATGGACGGTGTGGTGAAGTACGTTGGCAGCGCTAACGATCGCGACCCCATCCTGTTCGCCATCGGAGGAACCGTCCCAACGGATACGAGGCCGGAGCAGCTGCCGTGAGGTCGTCAATGTCCGTTCGGGTGCTTAGCGCGATTACTCTCCGCAGCCATGCTAAGGGTTCCGATGTAGCGTGGTAGAGTCCGTAGGTACCGGCACATCGTCCATATAGCGTATGTGTGAGGTCAACTTGCCCTGTGCGTCCCACTGGGTGTAATCGCCGTTGAGCCGGTCGTTCACGTACATGCCTTCGGTGAGCATGGTGCCATCGTTTCCCCAAGTGGTCCAGATGCCTTGGCGTTTGCCCTTGTCGAACTGGCCTTCCATGCGTCGCTTGCCGTTCTCGTAGTACCAGGTCCATCGGCCGTTGTTGAGGTCGTTCACCACATTGCCGCTGTACCTGATCTGCCCGTTCTCGTAGCGCGTGGGGTCCTTGTCGCGGGCGGTGAAGTGGAAGGCCGCCCACAGCACGATGATGATCCCGGTGATGAACTTGTGGTTACTGTTGTAATTGAACATCGCCTGTTTGGGATACCGGTATTAAAGGATAGTGGCGTGGCAGGCCGGGGCTGCTGGCCGTTGTTGTTGACCATGTCCACCGAGGGGACGTGGTCCCGTGTACCGGTGCGGTTGGTTGAACATGTCCATGACGCCGATAATTCGCGAAAAGTAATACGGACGGGCTGCTTGCACAGCGGGCGGGGCACTGTGCGTACACGCTGCATGGCTATAAGTCGGCCGGGAGCATTACAGCTTCCAGGAAGGCTTTATGCGCAGCCTCGATGGACCGGAACGCGGCGATGAGCCGGAGGCATTGATCGGTCAGCTTCGTGCCCCCGCCGTCCGGGCCACCGCTGGTGCGGACCACAAGGGGGGCCACGGCCATTGCGTTCATCGCGTCCACCAACCGCCATGCCTTCTTGTAGGACATGCCCATGTGCTTTGCAGCTTGACTGATCGAGCCGGTGGAGGCGATCTCTTCCAGCAGCGCCACCCGGCCGCGGCCAAGGAAAGCGTGGCCATCACAGATTACCCAAATGCTGCCCATCACGGCAAAGGGGGAAGGGGAGGTGGGGAGGGATGTGGAGCGGGGGGGCGTCATAGTCGTAAGGGGATAACGGGCGCAATCTATGCTTCGGAGGCGGATGCGCTCACTGAGCTTGGTCATGTGATACCGCCCTGGTGCGGCACGTGTACATGAGCTGAAAGTCGCGTGGGTCAAAGGATGTAAGCATCGCTGCACGTTCGCCCCAAAGGTGTGCGGAGGGGCTTCAAATGCATCGGAGCGCCATCGGGTCCGTCCGCACCCTTGGCGGTTGTCCGATGCAAAAGTGACATGGGTCATATTCTGTTCCGTGCCGTGCGTGAACATTGGCCCAGCGGAATTGAACCTGCTTCACGCTTACGATCACCAACGATCACCACCGATGCGACAACCGATCAAGCTTCTTCCGATCCTGTTCTTCCCCCTGTTATTGGTCCATCAACCGGCCTCGGCCCAGGATGGGGAAAAGATCTTCAAACAGAATTGCGGCGCGTGCCACATGATCGGCCGCCGCTTGGTGGGGCCTGATCTTACAGGGATCACGGACAAGCGGTCCAAGGAATGGGTCCACTCCTTCGTCAAGTCCTCGCAGACGATGGTCAAATCCGGCGATCCGGACGCAGTGGCCATTTTCAAGGAATACAATGAGATCATGATGCCGGACCAGCCCCTCAGTGCCGGGGATGTGGATCAGGTGCTTGATTACATCAACAGCTTCGGTGCAAAGGGGGCCACGGCCTCCTTGGATACGGCCGCGGCAACGCCCATCATTGCGTTCACGGACGCGGACCGCGAAACGGGCCAGGCCCTGTTCACGGGCCGCTCCCGCTTTACGAACAAGGGTGCCGCGTGCATCTCCTGCCACAACGTGACCAACGACCAGGTGATGATGGGAGGGAGCTTCGCGAAGGACCTCACCGGCGTTTACGGGCGTATGGGCCAAGCGGGCGTCGCGGGTATCCTGGGGGCGCCGCCTTTCCCGGCGATGGCCACCGCCTATGCCAACACGCCGCTCACCGAGCAGGAGGTCCATTCGCTAACGGCCTTCCTCGAGCATGCCAACGCGGTGAGCGCCGATCAGGCGGTACGGTCACACTACAGACCCTTCGTGATCTATGGGGGCGGCGGATTGATCGCGCTGCTGGCCTTCATCGGCTTTCACTGGCGCGGACGGATCAAGAGGACTGTGAAGGAGGACATCTACGATCGGCAACTGCGATCCAACTGAAGAAAAACGGAACACCATGAGCTGGATAGAAGACATCATTTCGCCCAAGTCCCGACAGTGGGAGGAGTTCTACCGCAACCGCTGGCAGTATGACAAGGTGGTGCGCAGCACCCACGGCGTGAACTGCACCGGTGGTTGTTCTTGGAACATCCATGTGAAGGACGGCATCGTGGTATGGGAGATGCAGGCCCTGGACTACCCGTTGCTCGAGGAGGGGCTTCCGCCCTACGAGCCGCGCGGCTGCCAACGGGGCATCTCCTATTCGTGGTACCTCTACAGCCCGATCCGCGTAAAGTACCCGCTGATGCGCGGTGCCTTGATGGACCTCTTCCGCAAGGAGAAGGCACTGACCGGGAACGACCCGGTGCAGGCTTGGGCCAACATCCAGAACGACCCGGAGAAACGCACGCGTTATCAACGTGCCCGTGGTAAAGGCGGCTTCCGCAGGGCGCATTGGGACGAGGTGCTCGAGCTGATCGCCGCTGCCAACATCCACACCGTACAGAAATACGGACCGGACCGGATCATCGGCTTCTCGCCCATCCCGGCCATGTCCATGATGAGCTACGCTTCCGGCGCACGGTACCTGCAGCTCATGGGCGGTGTGAACCTCAGCTTCTACGATTGGTACTGTGACCTGCCCTGTGCATTCCCCGAAGTGTGGGGCGAACAGACCGATGTCTGTGAAAGCGCCGATTGGTTCAACTCCAAGTTCTGCGTGAGCATGGGCGCCAACCTCGGCATGACCCGCACGCCCGACATCCACTTCTTCTCCGAAGCCCGGCACAACGGCACGAAGACCGTGGTGATGTCGCCGGACTTCAGCATGGTGGCCAAGCACGCCGACCAGTGGATCCCCTGCCACGCCGGCAGCGATGGCGCGTTCTGGATGGCCGTTACCCACGTGATCCTCAAAGAATGGCACTCGGACAAGCGGACACCCTACTTCCATGAGTATGTGAAGCGCTACACGGACTGCCCCTTCCTGGTGGAACTCGAACCCAACGGGGAGCACTTCAAGCCCATGAAAATGGTGCGTGCCAACCGCCTGGATAAGTTCAAGGACATCAGCAATGGTGACTGGAAATTCCTGTGCCTGGATTCCAAGACCGGCCAGCCCGTGACCCCTAAGGGCACCATGGGCTACCGTTGGGACAAGGAGCCGGGCAACTGGAACCTGAAGTACGAGAACGGTCCGGACAACGCGGTATATGATCCCGAACTGACCTTCCTGGAAAATTGCGAGGAAGTGCTCCAAGTGGAGTTCGTGGAATACGGGTTGAAGAAGAAGGTCCTCCGCGGCATCCCGGTAAAATACCTCACCGGTGTGGACGGCCGGCGCATCCCGGTCGCCACGATCTATGACCTCACGATGGGCCAATACGGCGTGGGCCGTGGTCTTTCCGGCGAATACCCGAAGGATTACGACGACAAGGAGCAGGCCTACACACCGGCATGGCAGGAGATCTTCACCGGCATCGGCAAGAAGACGGTGATCAAGTTCGCCCGCGAATGGGCCTCCACCGCCGAGGCCACCGAGGGCAAGTGCATGGTGATCGTGGGCGCTGCCATCAACCACTGGTTCCATGGCAACCTGATGTACCGCGCGTCCATCATGGCGCAGATGCTCACCGGGTGCAACGGCAAGAACGGTGGTGGCATGAACCACTATGTGGGCCAGGAGAAGCTCGCACCGGTCGATTCGTGGGGCACCATCATGGCGGCCAAGGACTGGGTCGGTGCCAACCGGCTCCAGCAAGGGCCCATCTGGCACTACATCAATTCCAGCCAATGGCGCTATGACGGCTGCCAGGCCGATTACAACAGCATCCCCGATGATGCCAACCCGCTGGCGAAGATGCACTCGGCGGACTGGATCGTGAAGTCCGTGCGTAACGGATGGATGCCCTTCTACCCGCAATACAACAAGAGCAACTTGGAGATCGCCAAGGAGGCCAAGGCCGCCGGAGCGAACACGGACAAGGAGATCGCGGACCATGTGGTGTCCCGCCTGAAGTCCGGCGATCTGCTCCATTCGGTGGCCGATCCGGACGATCCGGTGAACTTCCCCCGCAACTGGTTCATCTGGCGCGGAAATGCCCTGATGTCAAGCGCCAAGGGCCATGAGTACATGCTGAACCATTACCTCGGCACGCACCACAACGACATCGCCGATGAGGTGGCCGGGACCATGGTCAAGGACATTGTGTATCGCGACAAGTCACCCTCGGGCAAGATGGACCTGGTGGTGGACATCAACTTCCGGATGGACACCTCCGCGCTCTATTCGGACATCGTGCTGTCCACCGCCTCCTGGTATGAGAAGGCGGACATCAACAGCACGGACATGCACTCCTTCATCCATCCGCTTTCCGAGGCTGTGCCGCCGGTGTGGGAGGCCAAGACCGACTGGCAGATCTTCCAGATCATCGCGCAGAAGGTCAGTGAATTGGCCAAGCATCACCTGCCCACGCCTGTGACGGACATCGTGAACGTGCCGCTGCAACACGACAGCGCCGACGAGATCACGCAGACCAGCATTCAGGACTGGAGCAAGGGCGAATGCGAGCCCATCCCCGGCAAGACGATGCACAAGATCGTTACCGTGGAGCGCGACTATACCAAGATCTACGAAAAGTACATCTCGCTCGGTGGGAACATGAACACCAAGACCCTGGGCGCCCACGGCAACTCGTACATGGCCGACGACGTGTATGCGGAAATGATCGAGGATAAGCGGCACGTGCAGCGGATCGATGGCAAAGACCTGCCATCGCTGAGGGAGGATGTGGAGGCCGTGAACGCCGTGTTGAAGCTCTCCACGCTCACCAACGGGATGCTGAACGACCGTGCGTACAAGAACATGGAGGTGAAGGCCGGCATGGTGCTGGCCGACCTCGGCGAGGGCAGCAAGGACGTGCGGATCGATTACAAGGACCTGCAGGCCCAGCCCCGGCGCTACAACACCTCGCCGCTGTGGTCCGGCCTCATGAACGATGGCCGTGCCTATGCCGCGTACACCTACAACGTGGACCGCCTGATGCCTTGGCGCACGATGACCGGGCGGCAGCACACCTACCTCGACCATGATGGCTACATCATGTTCGGCGAGCACTTCACCACCTACAAGCCCTCGCCCACACCACAGGTCTATGGCGACCTGCGCAAGACGGTGAACGACGGCAAGGCCAGGATGCTCAACTGCCTCACCCCGCACGGCAAGTGGCACATCCACTCCACCTACGGTGATACGTTGCGGATGCTCACCCTCTCCCGCGGCATGGAACCGTGCTGGATCAATGAAAAGGATGCGGAGGAATTAGGTATCAAGGACAACGACTGGGTAGAGGTGTACAATGACCACGGGGTCTACTGCACGAGGTCCTGCGTCAGCTCGCGGATCCCGCGCGGGGTATGCATCGTGTACCACTCACCGGAGCGCACCTATTCCGTGCCCAAATCGCAAGTGCGCGGTGGGCGTAGGGCAGGTGGGCACAACAGTTTCACACGCGTACACCTGAAGCCCAACCTGCTGATGGGGGGCTACGGCCAGTTCTCCTACCACTTCAACTATTGGGGACCGGTGGGTGCAAACCGCGACACCCACGTGCTGGTGCGCAAAATGGACAAGGTCGAATTCTGAACCACGATAAAGCCAAGACCATGAACGTCAGATCACAGATCACAATGGTGTTCCACCTCGATAAGTGTATCGGGTGCCACACCTGTTCGATCGCCTGCAAGAACATCTGGACCGATCGCCGGGGTGCGGAATACATGTGGTGGAACAACGTGGAGACCAAGCCCGGTACCGGTTACCCCACCAAATGGGAGGACCAGGACGTCTACAAAGGCGGCTGGGTGAAGGACGGCAACTCCGTATCCCTGCGCGGGGCGGGCAAGTGGAAGGGGTTGAAGAACATCTTCCACAACCCGAACATGCCCGTGCTGGAGGACTACTACGAACCTTGGACCTACAAGTACTCCGACCTGTTCACCGCACCGGAGGGGGATGACCAGCCCACGGCGCGCCCCGTGTCCTTGGTGACCGGCGAGCATATCGACGTGAAGGCCGGGCCAAACTGGGACGATGACCTTGGCGGCTCGCAGGACTACGCCCGCAAGGATGTCAACTTCAAGGAGCTCTCACCGGTGGAGCAGGAGAGCCTGTTCCAATTGGAGCGGATGATGATGTTCTACCTGCCGCGTATCTGCAACCATTGCCTCAACCCGGCCTGCGTGGGTTCCTGCCCGTCAGGTGCCCTGTACAAGCGTGGTGAGGACGGCATCGTGCTGCTCAACCAGGAGCGTTGCCGGGCATGGCGCATGTGCGTCACCGCATGCCCGTACAAGAAGAGCTACTACAACTGGAACACCGGCAAATCCGAGAAGTGCATCCTGTGCTACCCGCGCCTTGAGTCGGGCCAGGCGCCTGCCTGCATGCACTCCTGCGTGGGCCGCATCCGCTACCTCGGCGTGATGCTTTACGATGCCGACATGATCGAGGCCGTGGCCTCCTGCCCGGAGAACGAGCTGGTGGACCGCCAGATGGCCATCTATCTGGACCCGAACGACCCGCAGGTGATCGCCGCCGCCAAGGCCAATGGTATCGCCGACTCCACGATCCGCGCGGCACAGCAATCACCGGTGTACAAGTTCGTGAAGGAATGGGGCATTGCCCTGCCCTTGCACCCGGAGTACCGCACGTTGCCGAACCTCTTCTACGTGCCGCCGATGCTGCCGGCCATGGCGAGCGTGGACAGCGATGGCGTGTATGATTCCACCACCAAGTCCCTGTGGGGCGGAGTGGAAACCTCCCGCCTGCCCATGAAGTACCTCGCCAGCCTCTTCACCGCCGGTGATGAGGAGAAGGTGCGGAACGTCCTGCGCAAATTGCTCGCGGTGAAGATCCACCGCCGTGATGCCACCGTGGGCGACCTGACCAAGGAGGAAGTGGAGGAAGCACTACAGATCGGCAGCACCAACCCCGGTGAAGCGGACGCTATTTTCCGGCTGACCTCTTTGGCCACCTTCAACGAGCGTTTCGTGATCCCGCCCGCACACCGCGAGGAGAGCATCGAGATGATCGAAGCGACCGCCGACGTGAAAGGCGAGACCGGGTTCGGATTCAAAATGAAGCCCGCCCGCGGCCTGTGATCATGCAAGCCGAACGCTATGCCCTGATGGCCGGATTGTTCCGGTATCCCAGCCCCGAATTGCCCGGGGCCGTGCAGGCATGCCGTGCCATGTTGATGGCCACCTATCCCGAGGCCGTGCCCGATCTGGAACGCTTCGCGACCTGGGTGGAGAATACCGCGATGTACGACCAGGAGGAGATCTATACCCGGACCTTCCACGTGCAAGCCATCTGCTACCCCGATCTCGGTTATGTGATCTTCGGGGAGGACTACAAGCGCGGTGAGTTCCTCGTGAACATGAAGCGCGAGCAGGCGGAAGCACAGAACGACTGCGGAGGTGAGTTGCCGGACAACCTGGTCAACGTCCTGACCTTGTTGCCGTTGATGAAGGACCATGCCATTCGCGATGAATTGTGCGTGCGCATCGTCATGCCCGCACTTCGCCTCATGCTCAAGGAGTTCGAGACGGCGCGCATGGCGCTACGGGAGAAGATGCTCATGCGCAAGCACAACGCCATCGTGCTCCAAGGGTGCGAGGACGGGAACGTGTACGGCAACGCGCTGAACGCATTGCTCACCCTCCTGCAAAGTGAACATATCGAGATCGAGAACCACGTGGACGAACTCCCGGCCTCACAAGCATTCATTCACGGTGCCGCCACCTGCGGTACCTGCAGTACCCCACATCCTAAGACCTTAAAAACGACCTGACCATGGTGATGCTTACCACAATACTCGGCGATTGGGCCCTCCCTTTGTTGCTCGTGCTCGGGGCGGCGGTACTGTATTTGGCGATCGGCGCATACCTCAAGGCCAAGCGGACGATCCAGGAACAAGGCATCGCACCAAGGACCCATAGGCCCAACTATGTCATGGTGTTCTTGGCCATGCTCGGTGTGGCGGTCCTGGTGTCCTGGGGGCTGAAGCTCGGCTGGGACGCGGGCGGGGCGGTCATCAACATGATGACGCTCGTGGCCTTCCCGTACATCGCGTTGGCCATATTCCTGATCGGCTCGGTCTACCGTTACATCAACCGGGGCTTTCAGGTCTCCTCGCTCTCCTCGGAATTCCTGGAGCGCAAGAAGCTCTTTTGGGGAAGCCAGCCATTTCACTGGGGCCTGATGTGGCTCTTCTTCGGCCACCTGATCGCCTTTCTCTTCCCGGCAAGTGTCCTTGCATGGAACGGTGAGCCTGTGCGGTTGTTGATCTTGGAGATGAGCGCCTTCGTTTTCGGACTTGCCACCTTGATGGGATTGGTGCTCTTGATCCGTCGCCGCCTCGGGAGCCGCAAGGTGATGATGGTGACCAACCGCATGGACATGCTGGTGTATGTGGTCCTGCTCGTCCAGATCCTGAGCGGATTGATAGTCGCCGTGGCCAACAACTGGGGAACCTCTTGGTTCGCTTCGTCGATCACGCCCTACCTGCGCAGCGTCTTCGCCTTCAACCCTGATGTGGCGGCGGTGAGTGCCCTGCCATGGACGGTGAAGATGCACATTTTCTCGGCCTTCTTCATCGTGGCCATCATCCCCTTCACCCGCTTCATGCACTTCCTGGTGGCACCGGTGGATTACATCTGGCGCGGTTACCAAGTGGTGATCTGGAACTGGAGCCGGAAGGCGATCCGTTCCTCCACGAATTACTTCCCGGGCAAGAAGGGGATGAACCACTGAGCGCACCCTCCGCAGGTCAGGCCCCAAGTGTCCGACCCTGCGGAGCCATAAGGTCTATGCCATATGGAGCATGGCCTGCCGGGCGTTGACCGGTTCGTCGATCAGGACGATCGCATTGCCTTTTCCAGCTCCCGCTTCTTCAGCACACGGATCTCCTTTCCCACGAGTTCGATAATGCCTTGCTGTTGGAATTCGGCCAAGGTCCTGATCACCGATTCGTAGGTGGTGCCGGCCATGCTGGCGATGTCCTTTCGGGAAAGGGTGAATGCGAATTTGCGCTTGTCCGTTTCATCGAAGCCGAAGGTGTCCCGGTTCCGCAGGAGCGTTTTGGCCACGCGCTGGGGCACGTCCAATTCCATCTGGTCGCGCATGTCCTGGTCCAGCTTGCGCATTTCTTCGGTGAAGTAGAGGAGGAAGTGGTAGCAGAACAGGTTGTTCGCCCGGAGCGTGCTAAGGAAGAGGGGCATGGGTATGGAGTTCACCCGGGTCTCGCTCAAGGCTGTGACAGCTGCGGTGTAAATGGGCTTGTCGCCGATGGCCCGATGGCCCAGCACTTCGCCGTCGCCCGCCACGCGGATGATGCGTTCGGACCCCTCGGCCTGGCGCACGACCACCTTCACCCGGCCTTTGTAGATCATGAACATGTGCGTGGCCACTTGCCCATCGCTGAAGATATGCTCGCCCTTGCGGAATGTGAGCACGGTGTTGCCCTCCCGCAGCAGTTCCCGCCATTCGGGGCTACAGTGTTCGGCGATCAATTTGTCAAGGCGAACGGGTTGTGCAGGTGTCTTTCCCATGGCCGCCAAGTTAGCGGTCAGTGCGTTCAGAAGGGGCTGGCCAATGCCGTGTCGGTCAGGAAGGTCTGGTCGGTGAAGGTGTGCAGGAAGGCCACCAGGTCGGCTTTCTGCTGCGGGGAAAGGTTCAGCCCCGTCTCCTTGCCGGGCTTGGTCATGATCGGGTCAAGGCTGGCCGAAGGCCTCACGCCGGAGTTGTAGTGCTCCACCACTTCCTCCAGTGTGGCGAACCGGCCGTCGTGCATGTAGGGCCCGGTCTGTGCGATGTTCCGCAGGGAAGGGGACTTGAAGGCCCCCATGTCCGTGGAGTTGCCCGTTATCATGTAGCGGCCCTGGTCATTGCCCGTGAAGACCGAGTCCAGCCCGATGTTGTGGAAGGCATTGTCCGTGAGGAGCGGGAATCCGTGGCAGTGGAAGCAATCGCCTGTCTCAGTGAGGTAGACCATCATCCCGTTCATCTCCGAGGGCGTGAGCCCGATCTCGTACCGGAGATACTGGTCCAGCCGGCTGTTGGAGGAGATCATGCTGCGGAACCATTGTGCCAATGCTTTGCTCACCGCATCCTGCGTGATCGTGGAGCTGCCTAATGCCGATTGGAACAACTGCGGATAATCGGGGTCATTCTGCAGGACGCTCACGTCCACTTCAAAGAACTCCTCCACCTCGAAGCGCATGATGTCCTCCAGCGTGCCCTGCACGTTGCCCTTCCACAAAAAATTAGTGCTCCAGCCTAAGTTGACATGGGGCAGCACGTTGAGAAAACCGGGGGGGACGGTGGGCACACTGAAGCCCAGCTCCTGGGAATGGCAGCTACTGCACGAACGGCCTGCCCTGGGGCCGTTCGTGGAGAGGAGGGGGTCGTAGTAGAGCCTGCGCCCCAGTTGGATGCCTTCCTGCGTGGTGGGGTTGTTGGCCGGTACGGTCATCTGCGGGAAGTATCCCGGCCCTGCGAGGTCCACGGGTGTTCCGGATGGGCCGGAAGTGGCCGCTGTTGGTTCAACCGAGTCCCGTTTGCAGGAGGAGGCCAGAAGCACCGGGATGAGGAGGAGGCCCGCAAGAAGGGATTTGTTCATGGCTGATAGGCGATGGTGAAGGCGTTCGCGCAATTCTCCTGCAGCTGGCCCATCAGGTCCATGTTGCCCATGGAATAGTTGCCCGTAGCGAGGTCATACGTGTTCGGCGTGCGGAATACTTCGTTGAGGTTAAAGGTGAGCTGCAGTTTTCCGCCGCTGCCGGTGATGGTAAAGCCTTGTTGCAGCTCGGCGTGGGGCAGGAAGGCGTTCTTACCGATGTGCATGGCATAGCCCGGTGTTGTTCCGTCGGAAACGAAGCGACCCTCGAACTTGATAAAGTGGTAACCGCCGCCCATCGGTTCCGGCCAGGCCATATTGATGTTCTCGATGGTGTTGGGCAAGGCGCCCGTAATGTTCAGCGCCGGGGGCAGGCCCAGCAACATGGTTGCCCCGCTGTACGTGCCGGCGCGCAAGCTGCTGAGGTCGAAGTCCGTCACCCCGGCGGCGTTCACGTACCACGGGCCGTGCAGGGTATCATTCGCGGTACTGCCCGTGCCCATCAGCACCAGCTCGCTCAGGTAGTATTCCACCTTTGTGACACTGTAAAGCGCACCCGCCTCATTCGTATAGAGCAAGGTGTCGTAGGTCAACGGCAGGCCGTCCACCACATGGCTTACGCTCAGAACAGCCGGGTCGGCAGGAACGGCGGCGGGCGGGTACGTCGTCTCTTTTTTGCAACCACTAACGAGCATGGATAGCAGGAAGGAGGGGAGCAGGAGATGTCGGAGCATGATGGTTAAAAGTTGTTCGTTCCACAAAGAACGGGATCGGTCGATCATTTATGGTGATATGTATCACATAGGATGAATGTGGATCAGGCATGGGGTGATCTAAAAAGTCAATGAATACGGGGGAAGGAAGGTGTGGCATCGTCGATATCCACGATCAAGTTGAAAAATAATATGACATAGGTCATACAAATGCCTGTTGATCTCCCTACCTTGCCCTCACAAACGCCCCACACGATGCGACACCTTTACCTTCTGCTCCTTCTGCTGTTGATGGTCCGGACCGGTACGGCCACGGCCCAATGCACCACCAACAATGCCACCTCCTGCGCCTGCCCTGACGGGAGCCAGGATTGCGACCTGCTTCCGGACGTGACGATCTCGTGGTATGCCCTGTTGAACTACTTGAGCGGGCCCAACGAGGAGGCTGGCCGGATCTATGTGACCGGCTCCACACCGAACATCGGCATGGGGCCCTTGGAGGTGCGCGGCGTGGACCTCGACGGCTATCGGCGTTTTACCTGCGGTACGGACACCTTCACGGTGTACGACCCGAACGCGCAGCAGCAGTTCGCCTGCCCGAACGGCGGCACGGCCAAGCAGCTCACCACCCAGCGCATCTTCCACAAGAACGGACCGACCATGACCTCCCGGGAGCGCGTGATGCCGCAAGGCATGACCTATCACCCCACTCACGGGCATACGCACTACGACCAATGGGGCATCTACAGCCTGCGGATACCGGAGGCAGGGGTGACGGACCCGCGGGAATGGCCGATCCTGGGGCAGGGCTACAAGCTCGGCTTTTGCTTGATGGACTACAATAGCTGTGGCAGCTCATCGGTAACGAACCATTGCAAGGATGACAACACCGTGTACAACGCGGGGAACAGCTTGACGACATCGGATTTCCCGAATTACGGGCTCGGCGGGCCTTACGGCTGCAGCATGGTCCGCCAAGGGATCTCCTCGGGCTATACCGATATCTACAGCGAGTACCTCGATGGCATGTGGATCAACATTCCCGCCAACACCTGCAACGGCGATTACTGGATCGTCTATGAGGTGGACCCGCTCAATGTGGTGGAGGAGGCCAATGAGGAGAACAATTTCACCGCCGTGCCCATTACGCTGACCCAGCAGTCCTCTTCCGCCCCGCCCATGGCCGCCATCCATTGCGATGAGCAGGCTTATGTATGCCCTGGCGGTCAAGTGAAACTGCAAGCCAATGCAGGCGTCTCCTACCAGTGGTCCAACGGTGCTACGACCAATTCCATCATGGCAGACCCCGGTACGTACTCTGTAGTGGTGACCACGTATTGCGGTACGGCCACCTCCGCGCCGTTCACCGTTACGGAACTCCCCCAACCCGGGCCGCCCGTGGTTGAGGATGCCTTGGTCTGTGAAGGCGGGATCGCCGTGCTCACCACCACCGCTTCAGATCCGGTATGGGCCGATGCCCAAGGAAATACACTGGGGACCGGATCCAGCTATGAAACACCTCCGTTGTACGCCTCCACCACCTATCAGGTGACCAGCACGAATACGCTGGCCGGTGCCCTGTTGCACGGTGGGAAGCTCGATAACAGCGGGGGAGGCAACTACCATGCGGGAGGGATAGCCCTGAAATTCGATGCGCAGAAGTCCTTCCGGCTGAAGTCCGTGCGGCTCTTCGCGGGCAGTGCGGGCATGCGCACCATCGAAGTGGTGGACGTGGTCGGCGTGGTGCGCCATACACGTTCTGCCTTCGTTCCCGCCGGCGAATCGCGCATGGACCTGGACTTTGATATCCTTCCAGGAACGGACTACACGCTCACTGTTGCCGGCCAAGTGGACCTCTGGCGCAGCACCAGCACCGTTTCCTATCCTTACACCATCGGCGATGTGGCCACCCTTACCACGTCGAGCGTGGGCTCGTCCTACTATCCCTATTTCTTCGATTGGGAAGTGGAAGTGGGCGGTGGGCAATGTGCCAGTGCGCCCACCATGGTACAGGTGGAGGTGGAGATCTGCACGGGGGTGAATGAGCCGCTGTCGCTGCGCGGCTTCGAAGTATATCCGAACCCGAGCAACGGCTTCTCCGAGATCTCTCTGCACTTGCTGGCACCGGCCGAGGTGCTGTTGGACCTCACCGATGCGCTGGGCCGGAACGTCCGTACCGAGCGCTTCCACGCAGTAAGTGGCCAAGTGCTGCGACCGCTCGACACGAGCGTGTTGCCCAAGGGCATCTATCTGCTTTCCCTGCGGATCGAGGGGCGCCTCTTCCAGCGCAGGCTGGTGGTCCAATAGCAACGGGATGATGGGCCATGGCGACTAAGCGGACCCGCTCGTTCGGCAAGTGGCGCACGGCCACCCTCGTGGGCGTACATCTGCTTTTCATCGCCCATTTCATCCACTGGAAGCTGCGCGGGCGCACCTTGGCGCCGCTGGAGTTCAACGAGGTGCTGTACACGATCCATCAAGGCATCGTAACGGCGGGCTTCATCTTCATGGCGCTGGTGATGGTGGCCACCTTGTTCTTCGGCCGCTTCTTCTGCTCGTGGGGATGCCACATCCTGGCTTTGCAGGATGCATGCGGCTGGATGATGGACAAGCTGCGCATCCCGCGGACCTCGATCCGTTCGCGCACCTTGGTCTGGATCCCTTTCGTGGTGATGGGCTACCTTTTCATCTGGCCGCAGATATTGGCCTTGTTCCACGGGCTGGACCCCGCATCGCTCCATGTGGTAGAGGCCAGTGCAGCAGGTGGCTGGTCCTCATTCAGCACGGACAACCTCTGGCGTAACCTCCCGCCACCGGGCATCGCTGTGCTCACTTTCTTCATCTGCGGTTTCCTCATCGTTTACCTGCTGGGCAGCCGCGGCTTTTGCTTTCAGGCTTGCCCGTACGGTGCGCTCTTCAGCATCGCCGACCAGTTCGCCCCGGGGCGTATCGCTCTGAACGTCGCCAAGGATTGCACCTCATGTGGCTTGTGTACCAAGGCCTGCACCTCGGACATCCTCGTGCACAAGGAGCTGGCCCAGCACGGCATGGTGACGAATCCGCGCTGCATGAAGGACCTTGACTGCATCGCGGCCTGCCCCGAGGATGCCATCACCTACGGGTTCCGGAAGCCGCCCCTGTTCCGCAAGGGCCACCCCTTGGGCACCTATGCAGGCCGGTACAGTTTCTCCTTGGGAGAGGATATCCTGCTGGCGGTGGTCTTTCTGATCGCGATGTTCATTTTCCGGGGGCTGTACGATGCCGTCGCCTTCCTGATGGCCGTGGGCCTGTCGGTGTGTACCGCTTATCTCGTTCTGATGGGTTTCCGCCTGTGGAAACGGAAGACCATGAAGGTCCGTGGACTGGTGCTGCGGAGCGATGGCCGGTTGCACTCGGCCGGTGTCGCTTACGGTGTGGTCGTTCTGGCCTTGGTGGCGTTCACCGTACACAGTGGTTTCGTGCAGTTCCTCACCTGGCAAGGAAAGTCCGCGTTCAAGGAATTGGCCGGTGCGCCTGCCGGAAAGATCGACCGCACCGAGCTCGACGAAGCCATCTCCCATTACGAAAAGGCATTGTATTACGGTCTGGTCGCACCCATTGACCGGCGCAAGGAACTGGCGAACCTCTATCTGCTTGCCGGCCAGGCGCCCAAAGCCATCACCCTGCTTGAAGGCATCGTGGAACAGGACCCCGAACATGTGGAGGCGCGTTACCGGTTGGGCGAGCTGGCCATGGCGGCAGGGGACCGGAAGCGGGCGCTGGAACATTGGAGCAAGACCCTTGAGCTGGGGAAGCCCCGGCCGCATGGCAGGGACGAGGAACTGCTGGGGAACGCCGCGCTCCAAGTGGGGATCGATCTGGCTGGTGCCGGTAAGATGGACGAAGCACGTGCGATGTTCCAACGGTCGCTCCAAGGAATGCCGGGGGACCCGCGCCCGCAGTTGGCCTTGTCCGCGCTGGAAAGTGCCGCAGGACATGACGATGCCGCCATCGATCTGCTGGAACAGGCCTTGCGCAACGGTGCGGAAGAGGCACTGGTGCGGAATAATCTGGGCGCGCTCCATCTTCGGCAGGGGCACTGGCAGGAAGCACTTTTCCAATATGATCGCCTTGTGCAATTGCGCCCCGGGGACAGCAATGCGCAGTACACCCTCGGCGTGGTCCAGGCCCGGACCGGCGACACCAGCGGCGCGCGTTCTACCTTGCAGCACGCTCTTGCGCTCGATCCCGGGAATGCACGTGCCCGGACGGCCTTGTCCGTGCTTGATCACCAAGGGGGTGGTGCCGGGAACGCGCTTAACGAACAGTGAACCATGGCACACCGATCGATCCCCTTCATCCTCCTTTTTTTCATGCTGATCACAGCCTTCCGACTTTCCCAAGGCACGGGCGACCCATGGAAGGCCCCGGCGGAAGCTGACGCCTTGGTGGACCCCTTGGCCAAAGATGCCAAGGCTGTCACAAAGGGAGCACGGGTTTTCACCTCGCTCTGCTGGACTTGCCACGGTATGCAGGGCAAAGGCGATGGGCCGAACGCGGCCGTGCTCACGGTCCACCCGGCCGATCTGGGTTCACCGGGGATCCAGGCCCAATCCAACGGCGCTTTGTACTGGAAGCTCACCCACGGGCGCGGGGAGATGGCCTCCTACGAACAGGTGCTTTCGCGCGAGCAGCGCTGGGCCGTGGTGCATTACCTGCGTACCTTGAAACACGGTCCGGATGAAAAGTAGTCCACTGTTCGTCCATTTATTTTTCGGGGCACTCCTGTGTGCGGTCCCGGCCGGGGTGCATGCCCAAGAGGCCGGTAAGCCCGAGCTGGTAACGAACACCTTCTCGTGGTCGCAGGTGATCAATGCGCAGTCCATCGAGGTGGTGCCTAGGAAGCGTTCCTTCGGCTTCATGATCCAGCACCGCTTCGGTGCCTTTGGCATGGATGATCAATCCTATAAGCAGTTCTTCGGCTTGGACCTGCCCGCCAATATCCGCTTTGGCTTCCAGTATGCGGTGAGCGACCGGATCCACTTGGAGGCCGGCCGTTCCAAGAACGGCAAACTGGTGGACCTGGCGGTGAAGGCCCGGATCCTGCGGCAGACCGTGGACAATACCATGCCCATCTCGGTCACCGGCTTCTTCGATGCGGCGGTGATGACCGATGCGTTCCCCGCCGTGGCGGATAACTACTACTTCGCCGATCTGACCACACCGTTCGTTTACGAGTTCAAGCACCGTATGTCGTACAATACGCAGGTGATCGTGGGCCGTCGCTTCAACGAGGTGTTCTCCCTGCAGGCCGCGGGCGCCTTCGAATACCGGAATCTGACACCTGCCGGTGGGGAGAATCTCACCGTGGCCGTCCCGGTCAGCGGGCGGGTCAAGGTCTCCACCAAGGGGGCCATCCTCTTTGAGTATGCCCCGGTAGTGCAGGGGCGGCAACCCGGTGACCATCTTGACCCGGTGGCCATCGCCTACGAGCTGGCCACCTTGGGCCACGTGTTCCAGATCATCATCGCATCGAGCGGGGAGATCATGGAGCAGCGCTTGTACACTGCGCCACAGGTGCGCTACGATGAAGGCAACATGCTGCTCGGCTTCAACATCTCGCGCACGCTATTCGTCAAACCCAAGAGTCCACGTCCATGAGCACCTGTCGGGTTGTATGGCCCATCGCGGCATCCATACTGTTGCTAATGGCGGGATGCGCCAAGGATGAAGGTCCGGTGGTGCTTCCCCGAACGGTCGTGCCGGGGACGGTGGACACCGCCTACTTCAGTACCGAGGTGGTTCCCATCTTCACTCAGCACTGTTGGAATTGCCATCCGACCAATGGCGGACTGGATCTTGGTGCTGCGGCGGCGTATACCGATCTGGTGAACGTGGTCTCCATGGGCTATGCGCCGGATGTGCGTATCGTGCCCGGCGATCCGGATGCATCGGTGCTGTGGCACAAGATCACGGGATCTACGAGCTATGGCCTCACCATGCCACCGAACGGCGCCACGCTGAACGCGGCAGATCTTCAGACCATCCGCGACTGGATCGAGCAGGGGGCCTTGAACAATTGATCGGCCTTATTCCCGCACCACACGGACTCGTGCCGATGATCCGGGCCCATCCAGCACGATGGTGTACAGCCCCGCCGGGAATGATCCCATGGCGATGCTGCCCTCTGTATTTCCGCTTCCCGGAACACGCTGCAGGACACGCCCCGTGAGATCCATGATGGTAGTGGACCGCACGGCGAACGGTGCCTCATAGGTTACGGAGGAGGATGTGGGGTTCGGGAATACGCGCACGTGTGCCGAAGCCGTTGCCTCTGTGATCCCCATGTTCGGGTCCGTCACGATGAACTGCAGCATCATCATGTTGTCCTCGTGCATCAGGTTGTGGCAGTGGTACATGTAGGGGTAGCCATTGCTCAGGTGCTCGAAGCGCATGATCGTGCGCACCGTTTCGAACCTGTCCACCAGTACCACGTCCTTCGCTCCGGCCTCTTCGGGTGCCACTGCAACACCATTCCGGTCCAGCACGAAAAACGAGACGCCGTGGACGTGCATGGGATGTGCCATGTTGGAGTTGTTCACGTAGGTCCAGATCTCCGTGGCGTCCAGTTGCACCGTGTCGTTCACCACGTTGATGTTGAAGACCTGGCCGTTGATCAGGAACATGCCCATGCCCACCATGCCGTTGCCGGTGATCGTTTTCACGCGGGTGCGCACGGCTTGTGCCTCGGGTATAGGCGTTGCACTGCCCAGCACGGCGGGGATGCTCGTGACCGGGTTTGTGGTGGGCGCCTGCACGCGGATGCGAAGCAAGGGGAAGTCGATGCCGTTAAGCGCACTGGTTTCCCAGAGGATATTGGCGCTGCCGGGCACGGTGACGGGAAGCTCGCTGCCGAAGCTCATCAGCAACAGGCTGTCACCTTCCATACCGGTAAGGTCCAGCAGCACTTCGGCGCGTTCGCCGTTGCTGAGGTCCAGACGTTGCAGCGTTACCGGTGCGTTCAGCAGTCCGCCGTCGCCGGCGATCATAGTGAAGGTGCTGCTGTCCTGCAGCCCGACACGATAAACGCGTGAGTTGGATCCGTTCAACAGCCGCAGCCGCACCACTTGTGCGGGCAGGTCGAGGTAGGGGTGCGGCGTTCCGTTCACCAGCACTGAATCACCGTAAGGTCCAACGACGAATTCGCCGCTGGCCAAGAAACGACGGTCCTGCAACACCACGGGAATGTCGTCCACGCCATAGGTGCGGGGCAGGTCCAGCGCGGATTCCTCATCGTCCTGCACGATGATCAAACCGGCGATCCCGCGCGTGGCCTGCGTTCCGGTGAGCATGTGCGGGTGCGGATGGTACCAGTACGTTCCCGCCGGGTTTACCACGTCGTACTTCACGTCCCAGTCCATGCCGGGGTCGATGGTGCGTTGCGGACCGCCGTCCATGTCGCCGCTCACGTGCATGCCGTGCCAGTGCATGGTGGTGACCTGCGTGAGCCCGTTGTGGACGCGCAGCCTTGCCGTATCCCCTCGATGGAAGATCAATGTAGGGCCGAGATAGTCGCCGTTCACGCCCAGTGTGGTGGTATTCACGCCGGGATAGAACTGGTGCGTGTGCTGGCCCACGTTCAGGTGGAAGGTGTCCTCGTCCAGCGCTGGCGGAATGGCCAACGGTTGCTGGGCGAAAGCGCCGGAAACAGACAGGATGGCAAAGGATGTGAGGAGGCGTATCTGCATGTGCAAGGTATCTTGGATAGTGGTGCAACCTACTCCGGTGCGGTGGAGCATGCGGTGACTTTGCTCACCTTCCGGGCGGCATGGTGTCGGGGCTTTTCACATGAGGTGGAATGTCCGGCTGTGTTGAGGAAGGCAGGGGGTACCTCTTGGGTTGTTCCTGCTGTTGGATGATCATGACCCGGGTCAGGTTCTAGGGGCATAATGCGTCTACTTTTGGAAGAAACCAACTCCAACCCGATGATCAAGCGCATTCTTTTCATCGCACTCGGCATATTCGTATTGGCGCAATTCGCCCAACCCGACCGTAGCGTTCCCGTGGTCGACCCGGCCCTTGACATGTTGACGATGACCGGAGCACCAGCGGACATCCAGCAAATGGTGGTCGGTGCCTGTTATGATTGCCACAGTTACCAGGTACAATATCCGGTCTGGGCATACATCACACCGGTGAATTTCTGGGTACAGAGCCATATCAATGAAGGGCGCGAAGAGGTGAACTACTCCCGCTGGGATCAGTTCGCAGGCACCAAGGACGCAGCGAAGAGCGGTAAAACCGTCGCCAAGGGTGAGATGCCACCACCCAACTACGCGGGCATGCACGGCCATGCACAGTTGACCGCTGCTCAGAAGGAACAACTCATTGCATGGTTCAATGCCAATATCGGTGGCAAGGGCAATAAGGGCAGTGACTCAGAGGGCGAGGAAGATGAGGAGCACGAGAAGGACTGATCATCGTTGCTGCCTGCCCCGATGTCCAGCGGCAATGGCACCACCGTGCAGCGTTCGGTGACATTGCTCACCATCCGGGCGGCATATAGTGGGGACCTTTGTACAAGGCCGACCGGCTGTTCCGCGCGGCGAAATTCAACGAAAATGACACACGACGTGGATGCGGTATGGATGGGAAAGATGCAGTTCAATGCACTGGTGGGCGGCCACACGGTGATCATGGACGGTCCCGAGCGCGCAGGCGGGGAGGACCAGGGGCCGATCCCGAAGCCCTTCATGCTCACCGCGCTTGCAGGTTGCACCGGCATGGACGTGGTGTCTCTGTTGCGCAAGGCCGACAAGCCATTGGACCGATTCGAGGTCCGCGTTTCAGGGGAGATCACCAAATCACACCCCATCCAGTATTCCAGCGTCCACGTGATCTATGAAATGCACGGTGAAGCGGCACATGAGGAAGAAGCCCTGCGCATGGTGGACCGCTCCCAGAACGAGCTGTGCGGGGTGAGCGCCATGATCAAGAGGGCCTTGCCCGTCACATGGGAGGTGACCTACAATGGGGTCGAGCGCTTCAACAACAAGGAGGCCGTGGCAACCGAAGCCTAGTTGTTGAACGTCTACAGCGATATCGAGAAATGGACCCTGGTCCGTGACGCGAATGGAAGGAAAAGAATGAAAAGGCAGAACGGCTCTTCCCGCGGATCCCTGATCACCGCTGGGGTGATGGGTCTTTTCGGGCTCATCACCTTGGCGGCCAGTAGCTCGTTGTTGTTCAACCTTGGGGGAGCGCAGGAGGCCGCAGGTCATACCGTTCCGGTGGTG
>Ga0209476_10000021_pt1 | contig 127321 bp, 110 predicted proteins | sample KloWWTrecipitate_FD_187179 | JGI IMG/M metagenome (GOLD analysis project Ga0209476, IMG submission 187179) | Active sludge microbial communities from Klosterneuburg, Austria, studying microevolution and ecology of nitrifiers - Klosterneuburg... | ecosystem: Engineered > WWTP > Aerobic... | reverse complement strand
GAATCAAACGCAAATCAGAGAGCAGTTAATGCAAACTCCCTTGCCATCATTAATGCTGAATGGGTTTTTTGTAGTCAGCGGCGGCTTATACATTACTTTCCTGTTAGAATACTTTAAAATCAATCCAGTTGATAATTTCTGGCTGATGTTTTTTTATAGCTGCCTTGGTTTATCAATAGCTTATCTAGTTAAATTTTTGGGTTTAAAAATAGCTGGTTGGGTTTTGGGAATCAAAGAAGCAACGGACTCATATATTTTCATTGTTTTTATTATTAATAAAATGATTGGGATCTTGTTACTGCCATTTTTGATTATGTTGGCATTTAGCGAAGGAAGAATTTATTCTGTCAGTCTTACAATCTCCTGGTGCCTGCTTATAGTGATCTATTTATACAGGTTTATACTTACCTATTCTGTAATTCGAAACCAGATAAAGGTTAATCCATTTCATTTCTTTTTATACTTCTGCGCATTTGAAATTGCGCCTCTTTTATTGGTTTACAGGGGTTTGTTGGTATTTTTCAATGTAACTACTTAACTTTGCACTTTAAATTTTGAGGGAATACTAATGACTAAAAACGGAGCATTAAAGACCGATTTACAAGCCATGACAATTCAAAAAATCCTGATTACCCAACCTAAGCCAGAAAGTGACAAGTCTCCGTACTTTGAGCTTTCTAAAAAATTTCATTTAGAGCTTGATTTCCATCCATTTATAAGGTTGGAAGGGATTCATGCAAGGGATTTTCGCAAACAAAAAATCGACATTCAGAATTATACAGCAGTAATATTCACTAGCCGAAATGCCATTGATCATTTTTTTCGGGTATGTGAAGAAATGAAAATCAGTGTTTCGCAGGATACTAAGTATTTCTGTATAACCGAAGCGGTAGCACTTTATCTCCAAAAATTCATTCTTTACAGAAAAAGAAAAGTTTTTTACGGAGCAGATAGCACCAACAAAAGCTTGTTCGAAGTATTTACCAAGCATAAGGCAAATGAAAAGTTTCTGTATGTATGTTCCGAGAATCAGCAGGATAACGAAATAGTAAACTGGTTAAAGACAAATGAATGTGAGTTTACACTTGCATTCATGTACCGCAGCGTAAGCAGCGATGTAAAAGAAATCCTTTCTAGCAAGCATTATGATATGATTTGCTTCTTTACTCCAAGTGGAATAAAGAGTTTGTATGATAATGTACCAAAGTTTAAGCAGAATGGTATGGCAATCGGAGTGTTTGGTAGCAATACTACAAGAGCTGCAGAAGATGCTGGATTAAAACTGGACATAAAGGCACCTCAGCCGCATATGCCAAGTATGGTTGCTGCTCTTGATATTTTTCTTTCTGGTATAACAAAGAATAAATAGTCGAATAAAAAATTAATTAGAAAGGCATCAATTTGGTGCCTTTTTTTATTCCTGAAACTTTATCCATCAATTTTACTATCTTATCAGTGATGAAAAAATTTACGAATAAACTTATTGATGAAACAAGCCCTTATTTATTGCAGCATGCATATAATCCTGTAAACTGGTATCCCTGGAGTGAGGAGGCTTTGCAAAGAGCAAAAGATGAAAACAAACCTATACTTGTTAGCATTGGGTATTCTGCCTGTCATTGGTGCCATGTTATGGAAAGAGAAAGCTTTGAAGATGAGGCCACGGCTAAGCTAATGAATGAGAAGTTTATCAATATTAAAATTGACAGAGAAGAAAGGCCGGATTTAGATCATATTTATATGGATGCAGTACAAGCAATGACAGGGGGTGGAGGCTGGCCGTTGAATGTGTTTCTTACTCCGGAGGCAAAACCTTTTTATGGAGGTACTTATTTTCCGCCGCAAAGAGCTTATAACCGCCCATCATGGCAGGAAACTTTGCTTAGCATAAGTCAGGCTTTTAAAGAAAAAAGACATGAAATCGATGCTCAGTCAGAGAACCTGACAGCACATTTATTAAAGGCAAATAGTTTTGGCTTTCAAAAAGAGGATAATGCTTTTACAAAAGAAAATTGTAGTCAAGCGTTTCAGAACATTATGAAGAATGCTGATAAAGAATGGGGTGGCTTTGGCAAGGCTCCAAAGTTTCCACAAACCTTTTCCATTCAATTTCTATTGCGTTATCACCATATTACACAGAATGAAGAAGCATTGGCACAGGCTTTAGTTTCTTTGGATAAAATGATTGAGGGAGGAATTTATGATCAGATAGGAGGCGGCTTTGCCCGTTATTCGACCGATACAGAATGGCTAGCTCCCCATTTTGAAAAAATGCTATATGATAATGCATTACTAGTATCTGTGCTTAGCGAAGCCTTTCAATTAACAAAGAAACAACGATATAAAGAGGTGATTGAAGAAACAATGGAGTTTATTCAAAGAGAATTGTTACTTGAAAAACAAAGTGGTTTTTATACAGCATTGGATGCTGATAGCGAAGGAGTGGAAGGAAAATTCTATGTGTGGGGTTTAGAAGAAGTTAAGCAAATGTTGGGCGAAGATGCTGAGTTGTATTGTGCTTATTATGATATTTCTGAAAATGGCAATTGGGAGCATAGCAATATTCTTCGGGTAAAGAAACCTATTGACGAGTTTGCAGTTGAAAAAAATATTGGAGTCGATGAGTTAAAAAAAATACTAATCAACTGCAATAAAAAACTCTTACAAGAAAGAAGTAAAAGAATTCGTCCATTGCTGGATGATAAAATTATTTTGGGGTGGAACGCCTTGATGAATACTGCTTGTAGTAAAGCATATTGTGCTACGGGAAGAGATGAGTACAGACAATTGGCTATTAATAATATGAACTTCATGTTGTCAAACCTCAAGGGGAAAGATGACAATGCATATCATCACACATTTAAAGAAGGTAAAGCAAAGTTTCCAGCCTTTTTAGATGATTATGCTTTTTTGATTGAGGCCTTGATCTTTTTACAGGAAATTACAGCAGATAAACAGTGGATTGAAAAAGCAAAGTTGTTAACCAATCATGTTATTCAAAATTTTATAGAAGAAGAAACAGGGTTCTTTTTTTATACACCAGTAGATCAACAGGATATTATTGTTAGAAAAAAAGAAGTGTATGACAGTGCTGTGCCATCTGGTAATTCAGTAATGGCATATAATCTTTGGAAGCTATCGCTGTTATTCGATAAAAAGGAATGGGGCGAACAATCTTTGCAAATGGCTTCATCTCTAAGTAATGCAATCAGCAAGTATCCCGTTTCATTTGGTAATTGGGCAAGTTTATTACTTGAAATTACAGAAGGAACCCAGGAAATAGCAGTTGTTGGGGCTGAGACATCGGTCGTCTTAAAAGAATTATTGTCGGAATATATCCCTCATAGGATAGTAATGGCTACAGGAAAAGAAGAATCCAATTACCCGCTGTTAGCAGACAAACAAGTGTTAGCGAAAACATCCATTTTTTTATGTCGTAATTACACTTGCCTAAAACCAGTATTTTCCGTAAATGAGCTTATGTTACTGATAAACAAGGCTCAAAAGCAGTAATTAATTTTAAGTTAATACAATAAAACGAACCTAAGCACCGTTTGAAAATTTACCTCGTATAAGTCACTTTTAAATTAAAAAAATAAACTTTAACGTTGTGTCAAGAAATAGTTCAAAACATTATATTTGCCCATTACCCCTTAAGTGTATGAAAATGAAAAACCTTTACTACTCCCTAATTGCGGCTGTCTGCATGTTAATGTTGGCTAGTTGTGGTATTTTGGGAAAGAAAAAAAGCAAAGGCGGTAGCCTGCCTAACGATGGAATGGTGCATGGAGTTGCTCCTGGAGGAAAATACAGCCTTCCCCGGCCTCCGGGTATGGTGTATGTGCCGCAGGGTACTTTCCATATGGGTCCTAGTGATGAGGATCCTGCTTATGCCTTCAGTGCAAGAAACCGTTCCGTGTCAATTAGTGGCTTCTGGATGGATGCTACTGAAATTACCAACAATGAGTATCGTCAGTTCGTTCAATGGGTCCGTGACTCTGTAGTTGCCCGTAAAATGGGTTATGTAAAAGCAGGTGCCGATGGTAACGAATATGTTGACTGGGCTAAGATGAAAACCATGAAATGGAACGATCCAAAAGTAATGGAGCAGCTTAGCAGTACCGATGTCATCCTTCCTCCTGATGATAGGATTTTTGGTAAAAAAGAAATTGATCCTACTAAAATTGCATTTCACTCAGAAGTATTTGACCTTAAAGAAGCAGCTAAAAGAGAAAATGCAGGTAAGCCTCGTTCAAAATTTATAGTAAAAAAAGACGTTCAAATTTACCCCGATACATTGGCTTGGATAAGAGACTTTGCTTATTCGTATAACGAACCAATGACAAAAAGATATTTTTCTCACCCTGCATTTGGTAACTATCCTGTTGTTGGTGTAAACTGGAAACAGGCTAATGCTTTTTGTGAGTGGAGAACTCATTTGTTAAACTCTTTCCTTGATTCTAAAAAACGTACCCAAGAGTCTGACTTCCGCCTTCCAACAGAAGCGCAGTGGGAATATGCAGCTCGTGGCGGTCGTTCCCAATCTATGTTTCCTTGGGGTAACTATTACCTTAGAAATAAGAAAGGATGTTTAATGGCCAATTTTAAACCAGGTCGTGGAAACTATCCAGAAGATGGCGGATTCTATACTGTCCGTGCTGACTCATATTGGCCAAATGATTATGGCCTGTATTGTATGAGTGGTAACGTAGCAGAGTGGACTTCTTCTATCTATTACGAAGGTCGTAACAACTTTCAGCATGATATGAACCCTGATGTTCGTTGGAATGCAAAAGATGACGATCCTCCTCTTATGAAGCGTAAAATAATCCGTGGTGGTAGTTGGAAAGATGTTGGTTATTATCTGCAAACTGGAACCAGCACCTATGAGTATCAGGATTCAACCAAGTCTTATGTTGGCTTCCGTTGTGTGATTGATTTGCCGGCAGCTCCTGCAAAAGGCCGTAAAAAATAATTTTATCAAACAAGCTAAAAATATTGAGAGGACAGAAAAGAAACTGTCCTCTCATCTTTCACCTTTCATATTTAATATCAAATTAAAACCTTTTAAAAAATCCAATTATGGCAGCAGCTATTCCATCCAAAGTAAGCAAGATCGTTGACGTATTTGTATCCGTTGGCGCAGCGATAGTTATCTGGGGAGCACTTCAAAAAATTCTTCATGCACCAAATGCAGACTTTTGGCTAAAGGCCGGTCTGGGAACCGAGGCCATTGTTTTCTTGGTATACGGTGCATTATATGCATACTACCCTGCAGTAAAAGATGCTTCGCATGATGAGGAGCAATTTTCAGTCTCTGGTGCAAAATCAATGGCTAGTTTCGGCGCTATGGATAAAATGATAGCTGAAGCCGATATTACACCTGATACCATGAAAAAACTTGGTGAAGGGTTTAAGCAATTAAATACAACAGTTACAGGTTTAAATGGTATTACTGATACCGTTGCTGCTACTAGTGAGTTTGCTACTAAAACAAGAGAAGTAACCGGCACTTTGGATAAAGTAAAAGATGCTTACACAACAGCTGCATCATCTGTTGGTGCATTTAATACTGCAACTGAAGGTGCGAAGCAATTCCACGATCAGATTCAGGTATTAACTAAGAACTTATCGTCTCTAAATACTATTTACGAATTAGAACTACAGGAAAGTAACAACCATCTAAAAGCATTGAATGCCTTTTATGGTAAACTTTCTGAAACATCTGCTTCAATGCTTAATAGTGCTGAAGATGCTAAAAAAGTACAAGAGCAGATTGGTAGCCTAGCTAACAATTTAGGTAAGCTGAACGGTATTTATGGAAACATGATTACTGCAATGCAAGGTCGCAACTAAAACTGAATATTATTTGACATGATTTCAATATCCTCATGTGAAATAATAAAGCCACTATTCTAATCAAATTAAAAGAAATTAGTCATGTCTTTACCTAAAGAACCCCGGCAAAAGATGATTAATATAATGTATCTGTTTTTGACAGCTATGTTAGCATTAAATATCTCGGCGGAAATCCTAAATGCCTTTAAAACCGTAAACAGAAGTTTAGAGAATACAAATAGTCAGGTAAATCTTTCTACGGAAACAATAATGAAATCGTTGGAAGAAAAGAAAACTGAAGCTGCAACTGCAGAAAGAGCCAATATTTGGTTTCCAAAAGCAAGTCAGGTTGTAAGCACTTCTCAAACACTATACGATTACATAGAGTCTTTGAAAAATCAAATTTTGACCCGTGCAGGTGGAAAGCCAGGCGAGTTAAATACTGAGTTTGACGAAGGGAATCAAGATATCGTAACCAAATTGATGATTAATGAAGGAAATGCAAAAAAACTTTTAGATGCATTAACTAAATATAAGTCTGATATTCTTGGAGTTGATTCTTCTATTAAAATTGAGTTTGAAAAATCATTAAATATCGATCTGTCGAACCCTCCAGGAAGAGATGGGAAAACAAAAACTTGGGAAATAGCATACTTTAACATGGTGCCAACTGTTGCAGGCCTTACTATCTTAAGTAAGTTTCAAAACGACATAAAAACCTCTGAGAATAAGGTTGTTGCGTTTTGTCATACGAAGGTGGGTGAAGTAAAAGTAATATTCGATACATACACTGCTATCGTTGGCCAAAACTCAAATTATCTTATGCCTGGCCAAGACCTTGAAATAAAAGCAGGTGTTGGAGCGTTTAGTAAAGCAGCACAGCCTACTATTAGTATAGGAGGTTCAAACGTAGCAATTGGTGAAGAAGGATATGCTCTTTATAAGACACAAGCAGGCGGAGTAGGTTCACACTCTGTACCTGTAAGAATAAGCTTCTTTAACCAGACAACTGGTAAGGAAGATGTAAGAGAGGTTAAAATTGATTATGTGGTTGGTTCTGCCAATGCATCAATAGCTCTTGACAAAATGAATGTTCTTTATATAGGTGTTAATAATCCAGTTACAATTGCCGCTAGTGGTGGTGGAGATGATAAAGTAAACGTAAGCATAACTGGTGGTGGTGGTAGCATAAGCAAGGTAGGTGCCGGCAAGTATATTGTAAAAGTTAGCCAGCAAAGTGATGATTGTAGAATAAACGTATCAGTTGATGGAAAGGTTGTTGGTGCTTCACAGTTCAGGGTTCGTCAGATACCTGGAGCTCAGGCAACAGTTGGCGGATTTATCAGCGGAGAAAATATTGCTGCTGGTACATTTAGAGCACAAGGTGGTGTAGCTGCTTGGATTAAAGATTTTCCTTTCGATTTGAAATACACTGTTACTCAATTTACAATAAGTACTGATAGTGATGATGGCGATATTGTGGAGGCAGTTTGCACAGGAAATGCATTTAGCCCTAATGCTATGAATATTATAAGAACACAGGTAAAAGCAGGTAAAACAGTTTATATTGATAATATCAGAGTTCAAGGAGAAGACGGTCAAAATAAAAAAGCAGCTTCTCTAGTGTATTATATCAAGTAAATACAATTATTACTTATGAAACAACTTATTGTAAAAGCAGGTTTGTGTATGTTGATGGTATCTGTATTAGCTATTAATGCTGATGCGCAACGCACAAAGAGGAGAACGGGAACTAACCCTACTAATCCCACTAATCCGACTAACCCCACCAATCCAGGTGAGGAGGTTACAAATAATAATAACACTGCCCCCACTTATAATCCTAATGTAAGTGTTCCACTTACATATGATACTTCGGGCTCAGGTAGTGGAGCGGCAAAGCCTTCCCTAAGAAATGACAATGCTTTTGATAAAGGAAATTTAACTGCTCGAACACCACTTCCTTATGAACATTTGCGTTGGGATGATGCTTTATTCGCAGAGAAAGTATGGCGAGAGTTAGACTTAAGAGAAAAAATGAACCAAACTTTTCGCTATCAGGCAGAAGATGATAATGGCAGTCAGATATTCTTAAATATCCTTTTAAAAGCGGTTCAAAACGGAGATGTTACTGCTTGGACAGACGATCGATTTACAACCCCACTTTCACTTGATGAACTAACGCAAAAAACTTCTGGCGGATTTGATACTGCCGATAGAGTTGATATTAATGACCCAAGTAAGATTGTCGCAAGAGTGGTTACTCTAAAATCTTTTGATCCTAACAGCGTAATCAAATTAAGAATAAAGGAAGAATGGGTTTTTGATAGAGAGTCAAGCAGAATGTTTTGTCGTATTCTTGGAATCGCTCCTATTGAAACCAAGTACAATGAGAATGGTCAAGAGAGAGGGTCTAGCGTTATGTTTTGGATATATTACCCTGATTTAAGACCTACTTTAACTAAATATGAGGTGTATAATCCTAAAAACATGGGACAAAGCAGAATGACTTGGGAAGAGCTTTTTGAAAGCCGCATGTTTAGTAGTTATATTCTTAAATCAACAATGGATAACGCCTCTAACAAAAATATTAGGCAATACATTACCGATCCGATACTTCGTTTACTTGAAGGTGATAACATTAAAGAGAAAATATTCAATTTTGAGCAAGATCTCTGGTCATACTAGAAACCTTTAGTAAATTTACTATACTTTAAAAAAGCTCCTTTATGGAGCTTTTTTAATATGCAAATCTTTTTAAACTTAACACTAAAAAAATATTCAAAAATCGTAAAAGTCCTATAGGATAATTGGATTATTGTTGTATTTTCGTCTCGGTTTTTCATAGGATATTGGATTTTAAAAACGGGGCTGAATTTCTATTCCGGCCCCAATTTTTTTTATATACCCACCGAAATTTATTGAAGGCTGATTGTTACTTATTTTAGTCCTAAAAATCGCTTTAATCCTCCTTTTTACTGAAATACTTCACTACCATTTTTGCCCTCGTTATTCCAATTACTTTACCGATTTCAATTTCTCCTTTTCCTGTTCTAATCACTTCACGGATATTTTTAACTGATTTAAAAGCTTTTAGTAATTCATTGGCAGTTTGTTTACCAATACCCGAAATATCTTCCAATTCATTTTTAAAAGTGCCTTTACTTCTTTTATACCGATGAAATGTAATTCCAAATCGATGCACTTCATCTCTTATCCGACGAATGAAGTGTAAGCTATTGCTGTTGTAGGCTAATTTTAATGAAGCAGAATCTCCTGCAAAAAATATCTCTTCTATATTTTTTGCCAGACCAATTACGGTTGAACTGCCTTCGACACCTAATTCATTCAACGCCTCCATTGCAGAGCTTAACTGGCCTTTTCCTCCATCTATAATTATTAATTGGGGAAAATCCTGCTTTTCCTCTTTAAGTCTCTTATAGCGCCTGAAAACAGCCTCTTTCATGCTGGCAAAGTCATTAATGCCTTCCACTGTTTTTATATTGAAATGCCGGTAGTCTTTTTTACTGGGTTCTCCATTTTTAAAACAAACCATTGCCGATACAGGATAGCTTCCCTGGAAGTTTGAATTATCGAAACATTCGATATGTAATGGTAATTCCTGTAACTGTAAATCAAGCTGTAATTTTTCTAATAGTTTTAGCTTATCAGAATTTTTTGAGCTAAGCAGTAATCTTTCTTTTTGTTTCAATTCTTCGATAAAGTAATTGACATTTTTGGCAGATAGTTCAAGCAGTTTTTTTCTATCACCACCTTTCGGCACTTTTACTGCAATAGCTGATTGCGGATACTCAATAGCAAAAGGAACAACTATTTCAGTTGCGTCACTATTGAAAGTATTTCTCAACTGCGCAATAGTGTAAACCAGTATTTCTTCTGGCGTTTCTTCCAGATGTGTTTCTACTTTAGTTGTATGTGTTTGAATAATTGCCCCATTTCTTACCATCAAAAAATTGATATAACCCGTTTCTTTTTCCTGCTGGAAACTAAACACATCCACATTAATTGATTTTGCATTGGCTACAACAGAACGGGACTGATAATTTTGGAGAAACTCAATCTTTTGCTTTAGCAATCCGGCTTTTTCAAAATTTAAGGCTGCTGCATTGCCCTTCATTTCATCTTTATAATGGCGGATAACCGGTGAGAGATTTCCCTTTAACAGATTTTTCATTTGAACCAGACCTTCTTGGTAGTCTTCTACTGTTTGTAAGCCTTCACAGGGTCCCTTGCAATTTCCAAGGTGGTATTCAAGGCAGACCTTGAATTTCTTTTTTTTGATATTAGTGTTGGTGAGATTGAGAGAGCAATTCCTAAGCGGTATTGTTTGCCTAATAAATTCCAATAGTTCTCTAACTTTTTTTACGGAAGTATAAGGACCAAGGTATTCAGATCCATCATCAACTTTGCTTCTTGTAAAAAATATTCTTGGAAAAGGTTCGTTTTTTATCACAAGAAAGGGGTAACTCTTATCATCCTTCAGATTGATATTATACTTAGGTTGAAATTGTTTGATAAGCGTATTCTCTAATAAGAATGCATCTTGTTCAGAATTAACAATGGTGAATTCTATTCTTTCAATTCGTTGCACCAGCTCATACGTTTTGTAGCTGGTTAATGTTTTGATGAAGTAAGAACTTACTCTTTTTCGAAGATGCTTAGCTTTGCCAACATACAACAATTCGTTTTCAGAATTGTAGTATTTGTAAATACCCGGAAGCTTCGGAATGCCAGTGGCAATATGTTGAAACTCGGCGGCTGTCATCTGTTTTTGTCCTCATTCCAGCTTACTTTGATTATTGTCGATTCTTCAGGCTTTCCTTTTTTCTGACTTGTAGTTATTATCTGAAAATATTTATCAAGTTGCCAGAGCATTTTTTTCTGCAGGAAGCTATCCCGATTACTTATCTCTTTTATTACAATAATGTTGTTTACTTTATCACCAGCCGGACTTGGAGTAACCAGCATTTCCTGCTTTTTTATCTCTTCTTTTTCAAAATCAATAGGAGTATAAGTAATGATAACCCGGTTGATTAATTTCTCATAAATGGCAGGCTCTTCTTTAAATCTTCTTGCAACTTTTTGATCTGAGAGATCCGGAATAGAAAGAAAATCTTTTGCCAAATCAGCAAACTCTTCTCTGGGTACATAAACTGTGTCGCTATTAAGACTATCCTTTATATTTATTTTCATAATAGGATACAAGGAAGTGTCTACATGTGCCACCTGTTTTTTAATAAGCGAAACAATAGAGATGAAGTTTTTGCTTTCTTCCTTTTTCTGCTTGCAGGATATTATACAAAAAACTAAAAGACAAAATGCGGATAAACGAGTAATCATATGATAAAATTAATGCAAAGTACGAATGTGGTAAACTATGCGACCAAATCAATTTGAAATTTAATAGACTAAAAGGAAACCGATAAAACAGCTATAACAAAAACCCCATTGAATTTTGACAATGGGGTTTTTAAAACAATGCTTTTAGTATTAATCTTATTTCAGCGTTATGCCTAGTTTTACACCGAAATCAAAAAGATGTTCTCTAATTGGATAAGCACCAGTGAAGCTTGAAAGTAGCTGGTAACGGGCATGCGGTCCAATTCTCCAATCAATTTTTCCAGTACTATATCCAGCAAACAATTCGAATCCGGTATTGATATTCCATTTACGGGTCAATGACGGAAATCTTGCATAGTTTTTTAAATCGGTAGAAAGCATGTAGGCTCTGTTTCCCAGAATATAAGTAGGCTGTATGGTTGCTCCAACACCTATGATTGTTTTTCTTGCTCCAGATAATTTAAACTCTGCACCAACAGGAAGTGATGCGGAGATATATTTATTATGTAACCAGGATGCCCTGTAACCACCAAGATTCCTTAAGTTAGTAACGGTAGAAACAGTATTTGTGCCCCCTGACGGATTTGACAAAGCAATTGTAGCAATCTCGTTACTATAATTTGAAGCCTGAATATTATACTTGCTTACATTGAACTGAAGTCCGGCTGTTAAAGTCATGATCTTTGTAACTGGAATTCCGGCTGAAACACCTAACTGTAGTCCGATATCTGGTTTATGTGTAACCACACTATTTATATCAGCAATTGAATAGACCGGAATATTAACTAAAGAAGAACGGGTGGCATCTAAAAATGGCCTGTTCTCACCCAGCTTACGATAAGTAATTGAAGGGGTTATATGCAAATGCCAAACTGCCTTTTTAGAAAGTTTATTATTCTTGTAAGCATTTACCACACTTTCTATCGTCATAGGGTAAATATCTTTCGCTTGTTCCTTTAAGTTTTCAGCAGGTGTTGATTCTGTTTCTTCAATACGAGAATCACTAATCGTGGTTTCAAATGTGGAGTTATTAATAGCTGGCTTATCAATACTTACAATTGGGATAGCCTCTTTTTTCTTGATAGTGTAAGTCGCCTCGCTTTTTATTGGTTGTCTGGCTGTAACTAATGGCTTTGTAAGAAAGATAATTTCAGCTTCCTGAGAAACTTCAGATTTTTCATTTTCAGCAACTATAGTGATCGCCTGTGCTATATTATTTTTTATTACACTCTCTTCAACTGGTGTTACAGTACTGAAAAGTACTTTTTGAGTATTGTCTGGTGAAACTGCAGGGGTATTTATTTTGCTCTTCGCTATTATCGGAGTAATTATAACTTCTGATTTATTACTTGTAGGCTTATCAGATTTTGCCGAAACAACATTAGATTTTTCAGAAAGAGTTTGCGGTTGCTTGCTAGAAGGACTAAGCATGATGCCTGTTACTGCAGCAGTTGTTAGTAAAAGAAGTGCTAATCCTATTCCGTACCAGCGTCTACGGGTATGCAAGGTATTATTAATACCCTTCCAAACCTTTTCAGATGGAAACATCCGGTATTGATCAGCATTTTGCTTTACAAAATGTTCAAAATCTCTATTTTCAAAATATTGGTTCATAACCAGTACTCACTTAATTTGGTACGTCTTTTTAACTCTGGTTAACGGCGGCAAGCCAATTGGCCTCCTGTTTTGGTTTCTGTAAAATTCTTCTTCTTATTAAAATATTTTCAAGCATTGCCTTAGCTCTTGTATACTGGCTTCGGCTGGTGCTTTCTTCTATTCCAAGTATGTTAGCTATTTCCCGATGACTATAACCTTCAATTGCGTAAAGGTTAAGCACTGTTCTATAACCAATTGGCAACATTCTTATACATTCTACAACCTGCTTTGCCTGAATAATGGCAGGTACACTTTCTTCTCTTATTTGTACACCTGTTGCATGAATGATGTCTACACTTTCATTAAACTTCTTATTCTTTTTCAGAATATTAATACAAGTGTGAACGATTATTCGCCTAATCCAACCTTCAAAAGAGCCCCGGCTTTCAAAACTGTGCATTTGTAAAAACACCTTTATGAAACCTTCCTGAAGCATGTCTTCAGCATCTTCACGGTTATGAGCAAAGCGATAGCAAACAGCCAACATTTTAGGGCTGTACTTATTGTACAACTCCCGCTGGGCCACAGCGTCGCTGTTCAAACAACCTTTTAAAATGGCTTCCTCTGTCATAACTTACTTTGGTTGCCTGTAATTTAGACAAATTTTCTTAATGAATGCTGCACAGAATTGTAAAACTTAAGTAGATTATTAAGTTGATTTTCTATTGAAGCTTAGTTGGGATACGAATTTTTACTTTTTTCATCCCTTTTGACCTTTCTTAGTCTTTTTGGCCCATACCAAAGCCACATTCCAGTAATCACAAGCATAAAAAGGCTTAATCCCATTATTACCGTATAACTTACTTTTAATTGATCTCCACCAGTACCAAAAATTCCGTCCAGGATTGAACCATCATGTAGTTTTTCTATAAAGTCACTTCTTCTTTTCTCAATAAGTAATAGTTCACCCGTAGCTCCATCTAGCTGCAAGCCATTGAAATGTTCTTTAAATATAAATTTCACTATGCCTTTATCGGGCCTTACATCTATTCTATCTACTATGGCAGAAAGATTTGTGGAAACAGAATCGTATAAAAACCTGATAGCATTCTTTTGTAAGCTATCAATACTAAGCCAGGTAGAAAGATCTTTTGATGTTCCTTGCTTTGTAGGTGCTAATAGGCCCGTTTGTTTTTTTATGCCAAGTAATATTCCGGAAATAGAAATTATGAGAAAAAAAGCAAATAAAAAGATTGCAATTTTTCTATGCACTTTTCGAAACCATCGAATCAGTTTTGCTTGCTGTTTAGTGTTACTCATAAATGCAAAATATATAAAAGACCTGCTTTGCGGCAGATCTTTCATTTAATTAAAATGAGGTACGGAGCGAAACAATAAAATTTGAACCGGCGGCCACAATCCCAGAAGAATATGACCTATATCTTTGGTTGGTTATATTTTCCCAACCAACTGTTACTTGCAAATTTTTCACTATTTGATAAGAAGCTTTAAGACCAAGTGTATACCAACCCGGCGAATAAGGTTTTCCGTTGGCATCTTTTGCATAAATATCTGTTTTGGCTTGCTCCGAAGGGGCAAGGTCCTCATTTTCTATTTTGCTATTATACTGTGCTGATGCTTCTATAAATAACTTTTCTATTTTGTAACGCAGCGTTGTGCTTCCATAAAAAGGCGGCGCATGTCGAAGTGGAACCTGTTCGTTTTTTGTGTCATCCGTCTCTTTACCTGTTATCCAGTTGGCATGAGTTTGTAAAGACAATGCTCTGGTAAGGAAAAATTCTGAACTTATCTGGAAACCAGAAACGGTTGCTTTACCCACATTTTGCAGGGCTTCTACCTGACTCAATATACCGTTGAATAAAATACTATCCTGCCCGTTAAATGTAGAGAAACGGCGAACAATTGCATTATCCAAGATTGTATGAAAGGCGTTAAGCTCTATGCGGAATTTATTTGGAATATTTTTTATAATACCCAACTCAAAATTCCATGCATATTCAGGAATCAAATCAGGGTTAGGAACAGAAACATTTCCTGGTACACTTTCAAATAATTTTCCAATGTCGTCTACATTCGGCATACGATAACCCGTAGAAACATTTCCATTTAGCTGCCATCCTTCTGCCGGACGAAAAACCAGGCCTGCATTTCCAGTTAATGCTCCATCCTTTATTTCAGCATTCATGAAAGGGAATTTGATAAAAGTGGTATCAAACGTTGCATTCAAAGTATTATAACTATAGCGTAAACCTGTTGTAAGTGTAACTTTTGGATGAAGATTTACTTTATAGCTTCCATAAACTCCTGCAGTGTTCCATGTGCTTCCGTTCGGATAACGACTTATCATTGGTGTAACCACATTTGTACTGATATTGATTCGTTCGCCAAACGAACCCACTTTATTATGTACATACTCAAGTCCATAGAATATTTCTCCTTTGCCAACACTTTTTGTTGCATCCCAATTAGCATTGATGGCATCGACTAGCTCCACTTGTCTGTTACGATTGTTGTTATTCCTTGTTCTGTCAATACGACTTTCTTCATAATCTTGGTATGCTACAGTTAATCTTGCATCATCATAAATGTTTGTTTTCTTACTATGCAGAATTTGCAGATTATGCATATTCCATTTCATTGGGCCATAATACCATTCCGCAAAGCGAAGAGCCCCGTTTCTATATTGAATAAGCCTGTCGTACCGTGGGGCATCGCCGGTTTTTGCGTACGTAAAGCTGTATTGTAAGTCCCAATTTTCATTTGGTTTGAAACAGATTTTTTGTAGAAAGTTAGTTTGGTCATATCCGCTAAATCGTTGAATTCGGGGATTACTGTTTTGTACAATGTTATCTGTGTTATTAACCCTTTCAACATATTCTGGCCGCAAGTAGCTATCCTGTCCGCCATTCCCCCCCATTTTTAAATCATCGAATTTGCTGAAGGAAAAAGAACTAAGTACCGACCATTTTTTCCAACCAAGATTAATATCAGCATGGATTGTGTTTTCTTTATTTGCAGTAGAGTATCTGCTTAGTACACTTCCTCTTACCTGCATTTTTTTGTCTTTTGAAAAACGGGCATCGAGAGTATGAAAATCCATAACACCACCAATGGCATCGCTGCCATAAATAAGTGACCCGGGTCCAAATATTACTTCAGCAGTTTCTGTACTCAATGCATCAATGCTGATTACATTTTGCAGATTACCACTTCTGTAAATAGCGTTGTTCATCCGCACACCATCCACAACCAGCAAAACCCTATTAGTTGCAAACCCACGAATCATCGGGCTGCCTCCACCGAGTTGACTTTTTTGCACAAAAACAGCACCGGTCTGACTTAATAAATCTGCTGATGTTTGCGGATTGTTTCTAAGAATATCGAGTTTATTTATCTTGACAATTTTGTTTGGAACTTCATTTAGTTTTTGTTCCCATTTGTTTACTGAGATTACAATTTCCCCCAGCGTTTTTTTAAAAGTGGTGTCTTCTTGGGTATAACCACATAATGCAATACATAACATACCTGCAAGAGCAAGTACATACTTATTACTCATAAATAGTAAGTTTATTTTAAGAATTCGGTTTTGTTATTGATATTAACAATAAACCTGTGGTGGAGGAACGAGTATTTTCTTAAAAGGGTTTTCGTGCCGTTCAGAAACGAATGAATAGAATAAGGAGCAAGGCTTTTCAAATTGATAAGATTCCTTGAATAAACTGCAAAATATCGGCAAGATTTTCAAAAGTTGTGAGAGGCGTTTATTTTGTTCGTTATTTTTTTTAGATGACTCTTTTTCCTTTACAACAAGACTTGTTTCGTCTTCATCGTAAAGGCCGGTAAATGTATAAATGCCGTTTTCCAGTTTTTTTGTTGCAATATCAAACATGCTGTTGTTAACCCATATTTCATGTTTGTCCATCCAGACAACTTTGTTTTCAGGTAGCACAACTGTTTGAAGAGCTCCTTTCTCAAACTCCATTTTCATTTTATAATGAATCTGTTCTTTCTTTATGGATATGAAAAGAGTAAACAGCAAAGGAGAAAGCCCAAGCAGGATAAAAAAAATAGCTGCTATTTTCTTCTTATTGGAATTCAAATTGTGTTTCTGAGTCTTAAAGGTAGGCCTATTTTTTTCTCACAAGGCTGTCGATTGGGTACTTTGCTTTCATGGTGTCCATGATGGCGTTTGCCCAGCCGATTATTTTATTTTTTTCGTCCTCTGTAAGCCTCGCATCTCCATGTGTCCATTTGTACTCTTTAATAGGCATTTTGCCGTCTTGAATCATTTCAACGGTTTCTTCCATTTTATGAAATTGAGTGCGGAGTGACTTATGAGTGTATTCGTCAAAATTCAAATGTTTTTTTCCATCTTTTATATGATCTTCAAGCCACCAATGCACCGGCTGAAAGTTTGCATACCATGGGTATTTTGAATTATTGCTATGACAATCATTACAGGCTTTTGCCAAAATTGCTTTTACATCATCAGGAATGGCAAAAGAATTGCCAATAAAATTAGGCTGAGGTCCTTCGGATTTATTTTTCTTTGGATGAATAAACTGGATTACTATTAATGCCAATAAAAGGACCAGCAAAATTTTCTTAACTATTTTCATTTTTAATAAGATTATGAATTCGAAATTAATACATTCCCTGTCATTTCTTTAGGAATTTGTATTTCCATCATGGTAAGAATGGTAGGCGCAATATCGCCTAGTTTTCCGGGCATTATAGTTCCCTTCCATTCATTATCAATTATAAAGAAAGGTACTGGGTTCAATGTATGTGCTGTATTGGGTGATCCGTCTTCATTAATCAGATAATCTGAGTTGCCATGATCTGCTGTCAGAAAAATGGTGTATCCATTTTTCAGTCCGGCGGTTACAATTTGCTCAACACATTTGTCTACCGTTTCTGCTGCTTTGATAGCTGCTGGCCAAATACCAGTATGCCCTACCATATCTGTGTTGGCATAATTTAGACAAATGAAATCGGCCTCACCCTTTTCTATTTCCGGCAACAATAGATCTGTTAATTCGTATGCACTCATCTCAGGTTGCAAGTCATAAGTAGCTACTTTGGGAGATTGTGCCATTATTCTTTTTTCCCCTACAAACTCTTTTTCCCTGCCCCCACTAAAAAAGAAGGTGACATGCGGATATTTTTCAGTTTCCGCCGCACGGATTTGTTGTAATCCATTTGCCTGCAAAATTTCACCCAATGTATTATTCAGATTGTCGTTTTCAAACATCACATGAACGTTTTTGTAGGTCTGATCATATTCTGTCATTGTGGTGTAATACAGATCCAGTTTGTACATATGGAACTCAGGAAAATCAGTTTGTGTTAACACCTGGGTTATTTCCCTACATCTATCAGTCCTGAAGTTGAAACAAATAGCAACGTCTCCGTTTTCTATTGTTGCTAAAGGCTGTTGACCTTCATTAAGAATAACTGTTGGTAAAATAAACTCGTCAGTTATATTATTAGCATATGAATTTTCAACTGCGGCTATGGCATCCGTAGCTTTTTCTCCTGCGCCATTTACTAATGCATCATAAGCCAGTTTGATACGTTCCCACCGTTTGTCACGATCCATGGCAAAATAGCGGCCACTTACAGTAGCAATTTTTCCCACACTTGTGTTCAGGTGATTTTGCAAATCAGTAATGAAACCGAGTCCACTTTTTGGGTCACAATCACGGCCATCAGTAAAAGCATGAATAAAAACATCTATCAGCCCTTCAGCTTTACAAGTATCAACAATTGCTTTTATATGATTGATATGTGAATGAACACCACCATTGCTTACTAATCCTAAAAGGTGTAATCTCTTATTTTGATTTTTTGCAAACCGTATTGCAGATAGCAATGTTTCATTTTTAGCGAAAGAGCCATCTCTTACGGCCACATTTATTCTTTGTAATTCCTGGTAAACAACTCTACCAGCACCTAAGTTAAGATGCCCGACTTCGGAATTACCCATCTGACCATCTGGCAGTCCGACTGCTTCACCGCAGGTTATTAGCGTAGTATTTGGATATTTTGAATAAAGCGATTTTGTAAAAGGAACATTAGCATTTTGAATAGCATCAGAAGAAGCAACTTTCCCCAATCCCCAGCCGTCCATAATAGTCAGAATGACTTTCTTTCTCGACATTGTTGATAAAAATTTTAATTGGTACAAATACATTCATTCTCAAGGGGCAATGCCCGTCCGTACCCTGTAAAACTACATTCAAATACTTTATAAGTCAGCAAAAAACTTGAAAAGCTGCTGATTTTTAGTACTTTAGTATCCTCTGAGACCGCCATAAATACTGTGGCATGTTTTTAGATTATTAGACCTGTGAAAACCTATTTGTTATGAAACACATATTTACGTCTTTACTATTAGGAGCAACTATGTTACTGTCTTCATTTACGCTGCAAAGCAGCAGTATTGATGAAGTGATTGGCGCTTTACGTTCCGGAAATGCGTCTCAACTTTCAAATTATTTTGATGAGAATGTGGGACTTACGTTGCCAGACAAAAGTGATAGTTACAGCAAAGCACAAGCTCAGCTTATTGTAAAAGACTTCTTTAGCAATAACGGGGTAAAAGGTTTTGAGTTAAAGCACAAAGGCGATGGTACCGGCGGTAGTCAATACTGTGTGGGAACATTGCAAACAAGTGCAGGTAATTATCGTACCAATGTTTTCATGAAAATGAAAAACGGTAAGGAAGTAGTAAAAGAAATACGATTCCAGTCAATGGACTAAAATAACAGCAACTAAATTTTAAAGTCCTGTTTCGTTCAAAACGAGACGGGACTTTTTTGTTTGAAATAAGCTTGATATGAAACATTATTTTTGCAACTATGAATTTTGATGAACAATTGAAACATCTGATCGACGAAGCGTTGAAAGAAGATATCGGTGACGGCGATCATTCTACATTATCTGTTATTGGCGCTGAAGCGAAAGGGAAGGCTGTTTTGAAAATAAAGCAAGATGGTATTCTGGCAGGAATGGAAGTGGCTGCAAAAATTTTCAGCTATAAAGTAACCGACTCGGTTTTTACTGCTTTTAAAAAAGATGGGGATACGATGAAATTTGGTGAAAAAGCTTTTGAAGTAGAATCGTCTGTACACACCATTTTGCAATGCGAAAGATTAGTGTTGAACTGTATGCAAAGAATGAGCGGTATTGCTACGCTGACAAAAGAATACACAGATAAACTTAAAGGTTCGAATACAAGACTATTAGATACAAGAAAAACGACACCTAATTTCCGTTTACTGGAAAAAGAAGCGGTGCGAATTGGTGGTGGTGTTAATCATCGCTTTGGATTATATGATATGATAATGCTGAAGGACAACCATATTGATTATTGTGGTGGGATAGAGAAAGCAATTGATAAAGCTGCAGAATATGTAAAAACAAAAAAGCCGGGTTTAAAGATTGAAGTGGAGACAAGAAGTATTGAAGATGTAAAAAGAGTAATGGCTGTTGGAAAAGGAAAAGTGTTTCGTATTATGCTGGACAACTTTACACCAGAACTGATAAAAGAAGCAGTTGCAATAATTGGTGAAGATTTTGAAACAGAAGCAAGCGGTGGAATTAATTTAAATAATATAACTGCTTACGCAAATACCGGTGTTGATTTTGTAAGTGTGGGTGCATTAATTCACCAGGCGAAGAGTTTGGATTTAAGTTTGAAGGCGGCCTGCCTAAATCCCTCCGAAGGAGGGACTTTATAACCCGAAATTCAGAGAGACTTATGAGTAGTAAAAAGAATAAACCAGATACAAGAGGATTTGTGTACAGTACCGATCCTAATTTTTCTTTTGAATCGGAGCAGAATAATTCGGAGACTTTACCACCTGCACAGCAGAAATTAAAAATACGATTGGATACAAAGCGCCGTGCAGGAAAAGCAGTAACCTTAATAGAAGGTTTTATCGGGATAGTAGAAGACCTAGAAGATTTGGGAAAAAAATTAAAATCATTTTGCGGAACCGGCGGCTCTGCAAAAGATGGAGAAATAATTGTGCAGGGAGATCAACGAGAAAAAGTATTGCAGTGGTTGGTAAAGAATGGATATAAGCAAGTAAAGAAAATTTGATTTATTTCATTTCCTTTAATTCTTTCTCGAGACTTTTGGTGTCCAGACCATATTTCTTTTTAAGTAAAATTGCCTTTTCCTGCCAGCTTATTGCTTCTTGTTTTTGTCCTATCTTATTTAATAAAAGGGCATATGTATTTTGCGTTGTAAAACTCTCATGAAACTCTAATGCTTTTTTTGCCCAGTTTTTAGCTTTTAAGAGATATTCCTGATTAGAAGTAAATTTCCAAAAATATCTAGCCGCTTCACTTAATTGATTGCTTAAACTTTGTGTTTCAGATTTATATGATATTTCTTTTCTCATGATTACGGAATCGCCTTTCTTTTCAATTTTTGCAGTTGTTTTTTTTGCAAGCTCATTCATTTTGATTGTATCATTTTTCCTGATTGAATCAATGGATATGTCCATATAAAATCTATCAAAATAAAATGCAGCGATCTTAAAATACTTAACAGTATCAATAACGGATATGTAATATTCAAGAAGATTTGAATAGTAAGCTTTTGACGCTTTTTCTGGTTCTTTTGGATAAATATTTCTTGAGTAGTCAGCTACTTTAATTGCATATACTTCATCCTTTTCATTAATAGCTTTTTTTAATGATTTGTATGCAATTGCAGTTTTAAAAGTTGAATGAAATGGATAATTTCCATTATAATTTTTTTTGTTTATTGTCTCATAAAACTTTCCAATTTTTTCGTAGGCTTTGCTTTCTAACAATGGCGTCATGTTAATTACAAAAATAAAAGTTTTGAGAGAGGAAAGGGAATCGGAGGGTAAGAGTGTGATATATTCTTCCAGTAAATCATCTGTATTAAGTTTAAGTGCTTTCAACGTATTTAAATACAATTCAAGAAAGCCAATGCTGCGATTTCCTTCTTTATATTGATTCTGTAAAGCTATCAGACGAATTCCTTCGCCAGCTTTTGTAAGTGCAATATCAGCTTCCTTCTCATATACTTCAGACTTTGTAGTCGTTTTGTTATAAACATGTATCAATGAATTATCGGGAGTAATAAAAAAGGAACCAAAACTGTTAGCTTTTTTATTAAACAATTTATTTGCCGTTTCTCTATCAGCATGATTAGCGGAAATCTTTATACAGATAAAGCTTTGATTTAATTTTTCACCAAGAGATTTGTTGCTAAATGCTTTATCTGCTACTTCATTACATTGTAAGCAGCTAGACGATTCCAGTTGAAGGAAAACCAGTTTACCGGTTTCTTTTGATTTTTGCAAAGCCTCATTTAGCGAAAGGCTTTCAAAATTGACTTGCGAGAATAATGGGATATTAAAAAACAGAAGTAGAAGAAGACTCAATTCTTTTTTCATAAAAAGGCTTAGGAAGTAAAATTAAAGATTATCCCTCAAATCCAATCTTTCGATGATGTCCATCACAGTACGGTTTGTTTTCAGAAGCACCGCAACGACATAATGCCACTGTTCCTGTCTTTGTTTCTTCCCGTCCGTCACTATGTACAATCAGGCATTTTGTTTTTATAAGATAAGGCCCATTCGGTGATACTTGTATTTTTAAAATATTGGTAGATTCGGCAACAACTTTATCAGATGTTTTATCTGTTGTAGTTTCTTCATTCAAATAATAACTCAATGCACCACTCGGGCATTTTCTTACTTGCTCAATTATTTTTTCAGTGGTTGCACCATCCATTTTTATCCATGGCTTTTCTCGGGGGTTAAATACTTCCAGCAATCCTTTCCAACAGAGTGTTGAGTGAATACAGGAGTTTGATTTCCAAACTACCGTTACTTCTTCATTGGTGTATTTGTGAGTGTCTTTTGGCATCTCTTTTTTGCTTTGTGACAAGTTACGATTAATAACGACTTTTCGAAAATGCTCAGTAGAATTACAGAACGATGAAGTGAGTGACACAACAGAAGGTGATAGTAGTACTAAAGCTGGGCAAATAAATACAAGATGCCTCGTTCCTCGGCATGACAAATGCAGTCTTGAGTTATTATTCTAAGTTCCCCTTCGGGAGACAGAGGGCTTTATTGCCCCTGCGCCAAACTATACGATTTCTTATTGCCCCACATATTCAACAACTCAAAAGAACATATTTTAAAATTGCCACTCATGCTTACATAAAGGCCGATAACATCCTGTTGATTAAGCGGTACATCATCAATACTTTCAAATCGTACATTATATTGATTGACCAAATTGGTATAAACAGAACCAGTAGGCCAAACCTGTGTGCCACGGTTGCTGATATTAATAAGATTGAATTTTACACCTGCATGTCGCTGGCATTTTGCGGCAATTGCAATCGGCTGCTCCTCACTTTCAATAAACAGATCAACGCCAACAATTGTTTCCACCTCATCTTCCTTTGATATCATCATAGAGTTTGACTCTAACTTCAACGGAGTTGGAGTACCCGGTTTATTTGCAAGGATTTTTCTGGCGCCAATTTCTGGTGTTTTACCAAAGTTGCTGATGATTGCATCTGCAAATTCAGTGGTGTTTACTGCCGGAATATTTTTATCACCAAAATCACCAGTGTGTATGCCTTTTTCCAACGTATATAACAATGCATTCTCAATGATGGCTGCATTTTCAGTAAGACCTAAATGGCGAAGCATAGCCAACCCACTTAATAATAATGCTGTTGGGTTTGCAATATTTTTTCCGGCAATATCTGGTGCTGTGCCATGTACGGCTTCAAAAATTGCAATATGATCACCAATATTTGCAGAAGGAGCAAACCCTAAGCCGCCTACTAATCCTGCACAAAGATCTGATACGATATCACCTTGTAAATTTGTCAACACCACCACATCAAACAGATCAGGCCTTGTAACTAATTTCATACAAAGGTCATCCACAATAATATCATCCGCTTTTAGCTCAGGATATTCTTTTGCAACTTCATAAAAACAATCAAGAAACAACCCGTCAGTGATTTTCATAATGTTTGACTTATGACCGCAAGTTATGCGACGGGCATTTTTTTGCTTCGCCATTTCAAATGCATAACGAATTACCTGCATACTTCCGGGACGGGTAATAAACCTGCGGCTTAATGCCACATCATGTGTAAGCATATGCTCGATGCCTCCATACGTATCTTCAATATTTTCTCGTACGATAGTAATGTCAATCGGTATTCCGGCTTTGCTAAATACAGTGTCAACACCATGCAATGTTCTGAAATCTCTTTTATTGCCGTAAGTATTCCATGTTTTTCTGGCCGTTACATTAATACTTTTTACTCCTTTACCTTTTGGTGTTTCCATCGGCCCTTTAAAAAGTATTCCCAATGATTCTATTGATTGCTTGGCCTCTGGCGTCATACCGTTATTAAACCCTTTATCAAACACCCATTTACCCATGTCTACAGGCTCATATTCCAACGGAACTTTGTTCGCTTTAAAAATCGTCAACACGGCATCCATTATTTCAGGTCCTATTCCATCACCTTTTGCTACAGCTATCTTCATATTCAATTAATTTATTATAGAGCCGCAAAATTAAGACTCAAAAAGGGATTTATAAGTTAAATAAAGGGCAAGTTTGATTTGATTGTAATTTGTTTATTTTTACTACATGGCCAGCATGATATCTGAAGGAGTGAAAGTAAGTGTAGAAACTTTCTACCAAGCCGATTACAGCAACCCGCTGCAGTCGGAGTTCATGTTTGCCTATCGCATCTCTTTAGAAAATCACAACGCATTTCCTGTAAAACTGCACCGTCGCCATTGGTATATTTTTGACAGCAATGGTAGTAACCGGGAAGTAGAAGGCGAAGGAGTCATAGGCATTCAACCTACGTTACAATCCGGCGAAAGTTATCAATATGTAAGCGGTTGCAACCTCCGCACCGAAATGGGAAAAATGCACGGCACTTACCAGATGGAAAACTTGCACAGCAAACAAATGTTTGACGTAAGTATTCCGTCTTTTGAGATGATTGTTCCGATGAAGAATAATTAAAGCCCCTGTCCCCGAAGGGGAACCTAGGATTTATATTCATTACTTTATTTATATTCTCTAAAGCAGTTAGTTTTTATTTTGTTCCCAGCTGAAGTACTACTATCAACTTCGTTGCGTCGCACTCTTGTACTGAATGAATTTTATTCAGCAATTTACGGCATCAGAAAATTATCAGAATTCCTTTCTTGACTTTTAGAATAAGATAAAGCATCTTAGATCAAAGTACCCCTTCGGGGACAGGGGCTAGACTATCTTCCTCGTCCTCTCCTTCATCAATGCAATAGCTTCTTCCTTTGAATTAAAGATTGTTCCATTGATATTCACTAAGTTATCAGCTAACTTATCGTAGCGTTTAGTCAATAACCAAGTAAATATGTGGAGATAGTGAATGCCATCAAAGACAATGGCTTTATTAGCAGCAAATTCATCTTTTCTTTTTAAGAACTCTCCAGGCATTTCGGTGTAGTGCATTCCCGGGCGAAGATGATGGATGATATGATAACCATCATTCCAGCATTTTTTGTTGTAAACAGTATTGATGCAATTAATCGAACTTGTATAAAGGTTATCAGGATCTTTTGCATCAACAAAAGAATGCTGAGCCCAGTTGCCAAGCATCATAACTAGCCTTGCAAACAATAATGGAACGATGAAGACAACCAATGTTGCTTTTAGATTTACAAAACACATGGCAATGCAAAATGCCAGATATACATATTCTCCGGCAGTAAGTCGTCGTCCAAGTTTATTTCTTTTCTTACTAAAAAGATACCGGATAGTATTAATAACGCCTACAAAAATGAACTTGAAAAAATAAGCAAGAAACCCTCTTAAACTATCTCTTTGATAAGCCATTGTACTGCTGGTATCATCAGGTAAATTATTCTCAATATGGTGCATACCCATATGATGGCTGAAATATCCTTCCGGAGCATGACCAAATAATGGACAAATAATCCAGGATGTGTATGTAAAGAATGGTTTTTGCCAGGGTGCTTTCAATGTTTTGCGATGGCAGAAGCAATGAAACATCAAACCAAAACTTCCTTTTAAATAAAATTGCGATAAATAAAAATAGGGAACCGCTAATGCCCACCACCACCAACCGGTAAGCAGGGGAGTGTACAACAAAATAGCAACGGGTAAAACAATCAGATGAATAGTAGTTAATAAATAAATAAAAGGAAGATCTCTTTTATCATTCATAATTCTCAACCATAACTTATCGTAAAATGAAAATTTATCTTTTGGTGTGTAAACCGGGTCTGTAAGTGTGTCGAGTGCCTTCATGATTCCTGTAAATGTAGGAAAATTATACTGTCGCCGGAGATGATGTTTATCAGATAATTGTAAAACTTAGTTGCAATCAATAACAGTTGTAAATAAACTCTTATTTCGGTTTGTATTTTGCCTGTGTAATAATTGTTACTGCATCCGTTTGCATTATTTCTTCTGGCTTCATGTCTGGGTTTTTTTCAGCAAATTTTTTGATGAACTTCCACCCAATCCACTGCCCGATATTGCCGGGAGAATAATCAGGCGGAAAACCTTGAGTAAAAGGGCTTTCGCCAATATAAACCTGCAATACAGAAGGATTCAGCGATTGCAGATCTTCGTTTTTTACAATAGAAGTCCATATCATTCCTTCATTTTCTTTGCACCAATCTAACTGTTGCTGAGTATATCCGGTTTTAATAGAGTCCGGAGTTGTTGGGAGAAATTTATCTAATAAATACCACTGTTTTCCCTTCTCCACCATTTGCTCAATCAGAGGTTTGCCGCTACTTTTATCAGGGAACATATCCGATACAACCAATTGCATCGCATCGGCAATAATATATTCTTTGCTAAAACGGCGACTTCGGTAACTGGGAGCAACACTTTCTATAAAAAACGGATCGTTGTAAACAGAAAAATCTTTTCCCAAATAAAATTGTAGACTGATGCCTAAGAGTCCGGGACGTAGGAAGTCCGGTGTTGGGCCACTATCAGATTGTGCTAACGCATCAACTGGTCCAGCAATGGTTGCAATTTTCGGAACCTGATATTTCGGGAAATAATATTTTACATATTGAAATGCCTTTTTAAAATCTTTCTCTAAGCCATCGGTGGTTTTAAAAACAGTATTAACAGTGTCATATAAACCATTGCTCAAGCTTAGGAAGTTTTTAACTCCATAAATCATATTTGCACTATCCACTCCTAAAACAAATTGCAGAAAAATGGGAGTTGCAACAGGGTATTTTGCATTTAGTTGATTCAGGCCCGGTAATATATTATTGGTGTCAATGGCAAAGAAATCCCTGTCAAATCGTTCCAATTTTATATCAACATTAATATTGGAAACATTCGGAGCATTGTTGTTGTTTTTACAGGAAAATAAAATAAAAGAAGCCAGTAGAATGAAGGTGGTTTTTTTCATGGTTATTGTTAACGTATTCGGGAAATAAATGTTGCGAAGGCAAAAATAATGGATTAAAAATTAGCGTTAAATCGTACTTCATTGCTGTAATTTTGCCTCATGAAAATAGCACTGGCACAACAGAATTATCACATCGGCAACTTTGAAGAAAATACCCGTAAAATTATTGAAGGAATTGACTGGGCTAAAAAGCAGGGTGCAGATATTGTTATGTTTTCAGAGCTATGTGTTTGTGGTTATCCGCCAAGAGACTTTTTGGAGTTTGAAGACTTTATCAATAAATGTTATAAAGCTATAGATATTATTAAACAACATGCAGATTCAATTGCTGTTATTGTTGGCGCACCGGATATCAACCCTGTAAGAGAAGGGAAAGATTTATTCAATGCTGCTTTTTTTCTGTATGAAAAGGAAGTGAAAGCTGTAGCACATAAAACCTGTTTACCGAACTATGATGTATTTGATGAGTATCGCTATTTTGAACCGGCGTACGACTGGAACATCATCGAATTCAAAGGAAAGAAACTGGCGATAACCATTTGTGAAGATATCTGGAATCTTGGCGATAATCCATTGTACCGAAATTGCCCAATGGACGAACTGATGAAATTTAAACCGGATGTGATGTTAAATATTTCTGCCTCTCCATTTGATTACACTCATGTAGAAGACCGGAAAGCAATTGTGAAACTGAATGTATCCAAGTATAAGCTACCGATGTTGTATTGCAACGGAGTAGGTAGCCAGACTGAAATCGTTTTTGACGGCGGCTCATTAGTTTTTGATAAGAATGCGAATCTTATAAAGCAATTGCCACTATTTGAAGAAGCCTTTGACATTTTTGAATTGAAGGATGATGGAACATTTACAGAGCCTGTAAAAATAAAGGCTGAAAACTTGCCGGATGCAGAATATGATCCGGCGGAGCTGGATTATAATTTATGTACTGCTGAAATTTATGCTGCTATTGTAACTGGTATCAAAGATTATTTCAGCAAAATGAGTTTTACCAAAGCGATTCTAGGAAGCAGCGGAGGAATTGATAGTGCAGTAACACTGGCATTGGCTTGTGAGGCATTGGGTAACGAAAATGTAAAAGCTGTTTTAATGCCCTCGCAATATTCATCAGATCATTCTGTTTCAGATGCGGAACAATTAAGTAAGAACCTTGGTAATCCTTACGAGATAATTCCTATAAAAAATATTTATGAAAGTTTTCTTACAGAGTTAAAACCAATTTATAAGGATTTGCCATTTAGTGTGGCAGAAGAAAATATTCAATCAAGAACAAGAGGAAATTTGCTAATGGCAATCGCCAATAAGTTTGGTTATATATTACTTAATACATCTAATAAAAGCGAACTAGCAACAGGTTATGGAACGTTGTACGGAGATATGGCTGGAGGATTAGGTGTGCTGGGTGATTGCTACAAAATGCAGGTATATGCTCTGGCAAAATATATAAATAGAAATGAAGAAGTTATACCGAATAATATAATTACTAAACCGCCTTCAGCAGAATTAAGGCCCGGACAAAAAGACTCCGACTCATTGCCCGAGTATGAAATTCTTGATAAAATATTATACCAATATATAGAAAGAAGAAAAGGCCCAAATGAAATAAAGGAACAAGGCTTTGACGAAGCACTAGTTGACCGTGTATTAAAAATGGTTAACGTAAACGAATATAAACGTAATCAGTTTTGCCCGATCATTCGCATTTCACCAAAAGCATTTGGTGTTGGCAGAAGGGTGCCTATTGTTGGAAAATATCTTTCTTGACATTAATGAATATAAGTTGCTACTACAAGAATTGCTGTAGGTGATGGAGGGAAAAATACATTTTGGGAAACGACTAATGTGGTCTCATTTAATGTTACAATATTAAATAATCCTGAACCGGCTGGGAAAAGCCCAGCAGACATCATTAACTCTGTTTCATTATTTTGAAATGCCCATGTAAAATTTCCTGCAGTCGTCGGACTGCAAACGTTCAACCCCTCATTTACATTACCATTACCATTAGCTTGAAAAGTTATTACGTCGTCTTTTATACAAGCTATTTGAGGGTTACTCGATATATCTGTACCTGAGGCAGTGGCACTTGAAAATTTCCAGCTACTACTAGAAATATTTTCAGTTTTTGTCTTTTGTGGAGGTACACTATCTTTCTGGCAAGAGAGAAAAGCCGTAGCTGTCAAAAAAAAGGATACCGCTAGAATAAAAAAGTATTTTTTCATGGTAAAGTTGGTTAATAGCACAAAATAGATAATATTTTCAGGATTTTAAGCGTAAAATCTAGTTATATATATGCGAAATTCATGCCGTTTATAATAACGGCAAATTATTTGCTTACTGCAAGTTCGTATTTTGTGTTACTTTAAAAATAAAGCATGCTAAAAACTGCAGAAGATATCCGTTTGTTGAACGAAAAGATCAGCCAGGCCGGACAATTTACAGATAAGTTAAGAAAAGAGATTGGTCATGTAATTGTTGGTCAGAGCCATATGCTCGACCGATTATTGATTGGTCTTTTAAGTAATGGCCATGTATTGTTGGAAGGTGTTCCGGGTCTTGCAAAAACACTGACAATAAAATCAATGGCGCAAGCCATTCATGCTCAATTCAGCCGGATACAATTTACACCTGATTTGTTGCCAGCCGATGTGATAGGCACATTGATCTACAATCAGCAGAAAAATGAATTTGTAGTTCGCAAAGGCCCCATTTTCGCCAACTTTATTTTGGCAGATGAAATAAACAGGGCGCCGGCCAAAGTTCAAAGTGCATTGCTGGAAGCAATGCAGGAGCGGCAAGTAACGATTGGCGAGAAAACATATAAACTGGATGAGCCATTTTTAGTATTGGCTACACAAAATCCGTTGGAGCAGGAAGGAACCTATGCTTTACCAGAAGCACAGGTTGACCGCTTTATCATGAAAGTAATTGTTGACTATCCCAAAATGGCCGAAGAACAAATCATACTTAGAAAAAGTATACAGGGAGAGTTTCCTAAAATAAACCAGGTGGTTTCTATTTCAGAAGTGATTAATGCAAGAGATTTGACGAAGCAGATTTATATGGACGAGAAAATTGAGCAGTATATCCTGGATATTGTTTTTGCCACAAGAAGACCGCAAGATTATAAATTAGAAAAACTCGGACCACTTATATCGTATGGAGCATCTCCAAGAGGAAGCATTAATCTGGGGCTTGCTGCAAAATCGCAGGCATTTTTAAATAAAAGAGGATTTGTAATTCCTGAAGATGTGAGAAGTATTTGTAAAGATGTGCTTCGACATCGCATCGGTCTTACTTATGAAGCAGAAGCGGAGAATGTGAAAGTAGAAGATGTGATTGAGGATGTGTTAAGACAAATAAATGTCCCCTAATAGCCCCCTAAATCACCCGAAGGGGGACTTAGGATTCCTAAATTATAGATTTTCATTTTAATAAATCAATGTTAACTACTGCTGAAATAATAAAAAAAGTTCGGGAGCTTGAAATTAAGAGCAAGAAACTTACCAGTGATTTGTTTACTGGTGAATATCATAGTGCTTTTAAGGGAAAAGGAATGTCATTCAAAGAAGTAAGGGAATATGCGGCTGGAGACGATATTCGTTTTATTGACTGGAATGTATCAGCAAGATTTGGTCATCCTTATAGTAAAATTTTTGAAGAAGAAAGAGAGCTGACAGTAATGCTCTTAGTTGATATTAGTAGTAGCTCTTTATTCGGAACGCAGTTTGCAAGAAAGAAAGATATAATTACAGAAATTGCTGCGGTGATTAGTTTTTCAGCAGTGAATAATGCAGACAAAATTGGAGTGATTTTTTACAGCGACCAGGTGGAAGCATTTATTCCTCCGAAGAAAGGAAAACAACATGCATTATATATTGTAAGGGAATTGCTGAGCAAAGAACCAAAAGGGAAAGGAACTGCTGTAAGCTCGGCACTTCGGTATTTTAATAATTCAACCAAACAAAAAAGTATTGCCTTTGTGCTGAGCGATTTTATAGATGCTAATTACGAAGATGCATTGCGTATTGCCGGAAAAAAACATGATGTGATTGGTATAAAAATTTATGATCAGATGGATAAGCAGTTGCCAGATGCAGGATTGTTGAAGGTGAAAGATGCTGAATCGGGAAAGACAAAATGGGTGGATAGTAGTAATGCATTTGTAAGATATAGCTATGAACAGGAATTTTTCAGAATAACTGAATACAGTACACAAACATTCAAAAAAGCAGGCTGCGATCTGCTGCATGTCAAAACCGGCGAAGATTATGTAAGAGTGCTGCAACGATTCTTTCTCAGCCGGAACAAACAAAAATGATTATCAGGAAAACAATACTTTTTCTTTTCTCAATGATTCTTGCGCAAACAATAATTGCACAAGGCGATGCTTCAATTAAAGCGTCGGTCAATAAAAATAAAATTCTTTTGGGAGAGCCATTGGTGCTTACAATTGAAAGCTACTTCCCTTCTGGCAGTAAAATACAGTTTGAACAAATAGATACAATAGCTCATTTTGAATTTCTGGATAAACCTGTTATTGATAGCTCTTCTGAAAATGGAGATATAAAAGTTATAGGCAAGTACACAATTACCAGTTTTGATTCGGGCCATTGGGTTATTCCTTCATTTACTTTAGCAAAAGGAGTAAAGACCGATACTATTCCAATTGATGTTGTATTCTCCGACTTCAATCCTGAACAGGATTATCATGATATAAAAGATATAATAGAAGTAAAAACAAAAAAAGAGGGAATCCCTTGGTGGATTTATGCAACCGCAGTTGCTTTCTTGTTGTTAACAGTTATATTTTTAGCCCGTAGAAAAAAGAAACCCGTTGTTATTGCAAAGGAGAAAATTGTTGTGAATCCGTATGAAGAAGCAATGCAACAACTGACGGATTTGCAAAAGGAGAACCCCGACACTAAAACTTATTATGCTGAGCTGACTAATATTTTCCGATTGTACATTTTTAGAAAAAAAGGAATTCTTTCATTACAAAAAACAACTGATGACTTGATACTGCAGGTGAAAGATGTGGTAAATGATAAAGGAAAGTTTGATAAACTTTCCCAGGCTTTGCGGTTGAGTGATTTTGTGAAATTCGCAAAATATATTCCTGAGGAAGGAGACAAACAAACATCGTATTCAGATATTTTAAATTCTATAAAACTGATTGAAGGATCAGGTACTTAAACCCCTCTTTTGAAAGGGTTTGGGATGCTTTTATGCTTTACGACTGGATCAAAAATATGCACTTTGTTTACCCGATTTTCTTCGGGTTGTTTGCATTGTTGCCATTGCTGATTTGGTGGTATGCTAAAAAGAATGACCAGCAGAAAGCAACGATAACCGTTTCCACCACTCATGCATTTACTGTTAATTCCTGGAAAAACAGGTTTCGTCATCTTCCTTTTATATTTCGGTTACTGACTTTAAGCTGTTTAATAATTGCCTTAGCCCAACCACAAAAAAGAAATGAAGAACAACGTTCAGAAGGTGAAGGAATTGATATTGTTCTTTGTATGGATGTAAGCGGCAGCATGGGGTCTCAGGATATTCCACCATCCAGAATGGAGGTGGCAAAAGAAGTTGCGGAAGAATTTGTCCGTAGCCGTCCGGTTGATAGAATTGGGTTGGTGATTTTCTCTGGCGAAAGTTTTACGCAATGTCCGATTACGAATGACAGAAATACATTGATAACTCAAATACAAAAATTAGAAAGCAGAACCTTGCTAAAAGATGGAACAGTAATAGGCGAAGGATTGGCAACGGCAGTTGACAGATTGGTGCAAAGCAAATCAAAAAGCAAAGTCATTATTTTAATTACAGATGGAAAAGAAGATGCACCGGATACTAGATTGATTGACCCATTGACGGCATTGGATATTGCAAAATCACAGGGAGTGAAAGTATATACAATTGGGATGGGAGCAATTCCCTCAAATATTACAGAAATAACTGGCAGGCCGAAAAATAAAAATCCAGAAATTGGTTTTATTGATGTCGAGTTGCTGAATAAAATTGCGAATGAAACTGGTGGCCAATACTTTCGGGCAAAGGATAAAGAAGCATTGAAAGAAACTTATAAGCAAATTGACGAGTTGGAAAAATCGAAGATTGATATTGTCGCCTTTAAAAGGATTGAAGAACAGTTTATTCCTTTTGTGCTGGCAACACTGGCTTTTCTCTTTCTTGAAATCCTTTTGCGATTTACTGTGTTTAGAAAATTTCCTTGATAAACTCTTGGAGAGTTTTAAGTATTATCTTGCAAGCAAATGAAATGAGCCGAATAAAATTTGTTAATGCTGTGGTGAAGACCATTGGCGAATAACAAGTGACAAAATAGAAAATAATAATATACACTTGAAAGCAACAATTTACAAATCCACCGGAAGCTGGTATATCATTAAAGACGAGAATAGCAAATTCTGGAATGCCCGAATGAAAGGAGTGATGAAGATTGATGATATAACTTCTACCAATCCGGTGGCAGTGGGTGATGATGTGGAGTTTGAAATAGAGAATGAAAATGATAATACTGCAATGATTGATGAAATTCATCAACGTAATAATTATATCAACAGGCAATCCCCTCGGAATAAATATCAGCATCATATTGTAGCGGCCAACCTAGACCAGTCCATGCTGGTAGCAACGCTAAAAGAGCCAAAAACTTCCCAAGGTTTTATTGATCGTTTCCTTGTGGCTTCAGAAATGTATCATGTAAAACCTTTTATTGTATTCAATAAATCAGATTTATACAAGCAAAAAGAATTGGACAAGTATGAAGGCTGGAAAGCAATGTATGAAATGGTAGGCTACAAAGTTTTTTTGGTGAGTGCAGAAAAAAAAGAAGGGGTGGAAGAAGTGCTGGAAATGTTGAAAAATAAAACAACACTCATAAGCGGACATAGTGGTGTTGGTAAATCATCTTTCCTGAATGTCGTATTTCCTGATAAAGTTTTAAAGACACAGGAAGTAAGCGGCTGGAGTGGTAAAGGGCAACATACAACTACGTTTGCCGAAATGTATGATCTGCCATTTGGAGGAAGAATAATCGATACTCCAGGAATGAGAGAATTTGGGTTGGTAGATATTGATAAGCAGGAAGTGTCTCATTATTTTCCTGAAATGAGAGATCGATTAAACAATTGCCAGTTTAATAATTGCCTGCATTTTAATGAACCAGGATGTGCTATTAAAGAAGCAACTGCTAATGGTGAAATACATGAAGACCGATATGTAAGTTATGTGAATATTATGGAGAGTATAGAAGGAAAGAGTTACTAGCTGTGAGCTACTAGCTTCGAGTTACGAGACTTGAAACTTCACTTATTCCTTAAAGCTGGTTCAATATATGTTGAATAGAATTACCGAACGATGAAGAGTGCGACGCAACGGAAATTGAACAGAATTACTATTGCTGGGCTAATACTCTTTCGTTAAAACTACAGGGTATAAATAAAAAACTAAGCAATATTACGCTGATCGGCGTTGAATAATTTCGTTTCCAATACACCGGCTAATTCCACAACAGCTTTATTGTCTTTACTCAATGCATCCCTTGTTTTGGTAGGGAAGATAGAAACGCCGTTGTAAATACTGTAATGAAGAGTTAGGTTATGACCTTTGAAACGGAACTCCCAATCAATGGTATCAAAATCATCTTCTTTGTGGGAATAGTTAACATCCAAATCTTGGCTTAGTATGTTGGCAACACGGTAGAATTCTTTTAATCCGCCGTCATCGGCAATTACTGCTTCGGTGCAACCGAGGGTGGTACGTAATGTGAGGCTCATAGTTAAGGTGTTTAGGTTGTATCATAGACTGGATATAGTGGTAATTAGCTGCACATAACAATTAATTAACTCCGGAATTTTTTTGCCTTCTTTGCATCTTTTGCAGCTTTGGGATCGCCGCTAAGTATTTTTTCTGCACCTACATTTTTTCCATTGGTTGGGCATCCAGTTTTTTTTGGGAACATTCTGCTAAGCATTCCGCAGGAAGAAAGTGCAAAGGCTAAAATGGTAACTGTAGTATAGAATCTTAAATTTTTCATAGTAAATGGCTTGTATGGATAACGAATTTAACGTTTAATAATTGTTTAGGGAATAGGAAAGCTACGAAAGGAGTCCGAAGTCGGATGTCAGAAGTCTGAATGTCAGCTTTTAATGAGAAATATCTTTTCTGACTTCTTAGCTCAGATTTCTGATTTTTTCTCCCTGAACCAATCTGCATACTGCACATAATTATTAGCAATTCTGTCTATCTGTCCAGCAATCATTTCCTGCGGAATGTCTTTAATTTTTTTTGCAGGAACGCCGGCATAAATGCTGCCTGATTCACAAATCATATTTTCTAAAACGACTGCACCAGCAGCAATAATAGTGTTGCTATGTACTACCGCCTGATCCATTATAATGGCTCCCATACCAATCAATACATTATCATGTATAGTACAACCATGAACTATTGCATTATGGCCAATGGATACATTGTTGCCGATTGTAGTGCCACATTTTTGAAAAGTACAATGTATACAGGCTCCGTCCTGCACATTTACCTTGTTGCCCAGTTTTATAAAATTAACATCGCCACGGACAACAGTATTGAACCAGAAACTGCAATCATCACCAGCCATTACATTACCAACGATGGTGGCATTAGGAGCAATGAAACAGTTTTCGCCAAATTGCGGATGCTTATCTTCTACCGGAAGTATTAAAGGCATTTGTTATTGATTTTATTGCGATAAAGATACAGTCTGTTGTAAAAAAGCTTAAATAAAAGCAAAGTGAAGAAGCAAGATTAGTTTTTTGCCCTTGCAAAGGTTATTTTTGGGAACAAATTTCCAATCCTTTGAGTGGTATTAAAAAACTGGCGGGACAAACAATGTGGTATGGAGTCAGCTCCATAGCAGCCCGTTTTCTTAATTATCTGCTTACGCCTTACCTCACTGCTACTCTTCTTACTCCGGAATATGGTGAAATGAGTTTGGTGTATGCACTCATCCCTTTTCTAAATATCATTTTCACCTACGGGCTGGAGACGGCTTATTTCCGATATGTGCAGCAAAAAGAAAGAGCCGATGATGTGTATAATACAATTACCGTTTCTCTTATCATCAGCACAATCAGTTTTACATTGCTGATGTTATTGTTCAGGCAGGACCTAGCAAACTTGATTTCATTAAAAAATCATCCGGAGTATATTACTTGGAGTGCTTTTATTATTGCTTTTGATGCATTGACGACTATTTCATTTGCCAAACTTCGTCAGCAGGGAAGACCTGTGAAATATGCCAGCATAAGGTTAGCCAGTATTCTCATCAACATCGGAATCATCGTTTTCTTTTTATCCGTTTGCCCGGCCATAGCAAAGAAAAATCCTGATAGTCCATTATTATATTTTTATGATAAGAATATTGGGGTTGGGTATGTAATTATTGCTAACCTTGTTCAATCCATCATTACATTTCTTTTTTTATGGAAGGAATTCTTTTCTTTCCGCTGGAAATTTAATGGTGCTCTCTGGAAAGAAATTATGCTGTACTCCATGCCGCTGATTATTGCTGGCTTTGGTGGTATGATTAATGAAACATTTGACCGAATAATGCTGGGTTGGTGGTCAACTGCTGCTTCGCCGAAAACAGAAGTGGCGATTTATAGTGGTTGCTATAAACTGTCTATTCTTATTACTCTCTTTATACAGGCATTCCGGTTGGGGGCCGAACCATTTTTCTTTAAACAGGCAGAGGGTGAAAATCCGCAACGTATTTATGCAAGAGTGATGAAGTTTTTTGTGATTGTTATCTGTTGTATGTTCCTCGTCGTTGCTTTGTATCTCGATATCTGGAAATATTTCCTTGGCAAGGCTGATTATTGGGAAGGATTAAAAGTGGTGCCGATTCTTTTGCTGGCCAACATGTTCCTCGGTATTTATTATAATCTTTCCATCTGGTACAAGCTTAGTAACAAAACAATGTCCGGTGCATGGATTACATTGATTGGTGCAGCTATCACCATTACGATTAATTATTTCTTTATTCCGAAGTATGGTTACATGGCTTGTGCATGGGCCACTTTTGCTACTTACGGAACTATGATGGTGATTTCTTACAAATGGGGACAGAAAGCATACCGCATTCCTTATGCCTGGAAAAAGCTGCTGGCTTATATGGTAATTGTAGTGTTGCTGTATTTTATCCATCTGCTGTTTGCAAAACTTGATTTAGGTGTTTGGGTAAACAGAGGTTTTGCTACAGTACTACTTGCTTCTTTCTTAATTTTTGTATTGAATGTGGAAAAGAAAGAGTTTCAAAGGTTGCCGGTGATTGGGAGGTTTTTGAAGAGTTCAAAAACTAGCCTTTAGATCTATGTATTTGCCTTTACAGCTGTGAAGAAATTAAATATTGTGTTTATTGATGTAGTAAGTTTATCGAATTTGTTTTTATCCATAGTCTTTTCAAGTGATAAAATCTCGGTCTTTAGTTTATTCAGTTCTAAATCCATTATCTCGTATTCACCTACATGCCCGCCAGATAGAAAGTAGTCATGTGCATCAACTTTAATGGAAATCGAGAAACTCCCTCCCATAAAAGGTCGATATTTTATCAGACCCTTTCTATCAAACTGATCTAAAATTTGATTGACAACTTCTTCTGGTTGAGAAAATTTTTGTGACATGCTTTCTAAAGACCCTGAATAAGACATATTGGGGCAATCACTTACTAGCATTTCCAGTATATTATCTTTAATAATAGGCGTTATCATTTTATGCTTTTTTGGTTTTTAGAATTAATACATCTTCACAAACGGATTATTCATTTTCTCAAAACCAACCGTTGTAACTGGTCCATGACCGGAATAAACCTTTGTTTCATCCGGTAAAGTGAAAAACTGGGTTTGAATACTATTAATCAAAATATCCATATTGCCGCCGGGTAAATCTGTTCTGCCCACACTTCCATTAAATAATACATCGCCACCGATGATGAAACCGCCAGCTTCATGATAAAATGAAACACTGCCAGGAGAATGGCCGGGAGTGAAACGGATTTCCAACTCATCATCTCCAATTTTTATAATTTCTCCTTCTTTCAAGTAAACCAATGGCCCATCGTAATTGTCGAAGGGAAGCTGATACATTAACCCGGATTGTGGGGCAAAGTCCAAAACAGGTTTTTCTTTCGTATGTAGATGTAAGTCTAAACCCCAAGTGTCGTGTACGAATTTATTGCCGAAAACATGGTCAAGATGGCAGTGTGTGTTAAGCAGCAAAACAGGAGTTAGACCTGTCTTTTCGATACCCGTTTTTAATTCGTCCCTTTCCTCCGGGAAATAACAGCCCGGATCTATAATGCAACACTGCTTTTGTTCGTTATACAAAACATAAGTATTCTCCTGAACGGGACTAAAAGTGAAGGACTTAACAGTTAACATGGATGTATTTTCGTATTTTTAAATCTAATTGGATTGCTGTGGCAAAGATAGTTTGTATTGTATAAGCTGAATAGACTTACTACAGTACAAGAGTGCGACGCAACGAAAGTTGAACAGAGTTACCAAAGCTGGCTACAAAAGATATAAAAGAGTTTAAACAGTTATTAGAAACAGCAAAGAGTCTATGAAGAAACGAGCAACTACCGTATTGATGAAAACCGTAAAATTAATTTTGCGAGTTCCACTTGACCATATTATAAAAATAAAAAATAGCCAAGTGAAACTATTAAGTCTGATTGCCTGCCTTTCCGTTTTTTATGCTATGGAAACTGCAGCTCAAGTAAACACAGTGGAATTTGGTAAGAACAGAGTTCAGTACCAGAAATTTAGCTGGAAGTATTACCAGACAGATAATTTTAATACCTATTTCAGCCAAGATGGTTTGGGATTGGGAAAATATGTGGCACAGGTGGCGGAGCTGGAATTAAATTCTATTGAAGAATTTGTGGAATATGGTTCGCAACGCCGTATCAACATAGTTGTGTATAATAATTATGATGAAATGCAGCAGTCCAACATTGGATTGGGCATTGACTGGCAAAACACCGGTGGCGTTACCAAACTGGTGAACAATAAAATGATTGTTTACTATGATGGCAATCATGCAAACCTTCGTAACCAAATACGGCAAGGTATAGCCAGAAATTTAGTGGAGAATTTATTGTTTGGCGATGATCTTGGAGAATTTGCTGCCAATCAGGCTTTATTGGATTTGCCAAAATGGTTAACGGACGGCTATATAGCTTATGCGGCAGAAAACTGGAACACCACTTTGGATGATGATCTGCGTGGAACAATGTTGGCAGGAGATTATAATAACTTTTACCAGTTTGCATTTGAAAAACCTTTGCTGGCTGGTCATTCCTTCTGGAAATATATTGCTGATAAATATGGCAAGAACAAGGTTACCTATTTTTTATACCTGGCTCGTATTTATAGAAACCTGAACAATGCTTCTAATAAAATTGCTAAGAAAAAATTTAAAGTAATACTGCGGGATTTTATGACAGATGTGCAGCAGCAGTATTTTAAAGATATAAAGGGAAGAAGAAATACACCGAGAGGTCAGTTGTCTGTAAGTGAGGATATTGGAAAGAAGGATTATATCCACTTTAATGCAAATCCACAGCCAAGAAGTTTTACCTACGCATTGGTAGAATTTAAGCAAGGCCGCTATCAAGTGGTATTGATGGAGAATTTTGTTGATAAAAAAGTGTTGCTGAAATTGGGTGTGCGGACAAGAGAAGAAGAAAAGCATCCTAACTATCCATTACTTGCATGGGATGGAAAGGGAACAAGATTAGCTGTGTTGTATAATGAAGAAGGCAAAACAAAGTTCTTTGTGTATGATTTAGTGAACAGAACAAAACTCTGGAAACAGGAAATTGAAAAATTTGACCAGATACAGGATATGAAATATATGCTGGATAACAATACACTTATATTCAGCGGTGTTCGTAGCGGTCAATCAGATATTTATGTTTATAAGATAGACAAACAAACTATTGAACAGGTTACCAATGATATCTATGATGATCTTGATCCATCATTTGTAGCTTTTCCGAATAAAACAGGAATTCTTTATTCAAGCAATCGTCCAACGGCGCAAGCTGCCAGTAGTGATGACTCATTGCCGGGAGATCATTTTAATATTTATCTAGTTGATAACTGGAATAAATCTGATGTAAAACAAATTTCTAAACTCACAGATTTGAAAATGGGTAATGCCCGTTTCCCTTCACAATACAATCAATCGCATTTTACATTTATTAGTGATGAAAACGGTATCAACAACCGCTATGCTGGTTTCTTTACTACTGAAAGAGCAGGGTTAGATACATTGGTTTTTATCGGCGATGAAATGCTTCGCAATCCACCGAAGAATGAAGTAGATAGCTTATTGAAGGAATGGAATAAAACAGATATTGACTCAGTCGGTTTTGTTTCAATTACGAATGATTCTTCTTATGTATTTCCATTAACGAACTACCAAAGTAGTATGCTGGAAACAAGAACTGCAGGAGATAATCAACAAGTGAGTGAAGTGGTTAAATTAGGTGACGTAAAATTATTGTACCGCTTAAAAGTGGATGAAAATGTATTGCGCCGCAGAAATGTTAATGCAAGGCCAACAGAGTTCAGAAGAAAACAAATAGAAGAAGAGAAAGTGGCGTTGCGTAAAGAAGCTGGCTTGCAAAACCAGCCTGACTCAATAAAGAAAAAGCAAGATGATTTTTTTAATACAGGATTTGATGATGAGAAAAAGGATACTACAAAGTCAAAGTTGGGCAATGTTGTAAAATCAGAAGAGAAACAGAAAGAATCTGTGTTGAAGAAAGCAAAAATATTTGAGTATCGTCCGCCAAAATTCTTTAATGATTATCTCGTTAGTGGATTTAATAATAATGTATTAGTAACCCGTTTCCAGGCTTATCAAGGTGGAGCAGGGCCAATTCAATTAAGTAATGACAATCCTTTAAATGGTATTATTCGTGTAGGCACATCAGATTTATTTGAAGATTGGAAGTTTGCAGGTGGATTTCGCATCAGTCCAGATTTAAATAACAATGAATATGTATTTACATCTCAATACCTGAAAAAAAGGATTGATTATGCACTTACCTATTATCGTACTGGGGTTAAAAACCCTGCTTTGTATAATGACTCTGCACAATTCAGTAAGTTGTTTACAAATCTTTATCAGGCAACAATAACCTATCCGTTTAATAAAATTCAAAGCTTGCGGATGAATATTGGGTACAGAAGTGATAAGTATGTTTCACTTTCTACAGATCCGACATCATTAAAAGCACCTGATAATAGAAACACATACGGATTAGCACATATTGAATATGTACATGATGATGCCATTACACCTGCAATGAATATCTGGAACGGACTTCGATATAAAGTATTTTTTGATATTAATGCTCGGATAGCTAAAACAGGTGCTTCGGGTCCGAAGAATCATCCCACTACATTCAACTTTGGATTTGATGCAAGGCATTATCTTCCTATTTATAGAAATATAATCTGGGCAGTAAGAGCAGCAGGTGATTTTTCTTGGGGTAATCAAAAAATTATTTATTACTTAGGCGGTGTAGATAACTGGTTGATGTTTGGACAAAATCAAAAAGATGATGGAACGTACCGTTACTTTAATCCGGCGAATACACCTGACCCTGATAATGATTATGCTTATCAATCGCTGGCAGTAAATGTGAGAGGCTTTAAGCAAAATGTAGCAAATGGTAACAACGCCTTGGTTATTAATAGTGAAGTAAGGGCTCCTGTTTTTTCTTCCTTATTCAACAAACCAATCAACAATGCCTTCTTAAGAAACTTCCAGATTGTTCAATTTATTGATTTGGGAAGTGCATGGAATGGTAAGTATGATAAAATTGAAAGACCATCAGTTATTTATGGTGCGCCGCCTGTTGCAGTCAAGATTAAAGCCGGTGGTGTTGGTCCGTTTGCGGGTGGTTATGGATTTGGTGCCAGAAGCACCTTGCTTGGTTATTTCCTACGTTTTGATGCTGCTTGGGAAATGAATGGTGTGTTTAAAGGTAAACCACAGTTTTATTTTGCAATGGGATTAGATTTTTAGATTACTGATTTTATTAACTTTTCTGATAGAAAGTCTTCCTTAATTGGAAGACTTTTTTTTATTTGGTAAATAGTTCAAAGGTCTTTGAGAAAGATACCGGATCAAGTCCGGCATGACGTAAAGTATGATTTGTCTCTCTGGGCTTGACCCAGAGTCTTTTTCTAATGCATCAATGATTTCTAATTCATATTTTAGGAATAAATATTAAACAACCGGTTATTAATGCAACAATAGCCGCTACTAATACCGCTGCGGCTGCTACATCTTTAATATATTTTATGGGTGGAAGTTTTTCAAATGTTATAAAGTCAATCACTTTTTCAATAGCGGTATTAATAAGCTCACAGATCCATACTAAGCCTGTAACGATTGTTAAAAGGATTGCTTCGGCATAATTTACTTTTAGTAAAATAGCAATTACAATTACAACAACAGTTGCCGCTAAATGAAGTCTTGCATTATGTTCTCTAATAATAAAATCTCTAATGCCGCTAAAAGCATATTTAAAACTTTTAGTTCTGGCTTTGATGGAAAATGGTTCATCATTCATAAATCTAATTTGCTATAAAGGTATTGCATCGCCAGTCTGTTAAAATAAAAGGCAAGTAGGATTTCTTTCATGCTAAGATTTCTCACCAATATTCAGCCAACGTCTGTAATTTTATATGCTCAAGTCCTTTATGAATTCTAAAAGAAATTATCTTCTAATATTGGTTTATTTGGGTATTGCCCAAGTCGCTTCCGCACAGCAGAAATCGATCACCGGTGTAGTAAAAGACATCCATAGCGAAGAGCCTATTCCGTTTGCCTCGGTTCAATTCAAAAATTCAAGTATTGGCAAGCTTACTGATTCTGCCGGCACATTTATTTTCTATTTGAACGAGTGGCCATCAGATACATTAGAAATAACTTGTGTCGGGTATCAACCTTTTAACTATTTTATTGATAAGAGCAAGGTTTCACTTCTTGCATCCATAAATATGGAAAGAGGAACATTTAATGAAGGGGCACAGATAAGAACAAAAATAAATAAGGGTCTCTTTGTATGGCGCAAAATTGTGGAGCATAAACCCAAAAATGACCGATATCGTTTTGAGAATTTTTCTTACGAGTTATACAATAAACTTGAGTTGGATCTTAAGAATATAAATTTTGAGAAATTAGGAAAATTTAAACCGTTACGACCAATATCAGAATTAATTAATGCAAACATTGATACGGCAGAAGGGGTGAAGTATCTGCCATCGTATTTTACAGAAGCATTATCCGATTATTATTATCAAAAAAATCCGAAGAAGAGAAGAGAAATAATAAAAGCAGCCAACACAAATGGAGTAAAGAATGAAAGTGTGATAAAGCTATTGGGCGGTATGGATCAGGTGGTAAATGTGTACAATAATTTTATTCCCGTTTTTGATAAACAATTCATAAGCCCTATCAGCGATAACGGTGATTATTATTACAATTACAATGTTATAGATACGCAACTTATTGCAGGCAACCGATATTTTCATTTAGTGTTTACGCCAAGAAGAAAAGGAGGCGATACATTTGAAGGTGATTGTTGGGTGCATCTTGGCACTTTTGCAATTCAGCGAATGAATCTTCGGTTAGGTAATGAGGCCAATGTAAATTTTGTAGAAAACCTCAGTTTGATTCAAGAGTACAAAATGATTGATGACAGCATATGGTTTCTTTCAAAAGATAAGTTTGTAGCCGATTTTTCTCCAGTAGGGAAAGATAAACCCGGCTTCATTGGTCGTAAAACAACTACCTATAAAAATGTAATTGTAAATGATTCATCGGTATTAAAAGAATTAAGTAAAAACAAAACGCAGGAAGAAATTATTACGTTGCCAAATGCAAGTAGTAAGGGTAAAGAGTTCTGGCTGGCAACAAGGCATGAGCCGCTAAGTAAGGCAGAAAGTGGTATTATTAATATGATTGATACGCTTACCAATGCTCCTGTATTTCAAAATTTTACAAAAACGATTAAGTTTATTGGGACTGGCTATAAAGACATCGGTAATTTTCAGATTGGTCCTTGGATGAACTGGATGTCGTCGAATGGTTGGGAAGGTTTTCGTTTACGCTTTGATTTGGGCACCAATAAAGGATTTCATAAAAAAATAAAATTGCATGGCTATCTGGCATATGGATTTGGCGATAAAAAAATGAAGGGAATGGCAGAAGCATTTTTCCTTCCTAAAAAAGATCCGAGAATGTATCTCTATGTTTCTTACACTGATGACCTAGACTTTGGGCAAAATTATTATGGAGAGATAACACAGGATAACATATTTGCCTTAGCACTTCGAAAAAATGGAATTCCCGTAAAGAATATTAAGGTAAAAGAAAAACGATTTGAAATTTTTAAGGAGACTTTTTCATGGATGTCGAATAAAATTTCAGTTACACATAAGAATTATTTACCGCTAAGAAATCTTGTTCCTTTAGATTCATTTCGGACAATAAGTAATTCTAATCCCCTTACAAGTTTTGAAGTATCATTAAAATTGAGGTTTGCATACTTGGAACGTTTTCTGGAAACCACTTTTTATCGTACCAGTTTAGGTAGCAGTTATCCAATCGGAGAAATAAATATAACACAGGGATTTAGCGGCATTCTAAAAAGCAGTTATAATTATACAAAGGTTAATGCAAGTATATCAGACTATATGAATGTTCCTCCGTTTGGAAACATCTCATGGCTTGTGTATGGAGGTAAAACTTTTGGCATACTCCCTTATACATTGTTGGATATAGCTCCGGGTAATGAATTGCACTATTATAATAAGTATGCATTTAATATGATGAACCGTTGGGAGTTTATTCATGATCAGTATGCCGGAATAAATTTTGAACATAATGTCGGTAACGGAATATTTCGGTTATTCCCTAAGCTTAGGTTTCGTCAATTTTGGACCGCTAAAGCATTATGGGGTACATTATCAGAAGAAAATAAATCTCTAAACTTTAAAACCGGTCATGGCTTTCAATCATTGGATGGGAATACATACCTGGAATTAGGAACTGGCATCGATAATATCTTTAGGGTTTTCCGTATTGATTTTGTGTGGAGGGTTTTTCCTTCTACATTAAAAAAGGTGAATGATAAATCGTTTGGAATTTTTGGAAGCTTTCGGGTTGGCTTCTAAACGATTGTTACTTCAATTCCCATACCCTTAAGAGTTTCTACCATATGATCAGAAATGCCTCTGTCGGTAATAATTTGTTCTACATCTTCCAACCCACAAATTTTTCCAAAACCTCGTTTCCCAAATTTGCTGGAGTCGGCCAACACAATTGTTTTCTGTGCAGCTGCAATCATTTTTCTGTTTAGCTGAGCTTCCATTACATGTGTGGTAGTCACGCCAAAATCAAAATCAATACCATCAACACCAAGAAATAATTTGCTGCAGGAAAAATCTTCGAGAATTTTTTCAGCATACATACCTGTACCTGAAGCAGAACTTTTTCTTAAAATACCACCGAGCAAAAGAATCTCAATTTCTGGATGATGATTTAGTTCTGTGGCTACATTCAATGCAGCAGTTATCACAGTAAGGTTTCCTTGCGGCTTTATGTTTTTGGCTAAAGAAAGAACAGTAGTACCTGAAGCAATGATGATGCAGTCATTAGGAATAATTAATGAAGCAGCGGCTGCGCCAATATCCATTTTTTCTTCAGCCTTTATTTTTTCTTTTTCATTTACATGTCTATCGCTGGTATATGGATTTGATAAAGTTCCTCCGCCATGTGTGCGGAATAAAAGATTTTTATCCTCTAAAACTTTAAGATCTTTTCTTATTGTAACAGAAGACACATTCATGTCTTCGCATAAATCAAGCACATTTACCGATCCTTCTTTTTTCAATTTATCCAGAATGTATTGATGTCTTTCAGCTAGTGAATTGCTTGCATTGTGCTTAACTGTTGCCATACTTCAATTTATACTTATGTTACTGAATTTCAAAAGATAAAACATGATAGTGGTTGTTTAAACAACCTTCGAAATCATTTGAAATGTAAATTTCTATAATACTTTCAAAATATTTTTATTTTTTATATATAAAACTTTACTTACTTTCATTTTACCTTTCGAATTTACAATATTTACTTTAAACGAAGGATATCGAAACCAACTGAATGCAACAATTGACAGCAAACGATAAAATTTCAAACCGGAAGCTTTACGTCCAAATGCTTTCAGCATCCTCCGATAGCTATGAAATAATAGTTATTGGTGGAGGGGCAACTGGTTTAGGAATAGCTTTAGATGCAACAGCCAGAGGCTACAAAACACTTTTATTGGAACAGGCAGATTTTGCCAAAGGAACTTCAAGCCGAAGCACTAAACTGGTGCATGGCGGTGTTCGTTATTTGGCGCAAGGAGATGTAAAGTTGGTACGGGAGGCAAGCATTGAAAGAGGATTACTGCATCAGAATGCACCGCATCTTGTAAAAGATCAGACATTCATTGTTCCGGTTTACACTTTATGGGATTCGTTGAAATATACAATTGGGCTTAAGTTATACGATTGGATTGCGGGCAAATTAGGTCTGGGCGATTCGGTGTTTATATCAAAGAAAAAAACTTTGGCTAGAATGCCGGGTATTTTAGCGAAAGGATTAAAAGGCGGTGTGTCGTACCATGACGGACAGTTTGATGACTCAAGGCTGGCTATTAATCTGGCACAAAGCATTATTGAAAATGGCGGAGATGCTATTAACTACGTTAAGGTTGTTAACCTGCTAAAGGATGAAAATGGAAATGTAAATGGTGTGCTTGCTTCCGATACCGAAACAGGCGAAACCTTTTCGTTTAAAACAAAAGCAGTAGTGAACGCAACGGGAGTTTTTGTAGATGATATTTTAATGATGGACAAGCCTGGCAGTGATAAGACAATTTGTGTAAGCCAAGGTGTTCATATCGTATTGAATAAAGAATTTTATCCATCGGAAGAAGCCTTGATGATTCCTAAAACAAGTGATGGCCGAGTATTGTTTGCAGTGCCTTGGCACAATAAAGTAGTAGTAGGAACTACTGATACTCCAATCGAAGAAGCATCGCTAGAACCACATGCATTGGAGAAAGAAATCTCATTCATTTTACAAACAGCAGGAGCTTATTTGGAAAAAAAACCAAAACGTAGCGATGTACTCAGTGTATTTGCAGGACTAAGGCCGTTGGCTGCCCCGCAAAAAGGAGAACAAAAAACAAAAGAAATTTCCCGCAGTCATAAAATTATTGTTTCCTCTTCTCATCTTTTTACCATTCTTGGAGGCAAGTGGACAACTTATAGAAAGATGGGCGAGGACATGGTAAACAGAATTGAAAAAGATTTAAGCTGGCAACATATAAAACCAGCAACAGCTAATTTATCAATCCACGGATTCGAAAAAAATATGGACTGGAACGATCCACTCTATTTTTATGGGAGTGATGCAAAATTAATTCGCCAACAAATGAATGGTGATGCTAATGTATGGATAAGTGAAGAGTTGAAAATTCACAAAACGCAGATTAGCTGGGCGGTTGAACATGAAATGGCAAGAACGGTAGAAGATTTTTTATCAAGAAGAACAAGAGCCTTGCTTTTAAACGCAAGAGAGAGTTGCCGTATCGCACCTGAAGTAGCTGCTGTTATGGCAAAGGCTTTAGGTAGAGACACAGCATGGGAAGATGAGCAGGTCAGGTTGTTTAATCAATTAGCGGAGCAATATATTTTGAACTAAGGATTGTTAATAACGAGTAATAGCAAATTAACTATTACATAATAATCAATAATGATTGTATATATGAAACTAATATTTCTTTGCAGGCAAGAAAAAGGGAAACCGGTTGTTCAAAGACAGCCATTTTCTGGAGCATTGATTTCTTCTCATTGTACATTGCCTGCCATTTCTTTTTTTTATTTTTTCAACCTTAATAATTTAATCTTTATGAGATTGCTAACAACTGCTGCAAAAAAATTACTTGCAGGTCCCCGCTTGTTGCTGGCTTGTTTTCTTCTAACCTTCAGCATTGCTGTTTCGGCACAGGAAAAAACAGTTAGTGGTGTAGTGAAAAACCCTGAAGATGCCTCGCCTATTGCCAATGCAACAGTTCAAATTAAAGGAACAAAGATTGGTACACTTACAGATGATAAAGGTGCTTACTCTTTAAAAGCTAATGACAACCAAACTCTCGTTATTTCTGCTGTTGGCTTTGCTACCGTAGAAATAAAAGTGGGCAATAAATCTTCCATCAATGTTGATTTGGTAAACATGAATAAAGAAATGGAAGGAGTAGTGGTTACGGCACTTGGTATTAAACGGGATGAAAAAGCATTGGGCTATTCTGTCTCAAAAGTTAAAGGGGAGGATATTACAGAAGCCATGTCAAACAACTGGACCAACGCATTAACAGGCAAAGTGGCCGGATTAAATTTAATAAAGTCAGGTGGTGGCCCGGCCGGTAGTAATAAAATAATATTAAGAGGAGAAAATTCGTTAGCCGGAAACAGTGAAGCATTGATTGTGGTAGATGGTGTTATTATCAGCAGTAGCAGTGGTCAGCAAACAGGTACAGGCAGTACTTCTTACCTTCAGAGTGATTCACCTGTTGACTTTGGATCAAGCCTAAATGATATTAATCCAGAAGACATTGAAAGTGTATCAGTATTAAAAGGGCCGGGTGCATCAGCACTTTATGGAGCAAGGGGTGCTAATGGTGCCATCATCATTACTACCAAGTCAGGAAGCAGTCGCCAAAAAGGATTGGGGATTACTTACAATCTTAATGCTTCCATCGACAGAGTAAACCGTTGGATGGATTATCAGAATGAATATGGGCAAGGCACAAGCGGACAAGATACCTGGTACTCGTACAATGCCAGTGAGGATGGACCCAGTACAAGAAGTACCAGTTCTGCATGGGGCCCTCGTTTTGCAGGTCAGTCCTATTATCAATACGATCCTGTTACTGGAACGAAATCTGCCACAAGATTACCCTGGGTTCCTTACGAAAGAAACCGGAAAGATTTTTTTGAAACCGGACACACACTGATCAACTCTATTACTATTGATGGAGGAAATGCAAATACATCTGTTCGTCTTTCCTTAACTAATCTTAATAATACATGGATAGTTCCGAATACCGGCTACAAAAGAAATACGGTGGCACTATCTGTTTCGCATAAACTTTCTGATAAATTACAGTTAGCTGCTAAAGTTAACTACACCAATAAAGTTTCTGATAATCTTCCTTCCACAGGCTATAACAATCAATCCATCATGTATTTTATCCGTGGATTAACACCCAATGTGAATCTTGATTGGATAAAGCCTCTCTGGACAAATGATACGTTGGTAAATATTTCTCAAAATCAACCCTTCAGCAGTTTGCTGGACAATCCTTATGTAATTGCCAACGCAATGCTGAATAAATCAAATCGCAATGGTGTAATCGGCAATGTGTCTGCCACTTATAATTTCACTAAAGACTTCAGCATTGCTATAAAAACGGCGTTAGATTATTCCTCAGAGGCCCGTTCTCAACAACGGCCATTTGATACCAATAAATTCCCTGACGGAATGTTCCGTTCGCAAAATATATTTACACAAGAGCTTAATACAGATTTCTTAATCCGGTATGGCAGAGATATCGGGAAAAAATTCAATGTAGTTGTTTCTGGCGGAGGTAGCCAGATGCGTAACAAATATATAAGGGATGAATTGCGTGCCGACCAATTAAACCTGCCAGGATACTATAACCTTGCGAATAGCAAAAACCCATTAGTTGCGTTGCCTTACAGAGCAAACTATAGAGTAAATAGTTTTTATGGTTTAGCACAAATAAGTTTTGATAAATTTTTATTCTTCGATGCTACGGCACGACAAGACTGGGCCAGCACATTAGCAACACCTCCTTCTCCTACCAACGAAGGTTCTGTTGCCAACACAGGTTTCTTTTATTCATCTTTTAATCTGAGTGCTGTTCTTTCAGAAAAAATAAAACTACCGGCAGCCATTTCATTTCTTAAAGTTCGTGGCTCATTAGCAGGTGTTGGTAGTGGTGGCATTACTCCGTATAAAACTTCTTTTACTTATAACCCAACTTTGTTTTCCGGGGGTTTAACAAATCCTCCTGCTATTGCAAATCCTAATCTTCAATCATTGTTAACTCAAAGTGTAGAATTTGGATTGGATGTTCGATTCTTGAAAAATAGATTGGGCTTAGATGTTGCGGTATATAAAAACAATACCAAAAAACAAATATTGGATATTCCTATCGATAGATCGTCAGGTTATTCTGCTACGGTAGGCAATGCCGGTTTAGTAAGAAACACAGGAATAGAAGTCCAGTTGAATGGAACCGTTTTACAATCACCAAAAGGATTTAACTGGAATATATTTGGAACGTATGCCGCCAATCGCAACAAAGTGGTATCACTTATTGAGGGGATTGATGTATATGTTATGTCTGTAGGCCCGGCAAACCGTGGTTCTATTCAGGCAGTGCCTGGTGGCAGAATGGGCGACCTTTATGGCATTGGTTATAACAGAGCTCCTGATGGACAAATAATATATAATGCGCAGGGCTTACCTACCAGAACTACCGAAATAAAATACCTCGGAAATACTACACCTGATTGGAAAGGAAGTTTTGGCAGCGAATTCAAATACAAAAATTTCCGCTTGAACTTCCTGATGGATGGACAGTTTGGAGGCGTTGCATACTCACTTACCCATGCCGTATTAATGGAAGAAGGTAAATTAAATAAAACATTACCTGGCCGTTACAACGGAATTGTTGGTGATGGCGTTCAATATGATGCCGTTAATGACAAGTATGTTCCTAATACTATTGTGGCTACTAACATACAAGCTTATTATGATGCACATTTTAACCGGGATAATGTAGAAGCCAATACGTTTAGTACCGATTTCATTAAACTAAGAGAAGTACGTTTTGATTATACGTTCGCCAAAAAACTGGTAAGCAAATTAAAATTACAAAGAGCCACATTGGGTGCATATGGCCGTGACTTATTTGTGATTACTAAATGGCCCGGTTATGACCCTGAATTTGGTACACTGGAAAATGGAACGATCAATGCAGGTTTTGAAATTGCGCAGTTCCCCTCTACCCGTACCATGGGGCTTTCATTAACCGTAGGTTTTTAATTGTTAACCCATTTAAAAAAAACAACATGAAACGATTCAAACAAATAATGCTTGGTGCCCTTACAGCAGGAATACTTTTTTCATCCTGCACCAAAGATTTTGAAGATGTAAATACTAATCCCAATACACTTCCGGAAACAAGACCGGAGTTGCTGTTGGAATCGGCCATTTTTGCACTAAAAACAGCAACTCAAACCAGAGAGCATCGTCTTATACATGAAATGATGCAGGTGCATGTTACATTAAGCAACTCTGATGAAATTCATCGCTACATTATTCGTCCTTCCGAGTCGGATTATATGTGGAATGTTTGGTACACACAATTAACAAACATCAAAGATGTCTATACCTCTGCAAAAAATCTGGTACTACTTCCCAACCAGACTTACAATGCATCTTACATGGGTATTTCCCGTATTCTTGAAGCATGGGTAACATCATTGATAACAGATACCTACGGCAATGTGCCTTACACAGAAGCAAACAGAGGCCGAACAGATAATATCTTTCAACCAAAATTTGATGATCAGAAAAGTATCTACGACAGTTTATTTGTACGTTTAGAAGAAGCCAATACATTGCTGGCACAAAATCTGGCTTTACCTGCAGCCCTTATGACTAGAGATCCATTATTTGCAGGAGATATAATCAAGTGGAGAAAGTTTGGCAACAGTTTGTATTTACGTTTATTGCTCCGTGCATCTGGAAGAGCAGAAAGTAATGCGGCTGCAAAAATTCAACAGATGGTGGTAACTAGTCCGGCTACCTATCCTATTATGGCGAGTAACGCAGAATCTGCAATACTTCGTTTTACTACAACTGCACCTTTCCTCTCTGCATTTAGTACTTATCGAGATTTTGATTTCAGTGGTGAAAATGGTTTTACAGAATTTTTTATCAATACATTAAACGGATGGACGGACCCACGACTTACCAAATGGGCCACGACTGTTGGTGGTGTGTATGTTGGTATTCCAAGTGGTTATGCTCCCGGAGCCCAGCAAGACAGGCAATCGTATTATTTAGCAGCTTTAAAAAACGAACCATTAACAGGCAATATTTTAAGCTATGCAGAATTGCAATTCATATTGGCAGAAGCAGCTGTTAGAGGTTTTGTTACTCCTGCGAATGCAAAAACCTATTATGAAAATGGTGTAAACAACGCTATTACTAATTGGGCATTAACAGTTCCTGCAGGGCATCTTACAAAGCCCGGTGTTATTTGGGTGGATGCAGAAACTAACGAACAGAAAATCAACAAAATTGTAACTCAGAAATATTTCACTTATTTCTTTACCGATTTTCAATCCTGGTTCGAACATCGCCGTACAGGCTACCCCACATTACCAGCCGGCGTAGGCTTGCAAAATGGAGGTGTAATGCCAACAAGATTTGTTTATCCGGTTGCTGTGCAATCATTAAATAAAACAAATTATGATGCAGCAGTGGCAGGAATGGGTGGCCCTGATAATATGAGCACTAAAGTTTGGTGGGACGTAAACTAATATCAATTTCAAATCCTTCAATCCAAAAAAATGAATACAATTAAAATAATAAGAACGGCATCAGCGATTTGCTTGCTACTGCTTTGCTTGCAATCTTGCGTTAAGGATTACGAAAATCCTGCCGCAGGCACTACCGGCGAGCTGATGACTTTATTTGCCCTAAAACAAAACTACCAGGGCAGTGAAGTTACATTGGGTGGTGATGTAACCGGCGGTGCTTCTAAAATTCAAGGGATTGTGATCTCTGATAAAACAGGTTATAATATTGAACCGGGAACATTTGTATTGCAGCAAACATTTACCTCCTCTAATTCAGCTGGAGATATTACCCGTGGTGTAGTGATAAAAATGAATAGCGGAACAGCTGATTATAATTTTGGTGACTCGCTGGTAATAAATATAAATGGGGCAAAACTTGATCGCATTAATGGCAAGTTGACTATCAGCGGTATCACTACAGATAAAATAACAACTATCGCCCCCAATAAAGTTCCATTGGTTCGCTTCGTTAATCAGGGAATATTGGGTGTAAATATGGAACAGTATGAATCAACTCTTATTTCTATGCATGCAGATGTGGTAGATTATGCAGTAGGTACTACTTTTTCTGGTTTGCGAAAACTAAAAGATAATACCGGACCAGATGTGTATGTAAATACATTGCCTACCGCTTCTTTCGCTGGAACACAAGTTCCAGTTAATGCACAATTTAATGGTATCGCTACATATGTTAACGAATCGGGAAAAGATACAAGCGGTGCAAAGAAGACGATCATGTTAAGAACCAGTGCGGATGTTCAATTTGTAAGTGGTGCATTGTACGCTGGTTTTCCCGAAAGTTTTGAAACACCGGATGCTGCTACAAAAGCAAGTTATAACAGTGGTACAAATTTGATAACTGCCGGTACCGGCACATGGTATTTGCTACAGGCAATACTTGCCAATACAGTACTTAGCGACAAATTTAATGTGCCGGGTAAACAATGTATTCGGATGCAGCAAAATTTAACGACCAGTGGATATGTTCAAATGAACTTCGATGTGCCAAACGGTGCTTCTAAAGTAACTGTGTTTTATGGTAAGTATGCCACCGATGCAAGAAGTACATTTAGGTTAGAATCTTCAATAAATGGCGGAACAACTTGGCTTGCGGTTGGTTCAAATATTACAGATATGCCAGATAAAGGAAACAAACAAGCAAGTTGGGCTGTAAACTTTACCGTCCCGGTTCGGTTCCGTATTAATAAAGTGGGCACCGGCACTTCCAACAATGGAAGATTAGCAATTGAAGATTTTGCAATTTACAGGAACTAAGAACTTAGATTTTACCAATTATGAAGCGGAGAAATTTTATATATAACCTAACAGCTCTTACCAGTGGTCTCATCGTGGTTGGTAAATTGCCAGCAAATACTATTACCAATAATTCAAGTACGCTAAAAGGAAGAGTAACGGCCAACAATAAAGGTATAAGCGGAGTAGTAGTAAGTGATGGCTATTCGGTAGTTGCTACTGATAGTAAAGGCCAATATGAAATTACTCCTAATGCCGATGCAAGGGCGGTTTTTGTAAGCACACCAGCCGGTTATGAATTTAATCATGATAAATGTATTGCCCGTCATTACAGTTTGCTTAAGAAAAATGACGAAACAAAAATTGATTTCGAATTAACACCACTTGGTAAAGATGATAACGAACACCAATTTCTAATTTGGGCTGATCCGCAGGTAAAAAATGATAGTGATGTAGAAAAGATGATGAGTGAATCGGCGAGTGATGTAAAGAAGTTGGTTGCTGCTGCCGGATCAGGTACTTTGATGCATGGTATTACAGTTGGCGATATTGTTTGGGACGAACATAAATATTATCCTGATTACGATAAGGCAGTTAAGAAAATGGGTATCCCGTTTTTTCAATGCCTGGGCAATCATGATATGGATTATAACAAAGGAGGCGATGAAACTTCTGATGTAACGTTCCAGCAAAACTATGGCCCAACTTATTATTCTTTCAACAGAGGGCAATTGCATTATGTAGTGATGGACAATGTCCGTTATCTTGGTAAGGATAGAAACTATGATGGCTTCTTTCAGCAAAATCAATTGGACTGGCTGCAAAAGAATCTTTCTTTTGTTCCAAAGGATAAACTTATCATTCTTAGCGTACACATACCAGTACATAGTGGTACAAAAAATAAAGAAGCATTATATAGTTTACTGGAAGGAAGAAATGTTCATATCATGTCAGGGCATACACATTACCATGTAAATGCTATTAAGGATAACATTTACGAACATAATCATGGCACTGTATGCGGCGCTTGGTGGACGGGGCCAATCTGTGGCGATGGTACACCTTGCGGCTATGGGGTTTATAAAGCAAAAGGAAAAGAATTAAGCTGGCATTATCAATCTACAGGTGAAGACAAAGATCATCAGTTTTCAATTCATGCAAATGATTATAACGATAAAGAAAAACAAATACAGGTAAACATCTGGAACTATGATCCGGCATGGAAAACAGAATACTGGATTGATGGAAAAAGTAAAGGGCCGTTAGAACAATTTGAAGGGTTCGACCCTTTGGCTTATGCAACATTACTTGGACCAGAACTTCCAAAACCAAGAGGATTTGCTGAGCCAAGAAAGACAGATCATTTATTTAAAGCAATTGTACCTTCAACAGCTAAGAAAGTAAAAATTGTTGTTACCGACAGGTTTGGAAAAAAATTTACAGCTACACATAAAATATAACGAATGAAGAATGTTGCATTAATTATTGCTGCTGTTTTTATTTCATTTGTTGCAATCTGTCAACAAACAAAATGGGATAGTACATACAGGCCGGGAAACTATGATCAGAAAGTGGCTAATTTTCGCAGCTATCCGAATTCAAAAAAGGATATAGTTTTTTTGGGCAATAGCATTACTGATTATGGAGAGTGGACTGAACTGTTACAATTACCCGAAGCAAAGAACCGCGGTATTTCCGGCGACATTACATTTGGTATATTAGAAAGATTGGACGAGGTTACAGAAGGCAGTCCGGCTAAAATTTTTATTCTTATCGGTATTAATGACATTGCAAGAAATATTCCTGATTCGGTGATATTGGATAATTACAAAAAAATTATTCAGCGGATAAAAAAATCTTCGAAGCGAACTAAAATTTATTTCAATACGCTGATTCCTGTCAATAACACATTTCCAGATAGAGCCCATTTTAATAAGGACGAACATATTGCTGCTGTAAATATTGGGTTGAAAAAACTTTGTGAAGCAGAAAAAGTTACGTTGATAGACATTCATCCGCATTATGAAGGAGAAGACATGAAATTAGATAAGTCTATGACATACGATGGCCTACACCTCAATGCTGAAGGCTATAAAAAGTGGGCATTTATTCTTCAACCTTATTTAAAAAACTAATGAAATATTTTTTTTCTTCTTTTCTTGCTCTGACAATTATACTTGCAGCCTGTAATGGTTCGAAGCAAATGCAGCAATCCACAACAAAACAATTACAGCTTCCTGCTTTTAATAAAGAAGGGCATCGTGGCACAAGAGGCTTAATGCCGGAGAATACCATTCCAGCAATGCTGAAGGCGATAGATTTTGATGTCAATACAATAGAAGTGGATGTGGTGATTTCAAAAGACAAGCAAGTTGTCATCTCTCATGATATTTATTTTCATGCTGATTTTTCAACAACGCCGGAAGGGAAAACAATGACAAAAAAAGATGCAGAAAGCCGCCTTCTATATAAGATGGATTATGACAGCATTCGTAAATACGATGTTGGATTAAAACAACATCCAGGTTTTCCGCAACAGCAAAACCTGGCAGCACATAAACCGTTGCTTTCAGAACTTATTGATGCAACAGATGCTTACCTAATCAATAAAGGGAAGAAGGTTATTTATAATATTGAATTAAAGGCAAATGCCGATTGGGACGGAACAAAGCAACCTCCAGTAGAAGAATTAGTTGACCTCACGATGAAAGTCGTTAAGGAGAAAAAACTTGAAAGCAGATGTTATTTACAGTCGTTTGATTTTAGAGCCATGCAGGTTATTCATAAAAAATATCCTCATATTACCACTGCCATCTTAATTGGTGGTGGCGAAAAAAGAACATTGAGTCAGCAACTGGAAACTTTAGGTTACACTCCGGAAATGTATAGTCCAAGTTACACATTAGTAACAAAGGAATTGGTAGATGAATGTCATCAGAAAGGAATGAAAATAATTCCCTGGACGGTGAATACAGTGGATGAAATGAAAAAGATGAAAGCATTGGGAGTTGATGGCATTATTACTGATTATCCTAATTATTTTTCTCAGTTATAAAAGGTTACTAAAGTCCACTGTCCGGACTTTCGCATATAACGTTTATATTTATTTTTTAACTGCATAAAAGATTGCTATGCCAGATTACATTTTGTCCCTCGACCAGGGAACAACAAGTTCCAGAGCTATTGTATTTAATAAGAAAGGAAGTATTGTTGCAACTGCACAAAAGGAATTCACACAAATCTTTCCGCAGCCCGGTTGGGTAGAGCATGATGCCAGTGAAATATGGAGTACTCAATTAGGTGTTGCAACAGAAGCTGTACTAAAAGCCGGCTTAACGATTAATGATATTGCTGCAATCGGAATAACCAATCAAAGAGAAACTACAGTTGTGTGGGACAGACAAACATCTCTTCCTATTTGCAATGCAATTGTTTGGCAAGATAGAAGAACGGCTTCTTATTGTGATCAGTTAAAGAAGGACGGACATGCTGCTATGATTCAATCTAAAACAGGGCTTGTTACTGATGCATACTTTTCTGGCACCAAAGTAAAATGGATTCTAGACAATGTAGAAGGAGCAAGAGATAAGGCACAGAAAGGTGAATTGTGTTTTGGAACTATAGATAGCTGGTTACTTTGGAAACTAACCAATGGAAAAGTACATGCTACAGATGTTTCCAATGCATCAAGAACATTGCTATATAATATTCATGAACTAAAATGGGATACAGAGTTATTGGAGTTGTTTGGTATTCCAGAAAATATGTTGCCTGAAGTTCGATCAAGTAGTGAAGTGTACGGTTACACAGAAAATATTTTAACAGCGGTGCCAGTTCCGGTAAGTGGAATTGCAGGCGATCAACAATCGGCATTGTTCGGTCAAATGTGTACACAGCCTGGCATGGTTAAAAATACGTACGGTACTGGTTGCTTTATGTTGATGAATACAGGTACAAAACCAGTTCAATCAAAAAATAATTTGTTGACAACCATTGCATGGAAAGTAAATGGAGAAGTACAATATGCATTGGAAGGAAGTGTATTTATAGGTGGTGCAGTTGTTCAATGGTTAAGAGATGGATTAAAAATTATTCAAAACTCTGGTGATGTAGAAGCACTAGCTTCTAAAGTACAAGATAATGGAGGAGTTTATCTTGTGCCAGCATTCACAGGCCTAGGTGCACCTTATTGGAACCAACATGCACAGGGAACTATACTTGGCATTACAAGAGGAACAACCGATGCACACATTGCAAGGGCAGCAATAGAAAGTATTGCCTTTCAATCAATGGACTTAATGAAATCGATGCAAGCCGATGCGGGTTTGCCAATAAAAGAAGTAAGAGTGGATGGCGGTGCAACAGTTAATAATCAGCTAATGCAGTTTCAAAGTGATATATTAGGTACAGATGTGATAAGACCACAAGTAACAGAAACAACTGCGTTGGGTGCGGCTTATCTTGCAGGACTTGCTGTTGGCTTTTGGAAAAGTATTGATGAACTACAACAGTACTGGCAAAAGGATAAGATATTTTCGCCTTCCATGAAAAAAGAAACAGTGGATGATTTGCAAAAAAATTGGAAAAGAGCAGTGAAAGCAGCACAAGCATGGGCAGAATAATTTTTAAACTATAAACCAACAAATATGAGTCCTTCACCTTTTCTTGGCGAATTTGCCGGTACTGCATTACTGCTTACAATGGGCTGCGGTGTGGTAGCAAACGTTGTGCTTAATAAAACAAAAGGAAATAACAGCGGCTGGATCGTTATTACATTCGGCTGGGCTATGGCTGTATTCTTAGGAGTATATGCTTCTACTACAATGGGCGGCGGCGGACACCTCAATCCTGCTGTTACGATTGCGATGTATTGTTTTAATGATGGATTTGATAAAGCATTATTGCCAACCTATCTCGGAGCACAGTTTGCAGGAGCATTTGTTGGTGCTTTAGTTGTGTGGGTATGTTATAAACAACATTTTGATGAAACAGAAGATAAAAATTTGATACTGGCAGTATATTCAACAGGGCCGGCTATTCGAAATCCGATTTATAATTTCTTAACGGAGATGATTGGTACTTTTATTTTGGTGTTTGGGGCATTAAATATGTCTCCTTCTGAAACTTCACTCGGCACATTAAACGCATTGCCAGTAGCATTGTTAGTATTGGGTATTGGTCTTTCATTAGGCGGGCCAACCGGTTATGCTATTAATCCTGCAAGAGATTTGGGACCTCGTATTGCGCATTTTATTTTACCAATGAAAAATAAAGGAAGTAGCGATTGGAGTTATTGTTGGGTGCCAATATTGGGGCCGATTGTTGGAGGCCTTTTAGGAGCACTGTTGTTTTATAATGTTGTATAAAAAAATTCCTTAAAGATGCCTGCAAATTCTTTTTTGCGGGTATTTTTATTTACGAGACTAAATAGAATTGTTATCTACAAATGAATAAAGGCTATCTTTTATAGATAGCCTTTATTTCAATTTGATTTTTTTTGTTTAGTTGATTACTACTTTATGAACTGATACTTTGTTGTCAGTTGAAATTATTCTTATATAGTAAATCCCTTTATTCAGTTGTTGAATATCTAAATCAGTGATACCGGTAATTGTTCTGGTAATTACTATTTGCCCACCAGCATTTACCAGCTCTATTTTATTTAGTTCATTATTTCCGGGACTAACAGTTAATACTGTTGTAACAGGGTTGGGCCAAATAACTACTTTCTGATTATTAATTCCTACAATTACTTTTCGAACAGATGAATACTTTATTGAGCCGTCTGTTGAAACAATCATTAATCTATAAAAGTTTAAGCCATTAACTGGCGATAAGTCAACACCATTATAAAAACTACTACCAACTGCCTGATGTGTACTGATATTAATCCAGTTTGCATTTGATTGGCTGCGTTGAATAACATAGGAGTCTATTTGAGATTCCTCGGCTGTTTGCCATTTAATGGCTACAGTATTATTACTAGAAAGTGTTGCTTCAAATGAAACGATTACAACTGGTAATGTATAAGACCAACTAATAGTATAGGTTGCCGGACTGCTGTCAGATATTCCAGCATTATCAACAAATACAAAATTGAAAGATGCAGCAGTAGAAGCAGCACCACTAAATGTAATAGTAAGCAAATTTGGATCGTAGTTTGAAATAGTAGTTCCTGCTGTTATCAATACACCATTATACCTTAACTGATTTCCTTGCATTCCTGCAAGACTTGTTATACGAAGCGTTGAACCGCTTCCTTTAGCACCATCTTCAGGATCGGCGCCTGCTAAGGCACTCATTCCATTTGCAGGAGTCAATGATTTTGTAGTACCGGTTCCAGGTTGTGCAATCAGATGCGTTGCATCAGTTGATGTTGGCTCGGTTTCTATGCCAAAATTTACATTTGAAACAGATGCATTGAAACCTGTAATAGTATTAATAAGGTTATTAGTATTTAAGCCAGATGTTGTGGTGCCACTATTATTAGTACTTACGCCAGTATAAGCTATTGCAAGTTGAGGAGAAATGATAGAGGATGCAACACCATCTGTTGGAGAACTAGTAAGCGATATTATTCTTACCTGATAATCATTACCAGCCGGAACATCAGCGAAAGTATAACCTGTTGTAGCATTTACAGGAACAGTAGCATATACTGTCGCTGCACCTGAATAAGTATTACTCGTTTGTACCAATACTGCATATAATATTTCACCAGAATTCGCAACGTTTGTCAATGTTTCTGTACCATCAAGAACAGCATTTCCGTTACCATCTCTCCATACATTTCCGGAAATGGTTAGTGGTGCCCCAAGTGTTGTAAATGGTACATTAATAGAAGATGAACCACTGTTTGCACCTCCATTATCAGTAACATAATAAGGAATATTTACAGTGCCTGCACCGTTAACAGGGTCAACAGAAATAACACTTGTAGGAATGCCACCGGTAACAAGTACAGTTACAGTGCCAGGCCATGCTGTGCAGGTAGACTGTGGAGGACAGGTGCCGCCATTTGTATAGATAGTACTTCCAATTTTCAATACATTGGCATTTGTTGGGAAAGTTGTGATTGTAATACTTGATACAGTACCATCCACATCGGTATTTCCAAATGCAGAAGCAGGAACTGTTTTAAGATTAAAACCACCAGGGTTTAAAGACGAAGCCTGGTTTACACCACTGGCGGTTGGGGGAAGCTGTAAGCCAAAGTTTGCGTTGGTAACAGTTATAGAACCAACTGTGGCCACTAGTTTTCCATCAACTCCTAAATCGTTTCCGGTACCAGTGCCTAAATTTTCTCCTGTAGATACATAATTAGCTGGAAGAGTAGAACTGGTAAAATTTGTTCCTGTGCCGGGAGCAGACCCATTAGAAAAAAGTATATTATATTTTCCAGCAGTAACATTACCAAAATTGTATGCACTACTAATTATTGGTCTGGTTGCAATCACCAGATTTGTTACAGGGTCTACCAACACAGCATAAATAGAGTTATCGGCAAACTGACCTGAAGTACTGTTTGGATTAACGCTGTTATCTGTAAGAGCATTGGCATCATGATAAATATTTCCACTGATAGATACACAATTAAGGCGAGCCTTAAAAATGGCTGCAGGGCTTTTGTATAATGCCGTTCTAATATTTACTGTGAAATCTCTGTCGCCATTTGTAGGGGATGCGGCAATGTTTTGATATTGCATAGCATCTACTAATCCTTCAGCACGGGCAATAGTAAAGTTGCTACTACCCGAGGTTCTTATAAAATTAAGATTACTAATTCCTCCAGCAACGATAGCTGTAACTGCATATGTAATGGTTGTTCCAAAAACTACATTAGGAATTGCAGCGCCGTTTGCAAAATTAAGCGGGATAGTTCCTCCTGAAGTAGCACCAGCTATTACTAATCTTTCATTAGCACCATTTACAATTTGGGATGTAGGGAATTTTAAAATAAACTCTGTTAAATTAGTTGGTGAAGTAGCGTTGGTTTGGCCGCCACCGCCGGAAAAAGGCAAGGTTGAGCCACACCCTTCGTTAGAATTATTAACTCCGGTCGTAACCGTATTTAAATCCAAAGAAGGAGCAGATGTACTTGTTATAGCGCCAAAAACAGGTCCTGATGAAAAATCAAGAAAGTAAAAGGCTAAACCAGCATTATCTGCTGCAACAGAAATATTGAATTTACTGATATTGGTATAACTGACTCTGATTCGATTTCTCGGATCGGTTACAGTGGGAGTGTTTGTAGCAGTATTAGAGGTAAACCGGGTATAATCAGTAACTGGATTGAAAGTTACAACTTGATTTGTAGGATTTCCTAATTCACTAACTGAGAAACCGGCAAACTCATTATTCTGTATCGCAGTGCCGTTGCCGTCAATATCATAAGTATTAAGATATACATTCTGTAACACTACATTAATGCCTGTGTTAGTACCGTTATTATAAGACCCGCCGAGAATGAACTGAAACTCAAACTGTATAGAACCTCCGGGTGAATTACCAAACGTAACTTGGGGTGAAAAAAAGTTATCGCTGTTACTATTGAAATTTGGTCCAGATGCGGCAGCCTGATCATAAGCATCCCAGGAACTAACATTGTTTACGGATACTGTTGTCACAATACAGTCCATAGACTGTCCGGATACTGTAGTTACATTGGTAAAAAGTACAATATTACCTGCGGTTTGTCCATTCCCGACTTTTGGAACAGTATTGGCCGCTAAAAAGCTAACCTGTGAATTAGCATTATTGTAATAAAAATTTATCACCTGTATGCTTAATGTAACTACTGCTGAACCTGATCCATTAGTTGCTGTAACTGTGTATACGGTTGCAGGCGAAGCGGTAGTTCCAATACCTGAAATAACGCCTGTGTTTGTATTAAAGGATAAGCCTGCAGGTAAAGTAGGGTTAATACTATAGCTTACTACGTTACCAGATACAGTAGGCGAAAGGAATACATTGTCTGAATTTGCACTAAAAATGTTTGTTGTGGGGTATTGCAAGGACGTAGGCGCCTGTGCAAATAAGTTACTTGAAAATGTTAATAAACAAATTAGTAGCCTCCCAAGCAGGATAGTTGGTTTCATAATTAATTTGATTTGAGGCAAATGTATATGAATAATAGAATACACTTATCAGTTATAGTACTCGATTTTGATAGTAAATACACTTGTAAGAAATACTATTATAAGTAAGGTAGGAAAAGCGAGTTATTAGGTGGAAAAGTGAAGAAGTATATAGTGTATATTCAGAGTAAATTTTAATGGGAATTAATTACAAGCGGCTAGAATAATAGCAGATGATTTTTTAATCTGCTCTTCGGAAATAATTAATGGTGGTGAAATCCGCAAACAATTAGAGGCAAATAAAAACCAATCCGTCAAAACACCTTCTGCAATACAATCATCAATCACTTTTTTATTTGTTTCAAAAGAATCAAATTCAACAGCCATCCACAAGCCAAATGAACGAACTGCTTTTATTTTTGGATGAACGAGTAGTGATTTGAATAATTCTTCTTTTCCTTTTACAGTACCTATCCAACCTTCTTCCAATAATGCTTTCATAGCAGCCATACCAGCTGCACAGCTTACAGGATGGCCGCCAAAAGTAGTGATATGTCCAAGCACAGGATTATCCGTAAATGCATCCATCAATTTTTTATCAGCAATAAAAGCACCGAGCGGCATGCCACCACCTAATGCTTTACCCAATAATAAAACATCCGGCACAATATTAAAATGCTCAAAGCCCCAAAGTTTACCTGTTCTTCCAAAGCCTGCTTGTATTTCATCAAGTATTAAAAGTGTACAGGTGTCGTCACATTTTTTTCGCAATGCATGTATCCATTCTTTGGCTGGTACAATAATGCCTGCTTCTGCCTGTATTGTTTCAGCAATTACACAAGCTGTTTGATTGGTTATTAAATCTATTGATTCAAAAGAATTGTAATGGAGGTGCAATACATCGGGCAACAGCGGACGAAATGCATTCCGCCAATATTCATCACCCATTACACTTAATGCTCCTTGTGTGGAGCCGTGGTAAGATTTGTTGAAGGAAATTATTTGTGTTCTGTTCGTAATTCTTTTCGCCAGTTTCATAGCTCCTTCTACTGCCTCAGCACCAGAGTTAGTAAAATAAACACTATTAAGTGATGGTGGTAAATTATCAGCCAGCAATTTTGCATACTGCACTTGCGGAGCTTCTACAAATTCTCCATATACCATAATGTGTAAGTAAGCATCCAATTGTTTTTGAATGGCTTCTATAACTTTTGGATGTCGATGCCCAACATTAGCAACACTAATGCCGCCAATTAAATCAATAAATTCTTTACCGTTAACATCAAATAAAGTACAACAATCTGCTTTTACAATTTCCAATGCAAGTGGTGCTGCAGATGTTTGTGCTACATGACGAAGAAACAATTCCCGTTGATTCATACGGCAAATATCGTTTATCCTTTTAGAAGGAAAAATTTACTGCGGTTTGCTCAAGCGGGGATCTTGTATAAAGTTGGAATCGGTTAATGCTCTTAGGAATAATAACAGGTTGTCTGATTGAGTATTTGTTAGAGTTATGCCGTTTACTAATAATGGATCAAGCGTTGGTCCGGCTTGCACATTGGTTCTGTAATGTGAAATACATTGCTGTAATGTTCCAAACCGGCCATCATGCATATAGTTAGAAGAAATGTAGGTGTTACGTAGGGTAGGCACTTTGAATTTCAATGAGTCTTCTTTTTTTCCTGTAACCCTCATTCTGCCAAAATCTTCTAAATGATGATCAATTGGCAAACCAATATTTCGGAAACTGTAATCAGTAAACAATGGCTCTGGATGGCAGGTGGCACAATTAGCTTTAAATATCTGGTAGCCACTTTCTTCCTGTGCTGTAAATGTGGTAGTTCCTTTTTTAACCCTGTCATATTTTGAATTGGCTGAAACGAGTGAACCTGTAAACTGCGACAATGCTTTTACTATGTATATTGGATGTATAGCACTTGTATTGAAAACCTTTTTGAAAAGATCTTGGTACTCTTTGTCGTCTTTAATTTTATTCTTTATGCCTTCAAAAGTTTCACCCATTTCAATATGTCCAAGTATTGGTTGAGTTGCTTCTTCTTTAAGCGAGGTAAATGCTCCATCCCAGTGAAAACTGGTACTCCAGTTAAGATTAAAAAGTACCGGTGCATTCCGATCAGTATGTGAGTTGAATACGCCGTGGCTCAAATCATGTTCGAAAGTGCCAAATCCTGCTTTTTGTTCATGACAGGAGCCGCAGGAAATTTGATTGTCGGCTGATAGCCTTGTATCATAAAATAATTTTCTTCCCAGCTCAATTCCTTCTTTACTTAATGGGTTGTCTTCAAAATTATAAACCGGTTGCGGAAAACCATCAGGGATTTCCTGTTGCAATAGCTGTATGCCTGCAATGTCTATGTCTTTCTTGCAGGAAGAAATTATATTGGAAATGAGAATAGCAAAGAAGAATAGGGCTGTTATTGTTAGTAAACTTTTTCGCACAGTTTTCAATTGAGTATCTAAATATACAATTTTTATGAAGGATTAGTTTTAGTAATTACCCGGTTTTATTTTTTGACGGCCTGATTTTACTTCAGCATTTCTTTTTTTCCATTCCAATCGCTTTTCTTTTATGGCTTTGCTTGCTTTGGTGGCAATGCGGGGTTTTTTCCTTTCCAGAGCTTTCTTGATCAGCTCATTAATTTTGTCAATAGCATCTTTTTTATTGGCAAGTTGCGTTCGGTGAGTTTGTGATTTTACCTGTAAAAAGCCCTCACCATTAATCCTGTTGCTGAGTTTCTCTATCAATTGTTCTTTTTGTAGCAATGTAAAAAATGCTGATTTTTCAATGTGAAATGAAGCAATCACGGCTGTTTCCACCTTATTTACATTCTGTCCGCCTTTGCCACCACTTCTGGTAGTTTGGAACTCTATTTCTTTATTTACATCAATCATTTTTCTGCTATTAAATTTGTAAAACAAAATTACGGACAATGAAGGCAGTTATTCAAAGAGTTAGTAAAGCAACTGTAAAAGTAAATGACCAATTCACGGCGCAGATTGGCGAAGGCCTGCTTGTTTTGCTGGGTATTGAAGATGCGGATACGGATGAAGATATTGAATGGTTGAGCAGCAAGATTATCAACCTTCGGATTTTTAATGATGCAGATGGTGTGATGAATGAATCGGTTTTAGAAAAGAAAGGTGAAATAATTCTGGTAAGCCAATTCACATTACATGCTTCCACAAAAAAAGGGAACAGACCATCTTATATTAAAGCAAGCAAACCAGATGTCGCAATTCCATTATATGAGAAAATGTTAAAACAGTTGTCTGTAGATTTAGGTAAGCCTATTGGTGCTGGAATTTTCGGGGCAGATATGAAAGTGGAATTATTGAATGATGGGCCTGTGACGATAGTGATTGATACGAAGAATAAGGAATAAGCTAGGAGTTTAAATGAGAAGAAAGAAGAAAGGAGTTTACCTCAAATGCTCAGATTCATTTATTTGAAGAAATGCTAATATGGCAAAAGAAAATTTATACTAACTATTTATCTCCTTTTCCTATTTTAATCTCTTAGCCCAATTTTCTCAGTGTATATTTTCCCGCCCACTAAGCCAATCATCAAGTAAAAGGCTTTTTGATTTACAGGAATATTAAATGAGTAGAAACTTTTATTGATTTCTTTTTGTTCTACTACACGGTTGCCGCCGATTGTCCAAAGCATAACATGGTGAATGTCCTTTGTACTTTTTATAGTAATCTGCTTGCCAGATGTAAGCACTTTATATGGTTTTATATGTTGCATCGCAGGCTGTGCCTGGGATACAAAAAATAAAAGCGACAGGGTTGCGACGGCCACAAGCCGGCTGATTGATTGCTGCATAGAATACATTAATCTTTTAAAGGAATTGGTTTCGAACGGTCTTCAGAAGGGTAGGGGCGTCTTTAACGACAAGAATCATGCTATATTGCAACTCATTCTCTAAAATTTTTGTTATGACTATTCAGAAAGCACAACAAGATGTTGATGATTGGATAAAAACTACAGGTGTTCGTTATTTCAGTGAGCTAACTAATATGGCAATACTGACTGAAGAAGTTGGAGAACTGGCAAGTATTATGGCTCGAAAATATGGTGATCAGTCATTCAAGAAATCTGATAAGGATGGGGATATGGGCGATGAAATGGCTGATGTACTTTGGGTGTTAATGTGTCTTGCCAATCAAACAGGAGTTGACCTTACTACTGCATTGGAGAAAAACTTTGAAAAGAAAATAGTACGGGATAAAGACCGACATTCAAATAATCCAAAATTGAAATAAAAGTCAGTTTATTTTTTTGAATATAGAATATTATAACATGACTATTAAAAATGGCTGGCAGATAGTTAAAAAAACCGGTAAGAGTTTTTTCACTCATAATATTTTACAACTGAGTGCATCCCTCGCCTTTTTTACAATATTGGCGTTGCCGGGTATTTTAATTATTATTATCAGGGTTACTGAGTTTTTTTATGGATCAAAAGCAGTGGAGGATAGTGTTTTCTGGCAGATTGAGAAATTTATTGGAAATAAAGCGGCAGAAAATATACAGCAAACACTAGAAAATGCAGCCGTTACTACTGGCGACCAGTTTGCTACTATTGTTGGTATGTCAACGCTAATTATTGCAGCAACCAGTGTTTTTAGCGAAATACAAGATTCTATCAACCATATCTGGCAACTGAAGCCCAAGCCTAAAAAGGGTATGGGCTGGTTAAAATTAATTATTGATCGACTGTTGTCTTTCTCTATGATCATCACACTTGGTTTTATTTTATTAGTATCACTCGTTGTAAATGGTACACTTGATCTTGTACTGGATAGGCTTATGATTTTGTACCCCGAGCTGACAGTGATTATTGTATATATTTTGAACATAGTGATAACGTATTTAATAACTACATTAATTTTTGCAGCAATATTTAAGGTACTACCCGATGCCCGTATCAAATGGCGGCATGTGTGGTTAGGGGCTTTTGTTACTGCCTTGTTATTTATGGCCGGCCGCTTTCTAATCAGTTATTTTCTGGGACAAAACCGGATGACCAATGCTTATGGGGCTGCTGGTTATGTAATAGTTGTCTTGTTGTGGGTTTATTATTCTTCGATGATCTTATATTTAGGCGCTGCTTTTACAAGTATTTATGTGCTGAATAAAGGTAATCGGATATACCCCAGCCAATATGCAGTGTGGGTAGAGCAGATTGAAGTGGAAAGTAATGGAGCTGCAAAAGAGGAAATACTTGAAAAAAAGGTAATAGAAACTCTACCCCAAACAGAAGATGAAATAGAACGACAAAAACAAGATGAAAAGCGACAGGATGAGGAAGCTATTGGAGAAAAAGACGCTTAAAAATAATACTCTTTTATTGGAAAAATAAAATCATCATTCTGGCTTACTTTTGCCGCCTACTTGTATTACGTAGCCAATAATTAAGTGGCTTTGTAAATAATATAAGTGGCGAAGTAATATGGCAAACGATACTAACAGATTTCAGGCAATTATCTCACATTGTAAAGAGTACGGTTTTATTTTCCCCAGCAGTGAAATATATGATGGCCTTCAGGCTGTATATGATTACGGACAGATGGGTGCGGAATTAAAGAAAAATATCAAAGATTATTGGTGGAAGAGCATGACGCAATTGTCTGATGAAAACATCGTCGGTATTGATGCGGCTATATTCATGCATCCTACTACCTGGAAGGCAAGCGGCCACGTTGATAATTTCAACGATCCGATGATTGATAATAAAGACAGTAAAAAAAGATACAGGGTAGATCATCTGATTGAAGGTTTTGCAGAGGAGCAATCGGCAACAGGTAATGAGCAATTGGCAAAAGATACTTTGACTGCAATGGATGCTTTGATTGCCAAAGATGATTTTGCTGGTTTAAAGAAACTGATTGAGGATAATAAAATTAAATGTGCCATCAGCGGAACTTGCAACTGGACAGACATCCGCCAGTTCAACCTGATGTTCTCTACTGAATTTGGTAACACTGTTTCATCTGATGGAGAAGATAATAAAATCTATCTGCGTCCGGAAACAGCTCAAGGTATTTTTGTAAACTTTTTAAATGTGCAGAAAACCGGACGAATGAAAATACCTTTTGGTATTGCACAAATTGGGAAAGCTTTCCGTAATGAAATTGTTGCAAGGCAATTTGTTTTCCGGATGCGAGAGTTTGAGCAAATGGAAATGCAGTTCTTCATCCGCCCCGGCACACAAAAAGAATGGTACGAGAAATGGAAATCAACAAGATTAGATTGGCATAAGAGCCTTGGTATGCCAGCGGATAAATATAAATTTCATAATCATGTAAAGTTGGCTCACTATGCCGATGCAGCTTGTGATATTGAATTTGAATTTCCGATTGGATTTAAAGAATTGGAAGGCATACATTCCAGAACAGATTTTGATCTGAAGCAGCACCAGGAATACAGCAAAAAGAAAATGCAGTATTTCGATAATGATGTTGATCCGGAAACTGGTAAACCATTTGGTAATTATATTCCTTATGTAATTGAAACATCTATCGGTTTGGACAGAATGTTTCTGGCTGTAATGAGTCAGGCCTATACAGAAGAAGATTTAAGCACCGAAGAGAAAAAGGACGAACGGGTTGTTTTAAAATTCCCGGCAAAACTTGCTCCGATAAAAATGGCTGTTCTGCCATTAACGAAGAAAGATGGTCTGCCTGAAATAGCTGAGAAGATTATTGCAGATTGTAAATCTCAATTCCGTTGTTTCTACGAAGAAAAAGATTCAATCGGTAAGCGATACAGAAGAATGGATGCATTGGGTACTCCTTTTTGTGTAACAGTAGATCATCAAAGTAAAGAAGATAATACCGTTACAATTCGCCACAGAGATTCAATGGAGCAGGAAAGAATACCGATAGATAAATTGAAAGAAATTGTTTTAAATGCTATTGCATAAGAGGTATTTATAACATTCCATTTATTTAATTACTAGTAAGGTTAGCTCCATTATCCATTTCATCCGCCAGATGTTGGATTGTTTTGCTTTCAAAAAGTTTTATTATTTGAACTTTTATTACTTTGTATTTTAAATGCATAGGGCAGGGTTTTGTTTCTGAGCATTTATTCAAGCCTAACACACATTTATCTAATACTTCACTTTCACCCATTGCAACTAATACAGATCGGACAGGATTTTTTTTTGCTTTTTCTGTGATAAAGAAACCTCCATTAGGCCCTCGCACAGAACTAATCACCAAATTATTTTTTGTTAGTTGTTGTAATATTTTTGCTGTAAACGATTTTGGAGAATCAATAGCTTTTGCAATATCATCTATACTCAATTTAGTTTCTTCTGTACTTTTTTGAGCAATAAAAATTGTTGCCCTTAAAGCATATTCTGTGGCTTTAGAAAACATATACTTTTAAATGTAATCTAAGTAAATTATAAACAAAATTATATTTTCTGCAGTTTTGATTCTTCAACCCATTCGGCATACGAATCTTTTGTTTCATATAACTTAAGCCTAGCAAGTTGTACCTGGTTTGAAAATGTCTCACTTATTTTATTTTTTATATAAAAAAGAAGATTTTCGGCAGTCGGTTCTGCTTTCCATATTACAAGATTTTCTTGTGTCTGTATTGCTGGGTTTTTGTTTACATAATCTTTCGATAATACCAGTTTGTGATCAAGAGATTGGATTACAGAGGCGAAGACGACCTGTTTTATTTCTTTAAAATCTATTATAAAACCGGGAGCAGGTATAAACTCTTTTACTTGCTCTGATGTAGTTACAGTCACATGCAATTCATAGGAGTGTCCATGAATATTCTTGCAGGCACCTGAATAGCCATAAATAGCATGCGCCATTTCAAAGTGAAATATTTTTGTAAGAGTTAGCATAACAGCAGTGGTGATGAGTTAAGCATTATTTGTTTTGTAAAGTGACTGTTGTGTGATAAGAAGCGTCAATTTGTTCAGTAGAATTCCTTTTGGAATAGCAGAGTAATTGATTAATTACTAGCGGATAGATGATTAAAAAAAATCCTATCATCATAATGACTCCTGATATAAAAAAAACTATAAAATAGGGCTTTAGTGTTAGCATCATACTACTAAAAGGGATTTGTGAATTGCTTAGCTGCCATTTCGCTTTTATTACTCCAGCACAAATTAAACTTATCCAGAAGAGTAGTAATGATCCATTTACAATCCAGTAACCAGTATTGAATCTTTTTTTATAAGGTTCAAAGTTTCGACAAGTATCTTTAAGGATGTCAAACGCAATAGCCAGTAACAGAAAACTATTGATACCTATCGTGGCACCCATTGTATGTGCTACTGTAATATGAGTGCCATGGGTATATACATTTATTGCAGGTATTGACATAGCAATTGCCAGCACTAATGTTAGAAATATCCATATATCAGCAGCCATCAGAAAGCGATAAGATGTTTGATGGAAATTCTTTTTTGCTGTTGTAAGCGAATCTTTCCATAAATATATAATTCTTCCCAATATAAAAAGCTCTGTCATGCTAACAGCGTAACTAATATGCTTTACAAAACCATGTGTTGGTAATGTATAGATATGATGTCCCCAGTTAAACATAAGATTGAAGAGACCAGTAAAATATAGTAAAAATGCAATACGGGAGTGACTGTAAGTTTTAGTATTACTGATTTTATCCATTAGGAAAATACTACTACCATAAATCAACATATTCCAGGAGCCAACCATGGAGCCATACGATTTCCATTGAATGGTCATATCGTTTACAACGTTATTTCTAAAATAGGGGAATAGCCACAGGTACGATTCTAAAAATGTAAAAAGGAAAAAAATAACTCCTGTTAGCCACATCCAAATATAAACGGGTTGGTTTTTTAATGTTCCAATTGACTTAACTACATTAATCAAAAATAAAATCCATGCAATAATAATTGGCAAAGCAAGAATAGGATGAAATTCCCAATACTCTCTGCCTCCGAACTTCCCTAAAATATAGGAGCAAAGTATGATGAAGATTGAAATAATAAATATTATAAACTGAGCTTTAATAAGTTTGTTGGAGTAGAGTTTTTTACCTGTGTGTTGTTGTATATAGGTAGAGACACCGCCTACAGCCGAAAGAATAATCCAAAATACAACAGAAGATACATGTAATGGTCTTACTTTTTCGAAGGATAGTTGTCTTTTTAGAAAGCCTGGCAAAATATATTGTAGTCCTCCTGTGATACCCCAAATCATTCCTGTGGCTAATAAAAAAAGACCTGCTATTATGAAAAGCTTTGATGTGGATAATTCTTTATTGTTCGATCGTACCATCATAGTTTTTTATAAATGTTCTTGGATCTGCTGAACCTGTTTTGTCTATACTTTTCAAATATGCAATGAGTGCTGTAATTTCATTTTGGTTTAAATTAAAATTTGGCATTGTTTCAGTTCCACCTTTTAGAAAAGCCGAAATATACGCAGACCCTTTTTTTGAAAAGGTATTAGTTAGGTCTGGGCCTAAGTAACCTCCCAGTCCATAGACCTGATGACACGCATTGCAATTATATTGTTGCCAAAGAATCTTGCCATGACTGCTTTCTTTCGAAATAGCTGAGTTTTTAAACGGCAGCGATTTATATATAAAGCCGGAATAGGCGAGAAATGAAATAATTAGGAGGCTGATAATGTATACTTTATTTTTTTCCGGGAGCATATTTTTGTGGCTAAATAAATAAAGACAAAAATATCCTTATTTATTATCTTTGCCAAGAATTATTCATTTTTTGTTATTGAATTTACTGGTTGATTTATTCTCGAGCCTGACAACAACAGCGGTTATCTGTTCCACATGTAGTGTCAAGGTTATGAAATAACAGCAGTAGATGGCTAATAACCACTATTCATAGTTTAAGTATTTTATAATTTAAACATATTAAGTTGAAAAAGTTACAATCTATCCGTCTTAAAATTAGAATCCATATTGGTTGGCGATTGCAGTTTGTACTAGGTATTATACGACAGTTTTTTATCGCTAAATATTTCTCCTATGTTAAAACTAGAAAGTAAGGAAAGGCTTATTGTGTATTCTTGCTCCGGATGCTCCAATGCAGCTCAGATGGCCAACTATATCGCTGTTCAGCTAGATAGAAATGGAGTCGGTGAAATGTCGTGTATTGTAGGTGTAGGTGGAAATGTAAAAAAGTTGGTTAGGACTGCTAAATCTGGAAGACCAATTGTAGTTATTGATGGTTGCCCTTTGGCATGTAGTAAGGCTTGTTTAGGTAATCATTCTATTACACCAGATATTCATTTTGATTTGTCGACATTGGGAGTTAAGAAAGAGCTACATGCCGATTTCGATATAGTTCAAGCTATGACAATATTAAAAACAGTAGAAAAAGAAATTATTTTAAAAAAAGGAGCTAGGAATATTTTACAAAATGAAAAAGAAGAAAGCATTATACAAAATTCCTTCGGACTCTCTCATTTTTAAAACAGAGGTGGTTTGTCCGAATGATACTAACCCAATGGATATTTTAAAGGGTGGTAGATTAGTAGAATGGATGGACATAGCTGCAGCGGTGTCTGCGCAAACTCATGCTGAAAAGATATGTGTTACTGCTTCTATTAATCATGTTGATTTTAATGCACCTGCATATATTGGTGATATAATATCAATCGATGCTAAAATGACGAGAGCATTTTCAACTTCCATGGAAATACTTGTACAAGCATTTGCTCACAATGTAATTGAGGGTAAAAAATACTTGATTAGTAAAGCTTATTTCACTTTTGTAGCTCTTGATGATAATAAAAAGAAAACGCAGGTTATATCCCTTTTGCCAAAAACGAGTTTAGAAAAAGATCAATTTGCTGCTGCATTACTCCGTAAAAAAATTATTTAACATCTAGTATGAATTTTATATACAGTGAATTCAATTAATTTAAATATTGTCCATTTTATAGAAAAGCAAAACAGCGCAACGATATGCTGTACTGGAAATGCCGGAAACCCATACTGTTTTAGTTGTTATTATGCAATTAATTTGAAAGATGGTTTATTGTATTTTAAATCTTCAGTTGAGGCGTATCATTCAATTCTATTAAAAGAAAACCCGGTTATTGCTGGTACGATACTTCCCGACTCGTTGAATAAACTAAAAATTAAAGGAGTTCAATTAACAGGGGAGTTGTTAAATAACCAGGATGCGTTGGTGAAGGATGCTTATATTCTTTATCATAGAAAACATCCTATAGCATTGGCCATAAAAGGAGAGGTGTTTACAATTCGACTCGATAGTATCAAGATGACAGATAGTGCCAGAATTTTCGGGAAAAAGATTTTTTGGAATAGAACAGTTATAGTCGCTGCTAATACTTCAAACTAAGATTCATTTTTTATACTGTAAACTTAAATATTATAACATGAAAAAGACGCAATTGTTATTTATGCTGATTATTTTTTTATCATTTTCATTTCAGGCTTTTTCACAAGAAAAAGCTAAATGGAAACAGATGGACGATTTTCATGCTGTTATGAGCCCTACATTTCATCCTGCTGAAGAAGATAATTTAGCTCCTGTCAAAGAAAGGGCTGGCGAATTATTGTCTACAGCTAAGACTTGGCAAAGTTCTGTTGTACCTGTTGGATTCAAGGCAGATATCACAAAGCCAATACTCAAGAAATTGGTAAAAGAGTGCGGTAATTTAAAGAAAGCCGTGGATAAGGGAAAGACAGATGCCGAACTTAAAACAATGATTACTAACGCACATGAGATATTTCATGAAATTATGGAAAAATGTAGAGACTGATTTTCCCGATTTAAAAAAGGATAAAATAGTCCTTAATAGCATTACATTTATTTTAATAATATAACTCGATTGTCTAGCATATCTGTATAGTAACTCAGTTATATACAAGTTTTTATTAAGGTAATTAAATTGCATGTACCATTCTTCACCACATAGTTTTCATATTCCGGTAATGGGCCTGGCTTATACTGTCGATTCGCCAATAAAAGTTGCACGGTTCGGAATTTCGTCAGTCATTTCAATCATTGAAGATCGATTGGTTGAGATGATGCGTAAGCATTATTATCCGTTAGCAAATCAAGAGTATTTCCCGATTTCAACGCATGAAGAAGACTACAGGGCAAAAAGAATTACTGATTATCTTAACCTAGTTAATTCAATAGTTAAATCACAAGTTGACACACTGAAAGCTGCTGTGTTTGAAAAAGGATCGGAAATAGTAAAGTATTTTGAGATGTTGCCCGAAAGCAGTGCCTTAAAAAAAGTTTACAATAAAATGTTGCTGTCTGTTGATAAGTTTGAAAAACAAAAGTTAGAAAATTATTTACGGACTCAAATACGTCCAGGCAGTATTGATGTGAATATAATGACTAAAACGGATCGGGATAATTTTAATAAGAAGGGTGAATTGATTGAAGTTGGTTCTGACGCTGTTGCTGCTTTAAGGGGCTATGCAAATAGTGATTTGTGCAACTCATCCATTGTTTTTTCGGCCGGTATGAATCCCAGATTATATAATTACCTCGGAAATTGCAAGGAGTTTGAAGTAAATGAAGATGGAGCATTTTCAAAGCGAGTAGTTATAAAAGTCAGTGACTATCGTTCTGCTTTAATACAGGGGAAATATTTAGCCAAGAAAGGAATATGGGTAAGTGAATTCAGGATTGAATCCGGTCTGAATTGCGGTGGACATGCTTTTGCAACCGAAGGGTTTTTATTAGGGCCTATATTGGAAGAGTTTAAGATACACAGACAGGAATTAATTGATACGCTTTTTCAAATTTATAGTAAATCCATATTTCAAAAAATCAAGAAAAAATTTCTTTACCCTCCTCAGTTATCAATAACGGCGCAGGGGGGTATTGGCACTCATGAAGAGGCAGATTTTTTAATGAGTCACTATCAAATTGAAAGTATTGGCTGGGGCACACCTTTTTTGCTTGTACCAGAAGCAACAACTGTTGATGAAAATACACTGAAACTATTATGCGATGCAAAGGAAACAGATGTTGTTCTGAGTCGCAGTTCTCCTTTGGGAATAAGACTTTATAATCTTAAAGGAACCAGCGCTGAAGAGGAAAAACTGGAACGTATCAGAAAGGGTAAACCCGGGAGTCCGTGTACTGAAAAACATCTTGGATTTAATACTGAATTCACTAAAGAATCAATTTGTACTGCATCACATAAATATCAAAAATTAAAAATAGCAGCAATTGAAAAACTTACGCTGCCTGAAAAGGAATACAAAAAGCAGATGAGTGATATTTTGGAAAAAGAATGTTTATGTGTCGGGCTAAGTAATCCGGCTGCTCTTTTATACGGTACTACTTTCATTAAAAAGCTGAACGCAGTTAGTGTTTGTCCCGGCCCTAATATTGCCAATTTTTCAAAAATTGTTTCATTACAAACTATGGTGGATCATATCTACGGAAGAACCAATATCGTTACCAATTCAAAAAGACCTCATGTGTTTATCAAAGAACTTCAATTATATATTGATTTCCTGACTGAGCAGTTAAAGCAGGATTTTAACACTGAACAATTTGATAAAAGAAAGAAATATTTTACTTCCTTTTATCAAAATTTGATGGAAGGGATATCGTATTACCGGCAGTTGAAAGGAATAGAAAGTAGAAGTGGTGTGCTTTTAGGTAAATCTCTGGATAAGGCTGAGTTAAAGCTAGCCTCCTTAAATTATCAATACGAAATTGAAAGACAAAACCTGGTTTGTTAATAGTTGAAGATGTGTTGGGTAAAATCAGTTTATCCTGCATAATAATTTATTTATTAAAAAGGTTCTTTAATTATGAAATTTGATACGATAAATAACAAAAGGCTGGTACAGTTATTTCAGCGTATGTTTCTTGCAATACTTGCATAGGCAGATCCGCTACTAATACGGGGAGTATATTAGCCTGTTATCATTTATTTGTTGTACTAATAGTTTAGGTATACCTGGGTATAACATTATGAAAGTCATTCAGCAGTTCATTGAGGGTTATTTAATGCAGATGTTTTTCTAGCTTAAGACAAGTAGATTTGTTGTTTTGTCAGAAAATAGTATAAACCTGGATAAAATGTTTGCTATTGAAGAAGAAGTAATCACATTACTGAAAGACCTTTTAAAAAATGAACTTTAGCGCATAAAAGAGCCATTCTGATTTCTGCTACTCAGGCAGACTGTTTAAATTCCAGATTTATTTTGATTGCGTAATCCCTTGATTTAAAGACCTCTTAATATATCCAGATAATCGCAGACATAATTATGTTCGAAAAATGGCATAAAACTATTTGTAATTGAAGTGTCATGTTTAAATAAATAAAAGTATTTAAATACTTTTAATATAAATTAATTCTTATCTTTGCTGTATCATTAAAAATAAAAATATAGTATATGCAAACGACAACAGCTGAAAATATCCTCAATGTTACACTGCTTGAGCCAAGACAAAAACACCCTACAATCTTTGTTCGCTTTGACGAATTGAATGAAGGTGAAAGTCTAACCATACATAATGATCATGACCCAAAGCCTTTATATTACCAATTGTTAGGTGAGAGAGGAAATATTTTTATATGGGAATATCAGGAACAAGGACCAGAATGGTGGATCGTAAATATTACAAAAAGAATTACGGGTGAAAATGAAGAAACCATGGGAGAAATTGCTACCAAAGATCTTCGAAAGGCACAAGTGTTCAAAAAATATGGATTGGATTTTTGTTGTGGTGGCAAGAAGACCGTGAAAGAAGCCTGTGCAGAAAAGGGCTTGGATGTTACTAAGGTAGAGCAGGAATTACAAGCGGCTGATAAAATGTTGGCATCCCGCCCAATCCCTTATAGTGACTGGAACTTGGATTTTTTAGCTGACTATATTGTAAACACTCATCATAGTTATGTTAGCAAAACTTTACCGGATTTACTTACTTATGCTGAAAAGGTTAAAAATGTGCATGGAAACCAGCATCCTGAATTATTACGCATTAATCAATTGGTAAAAGAAGTGAATGCTGAGCTTACTACACATATGGTGAAAGAAGAAAAAGTTTTGTTTCCTTATATAAAAGCGTTGGTAGCAGCGCAAACAAGTGCACAGCCATTGGAGGCAACGCATTTTGGTACGGTGCAAAATCCTATCAATATGATGGAGATGGAACATGAAATGGTAGGCAAAGCCATGGAAGAAATTAGAGAGTTAACTCAAAACTATTTACTACCAGCAGATGGTTGCGCAAGTTATAGTTTGTTATACAAGATGCTGGATGAGTTTGAAGATGATTTGCATTTACACATTCATCTTGAAAATAACATCCTGTTTCCAAAAGCACTGGAAATGGAAAAACAAATAGAAAAATGAAAAACCAAGCTCCCATAAAAAGACATCCGGCCATTGTCTCATTTTCTAAAGACCATCATTTTGGATTGTTGTTGGTTTGGAAAATAAGACAAGGCCTTGGCAAGTCAGTGGATCCTGTACGTATTAGCAATTATGTTTCCTTCTATTTTAAAGAAGACCTTGAAAAACATTTTGAAGAAGAAGAGCAATTACTTTTTTGTGAGTTACCTGTAAATGATGTTCTGAGGAAACAAGCGGAAGCAGATCATCAGGAGATATTAAAACTCGTAAGAGCTGTTACAGAGAAGAAAGATGATACCGGATTGCTTAATCAACTAGCTGATATGCTGGAAAAGCATATTCGTTTTGAGGAAAGAGAGCTATTTAATCATTTGCAAACTATGATTAATGCTGATGCCTTAGAAAAGATCGCAAAACGATTTCCGTCTAGCAGTAAGGAAATAGATGAAAAATGGGAGGATGTATTCTGGGAAATTAAAAATTAGGATATGGAAATCCCGAAAAAATATGATCATCAAAAAAGAGTAGTAATAGTAGGGGCTGGATTTGCCGGATTAACATTGGCAAAAAGGCTTTCGGCAAAATATTTCCAGGTTATCCTGCTTGACAAAAATAATTACCATCAGTTTCAACCTTTATTATACCAAGTGGCTACCAGCGGTTTAGAACCAAGTAGTATTAGTTTTCCGTTGCGGAAAATATTTCAAAAGAAAAAGAATGTTATAATTCGTTTAACCAGTGTAACCGGAGTTTCTCCAGAAAGAAAAAAAGTACATACTGAGATTGGTGATATTGAATTTGATTATCTAATATTGGCACAAGGCGCAACAACTAATTATTATAATAATGACAGTTTGCATAATAACGCCTATTCAATGAAATCTGTTTCAGAGGCTTTATTGTTGCGAAATAACTTATTACAAAACTATGAACTGGCACTTAATCCCATGAACAGGGAGGAGAGAAATTCTTTATTAAACGTTGTAATCGTTGGTGGCGGGCCTACGGGAGTAGAACTGGCAGGGGCCATCGCTGAAATGAAAAGTAAGATCCTTCCAAAAGATTATGCAGAATTGAATTTCGGGCACATGCATATTTATCTGCTCGAAGCTGGGTCAAATCTGTTAAACGGGATGAGCAATAAATCCGGCGAAACTGTATTGGCATACCTAAAGCGTTTGGGTGTAGAAGTTCAAACAAATACAGCGGTGAAAAATTATGATGGTGAAACGGTTCAATTAAGCAACGGGAAAACAATTTCCAGCCGCAACCTTATCTGGGCTGCAGGAGTAAAAGGAGTTACGATTCCAGGTATACCTACAAATTCGGTGGCTACTAATAATAGGTTGATTGTTGATCACAATAATAAAGTTTCAGGACTGCAGGATGTTTATGCTATTGGAGATATAGCATTTATGAAAGATGAGAAATACCTAAAAGGACATCCACAAGTTGCACAGGTGGCGATACAACAAGCGAATCTGCTAGCAAAAAATTTACTGAGAAATGAAACCGGAAAACCACTCTGTGCATTTTCGTATAATGATAAAGGAAGTATGGCGACTGTTGGCAGGAATCTGGCCGTTGCTGAAATTGGTAAGCTAAAGATGAAGGGGTTTTTTGCCTGGTTCGTCTGGATGATGGTTCATCTAATGTCGATTATTGGAATAAAAAATCGCTTTTTAATTCTTATTAATTGGATATGGCAATATATAACTTACGATCAGTCATTACGCTTAATCATAAAACCAAATCTTAAAAAGGAAACGAATGAAAAAGATATTACTAATACTATTGAGCACAAATCTTTTGCTGGCCTGTAATGCTGAAAGCGATAAGGAACACAAATCAGAAACTGATCCCGTTGTTCATGAACATACAGAAGCTGCATCAGCACTTGTTCTAAACAATGGAAATAAATGGAAGGCGGATTCGGTAACGGTAACTAATGCCGAAACACTTCAAGCTATAATTGCTTCAGCGAATCCAAAAAACCTAGAAGATTATAGCAAGATATCGACTGATATAAATGAAGGTTTGAATAAAATGATTAAGCAATGCACAATGAAAGGTGCAGATCATGATGCGCTGCATTTATGGTTGGAGCCATTGATGAAAAAAGTAAAGGAATTGGGTGAATCTTCTACAGTTGATAAAGCCATATCTATTTTACATGAACTCGAAACACAGGTAAATTTGTTCCCGCAATATTTTGAAAAATGATAATGATAAATGCGAGTACAAAAATTGCTGATTTAATCAAGCGGCATCCGGATGCTTTAGAAGCGATTGTAAGTATTTCTCCAAAATTTACTAAACTGAGAAACCCAATACTGCGAAAAGTTATTGCGGGTCGAACGAGTATTGCGATGGCTTCAAAACTGGGTGGTTGTAAGATTGATGATTTTTTTAGAATTCTTCAGCCCTTAGGTTTTGGAGTTGACGGTTCGGTAGAAGCGATTTATGAAAATGGGGAGAATGAGAATGTTCCGGAATTCATGAAAAACATACAAGCTGAGAAGATGATAGAATTAGATGTTCGTCCTGTTATAGAATCAGGAAAAGATCCATTGAATATTATTATGCAAAAAGTAAAAACCTTGGAGACAGGGTCCATCCTGAAAATTGTAAATAGTTTTGAGCCTACTCCTTTATTACATTTGCTGGGGAAACAGGGATTTGAATCGTATGTAGAGGTAATCAATACCGATTTGGTAAATACTTATTTTTATAAAAAAGTAGACTCGCCTTCACTTAAGACAGAAATAACTGCTAATTCTTCTAACTGGGATGAGGTAATAAAGCGGTATGACGGAAAACTCAAGACAATTGATGTAAGAACAATGGAGATGCCTTTACCTATGCATACTATTTTAGAATCGCTAAATACTTTACCTGAAGATCAGGCTTTGTTTGTTTTTCATAAGCGTATTCCAGTTTTTTTACTACCTGAGCTGGAGGAGCAGCATTTCAGTTATCGTATAAAAGAGATTAGTGATGGCGAAGTGCATCTATTAATATACAAAGATTGATATGACTGGACCTGGTGGAAATACGGATGCCACAAAAACTACTTCCTATAAAGTGGTCTTACCATTTTATGGCTATGCTTCTTTTGCTTTTTTCATTGCTACAGCTCTTTTGTTTTTGTCAATAAGCAATATAACAACGCATTATTTCCATCCACATTCCCTAGCACTTACACATATCATGGCTCTTGGATGGGGCACCATGATGATTTTGGGCGCCAGTCATCAATTAGTACCTGTATTAATCGAAGGGAAATTATTCAGTAATAAATTAGCATTTACTTCTTTTGTATTAGCAGCAGTTGGCGTTCCATTACTTTGCTATGGGTTTTATATGTTTGATATGGGCTGGCCCGCAAAGTGGGGCGGACGGTTTGTTATATTGGCAATAATCGCATACCTGATTAATGTAGCAGTGAGTATGGCAAGAAGTAAACATGAAAATGTGCATGCTGTTTTTGTTTTTACAGCTACACTCTGGCTATTAGTTACCGCACTTATAGGATTGATTTTGGTATATAATTTTAGCTATCCGTTGATTAGAGGTAGCTCCTTACATTATTTACCTCTTCATGCACATATAGGGGTTATAGGCTGGTTTTTATTATTGATTATGGGAGTGGGTTCCCGATTGATATCTATGTTTTTAATTTCTAAATACAATAAACCAAAAAGACTTTGGTTGATTTATGGGCTAGTCAATGTAGGATTGGTCGCATTTATCTTTAATTTTTTATATGCCGATAGCAAGCTTATTCAAATGATTTCTATTTTGGCAATTGCTACAGCCATAATATTATTTGTAAATTATTGTTACCGGTCTTATAAGCAGCGAATTCGTAAAAGAGTTGATGAGCAGATGAAGGTTTCGTTGTTGTCCGTATTAATGATGTTGATTCCGGTGGTTTTTCTGATTGTTATACTTGTTTTATTTTTTCTGTCTGATAAAGAAAATACAAGAATGATTATTTCATATGGCTTTATTATTTTCTTTGGTTGGATTACAGCAATAATATTAGGCATGACTTTTAAAACACTACCATTCATCGTTTGGAATAAAGTATATCATCATTTGGCGGGTAAGGGTAAAACGCCTAATCCAAAAGATTTATTCAATAATACAGTGTTCAAATACATGACGCTTATTTATATTTTTGGATTTCTTTTGTTTATACCTGGCATATTGCTTAATAGTACATTTATTTTGCAAACTGCAGCATTGCTATTAGTAATTACTGCAGGTCTGTATAATTGGAATGTTATTAAATTACTTATGCATAAACCTGTATCGAAATGAATGTAATCTCCAATAACAAGCTAAAATCTACCATTGCATTGGCGGCATTGCAAAATGTAATGGATCCGGAGATAGGATTGAATATTGTGGACCTTGGTTTGGTCTATCAGATTGATTTTGATGAATCTGAAAAAAAGATATATTGTACCATGACATTAACTACCCAGTTTTGTCCTATGGGAGAATCCATTACTAATGCAGCCAAAGAGAGTTTGAAGTTGGGCTTTCCGGAATACGAGCCAAATATTAAATTAACATTTGATCCGCCCTGGAACCATGAAATGATTTCTGAGGCGGGTCAGGATTTTTTAAATGAAATGTAAATGCTTAGTCTTACTTGTAAAACAGCGATTAAAGCCGTAATCTATTTAGCTTCTAAATTTGAATCGGAGGAGAAGTCTGGTATTAAAGAAATAGCTGAATATATTAATGCTAGTGAACACACTGTCGGTAAAGTGCTGCAAACTTTGGTCAAAGAAGGAGTAATAAATAGTCTGAAAGGACCTACTGGAGGATTTTTTATTACCGCCAGACAAATCAATCAGCCTATTATCAATATTGTAATTTCTATTGATGGAAAGGATGTGTTTAATCAATGCGGATTAGGTTTAAGTAAATGTTCTGCTACTCATCCTTGCCCTATCCATGATGATTACAAAGCTGTAAGAGACCTGTTTGAAAAAATGTGTAGGCAAAAAAATGTAAAGGACTTATGTGATCCGGTTAATAGTGGTGTGGCTTATTTACTAGGTTAATCAATTATAGTTGTTCAAATCTTGCTTGGAAGAACCGTAAATATTTCGGTTCATAAACCATTTTCAGGCCTTTTATTTTCTTTCTACTATCATAAACATGAGCAGCAGATTCGGCGATCACATCCATATGTGCCTGTGTGTACACTCGGCGTGGAATTGTAAACCGTACCAGTTCAAGTTTAGGATAATAGTTTTCTCCATTCGCTTTTCTACCGGCAGACACAACACCTCTTTCCATTGTTCTTACACCTGCATCGAGGTAAAGTTCTGCAGCCAGTGTTTGCGCAGGAAAATTTTCTTGTGAGATATGAGGTAGAAATTTTTTAGCATCCACAAAAATTCCATGCCCGCCAATGGGTTTTACGATTGGGATATTGTAGTCCATCATTTTAGTGCCAAGATAGATTACCTGTCCTACTCTTGCACGGATATGATCTGCACTAACGCTTTCTGTAATTCCAATCGCCATAGCTTCCATGTCTCTTCCTGCTAATCCACCATATGTATGCAGCCCTTCGTACACAACAACCATATTCCTGGCCTCTTCAAAAACATCCCATTCATTTACAGCTAAAAATCCACCAATATTAACCAATGCATCTTTTTTGGCACTCATAGTGGCGCCATCGGTGTATGAATTTATTTCCTTTACGATTTCTTTGATCGATTTCTTTTCGTAGCCTTTTTCTTTTTGTTGAATAAAATAAGCATTTTCTGCCACCCTAGTCATATCGTGTATGATCCGAATCTTATGCTTTTTGGTAAAGGCTCTCAGTTCTTTTAGGTTTTTCATGCTGATAGGCTGGCCACCTGCCATATTTACACTAGTAGCAATACTTATATAAGGAATTTTAGCTGCTCCATATTTTTTTATCAGCTTATCTAATTTGGATAGATCTACATTCCCTTTAAACGGAAATTCGTTTTCGGGATCATGTGCTTCATCAATAATAATGTCTTCAAATTTTCCACCTGCCAGTTCCTGGTGCAATCTTGTAGTGGTGAAATACATATTTCCCGGAATGATATCTCCTTTTTTAATTAATATTTTTGAAAGGATATTTTCGGCTCCCCGTCCTTGATGGGTTGGGATAAGATATTTATAGCCGTACACATTTTTTACCACTTCTTCTAAGTGATAGAAGTTTCTACTGCCGGCATATGCTTCATCACCCATCATCATCCCAGCCCATTGCCTGTCACTCATGGCAGATGTGCCACTATCTGTCAGCAGGTCAATATAGACATCATCCGATTTTAACAGGAAAGTATTGTATCCTGCTTCTATCAGTGCTTTCTTTCTTTGCAGTGGGCTTGTCATTTTTAACAGCTCAACCATTTTCATTTTATAGGGTTCTGCCCAGCTTCTTTTTAATGTTTTCATTATAGTAGATTTAGTTTATTCAATAATTTTCAGTTTAGCAGTAAAATGCCGGAGCAAAGGAGTTTCTTCAATGATAGCTAGACCTTTTATGACATCTTTTTTTTCAAATACTTCAATAATAACTTCCGCTACATAATCAATATGGCTTTGGGTGTACACCCGTCTTGGAATAGCCAGACGTACCAGTTCAAGTTGTGCCGGAATTAATTTTCCTTCTGCATCATATTTTCCAAACATCAGCGAACCGATTTCTACACCACGAACTCCTCCATGTTCATACAAAGCACTTACCAATGCTTGTCCGGGATATTGTTCAACAGGAATATGTGGTAAAAATTCTTTGGCATCAATATATACAGCATGCCCACCAGCAGGTTGCATAACAGGTACACCAGCTTCAATCAATTTATTAGTGAGGTATTCAATACTTCGGATCCGGTATTGCAGATAATGCTCATCCATTATTTCCTGCAGCCCGATGGCAATGGCTTCAAGATCCCGTCCGGCTAATCCACCGTACGTAGTAAATCCTTCGGTTACAATTAATAAATTTCTACATTGTATGGCTAGTTCTAGATCTCTCATGGCAAGAAACCCGCCGATATTAGCAAATGCGTCTTTCTTTGCACTCATAGTACAACCATCTGCATATGAAAATATTTCGTTGGCAATTTCAAGAATGGTTTTATTGCTATAACCTTCTTCCCGCAATTTGATGAAGTAAGCATTTTCGGCAAAACGACAAGCATCAATAAAAAATGGAATTTGATATTCGGCGCATATGTTCCTCACATCCTTAATGTTTTGCATACTTACTGGCTGTCCACCACCTGAATTATTGGTGATGGTAATGATGACCATTGGAATATTCTCCGCCCCAATTTTTGTAATCGTTTGTTGTAACGCTACTATATCCATGTTTCCTTTGAACGGAGCTGGTATAGACGGATGTTTACCTTCATCGCAAATAAGATCAATTCCTTCGGCACCCGAAAATTCTATATTGGCTCTTGTTGTATCAAACAAGGTATTGCTTAAAAAATATTTTCCTTTACCACCAAGAATGGTAAAAATAATTTTTTCAGCTGCACGGCCCTGATGAGTAGGAATAATTAATGGCATGCCGGTAATGCTTCTAACAGACTCTTCGAAACGGAAAAAACTCGGACTGCCTGCATAGGATTCATCGCCTTGCATAATGCCCGCCCATTGATTACTGCTCATGGCACTGGTACCGCTGTCTGTCAATAAATCAATCAATACATCTTTAGCATGTATACTGAAAGGGTTATAGTAGGCTTTTTCTAAAATGTCTTTTCGTTCTTCTTTTGTGGTAAAATAAATCGCTTCTACTGTTTTTATTTTAAAAGGTTCTATGATCGTTTTCATGCATAGTGATTTAACAACTAGAAAATAGCTGATATGAATAATAAATATTGAATTGCAGGAAGGTCGCCGGGTAGCTACGTAGGTTTGCAGATGATATTTTTCCAGATGTTCATATAAGAATTAAGCCTGCCCAAAAGTAGGAGTGGCAGGCTTAAAGAAATATGATTATAGTCAGTGTGCTATTTGAATCAGACTCCAAACTGTCTTAAGTGATGGTCAATATGTTTCCATGTAGCATGACTCCACTGTTCCATTGTCATTTTTCCAAAAACGGGATGCGGTGTGTCTCTGATTGTAGATTCACTGAATTTTTCTACCAATCCTAGTAACTTAGTTTTCTCTGTTTCAAAATCTTTTGACTCACCTGTTGTAATAAATGTTTTTTCAGTTGGAAGACCATTCTTCCAGGGCTTTTCGTTGTAGAGACTTTTTTTGAATAATGGAACTAGTAGCTTCATCAGCAAATTACCTTTTACAATCCGGGTGCCGTATGCTACTTCAATTTGCATTTGTAAATGTGCCAGCATCTGTGCCACATTCATTTTGCCCCATTTTCGTTGTGTTTCTGGAGTAAGTTTATTTATTCTTTCGATTAGTTCCTGTTTTACAGAGTTGTTGAATAAGTTTTTTATTTCCATTTTGACAGAATTAATTGAACGAAAGTTCGTTTATTTTTTTTAAATAAAAGGAACGGAATTAAATTCAATATCGGGTAGGTAATTATTCTTTGCTTCATTGTTTCTTAGTTTATAATGTGTAGGGCTTTTCAATATTGAAGATAATGGCAAACCTGCCAAACGGTGTATAGTGTCTTTTCAACCTCAGTTTATCTGCCAATGGGTGTATAAAGCATCAATTGCGGGTCTTTATTGGTTCGGGGTACAGTATTTGACTAATTCTTATATAACTGTATGGTGGACCTGATTCACCGCAACAAAATGCAGTATTTCACCTTAATATATTTAACATGAAAAAAATTATTGGATTTACGATGCTGGCTTTTAGTTTAACAGCCATTATGTATTCTTGTCAGCCCGATTCAAAAAAAGAAGTCATTGTTGTACCTGCAGCACCTACGCCTACTCCTTCTACAATAATCATTGAAAAGGCTCCGGCTAAAAAGGAAACTACAATCACCTTAGATAAAAATGGAGTAAAAGTTGAAGGCAAAAAAGTTGACATTTCAATAAAGAAGCAATAATCAATTTATATCCTACTGCCTTTTTCATTTTTAAATGAACCACCATGCAATTTCTTAAAGAACATCTTACTCCGGGAAATTATGAATGGAATGACCAGATATCTTATAATGGCAAACCATCCCGCCGTCTATATAATAGGTATAACGGAAATCAGTTACTATTTGTGATTAATCATATTGCAGAATCAACAGCAACTTTTGATATTGAGAAAGGAGTATTAATACAAAACTTGCTTAGTCTTGAACTTCCAGTTGATGCTAAAAGTGAAATATCAGTTATCAAATGGCTGAATGAAAAGGATATTGCTTGATAGCATACTTATTGATGTTCATAATAAGGTATCTCATCGTGGCTTTCAGTTTCTTTCTGTTCCCAATAAGCCAATGTAACAACATGTCCGCTTTTAGTTTTTAGCATTCTTCCAAAAATCGCATTGATGGGATTAAATGTATAATCAGTAACTCCAACAGTGAAGGTTTCAGGTATCGGCGGCGAAGGTGGTACCTCAACTACTTCTTCACCTTCTGTTGGCTTTGGGGCTGGTACGACTTTTGGTGGTGGAGAAGGAACAGTAACAACAGAATATTTGTTGAACTCTAAAAGCTCTTTTAAAAAGGCAACTCTTTCAGGTGCTACATTCTTTTCCACGATGCCGCATCTAACACCGTCCAGATCCTCAAATTCATGATTTTTATTTAATGCCATTTTATAAGCTTAACGAATGAATATAATCATACACCCAACTTAACAATCCAACCAACACAATACCTGCTCCGCAAATAATCAACCCTAGTTTTACAGATGGCCCCAGTTTTATTGTCGAAATGGGATTTTCATTTTTATCCATAAATGCTGCTCTAATCACTCTTAAATAATAATAAAGGGAAACGATCATATTTAATGCAGCAATAGTGATGAATGTATAACTAGCTTTGGTAGCACCTGCTGTCAATAAAAATAATTTTCCAAAGAAGCCGGCTGTTGGAGGTATGCCAGCTAAAGAAAATAATGCTAATGCTAATATCCAGCAGAGAAACGGATTTGTATTGTAAAGTCCTTTGTAATCGTCAATGTTTTCTTTCCCGGTTCTGTCTGCAATTACTGCTGCTACACCAAATGCAGCAAGATTGGAGAATACATATATAAGAACAAAATAAACTACCGCTGTAATTCCAACTTCACTGCCACTGCTCATACCCACTAAAATAAAACCAACTTGTGCAATGGAAGAAAAAGCAAGAAAACGTTTGATGTTTTGTTGACGGATAGCAAACAGGTTCCCAATAACCATTGTTATTACCGCAAGGATGACCAGCATATTGTACCACACTTCTCCCATCGGTTGAAAAACCTTATACAAAATGGTAATAAATATAAATGCTATGGCTCCTTTTGAAATAACTGATAAGAAGGATGTAACCGCAATTGGCGAGCCTTCATATACATCAGCTGTCCATAAATGGAATGGAACAATGGACAATTTAAATGCAAATGCCGATAACAAAAATACAAATGCTAATAACTGTAGAGTAGATCCATCCAGTTGTCCCGGTATCAATGCAAAACTTAATGTGCCGGTGATGCCATAGATCAATGAAATGCCAAATAATAAAATACCGGAAGAAAAGGCTGAAGATAAAATCAGTTTCATCGCACCTTCAGATGATCGTTTTTTATGCAAATCAAAATTGGCCATGGCGGCTACAGGAATAGTTGCCAGTTCCAATGCTAAATAAAATATGAGCAGATTACCACTGGAAATCATAAGGAACATACCCAGCAATGCTGAAAGCATCAGCATGAAAAATTCAGGAAGATGCTCTGTCTTTTTTAACCAATCGGCACATAGTAAAGAAATAAGATAAACGCCAAGACTTAAAATATTTTTCTGAAAAACAATTAGTGGCGTTGTTTGATACATATCGCCAAATAACCAACCAGACTGATTGAAGAAAAATCCTGCACCAAAATTTATCAGCAATAAAAATTGAACTAATGAAAGCAAAGATGAATGCTGAATCCCTTTGCCGATCTTGATAAACAACAATAGGAAGATGATGGCAGTGACTACCAACTCTTGTTTCATTAATATGAAGAATTCATTCATTCAATATTATTTTATTTTCCGGCGATCCGGTTCATAATTTCTTCTGCTGCAGGTCTCAGCAGATCATTTAACCACCCCGGTGCAATACCGATGGCTAATATTCCAACAACTAATATTATTGCCGCCAGCCTTTCATTCCAGGCAGCATCTTTTAGTGATAAATAACTTTCATTCTTTATCGGCCCCATTACTGTATTGCCGATTGCTCTTAATATATATACTGCTGTCACTACAATCGACATGGCCGCTGCAATTGTTGCTATTCTATGAAATGCATCTGCATTTTCCCATGAACCCATAAAGATTGTCATCTCCGCAACGAAACCGCTTAATCCCGGTAAGCCTAGCGAACAAAGTCCGACGATAAAAAATATGGTTGAGATAAATGGCAATTTTTTCATCAGTCCTCCCATTTCACCAACCATTCTGGTATGTGTTCTATCGTAAATCATTCCAATCACAGCGAAGAAAAGAGCTGTCATCAAACCATGCGATACCATTTGCATCAATGCACCTGTGATAGCTGTTTGTGTAAGCATGCCAATTCCTAACAAACTAAAACCGACATGGCTAACGGACGAATAAGCATTGATGTATTTCAGATCCTTCTGCATCATGGTCGCAAATGCTCCATAGAGAATTGCTATTGCTGAAAGAATGATAATGATGTTTGCATATTCTTTGGCTCCTTCTGGTAACAAATAAGTTGCCACTCTTAAACAACCATAGCCGCCAAGCTTCATAGAGATACCTGCCAAAAACATAGAACCTGCAGTGGGAGCAGATGAGTGTCCATCAGGAACCCAGGTATGCAATGGAAAAAGTGCAGTGAAAACTCCAAAGCCTACAAACAATAATGGGAAAAGAATTTGCTGGTAACTTAAAGAAACGGTTGCTTTCGATAATTCCATTATATCAAAACTTCTTCCTGCTGCAAAATATAATCCTAAAATACCAACCAATATCAATGCTGAACCGCCCATGAGCATCAACGCTAGTTTATTAGCACTGTATTCTTTTTTACCGCTACCCCAAATGCCGATGAGTAAATATTTTGGAATTACTGATATTTCAAGGAAGAAGAACAGGATGAACAAGTCAAGAGAGATGAAGAATCCATAAGCACCCATTCCGAGTAGTAACAAAAGAAAATAAAACTCCTTTGTCATTTTTTCAATATGCCAGGAAACCAATACACCGGCAACAACGACGAATGCTGTCAGTAATATCATGGCAATCGAAATGCCATCTACTCCTAAATGAAAATTGATATTGAGTGATTTGAATAATGGGTAGTTCTGTTCAAATAGCATTTGTGCAGCATTCCCAGTTTCTCTTTCATGCTTGTATATAAAAAATAATACAAATGCTAAAGCCAATTGTGCCACCGAACCAACAAGGGCTATCCATTTCACCTGTTGCTTATTGCCGGAAAGCAATACAGCTACAGCTGTAAGCAAAGGAAGTCCTATGAGTAATAAAAGATTCATTAATTCCTATTTATCAAAATCTTATTTCCATATATAAATAAACAATACCGCCAGCACAATCACTCCACCTAAAAAGTAAATAGCATACTGTTGCACTTTGCCTGACTGTACTTTTTTAATTCCTTCAGAAATCTTTTCCGTTATATTTCCGATCAAATTCATGAGGCCATCTACAATATTCTTGTCAAACCATGCTGCTGGTCTGCCAATCAAGTTGAACAATACTTTCTTTGTAATGAAAAGATATATTTCGTCAATATAAAATTTGTTATAAGCTGTTTTGTAAATACCACCCAATGATGTGGCCAGCTTAGTCGGTTTATCATTTTGTTTTTTATACAACCAGAAAGCTGTAAAAATTCCAATGAGCCCTAATGCAACTGGAGCAATAGAAAATGACAAATCGAAATGTGCATGTAGCGGCTTTCCATCCGAACTTACATATTCACCAAAAGGAATAAAACCTGCAGCAGCTGTACCCACAGCCAGTAATACCAATGGCATCATCATTGCAAATCCACCTTCGCCGTGTACCTCTCCCCCCGCCCTCTCCGAAGGAGAGGGAGCTGGTTTGCTCCAGAAAATATTAAAATACAGGCGGAACATATAGAATGCTGTAATACCCGAAGTAATTAATGCAATCCAGTAAATGGCCATATTGTTATTATATGCCGCCAATAAAATTTCTTCCTTGCTGAAGAATCCTGCAAATGGTGGTACACCGGCAATCGCCAGACAGGCAATCAAAAATGTTATATGAGTGATTGGTAAAAACTTTCTCAAGCCACCCATATCTTTCATGTCGTTACTATGCACATAATGAATCACAGCACCAGCACCAAGGAATAATAATGCTTTGAACATTGCATGAGTAAACAAATGAAACATAGATGCTGTATAACCAAGCCCTGCTTCACCGCCGTAATTTGAAACACCCAAAGCAAACATCATAAAGCCTATCTGCGACATGGTAGAATAAGCCAACACCCTTTTTATATCCGTTTGTGTACAGGCTATAATTGCTGCAACAATTGCGGAGACAGCACCAACCCAGCCAATTATTTCTAATACTCCCGGAACTGCAACTGAAAAAATGGGGAATAATCTTGCTACTAAGTAAACACCTGCTACTACCATCGTTGCGGCATGTATTAATGCTGAAACAGGGGTGGGGCCTTCCATTGCATCGGGTAGCCAGATATGTAAAGGGAACATAGCACTCTTTCCGGCACCGCCAATAAATACCAATGCTGCTCCCCATGTTAATGCTGAAGCTCCAAGGAATGTAGAAGCAGCGGCTGCTTTAAATTCGTTTGATTCAGGTGAAGTGAGTCTTTCAATCAACGTAGCAAAATCAAGAGTGCCGCCACTGAATGATAAAATTAAAATACCAATTAAGAATCCAAGGTCTGCAAATCTTGTAACGATAAATGCTTTTTTGCAGGCTGCAACAGCACTGGGTTTGTCGTAATAATATCCGATCAGTAAGAATGAGGAAACGCCTACCAGTTCCCAGAATATATATATCTGGAAGATATTAGATGCTAACACTAATCCGAGCATGGAGAAAGTAAACAATCCCAGGTATGAATAATAAGTCGGAAACCTTTCTTCTCCTTTTAAATAACCCAAACTATAAATATGCACCATCAATGAAATGAAAGTCACTACCACCAGCATCATTACTGAGATTGGATCAATGATTAATCCCATGTCAATAGAAACGCCGGGAGAGAACTCTAACCATGTTAATTGAAGAGCCACAAACTTTTCATATACACCTGCTACTTTACCGTAAACAAAAAAGTATTCGTAAGCAGTATATAAAGCCAATACGGTTGAAGCCAATAGCAAAACTGTTCCGATTAAGCCAGAACTGTTCTTAAAGTATTTTCTGCCGAATAGACCCAGCAGCAAAAAGCCTGCAAGAGGTAATAAAGGAATCAGTGATATGGCAGTTACGTTTGGCATTTTGGTTTAGTACTTTAGGTCTTCTGCATTTTCTACATCAATGGAATTGTGACTTCTATATAAATTTATTATGATTGCTATCGCAACTGCTGCTTCTGCTGCCGCAATCGCAATGATGAATAAAGTGAAAAACAGCCCATCCATCTGATTAGGCCATAAATATTTATTGAATGCTATGAAATTCAGGTTCACACTATTTAATATCAATTCAATACTCATCAACATAGTGATAAGATTTCTTCTTGTAAGAAATCCGTATACGCCTATAAAGAATAGTGCAGTACTCAGAAATAATATGTGATATAATCCTGGTTCCATTTTGTTTTTTTTAAAACCACAGAGACACAGCGACACAAAGTTTCACAGCCGATTAAACAATCCCTTTGTGTTCCTCCGTGTCATCCTGTATTTGTGGTTCAATATTTTTCTTTTCTCTTAAAGCAATTACAATACATCCAATCAACGCTGCTAATAATAAAATTGAGATCACTTCAAATGGCAATGCATAGCCACCACTATCTACAGCCAGCATTTTCTTCCCGATATTTTCGACAGTTGGTGTAATGGCTATTTCATCTGTTTCAATAAATGTATGCTGATAGATTTGTACCATCGTCAATGCAAAACCTGCAAAGACTACCAATGCTGCAAATATTTTTCTGTCAAGCTTTTGTTTCGGTAGTTGTTCTCCTGTTTGTTGTGTAAGAAAAATGGAAAAGATGATCAAGACCACAATACCACCTACATAAACTACAATCTGCACGGCAGCAATAAATTCATATTGCAGCCAGAAATAAATTCCTGCAATGCCAATCAATGTAAATAATAAATAAATAGCAGCCCTGAATATATGTCTGGTGGTGACAGATAATAAAGCAAACACAACACAAAGTGTCGCCAATAAGTAAAATATAATATCCGAACCTGTCATTTAATTATTATCTCATTTCTTTAAGACTCTAAAGTCCCCCGCAGGGGGACCTGCCTACCGCAGGCAGGTTTAGGGGGCTGTTATTCCACCCCATCCATTATTTTAGAACCCGGGTTATTTAAAATTTTTGTCAGTTCATTTCTGTCAAACACACTATGCTCAAATGTTTGTGCCATCTTAATTGCATCAGAAGGACAAGCCTCAATACATAAATTACACATGGTGCACAACTCAAGATGATACACTAATTTATCAATAGCCTTTTTCTTCTTTCCCTCAGCATTCAATTCATTTTTAAATATCACTTTTATAGTTCCATTCGGGCAAGCCAGTTCACATGCCTGGCAACCGGTACAGCGATGTTCATTGTTTTCATCATGCGGCATTACTACTTCGCCTTTAAAGCGTTCAGGTAAATTCAACGTTTCTCTATTGTCAGGATACTGCTGTGTTATTATTTCTTTATGATGCGTAAAATAATAACCGGTACGGCGCATTCCTTTCAGCAGTGATTTAACAGCTCCCCAAATTTCCTGTATGTATTTTTTTATAAACAATATTTTGCTTTTACAATTTTTAATTGTTGAATAGCGAACTGAACCCTGAAGAGTGCGACGCAACAGACGTTGATAGTAGCACTACAGCCGGGTAAATAATTGTATTCATTTATAAGAACTATCCCTTGCTCCCCTTTAGGGGTTGGGGGTTTAAAAGTGCCATCCTAGTATCGCCATCGCCGTTACAATCAATAAATTTATCATACTGATTGGTAATAAATATTTCCACTCCAGATTCAAAAGCTGGTCAATTCGTAATCTTGGGAATGTCCAGCGGAACCACATGATAAGAAATATTAAGAAAAATGTTTTACCAAAGAACCAAATGCTCGACGGAATATAATCCATTACATGATTAAATCCTTCCCATTTGCCGATATGAAACGGCATCCATCCGCCGAGGAACAACGTTGCGCCAATCGCACAAACGATAAATACGTTTACATATTCCGCCAAAAAGAACAAAGCGAATTTCATTCCCGAATACTCGGTATGAAAACCTGCTGTCAATTCCGATTCTGCTTCTGCCAGATCAAAAGGTGCTCTGTTTGTTTCTGCTGTTACTGCAATGATGAATGTTACAAAAGCAATCAGCATAGGAAGATGTCCTTTAAAAATCCACCAGCCATTTCTTTGCGATTCAATTATTTCTGACACCTGCAAACTTCCCGTCATTACCACCACGGCCAGTATGGATAAGCCTGCCGACAATTCATAACTCACAATCTGTGCGCCGCTGCGCATGGCACCCATCAACGAATATTTATTATTACTCGCCCATCCCGCCATCAATATGCTAATGACCATGATGGATGAAACGGCTGATACAAATAATACACCGATGTTCAGATCCCATAATTGAAAATCTTTTGCAAAAGCGATCGGCGCCATCAATAACATGGCAACAATCATCGCAATGAACGGTGCCAGGTTGAACAAAAATTTATCAGCACCGCCCGGTGTCAATCCTTCTTTCACCAATAATTTCAACGTATCTGCTAATGATTGAAACATTCCTTTTGGTCCCACACGGTTGGGGCCAAGTCGTATCTGCATCCATGCAGATACTTTTCTTTCCATGATTACCAGCACCAATCCCAATAAGGCAAACAAACTGATCACCGCCACACCGGCAATCACCATTTCAATGATGATCGTCCATGTCGGGTTGAAATTATTGCTCAACCATTCATGAATACTGTTTGCTATGTTTGAAAAACTCCACATTAATATTATTTTGAATTCTAAATTTTAAATGTTGAATTTATTTTCATTTAAAATTCATCATTTAAAAATTTAAAATAAATCATCGGTCAATATCCGGTATTACCAAATCCAATGTCCCCATCATCGCCACCAAATCACCGAGCTTACTTCCTTTTGCGATATGATTCAAAACAGAAAGATTGGAAAAACCCGGAGAACGAAATTTTATCCGGTACGGTGTTGTTGCACCTTCACTTACAATATATACTCCCAGTTCGCCTCTTGCTGTTTCCACTCTTGAATAAAATTCTCCTTTTGGCAATTTCAATACTGCTTTTGTTTTCGTTTGAAAATCACCTTCAGGAATATTGTCAATCAATTGTTCAATAATGCGGATGGATTGCTGCATTTCTCTTACACGAACCATATAACGGGAAAAAGAATCGCCACCGGTTTCAAGCACTTCATCAAATTCCAAGGTATTATAAATTTCGTAAGGATATAATTTGCGGACATCACAACTTACACCGCTGCCTCTTGCCGTTGGCCCAGTACATCCATAAGAAATAGCATCTTCAGCAGAAAGCACTCCCACATTTTTCATTCTGTTCTGGAAAATGATATTGCCTGTCAACATTTCATCATATTCATGCACTTTGCTTTTATACAATTGCATAAAGTCCTTTACTCTTTGTTGAAAACTTGGATGCAGGTCATGCATTACTCCGCCGGGCACCATATAGTTCATCGTCAACCTTGCACCGCAGGTTTCTTCCATAATATCGTTAATGGATTCTCTTTCCCTGAAAGCATGAAAGAAAGGAGTGAAGGCGCCGAGATCCATTGCCATGGCTCCCAACCATAATTCATGCGACGCAATTCTTGTCAATTCATCCATCAACACTCTTATGACTTGAGCTCTTGGTGGAATCTCTACTTGTAAACCTTGCTCCACACAAAGTGCACAAGCATGGTTATTAATATGTGCCGATAAATAATCCATTCGGCTGGTAACATAAATAAACTGACGGTAAGAAAGGCTTTCACACATTTTCTCAATAGAACGATGAATATATCCTAGGTGTGGTTCTACATTTTTGATCGTTTCTCCGTTCAGCGTAATCACCAGGTGCAATACGCCATGCGTTGCAGGATGTTGGGGTCCTACATTGATGATCATATCCGCCTCCCCAAACCCCTCCGCAGGAGGGGCTTTTGAGTCGTTTATTATTTCAGTTTTCCTATACATCTTTAAGACCTCCCCAAACCCCTCCAAGGGAGGGGCTTAAGGTCGTTTATAGTTTTATTTTTATTAAAGCAAATACAAATTCAATTTTACTATATAAATAAGCTGGCCTTGTGTTTGGCAAACTCCCCTTTAGGGGGTTTGGGGGTTATAGTCGTATCATATTCACCGGGTCTTCAAAATCTTTTCGCATTGGGTTTTTCCCTTCCCATCCATCAGGAAGAATTAATAAACGCAAATCTGGATGGTTTAGAAAATCAACGCCAAACATTTCATATACTTCTCTTTCATGAAATTCTGCTGTTCGCCAGATATGCGATACGGTTTCTATTGCTGGTTTATCCCTATCCAATTTTGCTTTTACTACAATATTGTGATGAAAAATAGTTGATCGGAGATGATACACCATCGTAAGATGAGTTTTCCAATCTATGCAAGTAAGGCAAAAAAGAAAATTAAAGTGTAAAGCTTCTTCCTTACGAAGTTGCTGAGCAAAAGCCAACCATTCTATCGGTTCAACATTTACAGTAATCCACCCGGGTCCAATTTCTGCAGCCTCTTCAATAGTTGCAGTGGGCAGGATTTCAGCAAGTTTTATTTTAAGTTCTTCGTTAGTCATTAAATCTGCAACTTGTTCTGGTTATTACTTTATAAGAAATATTATCCTTTTGTACTTTCCTTGTGGACTTTTATTTGTTCTCTTGTCATGCCACTTTTTATTTTTTGTTGCAAAGTGATCAATGAATGTAATAGTGCTTCAGGTCTAGGCGGGCATCCTGCCACATATACATCAACAGGTATCACATGGTCAGCACCTTTTACAACGGAATAAGTATTATAAAAGAACGGACCGCCACTGATGGCACATGCACCCATTGCAATTACATATTTGGGATCAGCCATCTGATCGTACAACCGTTTTAAAACAGGAGCCATTTTGTTTACAATTGTTCCGGCAATAATAATTACATCAGCTTGTCGTGGTGTTGCTCTTGCCACTTCAAATCCAAACCTTGAGAAATCATATTTTGCACCGGCTGTCGACATCATTTCAATTCCACAACAACTCGTAGCAAATGTCAAAGGCCAAAGTGAATTTGATCTTGCCCAATTGATGATGTCGTCGAGTTTACTCAAGACGATACCACCCCCTGGTAGTTCTTTTATTTCGCCGGGAAAGACCTCCCTGCCTTCCAAAGGAGGATTCTTAGACTCTGATATTTTTAAATTTTCTTTGTTCATAGCAAAAACTCAAATTCTATTTTACTTTTCAAATAAGCTGGCCTAGTGCAAAGCGAAGCCCCTCTTTCGGAGGGGTTTGGGGAGGCCGTATTTTACATCCATTTCAATGCTCCTTTTTTATGTGCATACAGAAATCCCATAAAGAGAATAAAAAAGAAAATCACAATTTCAACTAATGCAATCCAGCCCATTCCCTTTGCTACAACGGCCCAAGGGAACAAGAAAACTAGTTCCACATCAAATATTAAAAAGATTAATGCAAATAAATAGTAGCCAACATTTAATTGAGTCCAAGTTTTCCCTTGAGTAGGAATACCACACTCATAGGGCTCCCCTTTTTGTTTGTTAGTAGTAGGTTTTAAAACTAGTTTGGAGACAAGAATAGCAATGCCAGAGAAAGCAATGGCAGCAATAATTAATACAATTAGTGAGGAAGCACCCATACGCCAATTGATTTCTACGAATATAACAACAATGCTTTGAAAATCAAGAGACCTTTATGCACTAAAAATAAGAAAAGGATATCTACCCGTACAATTCCTGATGAATAGATTTTTTATCGTAGCCCATTTCTACGATTCTCTTTTTGGCTTCGTCAATCATTACTTTCCAGCCGCAAATGAAAAACTGTGCTTCTTGTTTGTCTTTACAAAGTTCTTCATAAATGGGATGCACATAGCCATGTTTGCCTTCCCACTCTTCACGGGAAAGTGTGGGATGATAATGGAAACCTGGAAGTTTCTTTTCCATTTCCTTTAATTCATCATAATATAAAAGGTCACCTTTTTTTCGGCAACCAAATATGAGATGTATATTTTTAAAAGGAATATTATGTAGATGAATGAAGTTAATCATACTTCTAAAAGGAGCAATTCCTGTGCCTGTGCAGATCAGGAATATATCTTTTTCTATTTTTTCAGGCAATACAAAAACTCCCTGAGCTCCACGAAGTGTCAATTCACTGCCAACAACTATCTTATCAAAAAGAAAATGTGTTCCCAAGCCATGTTCGGCTAATACAATCAGTAATTCAAACACATTGGTGCCATCAGGCCATGATGCGATGGAGTAACTGCGAATTCTTTTATTTGGCTTTTCATGAATTGGTAGGTCGATTGTTACAAATTGTCCTGGCTTAAAATCAAATACATTCAATTCTGGGATTTCTACCCAAAACTGCCGTGTATTATAAGTGTGATCAGAAATCCGTATAACCTTTCCTTTTCGCCAGGGTTGTAGAGCCATGTGGTTGGTTTTGTTAAAGGTAAAACCAATTCTATGTTTAATGTTTTTAATTCCGGAATTAATATAGCATCAATTTTAAAGTTGAAGTATATTTGCGCCTCACATGGGTGCAAAGGATTTGCTGGAAATGTATCGAAACAACCCCCGCCTTTTTCAATTGGCGGACAGGCTCACTATTGCCACACCCCAAAAAATTAACTTAAAAAATTTACAGGGAAGCTCATCACAGTTTGTGGTAGCTGCTACACTTAGTCATAATGCATGTTCTGAACTCAACCATCTGATCATATTAAATGATGCAGAAGAAGCGGCTTATTTTCATAATACACTGGAAAACCTGACTGGTGCATTAGATCTGTTTTATTTTCCTTCTTCTTTTAAAAATAGAAAGAACTACCAGTTGCTGAATTCTTCGCATGTAATGCTGCGAACAGAGGCTTTAACTAAAATTACCACCGGCGGCAATAAAAAAGTTGTTATCACTTATCCTGAAGCCATTTTTGAGAAAGTTGTTTTACCTGAAACTTTATCTGCTAATATTATTCATATCAAATCCGGTTCTCCGTTAAATGTTGAGCAATTATTATTGAAGTTATCTGACTATGGATTTGAAAGAACTGATTTTGTGTATGAGCCGGGGCAATTTGCTATAAGAGGTGGCATTTTGGATATTTATTCCTACGGGAACGAGAAGCCTTACCGGATTGAATTATTTGGAAACGATGTTGACTCCATCCGTATAGTTGATCCTGAAACACAACTGAGTGAAAGAAAACTATTGCAAGTAACGATCATCCCGAATGTAGATACACAATTTTCCAGCGAGGAACGGATTTCATTGTTTGAGTTTCTTCCGGAGAACACTGTTGTCTGGTTACAGGATTATGAACTTTGCAATGAAAAAATAAAAGATGGGGAAGATGAGGTGAAAGCCTTTTTAGAAATTCAAGAAGACTTAAAAGTATCAGGAAAAAAAGATAGGCAGGATTTAGAAGACAAGCTTTCAAAAAAAGACGTTAGTGTAAATGATTTTATTACTTCCAATGATTTTAATGTCGAATTGGAGAAAAAGCATTTGGTGGAATTTGGTTTTCAGTCGTATAAAGCTGCCTTCGAAATTGAATTTAATACAAAAGAACAACCTGCATTTAACAGGCAGTTTGAATTACTGATAAAAGATTTAAAAGTTTGGGAAGCCAAAAAATTTCAGCTAAACATTTTTGCAGAAAACCCAAAACAACTAGAGCGGCTACAAAGTATTTTTGACGACCTGAAAGCAGAGATTGTTTTTAATCCAATTACCTCTTCCATACATGAAGGGTTTATTGACGAAGACCTGAAAGTGATTTGTTATACCGATCACCAAATATTTCAACGTTATCATAAGTATAAAGTAAAGCAGGCTTATAATAAGAACAAGGCAATAACGCTTCGTACACTGCGGGAATTGCAGCCAGGAGATTTTGTAACACACCTTGATCATGGCGTTGGTATTTTCAGTGGTTTGCAGAAATTAGATGTGAATGGAAGAATGCAGGAAGCAGTACGTCTAATATACAAGGACACAGATATTCTATATGTCAATATCAACAGCCTTCATAAAATTGCCAAGTATACTGGTAAAGATGGCAGTGTGCCTAAAGTAAATAAGCTCGGCAGCGATGTCTGGAATAAACTTAAAGAGAAAACAAAAACGAAGGTTAAAGAAATTGCATTTGACCTAATCAAATTATACGCCAAGCGAAAAGCACAGGAAGGTTTTCAACATGCTCCGGATAATTATATGCAAACAGAATTGGAAGCTTCTTTTATTTATGAAGATACTCCTGACCAAAGTAAAGCAACGGCTGATGTAAAGAAAGATATGGAATCGCCATCACCGATGGATAGATTGGTTTGCGGTGATGTTGGTTTTGGTAAAACAGAAATCGCCATCAGAGCGGCATTTAAAACCAATTTAGATGGAAAGCAGGCTGCCATTTTAGTTCCTACAACTATTCTTGCATTTCAGCATTACCAGACTTTTAAAGAAAGGCTGAAAGATTTTCCGGTAACGGTTGATTATATCAATCGTTTTAAATCAGCTAAAGAAAAAAAAGAAACACTAAAAAAAGTAGAAGAAGGTAAGGTTGATATTATTATCGGAACGCATGGCTTGTTGGCAAAAGATGTGAAATTCAAAAATCTAGGGTTGCTGGTGGTGGATGAAGAACAGAAATTTGGTGTTGGTCATAAAGAGAAAATAAAAACACTGCGGACAGCGGTTGATTGTTTAACACTGACAGCAACGCCGATTCCACGAACATTGCAATTCTCGTTAATGGGTGCAAGGGATCTGAGTATCATGAATACGCCGCCGCCAAACCGCCAACCGATACAAACCGAAGTGCAGGTGTACAATGAAGATTTTATTCGTGAAGCGATCTATTTTGAAACAGAAAGGGGCGGACAGGTCTTTTTTATTTATAACAGGATTGCAGGTTTGGCAGAAATGGCAGCTATCATTCAGGGACTTTGTCCTGATTTAAGTATTGGCTTTGCACATGGACAAATGGATGGCCATTTATTGGAAGAGAGAATATTTGATTTTATTGATAGAAAATATGATGTATTAGTATCTACAAATATTGTAGAAAGTGGTGTTGATATTCCAAATGTAAATACCATCATTGTTAATAATGCACACCAGTTTGGTTTAAGTGATCTGCACCAGTTAAGAGGTAGAGTTGGAAGGAGCAATAAAAAAGCATTTTGTTATTTACTGGCTCCGCCAATGAGTACTTTGCCAAATGATTCGAAAAAACGTTTGCAAACTTTAGAACAACATAGTGAACTTGGAAGCGGTTTTCAGATTGCCATGAGAGATTTGGATATTAGAGGCGCAGGTAATATGCTTGGTGGTGAGCAAAGTGGATTTATGGCAGAGATTGGTTTTGAGATGTATCAGAAAATTTTGGATGAAGCCATCCGTGAATTAAAACGAACAGAGTTCAAAGAATTATTCAAAGAAGAAATTGCAAAGCAGGATGATTTTGTACAGGACTGTACCATTGATACTGATCTAGAAATATTAATTCCGGATGATTATGTAGAAAGCATTACAGAACGTTTATCATTATACCAACGGTTAGATAATTGTGAAACGGACGAAGAACTGGAATTGATGAAGCAGGAAATGCATGATAGGTTTGGACCAATACCGCAGCAAGTAGAAGATTTATTTATAACCGTACGTTGTAGAAAACTTGCTGTAGCCCTTGGGTTTGAGAAAATGTCGTTGAAAGAAAATACACAGCGTTGTTTCTTTATTAACCGAGCTGATTCGCCCTATTTTGAATCAGCCACATTTCAGAAAATTATTGAGTTTTTACAAACTGGCACTAACAAAGCAAAGCTTAAACAGACCGGTAAATTGTTTATGCTTATAGCCAACAATATGAACAGTATGGAAGAAATGCACCGGTTTTTGCAATCCATGCATACCTTTTGTTTTTCTTCAGTCAAAATCCCTCAGTAGTCGTTTTAACGAACCTCCCTCAAATCCTTGACAGGATTGGATTTTTCGGTTTTTTGTACTACTTTTAATTCTTTAAAATTCACTATGAGATTCAATCCAATTCCCCTGATAACATTCTGCCTGCTTGTGAGTTTTTCTTCATTGGCACAAATTGCTAACCCACAAACTGAAGTTGCTTCCCGGTATAATCTTTCATTAAAGTCTGGAACAATAATACTAGAAAAAAATATAACTGCCGAAAAGGTTAATTCATTTAATCGTTCATTAGCAAGAAGTACAGATAAATCATTTGTAATAATTCAATTTGAAAAGATTCCTACTCAACTTGAAAGACAACAACTATTGCAAGCTGGAATTGAATTATTGGATTATGTTCCAAACAATGCTTACACGGCAACAATAAATGGGAATCTTGATATTACTTCTCTTTCTCAAACCAAGGCAAGAGGAATTGTAGAACTGACAGCATTTCAAAAAATGTCCGTTGATTTAGCTGTAGGAAATTTTCGTCCTTCTGCAGTTAAAGTAGTTGGAACGGTTGATGTGAGAATCAGTTTCCCAAAATCATATTTGTATGAAACCGTTATCAATGATTTAAAGAATAAAAATTTTGATATAATAAATTCTGAGTATAAAGAGTATAGAATTATTTCACTACGAATTTCAACACAACGCTTAGCTGAATTGGCATTACTACCTTTTATTGAATATGTAGAATCAATGCCGGGAGAAGATGAAACATTAAGTCCGTTTTGGACTAATTGGGGAAGAGATGGGGTTCGATCATCTATACTTACAGCCCCCATAAGTCAGGGCGGAAAAAATTTAAAAGGCTCTGGTGTTGTAGTAGGTGTTGGAGATAATGCAGATTTTCAATTACATACCGATTTTTCAAATCGATTAATTAACAGGGCTGATATTGCCTACAATTACCATGGCACTCATGTAGCTGGTATCGTTGGCGGCGCTGGTATTATAAATGAATTAAGAACAGGATTTGCTCCAAAAGCTACAATACTTAGCCAAGTATTTCATAAGGTATTTACAAATGCTCCTGCATATGTGGCTGATCATGGAATGGTTATTACAAATAACTCTTATGGAAATGATATAAGTGATTGCAAAACGTTTGGCCTTTATGATTTGTATTCAAAAATTCTGGATGATCAGGCACTCAATCTTGTAAACCTTCAAACTCTTTTTTCTGCGGGTAACTCTGGCTTAAAAAAATGTGGACCATTTCCCGATAGCTTCAGAACTGTACTTGGTGGTTATCAAGCAGCAAAAAATATTATTACAGTTGGAAATGCATCGCCATTTGGAGGTATTTACCGGTCTTCAAGTCGTGGCCCGGTAAGAGATGGACGGGTTAAACCTGAAATAGTTTCTATAGGAGCATTTATAGAATCGACTGTACCACTTCAGGGATATGGTGAAAATACAGGTACCAGTATGGCATCGCCTGCTATTGCCGGAGGGTTGGCTTTGTTATATGAAAAGTACAAACTGCAAAATGCAGGTGCTAATCCCAAGAACGGATTAATGAAGGCATTGGTTTGTAATAGTGGTGATGACTGGGGAAATCCAGGTCCCGACTTTACATATGGATTCGGTATCGCTAATTTTTCAAGAGCAGTTGATATGCTGGAGAATAACAGGTTTGTGACTGGTAACATTACTTCCGGTATGGATAATATTGGGCCTATTACAGTTCCGGCAGGAACTGCAGAACTAAAAGTGATGTTGTATTGGAATGATCCTGCTGCGGCTCCGGTTTCATTTCAAACATTAGTTAACGATCTTGATCTGGAAGTTATACCTCCGGTTGGCCCAGCTGTTTTACCACTTGTATTGGATACAGCTTATAATCAGGTAAAAAATTATGCTCACAATGGCGTTGATAATATTAACAATATTGAACAGGTAGTTATTAAAAATCCTGTTGCAGGAGATTATAATTTTAAAATTAAGGCTACAAATATTACACAGAATCCATCACAGGATTATTATATTGTTTATGATTTTGTTCCTACAGAAACAAAATTAGTAGCTCCTATTGGAGGAGAAACTTATTTGTACGGAGAAAGTATGATGGTATATTGGGATTCATACGGCACTCCTCAGAATTTGTTTACATTAAGATATTCTTTAGATAATGGAACTAATTGGATTACACTCAAAAATAATATTGGACCTGAAAAAAGGCAATATGCTTACATAAGTCCAAATCCAACAGAATGGTTCGTAATACCATCTGTAACCACAGATCAGGCAAGAGTTAGAATAATAAGAAATGGTGTTGATTCAAGCACAAGTCTTCCTTTTGTGATCAGTGATACAATCACTGCAAGTCTTTCTACTGTGCAATGCGAAGGTTATTTTTCTATTGACTGGACACGGGAACCTGCTGCAACCGGTTATGAAGTAATGATGCTCAGAGGAGATGAAATGGTTTCAGTAGCGACAGTTCCTAATACAGAATTAACATATACAATAAGCGGCTTATCAAAAGATTCTGTTTATTGGGCATCTGTTCGTCCTTTAATTGGTTTAAGCAAAAGTCCTGGAAGAAGGGCTATCGCAGTATCAAGAATACCTAATACCGGAACTTGTGTAGGTGTTATTTCTGATAATGATATTAAACTCGATTCTATTCTTTCTCCTGTTAAGTCTGGCAGATTATTAACATCAACAGCATTGGGAAATAATACTCCCGTAACAATCAGAATTAAAAATCTTGATGATGTGCCAACTTCTGGCGATATCATTGTCAGTTATATTTTAAATGCAGGTCTACCTGTGGTAGAAACTATATTAAACCCAGCAATTGCAGGTGGCGGAATATTAGACTTTTCTTTTATTGCACCAGTTAATTTATCAATAGCAGGTACTTATACATTGGTCGCTACAATTTCGCAGGCAGGTGATCCGGTAAGTGCAAATAACAGTAAAACAAAAATTGTAAAGCAATTACTCAATCCTTCAATCACAGGAATAATTCCTGTATCACCCTTCATTGATAATTTTGATGCAGCAACTATTCAATCGTATAATACACCGGAAATTGGATTAACAGCACTTGACAGATACGATTTTGTAAACAGTAATTCAAACGGAAGAATAAGAACTTTTATCAATACAGGTATTGCTTATTCTGGCAACAGAGCTATTACATTGGATGCAAGTATTAACAATGCAGGCACTACTGATTCTTTAACCGGCACTTATAACTTGGCAACCTATGATGCAGCAACGGAAGACCTGCGATTAGATTTTCGTTTTAAAAACCATGGACAAGTTGACAACGGAGCTAACAAAGTCTGGATAAGAGGTTCGGATATGGGTAACTGGGTTGAAGCTTATGATCTTTATGCTAATCAAAAGGATGTGGATGCTGGCTATAAACTTTCTTCCAGCATTGAGGTGAGTGATGTTTTGAGAAATGCTTTTCCTCCACAGAATTTTACTACGAGTTTCCAGGTTCGATGGGGGCAGTATGGTCAAACCTTGGCAGCGGATAATAGCGGAAGTGCCGGATATACATTTGATGATGTTCGATTGTATAAAGTAACGGATGATATTCAAATGCTAAGCGTTGATACCCCAATTGTAAATAGTTGTAACCTGAGTGCAAGCACTCCTGTAAAAATTACAATTCATAATAGTGCCAATACTGCTATCAGCAATATACCTGTTCGTTACAAAATTAATGGAGGTAGCTGGGTAGATGAAGTTATTAATACAGCTGTTGGGGCTAATAGTAATTTTCAATATACATTTTCAACGGGTGCAAATTTATTGGCAACCGGTTCTTATTTAATAGAAGCAGAAGTAATGTATCCTTCGGATGATTATCATGCCAATGATACCACCAGTGTTAGTTTTGTAAATACACCGCTAATTGTTGTTACGAATGCAACTCCTTACTTGCAAAATTTTGAAACAGATAATGGCAACTGGTATGGCGCAGGTAAAAACAGTTCATGGGAGTATGGCACTCCTGCTTCTTACAAAATAAATAGAGCTGCCAGTGGTAGCAAAGCATGGAAAACAAGATTAGCAGGTAATTACAATGACAGCGAAAAATCATATTTGTATTCACCATGTTTCGATGTCTCATCAATGACGGCTCCTACATTAAGCTTTAGTCTTTCATTAGATATTGAAGATTGCGGAACATCACTTTGCGATGGAGCATTTGTTGAATATTCGTTAGACGGGAAATTATGGGACACACTTGGTGCCTATGGTCAGGGAACTAATTGGTACAACAAAGACTATGCATCAGGTATTGAACTTTTGAGCATACAAGATTATCATCGCTGGCATGTGGCCACAATTCCTTTGTCATCAATCCCATATTCACTAAGTGCATTAACTCAATTGCGTTTCCGTTTTGTAATGTATTCCGATGCTGGTGTTAGCAGAGAAGGTATCGGAGTTGATGATATTCATATCTATAGTAATACAGCAGGCATATATGATGGCATTACAATGGGATCTTCTGTTAATGCGGCAATTCCTGGCGGAACAGGTTGGGTTGATTTTTTATCAGGCGGTAAACTCGTTGCTTCGGTTAAATCTACTGTGGCAATGGGCAGTACAGATGTACAAACCTATATTCATACAGGGTCAACCCGGTTGAGTAATTTTCAGTTTTATCATAACAGAAATATAACCATCAAACCAGCCATAACCGGACTGGCGGTTCCAGCAATTGTAAGGTTCTACTTTTTGGATTCAGAAACTGAAAGCCTGATCAATACAACAGGTTGTAGTTACTGTACAAGACCAGAAATGGCATATCAGTTAGGTGTAACCAAATATAGCGATGCTGATGATAGCAAAGAAAATGGAACAATAGATGATAATAACACCCCGGGAGGATTTACTTTTATTAATTCTTCAAATACTAAAATAATTCCTTTTGATAAAGGATATTATGCAGAATTTGAAGTAAAAGATTTCTCCGAGTTCTGGTTGAGTGATGGAGGATTAAATAAGAATACTCCGTTGCCACTGAAATTACTCAGCTTTACTGCTAAAAAGCAGAATGGTAAAGATGTATTGGCAGAATGGACAACCGGTGAGGAGTATAATATTAGCCGTTTTGAAATTGAAGTAGCCAAGGGTAATAGTGATTATCAACTGAATAGGTTTACTAGAATTGGCTCTGTTAATAGCCAGGGAAATTCTAACGGAGAACATCGATACAGTTTTACCGATCTAGAAATCAATAAATCAGACGTCAGGTATTATCGCTTAAAAATAATAGAGGCAGACGGCAGCTTTAGTTATTCAGCTATCCGTCCGGTTGTATTTACAAACGATGTGCAATGGCAGGTTTATCCAAATCCATCGGCTGGTGTGTTTTATCTTACTTATCAGTTGGCAGATAGAGAATCATTAACAGTAAGAGTGTACGATGCAACTGGAAAAACTATAAAACAATACAGCAGTAATGCAACAGGCTTCTTACAAAAGATGGTGATCGATCTTCAGGCTGGGGGAGTTCCTTCTGGTTTGTATATGCTGGAAGCCGAAACTGGTGGTAAGAAGCAGTTTTTCAAATTGTTGAAGCAATAAAAAAAGTCCCGATTAATATCGGGACTTATAATATGCTAAAGGAGGCAATTAATCTTCCCAGCCTTTTTTTGCAATGCCGGCAGCAATGGCAGCCAAAGCTTTTTCACCACCCATTAGTGTAGTAAGCTTATTTCCTTTTCCGTCATTACCCTGTGCCATATAAGCACCTTTTGCTGTTTTGGTAATTATAGCGTCGAACATCTCAACACCTTTTTCTTTAGTTTTTACGTTGTAAGCGGTAATCTTAACATCTGCCATTTTCAAAGTTTTTAGTTAGTAATGCCTGAAATTAAGCCTTAAAACCCGTTTTAAAGGGGAAAACTTGCCAACAGGAGCGATTTCGTCTTTGTATCTATAATTTAAATATTTGATAATGAGTAACTTAGAGGTTTGGTAAGGTCCTATTGATATCAATTGACCAAACTACATTTACCGCTATTATCCATTTCTTTTGATAGATTTTCTCGTATTTGCCTATAACTTTTATTCTTAATAGCCCTTTAAATTGTGCTTCGTATTTTTTTCTTAATTTAACGAGTCTCAGTGTAGCAAAGAATCATGAAAAAACTAGTTCGCAAAACTGCTTCAAGCTTTCAATCAAGATTAATATATATATGCCTTTTGCTTTTTTTTACAATTGAAAATAGCAGCGCAAAGGCACAATGCCCGCCTAATATCGATTTTGAAAATGGAGATTTTGCAGGATGGCGATGCTGGATTGGTTCCGTAGCATCAGTGAATGGCAAAAATCTTATTACATGGGCACCTGCTGGTCCTGTGGCACCGGTTTTTCTTAGGCATACTATGTTAAATAGCTTTCCTGGCGATGGGTTAGATCCTTATGGTTTTTTTCCAAGAAACTGTCCCAATGGTAGCGGCCACTCTGTGCAGTTAGGTAATGAGGGAACTCAAAGCCAAGCTGAAGGACTATCGTATACATTTACGATCCCTCCAGGGGCTGATGAATACAATCTCATTTATCATTATGCAGTTGTTCTTCAGGATCCCAGCCATACACCTGATGAGCAACCAAGGATGATGATTTCTGTTAGAAATTTGACTGATGGGGGAATAGAATTGCCTTGCCCGTTAAATCCATTTGTACCCAGCGGTGGGTTACCGGGTTTTGATACTTCGAAGATATTGCCAGCTTCTGGTATAGTACTATTCAAAAATTGGGCCGCAGCATCTATTGAATTGAATGGTTTAGCTGGTAAAACAATTGAAATTTTTTTTACTACAGCGGACTGTACAAGAACTGGTCATTTTGGCTACGCTTATATCGATGTAAACAGTGAGTGCAGTAGTTCATTTACTGGTGCTGTTTTTTGTGCCGATGATGCTTTTATAAATGTTACTGCTCCTCATGGATATAAAGAATATAAATGGTGGAATGCTGCTGACCCGACAACGATATTAGGTGTAACACAAACTATTAATTTCACTCCGCCGCCACCGCCAGGTACTGTTCTTAAAGTTTTGGTTACTCCTTATGCCGGATACGGTTGTTCTGATACATTAACGGCGGTGTTGCTTGACACTCTTACGATAAATGCTCAGGCAGGGCCAGACGAAGTTTCTTGTAATGGAGCCCAAGTGCAAATAGGTAACAATCCTAAGCCTGGTTATGTGTATAGCTGGTCGCCAACTACAGGATTAAGTGATCCGAACATTGCAAACCCAATTGCATTGCCCACTATAAATACAGAGTATATTCTAACTGTTTCAAACGCAGGTGGAGGCTGTCCCTCGGAAGATACAGTAAATGTAGTAGTAGATAATATTGACAACTCCATACAACTTATTGGCCCTCCTACTTTTTGTTCGGATGGAGTGACAACTGCTATATTGGAGGTGTTGTCAGCAGATAGCATACAGTGGTATAGAAATGGTGTTGCTATACTGGGTGCTAATCAAACACAGTATAATGTTCCCCAAAGTGGTTTATACTATGCTACACTTTTTAAAAATACCGGATGTATTTTAAGCACTGTTATAAGAGCCATTAATATATTTGATTCGCCTGTTGCAGGGTTTACTACAAACTCACTTGACCAATGTTTCAATAACAATCAGGTTGCTTTTACAAATAGCAGTACAGTTGCTACTGGCACATTACAATATAGTTGGGATTTTGGTGATGGGTTCACATCCACTGCCAGAGATGTATCGCATAATTATGGAACGCCGGGTATTTACCAGGTCAAGCTGGTAGTAACAACGAATAACGGTTGTAAAGACAGCAGCTCTACTACAGTCAATATATTCGAATCACCTGTTGCAGGATTTACAGCAAATACAGCAAGCCAATGTTTTAGTAATAATCAATTTTCATTTACGAATACGAGTAGCATTAGTGCTGGGTCATTGCAATATACATGGGATTTTGGAGATGGGTCTTTTGCTACTGCAACAGATGTAACGCATAATTACACAGCACCGGGTGTTTATACAGTAAGGCTTATTGCATTATCTGATAAAAACTGCAGCAATGAAATTACAACTGTTATTACGGTGCATCCAAACCCCGAAGCTGATTTCAATTTAAATAGCGCAGCAGCGCAGTGTTTTAAGAATAACAGTTTTAATTTCAAGAATACAACTACAATAACTGGCGGCAACTTGCATTACACTTGGGATATGGGTAATGGTGATACCTTTGCAAGCAGTGATGTAACGTATAGTTATCCTTTACCCGGTACCTACACCGTTAAGTTAATGGCAACATCTGGCAATAGTTGTGTTGATAGCAGTGAGTTTAATGTAACAGTTTTCCCAGTGCCGGTTGCTGGCTTCACGGTAAGCAATGCCACACAATGTTTAAATATTAACCAGTTTACATTTAATAATATTAGCACTGTTTACTCTGGCGGCTTGCAATACAAATGGAGCCTTGGTGATGGAAACACCGCAACTACTGCTAACGCAAATCATAGCTATACACAGCCCGGCTCTTATACTGTAAAACTATTGTCTACTGCTACTAATGGCGGGTGTACAGACAGCACTACTTTTATTGTAAGAGTTCTTGAAAACCCTGTTGCCGATTTTACAATTAATTCAATCTGTATTGAGATTCCGGTAGAGATAAATAATAAAACAATCAATGCCGCCGCAGTGCCGTTAGATTATTTGTGGGATTTTGGAAACGGCCACACAGCAACAGGAGTTAACCCGGTGTATAGTTATCCAGCACCCGGTAACTATACGGTGAAGCTTACTGTAAATATTAGCCAGTGTCCAAGTATAATTTTTACAAAAGAAATGCCTGTTATAATAACAGCACCGCTGCCCGGTATTACCTATCCTCCATTTGAAGCTAAGTTTTATTTTCCTGAGCAATTGCAGGCAAGACCAATTGGCAATACTGTGTTGTGGACACCAGCAACTGCTCTTAATAATCCGGCAAGCTATTCACCCATATTCAAAGGGATAAATACACAGTTGTATGAAATCAGATTAACAACAGATCTTGGTTGTGTAACGGTTGATACCTTATTGGTAAAAACCGTTAAAAGGATTGAAGTACATGTGCCAACTGCCTTTACACCTAATAATGATGGAAAGAATGACCGGTTACGACCATTACTATTTGGCATTGAAAAAGTTAACTACTTCAGAATATATAACCGTTGGGGCAATATGGTATTTCAAATGCAAAGCGACCAACCGGGATGGGATGGCAAAATAAATGGTATACTACAAGGCACTCAAGTGTTTGTGTGGATGATTGAAGTGGTGGATATAGATGGACAAATCCATAGAGAAAAAGGCACTACTACTTTGCTGAGATAATATTGAGGGAGGGAGTGCTTCGAAGTTGATTGCTTAATGTTCTTTTCAGAAAAAGCTTATACGCAACGTCCCCGTTGGCAGACGTTGCTGGGAAACAGCCTGAGGAAACAAAGAAAGCCCACTTTTAATTGCCCTTTTTCTTCCATGCAATATAGTCTGGCAATTCTGCAAGTTCAATCATTCCTTCTTCTTCAGGATTGTCAGGAAGTTGATCAAAAGCTATGTAGTCAATGTCAGTTGCAGCGGATTTTTCCCCAAGCAAAACATCGAGTATTTTATACATAGCTGATTCAAAAAAATCATGGGTATGTACTAACTCATAATTTCGTAAGCAAATGTTGAATCCTATTGCTAAAGCGTTGTCTTTATTTTCCAGTGGCATAAACCACATTTCTTCAGGACTTAGAATTAAGCCTTCATACTTCAATTGGAAGTGTATGTCACGAGGTGGTATAAAGGCTGTAAAAACCCATTTGTCAATTTTTGGAGCTGTATTTACTAAGCTTTCGACTTGCTTAAAATAGTCTTTATTGCCTTCTGCTGTTATTATAAGTTCCCGACATTCTTCAGGGTTACCACCTATTTCAAAATATAGCTTATCACAATATTTATGTAGCTCTTCGGAAAAATTACCCAAAAGCTTTTCTTTGATTTCAATGTCAACCTGATTAATGAATGAATAACTTTCATTATTTTTTTTTAAACCAGTTCCAAAATTTTTTTGCTGAATCTTCCATAACAAAATGAAGCCTAATACATAAATATACAACACTGAACTTTTCCATTCAAAATTTCAATATTCAATTGTAAATACGGCATGCTGCAAATTGCTCAATAGAATTCATACAGCATAAGTGTGCGACGCAAGGGACGATGCTAGTAGTACTACAACTGGGACAACAAAAAAATCCCGACACATGGCCGGGATTGTATAATAGAAATTTGTGTTTTTAGATATCGAGTTTCGCATACTTTGCATGGCTCTCTATAAATGCTCTTCTTGGTGCTACTTCATCGCCCATCAACATACTGAAAACACGGTCGGCTTCAGCGGCGCTTTCTATGGTTACCCTTTTTAAGGTACGGGTATCGGGGTTCATGGTGGTGTCCCATAACTGGTCTGCATTCATTTCCCCAAGACCTTTATATCGCTGTATGTTTACAGAGTCTTCTTTGCCATCACCAATTTTCTCCACTAATATTTTTCTTTGCTCTTCGTTGTAAGCATACTCCTGCGTTTTTCCTTTTTTGATCAAATAAAGCGGCGGCTGTGCTATATACACATAGCCTTGCTCTACTAACTCTCTCATATAACGGAATACAAAAGTCAAAATCAGTGTGGCGATATGCGAACCGTCCACATCGGCATCCGTCATGATGATGAGTTTGTGATAACGAAGTTTGCTAAGGTCAAGTGCCTTTGGATCTTCTGGTGTTCCCATTTTTACACCAAGGGCAGTAAACATATTTCTTATCTCCTCGTTGTCGTATATCTTATGCTCCATTGCTTTTTCTACGTTAAGAATTTTACCTCTTAATGGTAAAATAGCCTGGAAACTTCTGTCTCTGCCTTGCTTGGCAGTGCCACCGGCAGAATCTCCCTCGACAAGATAAAGCTCACAACGATTGGGGTCACGGTCAGAACAGTCGGCCAATTTGCCCGGTAGTCCGCCACCCGTTAATACCGATTTGCGTTGTACTAATTCTCTTGCTTTTCTTGCAGCGGCTCTTGCCTGTGCAGCCAGTATAACTTTTGCAACGATATTTTTTGCTTCTCTAGGATTTTCTTCGAGATAAGCTTCTAATGCTCTGGACATTGTTGAATCAACAATACCCATTACTTCGTTATTACCCAATTTGGTTTTTGTTTGTCCTTCAAATTGTGGCTCTGGAACTTTTACAGAAATGATGGAGCTTAAACCTTCACGGAAGTCATCACCTTCAATTTCTACTTTGGCTTTTTCGAACAAACCATTCTTATCACCATAACTTTTGAATACTCTTGTTAAGGCACGGCGAAATCCGGATACATGGGTTCCACCTTCAATGGTGTTGATATTATTTACGTAGGAATAAACATGTTCACTATAGCCGCTATTGTACATCATGGCTACTTCTACCATTACATTATTTACTTCATCTTTTCCTTCTACATAAATAACGTTTGGTAAAAGTGCATTTCTTCCTGCATTTTTATCCAGCATTTCAACAAACTCCACTATACCACCTTCGCTATAAAAACTGTTTACATAGTTATTACCCTCTTCATCTTTTTCCCGCAGATCTGTCAACGTAATGCGTACACCTCTATTCAAAAAAGAAAGTTCTCTCAATCTTCCTTCTAAAATTTCTTTATTGTACTCTGTAGTAATGAAAATAGTATTGTCGGGCCAGAAGCGGACTGTGGTGCCTCTTTTCTCACTGTTGCCAATCTCTCTTACAGCATATTGAGGAACCCCAATCTTATATTCTTGTTCAAATGTTTTGCCTTCACGGTTTACCGTTACATGCATTGTAGAACTCAAAGCATTTACACAACTAACACCCACACCATGCAAGCCACCAGAAACCTTATACGAATCTTTATCAAACTTACCACCAGCATGAAGCACTGTCATTACTACTTCCAATGCAGAACGTTTTTCTTTGGAATGCATAGCAGTAGGAATTCCACGGCCATCATCTTCTACAGTTATAGAGTTGTCTTCATGAATAATGACTTCAATGTTCTTACAATATCCTGCTAATGCTTCGTCAATAGAGTTATCTACAACTTCATAAACAAGATGGTGCAAACCTTTTACACCAATGTCGCCGATATACATCGCCGGACGTTTACGAACTGCTTCTAAACCTTCTAAAACCTGGATACTGTCGGCACTGTAACCAGCCGATATAGCTGCTGCTTTTTCTTTAGCTTCTGTAGTCATAAAAATGGTAAAATCCTATTGATAGAAATGAAAAAATGGATACCGACAAATGTACAAAAATTAACCCTCTTGACCTGAGAAAATATACCCAAATTTTACCCGATTCTGGGTGTATTTTGGGTAAAAGAAAATGCCTGTCTCACCTAAGGCGAGACAGGCATTTTAACTAATTTAAAATCGATTAGATACTTGGAACTTTATTATTACTTTTAGTACTTTCTTAGAGTTATCTTTTTACAATTTGTGCCACCATATCTGCCTCAGCACAAATCCTGTTTCCAACATAGGTTGTTCCTCTCATTTCGCATATGCCACGACGAATCGGGGCAGATAATTCCATCTTCAGAATTAATGTGTCACCCGGCTTTACCATGCTTTTGAACTTGCAGTTGTCTATTTTCAAAAAGTAAGTATCATACTGTCCTTCCCCACTTAGATTAATTGCAAGAATACCGCCGCATTGTGCCAATGCTTCTATTTGTAACACACCCGGCATTACAGGATTCCCCGGAAAGTGTCCCTGGAAAAACCATTCATTAATTGTTACATTCTTAATGCCTACAATTTGTGTATCGCTTAATTCAATAACCTTATCTACCAATGCAAAGGGGAAACGATGTGGCAAGGTTTTTTCGATGAATTGGTAATCATGCACTGGCGGCATAGAAGGGTCGTACACCGGAATGCCTTTGTTCTGCTTATTTTTTTTAATGTAGTGTTTGATCTTTTTTGCAAACTCAACATTGGAACTATGGCCGGGTCTGTTGGCAATGATTCTTCCTTTAATTGGATAACCAATTAAGGCAAGGTCTCCAACTACATCAAGCAGTTTATGTCTTGCTGGTTCATTGGGGAAACGAAGCTCTAGGTTATTCAGATAGCCTTCACTCTTTACTTCAATCTTATCTTTTTTAAATATTTTATTCAGCCGCTCCATTTCTTTATCATCAACCTTTTTGTCAACAATTACAATTGCATTGTTGATATCGCCACCTTTTATCAGGTTGTTATCAAGCAACATTTCCAGTTCATGCAAAAAACAAAAAGTGCGGCAAGGGGCTATTTCTTTTTTAAAATCACTCATCTGTTTTAGTCCTGCATGCTGTGTGCCTAGTACAGGGGAGTTGAAATCTATTAAAGTAGTAACCTGGTATTCAGCTGCAGGCATCGCCACCATTTCTACTCTTTTTTCTTCATCGTAATGGTAAATATTGTCTTCGATATCGTACCATACTTTTTCTGCATCTTGTTCTGTTATTCCAGCTTCTTCAATCAATGCTACAAATGGAGCCGAGCTTCCATCCATAATCGGCATCTCCGGTCCGTTTATTTCAAGCAGGCAATTGTCTACTCCCATTCCAACCAATGCGGCCAATACATGTTCTACAGTACTTATTTTAGCACCATTGGCTTCTAATGTCGTTCCTCTGCTTACGTCCGTTACCAGATCACAGTCTGCTTTAATAATGGGTTGGTTTGGCAAATCAATTCTTTTAAACTGAAAGCCAAATCCTGGTGCTGCCGGATTGAGTGTAAGCGTTGCCATTACACCTGTATGCAATCCTGTTCCGGAAATGCTTACTGGTGCGTTAAGTGTATGTTGCTTGTCAGGATTGAAATCGGAATTCATGTAATAATAGAATTTAATTCTGTTTTGAAGTTGAGCAAAGATAGCCATTCAGCAAAAGAGAAAAAAGAGACCTTTTGGAGATAAAATATTAATGTGAACAGATGTCTAGTAAGGGCGGAAATATTAAAAATCAGGAAACTCTTTCAGCCATCAAGTGCTTTACCATTGCTTCCAGTTCCTTAATTCTTTTTTCCATCTCAGGAAGATTGCGGGCAATAGCCTGGCTGCGTATCGCATTATTGTATTCATAAGCTGGTGAACCAGTAACTGCAGAACCAGGTTTCTTTAATGATTTACCAAGTCCGGCTTGTGCATTTATCTTAGAACCATCGGCAATTTGTATATGGCCAACTATACCAGCTTGTCCGCCAATCATAACCCCGTTACCAATTTTTGTACTACCGCTAATGCCTGCCTGTGCTGCAATAACGGTGCTGTTACCTATTTCTACATTGTGTGCAATCTGTATCAAGTTATCCAACTTAGCACCTTTTTTTATCAGGGTAGAACCGATAGTAGCTCTATCAATGGTGGCATTGGCGCCAATTTCTACAAAGTCTTCAATTACAACATTACCAATCTGCGGCACTTTTTTCAAACTGCCATCTGCTTGTGGGGCAAAACCAAATCCATCGCTACCAATTACAGTGCCTGCATGAATGATTACATTATTGCCGATCACACAATCATGATAAATTTTTACTCCCGGATGTATAATTGAATTTTCGCCAATGGAAACTTTATCTCCAACATAGGCATTGGGATAAATTTTTGTATTGTTGCCTACTTTTACTTTTTCTCCTAGATAAGCGAATGCTCCAATAAAAACATTTTCACCATAACTGGCAGTTTTAGCTATGTATGAAGGCTCTTGAATGCCAGTTAGCATTTGCTGCGCTATTTCCTGATACTTAGTTAGCAAAGTGGCAAAGGCTGTGTAGGCGTCACTTACTCTTATCAGTGTTGCCTTAATTGGTTTCTTTAATTCGTATGCTTCGCTGATGATAACAATAGATGCATTGGTACTGTATAAAAAATCTTCATACTTAGCATTGGCAAAAAAAGTAAGCTGGCCATTGTTGGCTTCTTCTATCTTTCCAAATGAAGCAACGGCAATATTGGCATCGCCTTCTACTTTGCCATTAATTATTTGCGCTATTTGTGAAGCAGAAAATTGCATATTAAATGTATTAGGTCATAGCTGTAAAAAATCTCAATATGACTAGGTTGTTTTAAGATAACAAATGTAATATTTTTTAGTAGCTCCGCTCAGGTTGTGCTGAATCAGTGCATTGTCAACTTGTGAAATGTCTTTTATTGTTCCGTCTTTAAATAAAATATTGATTCGTTCGTCTTCTAAATTATAAGTTGTATTACTTGCTTCTCCTGTGAAAACAAAATAGCCGGTATTTTCTTCTTCAATATCCAACGCAGCCATCGCTTCATTTTGTTTTTCTTTAACGAAATTTTCGTCAAAAGCTTCAGCTTGTAATTTTACTTTCAGCAATTTTCGTTCCACTAATGAACGGCAAAGTGTTGCTAATATTTTGTCAGGATGCTTACACCAGTTTTTAATAGTTGCCATTACATCATGATCATCAAGACGACAGAATTTATCCAAATGCTGCTCAATGGAACTTTTAGATTGAAAATCTTTTAAGAAAAAATTTACCTCGTCTGTTGCACCATTTATTTCTTTTCCTTGGGTGAACAATTCTTTTGCCCGTTGAATAATTTTCACCAGTATTCTTTCTGAGGCAAGTACAGTTTTGTGTAAATAAACCTGCCAGTACATTAATCTACGGGATACAAGAAATTTCTCTATAGAATATATAGCTTTTTCTTCTACCATAAGTTCCCCGTCTTTTACCGTCAACATTTTCAAAATGCGATCGTAGCCAATTACACCTTCTGCCACGCCGGTAAAAAAACTATCTCTGTTCAGGTAATCCATTCTGTCAACATCTAATTGGCCTGAAACTAGCTGGTGTAAAAAACGCTTTGGATGTTTATTGGTAAAAATTTCTATAGCAGTCGAAAGCTGGCCTTCGAATTGCTCATTCATTTTTTGCATCAGCAAAATTGAAATCTCTTCATGATGAACATCTTTTATCAATTCACTTTCCAGTGCATGAGAAAATGGTCCATGGCCAATATCATGCAGCAGAATTGCAATCTTTGCTCCCAGTTCCTCCTCAGCTGTTATATCAATGTTTTTGTTTTTAAGTTCGTAGAGTGCAATGCACATTAAATGATATGCTCCAAGTGAATGATGGAGCCGTGAATGCACAGCACCAGGATATACCAAATGGGCAAATGCCATTTGATTAATGTTCCGCAATCGTTGATACCATGGATGGGAAATAATTTTTAATATCAATGGATGATCTATCGTAATAAACCCATAAACAGGGTCGTTGATTATTTTGTGGACAGATGACATGTTGCTGTTTTGTTAAAGACCCCGAAAGGGTTGGCGGCAAAAGTACAACGGCAGCTTTTAATAAGCTATTTTTACTCAAACCGTAACTTCACGGTATTTAAATAAAACCTAAGAATGGCAGCAGCAAAAATTATTTGGGTAGATGATGAAATTGAGAGTCTTCAGTCGCAAAAGATGTTTTTGGAGAATAAAGGATACGAAGTACAGACGTTTACCAACGGTTTTGATGCTATAGATTATGTAAAGGAAAATCTGGTGGATGTTGTGTTGATAGATGAAAGTATGCCCGGTATTACCGGTTTGGAAACCCTGGCAAAAATCAAAGAGATTAATCAATCTTTACCAATTGTCTTAATTACAAAAAATGAAACGGAGAACCTAATGGATGAAGCCATCGGCTCGCAAATAAGCGATTACCTTATAAAGCCTGTAAACCCAAATCAGGTTTGGTTGAGCCTGAAAAAGATTATTGATAACAGAAGGTTAGTGGCAGAGAAAACAACTACGTCGTATCAGCAACAGTTTCGCCATTTATTTACTGCACTCAATAGTAATCCTGATTATAATGAGTGGATGGATATTTATAAGAAATTAATTTATTGGGAACTGGAAATGCAAAAAAGTGATAGCCCGGAAATGCAGGAGGTTTTGCAAAGCCAAAAAAGTGAGGCTAATACGGAGTTCTTCAAATTTGTTTCAAGAAATTATGCCGAATGGGTTTCGCCTAAAAGTTCGGAAGGTCCTGTAATGAGTCATAATTTATTTCAGTTTAAAGTGTTGCCACATATTGAGAAAGGAACTCCATTATTTTTTATATTGATAGATAACCTTCGGTTTGATCAGTGGAAAACAATTCAACCCATTTTTGCTGAAAATTTTAGAATAACAGAAGAAGAAAGTTTTTACAGCATATTGCCTACTGCTACACAGTATTGCCGCAATGCAATTTTTGCAGGTTTAATGCCTATTGACATTGAAAAGCAATTTCCAGCCCTTTGGAAGAATGATGAAGAAGAGGGTGGGAAGAATTTGAATGAAGAAGAATTTTTTAGGGCTCAATTAAAACGGTTAGGAAAAGGTGATTTAAAAGTTTCGTATACAAAAGTTGTAAATAATCATGCAGGCCTTGATCTGGTCAACAATATTCACAACCTGATGAACAATGACATTAACGTAATTGTTTACAACTTTGTAGATATGCTTAGCCATGCCCGTACTGAAATGGAAGTACTGAAAGAGCTGGCCAGTGATGAAATGAGTTATCGCAGTATCACGGCAAGTTGGTTCGAGCATTCGCCATTGCACCAGGCATTAAAAAAGATTGCTGATAAAAAAATAAAAATTGTTTTAGCAACGGACCATGGGAGTGTGAGAGTGAAAACACCGTATAAAGTTGTTGGAGATAAGCAAACAACTACAAACCTTCGATACAAGCATGGTCGTAATCTTAACTATGAACCAAAAGAAGTGCTTGCATTCAGAGAGCCGAAAGAAGCAGGATTACCAACCCCAACCATTAATTCATCATTCATTTTTGCAAAAGAGGATAGTTTCCTCTGCTATCCCAATAACTATAATTATTATGTAAACTATTACAAGAATACATTTCAGCATGGCGGTATTAGCCTTGAAGAAATGATAGTGCCGGTGATAAAAATGCAGAGTAAATAAGTGAATAATGAATAGTGAATGGGTTGTGGAAAAGAATCAAATGCTTAATAAGTTGATAAGCAAAGAGAGGTTTACATTTGCGAAACAATTCACTATTGACTATTCCCTATTCACAAAATGAAATACACACAAACGACATTAGATAAATTAGAATCAATTCCTGAAGAGGTTGGCTATATTCTGCGATACGAAAGAGGAACCTTTCAAAGTGGTTATTGTATTCTTGAAGCCAAAAAGGTGGTGGTATTGAACAAGTTTTTACCAACTGAAGGTCGAATCAATACATTGATGGATCTGATTCCACAACTTTCTATTGATCAGGAAATTTTGACAGAAGAGTCGAAGAAACTCTATGCAGAAGTAATGTCGAAATTGGAAGCTCAATCAAAGGAAGACTAATTTACCCAGGAATATGATTAGCTAAGACTGGTTACGCTTAACTAATTAACTTTATCTCATGTCTTGTCCTCCCCTCAAAATAACTTTTCTTGGTACCGGCACCAGTAGTGGTGTGCCCATGATTGGCTGCGATTGTTCAGTTTGCACATCTACTGATAAAAAAGATAATAGGCTTCGGTCAAGTATATTGGTAGAATCTCCAAACACTACACTGGTTGTTGATACAGGTCCCGATTTTCGCTATCAAATGCTTCGGGAAAATGTAAGAAAACTTGATGCGGTTCTTTTTACACATCCGCACAAAGATCATATGGCCGGGCTTGATGATGTGAAGGCCTATAATTATTTTCAAAAGAAACCCATTGACTTATTTGCAGATTCTTTAACGGAAGAAGCATTGCGCCGTGATTTCTATTATGCCTTTGCCGATACAAAATATCCCGGCATTCCAGAACTAAACTTGCACACTATTACATTGGAACCGTTCAATGTTGGTGATATCCCGGTTATACCAATTCTTGTCTGGCATATGAAAATGCCTGTTTTAGGTTTTCGGTTTGGGAAGTTTACTTACATTACTGACGCTAATAAAATTGAGGAAACAGAAAAAAATAAAATAAAAGGGAGTGATATTTTAGTGCTAAATGCTTTGCGGAAGAAAAAACACATTTCTCATTTTACGCTGGATGAAGCAAAAGAGATGGTGCAAGAGTTAAATATTCCAACAGCTTATTTTACTCATATCTCACATCAGCTTGGAATTCAGGCAGAGATTTCGGATGAGCTTCCTATCGGGATTCATCTTGCTTATGATGGACTTGTTTTGAATATTCAGTAAATTTTTTACCGAGTGCAGCTAATTCTTTCCCTTTAACTAACACCTGTTAGTTTTTAATTGTTTTTTGCTATCTTGCGCCTGCCTTTAACGATTGCTTGCTTTTAATAAAAGGCAAAATATTGTGCCACCCAATTCATTTGAGTGGCACAATTATTAAAAAACAAACACAAAACAAAAATGGATTTTCAACAATCAGAATTAACGCAGCAGGTAGCACAAACAGCCAGAGATTTTGCACAGCTACATATCAAGCCATTTATAATGGAGTGGGACGAAAGCCAGGAATTTCCTGTAGAGGTTTTTAAAAAAATGGGAAAGCTGGGGTTGATGGGAGTATTAGTACCAGAAGAATATGGCGGTGCTGGACTTTCTTATTTTGAATACAAAACTATTATTGTTGAAATAGCAAAAGTGTGTGGCTCCATCGGATTGAGTGTGGCGGCGCATAATTCATTATGCACTGGCCATATCATGGCTTTTGGAAATGACGAACAAAAGAAAAAGTGGTTGCCTAAATTGGCAACAGCAGAATGGATTGGTGCATGGGGATTAACAGAAGCTAATACTGGCAGTGATGCGGGTAATATGGCTTGTACCGCAGTGAAGGATGGAGATGAATGGATTATTAGCGGAACAAAAAACTGGATCACACATGGTAAAAGTGGTGATGTAGCTGTAGTTATTTGTAGAACTGGTGAACCAAGAGCTAGAAATAATTCGACCACTTTTGTAGTAGAAAGAGGAACAAAAGGATTTAGTGCCGGCAAAAAAGAAAATAAACTTGGCATGCGGGCCAGTGAAACGGCAGAAATGGTTTTTGATAATTGCCGTATACCTGATTCAAATAGATTAGGAGAAGTGGGAGCCGGATTTAAACAAGCGATGAAGATTTTAGATGGCGGAAGAATTTCTATTGCGGCTCTTGCTTTGGGCATTGCTAAAGGTGCTTATGAAGCAGCCTTACAATATTCACAAGAGCGGCATCAGTTTGATAAACCAATTTCATCTTTTCAGGGAATATCTTTTAAACTGGCAGATATGGCAACAGAAATCGAAGCGGCTGATTTATTAACCATGCAGGCCTGCGACTTAAAGAATCGTAAACAGCCCATGACAAAAGAATCAGCTATGGCAAAATACTATGCCAGCGAAGTAGCCGTTCGTGTTGCCAATGATGCAGTGCAGATTTTTGGTGGCTATGGCTACACTAAAGATTTTCCGGTGGAGAAATTTTACCGTGATGCAAAGCTTTGTACAATTGGTGAAGGAACCAGTGAAATACAGAAGATTGTTATTAGTAGGGAATTGTTGAAGTAATAATGAATTAGAAAATATTAATTAATAATTAATCCTGCCTTGAGCAGGATTTTTTATCTCACCTCCTGCATATCCACTAACTTCTTATAAAATCCACCTTGCGCCAATAGCTCTTCATGATTGCCTCTTTCTACAATCTTCCCTTTTTGTAATACGATAATTTCATCTGCATGGCGGATAGTAGAAAGGCGATGTGCAATTACAATGGAAGTTCTATTCTGCATCATATTATTAATCGCATCTTGTACCAAACGTTCACTTTCTGTATCAAGAGAAGAGGTAGCTTCATCCAAAATAAGAATGGGTGGATTTTTTAAAACCGCTCTTGCAATGGTTAATCGTTGTCTTTCACCACCGCTTAGTTTAGCTCCACGGTCGCCGATATTGCTATGATAACCACCTTCTTTTTTAATAATAAATTCATGCGCATTTGCAATTTTTGCTGCTTCAATTATCTGTTCTTCAGTTGCTTCCTGCTGACCAATAGCAATGTTGTTCGAAATCGTATCGTTGAATAATATTGGTTCTTGTGTAACAATACTCATCAAACTTCTGGCAGAAAAGAGGGAATAGTCCTTGATGTTAATTCCATCAATCAAAACTTCACCACTTGTTACATCATGAAATCTTGGAACAAGATCGGCCAATGTAGATTTACCAGCTCCTGATGATCCAACCAAGGCAACTGTTTGTCCTTTTTTGACAATTAAGTTTATGTTGTCAAGAATAATAGCATCTGCGTATGCAAAGCTTACATTACGAAACTCTATGGAGTGTTCAAATGAATCTATTTTTTTGCCAGTTGGGTTGTCATCAACAGTTATCGGTGTATTTAAAATGTCTTCAATTCTATTAATAGCGGCAGCACCTTTTCGCATATTACTAAAAGAAGTAGAGAGTGCTTTTGCAGGGCCGATGATATTATAAAATATACCAAGAAATCCAAGAAAGGCAGATGCTTCTAATAATTCACCTCTTAACACTAATCTTCCACCATAATAAAGTACAGCAGTAAAAAGAATAACGCCCATTACTTCTGATAATGGCGAAGCTAAATCTCTGCGAAAAGAAATTTTATTTTTTGCTGTCAATAATTCCTCATTCGATTTAAAGAATTTACCTCTTAATAGTTTTTCAATATTGAATGCTTTGATAACTCTCAACCCGCCCAAGGTTTCGTCAAGTGTTGAAAGTGTTTCTCCGTATTTTGTAGCAACTTCTTCTGAATGTTTCTTTAATGATTTTGTTACTCTTCCAATTACAAGGCCAAGCACAGGAATCAGAATCAGAATAAAAAGAGTAAGCTGAACACTTATTAATAATAAAACTGTAAGTGTAACAATAATGGTCATTGGGTCTCTTATCCATCCTTCCAGTGTGCCTACAACTGACCCTTCTACCTCACTAACATCATTTGTCATTCTGCTCATTAGGTCGCCTTTTCTTTTTTCATTAAAAAAGCCAATAGGTAGGCGAAGTACTTTGTCATACAATTCTTCCCGCAAATGATTTACGATCTGGTTTTTTAGTGGATTAAGTACATAATAGGAAAGATACAGAAATAGATTTTTCAGAATGATAGAACTCACCATCAGCAAACAGATTATACCCAATGTATAAATCTTTCCATTTGTAGTTACGGATGTATATAAAAAGTTATTTACGTACTGAATAACAGCATTGCTGCTTGATGTAGTTATACCCTTGCCATCCAGAAATATTAGTTGTAAAAAAGGCATCAACATGCCAATCGAAATAATAGAGAAAATGATGCTTAATAAGACAAAAAGAAAATATAAAAATATTTTGCTTTTATATGCTTTCAGGTATTGAAAAATTCTGGAGTATTGTTTCATTAAAAATGCTTCTGCTAAAAAGCCACAAAGTAACTAATTTTACAGCGTTCGCCGAAGCGAACCGAAAATAATAACAAAATGGAAGAAGGAAAAAGACAAAAGCAGATTGCTGGGCTGTTAAATGAGGAAATGAATACAATTTTCCAGCGGTTAGGATTAAGCATGATTGACGGAGGGATGATCTCTATTTCTGCAGTTAAAGTAACTCCAGATTTACTTGAGGCAAGATTTTACCTGAGTTTGTTCCAGGTAAAAGACGTGGAAGCGGCTTTGGCAAAAATTGAAAGCCGTCATCATGAAATAAAAAAGGAACTGGCATCGAATGTAAGACATCAGTTACGTAGTATTCCCGTATTAAAATTTTATAAAGACGATACACTGGACCATGTTTTCAAAATGGAAGAAATCTTTAAAAAGATAGAGGAGGAAAAAAAAGGTGGGCCTGGTGCTGGAGATAGTGCTGAATAAAACCAGAAACATAAAAAACTTCAAATCTTAAATATCCAACTTGTATTTTCTATTTGCCTGGCGATATTTTAAAGCTAAAAAATCTACTAATGCAATTAATATCATTGCATGGGTAAGCATTTCTGCCATAATTATTGGTACCACTGCATTGATTCTAGTGTTGAGTGTTTTTAATGGATTTGAAGGTCTGGTGAAATCTTTATACTCTTCTTTTTATACTGACATCCGTATTTCTCCTGCTTCTGGAAAAATAATGACGATAACGCAGGAGCAGATCAATCAATTAAAAGGGTTAAATGGTATCAAGAATTTTTCTTTGTCAGTAGAAGAAAAAGCATTGGTGCAAAACGGCGAATCGCAGTCTGTAGTTTATCTAAAAGGTGTTGATGATAATTACCGGTACATAACTGGTGTTGCAGATAATTTACTTTCCGGTGAATATGACATTGGTACTTCTGATGCTCCTAAATTAATTTTAGGTGCTGGTGTAGAAGGTGCATTGCAGATGTACTCCGATCAGTTAAGTGCACCATTAAAAATTTACTTGCCCAGAAAAAGTAATACTGAGCAAATCAATATGCTGGAAGATATAAGTAATGATACAATCAGTTCCTCCGGCTCTTTTAGAATTCAGCAGGACTTTGATAACAAATATGGCATTACAAATATTGATTTTGTAAAACGTTCAGTTAAGTTGGGTATTGATGATTATAGTTTTGTTGAAATTCTGGTAAAAGACCCATCAGAAGCCGACAATATAAAAAAGGAGATTAAAAAACTATTCGGCGATAAATATATTGTGCAAAATAAGTATGAACAAAACCGTAGTCTTTATTCTATTATGAATGCGGAGCGATGGGTTATCTACGGTGTGCTTTGTTTGATTTTAGTTGTTGCAGCATTTAATATGATTGGTGCATTAACGATGTTGGTATTGGAAAAACAAAAAGATATAA
>Ga0209476_10000019_pt1 | contig 133426 bp, 117 predicted proteins | sample KloWWTrecipitate_FD_187179 | JGI IMG/M metagenome (GOLD analysis project Ga0209476, IMG submission 187179) | Active sludge microbial communities from Klosterneuburg, Austria, studying microevolution and ecology of nitrifiers - Klosterneuburg... | ecosystem: Engineered > WWTP > Aerobic... | reverse complement strand
CCTGGGAGGCGTCCATGTATGCCCAGCCCCAGTCCCTGCTCCCCAATTTCGTTTCCGGCAATGCCGACCGGCTGCTGCACGCGACCATCGGGAAGTTCACCGGCGGCCTGTCGCCGGCGGCGCTCTCGAATGCGTGGGTGGACTGGGCCATGCACCTCGCCGCTTCGCCCAGCAAGCAGGCGGAGATCTTCGAGATGGGCGTGCGCCAGTGGGAGCGCCTCGGCCACCTGCTGATGCACGCGCAGGGCGACAGCTGCGAGCGCTGCATCGAGCCCCTGCCGCAGGACCCGCGCTTCCGCGACCCGGCCTGGGACCAGTGGCCGTACAACGTGATCTCGCAAAGCTTCCTGCTGGGCCAGCAGTGGCTCTCGATCAGCATGCGCGGCGTGCGCGGCGTCACCAAGCACCACGAGCAGGTGCTGGACTACACCACGCGGCAGGCGATGGACTGGTTCTCGCCCTCCAACTTCCCGCTCACCAACCCGGAGGTGATGAAGGCCATCCAGGAGACGAGCGGCGAGAACCTCGCGAAGGGCCTGCGCAACTGGCAGGAGGATGTCGAGCGCACGATCCTCGGCGCGCCGCCGGCCGGGGCCGAGAACTACGTGGTGGGCAAGCAGCTCGCGGTGACGCCCGGCAAGGTGGTGATGCGAAACGAGCTGGCGGAGCTGATCCAGTACTCGCCGGCGACGCCGCGCGTGCACGCCGAGCCCGTCCTCATGGTGCCGGCGTGGATCATGAAGTACTACATCCTCGACCTCTCGCCGCAGAACTCGCTGGTGAAGCACCTGGTCGACAAGGGCCACACGGTGTTCATGCTCTCGTGGAAGAACCCGGGGCCCGAGGACCGCAACCTCTGCATGGACGACTACCTGCGCCACGGCGTGATGGCGGCGGTGGACGCGGTGGCGAAGATCGTGCCGAAGAGAAAGATCCACGCGCTGGGCTACTGCCTTGGCGGGACGCTGCTTTCGATCGCCGTGGCGGCGATGGCGCGCGATGGCGACAAGCGCATCGGCTCGATGACGCTGCTGGCCGCGCAGACGGATTTCACGGAGCCCGGCGAGCTCGCGCTCTTCATCGACGACAGCCAGCTCACCTTTCTCGAGGACCAGATGTGGGAGAAGGGCTACCTCGACTCCACGCAGATGTCGGGCGCCTTCCAGCTGCTGCGCAGCGTGGACCTCGTGTGGTCCAGCCTCGTGAAGCAGTACCTCAAGGGCGAGAGGACGCCCGTGAACGACCTCATGTCGTGGAACGCGGACGGCACGCGCATGCCGTACCGGATGCACACCGAGTACCTGCGCAGCCTGTTCCTGCACAACGAGCTCGCCACCGGGCGATTCAAGGTGTGGGGCAAGCCCGTGGCGCTGCCGGACATCGACATCCCGATCTTCTGCGTGGGGACGGTCACCGACCACGTGGCGCCGTGGCGGTCGGTGTACAAGCTGCACCTGCTCACGCACGCGGAGCTCACCTTCTGCCTCACCACCGGCGGGCACAACGTGGGCGTGGTGAACCCGCCCTCGCCGGAATCGAAGCGCAAGTACCGGCTGCTCACGCGGCCGCAGGGCGGGGACTACGTGGACCCGGAGGCGTTCGAGCAGGTGGCGCCGGAGTTCGCGGGCTCCTGGTGGACGGCTTGGGAGGGCTGGCTCTCGGCCAGGTCCTCCGGCAAGGTCGCGCCCCCGAAGGCCGGCGGCACCGCCTTCAAGCCGCTGGGCGACGCGCCGGGCAAGTACGTCTTCATGCGCTGAATTGGGGACAGGTTTTGGGGACGGTTCTTAAGAACCGTCCCCAATTACTGTCCCTGCAATGCAAGCGCGGGGAGGAGCTGGGCGGCGGTACCGCGAAGGCTCACGGTGGCGTGCGGGGTGAGGGGCGTGGCGGCCGAGTTCAGCTCGATCACGCGCGCGCCTGATTCCAGGGCAAGGAAGGGGAGCGAGGCCGCGGGCTCGACCACGGTCGAGGTGCCCACGCAGAAGAAGAGGTCGCAGGTGCGGGCGGCGGCGAAGGCCGCGGCCAGCGCATCGGACGGCAAAGCCTCCCCGAACCACACCACGTCGGGCCGAAGCAGGGAGCCGCATTGCGGGCAGGTGGGCACTTGCTCACCAGCTTCCCAGCGATCGACCGCGTGCCCTTGGTCGAAGCACTTCACGCGCCGGATGTTGCCGTGCAGCTCCACCACGCGAAGGCTCCCCGCCGCCCAGTGCAGGCCGTCCACGTTCTGCGTGATGAGGGTGAAATCGACCTGGTGCTCGCGGCACTGGCGCTCGATGGCGACCAGAGCCCGGTGGCCCGCATTGGGCAGGGCATTCGCCACCGCCCCCCGCCGCCACGCGTACCAATCCCACACCAGCTTCGGGTTGGCCTCGAACGCCTCGGGTGTGGCCAGATCCTCCGGCCGGAAATTCGCCCACAGGCCGGTGAGCGCATCGCGGAAGGTGGGGATGCCCGACTCCGCCGAGATGCCCGCGCCGGTGAGTACCGCCACGGCAGTCGCGTGATCGAGAAGCTCCCGGGCGCGGTGGATGTCGTCGGTCACGGTGGGGACAGGTTTTGGGGACGGTTCTGAAGAACCGTCCCCATTATGTGTCCCTCAGGCGGGGGCGTGGACGAGGTGCAGGGTGCGCGTCGGATAGGCGATCGAGATGCCCTCGCGCCGGAAGCGCTCGAGGATCGCGAAGTTGATGGCCTGCTGGATGTCCATGTAGGTGTTGAAGTCCGGGTCCAGCACGAAGTAGACGACCTCGAAGACGAGGGCGGAGTCGCCGAATTCCTTGAAGTGCGCCCGGTCGAAGCGCGTGCGGGCGTTGGCCTCTACCGCCTCGCGCAGCATCACGGGGATGGCCGCGAGTTTCTCCGGCGCCGTCTCGTAGGTGACGCCCACGGCGAAGGCGATGCGCCGGTCGTTCATGCGCTTGAAGTTGCGGATGCGGCTCTTGAGGAGATCGGCGTTGGAGAAGACGAGCAGCTCGCCGTCCAGGCTGCGCAGCCGCGTGGTCTTCACGCCGACCCGCTCCACCGTGCCGCGCAGCTGGTCCACGACGATGAAGTCGCCGACCACGAAGGGCTTGTCCAGCACGATCGAGAGCGAGGCGAAGAGGTCGCCCAGGATGTTCTGCACGGCGAGCGCGACGGCCACGCCGCCCACGCCCAGGCCCGCGACGAGCGCCGTGATGTTGAAGCCCATCTGGTCGAGCGCCACCAGCAGCACGATGGCCCACACGGCCACGCGCGCGGCGAACCCGAGGAGCGAAAGCGCCGTGAGCGTCTCGCCATCGGCCGCCCCGCGCGCGGCGGTCTTCCCCTCCAGCCACAGCGTGATGAAGTGCGTGGCCCACAAGCCCGCCTGGATCACGAGGCCGATGAGCGACACGAGCGAGAGCGCGTTCGACAGCCGGTCGGGGAGCTCCAGCGCCGAGGCGCCGACGTTCGCGGCGAGCGGCACGAGCAGCCACAAGCGCGTGCGCGCGATCACCCGCGAGGCGATGTCGTCCAGCGTCGTGTCGGTGCGCTTGGAGAGCGCGGCGAGCACGCGCGCGGCGACGAAGCGCACGAGGTAGAAGACGATCATCGCCGCGAGGGCGATGCCCAGCGCGATGGCGAATGCCTGCAGGTCGTTGTCCCGCCAGGCCTGGTGGAAAAGCCGCATGGGCCGCTCCTTTCCGGGGATGGGGACGCTCGATTCGGTGGGTTTCGGCGACGACCGCCTTGCGGTCCGCGGTCGCCTGCACGAAGTGAGACAGCCCTCGTCGCGGAAGTTCCCCGCGCGCGGGCTTGAACCAGTTCAAGAAATCCGCAGGCCGCGGGAGTGCGGCGGAACCCGGGTCCCCTCCGGCAGTCCCTCCGGCTCCCCGATCACGAAATGAGGAGAGTTTCATGAAGACCCTCGCAGCGCACACCCTCGCGGCCGCTTTCGCGCTTTCACTCGCGGTGGCTGCGCCCACTGCGGTAGCTGCCGACCCGCACCATCACCACGGCCACGGCGCCGATGCGCCCAAGCTGCAGCTGAACCAGGGCAAGAAGTGGGTCACCGACGCGCCGCTGCGGCAATCCATGGTCGCGATCCGCGAAGCCGTGCACGGCGCACCCGCCCCCTTGCACAAGGGCACCGCCAAGGCCGCCGACTACGCGCCCGTGGGCAATCGCGTAGAGGCCGAGGTCGGACGCATTGTGAAGGAGTGCAAGCTGCCGCCGGACGCGGATGCGCAGCTGCACATCGTCGTCGCGGATCTCGTCGCCGGCGCCGACGCCATGAAGGCCGCCAAGGACGCCAAGGCCGGCCGCGCGGGCCTCATCCAGGTCGACCGCGCCCTCACCGCCTACGCGAAGCACTTCGACCATCCCGGCTGGAAGTAATGGGGACGGTTCCGGTTCTTTGGGGACGGTTCCTATACGCCAATACGGCGTGATGAGTGTGCGATCTTCACGGCATCCCTTGGAGTGAAGGAACCGTCCCCAAGAACCGTCCCCAAAGAACCGTCCCCGATTCGTGAGACGATAGCGGCGCCATGAGCGCCGAGATTCCGCACGGGTTCCGGCCCATCCCGATCGGCGGGCCGTTCCTGAAGGCCGCCGGGCCGCTCTACGGCCGCTGGGACGGCAGGCACGTGCGCCTCGGCTTCCGCGTCGAGGAGCGCCATGCCAACCCCGCGCACAACTGCGCCGGCGGCATGCTCTGCACCTTCGCGGACATGCAGATGGCGGCGGTGATCCACTACCAGTGCCCGGAGATCGCCGGGCACCGCTTCCCCACCATCAACCTCACCACCGATTTCGTGGCCCCCGTGCCCGTGGGCGCCTGGCTCGAGGGCACGGCCGAGGTCGTGCGCGCGACGAAGACCCTCGTCTTCGTGCAGGGCTCGGCCGCGGTCGACGGTGCCACGGCCCTTCGCTTCAACGCCGTGTTCAAGATCGGCCCGAAGCGCGACTACGCCAACCCGCTGGACCCCTACGACCTCCTGCCCGCCTCTCCCGAGCGAAAATGACCCAGCCCGCCGTCATCGCCGTCGCCATCACCGGCAGCGTCCCGCGCAAGAAGGACAACCCCGCCGTCCCCATCACGCCGGCCGAGCAGGTCGAGAGCACGCACGAGGCCTTCGAGGCCGGCGCGACGCTCGTGCACATCCACGTGCGAAACGACGACGAGAGCTCCGGCTCCGACCCCGCGCGCTTCGCCGCCGTGCAGGAGGGCGTGCGGAAGCACTGCCCCGGGATGATCATCCAGTTCTCCACGGGCGGGCGCGGGCGCGAGGCGGCCCAGCGCGGCGCGATGCTCCACCTCAGGCCCGACATGGCCTCGCTCGCCACCGGCTCGGTCAACTTCGCGACGATGATCTACGAGAACCCGCCGGACTTCATCGACAGCCTCGCGAAGGCGATGCTGGACTTCGACATCAAGCCGGAGTGCGAGCTCTTCGACCTCGCGATGCTCTACAACGCGGCCGACCTCGTGAAGCGCGGGCTGCTGAAGGCCCCGCCGCACGTGCAGTTCGTGATGGGCATCAAGGGCGCCATGCCCGCGCGCCGCGCCATCCTCGAGTTCATGATCGCCGAGATGCACGCCGTGCTGCCGGGCGCCACGTGGACGGCCGCCGGCGTCGCGCGCCACCAGCAGGAGGTCGCGCAGTGGGCGCTGGAACTCGGCGGGCACTGCCGCACGGGCCTCGAGGACAACATCCGCTTCGACGAGACGCGCCTCGCCGCGAGCAACGCGGAACTCGTGAAGAAGGTGGTCGACGCGTGCGGGAAGCACGGCCGCCGCCCTGCCACGCCGGCGGAGGCGCGAAGCCTGCTGGGCCTGCGCGCCGCCTGACCGGCGAAGCGGCCCCTACCCGCCGCGCCCGCAGCGCTCCCAGGGCTGCGCGAGGATCGCGTCCACGGCCGCCTGCGACATCGACTGCGCGACGTAGGACTGCCCGGTGAGGGCGCGGATCTCGCGCGCGAAGGCACGCAGGTGGTTGCGCGAGCCGCAGGCGAGGCTGCCGTACACGGCGCGCAGGTCCGCCTTCATCGTATGCGCCATGGAGATGGCGAGGTCGGTGATGTCCGCCTCCTCGACGAGCCCGCCCACTTTGAGCGCGTCCAGCTCGCCAGCGAGCCCGCGCTGCAGCAGCGTGGTGTAGAGCGCCTGCAGCTCGGCGTCCGAGAATTCGCCCACGACGCTGCCCGCCGCGGGGTCGGCCACGCGGTACTTGCGGAGCATCCGCAGCATCGAGTCCATGTGGTGCTGCTCGGCGTTGGCGATGGCGGCGAAGGGCGCGCGGTCCCACGCCTCCGCGAAGCGCAGGTAGAGGTCGCGCGCGAACTTCTCCTCCTCGCGCATGTAGGCCATGTCGGCCGCCTCCTCGGTGGTGGGGGCGACGTAGGGCGCCACGACCGGGCTCGCGACGGGCCCGGCCGCGAAGGCCGGGGCCGCCGCGCCGAGCGCGAGCGCCACCGCGAGGGTCATCGTGCGAAGTGTCCGGGTGAGCATGGGGTGACTCCTTTCGTGGGGAAGGGAACCGGGCGCCTCAGCGGCCCCGGCCGCCGCGGCCGCTTCCGCCGCCGGCCCGCAGGCCCTTGCGGGCCTCGTAGCCGGTGCCGAAGCGGTCGGGGCGCGAATCCCGCGGCTTGCCGCCGTCGGGAGAGGTGGCCTTGCCGGCACGATCCGGGTCGCAGCCCGCGGGCGACCCGCCCTTCGCGTCCTCGCAGGCGGGCTTGCCCGCCTTGGAGGCGTCGCCGCGGTCCTCCGGGGGGCGGTCTCCCATCCCCCAGGCGCCCGTGGCGGCGAACGCGAGCGCCACCGCGAGGGTGCGCAGGCGTTTCATCGTCGTGTTCGTGCCGTTGGCCATGGAGCCATCCTCCGCCGGGCCTGTTCCAGCCCCGTTTCCCCTTTGAGCCAGGTTGTATCAGGTTGTTTCCCGGCGCCCCGGGAATCCGCCCGCCGCCGTACCATTTTCCCGCGGCCCGCCTCCGGGGCCGCGGACCGCCATGGAAGCGAAGACCCCGCAAGCCATCCTCGTGGTGGACGACGACGTCGCCCTGCGCGACCTCGTGGCCGGCTACCTCGGCGCCAACGGCTTCGCGGTCGCCGGCGTGGGCGATGGCGCCGCCATGCGCGAGCACCTCGCGCGCGCGCCCGTGGACCTCGTCGTGCTCGACCTCATGCTGCCCGGCGACGACGGGCTCACGCTGCTGCGCGAGCTGCGCGCCGCCGGGGGCCCGCCGGTGGTGATCATTTCCGCGCGCGGCGACGAGGTCGACCGCGTCGTGGGGCTGGAGGTGGGCGCGGACGACTACCTCGCCAAGCCCTTCGGCCCGCGCGAGCTCCTCGCGCGCGTGCGCGCCGTGCTGCGCCGCGGGGGGGAGGCCGCCCCGGCCGCGCACGAGGCCTTCTGCTTCGGCCCCTACCGCCTCGACCTCGAGTCGCGCGTCCTCCAGGGGCCCGCGGGGGAAGTCCCCCTTACCGGCGGGGAGTTCGAGCTGCTGCGCCTCTTCGCCTCGCGCCCCAACCACGTGCTCTCGCGCGATCACCTCGTCACGCTGATGAAGGGCTACGAGCGCGGGCCCTTCGACCGCAGCGTGGACGTGCGCGTCGCGCGCCTGCGCCGCAAGATCGAGCCCGACCCCGAGGCACCCGTCTACCTGCGCACGATCTGGGGCCAGGGCTACCTCTTCTCGCCGGGCGGCAGGGCGCGGCCGTGAAGGCGCGGCGGACGCTCTTTCGCCGCGCAGCGCTGACGGTCGCCGCGGGGCTCGCCGTCTTCCAGGTGGTCGCGGGAATCGCCGTCTACACCCGCGTGCTGGCGCCGCTCGCGCAGCGCTCCGCCGATGACCTCGGTGCGTTCCTCGTGATGTCGGCGCGCACCTGGGCCGAGCTCCCCCCGGAGACGCGCCCGGCGTTCGCGGCGGAGCTGGCCGAGAGCCACCGCATCACGCTTGCGGACACGCCGGACCGCCACGACGAGGAAGTGCGCCACCACCCGTACATGAACCTGCTGCGCGACGCCATCGCGCGCCGGCTCGAGCCGCCGGAGGAACCGCGCATCGCGGAGCTTCGCGACGGGCGCTTCCACGTCGACATCGCCATGGGCGGGCACGCGCTGCACTTCACCTTCGCGCGCGACCTGCTGCCGGCGGGCCCGGCCGTCGCCCTCGCGTGGATCGTGGCCGCGGGCGTGCTGGTGACGCTCGCCTCCGCCTGGCTGCTCGCGCGCCGGGTGACGGCGCCGGTGGCCGGGCTCGCCGAGGCGGCGCGCAGGATCGGCGCGGGCGAGCACCCGGCACGGCTCGACGAGTCGGGCGACCGCGAGCTCGCGGAGCTGGCGCGGGCCTTCAACGAGACGGCCGAGCGGCTCGCGGCCGAGCGCGCGAACCAGGCCACGCTGCTCGCCGGCGTCTCCCACGACCTGCGCACGCCGCTCGCGCGGCTGAAGATGGCGCTGGGAATGCTCGCCGAGGAGCGCGATTCGCCGCTCGTCTCCCGCATGGAGGGCGACGTGGCCGAGATGGACGCGCTCATCGGCGCGCAGCTCGCGTTCGCGCGCGCCCGCGAGCGGGAAGAAGCTAGCGAAGCCGACATCGACGCGCTGCTCGCCGAGCGGGCCGCGGCGGCCGACGCGCTGGCGCCGGGCAAGGTGACCCTTCGCGGCGGCGGCCGGCCGTGCCTCGCGCGCGTGGCCCGCCTCGCTTTCACCCGCATCGTCGCGAACCTCGTCGACAACGCGCTCGCGCACGGCGGCGACGGGCGCGTCGAGATCGTCCGCCGGTGCGCGCGCGGCGTGCTTCTCGTGGGCGTTCGCGACAGCGGCCCCGGCGTGCCCGCGGCGCTTCGCGAGGCGGTGTTCCGCCCCTTCTACCGGGTGGAGCCCTCGCGCAACCGCGCCACCGGCGGCAGCGGCCTGGGCCTTGCCATCGCCCGGCAGCTGGCCGAGACGCACGGCTGGCGGCTCGCTCTCAAGGCGCGCCGCGGCGGGGGCACGAGCGCGTGGCTCGCGATCGGGCTCGCGTGAGGGCCCTTCTCATCCATGGCCCTCTCCCCTGTCAGGGCGCGCGCGCCACCTCCGAGGCGATCTCGAAGGAGCGCAGCCGCGCCGCGTGGTCGTACACCTGCGAAGTGATCATCAGCTCGTCGGCGCCCGTGCGCGCGACGAACTCGCGAAGCGCCCGCGCCACCGCATCGCGCGAGCCGATGGCGGTGCAGGCGAGCACCTGGTCCAGCAGCGCGCGGGCGGGGGGCGAGAGGCTCTCGAGGTAGCCCGGCACCGGCGGCGGCAGGCGCTTCGGGTTCCCGGTGCGAAGGTTCACGAAGGCCTGCTGCATGGAGGTCGCGAGCAGGGCCGCCTCCTCGTCCGTGTCGGCGGCGAAGACGTTGTAGCCCAGCATCACGTACGGCTTCGGGTGGCGTGTCGAAGGCCGGTAGCGTTCGCGATAGACGGCGATGGCCTGCATCATCTGCGCCGGCGCGAAGTGGCTGGCGAAAGCGTAGGGCAGGCCGAAGTGCGCCGCGACCTGCGCGCCGTAGAGGCTGGAGCCCAGGATCCACAGCGGCACCTCGAGCCCCGCGCCCGGCACGGCGGTCACGGCGCCCGGCGCGCCGGCGAAATAGTCCATCAATTCCTGCACGTCCTGCGGGAACTCGTCCGCGCCGGAGGCGAGGTTGCGACGCAGCGCGCGCGCGGTGACGGGGTCGGAGCCGGGCGCGCGGCCCAGCCCCAGGTCGATGCGGCCGGGGTAGAGCGATTCGAGCGTGCCGAACTGCTCGGCCACCACCAGCGGCGAATGGTTGGGCAGCATGATGCCGCCGGCGCCCACGCGGATGGTGGAGGTGCCGCCGGCCACGTGGCCGATGAGCACGGCGGTCGCGGCGCTCGCGATGCCCGGCATGCCGTGGTGCTCGGCGAGCCAGAAGCGCCGGTAGCCCCAGGCTTCCGCGTGGCGCGCGAGGTCGAGCGAGTTGGCGAAGGACTGCGCGGCGCTCCCGCCCTCGGCGATGGGGGAGAGGTCGAGGACGGAGATCGGGATCATGGGATTTCGATTGTATGATGGCGCGCACCCACGAGGAGGCCCCATGCGCGCAACCCGCTTCGCCGCCCTGCTGCTCCCGATCGTGCTGGCCCAGCCGCTCGCCGCCGGCGCGAGCGACACGGACAGGATCCGCGCCCAATGGCGCGCGGAGGCGCAGCGCGACCTGGAGAGCGACGACGCCGCCAGGCAGATCGCGGGCGCCAAGTACCTCGATGTCGAGGCGGCCGATCGCACCGCGCCCCTGCTCGCGAAGCACCTCTCGCACGCGGACGTGGAGATCCGCCGCTCCGCCGCATCGCTCCTGTGGACGCTGGCCGGCAAGAAGGCCGCCGCGTTCGAGCCCGCGCGCGCGGCGCTTCGGGCGGCGCTGGACGACCCCGACGGCACGGTGGCGATGAACGCCGCGGGCGCGCTCTCCAACATGAAGGAACCGGCGGAGTCGATGGCCCCCGCGAGGCGCCGCGTGCTGCAGCTGCCGGGGCAGCGGCGCTACGTGCACTTCCTCGCCGCGCGGGGCTTGATCGGCATCGACCCGCCGGCGGCGCTCGCCGCGCCCCTGCTCGACTACCTGGAGGAAACGAGCGTGGCCGCCAGGCGCGGCGGCTCGCGCGACAACGTGAAGCTCGCACGCTCCGCGCTGGAGCGCCTCGTGGACACGAAGGACCGCGCGACCCTCGGGCCCGTGCGCGACCAGCTTCGCATCACGCAGGGCGCGTGGGCGACACTCCTTCCGATCCTCGACCGCTACTCGCCCAAGCCCGACGACTGGACGGCGGTGCTGCTGGACCACACGGCGCACGCCGATCGCGACACCGCCTCCGAGGCCTGGGGGCTGCTCGGCAAGCAGCTCGACGCCGCGTCCCTCGCCCAGTGGACGCCGCGAGCCGCCGCCGCGCTCGCCTCGCCGGCACAACGGCGCAATGCGCTGCGCGCGCTGTCGGAGGCGGCCGGGCGCACGACGACGGGGCTCGGGGAGCTCGCCGCGCTCGCGAACGACGCCGGCGCCGCCGAGGAGGACCGCCTCTCGGCCGTGCAGGTCCTGGGCGCCGCGGCCGACACCTCGCGCGAAGGGCGCAACGCCGAGGCCATCCGCGCGGCGCAGGGGTTCTGGCTCGCGGCGTGCGAGCCGGTGATGAAGGGCGGCAAGCCCGGCAAGGCGTTCGAGGCCTGCGTGCGCCCCTCGTCCTTCGCCTTCGCCAACCGGAAGGACCTTGCCCGGTATCTCGCCACTTGGCTCGCCGCCAATCCCGACGCCGGCGCGAAGGTGGAGCTCCTCGGCCGCCTCGAGGGCCTGTGGAGCGAGGCGTACGACGCGACCGACACGGTGAAGGCGGAGCTGGCGAACGCCGACGCGCGCGTGAAGCAGGCGGCGGAGAAGGCGCTGGACCGCATCCGCCCGGCGTGGCGCGAAGCCGGCGCACGCGCGGAGCGCAAGGCCGCCGCCCCGGCGCCGAAGGCTGCGACCGCGCCCGCGGGCCCGGGTGCGGACGGCATGGCGCTCTACGGGGCGATCCGCGTGGGCGACGTGGCGCAGGTGAAGAAGCTCGTCACGGCCGCCAACGTGCGGCAGCCCGTGCGCTTCCCGCAGATGCAGAACCCGCCGGCGCCGCTCACCGTCGCCGTGAACTACTGCGGCATCCCCACCGTGACGCCGGCGCAGCTCGCCGAGATCGTCGCCCACCTGATCGCGCTGGGCGCCGACCCCGACGTGAAGGACAACTCGGGCGAGAATCTCCTCGACCGGGCCAAGTACGCCTGCCCGGCCGAGGTGATGAAGGCCCTCGGCGGCTAGAACTCCACCTTCACGAAGAGCCCGAAGGCGCTCGCGCTGTAATTCTCGGGGCCCATGTCGAGGTAGGCCGTGTTGTTGGCCGGCACGGGGTTCTGCGCGAGGCCGTCGTAGTGCCAGTCGCTCACGCGGCCCCGGTCGTAGCGGTAGTAGAGCCGGGCCGAGACCGTCTTGCTGAACGGATAGCTCAGGTTCGCCTCCAGCGTGTTCTGCGTGAAGCGCGCTTCCGGGAACCCCGAGCCGATCAGCGCCTCCTGCGCGGCCGTGAGGCCCAGCGCCGCCGCGTTGTAGGTGTAGGAGATCGCCGTCGTGCCGTTGGTGTAGGTGTAGGCGGCGTCGAGCTTGAGTTTCCCGAAGTCACGGCGCAGCCCCACGCTCGCGGCGCGGTTGCGCGAATCCTGCGTCTGTTCCCAGGTGCGGCTCGTCGGGTAGAGCGGGTTGAGCGGCCCGGCGGTCTCGCAGACGTGGATCGCATTCGCCGGCGTGACGGCAGTCGTGCCCAGGAGCGTCGCGCCCGCGGGTGCGGTGCTGGTCGTGGTGACGGCGCCGTTGCTCCAGAAGTGGTAGGTGGTGCCGGCCACGCAGGCGTTGGCCTGCAGGCCCGTCTGGTGCATCTTGCCGGACTGCCAGGCCAGGTTGCCGAACAGCGCGAAGTCCGCCGAGGCCTGCCAGTTGGCCTCGATCGCGAGCGAGGACTGCCGGTTGGTGCCGTTGCGGCCGAACTCGGAGTCCGGGTAACGCAGGTCCTTCCACTGGCCCGAGAGCCCGATGTCCACCGTGGGCGCTGCCGCGAAGTTGACGCGGCCGTTGAGCACGCGCGTATCGCGGTCCGCCTGGTCGAACTTGCGGAAGCTGTCCATGATGTGGAACCACGAGGCGAAGTTCTGGTTCGCGGCCGTCGGCAGCGGCCCCAGCGTGAAGCTCGTGAACTCCGAGGGCGCGTGGTGGTGGTACTCGCCGCCGCGCTTCCTCGCCCCTTCCGCGGAGAGGAGCAGCGTGAAGCCGTCGAGCCCGCGGTTGGTGTAGCCCACCTTGAGCTTGTCCTCGCGCGTCTCCTCGCGCTCCCGGTGCTCGCGGTCGAAGTTCTCGCGCTCGAGGTTCGCCGAGAGGTTCGACTTCGGCGTGAGGCGCCAGTCGGCCGCGAGCGAGAGGTTCTGCTGCCTGTAGGCGAAGGGCGCCGAGCTCACGACGACGTTGCCCGCGCTGGGGGCGACGCCGAGCGCGCGGATGGCGTCGAGGTTGCAGCCCGCGGCGAGGTAGGAGGGCGTGTTTATGAAGCTGCCGCCGCTGCCGTCGTTGGTGAGGCGCCCGATCTGGCCGGTGAGCGGGTTGCAGGCGATGTACTCGAGCCCGTTCTGCGTCTCGTAGTGGCGCCAGCCGGCGCGCACGCCCAGGTTTCGCGCGGGGTTCAGCGTGAGGCTCAGGTTGGCGAGCCGCGTCTCGATCTCGGCGCCGGCGTTCTTCTTCCACAGCGCGTCCGTCGTGTTCCACGCGTTGGCCGCGGAGATGCCGTTGACCAGGCCGCCGGTGAGCGGGAGCGTCGTCGGCGCGATGAGCGCGTCGTCCTGGCTGGATCGCGTGGCCGCCACCACCGCGCTGAAGCGCCCGTTCATGAACTGCGGAAGCGTCCTCGCGTACTCGCCCTTCACCTTGTAGAAGTCGTTCTCCGGGTAGGAGTCGAAGCGCGCGCTGCGGAAGGTGCCCGCCGGCACGCCCGTCACCGTGTTCACCGTGATGGTGAGGGGATTCTCGATCGTGAAGGTGTCGAGGTCGTTCCGGAACAGGGAGGCCTCGGCGGAGAGGTTGAAGCTGTTCACGCCGTCGAAGTACTGCACCCCGCCGCGGAACTCGTTGGTGGTCCAGTCGACGGGCTCGGCCGCCTCGATGTTGCCGCCGCCGCCGCCCCCGCCGAAGATCATGGCGTAGGGGTTGGAGCCCTCCTTCTTCTCCGAGGCGAAGCCCGCGTAGGCCTTCCAGTTCTCCGAGAGCGTGAGGTCGGCGCGCAGCCCGCCCTTTCGGCGCGTGATGGCCAGCTCCGAGTTCGGCGCGGCGGCGATCGCCGCCTGCAGCGCCGCCTGCGAGGCGGCGGCCGTCCCCGCCCCGCCCGGCGTGAGCGTGGCGAGCGCCTGGTTGCCCGTGCCCATGCCGTTCCAGAGCGAGCGGAAATTGCCGGTCGACACCGAGGGCGTCTCGTTGAAGTACGCACGCACCTTCCAGGCGTTGTAGCGGCCGAAGACGATGGAGTAGAACTGGTCGTCCCTCGCCACCGACCCCGCGTCGAGGTCGACGAAGCGCCCGTCGGCCGGGCGGTCGGCGCGCAACGTGAGGTGGTGCAGGTAGAGGCCCGAATCGAGGTCGCGGTAGCGGCGGTAGAGCGCGTTGTCGCGGTCGCCGCGCGAGCCCAGCCCGCCCACCTCGACTTCGGCCTTGTATTCCCAGCCGTCGCCGGTCTTCCTGCGCGGCGCGGGCAGGGCCATGTCGTAGCCGTAGAGGATGCCCACGGGGCTTCGCTTCATGTCGAGCTCGGCGTCCACGCGGCCGGGGCCGGCGGCGACACCCTGGTTCATGGCGTTGCCCACCGCGGTGTCGGTGCCGGTGGCGGAGTCGGCGCGCGCATCGACGAGCGCGAAGGGGCCGAGCGCCAGCGCGACGCTCGCGGCGAGCAGGGTGAGGCGGGGCCGGCGGTCCATGGACGGCCTCCCGGTGCGGTTCGTGTCGTGCAGGTTCATGGCGAGGTCTCCTTTCGCGCTAGCGCTGCAGCCGCGCGCCGGACGGGTGGTTGCTGCCGTGGACCGCGACGTGGCAGTTCTGGCACGAGCGGCCGATGACGCGCGAGCTCTGCGCGCCACCGGTCTGCAGGGCGGCGCCGGCGGTCTGGTTGGCGCGGAAGAACTGGCCCGGGTGGCCCACCGGCGGGCTGTGGCACTGCTGGCACAGGAACGGGCGCGCGCCCACGAGGAGCCGCTCGTTGTTGGAGCCGTGCGGGTGGTGGCAGTTGGCGCAGTTCTCGCGCACCGGCGCGTGCTCCCACAGGAAGGGGCCGCGCTTCTCGGCGTGGCAGGCCGCGCAGGTCTCGTTCACGCTGTCGTTCTTGAGCAGCGGGCGCGTGACGGAGCCGTGCGGGTTGTGGCAGTCGACGCAGCTCATCTTGCCCTCCAGCACCGGCATGTGCGAGCGGCGCTGGAACTCGGCGCGCTGCTGCTGGTGGCAGGTGAGGCAGGTCTCGGTGATCGAGGCCTTGCGCAGCAGCCCGCGCGTGGAGTGGCGCTCCATGGGCGCGTGGCAGTCGCTGCAGGCGACCTTGTTCGTGTCGTGCGTGGAGCCCGGCCAGTGCTGGCGCTGGCCGCCGCCGTGGCAGCCGAGGCACTGGCCGTTCTGCACCTCGATGGGCGTGCCCCACTCCTTGGTGAAGCCCACCAGCGCCGTCTTGTCGTCGGACTTGGCGACGTGCTTCGAGCCCGGCCCGTGGCAGGCCTCGCACACGCGCTTCTCGCGCTCGTTCTTCGGGTTGCCCCGGAAGGCGCGCGCGTGCTGCGTGTCGCGGAAGTGGTCGTTCTCGGTGTTGTGGCAGGAGAGGCACTTCGCCTCGCCGACGTACGTCGCCTCCTGTGCCAGCGCCTCGGCGCCGGACAGGCCGAAGGCGGCCACCAGCAGGCCCGCGGCCGCCTGGCGCAGCGCGCCGGTGAAGCCCTGCATTCCGATCTTCATCATTTTCCTCCTTGCGCGGCCGGCAGCCGCGAGACGTAATCCATCACCGCTTCGAGCTCGGCATCCGGGTAGGGCTTGATCACCTTCACCATCTTGGGATCGGCGTTGCGGCGCTCGCCGTCGCGGATGGAGCGGCCCTCGTGGACGAGGTAGCGGAAGTGCTGGCCCGACAGCCGCGGCATGAAGCCGGGGCCGTGGCCCTCGCCGCGCTCGCCGTGGCACTCGGCGCAGTCGCGCAGCCAGGCGGCCTTGGCGCGGGCGAGGTCGCCCCCGGGGCCCTTGCCGTTGCGGTCGTCGGAAGGCAGCGACTGCAGGTAGACGGCGATGTCGGCGATGTCCTGCGGCCCCAGCACGTGCTCGCTCGCGAACGGGTACATGCGCGAGTTGTCGCGGCGGCCGGCGCGCACGTCCGTCATCTGCTTGATCAGGACGGAAGCGTGCTGCCCCGCCAGGCGCGGGTACTTGCCGTCCTCGCGGCCGAGCGCGCGGTTGCGGTGGCAGCCCTGGCAGACCTCGAAGGCGATCTCGCCTCGCAGCGCGTCGCCCCTGGCCCGCAGCGCCTGCAGCTTCTCGCCCTGCATTTCATTCCACACGTAGTCGGGCGACTCGATGCCCTTGGCGCGCGGCTGCGGGGTCTCGGCCTTCGCCGTGGCGATCGCCGCGGCCACGAGGAGCAGCCCGCCGAACTCGATCCAGTGCTTCATGGGTCTTCCTTCCCGGCGCCGGCGCTCACAGGCCGGCCATGTATTCGGCGACGGCCTTGATCTCGGCCTCGGTGAGGCGCTCGGCCACGACGCGCATCACCTTTCCCTTGTCGTTGGCGCGCGCGCCGCTCTTGAAGTCCGTCATCTCCTTGATGGCGTAGGCCTGGTGCTGGCCGGCGATGCGCGGGTTGCGGTCGTTGCCCAGCCCGCCCTCGCCGTGGCACCCGGCGCAGGCGGGCACGCCCGTCGCCTCGTTGCCGTCCTTGAAGAGCTTCTCGCCCGCCTTGGCGAGCGCGGCGTCCTCGACCTTGCCGGGCGACTGCTTCTGCGCGCCGAACCACGTCGCCAGCGCGGAGAAGTCGCCGGATTTCACCGTCTCCAGCGTCGGGCCCATCGCGTCGCTCTTGCGCTTGCCGGCGGCGATGTCGGCGAGCTGCTTGGCGATGTAGGCGGGCTGCTGGCCGGCGATCTTGGGGAAGTTGGGGATGGCGCTGTTGCCATCGGCCGCGTGGCAGGGCGCGCAGACGGTCGCGGCGAGTTGCGCGGCATCGGCCGCGAGCGGCTCCGTCCCGGCCGTGGCCAGGGCGAGCGCCGCCATGAACGATCGCGCCCACCGGCCGGGGCCGGTGCCGGGGAATTGCCGCATCGCCTACCCCTCCTCCAGAGGTCGCAAGGGCGCCGCATCCCCGGGGAGGCGCGACGTCTCCGGAGGTGAACGGCTCTCAGCCCCGTTTGATATTTATCAAGGGCATGGGGGGAGGCTACCGGGGGGTATGCAGAAAACCTTGAACCAGTTCAAGAAACGGCGAACTGGCTTCGCACAGGGCAAATCGCCGCGGACGAGCCTTCCGGGGCACCGGACGCGCAGCGATGGGACGGGGGGTATGCGGGCCGCGCGGCCCGTCAGAGCTTGTTGTGCGTGCCGTCGCAGAGCGGCTGGCTGCCCGTGGCCTTGCAGCCGCAGAAGAAGGCCTTGCCCGACTTCTCCGCCTTCCACGCGACCGGCGTGAAGGCGGTGCCCTTGTGCGAGCCGTCGCAGAAGGGCTGGCTCGCGCTGCGCCCGCAGCGGCACCACCAGTAGGTCTTGCCGGCCTCGACTTCGACGGGATATGGGGACTTCTGCGCGATCCTGGGTTCTTCCATCGGGGGCTTTCGGGGGCTATTCGACGGTGACGCTCTTGGCGAGGTTGCGCGGCTTGTCGACGTCGGTGCCGCGCTTGAGCGCCGTGTGGTAGGCGAGGAGCTGCACCGGGATCGCGTGCACGATGGGCGAGAGCAGCCCCGCGTGCCGCGGCGTGCGGATCACGTGCACGCCCTCGCTTTCGCTGAAGTGGCTGTCGAGGTCGGCGAAGACGTAGAGCTCCCCGCCGCGCGCGCGCACCTCCTGCATGTTGCTCTTCACCTTCTCCAGCAGCGAGTCGTTGGGCGCGATCACCACCACGGGCATCGATTCGTCCACCAGCGCGAGCGGCCCGTGCTTGAGCTCGCCGGCCGCGTAGGCCTCGGCGTGGATGTAGGAGATCTCCTTGAGCTTCAGCGCGCCCTCGAGCGCCACCGGGTAGTGCAGGCCGCGGCCGAGGAAGAGCGCGTCGGGGCGCGCGGCGAAGCGCTCCGCCCAGGCCTGGATCTGCGGCTCGAGGTTGAGCGCGTGCTGGATGCTGCCGGGCACGAAGCGCAGCTGCGCGATGGCGTCGGCCTCGGCCTTCGCGTCCAGCAGGCCCCGGGCCTTCGCCACCGCGAGCGTGAGCGTGAAGAGGGCGACGAGCTGCGTGGTGAACGCCTTGGTCGAGGCCACCCCGATCTCCATGCCGGCGCGCGTGTAGAAGACGAAGCGCGAGGCGCGCGGGATGGCGCTCTCGCGCACGTTGCAGATGGAGAGGGTGGCGGCGTGCCCCAGCTCCTTCGCGCGCTTGAGCGCCTCCATCGTGTCGAGCGTCTCGCCGGACTGGGAGATGGTCACCACGAGCTGTCGCGGATCCGGGATGGAGTCGCGGTAGCGGTACTCGTGGCCCAGCTCGACGTTGCACGGCACGCGCGCGACCGACTCCAGCCAGAAGCGCGCGACGAGCCCGGCGTAGAAGCTGGTGCCGGAGGCGAGGACGAGCACGGCGCTCGCGTCGCGGAAGGCCTGCGCGGCGCCCGCGCCGAAGAGCCCGTCCACGTCGACGCCGCCGTCGATCACGGCCTCGAGGGTGTCGGCGACCGCGCGCGGCTGCTCGTGGATCTCCTTCTGCATGTAGTGGCGGTAGGGGCCGAGGTCCACGGCGTCCGCCGAGAGCTCGCTCAGGCGCTCGGGGCGCGTGACCGGCACGCCCGCCGCGTCCACGACCGAAACACCGTTGCGGCGAAGGGCCACCACGTCGCCGTCCTCCAGGTACATCACGCGCCGCGTCTGCGAGACGATGGCGGAGACGTCGGAGGCGAGGAAGTTCTCGCCCTCGCCCAGGCCCACAACCAACGGGCAGCCCATGCGCGCGCCGGCGATGGTCTCGGGATCCGCGAGCGCCACCACGCCGATGGCGTAGGCGCCGCGCAGGTCGGCGGCCGCCTGCTGCGTGGCGCGGAAGAGGTCGCCGCCGGCCTTGAAGTAGTGGTGCACGAGGTGCGCGATCACCTCCGTGTCCGTCTGCGACTCGAACGCGTAGCCCAGGGCCTTCAGGCGCTCGCGCTGCTCCTCGTGGTTCTCGATGATGCCGTTGTGGACGACGGCGATCTCGTCGGAGGAGACGTGCGGGTGCGCGTTGGGCTCGGTGACGCCGCCGTGCGTGGCCCAGCGCGTGTGGGCGATGCCGACGATGCCCGAGAGGCGTTCGGCGGTGGCGGCCGCCTCCATCTCCGCCACGCGGCCCACGCGGCGCACGCGGCGGATGGCGCCGTCGAGGACGACGATGCCCGCGGAGTCATAGCCCCGGTACTCGAGGCGCTTCAGGCCCTCCGTGAGGATGGGCACGACGTTGCGTTGGCCGATGGCCCCGACGATTCCGCACATGGGCCCGATTTTCGCACGAAAAATGAAGCCCTCCGCGGCAGGACCGGGGAGGGCTGGAAGGCAGGCACCGTGCTCTTGGCCTCACTGCGCCTGTCCGATGACGGGACGAGGAGGAGGCCCGTGCATCTGCGAACCACTCTACGCGCCCGCTTCCCGGGATTCGCCGGCATTCGCCACAGGGCGGGTGCCGAATATCCGACATCCGGCCTGTCCGGATCCGCTGCCGGCCTCCGTCACGACCCCTCCCGGCCGGCCGGGCGCAGGGCGAGGAGGCGGCTCGCGACGACGGCGGCCAGCAGCGTCGCGAAAGGCGCCGCGAGCGGCGCGTGCCACCCCGCCCGCAGGGCGAGGAGGCCGCCGCCGGCCAAGGCCAGGGCGACCAAGGCGCCCACGGCGGGCGCCACCGGGGCGGAGGCCCGCGCCACGAGGGCCGCGGCAGCCACGACGAGGAGCATCACGGGAAGCGGCGCGTCCTGGATGGGCGCGCCGTGCAGGAGCGTGCGCGTGGCCTGCGCGTGGACGAGCACGAGCGGTGGTTCGGGCGCCGGCGGCTCCCAGCCGGCCAGCGAGAGCGGCTGCGGCACGCGGTCGTCGGGGCCGGCCACGGCCGAGATGAAGACGATGCGGCCCTTGAAGAGCCGCCCCAGCGCTTCCCCTTCCTTGATGTCGAGGAGCCGCCTTGCCGGCACGTAGCGGTAGGCGGGGCCGAGCGCGTAGTCGATGAGGCCCTCGCGGCAACGGCCGCCCAGCACCTGGCAGAGCCAGCCCGCGTAGGTGGGCCAGTGGCCCTGTTGCGTGGGCAGGCCCAGGACGATGCGGCGCACGACGCCGTCGGCCTCGCGCGGCAGGAGGGTGAAGGCGAGCCCGCGCGTATCCACGCCGCGCAGCAGGGGGTCGTGGATGGGGATCACCTGGCGCCGCGCGTCCACCGAAAGGCCGATGGCGAGCGGCGCGGCCGCCTGCGAGACGGCCAGCGCCGTGGCGAGGGCGTCGTCGAGGCCGGGGGCGACCGCCTCGGCGCTGGCGCGGGGCAGCGTCACGTTGAGCACGATGGCCTTGGGACTCCCCTTGGCCACCTTCACCAGCACCTCGGGGAGCTTGCGCAGGGCGGGGCCGACGGGGTCGACCTCGGGCGAGACCGCGCCCGGGTCGTCGACCCCCACCACGAGGATGTCGTCGGGTGCCTCCCCCGGGGCGAAGGCGCGCAGCACGCCGAAGCCGGCATCGAGCATCGCGAGGCTGGCACGGCCGCCCCACGGGGAGAGGTGGAAGGCGAGCCCCGCCAGCGCGAGGGCGGCGGCGACGAGGGAGACGGCGAGCGGGGACGGGGACGAGGCGGCGGGGGCGGGGGGCATGGCGCATCTTAACGGGGCCGGGCGCGGGTGCTAGACTCGCCGCTCCCCGCCATCCCCGAACCCGGCACCTCCATGAACGGCGAAGCGCCCAGCCCCGCCCAGTTGGCCGCCATTGACGATGCGTTCGTGCGCGAGCTGGCGAAGCTCGGGCGCGTGCGCAGCTACCCCAAGAACACGGTCATCATCACCGAGGGCGATTCCAGCGACTCGGTGTTCGTGATCCTGTCGGGCAAGGTGAAGGCCTTCGTGTCCGACGCCGAGGGCCACGAGCTCATCCTCAACACGCAGGCGCCCGGCGACTACGTGGGCGAGATGGCACTGGACGGCAAGCCGCGCTCGGCCTCCGTGGTGACGCTGGAGCCCACCACCTTCTCCGTGGTGCAGCGCGAGCCACTGCGCGACGCGATCCGCCACAACCCCGACTTCGCCCTCGACATGATCGCCAAGGTGATCGAGCGGGCGCGCGAGGCCACCGACAACGTGAAGAACCTCGCGCTGCTGGACGTCTACGGGCGCGTGGCGCGGCTGCTGCTCAACATGGCGGTGGAGGCCGAGGACGGCAAGATGCGCATCCCGGAGAAGATCACCCAGCAGGAGATCGCCGAGCGCGTGGGCGCCTCGCGCGACATGGTGAGCCGCATCTTCCGCGACCTGACGGTCGGCGGCTACGTCACGGTCGAGAACCGGATCGTCACCATCAACAAGAAGCCGCCGGCGAAGTGGTGAGCGGCGGGAACTGCGTTCGACCGAACGGCAAGCCGCCGGCTACTTCTTCGGGCGCTTCCAGCCGGGCTTGGTGACCTGACTCTTGTCGTTGAGCGTGAGCTCGCCCGCGGGCGCGTCGCGGAAGACGGTCGTGCCCGCGCCGATGGTCGCCCCCTTGCCCACCGTGACGGGCGCCACGAGCTGGACGTCGGAACCGATGTGCACGTCGTCCTCGATCACCGTGCGGTGCTTGGCCGCCCCGTCGTAGTTGCAGGTGATGGTGCCCGCGCCGATGTTCACGTCGCGGCCCACGGTGGCGTCCCCCACGTAGGCGAGGTGGTTCGCCTTGCTCGCCCGCCCCAGCGTGCTCGCCTTGACCTCAACGAAGTTGCCCACGTGCACTTCGTCCGCGAGCGTCGTGCCGGGGCGGATGCGGGCGTAGGGGCCGATGCGCGCGTTGGCGCCGACCTCCGCCCCCTCGAGGAGCGAGAAGGGCCGGATCTCGGTGCCTTCGCCCACGGTGACGTCGCGCAGCACGCAGTGGGCGCCGACCGTCACGCCGTGGCCGAGAGCGACCCGGCCCTCGAAGACGCAGTTCACGTCGATCGAGACATCCTTGCCGCAGGCGAGCTCGCCGCGAACGTCGATGCGCGCGGGGTCCGCGAGCGTGACGCCCGCCTCCAGCAGCGCGTGGGCGCGGTCGAGCTGGACGAGCCGCTCCAGGCGCGCGAGCTCGCGCTTGGAGTTCACGCCCAGGCACTCGGTGGGCGACTGCGGGCGGCGCACCGCCACGGGATAGCCCTCGGCGACCGCGGCCGCGACGATGTCGGTGAGGTAGTACTCGCGCTGGACGTTCTCGTCGGTGAGCCCGGCGAGCCAGGCCTCCAGCTTCGCGAAGGGCGCGGCGACGATGCCGGTGTTCACCTCGCGGATCGCCCGCTCGGCCTCCGTGGCGTCGCGCTCCTCGACGATGCGCGCCACGCGGCCCGCGGCGTCGCGCACGATGCGCCCGTAGCCCTTCGGGTCCTCGGCTTCCTGGGTAAGGAGCGCGAGCGCGCCCTCGGCCGCCGCGTCGAAGAGCGAGCGAAGCGTCCCCGTGGCGATGCGCGGCACGTCGCCGTAGAGCACCAGCACCACGCCGGATTTCTCCAGCAGCGGCATCGCCTGCATCACCGCGTGCCCGGTGCCCAGCTGCTGGTCCTGCATCGCCCACGCGACGTCGGGCGCCTCCAGCCGCGAGGCGACGGCCTCGCCGCCGTGGCCGATCACGACCGCGAGCCGCGTGGGCGCGAGCCGGCGGGCGGAGTCGAGCACGTGCAGCAGCATGGGGCGCCCGGCCAGCGGGTGCAGCACCTTGGGCAGGCGCGAGTGCATGCGCTTGCCCTGGCCGGCGGCGAGGATCACGACCTGCAGGGATTGTGTGGTCATGGCGGGCCGGGGGAAATAAAAAGGGCAGGATCAGCCGATCCCGCCCGAATGTGTTGCGCCTCTAAAACAAGGAGTTTCGTGATCTCCCCCCTCGGCCCGCGGCGGCGGGACACGTTCCTGCCCGCTGCGGCGAACCTGCCTCGAACTGACGCGAGACAGGAAGGATTTTACCACAAGGCCGCCGGACCGGCCGGCCGCTAGCGCACCTGGCGCAGCTTCTTGATGGCCGCGAGCTGCGCGACCGCCTCGGCGAGCACGGCCTGGGCCTCGGCGATCTCCATGAGGCCCGTGCGGTTGGCGATGGCGTCCTCGGCGGCGCGCTTGGCCTCCAGCGCCTTGGCTTCGTCGAGGTTCTCGGCGCGAACCGAGGTGTCGGCGAGCACCGTCACCATGTGCGGCTGCACCTCCATCATGCCGCCGGAGACGTAGATGATCTCCTCGCGGTCCTCGCCGGGGATCTTGAGCCGCACCGTCCCGGGCTTGATCCGCGTGAGGAGCGCCGCGTGCTCCGGGAGCACGCCCAGCTCGCCCGCCTCGCCCGGGGCGACGACCATCTCCGCCTCCCCCGAGAAGATCGACTGCTCGGCGCTGACGATGTCTACATGCAGTGTCTTGGCCATTCCTTACCCTCACCCCGACCCTCTCCCGGGGGAGAGGGGGAAGATCATTGCAGCGTCTTGGCTTTTTCGAAGGCTTCCTCGATGGGGCCCACCATGTAGAAGGCCTGCTCGGGGAGGCTGTCGCACTCGCCGTTGACGATCATGTTGAAGCCCTTGATCGTGTCCTTGAGGGTCACGTACTTGCCGGGCGAGCCCGTGAAGACCTCGGCCACGTGGAAGGGCTGCGAGAGGAAGCGCTGGATCTTGCGCGCGCGCGAGACCGCGAGCTTGTCCTCGGGCGAGAGCTCGTCCATGCCCAGGATCGCGATGATGTCGCGCAGCTCCTTGTAGCGCTGCAGCACCGCCTGCACGGCGCGCGTGGTCGAGTAGTGCTCCTCGCCGATCACGTTGGGGTCGACCTGGCGGGAGGTGGAGTCGAGCGGGTCCACGGCGGGGTAGATGCCCAGCGCGGCGATGTCGCGCGAGAGCACCACGGTCGCGTCGAGGTGGCCGAAGGTGGTGGCCGGCGACGGGTCCGTGAGGTCGTCGGCGGGCACGTACACGGCCTGGATCGAGGTGATGGAGCCGGTCTTGGTGGAGGTGATACGCTCCTGCAGGCGCCCCATCTCCTCGGCGAGCGTCGGCTGGTAGCCCACGGCCGACGGCATGCGGCCCAGCAGCGCCGAGACCTCCGTGCCCGCCAGCGTGAAGCGGTAGATGTTGTCCACGAAGAAGAGGATGTCGCGGCCCTCGTCCCGGAAGCGCTCGGCCATGGTGAGGCCGGTGAGCGCCACGCGCAGGCGGTTGCCCGGGGGCTCGTTCATCTGCCCGAACACCATCGCCACCTTGGACTGCGAGAGGTCTTCCTGCACGATGACCTTCGCGTCGCTCATCTCGTGGTAGAAGTCGTTGCCCTCGCGGGTGCGCTCGCCCACGCCGGCGAACACCGACAGGCCCGAGTGCTGCTTGGCGATGTTGTTGATGAGCTCGAGCATGTTGACCGTCTTGCCCACGCCGGCGCCGCCGAAGAGGCCGATCTTGCCGCCCTTGGCGAAGGGGCAGATGAGGTCGATCACCTTGATGCCCGTCTCCAGGAGCTCCACCGAGGGCGAGAGCTCGTCGAACTTGGGCGCGGCGGCGTGGATGGAGCGGCGCTCCTCGGTCTTCACCGGGCCGCGCTCGTCGATCGGGCGGCCGAGCACGTCCATCACGCGCCCGAGCGTGCCGGGGCCGACGGGCACCGAGATGGGCGCGCCCGTGCCGCGCACCTTCATGCCGCGGCGCAGGCCGTCGGAGGAGCCGAGCGCGATGGTGCGCACGATCCCGTCGCCCAGCTGCTGCTCGACCTCGAAGGTGAGGCCCTTCTCGGCGAACGAGTCGGCCTCCTCGACGAGGGTCAGCGCGTCGAAGATGTTGGGCATCGCCTCGCGCGGGAACTGGATGTCGATCACCGCGCCGATGCACTGGACGATCCTGCCTTCTGCCATTTGGGTCGTGCTCATGATGGGTTCCTGATGGGTATTCGTGTCTTGGGCATCCGCGCCGCCGGGAGCGGCGCTACACCGCCGCCGCGCCGCCGACGATCTCCGAGAGCTCCTTGGTGATCGCCGCCTGCCGCGACTTGTTGTAGACGAGCGTGAGCTGGTCGATCACGCTGGAGGCGTTGTCGCTCGCCGCCTTCATGGCCACCATGCGCGCCGACTGCTCGCTCGCGATGTTCTCGGCGAGCGCCTGGTAGACGATCGCCTCGAGGTAGCGGCCGAGGAGCTGGTCGAGGACCGTCTTCGCGTCGGGCTGTAGAGGTAGTCCCAGCCGCCGCGCGTCGTGCGGTCGGTCTCCTGGAGCCTGTCCGCAGTGAGCGGCAGCAGCTGCTCCACCACGGGCTCCTGCTTCATCGTGTTGATGAAGCGGTTGTAGACCACGTAGATGGCGCCGATCTCGCCCTTGTCGTAGGCATCCACCATCACGCGCACCGGCCCCACCAGCTTGTCGAGGTGCGGGGTGTCGCCGATGTGGGTGAGGTGCGAGACCACGTTCCCGCCGAAGCGCTGCAGGAAGGCGAAGCCCTTGTTGCCGAAGGCGGTGAAGCGCACCTTGCGGCCCTCGTCCTGCCACTCCTTCACCTTGCCGGTGAGCAGGCGCAGGACGTTGGTGTTGAGGCCCCCGCAAAGGCCCTTGTCGGAGGTGACGAGGATCACGCCCACGTCCTTCACGCCCTCGCGGCGCACCAGGAACGGGTGGCGGTACTCGGGGTTGGCGTTGGCGAGGTGCGCGGCGATGTTCCTGATCTTGTCGCCGTAGGGACGCGAGTGGCGCATGCGCTCCTGGGCCTTCCTCATCTTGGAGGCCGCGACCATCTCCATGGCCTTGGTGATCTTGCGCGTGTTCTGCACGCTCTTGATCTTGGTCCGGATTTCCTTGGAGCCTGCCATATCGTCATCCCCGCGCAGGCGGGGACCCAGTAAGGTTAGAAGGAGCCGTTCTTCTTGAAGTCCTTGATGGCGTCGTGCAGCTTCGCCTCGTCGTCCTTCGAGAGGTCCTTCGTCGACTCGATGCGGTCGACGAGATCGCCGTACTTGCCCTTCACGTAGTCGCGCATGGCGCGCTCGGCGGAGAGCGCCTTCTTCACGTCGATGTCGTCGTAGTAGCCGTTGTTCACCGCGAAGAGCGTGAGGGCCATCTCCCACACCTGCAGCGGCTGGTACTGCGGCTGCTTCATGAGCTCCGTCACCATGCGGCCGCGCTCGAGCTGCTTGCGGGTGGCCTCGTCCAGGTCGGAGGCGAACTGCGCGAAGGCCGCGAGCTCGCGGTACTGGGCGAGCGCCAGGCGCACGCCGCCGCCGAGCTTCTTGATGACCTTCGTCTGCGCGGCGCCGCCCACGCGCGACACCGAGATGCCCGCGTTGATGGCGGGGCGGATGCCGGCGTTGAAGAGGTCCGTCTCGAGGAAGATCTGTCCGTCCGTGATCGAGATCACGTTGGTCGGCACGAACGCCGACACGTCGCCGGCCTGCGTCTCGATGACCGGCAGCGCCGTGAGCGAGCCCGTCTTGCCCTTGACCACGCCCTTGGTGAAGCGCTCGACGTACTCCTCGTTCACGCGCGCGGCGCGCTCGAGCAGGCGCGAGTGCAGGTAGAACACGTCGCCGGGATACGCCTCGCGGCCCGGCGGGCGGCGCAGCAGCAGGGAGATCTGGCGGTAGGCCCAGGCCTGCTTGGTGAGGTCGTCGTAGATGATGAGGGCGTCCTGGCCGCGGTCGCGGAAGTACTCGCCCATCGTGCAGCCGGAGTACGGCGCGATGTACTGCATCGCGGCGGGGTCGGAGGCGGAGGCCGCGACGACGATGGTGTAGGCCATCGCGCCGTGCTCCTCGAGCTTCCTCACCACGTTGGCGATGGTGGACGCCTTCTGGCCGACGGCCACGTAGATGCAGATGAGGTCCTTGCCCTTCTGGTTGATGATCGTGTCGACCGCGACGGCCGTCTTGCCCGTCTGGCGGTCGCCGATGATCAGCTCGCGCTGGCCGCGGCCCACGGGCACCATCGCGTCGATGGACTTGAGGCCCGTCTGCACCGGCTGCGACACGCTCTTCCTCCAGATCACGCCCGGGGCGACCTTCTCGATCGGGTCGGTGAACTTCGCGTCGATCGGGCCCTTGCCGTCGATGGGCTGGCCCAGCGAGTTCACGACCCGGCCGATGAGCTCCGTGCCCACCGGCACCTCGAGGATGCGGCTGGTGCACTTGACCGTGTCGCCTTCGGAGATGTGCTCGTAGGCGCCCAGGACCACCGCGCCGACCGAGTCGCGCTCGAGGTTGAGCGCCATGCCCATGGTGCCGCCGGGGAACTCGAGCATCTCGCCCTGCATCACGTCCGTGAGGCCGTGCACGCGGCAGATGCCGTCCGTCACCGAGATCACGGTCCCCTCGGTGCGCTTCTCGGCGGCCACCTGGAGGTTCTGGATCTTCGACTTGATGAGTTCGCTGATTTCAGCCGGATTGATTTGCATGTGAGGCTCCGAAATACGTGTATGCGGCGTCAGCGCGCGAGCGCGACGGCCATCTGGGCGAGGGCGTCCCTCATGGAGGCGTGGATCACCTCGTCGCCCACGTGCACGCGGGCGCCGCCGATGAGGCTCGCGTCCACGTCGACCGTGGCCTCGACCCGGCGCCCGTACTTGCGGGAGAGCTCGGAGACGAGGTCCTCGCGCTCGGGGTCCGCGAGCGGCATCGCGCTCACGATGCGCACCTTGAGGACGCTCTCGTGCGCGCGCTTGAGCGCGTCGAACTGGGCGGCGATCTCGGGCAGCAGCGACGCCCTCGCGCCGTCGACCAGGATCGTCACGAGGTTCCTCACCGGCGCGGCGAGCCGCTCGCCGCCGACCGCGAAGAAGAGCTCGAGCTTCTGGGCGCGCGTGAGGCGCGGGTTGCCGAGGAGGTCCGCCATCTGCGGCTCGGCGGCGATGGCGCCGGCGAGCGCGAGGCCGGCGGACCAGCCCGCGAGGTCCTTCGCCTCCAGCGCCGTGCGGAACGACGCTTCGGCGTAGGGGCGGGCGAGGGTGGCGATTTCGGCCATGGGGGTTCCTAGAGCTGCGCCTTCAGCTTGGAGAGCATCTCGCCGTGGGCCTTCGCGTCCACCTCGCGCTGCAGGATCTTCTCGGCGCCGGCGACGGCCAGCGCCGCCACCTGCTCGCGAAGCTCCGTCTTCGCCTTGGCGAGCTCGGCCGCGATCTGCTCGCGGGCGCCGGCGATCATGCGCTCGGCCTCCACCTTGGCGGCGGCCTTCGCCTCCTCGACGATCTGCGCGGCGCGCTTCTCGCTTTCGCCCAGGACGCCCGAGGCGCGCTCGCGCGCCTCCTTCACCGCGGCGTCGCCCTTGCGCTCGGCCTCGACCAGCGCGGCCTTGCCCTTCTCCGCGGCGGCCAGGCCGTCGGCGATGCGCTTGTTGCGCTCGTCGATGGCGCGGTTGAGCGGCGGCCAGATGAACTTGACCGCGAACCAGATGAGGAAAGCGAACGACAGCGCCTGGACGAACAAGGTCGCGTTGATGTTCATGGCAACGACCCTCCGTCAGGCCCGGGCTACTTGATGACCGCGAGCAGCGGGTTCGCGAAGCCGAAGAACATCGCGATGCCGACGCCGATCAGGAACGCCGCGTCGATGAGGCCGGCGAGCAGGAACATGAACTTCTGCAGCTGAGGGATCAGCTCGGGCTGGCGGCCGGCGGCCTCCAGGAACTTCGAGCCCATGATGCCGATGCCGATGCAGGCGCCGATGGCGCCCAGGCCGATGATGATGCCGATGCCGAGCGCCGTGTAGGCTTGGACGAGGGCGAGGAACTGAGCCATTGTTTTTCCTTTCGGAGGTGCGGGTGTTGAAGTTGAGGTGAGGTGCTTCGGAACGGTTTCAGTGGTGCTCGTGGGCCATCGCGATGTAGACGACCGACAGCACCATGAAGATGAAGGCCTGCAGCAGGATGATCAGGATGTGGAACACGGCCCAGGCCCAGGTGAGGACGCCGGAGGCGCCGCCGGCCAGCAGCCCGCCGAAGGACAGGCTCGCGATCGTGCCCAGCAGGCCCAGCAGCATGAAGATGAGCTCGCCCGCGTACATGTTGCCGAAGAGCCGCATCCCGAGGGAGACGGGCTTGGCCAGCAGCTCGATGATGTTGAGGGCGAGGTTGGGGATCCACAGCAGCGGGTTCGAGCCGAAGGGGGCGGTGAAGAGCTCGTGCATGAAGCCGCCGGCGCCCTTGGCCTTGAAGCTGAAGAAGATGATGAGGAAGAACACCGAGAAGCTCATGGCGAAGGTGGTGTTCAGGTCCGTCGACGGCACCGCCTTCCAGGCGGGCGCGCCCAGGCCGTGCGAGACGGTCGCCACCCAGTCGATCGGGATGAGGTCCATCAGGTTCATCATGAAGACCCAGGTGAAGATCGTGAGCGCGAGCGGCCCCAGGAACGCGCGCGAACCCGGGAAGACGTCGCGCACCGTGCCGTCCACGAACTCGAAGAACATCTCGATGAAGGACTGCAGCCGCCCGGGCACCTCGGCCGTGGCGCCCTTCGCCACCATCCAGATGAGGCCCAGGCCCACCAGGCCGAGCATCCACGACATGACGATGGTGTCGACGTTGAGGGTCCAGAAACCGCCTTCGCCGACCTTGACCGAGAGGTTGGTGAGATGGTGCGAGATGTACTCGGACGGGTTTTGGGCGGCCATGAGCTCAGTTCTTCTTCACCAGCGCGAGCAGCGGGGCCGCCCACGCGACACAGAATGCGATCACCACGGCGCCGGGCGCCGCGCTTGCCGCCTCCAGCCCGGCGCGGCCGGAAAGGAGCGAGGCCAGGCCCGACAGCGACACGGCCCACTTGGCCGCCTCCGCCATGACGAGGACCCGAAGGGCCTGCCAGGGCGTCGGCGCCGCGCGGTTGCGCCACCGGATGACCCCCAGGAACGCCAGGGTGCCTGCCAGGGCGGCCGAGCCTCCGGCGAGCGCGGCGACCGCGCTCACCCCCCCGCCGAGCCCGTAGCCTGCTGCGGTGCAGCAAGCCACCAGCGCGGCCTGCACCACGACCTGGCGCCGTGCCTCGAAGATCGCGGGCGGCGGCGCGGGCCTTGGGCTTGGGCGCGGTGGCGACAAACCTGAAGATTCTAGCCCGGAAGGGTTCATGGGGTCAAAAGTTGCGGCGGCGCAATAGCGGGGCGTCAGCGCCGCGTCAGGCGCGCGACGAGGCCGTCCAGCTGCTCGAGGCTCGCGTAATCGATGACGAGGCTGCCGCGCCCGCCGCGGCGGGGCTTGAGCGACACGCTTGCGCCGAGGGCTTCGCTCAGCTGGTCCTGCAGGCGGCGGGTGTCGGCGTCCAGCCGCGCCTTCGCCGCGCGGGGCGCCGCCTTGGGCGCCTCGGTCGCGTGCTGCACCAGCCGCTCGGTCTCGCGCACCGAGAGCCCGCGGGAGGCCACCTGCTCGGCGAGCTCGACCTGCTTCGCCTTGCCCAGCGCGAGGAGCGCGCGCGCGTGGCCCATGTCGAGCCGCCCGTCGAGGAGCATGTCCTGGACGGCGCGGGCGAGCTCGAGCAGGCGCAGCAGGTTGGTGACGGCGCTCCTCGATCGGCCCACGGCCTTGGCCGCCTCGTCGTGGGTGAGGCGGAACTCGTCGACGAGTCGCTTGAGGCCGGCGGCCTCCTCGATCGGGTTCAGGTCCTCGCGCTGGATGTTCTCGATGAGGCCGATGCCCAGCGCCGCGTCGTCGGGCACCTCGCGCACCAGCGCCGGCACGCGGTCGAGCCCGGCGAGCTGGGCCGCGCGCCAGCGGCGCTCCCCGGCGAGGATCTCGTAGCCGCCGTCGTCGACGGGCCGCACCACGACGGGCTGCAGCACCCCTCGCGCGCGGATCGACTCGGCGAGTTCCGCGAGCGAGGCCTGGTCCATGCGCGTGCGCGGCTGGTACTTGCCCGGCCGCAGCGACCGCACGGCGAGCTGCGAGAGCTCCCCGTCCGCCTTCGGCTTGCCGCCCCCGCCCAGCAGGGCGTCGAGGCCGCGGCCCAGGCCCTTGTGCTTGCTCGTCATGTCGTCCTCATCTCCTCGTTTCAGGCGCCGGCGGCGACGGGGTGGCCGCTGCGCTCCAGCAGCTCCCGGGCGAAGGCGAGGTGCGCGCTCGCGCCCTTGGAGGCCGGGTCGTGCAGCAGCACGGGCTTGCCGAAGGAGGGCGCCTCGGCGATGCGCACGTTGCGCGGGATGACCGTGTCGAAGACCTTGGCGCCGTAGTGGCGCTTGAGCTCGTCGGACACCTGGACCGTGAGCGTGCTCCTCGGGTCGTACATGGTGCGCACCAGCGCCTCGATCTCGATGGCGGGGTTCAGGTTCTGCTTCACTTTGCGAAGCGTGCCGACGAGGTCCGAGAGCCCCTCGAGCGCGTAGTACTCGCACTGCATCGGTATGATCACCGCGTCGGCCGCCGTGAAGCCGTTGACGGTGAGCATGTTGAGCGCCGGCGGGCAGTCGACCACCACGTAGTCGTAGTCGCCCAGCACGGCGGAGAGCGCCTCGCGCAGCCGGTACTCCCTTCGCTCGAGCGCGATCAGCTCGACCTCGGCGCCGGCCAGCTCGCGGTTGGAGCCCACGACATCGAAGCCGCCCTCGGCGCGCACGCGCGCCTCCGCCACGCCGTGCTCGCCCAGCACCACGCCGTAGACGCTGCGCTCGAGGGCCGTCTTGTCGATGCCGCTGCCGGTGGTGGCGTTGCCCTGGGGGTCGAGGTCCACGAGCAGCACGCGACGCCCGTAGTGGGCGAGGCTCGCCGAGAGGTTCACGGCGATCGATGTCTTGCCGACGCCGCCCTTCTGGTTGGCGATCACGTAGGTGCGGGCCATCAGGCGGCTTTCAGGAGGACGAGGTGGCGTTGCGCGTCGAGCGCGGGCACGTGCAGCTCGACCACGGTCTCGACGCGGTGGGAGGGAGGGAGCTTCGCGATCTCCTCGAAGGGGTGGACGCCCTTCATGGCGAGCATCACGCCGCCCGGGGCGACGAGGTGCCCGGCCTGGGCGACGAAGTCCGCGAGCTCGGCGAAGGCGCGCGAGACCACGACGTCGAAGCCGCGCGCCGGGCGCCAGCGCTCGACGCGCTCGCAGGCGACTTCGACGTTCGCGAGCGCGAGCTCGGCCTTCGCCTGGCGCAGGAAGGCGGCCTTCTTGTGGCTCGCATCCAGTAGCGTCACCGCGAGGTCGGGGCGCGCGATGGCGAGCGGGATGCCCGGCAGGCCCGCGCCCGTGCCGACGTCGAGGAGCGTGCCGGCGCCGGCGACGTGGGGCAGGACGGCGAGGCTGTCGAGAAGGTGCAGGACGACCATTCGCTCCGGCTCGCGCACCGCCGTCAGGTTGTGCACCCGGTTCCACTTGCCGATGAGGTCGAGGTAGGCGAGAAGCTTCGCGCGCGCGGGCGAGCCGAGCGCGAGGCCCAGGGCCGCGAGGCCGTCGTCGAGCAGGGCCGCGACCGTCATGCGCTGCGCTCCTCCCGGCCGGCGCCGTCGGCCAGCGCCCGGCGCTTGAGGTGCACCAGCAGCAGCGAGATGGCGGCCGGCGTGATCCCCTGGATGCGCGCGGCCTGGCCGACCGTCTGCGGGCGGTGCTGGGCGAGCTTCTGCTGCGCCTCCCGGGACAGGCCGCGGACGGCGTGATAGTCGAGGTCGCCCGGGATCGCGAGCGTCTCCTGCGCCAGTGCCCGCGCGACTTCGTCCCGCTGGCGGTCGATGTAGCCGGCGTACTTGGCGGCGATCTCGACTTGCTCGGCCACGGTCTTGTCATCGACCCCCTCGCCAGCATTGGGAAGTGACAACAGTGAGCGATAACCAACATCCGGGCGGCGCAACAGGTCGAAGAGCGAGTGCTCGCGCTCCAGCTTCTGCCCCAGCACGCGAACCTGTTCCGCCTCCGGAATGCGCGCGGGCTGGGCCCAGGTGGCCCGCAGGCGGGCGGTCTCGCGTTCCACGGCCTCGCGCTTGGCGCAGAAAGCGGCCCAGCGCGCGTCGTCCACGAGCCCCAGCTTGCGCCCGGCTTCCGTGAGGCGCAGGTCCGCGTTGTCCTCGCGCAGCTGCAGGCGGTACTCGGCCCGGCTGGTGAACATCCGGTAGGGCTCGCTCACGCCGCGCGTGACGAGGTCGTCGACCAGGACGCCCAGGTAAGCCTCGTCGCGCCGCGGGCACCACCCCGGCTCGCCGCGGGCATGCAGGGAAGCGTTGATGCCGGCGAGCAATCCTTGCGCGGCGGCCTCCTCGTAACCGGTGGTCCCGTTGACCTGCCCGGCGAGGAAGAGCCCGGCGATGGCTTTCGACTCCAGCGTCGCCTTGAGGCCACGCGGGTCGAAGTAGTCGTACTCGATGGCGTATCCGGGGCGCAGGATGTGCGCGTTTTCGAGCCCCGGGATGGAGCGGACCAGCGCCCACTGCACGTCGAAGGGCAAGCTGGTCGAGATGCCGTTGGGATAGACCTCGTGGGTCGCGAGGCCCTCGGGCTCGAGGAAGACCTGGTGGCTCGCCTTGTCGGCGAAACGGTGGATCTTGTCCTCGATGGAAGGGCAGTAGCGCGGCCCCACGCCCTCGATCACCCCCGTGAACATGGGGGAGCGGTCCAGCCCGGCGCGGATGGCGTCGTGGGTGCGCTCGTTGGTGTGGGTGATCCAGCAGGGCAGCTGCCGCGGGTGCATGGCCCGTGACCCGAGGAAGGAGAAGACGGGCTCGGGGGTATCCCCGGGCTGTTCCGCGCACTTCGAGAAATCGATGGTGCGCCCGTCCAGGCGGGGCGGCGTGCCGGTCTTCAGGCGCCCGACCGGGAGGTTCAGCTCGCGCAGGCGCGCGGCCAGCGAAAGCGACGGAGGGTCGCCGGCGCGGCCGGCCGCGTAGTTCTCCAGCCCGACGTGGATGCGCCCGCCGAGGAAGGTGCCGGCGGTGAGGACGACGGCCTGCGCGTGGAAACAAAGCCCGATCGCGGTCACGGCCCCGGCGACGCGGTCGCCCTCGAGCAGGAGGTCGTCCACCGCCTGCTGGAAGAGCCAGAGGTTGGGCTGGTTCTCCAGGCGCCGCCGGATGGCGGCGCGGTAGAGCGCGCGGTCGGCCTGGGCGCGCGTGGCGCGCACGGCCGGCCCCTTGCTCGCGTTGAGCGTGCGGAACTGGATGCCGGCCTCGTCGGTGGCGAGCGCCATGGCGCCCCCGAGGGCGTCGACCTCGCGCACCAGGTGCCCCTTGCCGATGCCGCCGATCGAGGGATTGCACGACATCTGCCCCAGCGTCTCGAGGGCGTGCGTGAGGAGCAGCGTTCGCGACCCGGCCCGTGCCGCGGCCAGTGCCGCCTCGGTGCCGGCATGGCCGCCGCCGACGACGATCACGTCGAAGCGGGTCGGGAAATCCATCGTCGCGCGGGCGCCCGGCGCTGCCGGGGCGGAAGGAAAGGGAACCGCGAATTCTACGTGGAAATCCCGGGCGGACCTAGGATGCCGGCGCCCGCGCCGGCATGTTCCACGTGGAACCGGGCTCAGCGGAGCTGCGCGGCCAGCCAGTCCGTGGCCCGCGCGATGGCCTTGGCGCGCGCTTCGGGGTGGGTGCCGACCGTCGCCCCCAGGCCGCCCGGGCGGTTGGGATTGCGCACGTCGGGGCGCTCGCGCACGCGTTGGCCGACGCGGTCGAAACTGTGGTGGGCGCCCGGGTAGACGTCGATTTCGACCCGGCCCGCCGGTGCCTGCCCGGCGAGCGACTCGCAGAACCGCGCCGGCGTCCAGTCGTCGGCGCCGCCCGCCTGGATGAGCAGCGGGGCGGTGGGCGAGTAGGGCGCCCTCGCGAGGGGCGCACACCCCGGGTAGAACGCAACGGCCGCGCGGAAGGCCGGCTTCCCGCCCTGCGCGCGGCCCGGCGAATCCGGCCGCAGGGCGTGGAGGACGGCCGTGCCGCCGTTGGACCACCCCACCAGCCCGATGCGCGCCGCATCCACGTCGCGGCGGGCCGCCAGCCAGTGCAAGGCCGCAAGGGCGTCGCGCGGCCGGTCGGTCGCGGGGGAGACCGCCCGTCGGGTCTGCGTGCAGATCTCCTTCTCGCCCCGCGGCCCGAAGCTGTCGACGAGCAGGACGAGGTAGTCCTTGGCCCGGAAGTGCTCCGCCCAGAAGCGGAAGCTCGCCGTGGGCTCGCCGTCCCTCGCCCACAGCCCGCTGCAGCCGTGCATCAGGACGAGGGCCGGGAAGGGCCCGTCGCCCGCCGGCCGGTAGAGCCGCCCGGCCAGCTCGAGGCCGGGGCCGGGAAGGCGCACGGGCTCTCCACCCGCCCGCGCTGGCCCCGCCAGCGCGAGGAGCAGGATCGCAGCCAGGGCCGGTTTCACGTGGAACGTCGCGGCTGGCACGCGGCTACCGGCCCGTCGGGCGGCGGGACACGCAATAGCTGTAGCCCAGCGCCGCCAGCTCCCCCTCGCTGAGGTGGGGCGCCCGCGATGCCGCCAGCAGCATGTGGGCCTGCACCCCCTCCAACCAGGAATCCGGGACGCGCTGCACCTGGGTCGCCGGGTCGATGTTCGCGCGCTGCGCGTAGGTGATGGTGCGGGCCGTCCGGTCCGCGACGGACCGGCAGGTCCGCTTGACGCTCTCGCTCACCTCCTGCGCGGCTGCCGCCCCCGGCAGCACCACCAGCGCCAATGCGACCATCGTGCCGAACCGGCTCATCGCGGGCCTCCTACTTGCCGATGCAGAAGCGGCTGAAGATCTGCCCGAGGAGGTCGTCCGCCGTCACCTCGCCGGTGATGCGCCCCAGGGCCGCCTGCGCCAGCCGTAGATCTTCCGCAAACAATTCAAAGGCTTGCATGTGTTCCCCCGCCGCATTCGCCAGGTGGCCCGCCGCTTCCCGCAACGCGACGAGGTGGCGCTCCCGGGCGAGGAAGACGCCTTCGCCCGCCGGGTGCCATCCGGCCACCTCGAGCAGCCAAGAGCGGAGCGCCGCGACCCCTTCGCCCGTCTTCGCGGAGAGCCGCAAGCGCACCTCCGCCCCGCTCGTTTCGCGCCCCGCGGGCAGGCCCGCCAGGTCGATCTTGTTCGTCACGCGCGCCAGCGGCAAGCCCTGCGGAATGCGCGCGAGGATGCGCGACTCCTCCTCGCCTGCGCCGCCGGAGGCCTCCTCGATGAGGATCGCCGCGCCCGCGCGGCCGATGGCCTCCCAGGTGCGCGCGATGCCGATGCGCTCGACCTCGTCGCCCGACTCGCGAAGGCCCGCCGTGTCGATGAGGTGGATGGGCACGCCCTCGACCGCGATCGTGGCGCGAACGGGGTCGCGCGTGGTGCCCGCCACGGCCGTCACGATGGCGACTTCCTCGCCCGCGAGGCGGTTGAGCAGGCTCGACTTGCCGACGTTGGGCCGGCCCACCAGCACGACCGTGAGCCCTTCGCGCAGCACGGCGCCCTGCGCCGCGCCCTCGAGCAGCCGCGCAAGGTCGTCGCGGGCCGCGGCGAGCATCGTGCGCTGCGCCTCTCGGTCGGCCGGGTCGATCTCCTCCTCGGGAAAGTCGATGCACGCCTCGACGTGCAGCCGCAGCCGCGTGAGGGCTGCCACGACCGCGGCGATGCGCGCGGAAAATTCCCCGGCGAGCGAGCGCACGGCGCCACGCGCCGCCTCCGCGCTCGCGGCATCGATGAGGTCGGCAACCGCTTCGGCCTGCGCGAGGTCGAGGCGATCGTTCAGGAAGGCGCGACGGGTGAATTCGCCCGGCTCCGCGAGGCGGGCGCCAAGGGCCACGCACCGGCGCACGATCTCGCGCAGGACCACCGGGCCGCCGTGGCCCTGCAGCTCGAGGACGTCCTCGCCCGTGTATGAGCGGGGCCCGGGAAAGAGGAGGGCGATGCCCTCGTCGAGGATCTCGCCGCCGACGCCGCGGAAGCGGCAGAACGTCGCGTGGCGCGGGCAGAGCGCGTGGCCGGTGACGGCCTGCGCGATGGCGGCGGCCAGCGGGCCGGAGACGCGCACGGCCCCGATGCCGCCGCGGCCCGGCGCGGTCGCGATGGCCGCGATCGTGTCCGGGCGCGCGTCCACGGCGCTAGCGTTTCCCCTTCGCCTTCGCCGCGGCTTCCGCCTCGAGCGTGCGGTTGATGTGCCACTGCTGCGCGATCGACAGCAGGTTCTGCACCACCCAGTAGAGCACGAGGCCCGAGGGGAAGAAGAAGAAGAAGATGGAGAAGACGATCGGCATCGCGAGCATCACCTTCGCCTGCACGGGGTCGGCCGGCTGCGGGTTCAGCTTCGTCTGCACGAACATCGACACCGCGTAGACCACCGGCAGGATGTACCACGGGTCCGGCGCGGAGAGGTCCTGGATCCACCCCAGCCACGGGGCGTGGCGCAGCTCGATCGAGGCGAGCAGCACCCAGTAGAGCGCGATGAACACCGGGATCTGCACGAGGATCGGCAGGCAGCCGCCCAGCGGGTTGATCTTCTCGGTGCGGTAGAGCTCCATCATCGCCTGGTTGAGCTTCTGCTTGTCGTTGCCGTAAAGCTGCTTCAGCTTCTCCATCTTCGGCCCCAGCACGCGCATGGCGGCCATCGAGCGGCCGGCCTTGTGGTTGAGGGGGTAGAAGACGAGCTTGATGAGGATGGTGAGCAGGATGATGGCCCAGCCCCAGTTGCCGACGATGCCGTGGATGAACTTGAGCACCCAGAAGAGGGGCGCGGCGAGGATGTAGAGCCAGCCGTAGTCGACGACGAGCTCGAGCCCGGGGGCGATCTTCGCGAGCTTGTCGGTCTCCTGCGGGCCGATGTAGAGGGGCATCGCGACGGTCGCGGACGCGCCGGGGGCGACCGGGCCCGCGGGCACGATGACGCCGGCGGTGAAGAGGTTGTCGCCCACCTTGTTGGTGAAGAACTCGCGCTCGCCCGAGCCCTTCGGCAGCCACGCCGAGACGAAGTAGTGCTGGACCAGGCCGATCCAGCCGTCCTTCGCCTTCTTCACCGGCGGCTGCTTGCCCTTGTCGATGTCCTTGAAGTCCACCTTCACGAACTTCGACTCCTCCGTGTAGACCGCCGGGCCCGTGTAGGTCGCCACGCCCGCGATCGCGCTCGTCTGGGCGGCTTCCTGGCTGGGCTGGTTGCCGTCGCGAAGGAACTGGAAGTAGGCGAAAGGCGCGAGGGGCTTGTCGCCGGCGTTCTTCACCTCGTAGCTCACGAGGATCTCGTAGGTGCCGCGGCGGAAGGTGAACTTCTTCACCACCTCCGCGCCAGCGGCGTCCGTGGCGGCGAGGCGCACCTCCACCTGGTCCTGGCCGGGCGCGAGGGCATACGCGCCCTGCTCGGCCGCGTAGGTCGCGCGATGCGTCGGCAGCCCCTCGCCCAGCAGGCCCGTCTGCGTCACGAAGTACTGCGCCGGATCCGGCGCCATCAGCGTGAGCGGTTTCGTGCGGTCGAGCGCCGAGAACACCCTGTAGAGGGTCACGCGGCGGATGTCGCCGCCGGCGGTGTTGAGCTCCACCTCGAAGAGGTCGGTTTTCACCACGACGGGCTGGCCGGTGGCCGGGACGATGGCCGTGGCCGGGGCTCCCGGTGTCGCGGCAGCCGGGGCCGCGCCCGGCGGGGCAAGTGGTACCGATGGCGCAGGCGTCGCGGTACCCGCCGCCGGCGCGGGAACGGGGGCCGCGGGCGCGCCGGGAACGGCCGCCGCCGGCTGGGGTGCCTTGGGGGCGTTGTGCTTCTGCCACGCATCCCAGAGGAGCAGGGCCGAGAAGCTGAAGACCACGAAGGCGATGAGGCGCTGGATATCCATCACGGGGCGGGCGTCAGGGCTGGTGAGCTTCAGGGAACGGGATCATAGCCACCCGCGCTCCACGGGTGGCAACGCAGGATGCGCCGGGCCGCGAGCCACGAACCGGCGAGCGCGCCGTGCCGTTCGAGCGCTTCGACGGCGTAGTGGGAACAGGTCGGCGTGAATCGGCACTGGCTTCCCCACCATGGCGAAAGCAGGTACTGGTAGGCGCGGATGATCCCGATGAGGACGCGGCGCACGCTAGCGGCCTTCGGCGGCGCGCCCGAGCAGTTCCTCGAGCTGGGCGAGCCACGCCGCCTCGTCCGCCCGCGAGAACGGCTGGCGCACGGCAAGAACGAGGTCGACGCCCACCGCCTTCACGGCATGGCGCCGGAAGGCCTCGCGGACGATGCGCTTGAGGCGGTTGCGGTCGACGGCCCGCCGCGCGAGGCGCTTGGGCGCCATGAGCCCCAGCCGAGAGGCGCCGGGGTGGCCGGGCGCCACGTGGAGGAGCATCGCCGGGCTGCGAAGCTTGCGCGGGCCGCGCAGGGTGGCCGCGAAGGACCCGCGCCCCACGAAGCGGTGGCGCCGGGAAAGGCCTTCCTTCCGGGCCCCGCGAGTCATGCAGGCGTCAGACCGCGACGCGCTTGCGGCCCTTGGCGCGGCGCGCGTTGATCACGGCACGGCCGGCGGCCGTCTTCATGCGGACACGGAAGCCGTGCGTCTTCTTGCGGCGCGTGTTGGAGGGCTGGAACGTACGTTTCATGGAAACCTCGGTGGTGGTCCTCGCCCTTTCGGACGAAAAGCGCGCGATTATAGCCGATCGGGGCCCCGAGCGCCATCGCGCCGGCCGGCCTGCGCTTCGCCCGGCCTGTGGATAACTCCCCCCTTTCCCGATAGAATCGCGGTTCTTCCCGCCGCCCGTTTCACCCCCGACCCTCGCCTCCCGCCGCCGACATGGATTCGCTCTGGCTTTCCCTCGTTTCCGAGCTGAAGAAGGACCTGCCGGCGCAGCAGTACGAGACCTGGATCAAGCCCCTGCGCGCCGAGCGGCACGGCAACCACCTGCGGGTGCTGGCGCCGAACCACCACGTCCTGCGCTGGATCCGCGCGAACCTCCTCGCGAGGCTCGAGTCCGGCGCCGAGCGAGCGGCGGGAGGCGGGCTGCAGGTCGACCTCGTGCTCGACGAGAAGCCGGCGGCGGGAGCCGAGATCGTCCTTCCGGAGCCGGTGCCCGTGCCGGCGGAGAAGCCGTCCCGGGACGAGCACCGCCTGAACCCCGCCTTCACCTTCGGCAACTTCGTGAACGGCAAGGCGAACCAGATCGCGCGCGCGGCCGCCATCCAGGTGGCGGAGAACCCCGGCACGGCCTACAACCCCCTCTTCATCTATGGCGGCACGGGCCTCGGCAAGACCCACCTGCTGCAGGCCATCGGCACCGAGGTCCTGAAGCGCAACCCCTGGGCCAAGGTGCGCTACATCCACGCGGAGAAGTTCGTGGCCGACGTGGTGCGCGCCTACCAGCACAAGAGCTTCGACTCGCTCAAGCGCTACTACCGCTCGCTCGACCTCTTCCTCATCGACGACGTGCAGTTCTTCGTCGGCAAGGACCGCTGCCAGGAGGAGTTCTTCTACACCTTCAATGCGCTCTTCGAGGCGCACAAGCAGGTAGTCATCACCAGCGACTCCTTCCCGAAGGAGCTCACGGGCATCGAGGAGCGTCTCAAGTCGCGCTTCGGCTGGGGCCTCACCGTGGCCGTCGAGCCGCCGGAGCTCGAGATGCGGGTGGCTATCCTCCTCAAGAAGGCGGAGATGGACGGCGTTCAGGTCGACGAGGCGGTCGCCTTCTTCATCGCCAAGCACATCCGCTCCAACGTGCGCGAGCTCGAGGGCGCGCTCAAGCGCGTGCTCGCGTACGCGAAGTTCAACAACATGCCCGTCACCGTCGCCACCGCGCGCGAGGCCCTGAAGGACCTCCTCGCCGTCCTCACGCGGCAGGTGTCGGTCGACAACATCCAGAAGACCGTGGCGGACTACTTCAAGATCAAGGTGTCCGACATGTACTCCAAGAAGCGCTTCCGCTCCGTGGCGCGGCCGCGCCAGGTCGCGATGGCGCTCGCCAAGGAGCTCACGCAGCAGAGCCTGCCGGAGATCGGCGAGGCCTTCGGCGGCCGCGACCACACGACGGTGCTGCACGCCTGCCGCAAGATCCAGGAATTGCGCGACACCGACCAGGAATTCTCGCGTGACTACGCGCAGCTCCAGCAGATCCTTCTCGGGTGAGCGCCGATGAACCCCGGGAAAACCTGTGGATGGTTCGCCCCGCCCGGCGGCCGGGCGGTTCTGTCCACAGGTTCCGGGGCCGCGCGGCGCCGGCTGTCCCCAGCGAAAGGCTGCCGCAGGTCTTTGATTCAAGAGATGAAAGCGAGTTGTCCCGGATTTCCGCCGTCTCCTATTAACTGCTAACCATTCAGAGATAACCCTATGGTCAAGATAAAGGCGGCCAACCAGGCCCTGCTCGGCCCGCTCCAGCACGTGACCGGCATCGTCGAACGCCGCCACACGCTGCCGATCCTGTCGAATGTGCTCATCCACGCGCACGCCGGCACCGTCGACTTCGTGGCCACGGACCTCGAGGTCCAGATCACGGCGAAAGCGGTTCTCGAAGGCGACGGCGCCGAGGGGTCGGTCACCGTCGGCGCCCGCAAGCTCTACGACATCCTGCGGTCCCTGCCGGATGACGCGGAGGTGGCCCTGGACGCCAAGGACAACCGGATGGTGGTGCGGGCCGGCAAGAGCCGCTTCAACCTGCAGACGCTCGCGGCCGCGGATTTCCCGCGCATGGTCGAGTCGCGCGACGCCACGCGGACGCTCTCCCTTCCGCAGAAGGCGCTCAAGCACGCCCTGGGCCTCGTGCAGTTCGCGATGGCGGTCCAGGACATCCGCTACTACCTGAACGGCGTGCTCTTCTCGGTGGAGAAGGACATGCTGCGGGTCGTGGCCACCGACGGGCACCGGCTGTCGTTCGCGGCCGAATCGCTCGGGTCCGAGCACGAGAGCGTCGAGGCGATCCTGCCGAGGAAGACGGTGCTCGAGCTGATCAAGCTCCTCGCCGACAGCGACGACCCGGTCGCGCTCGCCATCGGCTCGAACCAGGTCCGGTTCAGCTTCGGCGGGATCGAGATCGTCTCCAAGATCGTCGAGGGCAAGTTCCCCGACTACCAGAAGGTGATCCCGACCACGCACCGCAACAAGGTGGCGATCGGGCGCGCGGCGCTGGCGCAGTCGCTCAACCGCGCGGCCATCCTCTCCAACGAGAAGATCCGCGGCGTGCGGCTCGTCTTCACGAAGAACGCGCTTTCCATCATCTGCACGAACAACGAGCAGGAGGAGGCCGAGGAGGGGCTCACGATCGACTACGACGGCGACCCGCTCGACATCGGCTTCAACATCTCCTACCTCCTCGACGTGCTCAACCACGTCGACGCGGAGACGGTCACGGTGACCATGGGCGACTCGAACTCGAGCGCCCTGGTGCAGATCCCCGGCAACGACGACTTCAAGTACGTCGTGATGCCGATGCGCATCTAGCGCGCGGCGCTCCGGGCAACGAACACGGGAACAGAATGACACAGCAGAACGAGCAGCCTAACGGCAAGGGCGCGGGGGAGTACGACTCGTCCAGCATCCGCATCCTCAAGGGCCTGGAGGCGGTGCGCAAGCGCCCCGGCATGTACATCGGGGATACCTCCGACGGCACCGGCCTGCACCACATGGTCTTCGAGGTGGTCGACAACGCGATCGACGAGGCGCTGGCGGGCCATTGCGACGACATCAAGGTGGTGATCCACACCGACAACTCCATCTCCGTCGTCGACAACGGGCGCGGGATCCCGACGGACGTCAAGGAGGACGACGATCTCAGGCGCTCGGCCGCCGAGATCGTGATGACGGAGCTTCACGCGGGAGGGAAGTTCGACCAGAACTCCTACAAGGTCTCCGGCGGCCTGCACGGCGTGGGCGTGTCGGTCGTGAACGCCCTGTCGGTGTGGCTCAAGCTGCGCATCTGGCGCGACGGCCGCGCGCACTTCATGGAGTTCCGCGACGGCGTGGCCGTGGAGCCCCTCAAGGTCACGGGCGACACCGACCGGCGCGGGACCGAGGTCCATTTCCTCGCCTCCCCCGAGACCTTCAACAACATCGAGTTCCACTACGACATCCTCGCGCGGCGCCTGCGGGAGCTCTCGTTCCTGAACAACGGCGTGAAGATCGAGCTGATCGACCAGCGCACGGGCAAGAACGAGAACTTCGCCTACTCCGGCGGCGTCAGGGGCTTCGTCGAGTACATGAACCGCTCGAAGAACGTCCTGCACGCGAACATCTTCCACGCCATCGGGGAGAAGGACGGCATCACCGTCGAGGTGTCGATGCAGTGGAACGACTCCTACGGCGAGTCGGTGCAGTGCTTCACCAACAACATCCCGCAGCGGGACGGCGGCACGCACCTCACCGGCTTGCGCACGGCGATGACCCGCACCATCAACAACTACATCGAGAAGGAGGAGATCGCCAAGAAGGCGAAGGTGGAGACCACCGGCGACGACATGCGCGAGGGCCTCACCTGCGTGCTCTCGGTCAAGGTGCCCGAGCCCAAGTTCTCGTCGCAGACCAAGGACAAGCTGGTCTCCTCGGAGGTGCAGCCCGTCGTGCAGGAGGTGGTGGCGCAGAAGCTCGCCGAGTTCCTCCTGGAGCGCCCGGCCGACGCCAAGGTGATCTGCACGAAGGTGGTCGAGGCCGCGCGCGCCCGCGAGGCCGCGCGCAAGGCCCGCGAGCTCACGCGCCGCAAGGGGGTGCTGGACGGCATCGGCCTCCCGGGCAAGCTCGCCGACTGCCAGGAGCGCGATCCGACGCTTTGCGAGCTCTACCTGGTGGAGGGCGATTCCGCCGGCGGCTCGGCCAAGCAGGGACGCGACCGCAAGTTCCAGGCGATCCTGCCCCTCAAGGGCAAGATCCTCAACGTGGAGAAGGCGCGCTTCGACAAGATGCTCTCGTCGCAGGAGGTCGCGACGCTCATCACGGCGCTGGGCACCGGAATCGGCAAGGACGAGTTCAGTCTCGAGAAGCTGCGCTACCACCGCATCATCATCATGACGGACGCGGACGTGGACGGTGCGCACATCCGCACGCTCCTGCTCACGTTCTTCTACCGGCAGATGCCGGCGCTGGTCGAGAACGGCCACATCTACATCGCGCAGCCGCCGCTCTACAAGGTGAAGAGCGGCAAGGACGAGCGCTACCTGAAGGACGAGCACGCGCTTCGCTACCACCAGCTCCGGCGCGCCCTCAACGGCGCCGTGCTGCTGCCGGGCGGCGGCGGCGCGCCGCTCTCGGGCGAGGCCCTGGAGAAGATCGCGACCGAGTACCTCACGACGGAGGCGGTGATCGAGCGCCTGTCGCTCGGCATGGACGCGGGCGTGCTGCGCGCGCTGACGGACATGCCGCGGATATCGCTGGACACGAAGGAGGGCGCGGCGGAGGCCTCGCGCGCCATCTACGAGGCGCTCTCGCCGGCGGCGCCCAAGGCGCACATCGAGCGCGACCCCACGTCCGACGGCTGGCGCCTGCGCCTGGAGAAGCTGGTGCACGGCAACAAGGTGGAGACGGTGCTCGACCACGCCTTCGTGGAGAGCGGCGACTACACGCAGATCGTGCGGACCTCGCAGACGCTCGCGGGACTCGTGCGGGAGGGCGCCCAGGTGAAGCGCGGCGAGACCGCGCGCGCCGTCCGCTCCTTCAAGGAAGGCCTCGACTGGCTGCTCGCAGAGGCGAAGGGCGGCATGTCGATCCAGCGCTACAAGGGGCTGGGCGAGATGAACCCGGACCAGCTGTGGGAGACCACGATGGACCCGGCCAAGCGCGTGCTCCTGAAGGTGCAGGTCGAGGACGCGATCGGCGCCGACGAGATCTTTTCCACGCTCATGGGCGACGACGTGGAGCCGCGCCGCCAGTTCATCGAGAAGAACGCGCTGGGCGTGTCCAACCTCGACGTCTGAGCGGGGGCGCGGGCCGAAGGCCGCGCGGCTACGCGGCCTGCTTCATGCGCCTGCCCTTCGCGGGCTTCTTGCCCTTGCCCTTCGCCTTGGCCGCAAGGAGGGCGAGCGCCTCCTCCAGCGAGATGCTGTCGATGGCGTCCTTGTCCGGGAGCGTCGCGTTCACCTTGCCGTGCTTCACGTACGGGCCGTACTTGCCCGAGTAGAGCGCGACGGCCTGGCCGTCCTCGGGGTGCTTGCCCAGCACGCGCAGCGCGCCGCGCCCGCCGGGGCTCTTCGGCTCCTTCAGCAGCGCTACCGCCCGCTCGAGCGAAATGTCGAAGACGTTCTCGTCCTTCGGGATCGACTTGAACTGCCCGTCGTGGTTCACGTACGGCCCGAAGCGGCCGATGTTGGCCACGACCTTCTTGCCGGTCTCGGGGTGAGCGCCCAGGTCGCGCGGAAGGGCGAGCATCTTGAGGGCGATCTCGAGCGTGGCGGCCTCGGGCGCCACGTTCTTCGGCAGCGAGACGCGCTTGGGCTTCTTGTCGCCTTCCGGGTCGCCCAGCTGGAAGTACCAGCCGAACGGGCCCTGGAGCAGCGTGATCGCCTTCTTCGTCTTCGGGTCGACGCCGATGTCGTGCTTCGCCGGCCCCTCCGCGGAATCGCCGCTGCCGTCGAGGTTGCGCGTGTAGTCGCACTCGGGGTAACCCGAGCAGCCGATGAAGCGGCCGCGGCGCCCGAGCCGGATGGTGAGCTTGTGGGCGCTGCACTTCGGGCACTGCTCCTCGAGGACTTCCTGCGTCACGTCCTTGCGGGAGACCGACTCCTTCTCGCCCACCTGCGCGGAGAAGTCCTTCCAGAAGCGCGCCAGGACGGGGACCCACTCCTCCTTGCCGTTGGAGATGTCGTCCAGCTCGTTCTCGAGCTTGGCGGTGAACTCGTAGTCGACCCAGTGCGCGAAGTGCTCGGTGAGGAACTTGTTCACCACGCGGCCCACGTCCGTGGGCTGGAAGCGCTTCTTCTCGAGCACCGCGTACTCGCGGTTCACGAGCGTCGAGATGATGGAGGCGTAGGTCGAGGGCCGGCCGATGCCGTACTGCTCGAGGGCCTTCACCAGGCTCGCCTCCGAGTAGCGCGGGGGCGGCTGCGTGAAGTGCTGGTCGCCGTGCAGCTTGAGGATGGGCACCGTGTCGCCCTTCTCGAGGGCGGGCAGCCGCTTGTCCTCCTCCTCGACCGTGTCGTCCTCGTCCTCGTGGTAGACGGCGAAGAAGCCGGGGAAGACCATCGTCTGGCCGGTGGCGCGGAAGACGTTTCCCGCGCCGCCCGCGGTGAGGTCCACCGCCACGGTGTCGAACTTCGCGGGCGTCATCTGGCACGACAGCGCCCGCTTCCAGATCATCTCGTAGAGCTTCCTCTGGTCCTCGTTCAGGTAGGGCGCCACGGACTCCGGCGTGCGCGCAACCGAGGTCGGGCGGATGGCCTCGTGCGCCTCCTGGGCGTTCCTGGCGGTGCTCTTGTAGGCCACCGGGGCCCTGGGCAGGTAGTCGGAGCCGAAGTGCTTCGTGATGTAGCCGCGGATCTCGGCAATCGCCTCCTTCGAGAGGCTCACCGAGTCGGTCCGCATGTAGGTGATGAGGCCCGTGACGGCCTTGCCGAGGGACACGCCCTCGTAGAGGCTCTGCGCCACCTTCATCGCGCGGTCGGTGGAGAAGCCGAGCTTCCTCACCGCCTCCTGCTGGAGGGTCGACGTGGTGAAGGGGGGCGCGGGCGAGCGCAGCTTGCGCTTCTTCTCGATCTCGGCGACCTTCGCCACGCCCTTGGCGTGCGACTCGAGGAAACGCGTGATCTCCTCGTTTCGGGCGGCGTCACCCACGGAGAACTGGTCGAGCTTCTCGCCCTTGAAGTGCGTGAGCTTCGCCGTGAAGGGCGTCCTCGCCTTCTCGGAATCGAGGTGGATGGTCCAGTACTCTCGGCTGCGGAAGTTCTCGATCTCGATCTCGCGCTCGACGATGAGCCGCAGCGCCGGGCTCTGGACGCGGCCGGCGGAAAGGCCCCGGCGGATCTTCTTCCACAGGAGCGGCGAGAGGTTGAAGCCCACGAGGTAGTCGAGGGCGCGCCGGGCCTGCTGGGCGTTCACCAGCTCCATCGAGATGTCGCGCGGGTGCTTCACCGCGTCCTTCACCGCGCCCTCGGTGATCTCGTAGAACACGACCCGCTTCACCACCTTGTCCTTGAGCGCGCGCTTGGCCCTGAGGATCTCCGAGAGGTGCCATGCGATCGCCTCGCCCTCGCGGTCCGGGTCGGTCGCGAGGAGCACGGTGTCGGCGTCCTTCACGGCCCGGGCGATCGCCTCGACGTGCTTCGCGTTGCGGTCGATGATCTCGTACTTCATGCGGAAGTCGTCGTCGGGATCGACGGCGCCGGTCTTCGGCACGAGGTCGCGGACATGGCCGTAGGAGGCGAGGATCTCGAAATCCCCGCCGAGGTACTTCTTGAGCGTCTTCGCCTTGGAAGGCGACTCGACGATGAGGAGGTTGGAGGCCATGGGAGCGGAGTCGATTTTTCTGTTGGATTCTGTGCCCCGGGGTCGCGGCGCGCCGCCGGGAGCCCGGTTCGGGGCGATCAGGGTACAGCAAGTTGGCGGAAGAGCCCGCCGGGGAGCCTTTCGACGCGGCCGGCGAGCTCGAGGCGCGTGAGCTCGGCGGCGAGCGTGCCGGCGTCCGCGCCGGTTCGCGAGGCCAGGGCGTCGAGGCTGGCCGGGGAATGACCCATCGCGGCGAGGATCGGTTCCGTCTCGGGCTCCGGGGAGGGCCCGGTAGGGGTCAGGGAGGCCGGCGGTGCCGCGCCGAGCTCGACGAGGATGTCGTCGGCGCTCTCGGCGAGCTTCGCGCCTTGCTTGAGGAGCCAGTGGCACCCCTTGGAATGCGGCGAGTGGATGGAGCCGGGCATCGCGAAGACCTCGCGCCCCTGCTCCAGCGCCATGCGCGCAGTGACGAGCGAGCCGCTGGCGAGCGCCGCCTCGACGACGAGCACGCCCCGCGTGAGCCCGCTGATGAGCCGGTTGCGGCGCGGGAAGTTGGCGGCCGCGGGAGGCGTGCCCAGCGCGAACTCGGAGATGATCGCGCCGCGCTGCGCGATCTCGTGCGCGAGCGCGCGGTTGGCGGCCGGGTAGACGCGGTCCAGGCCGGTTCCGACGACCGCGACCGTGGCCGAGGGCCCGGCGAGCGCGCCGCGATGGGCGGCCGCGTCGATGCCGAGCGCGAGCCCGCTCACGACGGTGAAGCCGCGCCCGGAGAGCTCGCGGGCGAACTGGAAGGCGTCGGCGGCGCCCTGCTGCGTGGCATTGCGGCTGCCCACGATGGCGAGCGACGGGCGGGCGAGGAGCGAGGTGTCCCCCATCGCGTGCAGGATCGTCGGCGGGTCGGCGATCTCGAGGAGCGCCGCGGGGTAGCGCGCATCGCCGAGCGCGAGGAGGCTGCACCCGGGCGCCGCCAGCCAGGCGAGCGTCGTGCCGAGGAGGTCGGGATCCGGCCCGGCCTCGAGCGCCTTCGCCGCCTCGGCACCGGCTATCGCCGTGACGGCGGCGCGGGAGGCGGACACCGCCGCGGCCGGGCTGCCGAAGGCCTTGAGCAGGGCGCGCTGCGCGGCCCCGGACACGCCGGGCACGAGGCAGAGGCGCAGCCAGTCGACGGCGTCGTCACGCAAGGCGGGAACCTCGGGGAAGGGAAAGGGGCAGATCGTACAACGGACGAAGGGCCGGTCGCGCTGACGCGGGCCCGAAACGACGGCGGGGGCCGAAGCCCCCGCTGGCAGCGTCCCGCGCGAGCCGCCTCAGGGCGTCTGCACGATGTCGCCCACGGAGATGGGCCGGACCGCCTTCATGACGATGCCGTAGGAGACCTTCTCGAAGGTGCGGAAGATGAAGAGGATGCCGCTTCGCTCGTCCGGAAGCTGGAGGGCCTGCTGCGCGGGGGAGACAGGCGCCGGCGCCTTCGGGTCGGCGGAGGCGACGACCGTGTCGGGAACGACGGGGTTGGGCTTCACGTCCATGCCCTTGCCGCTGAAGGAGAAGAGGTCGCCGATCAGCGGGGGGCGGTTGTTGCGGACCGCCTGGTCGCCGCGGCGGATGGTGGCGAGCACGTGGCCGACCTCGACGCCGTCCCGCGAGCCGCGGTTGATCGCGACGATGGAGTACTGCGAGATGTCCACGACGCTGCCGCTCACGGAAAGTATCGCGCCGCGGATGAGCTTGTCGGGCGCGCGCGGAATGTAGGACGGGAAGGACGACTCGCGCGCCGGCATGAGCCGGTCGCCCGTGTTGATCTCCTGGCGTGCCCGCGTCACCTCGATCGTGGACGGTGAGCCGAAGCGCTTCACGCGCGCGTCGCCCACGTGGACCGCCTCGAGACCGAGGACCTCGCCGGTCTCGGGATCGGTGAGGGCCGCGCCCGGCCTGAAGACCTGCCAGCTGACCGGGTCGCCGTTGTTCAGGCCGGAGACGTACGCGATGTTGCCGGCGCCGACGACCACCCGCTCCTCCTCCGTGGCGACGATGCGCGGGAGGTTGTCCATCGCGCCCGTCTCGACGATGAGCGGCTGGGACAGGAACGGGCCGATCGCGGAGCCAGGGATGGTGGGCACCGCCCCCGAGAGCGCTTCCTGGCGCGTGCGGGGCTGCAGCCGCACCACGTTGCCCGCAGCCACGGCCGCACCGCCGCCGCCGGCGAGCGAGAGGCTGGGATAGGCGCCGGACCGGTCGAGCCTGATGATGTCGCCCGGGTAGATGAGATGGGGGTTCTTGATCTGGTCGCGGTTCATCTGCCAGACCTGCGGCCATTTCCAGGGTTCCTTGAGGAACTTCCCGGAAATCGCCCAGAGCGTATCGCCCTTCTGGACCGTGTACTCAGACGGGGCGTCGGCCTGCAGGTCGTTCATCGTCGCCCCCGGAGCGGGGGCCTGCGACGAGGCGAGACCTGGAACCAAACTGGCCGAAGCGACGACTAACGCTATAATGAGCTTTCGCATCGCGGCTCTCTCTCTTGGATATGGGGCGTGAGGTCCCATATTCTGAAAAAGGGTTACGTCCCCTTTTTCAAGTAGTGCGGTAAATTCTGCGCTTAATCCGTTCTATTCGCAAGCATTTATGGCCATTCTCGAGATCCTCCAGTACCCTGACCCGAGACTGCACCTGCCGGCGGCGCGCGTCGACAAGATCGACGACGCCACCCGCAAGCTCGTCTCGGACATGGCCGAGACCATGTACGCCGCCGAGGGGGTGGGTCTCGCGGCCACCCAGGTGAACGTACACCAGCAGGTGATCGTGATCGACGTGAGCCCAGACCATACCGACCTGCGGGTGTTCATCAACCCGGAGATCATCCGCCGGGAGGGCATGGCCCTCAACCAGGAAGGGTGCCTGTCGGTCCCGGGCATCTACGAGAACGTCGAGCGCGCGGACAGCGTGACCGTCACGGCGCTGGACGCCAACGGCTCCCGCTTCACGCTGAACGCCTCCGGGCTGCTGGCCGTGTGCATCCAGCACGAGATGGACCACCTGCAGGGCAAGGTCTTCGTCGAGCACCTCTCCGAGCTCAAGCAGAACCGCATCCGCGCCAAGCTCAAGAAGCGCCAGCGCAAGGCCGCCTAGCGTCCGCCGCTTGCGACTCGTCTTCGCCGGCACCCCGCCATTCGCCGCACGGGCGCTGGCCGCCCTGCACGCTGCCGGCCACGAGATCGCGCTCGTCCTCAGTCAACCCGACCGTCCGTCCGGAAGGGGCCTTAAGCCCCGGGCCACGGCCGTGGCCGAGCTCGCCGCGAGCCTCGGGCTGCCGGTAGCCAAGCCCGCTTCCCTCAGGACCGAAGAGGGGCGCGCGCCCATCGCGGCTGCGAAGCCCGAGGTGATGATCGTGGCTGCGTACGGCCTCATCCTCCCGCAGCAAGTGCTTGCTATCCCGCCGCGAGGCTGCCTGAACATCCACGCCTCCCTGCTGCCGCGCTGGCGCGGTGCCGCGCCGATCCAGCGGGCGATACAGGCCGGCGATGCCGAGACGGGGGTCTCGATCATGGTGATGGAAGCGGGGCTCGACACGGGACCCGTCCTGCTCGAGCGGCGGGTGTTGATCGGCCCGATGGATACCGCAGGCACGCTCACGGAAACCCTGGCCGGCCTCGGCGCGGAGGCGATCGTCGAGGCGCTCGAGCGCCTCGACGCGCTCGAAGCCCGGCCGCAGCCAGCCGAGGGGGTCACCTACGCAGCGAAGATCGAGAAGCGCGAGGCGATCCTCGACTGGCGCGGCGAGGCCGCCGCGCTGGATCGGCAAGTCCGGGCATTCGACCCGTTCCCCGGCGCGGAGACGCTCCTGGGCGGCGAACCGGTGAAGATCTGGCAGGCGCGGCTTGCCGGGGGAGACGGCGTTCCAGGCACGGTACTGCGTGTGGAAGCGGGGTGCCCCGTCGTGGCTTGCGGAAAGGGAGCGTTAGCGCTCACTGTCATGCAGCGCCCGGGCTCCCGGCGCCTGCCCGCAGCAGAATTCCTGAAAGGGCGTCCTGTCGCGGCCGGGTCGCGCCTCGGCGGAGAGCCTGCCGGCAGCGCTTGAACTCGCGGCGTTCGACGGCATCTAGCGCATGCCGCGATCCCGCGGCTTCCGGAATCGAGGACTGCACGAAGATGGTCGGCAACTGGCTCAAGACGTCCCTTCTGATGGCGGCCATCGTGGCCCTGTTCGGCGTGGTGGGCTCGGCGCTCGGCGGCGCGCAAGGCATGGTGATCGCCCTGCTGCTCGGTGGCGCCATGAACCTGTGGGCCTACTGGTTCTCGGATCGCATGGTTCTCAGGCTCTACAACGCGCGGGAGGTGGACGAGAGCACCGCCCCGGGCCTGCATCGCATGGTCCGCGAGCTCGCGCAGCGCGCGGGCATCCCGATGCCGCGGGTCTACGTCATCGACGAGGACCAGCCCAACGCCTTCGCCACGGGGCGCAATCCCGACAACGCGGCCGTCGCCGCCACCACGGGCATCATGCGCATCCTCACCGAGCGCGAGCTTCGCGGCGTGATGGCCCACGAGCTGGCCCACGTGAAGCACCGCGACATCCTCATCTCGACGATGTCCGCCACCGTCGCGGGCGCCATTTCCTCGCTCGCGCAGTTCGGCATGCTCTTCGGCGGGCGCGACGAGGAAGGCCGGCCGGCCAACCCGGCAGTCTCGATCGCGGTGATGATCCTCGCGCCGCTGGCGGCCATGCTGATCCAGTTCGCGATCTCGCGTGCGCGCGAATTCGAGGCCGACCGCGGCGGCGCCGAGCTGGGCGGCGACCCGCTCGCGCTTGCCTCCGCCCTCGACAAGATCCATCGCTACGCGCAAGGCATCCCGCTGCCGGCTGCCGAGGCGCACCCGGCGACCGCGCAGATGATGATCATGAATCCGCTGTCCGGCGGCGTCGTCGCGGGCCTCTTCAGCACGCACCCGGACACCGGCGAGCGCATTGCGCGCCTGCATGCGATGGCCCAGGGGGTGGGCGCATACTGACAGGAGCGGCCGCGGGTGACGCGGCGATAGCCCCCCACCCGTGCTCGACATCCAACTCTGCGCCGCGGCCGTCCTCGGCACCACCCTGTCCGGCGGCAACCTCTCCACCGCATTCGAGGAGGGTTTCCGCCGCCACCCGTCGCTCAGCCCGGGCGAGCGCGCCGTCGTGCGCGAGATCTGCTACGAGGGCCTGCGCTCGCTGGGGCTGCTGGAGGCCCAGCTCGGCAAGCTCCTGCTCACCCCCGTCCGGCATGCCGGGTTGAGGAGCCTGCTGCTGGTGGGGCTCGCGCAGCTGCAGTTCACGCGCGCTAAGCCCTATGCGATCGTCGACCACGCGGTTCGTGCGGCCGAGCGCCTCGGGCAGCCTGCTGCGCGTGGCCTCGTCAACGCCGTCCTGCGCAATTTCCTGAGGCGCCAGCGGGACCTCGGCCGCGACGCCTGGACGACGCCCGAGGCGCGCCACGGGTTTCCCGCCTGGTGGGTCGGCCGGCTGCGGGAGCAATACCCCGATGACTGGGAAGCCGTGGTGGCCGCGCAGAACCGCCACCCTCCGATGACCTTGCGGGTGAATCGCCGCCGCACGACGGTGGCGGCCTGCCTCGAGAGCCTGGCGCACGCCGGCATCGAGGCGCGGTGGCTGGGCGAGGCCGCCGTGCGGATCGACCCCCGGCCCGTTGCCGAAGTGCCCGGCTTCGCCGAGGGCCTGGTGAGCGTCCAGGATGCGGGTGCCCAGTGGGCCGCGAGGCTCCTCGACGTCGCGGACGGCCAGCGCGTCCTGGACGCCTGCGCGGCGCCCGGGGGCAAGACGGGCCACCTGCTGGAGATCGCCGAAGCGGATGTGGTCGCGCTGGACAACGATTCCGCCCGGCTCAACCGGGTCCGGGAGAACCTGGACCGGCTAGGGCTGCCGGCGGCCCTTTCATGCGGAGACGCCGCCGATCCGCGGACCTGGTGGGATGGCCGGCCCTTCCAGCGCATCCTGCTCGATGCCCCGTGCAGCGCCTCCGGGGTGGCCAGGCGGCAGCCGGACGTGCGCTGGAACCGCCGGCCCTCGGATCTCGCCAAGTTCGCCGCCCGACAGGGCGAGCTGCTGGACGGTGTGTGGCAAGTCCTTGAGAGTAGTGGTAAATTGCTCTACGCGACCTGCTCGGTTTTCCGCGACGAGAACGAGTCCACGGTGGAGGGTTTTCTCGCGCGCCATCCCGATGCGCGCGCAGTTGCGTTTCCATCCGGCGCGCCCGAGGGCGGCCGGCTACGACCCGACGAAGATCACGATGGCTTCTTTTACGCCCTTCTCGAAAAGCGCTAGCGCGTGGATGCGCGCCGCGATGGGCGCGCTCGTGCTTGCGTCGCTCGCGCTCGCCGCGCCGGCCCGGGCGGAGGGCATCGAGCCGGTCCGCGCCAGGGTCGAGGCCACGCCGGACGGCTACCGCCTCGACGCGCAATTCGACATCCGCTTCAGCCCGCGCCTCGAGGAGGCGGTGAACCGCGGCGTCGCGCTCTACTTCGTCGTCGACTTCGAGCTCTCCAAGCCGCGCTGGTACTGGTTCGACGAGAAGCCGGTCCAGCTCACGCGCACCTACAAGATCACCTACACGCCGCTCCTGCGCCAGTACCGCCTGTCGTGGGGCGCGGCCTACCAGAACTTCTCGCGCTTCGAGGACGTCGTCGCGACCCTCGAGCACGTCCGCGGCTGGCCCGTGGCGGACACCGGCGCGCTGCGCCGGCCGGGCGACTACCAGGCGGCCATCCGCATGCGGATGGACACGACCCAGCTGCCCAAACCCTTCCAACTCAACGCGGTCGCATCGAGCGACTGGAACCTCGCCTCGGATTGGTATCGGTGGACCGTCAATCCATGAGGCCGTTGATCCTGCTGTGTGTGGTGACGGGCGCAGGCCTCGTCTACCTGATGTCGCAGGCCTCGTCGAACACCGCGCTCTTCACGCAGAACTACCCCGCGCTCCTCGGCCTCGGCGGCCTGCTCTCGCTGGGCCTGATGCTGCTCATCGGCTACCAGCTCCTGGTGCTGCGCCGGAAGCTCAAGGAGCGCGTCTTCGGCTCCAAGCTCACGCTGCGCCTCATGGTGGTGTTCGCGCTGATGGCGCTCGTGCCCGGCGGTCTCGTCTACGCCATCTCCTTCCAGTTCCTGCAGAGCTCGATCGAGAGCTGGTTCGACGTGCGCATGGACAAGGCGCTCGAGGGCGGGCTCAACCTCGCGCGCAGCTCGCTCGACAGCTCCCTGCGCGAGCTCGGGCACAAGGCCGAGGGCATGGCCCAGTCGCTCGCCTCCGCCCAGGCCGTCGAACCGGCGACCCTGAGCCGCCTGCGCGAGCAGTACGGCGTCGAGGAGGCCACGCTTTACAACCAGCGCGGCAAGGTGATCGCCTTCGCCGGCACGGAGGCCACTGTCCTGCAGCCGGAAGTGCCCGGCCCGGGCGTGCTGCGCCAGATCCGCGCGCAGCAGCCCGTGCGCTCGATCGAGTCGATCCCTGACCGGGGCCTGTTCCTGCGCGTGATCGTGCCGGTCAACGTGCTCACGATCGCGGAGGACATCCGCGTGCTCCAGTTGCTGCAGCGCGTCCCGGCCGCGGTGGCCCAGGACGCTCGCGTCGTCGACCAGGGCTGGCGCGACTACCAGGAGCTCACCCTGGCCCGCGTGGGCCTCAAGCGCATCTTCGGGCTCACGCTCACGCTGGCGATGCTCCTCACGCTGTTCTCCTCGATCGCGCTCGCCTTCCTCCTCTCGGAGAGGCTCTCCGCGCCGCTGTCGGCGCTGGCGGAGGCCACGCGCGCCATCGCCAAGGGCGACTACTCGCGACTCAACCCGGTCAGGAGCCGCGACGAGTTCGGCGTGCTCACGCAGTCCTTCAACACGATGACCCGCCAGATCGCGGACGCGACCGAGGCGATGGAGAGGAACCAGCAGCAGCTCGAGAACGCCAAGACGTACCTCGAGAGCATCCTGTCGAACCTCACCTCGGGCGTGCTCACCTTCGACGAGCGCCACTACCTGAAGACCGTCAATGCGACCGCCTACGACATCCTCGGCGTGCCTTCCGGCGCGTTCCACGGGCTGAAGCTCCAGGACTGGACCACGCACGTGGCCGCGGTGACGCCGTTCGCCGAGGTGGTGCTCCGGCACTTCTCCGCCGCGGCCGCACGGCAGTGGGAGCAGCAGCTGGAGTACCGGCGCCACGACGGCGCCCGCACGCTCCTCGTTCGCGGCACGCGCCTGGCCGCGCGCGGCGAGGCCGGCTACGTGGTCGTCTTCGACGACATCACCCACCTCGCGCAGGCGCAGCGCGACGCCGCCTGGGGCGAGGTCGCGCGCCGGCTCGCCCACGAGATCAAGAACCCGCTCACGCCGATCCAGCTATCGGCCGAGCGCCTGCAGCACAAGCTGCTGCAGAAGCTGCCGGAGATGGATGCCGAGGTTCTCAAGCGGGCGACCGGCACCATCGTGAACCAGGTCACCGCGCTCAAGGGCATGGTCGACGACTTCAGCCAGTACGCCCGCGCCTCGCGAATGACCGCGGAGGAGGTGTCGCTGAACGACCTCGTGCGCGAGGTGCTGGTCCTCTACGAGTCCATGGGCGTGCCCATCGAGCCGCATCTCTCCGAGAACCTGCCGAGCGTGGCGGCCGACCCGGCGCTGCTGCGGCAGGTGCTGCACAACCTCATCCAGAACGCCATCGACGCGCTCGCGGGCTCGGAGCACCCGCGCATCGTCGTGAGCTCGGCGCTCGAGAGCGAAGGCATCACCCTCTCGGTGCGGGACAACGGCGCCGGCATCGCCGATGCGGTGCTCGGCCGCATCTTCGAACCCTACGTCACCACCAAGCCCAAGGGCACCGGCCTCGGCCTCGCGATCGTGAAGAAGATCGTGGACGAGCACCACGGCCACATCGTGGTCGAGAACGTGAAGCCCCACGGCGCGCACGTGAGCATCGTCCTGCCCCTGCGCGAAGCGGCCTAGCGCTCCTTTCCCCATGACGGCCAACCAGATCATGGTCGTGGATGACGAGGTCGGCATCCGCGAGCTGCTCTTCGAGATCCTGCGCGACGAGGGCTACGGCGTTCGCCTCGCGGAGAACGCCCAGACGGCGCGCACGCTGCGGCGCGAGATGCGGCCGGACCTGGTGCTACTGGACATCTGGATGCCCGACACCGACGGCATCACGCTCCTCAAGGAGTGGGCCGGCTCGGGGCTGCTCACGATGCCCGTGGTGATGATGTCCGGGCACGGGACCATCGACTCGGCGGTCGAGGCCACGCGCATCGGCGCGTTCGACTTCCTCGAGAAGCCCATCAGCCTGCCGAAGCTCCTCGCGACGGTAGGCAAGGCGCTGGCCGGAGGGCGGTCATTGCCGCGCGCCGGCCTCACCATGGCCCAGATGGGCAAGGCACGGATCATCCAGGAGCTGCGCCAGCGGCTCGACCAGGTGGGCCGGTTGCGCACGCCGGTGCTCCTCGTGGGGGAGCCGGGCTGCGGCTTCGAGGTCGCGGCCCGCCATCTCCACCTCCCCAACACGCCGTGGGTGGCCCCGGACGAGGCCGAGTGGCTGGCGGCCAACGCCTTCGGGCCCCTGAACGAGGCCAGGGACGGGACCCTGTTCATCGCCGACCTTTGCGCGCTCACGCGCGCCGAGCAAAAGGGGCTCGCGCAGCTCGTGGCGAAGCTTGAGAAGTTCAACGTCCGGCTGGTGTGCGCCGCCCCGGGGCCGCTCGCGACGATGGTCGCGGACGGCTCCTTCGACCCGGCGCTCTACCACCAGCTTTCCGGGCTCACGATCCGCGTGCCGTCGATCGCCGAGCACGCCGAGGACGTCCCGGACCTCGCCACGAGCCTGCTCACGACGCTCGTCGACGCGAACGAGGTGCCACTGCGCGTGCTCACCGTGGGCGCGCAGAACGCGCTGCGCAACCTCGACTGGCACGGCAATCTTCCCGTCCTGCAGAACGCGGTGAAGACGCTTGCCCTCACCGCGCTGGGGCCGGAGATCGGCGGCGAGGACGTGGCGCGCGTCGCCCGGGAGTTCTCGCTCGCGCCGCGTGACCAGCCTTCGGCCGAGGTGGGCGTCTCCCTCGACATGCCGCTTCGCGAGGCGCGGGAGCAGTTCGAGCGCCAGTACTTCATGCACCACATCCGCCGCGAGGACGGCAACATGTCGCGCGTGGCCGAGCGCGTCGGCCTGGAGCGCACGCACCTCTACCGCAAGCTGAAGCAGCTGGGCATCCGCCCCTCCTCGCGGGGAGAGGAGCCCGTCGCCTAGGCGCCCGGGCGCACCTCTATGCGCCCCAGCCGGACGGCCGTGAGCCCGGTCTTCACGTTGTTGGGCACCGGCATCACGAGCACGCAACCGTCGTAGGGCGCGCGCACCGTCTCGTCGCCGTCGTAGGCGATCACGTCGCCGGCGCGCGGCACCACCTCCATGCCGGAGAACGCCCGCGCGAAGCGGAAGGCGGGCGTCTTCGCCACCACCGCCTCGGTCACGCGCACGAGGCGCTGCGGCGGCGGCGGCTCGCGGCCGATCTCGCGCGCGCAGAGTTCGGCGTCGACCACGTCCAGGTGGCGCAGGAAACGCCACGTCGTCTGCCAGGCCACGTGCTCGGCGGCGCGCTCCCAGTGCTGCCCGCACTCGACCAGCAGGGCGTTCTTGGGGCTGGCGGGGTCGCCGAAGCCCTTGAAGTCGCGCATGCGCGTGCCGTTCGCGTGGCCTTCGTCGCTCACGATGTCCCGCGGGATCGCCACGTCGAAGGCGAACCCGATGCCCTTGGCGAGCGGCCCGCAGATCATCACGGGAGGGCTGGGCTCGAGCATGGAGTGGATGTCCAGCAGGTAGTCGGCGGCCTCGACGAAGGGGCGCAGTTGCCTTGCTCGCCGCAGTTCGACGCTGTCCCGCGGCCCGTCGAGCGTCTGCTCGTTCCAGACGCGGTTGAAGTCCTCGTCCACGAAGCGCGTCGCGTAGGGCTGCTTCGGGTCGAACCGCGAGAAGGCCTCGACGTTCGCGAAGGAGAGCGTGAGCGTGCCGCGCGAGGGGCGCACGCCCTTCTCCAGCAGCCTCCCCACCGTGATCGCGCCGCAGATCTCGTTGCCGTGGGTGATCGCGTTCACCATCACGTGCGGGCCGGGCCGGCCGCTCTCGAAGGTGTGGACGAAGTCCACGCCGGTGGAGGAACCGCGGTACGCCTCGATGTCGGGCGCGGAGAGTTCGATCGGGATGTGGCTCATGGGTCAGTGCTCGTCGTGGTGGCGGTGGGGACGGTGCCCGCCGCCGTGGTCGTGGTCGTGGCCGTGCGCGTGATCGTGGCCGTGCCCGTGGTGATGATGGCCGCAGTGCGAATGGTCGTGCCCGTGGTCGTGGCCGGTCGCGCAGCGGTGCGAGCCGCGCGCGGCCGCATAGCCGCAGACCGCCTTCACCAGCCGCTCGATGTCGCGCGCAAGGCGGGCGAACCCCGGTGACCTGGCGCCGGTGCGCTCATCCATGTACAGCCTGCGGTTGACCTCGACCTGCAGGCTGTGGCGCCCGGCGGCGGGGTCGGAGAACGCGCGCACCAGCTCCACGCCCTTGTAGGGGTCGTTCACCTTGACCTCGTAGCCCATGCCGGCGAGCGTCTCGGTGACGAACGACGTGAAGGCGGGCTCGCAGGTCGTCCCGTCGCGGTCGCCCAGCACGAAGTCGGGGCGGGCCTTGCCGGGACCTTCCTCGGAGATGACGCTGCTCAGGGCGGGCATGGAGTGGCAATCGAGGTGCCATACGGCGCCGAAGTGTTCATGCGTCTCGTCGAGCGCGTCCTTGACGGCCTTCTGGTAGGGCTGGTGGTAGGCCGTGATGCGCCGGCGGACCTCCTCCACGGTGAGCTTCCGGTCGTAGATCGGCTCGCCGGAGTCGAGCACGCGCCAGATGAGGCCGATGCCTAGCGCGGTCTTTCGGCCCGCCGCCGCGGGACCGGGCCACGGCGCGTCGAGGAGCGCTGCGTCCATGTCGAGGACCGAGCGGTTCGGGTCGATGTACGACCTCGGGAAGCGCGCGCCGAGCAGCAGCGCGCCGAGCCGCGGGCCGCAGGCGTAGAGCTCGTCGACGAATGCATCCTCGGCCTGGCGCAGCTTGGCCATCGGCACCGCGGGCCGGAAGTCCTCCGGGTAGTCGGTGCCGCTGTGCGGCGAGTCGAGGACGACGGGGACGCGGTCCCCGGGAGGGTCGATGCGGAAGAAGGCGGGATGGGCGTTCATGGCGTGTCGTTCAGGTGGCAGGCCGAGTGGTGGCCGGGGGCGATCTCGCGGAGCCTCGGCGCCTCGGCCTGGCAGCGCGCCGTCGCGTGCGGGCACCGCGGGTGGAAGTGGCAGCCCCTCGGCGGGTCGAGCGGCGAGGGGATCTCGCCCTTGATGGGGACGTAGGCCCGCTTGGTCGCCTCGAGCCGCGGGACCTCGGCGAGCAGCGCCTGCGTGTAGGGGTGGTTCGGGCGCGCGAAGACCTCGTCGGTGGCCGCCGACTCGACGACGCGGCCGAGGTACATGATCACGACGCGGTCCGACAGGTGGCGGACGACCCCCAGGTCGTGGCTGATGAACAGGTAGGTGAGGCCGAACTCCTCGCGCAGGCGGATGAAGAGGTTGAGCACCTGCGCCTGGATGGACACGTCGAGCGCGGCCACGGCCTCGTCGCACACGAGGAAGCGCGGCTTCACGGCGAGCGCGCGGGCGATCCCGATGCGGCTCCTCTGGCCCCCGGAGAACTGGTGCGGGAAGCGGCGCGCGAGGCTCGCGTCGAGGCCCACGTGCCCCATGATCTCGGCGACGTAGCCGTCGCGCCCGGCCGGCGGCACCAGGCCGTGGACCACGGGCGCCTCGCCGATCACGTCGACGATGCGCATGCGCGGGTTGAGGGAGGCGAAGGGGTCCTGGAAGATCATCTGCACGGCCAGGCGCTCGGCGCGCGCGGCGGGCGCGTCGAATTCGGCGTAGGGGCGTCCCTTCCACAGGCGCTCGCCCTCGCTCGGCTCGAGGATGCGCGAGACGATGCGTCCCAGCGTGGACTTTCCGCATCCCGACTCGCCCACGAGGCCCACGACCTCGCCGCTCGCCACCGAGAGGTCTACGCGGTCGAGCGCGTGAACCGTCTGCGCGGCCTGCCCCGCGCCCAGGCGCGCCGCGATGCGCGAGGCGAGGTCGAGGCGCGCGGTGAAGCGCTTCGAGACGCCGCGAAGCTCGAGAAGCGGTTCGGGCGAGACCGGAGTCGTGGCGCTCATTCGGCACCTCTCTCGGGAACGACGCCCTTCAGCCGCGCCATCCGCAGGAGGGCGTCCTCCATGGCGCGCGCGAACCCCGCCTCGTCCATGAGCGGGCTCTCCTGCAACCGGGGGCGCAGCGACTGGCGCAGGGAGGCGAGCGCGGGCAGGTCGGATGCCAGCGCGACCGCGTGCTCGACGTACTCGTCGGGCGTGCCGGCGACGCACCGGGCGAGTTCCAGCGTACCCAGCAGGCTCGCGCCCGGGCGGGACCACGGCGCCTCGCCGGCGAGCGAGACCACGGGAACGCCCATCCACAGCGCGTCGAGCGTCGTCGTGGCCCCCGCGCAGGGGAAGGAGTCGAGGCCGATGTCGACGTCGGCGAAGCGCCGCAGGTACTCCTCGACCGGCAGCCGCGGGAAGAACTCGACTCGCCCGGCGCGGGCCTGCGCGTCACCGAGGCCCGCAAGGACGCGCTGGCGGAAGCCTTCGTCGGCGGGGGCGTGCACGAGCAGGCGGCTTCCGGGCACGCGCGCGAGGAGCCGGGACCAGGCGGCGAACACGGCGCCGTTGAGCTTGGCCGGATTGGCGCTCGAAGCGAAGGTCACGTGGCCGCGCACGAGTGACGGGAGCCCGGAGACTCCGGGACTTCCCGGCCAGGGCCGGTAACACCACGGACTTACCGGCAGGCGGAGAAGCGTCTCGGAATGCCAGCGCTCCGTACGGCCGGGCGGGTCCATCCGCGCGTCCGTGACGCGGAAATCCATCGCCGCGAGCCCCGTCGAGCCGAGGTAGCCCAGCCAGGTCGCCTGGACCGGCGCGGCGCGGCGCGCGAAGGCGAGCAGGCGGTTGCCTGCCGTGTGGCCGGCGAGGTCCACGAGGACGTCGATCGCGTCGGCGCGCACGCGGCGCGCGAGCTCGTCGTCGGAGAGGCCGGCAACGACCACGAAACGGTCCACGCTCGCCCGGGCGCGTTGCGTGAAGTCGTCCTCGACCGCGGTGTTGTGGTAGACCGTCACATCGAAGCGCGTGCGATCGTGGTGCTCGAGCAGCGCGATGGCAAAGGCCGACACGGCGTGCGCACGCAGGTCCGCGGAGACGTATCCCACGCGAAGGCGCCCCGCCGCGCGCTGCGGGAACGCGACGGCGGGCACGCCCGCCTCGAATCGCGCGGCGAACTCGCGGTGGGCCGCGAACACGTCGTCGGGCGAGAGCGCCGGGTCGGTGGTCATGGCCACGAGCAGGTTGGAAGCGGGTTCCGGATCGTCGGGGCGCAGCCGCGCGGCCTCGCGATAGCGACGGCAGGCGTCGTCGAGGCGCCCCTGCTCCCGAAGCGCGTTGCCCAGGTTGTTCATCGCGGAGGCGTGCCCGGGACGCGCGCGCAGCGCCTCCTCGAAGCAGGCGACCGCTTCGCCGAGGCGCTTGCGGGACAGGAGAAGGCGACCGAGGTTGTTGCGCGCCTCGACGGAGCCCGGCGCGATGGCGAGGGCTTCCCGGTAGCGCGCTTCGGCCGCCTCCGGCTCCCCCGCATCGGCGAGAGTGTTGGCCAGGTTCACCAAGGCGTCGGCGTAGCCGGGGCCGCGGGAGATGGCCGCCTCGAACCGCGCGCGCGCCTCCGCCAACCGTCCCAGTCGTGCCAGCACGATGCCCCAGTTGTTGAGCACGACGGGATCGCCGGGCGCGGCGGCGGCGGCGTGGGCGAGGAGCTCCTCCGCCGGGGCGAGGTGACCCGTCTGGAAGCCGAGGAGGCCCAGGTAGTGGAGCGCGTCGGGATGTCGCGGGTCGGCCGCGAGGACGGTCCGGTAGAGCGACTCGGCCTCGGCGAGCTGGCCGCCCTGGTGGCAGGCGACGGCGCGGGCGAGCATGGCTGAGGGAGTCTCGGCGAGAGTGTCGGTCACGTGCCGCTCCCGGCGCCCGCGGTCACGGCGTCCCACATCGATGCCAGGGCCGCCGTGAAGTCCTCCACGAGGGAACGCTCGTCGCACAGGCGCGAGGCGGCGACGCGGTCGCGCAGCGACCGGCGCAGCGCCGCGAGGCCCGGCAGGTCGGCCGCGAGCGCGGCGGCCGCCGCCACGTAGCCCTCGCGGCTCGCCGCGGCCCACTGCGGGAAGCCGGCCGCGTGGAGCACGGCGGCGCTCGTGCGGGAGAATGGCCGGTCGCCGGCGAGCGTGACGACGGGCACGCCCATCCAGAGCGCGTCGCAGCTCGTCGTGCCGCCGCTGTAGGGCGTGGTGTCGAGGAGGATGTCGATGGCCGCGTAGCGTTGCAGGTAGCCGGCGGCCGAGGAATCGCGGCCGAAGAAGGCGACGCGTTCCGGCGCGATGGCGCGGCCCGCGAGGTGCTTCGCCACGCGGTCTCGGCAGAGCGGGTCGTCGTGCGCGTGGACGAGCAGGCGCGAGCCCGGGACCTGCGCGAGGACATCCGCCCACAGCGACAGCGCGGCATCGGAGAGCTTCGCGGGATTGTTGGTCGAGCCGAAGGTGACGAAGCCCGCGCTCTCCACGGGAGCCGTCGCGACGGCCGGCGCTTCGGCGTGGGGGCGGTAGCTCCACAGGGCCGGAAGGCGCCACAGCTTCTCGACGTGCAGGCTCTCGGTGAGCCCGGGAGGGTCCGCCACCGCGTCCGTGATCCGGTAGTCGACGCTCGCGAGACCCGTCGTGTCGAGGTAGCCCAGCCAGGTCGCCTGCAGCGGCGCCACGCGCGCCGCGAGCACGGCGGGCCGGCCGTAGGCGCTGTGACCCGCGAGGTCCACGAGGACGTCGAGGCGCTCCGCGGCCAGCCGCGCGGCGAGCGCGGCGTCATCGAGCTCCCGCACGGGAAGGAATGCGTCGGCGCGCTGCCGCGCGTGCGCCGTCACCGCGTCCTCGCGCTGGCCCGCATGGTAGCAGCGCAGCTCGAGGCGAGAGGGGTCGCGATGCTCGAGCACGGGCAGCAGGAAGCGCATGACGGGGTGGTCGTTGAAATCCCCCGAGAGCAGCCCCACGCGCAGGCGCGACTGGCGGCCCGGCCGCGGCGCGGGTCTCGGCGCGGGGCCCTGCGGCTCGATCGAGCGACCCCAGGCGCGGTGCGCCTGCGCGATCGAGGAAGCCGCAACGTCGTCCGCGTAGTGCAAGGCGAGCAGGAGGTTCGAGGCGGCGGCGCGATCTGGGGGGCGCAGCCGCAGCGCCTCCTCGAAGGCGACGATGGCGCGCCGCGCGTGGCCGCACTCGGACCAGGCGCGGCCGAGGTTCACGCGGACGTCGGCGTTGCCCGGTTCGAGTTTCGCGGCGTGGTCGAGCCAGCGCACGGCCTCGGAATAGGCCCGGCGCGCGAGCAGCAGCCCGCCCAGGTTGGCCGACGCGCCGAAGGAGCGGGGGTCCGCGGCGAGCGCCGCGCGATAGCGCTGGATCGCCGCCTCGGCGCGGCCCGCCCGCGCTTCGGCATTGCCGAGGTTCACGTGCGCGTCGGCAAAGCGCGGCTCGACCATGAGGACGCGTTTCCACGCGGAGAGCGCCTCCTCCTCCCGGCCGGCCGCGGCCAGCGTGAGGCCGTAGTTGTTGAGCACTGCCGGATCGCGCGGCGCGAGTCGCTGCGCCTCTTCCAGGAGCGGCAGGGCCGTTGCCGGATCCCCGTGGGCGTAGGCGATGAGGCCCAGGCCCATGATCGCGCCGACGTGCCGGGGGTTCGCCTCGAGCGCCGCCCTGTACCCGGCATGGGCCGCCTCGAGGTCGCCCCGGCGGTGCTGCTCGAGCGCGGTCGCGTAACGGTCGGGATTCATCGGCCGGGCGGGAAGGCGATCAGTGCGCGGGGTGGAAACAGCGCAGCCTGCGTCCCGGCGCGGGCTCGGTGACTTCGGGGCTCTCGGCGCACCTTGCCGTGGCGGACGCGCAACGCTCGCGAAACGGGCACCCTTCCCCGAGGCCCAGCAGCGAAGGCGTCATGCCGGGAATCTGGCGCAGCGGCTGCCCTCGGGCGTTGCGGTTGGGCACCGATTCGATGAGCCCGCGGCTGTAGGGATGCAGAGGCCGGTCGAGGACGTCGGCCACCGGCCCGGACTCGACGAACCGCCCCGCGTACATCACGCAGACCTCGTCGGCCAGGCCCGCGACCACGGAGAGGTCGTGCGTGATCCAGATGAGCGCCGTGCCGCTCTCGCGGCAGACTTTCTGCATCTCGAACAGGATCTGCCCCTGGATGGTCACGTCGAGCGCCGTCGTGGGCTCGTCGGCGATGATGAGGTCGGGGCCGTTCACGAGGGCGATCGCGATCGCCACGCGCTGGCGCATGCCTCCCGAGAACTGGTGCGGGTAGGCGCGCAGGCGCTCGTCGGGCGAGGCGATGCCCACGCGCACCAGCGCCTCGCGGGCCCGCGCGAGGGCGCTCTCGCGGGAGACGCCGGCGTGCGCGCGCACCGCCTCGACGATCTGCGTGTCGATGCGCAGCACCGGGTTGAGCGTCATCATCGGGTCCTGGAAGATCATCGCGATGCGGTTGCCGCGCACGGCCCGCCACGCCGCGGCGTCCAGGCGGGTGAGGTCCTGGCCGTCGAAGACGATGCTCCCGCCGACGATGCGCCCGGGCGGGTCGACGAGCCCGATGATCGAGTAGCCCGTCATCGACTTGCCCGAGCCCGACTCGCCGACGAGCCCGAGGATCTCGCCGCGGCCGACGGTGAAGCTCACGCCGTCGACGGCCTTCACCACGCCTGCCTTCGTGAAGAAGTGCATGCGCAGCCCGTCGACGGCGAGCAGGGGCGCCGCCCTCACTTGCGCAGCCTCGGGTTGAGGATGTCGCGCAGCTGGTCGGCCACCAGGTTGATCGCCATGATGGTGAGCAGGAGCGCGACGCCCGGGTAGAAGCTGATCCAGTACTTGCCGGAGAGCAGGTACTGGAAGCCGTTGGAGATCAGCAGCCCCAGCGAGGGCTCCGTGATCGGCAGGCCCAGGCCGAGGAACGAGAGCGTGGCCTCGAGCGCGATCGCGTGCGCCACCTGGACGGTGGCCACGACGATGAGCGGCGGCAGGCAGTTGGGCAGGAGGTGCCGGAAGACGATGCGCGCCTGCCCCAGGGCGAGCACGCGCGCGGCTTCCACGTACTCCTTCTGCCGCTCGACCAGCGCCGAGGAGCGCACGGTGCGGGCGTAGTAGGCCCACTGCACCGTGACCAGGGCGATCACGATCTTGTCCACGCCCTGCCCGAGCACCGCGAGCAGGATCAGCGCGATGAGGATCGCGGGAAAGGAGAGCTGGATGTCGACCACGCGCATGATGAGCGTGTCGACCCAGCCACCGAAGTAGGCCGCCACGAGGCCGAACACGAGCCCGATCGCGAGGGCGAAGACCGTCGAGGCCACGCCCACGCCGAGCGAGATGCGCAGGCCGTAGAAGATGCCCGAGAGCATGTCGCGCCCCTGGTCGTCCGTGCCCAGCCAGTAGGTGCGCCCGTCCGCCGACTTCTCGCCGGGGGCGAGCCGGGAATCCATGACGTCCAACTGGGCGAGGTCGTAGGGGTTCTGCGGGGAGATGACGGGAGCGAGGATCCCGAGGGCGAGGATGACGACGAGCAGCGCGAGGCCCGCCATCGCGAGCCGGCTCTCGGCGAACTCCGCCCGGAAGCGCGCCCAGGGGCTTTCGGTCCGCGGCGCCATGGATGCCATCAGTGCGACGCGGCGGCGCCGCCGAGGCGCACGCGCGGGTCGAGCATCGAGTAGAGCACGTCGACCACGAAGTTGATGACGATGAAGAGCGTCACGATCACCAGGAGGTAGGCCACGATCACGGGGCGATCGAGCTGGTTGATGGAGTCGATGAGGAGCTTGCCCGTGCCCGGCCACGCGAAGATCGACTCGGTGACGATGGCGAAGGCGATGACCGACCCCAGCTCGAGCCCGATCACCGTGACGATGGGGATGAGGATGTTCTTGAGCACGTGCACCCCGATCACGCGGGACTGCGGCAGGCCCTTGGCGCGGGCGAACTTCACGTAGTCCTGCAGGACTGCCTCGCGGGTGCCGGCGCGAGTGAGGCGGATGAGGAGCGAGAGCTTGAAGAGCGCGAGGTTCACCGCTGGCATGGCGATGTGCGCCAGCCCGTCGGCCGTGAGGAAGCTCACCGGGATGCCAGCGACGGCGAGCGTGTCGCCCCGGCCGTTGGACGGCAGCCAGCCGAGCTGCACCGAGAAGACCATGATCAGCACGAGGCCGACCCAGAACGTGGGCAGGCTGAACCCGAGGATCGAGCCGGCCATGATGCCGCGGCCGATCGCCGAGTCGGGCTTGAGGCCCGCGACGAGGCCGAGCGGGATCCCGAGCGCGATCGCGATCACCATCGCCACGAACGCCAGCTCGATCGTGGCCGGGAGCTTGTCGAGGATGAGGTCGAGGGCGGGCACGTTGTACACGAAGGACCTGCCGAGGTCCCCGCTCGCCGCCCCCTTGAGGAACACCCAGTACTGCTCGAGGAACGGCTTGTCGAGCCCCAGCGCCGCCGTGGCCCTGGCGCGCTCGACCTCGTCGGCCTGCGGGTTGACGAGGAGCTCGACGGGGTTGCCGATCGCGTAGACGCCGATGAACACGATGAACGACATCAGGACGAGCACGAACAGGCTCTGCCCGAAGCGTCGGATGGCGTACGCGAGCATGGGAGTGGGAGGTCGTGCCCGCCGCGCTGGGCGCGGCGTGGGCCCCGCCGCGGCGGCGGGGCCCGGCGCCGAGGGCTACTTGGCGGGCTTGAGCCCGGTGGCGAGCGTGTACTGGTCCGTGCGCGCCTGGTAGGCGAAGCCTCGCGCGGTGGCCCAGGTGCTCACTTCGTAGTGGATGGGGATGAGGGCCGTGTCGGCCATCGCGATCTCGGCCGCCTTCTGGATGAGGCCCTCGCGCTTCTTGTCGTCGATGGTGGACATCGCCTGCGTGATGAGCGCGTCGAGCTCGGGATTCGAGTAGCGCGCCCGGTTCGTGACCCCCATGCCCTTCGCGGCGTCGTACGTCGCGAGGAGCGAGCGCAGGCTCGACCCCTGCTCGCCCGACTCCGTGCCCCAGCCCAGCTGCATGTAGCTGAAGTCGCCCTTGGTAGCCCGCGTGAAGTAGACGCTCGCGGGCATCGTCTCGACCTTGGCGTCGATGCCGATGCGCGAGTAGAACTGCGCGACCGCCTGCGCGACCTTGTCGTCGTTGATGTAGCGGTTGTTCGTGCCGTGGATCGTCATCGCGAAGCCGGAGGGGTAGCCGGCCTCCGCCAGCAGCTTCTTCGCGCCCTCCGGGTCGTACTTGGCGGGCTTGAGCTTCTTGCTGGTGCCGAAGAAGAAGTCGGGAAGGAGCTGCCCTGCGGGCACGGCGCGCTTCTCCATCACGCGGTCGGCGATCGCGTCGCGGTTGATCGCGATGGACAGGGCCTTCCTCACGCGGGGGTCCTTGAGCGGGTTCTTCGCGAGCGGCTTGCCGTCCTTGCCGGTGATGAAGGGGGCGGCGGTGTCGCTCCTCTGGTTCAGGTGCACGTAGATCACGCGGTTGGAGACCTTGTCGACCAGCGAGAAGCGCTTGTCCGAGGACAGCTTGCCGATGTCGGCGGTGGGGACGGTCTCGATCATCTGCACGTCGCCGGACAGCAGCGCCGCGACGCGGGCGGCGGCGTTGGTGAGGATCTTGAACGTGACCTTGTCCCAGGGCTCCTCGCCGCCCCAGTAGCCGTAGTTGGCCTTGAGGACGACGCGCTGGTTGGGCACGTACTCGGCGAACTTGTAGGGCCCGGTGCCGATGGCCGCCTTGCCGGAGTTGTAGTCCTCCGTGGCGGCCTTCTCGCCGTGGAGCTTCGAGACGATCATCACCGAGGCGAGGTCGCTGGGCAGCAGCACGTGCGCCGTTGCCGTCTTGAAGACGATCGTGTGCGGGTCGACCACCTTCACGTCGACGATGGGCTTGGTGAACGTCGCGAACGACGACGGGCTGTTGGGGACGTTGGGCACGCGCTTCAGCGTGAAGACCACGTCTTCCGCGGAGAACGGCGAGCCGTCGTGGAAGCGGACGTTCTTGCGCAGCTTGAACTCCCACGTGAGGTCGTCGACCGCCTTCCACGAGGTGGCGAGCCCCGGCACGAGCTTCTGGTTCGCGTCGCGCTTGATGAGCGGCTCGAACATGTGCAGCATCATCGAGTTGTTGGGCGACAGGTTGTGGTAGTGCGGGTCCATCGAGGTGATGGCGGCCTGCAGGCCGATCGAGACCTCGCGTTCCTTCGCCAGGGTGGCGGCGGGAAGGGCCAGGACGGCCAGCGCGGCGAGCGCGAGTCGCAGGAATCGCAGCATGGGAAGCTCCTCTGGTTTTCGGCGTTCGAGGGGAACGAAGCAGGAAATGCGCCGTCCGCGATGATACCGTCAATCGGACGCGGCGGGCGCAGCTCCGGGCGAGGCGGGTGAAATGGCGATGATCGAGCGTTTCGAGGCGATGCTCGCGGCGGGCAAGGACGGCGCGTTGCTGCGGTTCGGGCTCGGGGCGGAGTACCTCAAGGCGGGCGACCCGGGCCGGGCGGCCACGCACCTTCGCGAGGCGCTCGCCCGGGATCCGGGCTATTCGGCGGCATGGAAGCTGCTCGGCAAGGCGCTCGAGGCTACCGACCGGACCGGTGCGGCCGAGGCCTGGCGGCGCGGGATCGAGGCCGCGCAGGCGCGAGGCGACAAGCAGGCCGCGAAGGAGATGCAGGTCTTCCTCAGGCGCCTGGAGCGGGCCGCCCCGCCGGGCTAGCGGCCCGCGAGGAAGGCCTCCAGTTCCGCGGCCGGGGCGTTCTTTTCCACCGTCGCGGCGCCGAGTCGATCCAGAAGGACGAGCGTGATGCGCCCCGATTCGTTCTTCTTGTCGCGCCCCATCGCGTCCAGCCACCTGTCGGCCGGGAGACGGGGGGGTGCCACCGGCAGGCCGGCGCGGCGCAGCAGCGCCTCGAGGCGGTGCGCGTCGGATTCCGGGGCCCGGCCGAGGCGGGCCGAGAACCGTGCGGCCATCACCATGCCGGCCGCCACGGCCTCCCCGTGCAGCCACGTTCCATAGCCCTCCAGCGTCTCGATGGCGTGGCCGAAGGTGTGGCCGAGATTCAGGAGCGCCCGGGGCCCGGCCTCCCGCTCGTCCAGCGCCACGATCCTCGCCTTGATCTCGCAGGAACGCAGGATGGCGCGGGAGAGGGCCTCGGGGTCGCGGGCGCGAAGCCGCTCCATGTGCTCCTCCAGCCAGCCGAGGAACTCGATGTCCCCGAGGGCGCCGTACTTGACCACCTCGGCGAGGCCCGCGGCGAGTTCCCGGTCGGGCAGCGTATCCAGGGTCGCGGTGTCGGCGACCACCGCGAGCGGCTGGTGGAAAGCGCCGATCATGTTCTTGCCGAGCGGGTGGTTGACCCCGGTCTTGCCGCCGACCGAGGAGTCGACCTGCGCGAGCAGGGTCGTGGGAACCTGGATGAAGGGCACGCCGCGCTGGTAGGTGGCCGCCGCGAAGCCCGCGAGGTCGCCCACGACGCCACCCCCGAGCGCGACGATGACGGTCCTGCGGTCGGCCTGCGCGGCCAGGAGTTCGCCATAGACCCGGTCGAGCGTCTCCCAGCGCTTCTCGGCCTCCCCGTCGGGAATCACGACGCGGAACGAGGTCGCGCCGCACGCGGCGATGGTGCGTTCCACCGCCTCGGCGTAGAGCGGCGCGACGGTCGTGTTGGTGACCAAGGCGGTGCGGCGAGAGGCGAGGTGGGGGGAGAGCAGCTCCGCCCGCGCGAGCAGTCCGCGCCCGATGTGGATGGGATAGCTGCGGTCGCCGAGCCCCACGGTGAGGGTGTGGAGCATCACTGGGGTGCTCCCTCGGACCGGCGGGCGTGGTCCTCGAGCAGGTGGGCAATCCGTCCGGCCAGCGAGCCGGCGCTGGGTGTTCCGCTCTCCACCACGACGTGCGCTGTCTCCCGGTAGAGCGGGTCCCGCGCCGCGAGGAGCGTAGCGAGCGTCTCGCGGCGGTCGCCGGTGGCAAGCAGCGGCCGGGCCGTGTCGTGACGCGTGCGCTCGTGGAGGTGGTCGAGGTCGGCGTGGAGATAGACGACGGTGCCGTGCTCCCGCATCAGCCGCCGGTTTTCCGCCGCGAGGACCGCTCCGCCCCCGGTGGCGATGACCGTGCCGGGCCGGCCGGCCAGCTCGGCGAGGACGGCCGACTCGCGACGCCGGAATCCCGCCTCGCCCTCGATCTCGAAGATCGTGGCGATGGGCACGCCGGTGCGCTCCACGATCTCGCGGTCGCAGTCGACGAACTCCCGGCCGAGCCGGCGCGCGAGCGCGCGGCCGACGGTGCTCTTGCCCGCGCCCATCATGCCGACGAGAAAGACGTTGCCTGGATCCATCCCTGGGAAAGGATAGCGCAGAAACGAAAGGCCCCGGCGGTGCCGGGGCCCTTGGTGCCGGGTGCCGCCGGGGTCAGCGGATCGTGAGCGAGTCCTTCACGATCTTCGGCGTGACGAAGATGAGGAGCTCGGTCTTGTCGTCCTGCTTGACCGTGTTCTTGAAGAGGTGGCCGATCACGGGCACGTCGCCGAGCAGCGGCACCTTCTCCACCGTCGTGCGCGTCGTCTGCTCGAAGATGCCCCCGAGCACGATGGTGTCGCCGTTGTCGCAGAGGACCTGGGTCGTGACCCGCTTCGTGTCGATGGACGGGATTCCGGCGAAAATCTGGCCCACCGAGTCCTTCTTCACCTCGAGGTCCATGATGATGCGGTCGTCCGGCGTGATGCGCGGCGTGACGGCCAGCTCGAGCACGGCGGGCTTGAAGGCGATGGTCGTCGCGCCGCTCGCGGCCGCCGTCTCGTAGGGGATCTCGGTGCCCTGGGAGATGACCGCCTTCTTCTTGTCGGCGGTGATCACGCGGGGGCTCGAGACCACCTTGCCCCGGTTGTCGGCCTCGAGGGCGGAGAGCTCGATGTTCACGAGGTTGCCGCTGCCGAGGTTCAGGATCGACAGGGCGAGCGATCCCGCCGCGCCGACCACCGGCAGGTTCACGTTGAGCTGCTCGGGCTGTCCGCCGGCGGGCACCGCGCCCTGCGGGCCGCGGTCGAAGGTCTGCGTGCCGCCCGGCGTGGTGAGCACCGCGGAGCCGCGCGACAGGGGGTTGTTCGACAGCGGCGACACGGTGTCGGTAAGCGAGCCGGAAACCCCGTAGTTGCGGCCGCCGGAGGAGAACGCCGATTGCGTGCCGAAGCGCGCGCCCAGCTGGCGGCCCCACTTGTCGTCGGCGATCACGATGCGCGCCTCGATCATGACCTGGCGCACCGGGACGTCGAGCTGCTGGATGAGGCGGCGGGCCTCCTCCAGGCGCGCGCCGGTGTCCTGGACGAACAGCGTGTTGGTGCGCTCGTCGACGGTGGCGCTGCCGCGCTTGGAAAGGATCTTCTGGTCCTTGTCCGACAGCAGCTTCTTGAGGTCGTCCGCCTTGGCGTAGGAGAGCGCGAAGGACTCGGTCCGCAGGGGCTCGAGGTCCGAGATCTGGGCGTTCGCCTCGAGGGCGAGCTTCTCCTTGGCGGCCAGCTCGTCCGTCGGCGCGATCAGCACCACGTTGCCGTTCTTGCGCTTGGAGAGGCCCTTGGACTGCAGGATGATGTCGAGGGCCTGGTCCCAGGGCACGTCCTTCAGCCGCAGCGTGAGGTTGCCGCCGACGGTGTCGCTCGTGATGATGTTCAGGCCCGTGAAGTCCGCGATCACCTGGAGCACGGCGCGCACTTCCACGTTCTGGAAGTTGAGCGAGAGCTTCTCGCCGGCGTAGCCGGGCGTCGAGCTCTGGACGAGCTTGTTGGGATCCTCCTTGACGGGCTTCACCTCGAGGATGAACTGCGTGTCCGTCTGGTAGGCCGAATACTCCCAGATGCCGCGCGGCTCGATCACCATGCGGGCGTTGCCGCCCTGCTCGAAGGTGTCGACGAAGCGCACGGGCGTGCCGAAGTCGCCCACGTCCAGGCGGCGCACGAGGTTCTTCGGGACCGAGCTGTTGATGAAGTCGATCAGGATCGAGCGGCCCTGCTGGCGGATGTCGATCCCGGTGTTGGCAGAGGAAAGGTCGACGATGACGCGGCCCTCGCCGGCGTTGCCGCGGCGGAAGTCGACGTCGCGGATGTTCTGCCGCACCGTGCCGGGCGCGGCTTCCGCGAAGACGGTGGAGACGGCGGCGCCGGACGCGGCCGCCGCGGGAACGGAGGCGGCGGGCGCCTGCGAGCCGTCGATCGTCACCACCAGGAGCTTGCCGTCCAGCGCCGCGGTGTAGGTGAGGCTTCGCGTGAGGTTCATCACGAGGCGCGTACGGTTGGCCGTCTGCACCACGGAGACGCTCTTCAGGTCGCCCTCGCCGGCCTCGACCTGGGTCTTGCCCAGGGCGCTCGAGGTGTCGGGAAGGTCGACGGCGATCCGCGCGGGGTTGGTGACCGCGAAGCTCTGCGGGAGCGTGGCGAGCGCCTCCTTCATGCCCACCTTGACCAGGATCTTTCCGCCCTGGACGGAGGAGAAGCTGATCGACTCGACCACATTCTTGGCCGCGCCCTGCGCCCAGGCGAGCGGGGCGGCGAGCGCGAGAGCGAGCGCCGTGACGGCGGCCGGCAGCGCGCCGGTAGTTCGGATGCGGAAGAAGTTGGAGGTCACTTTCTGTCCCCTTTTGCGGTCTCTTCGAGTAGCGGCAGCACGCTCTGCCGCTCGGCCCAGTCCCCGGCGCTGTCCTGGACGATTTCCTTCAGCTTGATCTCGGCGTCGGTGATGTCGGTGATGAGGCCGAAGTTCTGCCCCATGTAGTTGCCCTTCTTCACGCGATACAGAGTCTTTTCGGCCCTCACGATGGCGAAGATGTCCTTGCCCTGCTGCAGGGTGCCGACCATCTTGAGCTGCTCGAGCGGGAAAGCCTCGAGGGGCTCCTTGCGACGGTTGAGGTCGGGCGCGATGCCGCCGGCGCCCTCCTTCGAGGTGATCTTCCGGGGCTTGAACGGGTCAGGCAGGTCGAAGCCCTCGTACGTGAACGGCTCGAAAGGCTTCACCGCCGGCAGCGGATCGATCTTTCGCGGCAGGCTCTTCTCGGAGTCCTTCACGAACTGGCGCAGCTCGTCGATCTCCGAGCTGCAGGACACGAGCAACAGCGCCGCGGCGGGCACGACGAACCAGCGCGTCATTTCTTCGCCCCCTTGGCGGCCTTGTCCTTGGCGGCCTTCTTCTGCTTGGCGATCTCCTCCTCGTCGAGGTAGCGGTAGGTCTTGGCCACCGCCTCCATCGCGAGGGTGCCCTCCTTGGAGGGCGGGTCGATCTTGAGGTCCGTGAGCAGCACGATGCGGGGCATCTTGGCCACGTCGCTCGCGAACGCGCCGAGGTCGTGGTAGTTGCCCGTGACCTTGAGGTTGACCGGCAGCTCGGCGTAGAACTCGGTGAAGTTCTCGTTCGGACTGGGCTTGAACAGCTCGAAGGCGAGGCCGCGACCGAGGCCGGCCTGGTTGATGTCGATGAGGAGCGCGTCCATCTCGCTCCTGTTGGGCAGCTGCTTGAGGAGCGCCCCGAAGGACTGCTCGATCTCGGCGCGCTGCTGCTTGTAGGCCTCGAGGTTCACGGCGAGCTTCTTCTTCTCGAGGAACGCCTGCTTCTGCTTGTCGACCTCGACCCGGCCGGCCTCGATGGCCTCGTTCTGGCCCTGCCACAGCAGGAAGAAGGCGCCGACCTGGATGGCGAGGAAGGCGAGGAGGAAGGCCCCGATCTTTATCGGCCAGGGCCAGTTGCCCGGCTGCTTGAAGTCGAGGGTCCGCAGTTCGTCGAGAAGGTTCATTTCTTCGCCCCCGCTGCGGCGCCGGCCGGCGCCCTGGCGGCGCTCTTGCCCTCTTCGGCCTTGGCGCGCTTGACGGAGATGTTCATGCTGAACTCGTTGACCCGCTTGTTCGGGTTGTTGTCGAGCAGCACCGCCTTGATCTCGACGAGCTCGGGGTTCTCGAGGTAGGGCGAGGCGCCGAGGTTCCTCATCAGGGTGGAGACGCGCGCGTTCGACTGCGCGTAGCCGATCACGTTGACCTTCACGCCGGCCTGCTTGATGGCCTTGAGGTAGATGCCCTCGGGAAGCTGGCGAAGCAGCTGGTCAAGGAGCTGGACGGGCTCCGACCGGTTGCTCTGCAGGCCCTCGACCACCTGCTTCTTGGCGAGCAGCGACGCGGTCTCCTCCCGGATCTTGCGGATCTCCTCGATCTGCTTGTCGAGCTTGCCGATCTCGCCCTTCATGTAGGCGACGTTGGCCTGCTGCTGCTGGACCTGCTGGTCGAGGAAGAACCAGACGGCGCCGGCGGCCACGAGGCCCAGGAGCAACGAAAAGACGAGGATGCCGATGAACTGCTGCTGGCGGCGCTTTCGCTTCTCCTCCCGGTGCGGGAGCAGGTTGACGCGGATCATGACGGGTCGAACCTCCGCATCGCGAGGCCGCAGGCCACCATGAGCGACGGGGCGTCCAGGGTGAGCTGGCGAGGCTTGATCTTGGAGGACAGCGCCATGTTGGCGAACGGGTTCGCCACCAGGGTGTGCACCTGCGTGCGCTGCGCGACCATCTCCTCGAGGCCGTCGAGCATGGCGCAGCCGCCGGTGAGGAGGATGTGGTCGACCTTGTTGAACTGGGTCGAGGTGAAGAAGAACTGCAGGGCGCGCTGGATCTCGAGGACGATCTTCTCGTTGAACGGCGCCAGCACGTCCGGGCCGTAGTTCTCGGGCAGGCTGCCGACGCGCTTGGCCGCCTCGGCTTCCTCGGGCGGCATGTCGAACGCCCGCGCGATGTCCTGGGTGAGCTGGTTGCCCCCGATCTGCTGCTCGCGCGTGTAGACCGTCTGGCCGTTGTGCAGTACGGAAACGCGGGTGACGGTGGCCCCGATGTCGACGATGACGGTGACGTCGCTCTCCTTCACGCCCGAGGAGCCCTCGCAGATCAGCTCGAAGGCGCACTGCGAGGCGTAGGACTCGACGTCCATCACGATGGTCTTGAGGCCGGCCGCCTCGGCGGCCGCCACGCGGTCCTCGATCTTCTCCTTGCGGGAGGCGGCGATGAGCACCTCGACCTCGTCGTCCCCCGAGGGCGCCGGGCCCAGCACCTGGAAGTCCAGGTTCACCTCGTCCAGCGAGAAGGGGATGTACTGGTTGGCCTCGCTCTGGACGTTGCCCTCCATCTCCTCTTCACGCTGGTTGCCCGGCAGGATCACCTTCTTCGTGATCACGGCCGCGGCGGGCAGGGCCATCGCCACGCTCTTGATCCGGGAACCGAGGTTCTTGTGGGCGCGCTTGATCGCCTCGCCGGCAGCCTCGATGTTGGCGATGTTGCCGTCGACAACCGTGTCCTTGGGCAGCGGCTCGATCGCGTATCGCTCCACGCGATAGACGTTGCGCCCGGCCTCCGCGATCTCGACCATCTTCACGGAAGACGAGCTGATGTCGCAGCCGATGAGCGGCGGCGTCTTGGCCTTCAGGAAGTCGAATTGATCAGCGAGTTTTTCTTTAAGCATGGTGGAGGCTTAGCACCCACTGCGAAGAATCTACTTTAGATGCTAGCAACAAGTCCTAGGAGTGTAAAGCATTTTGTCGGGAGGCCCCCGGAACCCCTGCCCGTCTATAATGTCTGCCGGATTTCCCCGCCCGGCGGGGACCGGATCGTTCGCCCTTCCGCCCGGCCTTCCCGCCCATGACTTCCCGCTGGTGGTTCTACCCTTCCCTGGTCGCGGTGTCGCTTGCCCTGGTGGCCGCAGGCGTCGGCGCGCTCACGGTGATCCTGCTCTGGCCGAACCTGCCCTCCCTCGAGGCGCTCACGGACTACCGGCCGAAGATCCCGCTTCGGGTCTACAGCGCCGAAGGCGAGCTGATCGGGGAGTTCGGCGAGGAAAAGCGCGCCGTCGTGCGCATCCAGGACGTCCCGGCGGTGATGAAGCACGCGATCCTCGCGGCGGAGGACGACCGGTTCTACCAGCACGGCGGCGTGGACTACCTCGGGGTGGCGCGGGCGGCGCTGGCGAACCTGCAGGGTCGCCGCGAGGGGGCCAGCACGATCACGATGCAGGTGGCGAGGACCTTCTTCCTGACGCGGGAGAAGACGATCGCGCGCAAGCTCTCCGAGATCCTCCTTGCCTTCAAGATCGAGGCGAGCCTCTCGAAGGACCAGATCCTGGAGATCTACCTCAACCAGATCTTCCTCGGGAGCCGCGCCTACGGCTTCGCATCGGCCGCCGGCGTCTACTTCGGAAAGGGGCTCGGCGAGCTCTCGGCCGCGGAGGCCGCCATGCTGGCGGGGCTGCCGCAGGCGCCCTCCCGGCAGAATCCGTTCGTGAACCCCAAGCGGGCGCAGCAGCGCCAGCACTACGTCCTGCGCCGCATGAACGAGGTCGGCTGGCTCGCCGCCGAGGATTACCGGCGCGCGCTGGCCGAGCCGCTGCGCTTGAATCCGAACCAGCGCGACACCTACCCGCTGAAGGCCGACTACGTGGCCGAAATGGCCCGGGCAGCCGTCTTCGAGCAGTACGGCGAGTCGGCCTACGTGAGCGGGATCCGGGTCGAGACCACGATACGCCGCAAGGACCAGGAAGCGGCCAACGCGGGCCTCCGGCAGGGCGTGCTCGACTACGATCGCCGCCACGGCTACCGCGGCCCGGAGGCGTACGTGAGCCTGCCGGCCGCGGAGGGCCCGGAACTCGAGGAGGCCGTCGAGGAGGCCCTCCAGGAGCGCGAGCCCATCGGCGACCTGGCGGCCGCGGTGGTCCTGCAGGCCTCGCCCCGCGAGGTCGTGGCCGTCATGCGGCGGGGCGACGTCGTCCGGGTGACCGGCGAGGGCCTCAAGTTCGCCGCCCGGGCCCTCGCGGAACGCACCCATCCCGACCGGGCCGTCCGCCGCGGGGCGGTGGTCCGCCTGCAGGCCGGTGAGAAGGGCACCTGGGCGATCACGCAGGTGCCCAAGGTCGAGGCCGCGCTCGTGGCGCTCGACCCGGCCACCGGCGCGATCCGGGCGCTCGCGGGCGGCTTCGACTTCAATGCGAGCAAGTTCAACCACGTGACGCAGGCCTGGCGCCAGCCGGGGTCGAGCTTCAAGCCCTTCATCTATTCGGCGGCGCTGGAGAAGGGGTTCACGCCTGCCACGGTCCTGAACGACGCGCCGTTCGTGATCGACGCCGCGAAGACGGGCGGCCAGCTCTGGGAGCCGAAGAACTACGACGGCAAGTACGAGGGCCCGATGCGGCTTCGCACCGCCATCGCGAAGTCGAAGAACATGGTTTCCATCCGCCTCCTGCAGGCGATCGGGCCGGACTATGCGCAGGACTACATACAGCGCTTCGGCTTCGAGCCCAAGCTGCATCCGCCCTACCTCACGATGGCGCTCGGGGCGGGATCGGCCACGCCGCTGCAGATGGCGAGCGCCTATGCCGTCTTCGCCAACGGCGGCTACCGGGTGAAACCCTGGTACATCGCGCGCATCCTCGACGACCGCGGCACGACGCTCTACGAATCCTCCCCCGAGGTGGCGGGCGAGGGGGCGGAGCGGGTGCTCGACCCGCGCAACGCCTTCCTCATGTCGAGCCTCATGCGCGACGTGGTTCGAAGCGGGACGGCCACGCGGGCGCTCGCGCTGGGCCGGCAGGACCTGGCCGGGAAGACGGGCACCACGAACGACCACATCGACGCCTGGTTCGCGGGCTACCAGGCCTCCCTCGTGGCGGTGGCCTGGATAGGATTCGACACGCCGACCGCGATGGGCGCGAACGAGACGGGGGGCATGGCGGCCCTGCCGATGTGGATCAGCTACATGGCGAAGGCGCTGAAGGGCGTTCCGGAAGCGGAGCTGGAGCCGCCGGAAGGCGTGGTGGCGGTCGCGATCGACCCCGCGACCGGCATGCGCGAGCCCGACGGACGCAGCCGCACGCTGGAGTTCTTCTACCAGGAAACGCTTCCGGGCACGGGTGGCGAGGGCGGCGGGACGAGGGATTCCGCCCGCCCGCCCGAGGAAGTGAAGAACCAGATCTTCTAGGCAGCCAAGGGAGCGCCAGGACGGTGGCCAGGAACAGGTCGCGCCGCGACGACAACCAGAGGCGGCACCTTGCCTACCTCGCGGCCCGCCTGATGGCCGAGGAGGGCATCGCCGACTACGCCCACGCGAAGCAGAAGGCCGCCCGGCAGGCGGGCCTGGCCGACTCCCACGCGCTGCCGGACAACCGCGAAGTGGAGGCGGCCCTGCGGGAGTACCAGGGGCTCTACCAGAGCGGATCCCAGCCGGGGGAGCTGCGGCGCCTGCGGGAGGTGGCGGTGAAGGTGATGCGCGAGTTCGAGGCGTTCAATCCCCTGCTGGTGGGCCCCGTGCTCAACGGCACGGCCACCCAGTTCTCGGACATCACGATCCAGCTCTTCGCCGAGGACGCGAAGAGCCTGGCCCTGTTCCTGCTCAATCGCCGCCATCGCTTCGAGCAGGCGGAGCGGCGCGTGCGGCTCGGCGACGGGTGGGCGCAGGTGCCCCAGTACTTCCTCGAAGTCGACGGCGCGCCCGTGACGCTCTCCGTATATGCGCGCGGCGAGGAGCACCTCGCGCCGCGGGCCCGCCCGGAGGTCGACGGCCCCCAGCGGGCGCGCCTCGCGGAAGTCGAGGCCCTGCTCGCGCGCTAGTCAGGCGCCGCGCAAGCGGCGGGCCGCATCGAGCGCGAAGTAGGTGAGGATGCCGTCCGCTCCCGCGCGCTTGAAGGCGAGGAGCGATTCCATCATGCAGGCCGGGCCGTCGATCCAGCCGTGGCCGGCGGCCGCCTGCAGCATCGCGTACTCCCCGCTCACCTGGTAGGCGAAGGTGGGCACCCCGAAGGTGTCCTTCACGCGCCGGATGATGTCGAGGTAGGGCAGCCCCGGCTTGACCATCACCATGTCGGCCCCTTCGTCGAGGTCGAGGGCGATCTCGTGGAGGGCCTCGTCGGAATTGCCCGGGTCCATCTGGTAGGTCGACTTGTCGCCCTTGCCCAGGTTGGCCCCGGAGCCCACGGCGTCGCGGAACGGCCCATAAAAGGAGGAGGCGTACTTCGCCGAGTAGGCCAGGATCCGGGTGTGGATGCGGCCGCGGGCGTCCAGGGCCCGGCGAAGCGCGCCGACCCGGCCATCCATCATGTCCGACGGGGCCACTACATCCGCGCCGGCCTCCGCGTGAGCGAGCGCTTGCCTTTCCAGAACCGCGATGGTCTCGTCATTCATCACGTAGCCGCCGGCATCCACCAGGCCATCCTGGCCATGGCTCGTGTAGGGATCCAGGGCGATGTCCGTGACGACACCCATCTCCGGAAAGCGAGCCTTCACTGCGCGGACGCATCGCGGCACCAACCCGTCGGGGTTGTAGGCTTCCTCCGCGCCCGGCGACTTGAACGGGGCCTCGATCACCGGGAAGAGCGTGACTGCGGGAATGCCCAAGGTGAGCGCTTGCTCAATGATGGGAAGGAGCTCGTCGACGGATCGGCGGCAGACGCCAGGCATGGATGGAACGGGCTGCACGGCCCGCTCACCGTCGAGGACGAAGACGGGCAGGATCAGGTCATCGGCCGACAGGCGGCTTTCGCGGGCGAGCCGGCGGGAGAAATCGTCGCGGCGCATGCGCCGCAGGCGGCGCTGCGGAAACCTGCCATAGGGAATCGTCATGGGTGTCCAGCTGCTGGCTTTCGAGGCGCGGGAACTTTAGCACGCTGCCGGCGATCAGATCGCGTGAAGGGTGACTCCTTCCCCGCTTCTCCTCCCTGAGCGGGTGCCTTAATTCCCATTAAGGCTTTTTTGCCCCGGCCTTATTCCCCTTTTGCCGGGGCTTTTTGTTTTCGCGCGGTTGCCCAGGCCTCGATCACGGCCTGGGCCTCCGCGGTCCCCGTGCGCTTGAGGCTCGAGAAGAGCTGGGCCGTGGCGCCCGGATAGACCGCCGCCAGGTCCTTGCGGACACTGGCAAGCGTCCTGTGCGCCGCCTGGGCCGAGAGCTTGTCGGACTTGGACAGCAGGACGTGCACGTTGCGCCCCGAAGGCAGGAGCCAGTCGAGGAGCCGCCGGTCCTGGGCGGCGAGCGGGTGGCGCGCATCCATCACGACGATGAGGCCGGCGAGCGCGTCCCGATGGAAGACGTACTCGCCGACCAGCGTATCCCAGTGGCGACGCACCTCCATCGGGACGCCGGCATAGCCGTAGCCGGGCAGGTCGACGAGAAAGGCGTCGTCGTCCACGGCGAAGAAGTTGATGAGCTGCGTCCGGCCGGGCGTCTTGCTCACGAAGGCGAGCCGGCGCCTGCCTGCGAGGGTGTTCAGCGCGCTCGACTTGCCGGCGTTGGAGCGGCCGAGGAAGGCGATCTCCGGAATGGACCCCGGCGGCAGCTTCCGCGGGTCGTGGACCGACAGGTGGTAGCGGGCGTTCTCGAGTCGCATGGCGCGCTCACCCCCGGGCCGCGGGTTCCGTCCGCGGGGTGGCGGCCCCCGTCCCGGCTACGGTAAAATCGCCGGGTTCAAACGAACCGAAAGACAGAGGAACGGCGATGCGCGCAATCCGGGGGTGGGCGGGGCTCATGGCGGTAGTCTACGCAACGCTGGCACACGGCGCAGTGCCGGCGCCCGCGCCGAAGCCCGATCCCGAGCGCGGCAAGCAGGTCGCGGCAACGGTCTGTGCCGCGTGCCACGGCGCGGACGGCAACAGCCCGGCACCCGCCAATCCCATCCTCGCGGGGCAGCACGCGGACTACCTCGCCGCGCAACTCGCGGCGTACAAGTCGGGCGCCCGCGCGAACCCCATCATGGCCGGCATGTCGGCGGCGCTGACGCCCGAGGACATGCGCAATGTCGCCGCGTGGTTCGCGCAGCAGGCGCCGAAGCCTTCCGCCGCCAAGGACAAGGCGCTCGCCCTGCGCGGCCAGCAGATCTGGCGCGGGGGCATCCGCCAGGGCAACGTGCCTGCGTGCGCGGGGTGCCACGGCGCCGCCGGCGCCGGCATCCCGGCGCAATATCCCCGCCTCGCCGGGCAGTACGCGGATCTCACCTTCGCGTGGCTGAAGGCCTTCGCGACCGGCGGCCGCGCGAACGCCGTCATGGCGCCCATCGCGGCCAGGATGAGCGAGGCGGACATGAAGGCGGTCGCCGAATACGCGGCCGGGCTTCGCTAGCGCCCCGGGCTTGCGTCGGGCCCGCCCGACGGCGTGTAGGAGTTCCGCCCCCGCCGCTTGGAGGCATAGAGCGCGGCATCCGCCTCGCGAACGAGCGCCTCCGGATCCCCCGCCTCGCCCGGCAGGAACGCTCCGCCGATGCTCGCGCCCACGCGCACGGCTTGCCCGCGGATGTCGAACGGCCGGCGCATCGCCTCGAGCAGCTTTTCCGCCACGACGCGGGCGCCCTCCCCGTCCGTATCCGGAAGCAGGACGAGGAACTCGTCGCCGCCGAGCCGGCCCACGGTGTCCGAGGTCCGCATGCACTCCAGGGCGCGCCGCGCCACGGCGGCGAGCAGCGCATCCCCGGCCGCGTGGCCGAGCGAGTCGTTCACCGCCTTGAACCCGTCGAGATCGAAGAGCAGGACGGCAAGCGGGGCCGGACCGCGACGAGCGGTCGCGAAGAGGCGATCCAGGCGGTCGGCGAGGAGGCTGCGGTTCGGAAGCCCGGTGAGCGAATCGTAGTGCGCCAGCTGCTCGATTCGCGCGGCATCCCGCCGTGCCCTGAGCAGCAGTTCGCGGAAGGAGACGGCCAGGCCGATCAGCAAGGCGATCGCGCCGGCCACCAGCGCGCGCACGTAGACCTCGCGGCCTGCCCAGAGCGCGATCTGCGCATTGGTCCTCGCATTGACGACGGCCGTGGCGCGCGCGTCCGCGCGCCGGACGGCGCGGAATGCCTCGTCCTGCGCTTCCTCGAGGGCCGGGCGATCGCGTGGCGCCATCGCCGATCGCGCGAGGAGCTCCGCCTGGTCCGCGTACAGGCGCACGGAAGGCTCGAGCGCGGCGAGCGCCGTCGCCATCCCGGGGTGCTCGGCCGACTTCGCGCGCAGGTACTCCAGATCGGCCTGCACGGCCACCAGCTCGTGCGCCAGGCCGCCGTCGGGCCGCATGGCCGCGGCGAAACGCAGGCGGTGCAGGGCCTCGTTGAGCGAATCGAGGCCCTCCTTCACGTCCTGGATGGCCTGGATCTCGCGAGACAGCGCGGTCTCGCGCGCCATGTCGCCGTGGATGAGGTAGGCGAGGACCGCGATGGCGGCCGCGGCGACCGCAAGCCCCGTCCCGGCGATCCTGCCGGCAAGCGGCGGCACGCGGGCTACGCGTCTCGCGACTCGGGAAAGGACTCGCGCGCCGCGGCGAGCGTCGCCTCGATCTCCGCCGGCCCGTGGGCCGCGGACACGAAACCGGCCTCGAAGGCGGAGGGCGCGAGGTACACGCCGCGACGCAGCATCGCGTGGAAGAAGCGGTTGAACGCCTCCTTGTCGCAGGCCATCACCTCCGCGAAGCCCGTCGGCGGCGTCGCGCGGAAGAAGAGGCCGAACATGCCGCCGAGGCTCGCGGCACTGAATGCGACCCCGGCGCGTTGCGCCTCGCGCACGAGGCCGGTGGCCAGTGATTCCGTCGTCGCGGAGAGAGCCTCGAAGAACCCGGGGGCGAGAACGCGCCGCAGCGTGGCGAGCCCCGCGGTGACCGCGACGGGGTTGCCGGAAAGCGTGCCTGCCTGGTAGACGGGCCCGACCGGCGCGAGCTTCGCCATGATGTCCCGGCGACCCCCGAAGGCGCCGACCGGCATGCCGCCGCCGATCACCTTCCCCAGCGTCGTGAGGTCCGGGCGGATGCCGAAAACGCCCTGGGCGCCCTGCGGGCCGACCCGGAAGCCGGTCATCACCTCGTCGAAGATGAGGACCGCGCCGTTCTCGGTGCATAGCCGCCGCAGCGTTTCCACGAAGCCCTGCGAGGGACGCACGAAGTTCATGTTGCCGGCCACCGGCTCGAGCACGACCGCGGCGATGTCGGCCCCGTACCGGCGAAAGGCGTCCTCGGCTTGCTGGGGGTCGTTGTAGTCGAGGACGAGCGTCTTCGAGGTGAGCTCGGCCGGCACGCCCGCAGAGGTGGGGTTGCCGAAAGTGAGGGCGCCCGAGCCGGCCTTCACCAGGAGGAAGTCGCTGTGGCCGTGGTAGCAGCCCTCGAACTTCACGATCAGCGATCGTCCGGTGAAACCCCTCGCCAGGCGCAGCGCGCTCATCACCGCCTCGGTGCCGGAGCTCACCAGCCGCACCTGCTCGACGGAGGGCAGGCTGCGGGTGATGAGCTCCGCGATCTCGAGCTCCAGCTCGGTCGGGGCGCCGAACGACAATCCCCTGGCGGCGGCCGTCGCGATCTCGGCGAGCACTTCCGGGTGCGCATGGCCGAGGATGGCGGGCCCCCAGGAACCGACGTAGTCGACGTAGCGGTTGCCGTCGACGTCCACGAGCCACGCGCCCTTGCCTTCGCGGAAGAAGACGGGCGTCCCGCCCACCGCACGGAAGGCGCGAACCGGCGAGTTGACACCCCCGGGGATGACGCGTTGCGAGGCCTCAAAGAGCTGCTGGCTGCGTTCGTGCATGGGCATGGGCATCCGTGGCGAATGGGAGGGAAAGGGCCCGGGCGGCGGCGGCGACGTCCGGGGCATCGAAGAGGGCGGAGATGACCGCGATCATGTCGGCACCCGCGGCCACCGCCACGGGCGCGTTGGCCGCGTTGATGCCGCCGATCGCGGCGACCGGGAGCCCGGCACGGCGGCGCGCCTCGCCGAGCAGGGAAGGCGCCGCGCGAACGGCGCCGGGCTTGGTAGGCGAGGCGAAGACGGAGCCGATGCCGACGTAGTCCGCCCCGGCCTCGGCTGCCGCCACGGCGAGCTCGGCGTCCGCGTAGCAGGAGACGCCCAGGATCGCGTCCGGCAGCCGGGCGCGGGCGTCGCGGGGATCGCCGTCGTCGCGTCCGAGGTGGACGCCGTCCGCGCCGATGGCGGCGGCGAGGGCGAGGTCATCATTGACGATGAGGGGGACGCCGCGGTCGCGGCACAGGGCGAGAAGCGATTCGGCCAGGCGCTGCCGCGACGCGGGCGCGACCTCCTTGGCCCGGTACTGCACCAGGCTCGCGCCGCCCTCGATCGCGGCCGAAACGAGGGCGACGAGGCGGGGGAGGTCGACCATGCCGGGCGTCACCGCGTAGAGGCCGCGCAACCCGGCACGGCGCTCACTCGCGCTCGTCATCGTCGTCGCGGGCCCAGAAAAGGCGGTCGGGGATGTACTGGCCCATGCCCGGGCGGAACGCGCGGGAAAGGGCCTGCCAGGTGTATTCCTGCGCCTCGTGCACCGCGTCGGCCACCTCCAGCCCGCGGGCGAGGTTGGCGGCGATGGCCGACGCAAGGGTGCATCCCGACCCGTGGTAGCTGCCGGGCAGGCGCTGCCACGTGTCGGACCGCACGACGCCATCGCGATGGTGGAGGGTGTTCACCACGGACGCGGTCGCGTCGTGGGTCCCGGTGACGAGGACATATTCGCACCCCGCGTCCAGCAGCCGCCGCGCGCATTCGGCGTGGTCGGGATCCTCGTCCTCCTCGACTTCCGCGAGCCGGCGAAGCTCGGGAATGTTCGGAGTGACGACCGTGCTCTGGGGGACGAGGAGCTCGCGGATCGCCGACACCAGGTCCTCGCCTCCGAATTCGTCGCCCCGGCCCGAGGCGAGCACCGGGTCCAGCACGAGGGGGATGTCGGGGTAGTCGGACACCACCTCGGCCACCACGGCTGCGATTTCCGACGAGCCGAGGACGCCGACCTTGAAGGCGACGACGGGGATGTCCTCGAGGATGCACCGCGCCTGGTCCGCGACCCAGTCCGGGTCGAGCGGGAGGAAGCCCTCCACGCCGGCGCTGTCCTGGACCGTGATGGCCGTGACCACGGAAAGGGGGTGGCACCCCATGCTCGCCAGGGTGAGCAGGTCGGCCTGCAGGCCCGCCCCGGAAGTGGGGTCGGTCGCCGCGAAAGTGAGCACGGCTGGGGGGACGGGGGCGGGAACGGGCATGGAAGCGGGGGGGATCGCAGGGTAAACTGGCGGCTTGCCGCAGGCGGGAAACGCCGGCGCCCGGCCGGCGACGGCGGCGCGCAGGGACCCCGCCCGCCCATTCTACCCACTTCCGGCGCCGCGCCCGTCCGCTCCCATGTCCACCGCACCCGCTCCCGCCCCCTACCGAACCTGGATGTGCCTGGTCTGCGGTTTCGTCTACGATGAGGCGGCGGGCTCGCCCGAGGACGGGCTCGCGCCCGGCACGCGCTGGGAGGATGTCCCGGCCAACTGGAGTTGTCCCGAGTGCGGCGCGCGCAAGGACGACTTCGAGATGGTCGCGCTTTGAAAGTTACATCCGAAATATTTCGAAACGGCTTCAAGTTGCGTTGCCTGAACCTTGTTTTCACGGACTAAATGGCATAGGCTACATTCGTTAAGCGAGTAGTCGCCGCAGAGCGAATTCGCCGGGAGGCCCGGCTTCATCGAGGCCCGCGCTGTCCCCGAGGGGGCGCACGGTGGGGAGTCTTCGGCGTCCACGGAGAGCAAGACCAACTGAGGTAGGCGTGGCGGAAACGAAGACCCTGGCCGGCGTGCGCGTGATGGTGATCGACGACAGCAACACCATCCGTCGCAGCGCCGAGATCTTCCTCATGCAAGCCGGATGCCAGGTCATCCTGGCGGAGAACGGCTTCGACGCTCTCGCCAAGATCGCCGACCACGAGCCGGACCTCATCTTCGTCGACATCATGATGCCGCGTCTCGACGGCTACCAGACCTGCGCCCTCATCAAGAAGAGCGGCAAGCACCACGCGACGCCGGTCATCATGCTGTCGTCGAAGGACAGCCTTTTCGACCGCGCGCGGGGCCGCATGGTCGGCTCGGACGAGTACCTCACGAAGCCCTTCACGAAGGAAAGCCTGCTCCGGGCGGTCGAGACGCATCTCGTCCATCGCAGCCCGGCCTGAAGAATCACGGAAATCACGAAACGGAGCACACGCCAAATGCCCATCAAGAAAGTCATGGTTGTAGACGACTCGCCGACGGAGCGCGCCTACCTCGAGAACCTCCTGAAGAAGAAGGGGTTCGACGTCATCCTCGTCGACAGCGGCGAGGCGGCCATCGAGCGCGCCAAGACGGACCGCCCGGACCTCATCCTCATGGACGTCGTGATGCCCGGGCTGAACGGCTTCCAGGCGACGCGGGCCATCACGCGCGAGGAGTCGACCAAGCACATCCCCGTGATCATCTGCACCACGAAGGACCAGGAGACGGACAAGATCTGGGGCCTTCGCCAGGGTGCGAAGGACTACGTCACGAAGCCGATCAACGAAGCCGACCTGATCGACAAGATCAAGTCCTTCGGCTGAAGCAGCGCGGCCCTTGGCGCGTCGCACCGGACTTCGCGAGTTCCAGCTTTCGGTCGCCGAGCGGCTTCGCACCGCGGCGACCCGCGCGGCGCTTTCGTCGAAGCTCGGGTTCCAGGTCGCGGGCGCGAACTGGTTCGTGGCGCTTCACCAGGTAAGCGAGGTGATCCCGATGCCCGCGCTGGTTGCCGTCCCGCTCACCCAGCCCTGGTTCCGGGGCGTGGCCAACGTTCGCGGCAACCTCTACAGCATCGTCGACTTCTCCGCCTTCCAGGGTGGCGAGACGGCGTCCGGGGGCACCGAGCGCCGCGTGATCCTCGTTTCCGACAAGCTGGTCGGCGGGGCGGGGCTCCTGGTGTCGAGGATGCTGGGGCTTCGCAATCCCGAGCACTTCACGGCCGCCGAGCGCCCGGCCGACGCGCCCGCGTGGCTGGGCGCCGTCTTCCGGGACGCGTCGGGAGCCGCCTGGCACGAGCTCGACCTCACCCGCCTCGCCAGGGAGCGTCGCTTCCTGGAGGTCGGAAGCCACTGAGGGCTGCGCCCCGAAGGCGACGCCCGCGATTCCACGCTGCACGGAGAACACCATGGCCAAAGCACCGCCGGCAAAATCCAAGTCGTCCTTCGCGGAAACCCTGCGGAACCTCTTCTCGCCCAAGCCCAAGGCCAAGGCGAGACCGGCCGCATCGGCCTCGTCCACGATGACGAACCTGCCCGCCGGCGGGCCCGAGACGCGTCCCGGCGGCCCGACGACGGCCACGATGGCCGCGCCAGGGGCGAAGAAGCCGGTCGCCGGGATCGGCAAGTTCTCCATCGAGAGCTTTTCCCTGCCCCTGATCGGGCACATGCCCGTCACCGCCCAGATGAACATCCTGGGCACGCTCGCGCTGGGACTCGTCGCCCTCACGGCGCTGATGGTGTTCGTGGACGCGACGGCGCGCTCGCACAACGCGACCTATGTCACGGTCGCGGCGCAGATGCAGTTCCACACGCAGCGTCTCGCCAAGGCGGCGAGCCTCGCGGCACGCGGCCAGCCCAACGCCTTCGCGCAGGTGCAGGACAGCCGCGACGAGTTCGCCAACTTCCTCGCCGTCCTCAAGGAGGGCGGCTTCGCCTTCGGGGTGGACGTTCCGGCGGCGACCACCACGTCCGAGCTGCGCAGCCGCCTGGACGAGCTGGACCAGCGCTGGCCGGATTCGTCGAAGGCGGCCTCCGCGATCCTCGCCGCGCGCAACGACCTCGTGGCGCTGGCGCAGAACATCGCCCAGATCCGCGTGGGCTCCGAGGAGATGGCGACGATCTCGCAGGAGCTCACGGCCCTCATGAGCCAGTCCGGCATCGCCCCCGGGCAGGTGCTTCGCGCCAACCGGCTCACCTTTCTCGCCGAGCGGCTGGGCCGCGGCTCGGCCGAGATCCTCGGCGCCGAGACCATCGATCCCGAGGTGCCCTTCCTCATCGGCAAGGACACCAACGACCTGCGCGACCTGATCAAGGCGCTCGACACCGGCAGCGACGCGCTGGCGATCCAGCCGATCCGCGACCCCGAGTCGCGCGCGAAGCTGGCCGAGCTCAAGAAGCAGTTCGAGGGATTCGAGAAGAACGTGAGCCCGATCCTGCGCGAGCTGCAGAAGCTCGTGTCGGCGCGGCAGGCGGGGTCGCAGCTGGTGGCGGCTTCCGAGCAGCTTCAGGCCGCGGTGGGCCGCCTGCAGGACGCGCTGCAGGCGGAGAAGTCGGTGGCGACGCTGGTCGCCGTGCTGGTGTTCGCGGGCCTGCTGGTCATCGTGCTGCTCACCATGGGCCTGGTGTTCCTCGCCGACACGCGGCGCACGTCCACCCTGCACGAGCGCGAGAACAAGAAGAACCAGGAGGCGATCCTGCGGCTCCTGAACGAGATGGGCGACCTCGCCGACGGCGACCTCACGGTGAAGGCGGAGGTGACCGAGGACATCACGGGCGCCATCGCCGACTCGATGAACTACACGATCGACGAGCTGAGGAACCTGGTGACGGGCGTGAACAGCGCCGCCATCTCGGTGACGCAGAAGACGGCCCAGGCGCAGTCGATCTCCGCCGAGCTCCTCGGCGCCGCCGAGCGGCAGTCGAAGGAGATCGAGGAGACGACCTCGCAGGTGCTCGAGGTGTCGCGCTCCATTTCCGCGGTGTCGACCACCGCGGAAGAAGGCGCGCAGGTGGCGCAGCGCTCGCTCGCGGCCGCGGACAAGGGGCGTCTCGCGGTGCAGGACTCGATCTCCGGCATGAACGACATCCGCGAGCAGATCCAGGAGACCTCGAAGCGGATCAAGCGCCTGGGCGAGTCCTCGCAGGAGATCGGCGAGATCGTGGAGCTCATCTCGGACATCACGGAGCAGACGAACGTGCTCGCGCTGAACGCCGCCATCCAGGCCGCGTCGGCCGGCGAGGCGGGCCGCGGCTTCTCGGTGGTAGCGGAGGAGGTGCAGCGGCTGGCCGAGCGCTCCGGCGAGGCGACCAAGCAGATCGGCGCGATCGTGAAGACCATTCAGGCGGACACGCAGGACGCCGTGGCGGCCATGGAGAAGTCGACGCAGGGCGTGGTCGAGGGGGCGAAGCTCTCCGACGCCGCCGGCCAGGCGCTCTCCGAGATCGACCAGGTGACCAAGAGCCTCGCGCAGCTGATCGAGCAGATCTCGCGCTCGACGAGCGCGCAAGCGGAGGCGACCAACCAGGTGGCGCAGAACATGCAGGAGATCCTGGAGATCACGCGGCAGACCACGCGCGGCACGCAGCAGACCGCCGGGTCGATCCGGGACCTGTCCGCGGTGGCCCAGGAGCTCAAGAGCTCCGTCGCGGGCTTCAAGCTCTAGCGCCCCTCATGGCCGCGCGCCCCGCCACCGGTTTCGATCTCGGGCCCCTCAGCTGGGTCAAGACGGAGATCGACCATTCGCTGGGGCAGGCGCGCGAGAACCTCGAGAAGATCGTCGCCGCGCCGGGCGACCGTGCGCCGGTCAAGTACATCCTCACGCACCTGCACCAGGCTACAGGGGCGCTCGCGATGGTCGGCCTCGGTGCGGCGACCCGCTACAACGAGGAGCTCGAGCGGCTCGTCTCGTCGATCGAGACCTGCGACGCCGCCGAGATCGGCACGCGCGTGCCGGCCGCGAAGCGGGCCATCGCGCTCCTGTCGGCCTATCTCGACTCGCTGATGGCGGGCGAGCCGGACCGGCCGATGTCGCTGCTGCCGGCCTACCTCGCGCTCAACCGGGCGCGCGGGGCCGCCGACGCGACCGAAGGCGACCTCTTCCATCCCGATCTCTCGACGGAGCTCGTGGCGCCGGCGCACCCGGCGGCGCCGGTGGACGGCGCCGTGCTCGCCAAGGCGCTGCAGCACCAGCGTGCCCAGTACCAGCAGGGCCTGCTGAAGGCGCTTCGCGGCGGCAACGCCGCGGAGGCCTACCGCCAGCTGCAGGCGGCGGTGGCTGCCATCGAGTCGCTGCAGGAAGCCACGCCCAACCGGCCCTTCTGGCGCGCCGCCACGGCCTTCTTCGACGCGCTGGCGCTCGACGGGCTGGCGCTCGACGCGGGCGCGAAGCCGCTTCTCGCCAAGGTGGACCAGCAGGTTAAGCAGCTGATCGAGGGGTCGGCGAAGGTGCCGGAGCGGCTTTTCCGCGACCTGCTCCTGCAGGTGGGGCGCAGCCGTCCCGTGAGTCCGCGCATCGCGGAGCTCAAGGCCGCCTATCGACTGGACGAGCTCCTCGCGGCGCCGCCGTCGTCGCTCGGCGAAGCCCCCGACGAGGCGATCTCGGCGCTGGTTCGCGAGCTGCGGGAACTCACCGGCCAGCAGAAGGACACCTGGCTCAAGTACACGTCGGGAAACCGCGCCGCCCTGGAACCCTTCGGCAAGCAGGCGCTCGCGCTCGCCGATCGCGCCGCGCTCCTCCCGAGGCGCGACCTGCAGCAGGTGTTCGTCAGGCTCGCCGACGTGGCGCCCATGCTCAAGTCGCGCGCCATTCCGCCGTCCGAGTCCCAGGCCCTCGAGGTGGCGACCGCGCTCCTCTTCATCGAGTCGGCGCTGGACAACTACTTCCGCCTCGGGTCCGATTTCGAGCGGCAGTCGCGGACCGTGTCGGACCGGCTCAAGGCCGCCATGGCCGGCGAGTCCGTCCCGCCCATGGACACGATCGAGGGCGGGATACTGGACGAGATGACGCGGCGCGCGCAGGAGCGGCTCCTCGTCTTCCAGGTGGGGCAGGAGGTCCAGGTGAACCTCCAGGGGATCGAGCAGGCGCTCGATGCCTTCTTCCGCGACGCCGCCAAACGCGAGGAGCTGAAGGGGCTGCCGGCGCAGTTCGCGCAGGTGCAGGGTGCGCTGATGATCATGGAGCTCGAGGCCGCGGCGGGGCTCAACGCCGCCGTGTCGGCACGCGTGCAGCAGTTCGCCGAGGGCTCCCTCGACGGCACGGGCGAGGCGGCCGAGATGGTCGCGGAGGGGCTGTCCGCGCTCGGGCTCTACATCACGGCGATCCAGCAGGGCGCCGCGAGGCCCGCGGACGTGCTCCAGCCGGCGCTGGTGCGCTTCGGCCTCTCGCAGTCGCCGGAACGGATCGCGGAGGAGGCGCTGCGGCGCACCGGCACGGTCTCGCCGCTCGACCTCGACGTCCAGAAGCAGAAGGTGCAGGCGCTCTACGAGGACTGGAAGGAGGCCCCCGGCGCCGAGGTCAAGGAGATGCTCGAGCGTGCCGTGGACGGCCTGAAGCGCGACGCCGTCGTGCTCGCCGATGCCGAGGTCGCGCGACAGAGCGAGGAGGCGCTCGCGGCGCTGCACCAGGCCGCGGACGCGACCCAGACGGGCGTGTTCCAGGCCATACAGGAGCTCGCTCCCGAGAAGCCGGCAGAGACCCCGCCCGCGCAGGTGGTGCAGCTGGTGGACGCGCCGGGCGCGGAGATCGACCGCGAGCTGCTGGAGATCTTCCTCGAGGAGGCGACCGACGTCGCGGCGACCATCGCCGAGCACCTTGCGACCAGCCGCCACGCCCCGCACGACCGCGAGTCGCTTACGACGATCCGCCGCGGCTTCCACACGCTCAAGGGCAGCGGCCGGATGGTCGGCCTCACGGACCTTGGCGAGGTCGCCTGGCAGTGCGAGCAGGTGATGAACAAGTGGCTCAAGGACGAGAAGCCGGCCACGCCGGGCTTGCTCGACTTCGTCGAACTCGCCAGGAAGTCCTTCTCGGGATGGATCGAGAGCCTCAAGTCCGGCGCGGAGACGCCGATCGACGGCACGGAGATCGCCCGCTGTGCCGAGCACCTGAAGAGCGGCGAGGCTGCGGTGGCCGTCGCACCCCTCGCGCCGATGCCCGAGGAGCCTTCGGCTCCCGCCGCGCCCGTGCAGGCCGAGCCCGTCGCCACGCCAGCGCCCGCGGCACTGACGTTCGAGTCGCTGGACCTCCTGCCGGCGGCGGCGCCTGCCCCGGCTGCCGAACCTCCGCCCCAGCCCGCCGCGCCGGCGGAACTCGACTTCGCGCTCTTCGCCGCCGGCGCGCCGGAGGCGGGGGAGCGTGCCGCAGAGCCGATCGAGGAGGCCGACCCGGACGTCGTCGTGGGCACCGTGTCCCTCTCGCCCGCGCTCTTCTCCATATACGTCGGCGAGGCGGACCTGCACGCGGCGACGCTCGACCGCGAGATGTCCGCCATCGAGCTCGACCCGATGCACCCCGTGAGCCACGAGTTCATGCGCGCGGCGCACACCCTCACGAGCAGCTCGCGCACGACCGGCTTCAACGTCCTCGCGGACGTCGCGCACGCGCTGGAGAAGTGGCTCGCCGACGCGATCGACTACCCGCCCGAGTTCACGCCCGACCGCATCGCCGCCACGCGGCGCGCAGTCGACGGCGTCATCGCGATGGTGCGCTCCATCGCCGGGGGCGCGCTTCCCCTCGGCCGCGACGACCTCGTCGACGACCTTCGGCACCTGAGGGAAGGGCTGCAGGAGTCGCGCCGCACCGGGGAAGGCACCCACCTGCGGATGCCGGGATTGCGCCGCGACGCCGTCGCATCGCCGCCGGAGACTCCCGCGGTGGCGCCGGTGCCGGTTGTCGAGCCGGCGCCCGAGCCCGCCCCGCCGGCGACTGACATGGCGGAGCCTGCCGTCGCGGAACTTGCCCCAGTGGAGCCCACGGCCCCCGAAGCCGGATTCCTCGAGCCGGCGCCGGCGGAACCTGCCGCCCCGGAACCTGCCCCTCCGGAGCCCCGGTTGGCCGAGCCTGCCCCGGTCGCGGTGGCGCCGGCTGCGCCAGCCCCGGCGGAACCCGCGTCGATCGCGCAACCGCCCGTGGAGGAACCTCCCCCCGTTCCGGAGCAGGCGACCACGGCGGAGGAAACCCGCCCGTTCGAGGCAGGCAAGGACCAGCGCAAGATCAAGGACGACGTCGACCGCGACCTCCTGCCGATATTCCTCGACGAGGCGCGCGAGCTCGTGCCCGCGGTGAGCGACGGCCTGCGCCGGTGGAAGGCGAACCCTGCCGATGCGACGCCCGCGGCCGACCTGCGGCGCCACCTGCACACGCTCAAGGGCAGCGCACGCATGACCGGCCTCATGCGGCTGGGCGAGCTCGCCCACGTGCTCGAGACCCGGGTGGTCGAGATGGGCGCGCAGCCCCGGCCGGCGGAGAAGCACTTCGACGAGGCCGAGGAGCGGATCGACCGCTTCTCCGTCGCGCTGGAGCGGCTCTCGCGCGGCGAGGACATGCAGGACGTCGTGCCGGTCGAGGTGCCGGTCTCCGCGGTGTTCGAGCAGCAGAAGGACAAGCCCACGCCGCTCGCCGTGATCGCGGCGGCAGCCGAGACGATGGCGCAGCAGCAGGCGCTGCCGCCCGAGCTGCGCGAGGTTCGCGCGGCGCTGCTGCGCGTCAACGCCGACCTCGTCGACCAGTTCGTGAACGAGGCCGGGGAGCTCTCGATCGCGCGCTCGCGGATCGAGGGCGAGATGGCCGCCTTCCGGCGCGCGCTGGCCGACCTCTCCGAGAACGTCTCGCGCATGCGCGTGCAGCTGCGCGAGATCGAGATCGCATCCGAGGGGCAGATGCAGAGCCGCATCAAGGAGCGCGACGAGCACGGGGCCAGCTTCGACCCGCTCGAATTCGACCGGTTCACGCGCATGCAGGAGCTCACGCGGTTCCTCGCGGAGTCCCTGGGCGACGTGATCACGCTGCAGCAGGGCCTGCAGAAGAACATCGACGAGACCGAGCTCGCGATCCTCCAGCAGGCCCGCCTCAACCGCGAGCTGCAGCAGGGCCTCATGGGCGTGCGCCTCGTGCCCCTCGGGAACCTCGCCGACCGCTTCTACCGCGTCGTGCGCCAGACCGCCAAGGACGTAAACAGGAAGGCGAACCTGGAGCTCAAGGGCATCCGCACCGAGCTCGACCGCTCCGTCCTCGAGAAGATCACCGCCCCCTTCGAGCACCTGCTGAGGAACGCGGTGGCCCACGGCATCGAGCCGCCGGCCGAGCGCGCGGCCGCCGGCAAGCCCGAGATCGGCGAGATCTCGATCGATGCGGTGCAGCGCGGCAACGAGGTCGTGCTCACCGTCGCCGACGACGGCCGCGGGCTGGACCTCGCCCGGATCCGCGAGAAGGCCGTGTCGCTGGGCCTCATGGAGGCGGGCGACGAGCTTCCCGACCCGGCGCTGTCGCAGTTCATCTTCTGGCCGGGCTTCTCCACCGCGGCGGAGGTCACGCAGGTGGCGGGGCGCGGCGTGGGGATGGACGTGGTGAAGAGCGAGATCACCTCGCTCGGCGGGCGCGTCGAGCTCGCCTCCACCCCCGGGGGGGGCACGACCTTCACCATCACGCTTCCCCTCACGCTCGCCGTCTCCCAGGCGGTGATGCTGCGCGCCGGGGACCGGCTCTTCGCGATCCCGTCGGTGATGATCGAGCAGGTGCAGGAGTACAAGGCGCAGCCCTACGCGGAGCTCTTTGCGCGCGGCGAGATCGCGTGGAAGGACAACCGCTACCCGCTGCGCTCCCTGCTTTCGCTGCTGGGCGAGCCGGACACGCCCGTGCCCCCCCGGCAGATACCGGTCCTCCTGCTCAAGAGCGGCGTGCAGCGCGCCGCCGTGCGGGTCGACGAGATCATCGGCAACCGCGAAATCGTCGTGAAGACGATCGGCCCGCAGCTCGCGCGCCTGGCCGGCATCGCGGGCGCCACCGTGCTCGGCAACGGCCAGGTCGTGCTGATCCTCAACCCGGTGAACCTCGTCTACCGCGAGGCTTCCGCCGCGGAGTCGATCGCCGCTGCGGTCGCGGCGAAGGCGGCCGCGGCGCCCGCGCCGGTGGCGAAGAAGGCGGTGCCGCTGGTGATGGTGGTCGACGACTCGCTCACGGTGCGCAAGATCACGAGCCGCATGCTCGCGCGCGAGGGCTACGAGTTCGTGACGGCCAAGGACGGCGTCGACGCGCTCCAGCAGCTCCAGGACGTGAGACCTGACGTGATCCTGCTCGACGTCGAGATGCCGCGCATGGACGGCTTCGAGTTCGCGAGGAACGTGCGCGCGGACGAGGCGACGCGCTCGATCCCGATCATCATGATCACCTCGAGAACGGCGGACAAGCACCGCAGCCACGCGATCGAGCTGGGCGTGAACGAGTACATGGGCAAGCCCTACCAGGAGGAGCAGCTCCTCTCGCTCATCGCGCGCTACGCGCGCCACGGCGAGCCGGCGCCTGCCGCCACCTAGCGGAAGTAGGCGAGCACCGCCGCGCCCAGGGCGAGGCGGTACCAGGCGAACGCGCGGAAGTCGTGGCTCGCGACGTAACGGATGAGCCCGCGCACGGCGGCGAGCGCGGCGACGAAGCTCACGGCGAATCCCACCACGAAGGGGCCGAGGTCGGCGGCTTCGAACAGGTGCCGGTACTTCACGACCTGGTAGCCCGTCGCCGCGAACATGATCGGCACGGCGAGGAAGAACGAGAACTCGGTGGCGGCCTGCCGGGAAAGGCCGAACACCATGCCGCCCATGATCGTCGCCCCCGACCGCGAGGTGCCCGGGATGAGCGAGAGGCACTGCGCGAAGCCAACCTTCAGGGCGTCGGGCCAGCGCATCTCGTCCACGGAGTTGATGCGCGGGGCGCCGTGGCGCGCGTACCAGCGCTCGATCGCGAAGATCGCGAGGGCGCCGAGGACCAGCGCCGCCGCGACGCTCACGGGGTTGAAGAGCCAGGCCTTGATCTCCCGCTGGAAGGCGAGGCCGAGGAGCGCCGCCGGCAGGAAGGCGACGGCGAGGTTGGCCGCGAAGCGCTGCTGCACCGCGTCCGTGGCGATGCCCGAGAACGCGCGCGCGAACCGGACCCGGTACTCCCAGCACACCGCGAGGATGGCCCCGAGCTGGATGACGATGTCGAAGACCTTGCCCTTCTCGTCGTTCACGCCGAGCAGGTCGGAGACGATGATGAGGTGGCCGGTGGAGGAGACGGGAAGGAACTCGGTGAGGCCTTCCACCACCCCGAGCAACAGGGCGTTCACGAGCGGGGCGATGTCCATCGGCCGGCAGTCTAGCATCCGCCAGCCGGGGCCCCTCAGCCCGGTTGCGGCGCCGCGGCGCGGCAAACGAGGTTCCGGCCGCCCCGCTTCGCCTCGTAGAGCGCCGCGTCGGCGGCGCGCATGAGCCGGCCGAGCTCGTCGGCCGGATCCGCCGCGCCCTGCCTGCGCCCGGACGCCGACGCGCAGCCCATCGACAGGGTGGCCGTGAGCGCCTCGCCGTGCCAGTCCACGCGCATCCCCGCCACCGCCGCGCGCAGCCGCTCGGCGGCCGCGGCCGTCGCCTCGAGGTCCGCGCCCGGCAGGACGATGGCGAACTCGTCGCCGCCGAGGCGCCCGGCCACGTCGTGCGGCCGCTGCTGCGCACGGAGCACGCCTGCGATCGCGGCGATCAGGTGGTCGCCGGCGCCGTGGCCCAGCGAGTCGTTCACGGCCTTGAAGCGGTCCAGGTCGGCCATCACGAGCCCGATGGCGCCCCCGTATCGCGCCGCCCGCGCGACCTCGCTCTCGGCCGCCTCGAGGAACCGGCGCCGGTTGGCGAGGCCCGAGAGCGGGTCGGTCGTCGCGAGCAGCCGCATGCGCGCCTCGGTGCCGATGAGGTGGCGGTGCTTGGTCTCCAACTCGCCGTGCGCCCTCGCGTTGGCGAGGGCGACGGCGGCGTAGCCGCTCACCGTGCGGAAGACGAGCTTCTCGCGCTCGCCGTAGGCGCGGGGCGTGTCCGTCTGGACGGTGAGCACGCCGAGGAGCTCCTCGCCGGCGAAGAGGGGGCCGAACCAGAGGCTGCGCGTGACCTGCGTCCCGGGAATCCGAGAGGCGGGCCGCCCCCCCTCGGGCGCGTCGACGTGGATCTCGCGGCGCTCGCGGGCTGCCTGCGCCGCGTAGGAGTCGAGGTCGGCGAGCGCGATGTCGCGCTCCGGAAGCTCGCGGCCGCGCTCGATCCCGCTGCGCCGCAGGCGCGCGCCCGCCGCGTCGAAGACGAGGACGGCGAGGAAGGTCACGTCGGCGAGCCGCGCGAGGTGGCGGTCGATCGCCCGCAGCATGCCGGCCGCGTCGAGGTGGGCCGTGATGTCCTGCCCCACCTGGCGCAGCTGCTCGAGCGTCTCCAGGCTCGCCTCGAGCGAGCGGGCGCGCTCGAGCGCCTTCTCCGCCTCGTGCCGCTCGCGGGCCAGCAGCAGGCGGTTGAGCGTGCGCCGGTCGCCCTCCTTCACGTCCTCGGCATGCGCTGCGCGTTCGGCGGCCAGGGCGCTGCGCAGGTCCCCGGCGCGCTCGTGCGCGCGCGCGATCTCGCCGTACAGCTGGGCCTTCTCGTGGTGGCCCCCGATCGACTCGACCACCGCGAGTGCCTGCTCGAGGCACGCGAGCGACTCTCCGGCCGGCGCCCCGCGCGCCGCGTGGATCTCCGCGAGGGAGCGAAGGGCCTCCACTTCCCAGAGGCGCGCGCCCGTCCGGCGCGCGAGGTCGAGCGCGGCGCCGGCGCATCGCATCGCCTCCTCGGCGCGCCCGAGGCGGGACAACGCCTGCGCGCTGATCGCCTGGAGGCACGCGATCTCCGGTCGCGAGCCGAGGTCGCGCATGATGCCTTCGGCCTGGCGCAGGTGACCGAGCGCCTCCTCGTTGCGGCCCAGCGCGAGGCAGGCGTCGCCCAGGTAATAGGTGGCGATCGCGTAGCCGCGTGCGCGCGGCTGGTCGGCGAGGATGGAACGGGCTTCGTGCAGGTGCCCCACCGCGGCCTCGTGCTCGCCGCCGTCGGACAGCTGCCGCGCGAAGTTGGCGAGCGCGTGCCCGATCGCCCTCGGCCAGCCCAGCGCGCGGGCCCGGGCCAGGCCGACCTCGGCCGCCTGCCGGGCGGATTCGCGGTCGCCGAGGTTGGAGTGCGCCGACACGAGGCCGGACTCCGCGCGGAAGGCCTGCTCGAGCAGGCCCGCGCCCGGCCCCTGCGCTGCGACCGCCTCGAACGCGGGCACGGCCTCGAGGAACGCGTTGCGCTGGAAGGCCGCCACGCCCTGCACGAAGCGCAGGTGGACCCGTAGCGCCGCGGAGTGCGTCGCGACGGCGGCGGCGCCGATCTCGTCGAGCGTCGCCGCCGTCGCGTGGGGATCGCCGAAGCCGCTCGCAAGCAGCGCCCAGAGTCGCGCGTGGGCCTCGCGCTCGGCGTCGCCCGCGGCCGCGAAGGCGGTGATCGCTTCCCCGTGCGCCGCGAGCTCCCGGTCGCGCAGCCCGCGCACCTCCGCGATGCGCGCGCGCACCAGCGCGCAGTCGCCGCGGCCGACGGCGTCACCGGCCGCCCGGAACGCGGCGCCGGCCTCCTCGCACAGCGAGGCGGCCTCGTCGACGCGGGCGAGGTGCAGCGAGGATTCCGCCAGGGCGAGCACCGCCCGCGCCCGCCGGCCCTCGTCCGGGGCGCCGGGGGCGAGCGCAAGGGCCTCGCGGGCGAGCTCCGCGGCGCGAGCCGAGTCGCGCTGGCGCAGGTGCCAGGCCAGCTCGGCGAGGGCGGCCGCGGGCCGGCCGGAGGCGAGCGACGCCTCGAGCCGGGCGACGACCTCGTCGTTGGCGAAGTGCCGCATGGGCGGCGCCGTCAGCCGCGCCGGTAGAGTTCCCCGCCCTGGCGCACGAACTCGACCGCCTTGGCCTCCATGCCCTTCGCGAGCGCCTCCTCGTCGCTCACGCCGTGCCTCGCCGCGAAGTCGCGCACGTCCTGCGTGATCTTCATCGAGCAGAAGTGCGGGCCGCACATGGAGCAGAAGTGCGCGAGCTTGGCACCCTCCTGGGGCAGCGTCTCGTCGTGGAACTGCTTGGCCTTGTCCGGATCGAGGCCGAGGTTGAACTGGTCCTCCCAGCGGAACTCGAAGCGCGCCTTCGACAGCGCGTTGTCGCGGATCTGGGCGCCCGGATGCCCCTTGGCCAGGTCGGCGGCGTGCGCCGCGATCTTGTACGTGACGATGCCTTCCTTGACGTCGTCCTTGTCCGGGAGCCCCAGGTGCTCCTTCGGCGTTACGTAGCAGAGCATCGCGGTGCCGTACCAGCCGATCTGGGCCGCGCCGATGCCGCTCGTGATGTGGTCGTAGCCCGGCGCGATGTCCGTGGTGAGCGGGCCCAGCGTGTAGAAAGGGGCCTCGTGGCAGTGCTCCAGCTCGAGGTCCATGTTCTCCTTGATGAGCTGCATGGGCACGTGGCCGGGGCCCTCGATCATCACCTGGCAGTCGTGCTTCCAGGCGGTCCGCGTGAGCTCGCCCAGGGTCCTGAGCTCCGCGAACTGGGCCTCGTCGTTCGCGTCGTAGATCGACCCCGGGCGCAGGCCGTCGCCCAGCGAGAACGACACGTCGTAGGCGGCCAGGATCTCGCAGATCTCCTCGAACCGCTCGTAGAGGAAGCTCTCCTTGTGGTGGGCGAGGCACCACTTGGCCATGATCGAGCCCCCGCGCGAGACGATGCCCGTCATGCGGCTGGCCGTCATCGGGATGTAGGGCAGGCGCACGCCCGCGTGGATCGTGAAGTAGTCCACGCCCTGCTCGGCCTGCTCGACGAGGGTGTCGCGGAAGATCTCCCAGGTGAGCTCCTCGGCGCGGCCGTCGACCTTCTCGAGCGCCTGGTAGATGGGCACGGTGCCGATGGGCACCGGCGAGTTCCTCACGATCCACTCCCGGGTCTCGTGGATGTGCTTGCCCGTGGAGAGATCCATCACGGTGTCGCCGCCCCAGCGGATGGCCCACGTCATCTTGTCCACCTCCTCGGCGATCGAGGAGCCCAGCGCCGAGTTGCCGATGTTGGCGTTCACCTTCACCAGGAAGTTGCGCCCGATCGCCATGGGCTCGATCTCGGGATGGTTCACGTTGGCCGGGATGATGGCGCGGCCGCGGGCCACCTCGTCGCGCACGAACTCGGGGGTGACCTCCCGGGGGATCGCGGCGCCGAACGACTGGCCCGGGTGCTGGCGGCCGAGGAGCTCGGCAAGGCGCGCGCCGGCGGGCCCAGCGGCGCGCAGCCCCTCCAGGTACTCGCGGCGGCGGCCGTTCTCGCGGATGGCGACGAACTCCATCTCCGGGGTGACGACGCCGCGGCGGGCATAGTGCATCTGCGTCACCTTCGCGCCGGCCTTCGCGCGTCGCGGCAGGCGCTTCAGGTCGAAGCGCAGCTCGGCGAGCTTCGGGTCCGCCAGGCGTTCGCGGCCGTAGCGCGACGAGGGGCCTTCGAGCAGCTCCGTGTCGCCGCGCTCCTCGATCCAGCGCGCGCGCAGCGGCGGCAGGCCGGCGCGGATGTCGATCCGGGCGGCGGGGTCCGTGTAGGGCCCGCTCGTGTCGTAGACGAAGACGGGCGGGTTGCGCTCCGCGCCGAAGGAGGCCGGCGTGTCCGACTGCGAGATCTCGCGCATCGGCACGCGGACGTCGGGGCGCGAGCCCTCGACGTACACCTTGCGCGAGCGCGGCAGGGGCTGGACGGCTGCCTCGTCGACATGGGCCGAGGCGGCGATGAACTTCGGGTGGGCATTCATGGCGTGCTCCATCGGGCGGCGGCGATGGAAGCGGGCGGCGGGGCCCACGCTCCCTACGCCGGCATGACCCGGATCAGGTTCAAAGGGACTCTCTCACCGGGCGGCCGCCCGGACCCCTGCGTCTGGACCGTCAACGCTACCCGAAGGCCGCGGGGGGCGCAAATGACGACGGGCAAGCGGACCCGACCCGGGGCGGCGGGGGTCGCGCGCCGGCGCCCTGTTTCGCTTTGATACAATTCGCCTTTTTCCGGCGCTCCCGCCTCCGCTACCATGAACCTCGAGAAAGCCCGCTTCAACATGGTCGAGCAGCAGATCCGGCCGTGGGAGGTCCTCGACCCCGGCGTGCTGGAGCTGCTCTTCGAGGTGAAGCGCGAGCTCTTCGTGCCGGCGCCGCACGCCGCGCTCGCCTTCGCCGACATGGAGATTCCCCTCGGCCACGGCGAGTCGATGATGCAGCCGAAGGTCGAGGCGAGGATCCTGCAGGAACTGGCGGTGCGCCCGGAGGAGACGGTGTACGAGGTGGGGACGGGTTCGGGTTACCTCACGGCGCTGCTCGCGCGGCGCGCGCGCCACGTGACGAGCGCCGAGATCCACGCGGACCTGCAGGAGGCCGCGCGGGCGAACCTCGCCCGCGCCGGCATCGCCAACGTGACGCTCCTTCACGGCGACAGCGCGCGCGCGCCCCTCGGCGAGTCGGCCTGGGACGTGATCGTGATCACGGGCTCCACGCCGGAGCTCCCGCAGGCCTTCCTCGACCGCCTGGCTCCCGGCGGGCGCCTCTTCGCCGTCGTCGGCGACGCGCCGGCGATGAAGGCGGTGGTCGTCGAGCGGGGCGCCTCGGGCGCCATCCGCCGCACGGAGGTGTTCGAGACGCTCCTGAAGCCCCTGGTGAACGCGCAGCAGCCCGTGCGCTTCCGCTTCTGATGCGCCACCTCCAGGCGGCCGAGCTGAAGGCCTGGCTCGACTCGGCCCCGGGGCCCGTCGCGCTGCTCGACGTGCGCGAGCCCTGGGAGTTCGAGGTGTGCCGGATCGAGGGCTCGCGGCTCATCCCGATGTCGCAGCTGCCCGCGCGGCTCGGGGAGCTCGACCCCGCGCGAACCACGGTGGTCATCTGCCACCACGGGGTGAGGAGCCTCAGGGCGGCGGCCTACCTCGAGCACTGCGGTTTCGCCGACGTCGTGAACCTGAGCGGCGGCGTGGATGCCTGGGCGCGCGCGGTCGACGGCTCCATGGCGACCTACTGAACCCGACCCGCGCCCGGGAATCCGCAGCACGCTCCCGGCGCGTCAAACCCCGACCGAACAACGAACCGAAAGACCTCCCCCATGAATCCGAAACGCCTGGTCCTCCTCCTCGCCGCCTCCGGCCTCGCCCTGTCCGCCCAGGGCGCGGACCTCCTCGGGGTCTACCGGGACGCCCTGGTGAGCGATCCCGTCTTCCAGTCGGCCCGGGCGCAGTACCAGGCCGGGATCGAGGCGCTGCCCCAGGCGAAGGCGGGCTATCTCCCTTCGGTGAGCGCCAGCGCCTCGCGCTTCCGCAACCAGGTGGACACCTCGACCTCGCCGCAGGTCGACTACAACTCGCAGAGCCTCTCCGTGTCGCTCTCGCAGCCGGTCTTCCGCTGGCAGAACTGGATCGCCATCTCCCAGGCCGAGCAGCAGGTGCTCCAGGCCGAGGCCACGCTCGCGGCCGCGCGGCAGGACCTCATCCTGCGCGTCTCGCAGGCCTACTTCGACGTCCTCCTAGCGCAGGACAACGTGGCGCTCTCGGAGGCGCAGAAGACGGCCATCTCCGAGCAGCTGGCCCAGGCCAAGCGCAACTTCGAGGTCGGCACATCGACGATCGTCGACACGCTCGAGGCGCAGGCGCGCTACGACCAGGCCGTGGCCAAGGAGATCGCCGACAAGAACGACCTCGAGGTGAAGAAGCGCGCCCTGCAGCAGCTCGTGGGGAAGCCCGCCGACGCCCTCACGCCGCTCAAGGACCCGCTCGCGCTCGAGGGGCCGAAGCCCGCGAGCATCGAGGAGTGGGCGGCGGCGGCATCGGCCTCCAGCTACGCGGTCGCCGTTTCCCGCGCCGCCCTCGAGATCGCCCGCCAGGAGGTCGAGCGGGCGAAGGCCGGGCATTACCCGACGGTGGACCTCTCGGCCTCCTACTCGAAGTCGAAGTCGCCGCTGCAGAGCCTCGACGGTTCCGACATCACGACGGACACCGGCTCCGTGGGTCTCCAGTTCTCCGTCCCGCTCTTCGCCGGCGGGGCGACCCAGTCGCGCGTGCGCCAGGCGCTCGCCGGCCGGGACCGGGCCGAGCAGGACCTCGAGAACACGACGCGCACCGTGGCCCAGTCGGTGCGGCAGAACTACCTCAACGTCACGAGCGGGATCGCCCAGGTGAAGGCCCTGGAGCAGGCGCTGGCCTCGACGCAGAGCCAGCTCGACTCCACGATCCTCGGGCGCGACGTGGGCGTGCGCACGAGCGTCGACGTCCTGAACGCGCAGCAGCAGGTGTTCCAGACGCGCCGCGACCTGCAGCAGGCGCGCTACGCGTACATCATGAACACGCTGCGCCTCAAGGCCGCCGGCGGCACGCTCGTCGAGGCCGACCTGGAGAAGGTCAACCGCGCCCTGGGCCGCGGCTAGCGGCCGCCCGCGGGCCGAGCCACGCCACCAGCCGGTCCAGCGCGCCCCGGTTGGCGAGCGCGAACGCCTGCGCGCGCCGGCCCATGGCCTGCCGGCGCGATGGGTCCTCCAGCAGGGACAACGCCATCGCGACGGCCTCCGGCGCATCGCGCGCGCGCAGGCCCGCGCCCTCGGCGAGCGCCGCCTCGGCTGCGCTCTCGAAGTTGTAGGTGTGCGGACCGAAGAGGACCGGTCGGCCCACGGCGCAGGCCTCGATGAGGTTCTGGCCGCCGTAGGGCTTGAGGCTCCCGCCGACCAGCACGACGTCCGCCGCCGCGTAGTACGCGAGCATCTCCCCCATCGAGTCGCCCAGCGCGTAGCGCGCGCCCGCGGGCACGGGCGCGCCGGCGCTGCGCCGGGCCACGGGGCCGTGCGCCGCGAGGAGGGCTGCGACCTCGTCGAATCGCTGCGGGTGGCGCGGCACGAGCACCACGAGGATGTCCGCGGCGGGATCGGCGGCCTCCACGGCCTGCACAAGGAGCGCCTCCTCGCCGTCGCGCGTGCTTCCGGCCACGCAGATGCGCCTCGCCGGCCCGAGGAGGGCGCGCAGGGCCCCACCCTTCGCGGCGGTGTCGGGCGGCACCTGGAGGTCGAACTTGATGTTGCCCGTCACCGCGACTTCGCGGGCGCCCAGCGCCGCGAGTCGCGAGGCGTCGGCCTCGGTCTGCGCGGCCACTCCCGCCAGGTGCCCGAGGGCCTCGCGCGCGAGGGGGGCGACGCGGGCGTAGCCGCGCGCCGAGCGCTCCGACAGGCGCGCGTTCACGAGGAAGACCGGAACGCCGCGGTCGTGGCACGCGGCCAGCAGGTTGGGCCAGATCTCCGTCTCGACGAGCACGCCGAAGGCCGGCCGCGCGCGCAGGAGGAAGCGGCGCACGGCGAACCCGTGGTCCCACGGCAGCCAGGCCTGCGTCACCGCGTCGCCGAACATCTCCCGCCCGGTGGCGCGGCCGGTCGGCGTCATGTGCGTGAGCAGGACCGTCGCGCCGGGGTGGTCGCGCCGCAGGCGCTCGACGAGGGGCCCGGCGGCGCGCGTCTCCCCCACGGAAACGGCGTGCACCCAGATCACCGGATCCCCGGTTGCGCGAGGCGCGGCACCGAATCGCTCGCCGAGGCGATCGAGGTAACCCGGCTGCCTGCGCGCCCGCCACGCCAGGCGCGCGAGCGCGAAGGGTAGCGCGATCCACAGGAGCGCGCTGTAGGCGAGTCGGGCGATCATGCGCCCGCGCCCGCCCCGAGGAGCACGCGCACCACCGCCTCGACCGTCGGGGTCTTCCCGGGCCCGCCCAGGTTCACGTGCCGCTCGTCCCCGAGCAGGCCGGTGAGGCCGGGCTGCGTCGCCACGTAGAGCCCCACCGTGGGCGTGCCGAGGGCGACCGCGAGGTGCGTGAGCCCCGTGTCCACGCCGACGACGGCCGAGGCCTGGGCGAGGAGCGAGGCGGCCTCCGGGAGATCCATCCCGGGCGCCGCAACCGCCCCGGGGGTTGCCGCGGCAAGCCGCGCGGCGTCGTCGCGCTCGGCCGGCGAGCCGCCCGGATACACCATCGCGAGCCCTTCGGCGCGCAGGCGCGCGGCCAGGGCCCGCCAGCGATCCTCGGGCCAGCGTTTGTCGCGCCGGCTCGTCGCGTGAAGGGCGACGACGTAGCCCCCCGGCGGCACCCACGCCGGCGCCGCCCCGGGCGCGGCGAGCCCGTAGTCCGGCGGGCCCTCCGGGACATAGCCGAAGACGGCGCCTACCAGGCGACGGTTGCGCTCGACCGCGTGCAGCCGCTTCGGCACGGCGATCCCCTGGTCGTAGAAACGGGCCGCCGAGCGCTCCCGGATGCTCGCCCGGTCGTAGCCGAAGGCCGGCCCCCGGGCGAGCCGCGCCACCGCCACGCTCTTCAGGAGCCCTTGGGTGTCGACCACCCAGTCGTAACGCCGCTCCCGCAGCGCGCGGCGTGCGCTGGCGAGCGCTCCCCAGGCACCGGCTGCGAGCGGGCGCGAGCGCAACCGGCGCAGCCCCATGGCGATCGCGGTGGCAACCGCCGGGTGAAGCCGGACGAGGGGCGCATAGGCCTCCTCGACCGCCCAGTCGATCGCGATCTCCGGCCGCCGGGCCCGCAGGTCGGAGACCGCCGGGCAGTGGTGGATCACGTCGCCCAGCGAGGAGAGCTTCACGAACAGGACGCGCGGCACGGGCATGGCGCATTCTAGATCGGCGGCCCGCCCCGGTCGAAGCCCGGCCGCCGGGGGCGGATACGCTAGAATGGCGCCCTCCCGCCTTTGCCGCCCGCCCCGTGGTCCCCGTCCCCGACAAGCTCCCGCTCACGGTCGCCGTCATTGCGCTGAACGCCGAGGCGCAGCTGGGCGAGCTGCTCGCGAGCGTGGCCTTCGCCGACGAGGTCCTGGTGGTCGACTCGGGCAGCACCGACGGCACGGTGGCGCTGGCTGAGGCGCGCGGGGCGCGCGTTGTCCGCCAGGCGTGGCTCGGGTTCGGGCGCCAGAAGCAGTTCGCCGTCGCTGCGGCCCGCAACGACTGGGTACTGTGCCTGGACGTGGACGAGCGCGTCACCCCGAGGCTCGCGGAATCCATCCGCCAGGCGCTCGCCGGGGGGCGTTACAAGGCGTGGCGCATGGCGCGACGCAACCGCTTCCTCGGCGCATGGCTCTCGCACGGGGAGGGCTACCCCGACTGGAGCCTGCGCCTTTTCCACCGGGCGCACGCCGGCTGGTCCAACGACGAGGTGCACGAGGCTGTCCTCACGACTTCGGAGGTGGGGCGGCTCGACGGCGACCTCCTGCACGACTCGGCCGAGGACGTGTCGACCTACATGGCCAAGCAGAACCGCTACACGACGCTGCACGCGCAGGCGCTCTACCGCCAGGGCGTGCGCGCGGGCTACGCGCGGCTCTTCGTGAACCCCGTGGTGCGCTTCCTCAAGTTCTACTTCCTCAAGCTGGGCTTCCTCGACGGCGGCCCGGGCTTCGCGCACGTCGTGATCGGCTGCAACAACACCTTCCACAAGTACCTGAAGCTGATCGAGCTGCAGAGGGCGGGCCGATGACGATCCTCGTGACCGGCGGCGCGGGCTTCATCGGGTCCAACTTCGTGCTGGACTGGCTGCGCGAGACGGGCGAGCCGGTGGTGAACGTCGACAAGCTCACCTACGCGGGCAACCTCGCCAACCTCGCCGCGATCGCCGGCGACCCGCGGCACGCCTTCGTGCGCGCCGACGTGGGCGACCAGCCGGCGATCGAGGCGCTCTTCGCCGCGCACCGGCCGCGGGCCATCGTGCACTTCGCGGCCGAGAGCCACGTCGACCGCTCCATCCACGGCCCGGGCGACTTCGTCCAGACGAACGTGGTGGGCACCTTCCGCCTGCTCGAGGCGGCGCGGGGCCACTGGCAGGCGCTGCCCGCGGGCGAGCGCGAGGCCTTCCGCTTCCTGCACGTGTCGACCGACGAGGTCTACGGCTCGCTCGGCGAGTCCGATCCCGCCTTCCGCGAGGACACGGCCTACGCGCCCAACAGCCCCTATTCCGCCTCGAAGGCGGGTAGCGACCACCTGGTGCGGGCGTGGCACCACACGTACGGGATGCCGACGCTCACGACGAACTGCTCGAACAACTACGGGCCGTACCAGTTTCCCGAGAAGCTCGTCCCGCTCATGATCGCCAACGCCCTGGAGGGCAAGCCCCTGCCCGTGTACGGCGACGGCCGGCAGGTGCGCGACTGGCTCTACGTGGGCGACCATTGCGAGGCGATCCGGACGGTGCTCGCGCGGGGCCGCCCGGGAGAGGTCTACAACGTCGGCGGCAACGCCGAGATGCGCAACCTCGAGGTCGTCCACGCGCTGTGCGACACGCTGCAGGCGCTCGCGCCGCGCGAGGGAGGCTACCGCGGGCTCGTCGCCTTCGTCGCGGACCGGCCCGGCCACGACCGGCGCTACGCCATCGACGCGACGAAGGTCCGCGGCGAGCTGGGCTGGGCGCCGCGGGAGACCTTCGCCACCGGCATCGAGCGCACCGTCCGCTGGTACCTGGACAACGCGGAGTGGGTCGCGCAGGTGAGGAGCGGCGAGTACCGCCGCTGGATCGAGACGAACTACGCGAAGAGGGCGTGACGGTGCGCAAGGGGATCATCCTCGCCGGGGGCTCCGGCACGCGGCTCTACCCGGTGACGCAGGCGGTGTCGAAGCAGCTGCTGCCCGTCTACGACAAGCCGATGGTGTACTACCCGCTTTCGACGCTCATGCTCGCGGGCATCCGCGAGATCCTGGTGATCTCGACGCCGCAGGACACGCCGCGCTTCGCCGAGCTGCTGGGCGACGGGTCGGCGTGGGGGCTTTCCTTCACCTACGCGGTCCAGCCCCGGCCCGAGGGCCTCGCGCAGGCCTTCGTGATCGGCCGCGACTTCGTCGGCGGCGACGACGCCTGCCTGGTGCTCGGCGACAACATCTTCTACGGCCACGACCTGAGCGGCCAGCTCGAGCGCGCGGCCGGGCGCGCCGGCGGGGCGACCGTGTTCGCCTACCCGGTGAAGGACCCCGAGCGGTACGGCGTGGCCGAGTTCAACGCGGCCGGCAGGGTGGTCTCCATCGAGGAGAAGCCCGCGGCGCCCAAGTCCCGCTACGCGGTCACGGGCCTGTACTTCTACGACAACCGCGTGCTGGACATCGCCGCGGCGATGAAGCCGTCCGCGCGCGGCGAGCTCGAGATCACCGACGTGAACCGGCGCTACCTCGAGATGGGCGAGCTCTCCGTGGAGGTGATGGGCCGCGGCACGGCGTGGCTCGACACCGGCACCCACGAGAGCCTGCTGGAGGCCGCGCAGTTCATCGAGACCATCGAGCGCCGCCAGGGGCTCAAGGTGTCTTGCCCCGAGGAGATCGCGTGGCGCAAGGGCTGGATCGACGCGGCGCAGGTGGAGCGCCTGGCCGACCCGATGAGGAAGAACGCCTACGGCCGCTACCTGCTCGACATCCTGCGCGAGCGCGTGTGGTGAGGGCCCGATGAAGGCCGTCCCCACCGCGCTTCCCGGCGTCCTCGTCCTCGAGCCGAAAGTCCACGGCGACGAGCGCGGGTTCTTCTTCGAGAGCTACAACCGGCGCGCCTTCCGCGAGGCCACGGGGCTCGACCCCGACTTCGTCCAGGACAACCACTCGAAGTCGGCCCGCAACGTGCTGCGCGGGCTGCACTACCAGGTGAGGAGCGTCCAGGGCAAGCTCGTGCGCGTGACGGCGGGCGAGGTGTGGGACGTGGTGGTGGACCTGCGCCGCTCGTCGCCCGCGTTCGGCCGCTCGCTGGGGGTCGCCCTCTCCGCGGCCAACCGCCGCATGCTCTGGGTGCCGGAGGGGTTCGCGCACGGCTTCCTCGTCACTTCCGAGTCCGCCGAGTTCCTCTACAAGACGACCGACTACTACGCGCCGGAGCACGAGCGCTCGCTGCTGTGGAACGACCCGGCGCTCGCGATCGCCTGGCCGCTCGCCGGGGAACCCCTGCTCAAGCCCGGCGACGCGAACGGCACGCCGCTCGCCCGCGCCGAGACCTTTCCCTGATGCGCATCCTCCTCACCGGGGCCGGCGGGCAGGTCGGCCACGAGCTCGCGCGGGCGCTCGCGCCCCTCGGCCAGGTCGACGCGCGCGACCGCGCCGGGCTCGACCTGGCGGATGCGGGCGCCCTGGTCCGGGCGTGCCGGAGCCTTCGCCCGGCACTCATCGTGAATGCCGCCGCCTATACGGCCGTCGACCGCGCCGAGAGCGACGCGCAGGCGGCGCGGCTCGTCAACGCGCGGGCACCCGGTATCCTCGCCGGCGAGGCGAAGCGGCTGGGCGCCGTGCTGGTCCACTTCTCGACCGACTACGTGTTCGACGGGTCGGCGCGGACGCCCTATCGCGAGGACGACCCCATCGGCCCGCTCAACGAGTACGGGCGAAGCAAGCTCGAGGGCGAGCGGGCGGTCGCCGCGAGCGGCTGCCGGCACCTCGTGTTCCGGACGAGCTGGGTGTACGGCCCGCGCGGGAGGAACTTCCTGCTCACGATGCTCGCGCTCGCCGCCTCGCGCGACGAGGTGCGGGTCGTGGCCGACCAGCGCGGCGCGCCGACCTCGAGCCTGTTCCTGGCGGCGGCGACCGCCCGGGCGCTCGCCGCCATCCCGCGCGACGGCGTCGCCTCCGGCATCTACCACCTCTCGGCGGCGGGGGAGACGACCTGGGCCGGCTTCGCGCAGGCGATCTTCGCGCGCGCCGCGGCGAGCCGGGCGGGGTTCCGGGCGCCGCGCGTGGTCCCGATCGCCACCGCCGACTACCCGACGCCGGCCCGCCGGCCCGCCTACTCGGTGCTGTCGCACGGCAAGTTCGAGCGGGCGTTCGGTTTCGCCCCCGACCCGTGGGAAGCCCAGCTGGACGAGTGCTTCCGCCACCTCGCCGCCGCGTGAGGCGCGCGCAACCGGGGAACTCGGCCCGGCCGGCGCGTTCATACGGAACCGCAATGGCCCGTCGGCTATAATTTTCCCTCCATGTCCGCCCTCCCCGTCGAGAGCCAGCCGCGTCGCCTGGGCGAGATCCTCATCGCCCGGGGCAAGCTCGACCCGGCGAACCTCGACCGGGCGCTGCGCCTGCAGGAGGGCGAGACCCGCGAGAAGCTGGGCGTGATCCTTTCCCGCCTGGGGCTCGTGTCGGCGCGCGACCTCGCGGACGCGCTCTCGGTGCAGCTGGGGCTCGAGGTGGCCGCCGCCTCCGAGTACCCGGAGCTGCCGCTGCTCGAGGAGCAGGTCTCCTACCGGTTCCTTCGCGACGCCCGTGCGCTGCCGCTGCGCGAGACCGACGAGGGTTTCGTGGTGGCGATGGCCGACCCCGCCGACGAGTACACGCTGCGCGCCCTGGCGATGGTCTGCGGCCGGCCCGTGCTGCCGCGGCTGGCGGTGGTCACCGAGCTCGAAAGCGCCCTCGAGCGCCTGTACGGGGCGGGGAAGTCCTCGATGGGCCAGATCGTCGACAACATCGCCACGCGGGACGAGGAGCAGGATTTCGGCGACGTCGAGCACCTGAAGGACCTCGCCTCCGAGGCCCCGGTGGTGCGGCTGGTGAACCTCCTCATCACGCACGCGCTCGAGAGCCGCGCCTCCGACATCCATATCGAGCCCTTCGAGAACCGCCTCATCGTGCGGCTGCGCATCGACGGGGTGCTGAACGAGGTGGAGTCGCCCCCGCGGCGCCTGTCGGCCGCGGTCATCTCGCGCGTGAAGATCATGGCGAACCTCGACATCGCCGAGCGCAGGCTGCCGCAGGACGGGCGCATCAAGCTGCGCATCCAGGGCAAGGAGATCGACCTGCGCGTGTCCACCGTGCCCACCATGCACGGCGAGAGCGTCGTGATGCGCATCCTCGACAAGGGCGGCGTGCCGCTGGACTTCGCCTCGCTAGGGTTCGACGGGGAAGTGCTCCAGGCCTTCCTCGCGGCGCTCAACCAGCCGCACGGCGTGCTCCTCGTCACCGGCCCGACCGGCAGCGGCAAGACCACGACGCTCTACACCGCGCTCGACCGGCTCAACCAGCCCGACGTGAAGATCCTCACCGTGGAGGACCCGGTCGAGTACCAGATGCCGGGCATCAACCAGATCCAGGTGAAGCCGCAGATCAACCTCACGTTCGCCAACGCCCTGCGCTCGATCGTGCGCCAGGACCCCGACGTGATCATGATCGGCGAGATCCGCGACCTCGAGACGGCCGAGATCGCGGTGCAGTCGGCGCTCACCGGCCACCTCGTGCTCTCCACAGTGCACACGAACGACGCGCCCTCCACGGTGAACCGCCTGCTCGACATGGGCGTGGAGGACTACCTGCTCACCTCCACCGTGGTGGGCATCCTCGCGCAGCGCCTCGTCCGTGCGCTGTGCACGCACTGCCGCAAGCCGTACGCGGCGCTGCCCGAGGTGGTCGAGCAGATGGGCCTTCGCCGCTTCGTGCCGGAAGGCGGGGTGACCCTCTTCCATCCCGCCGGCTGTCCCCGCTGCAGCGGCACGGGGTACCACGGACGCCTGGGCATCATGGAGATGCTGCCCATGACGGACAGGCTGCGCTCGCTCGTGATGCGCCACGCCAACTCCGCCGACCTTCGCGCCGCGGCGGTCGAGGAGGGCATGGAGTCGATGTTCGAGAACGGCCTTCGCAAGGCCGTGGCCGGCGTCACCACGATCGAGGAAGTGCTTCGCGTCACGCGCGAGGACTGAGGGCGAGCGTGCCGGTCTTCCAGTACAAGGCGGTGACGCCCGCCGGCGAGGTCCTCGAGGGCGCCATGGACGCGGCTTCCCGCGCCGGCGTCATCGAGCGGCTGCGCGACATGGGCTACACGCCGATCCGGGCCGCGGAGGCCGGTGTGGCGGAATCCCCGGCGGCCGTGCGCCGCGGCGCCGCGGCGCCGTTGTTCGGCCGCGGCATCTCCCAGGACGAAGTGGCCGTCGTAACGCGCGAGATCGCCACGCTCCTCGCCGCGGGGCTGCCGCTAGACCGCAGCCTCGAGATCATGGTCGGGCTCGCCGAGAACGCGAAGGCGGGCGAGATCCTGCGCGCCGTGAGGAACGAGGTCCGCGGCGGTGCGGCGCTCTCCAAGGCGCTCGAGGGGCAGGGCGGCGTGTTCTCCCGCTTCTACGTGAACATGGTGCGCGCCGGCGAGGCGGGCGGAGCGCTCGCCGACGTGCTCGCGCGCCTCGCGGAGCACATGGAGCGCGCGAAGGAGCTTCGCGAGAGCGTCAAGTCCGCGCTGATCTATCCCACGATCCTGCTGCTGGTGGCGCTCTTTTCCGTGGTGATCCTGCTCGCGGTGGTCGTCCCGCAGTTCGAGCCCATCTTCGAGCAGAGCGGCAAGGCGCTGCCCTGGGTCACGGAGATGGTGCTCGGGGCGGGCGCGTTCATGCGCGGCTACTGGTGGGCGATCGTCCTGGGCGGGGTGGCGGTCACCTGGCTGGTCGCCAGGCGCCTCGAGTCGCCCGAGGCGAAGCTCGCCTGGGACCGCCGCGTTCTCGGCGTTCCCGTCGTCGGCGACCTCGCGGCCAAGGTCGAGACGGCGAGGCTCGCGCGCACCCTCGGCACGCTCCTGAGGAACGGGGTGTCGCTCGTGAACGCGCTGTCCATCGCCCGCGAGACGATGGGCAACACGTTCATGGCGGCGGGGCTCGCCGAGGTGGGCCGGGAGCTCAAGACCGGCCGCGGGTTCGCCAAGCCGATGATGGAGACGCGCCGCTTTCCCGTGTTCGCCGTGCACATGATCCAGGTGGGCGAGGAGACCGGCCGCCTGGACCGCATGCTCCTCGACGTGGCCGACGTGTACGACAAGGAGGTGGCGCGCGCGGTGAAGCGCTCCCTCGCGCTCCTGGAGCCGGCGATGATCCTCTTCCTCACCTTCGTGGTCGGCGCGGTGATCCTCTCGATCCTCGCCGCCATGCTCTCGATCTACGACCTGCCCCTCTAGGGCGAAAGAACCGGAGTCGCCATGACCGCCATTGCCCGCATGCCCGCCGCCCGCGCCAGCCGCGGCTTCACCCTCCTCGAGCTCGTGATGGTGCTCGTGATCATCGGCGTGATCCTCGCCATGGTCGGGCCGCGCGTCTTCACCAACCTCGGCCGCGCCAATTCGGAGGTGGCGCGGACCAAGATCGAGCAGATCGGCGGGCAGCTCGAGCTGTTCAAGCTCGACACCGGGCGCTATCCCACCACCCAGGAGGGCCTCGCCGCGCTCCTCTCGGCGCCGTCGGGCCTCGCCAACTGGAACGGCCCCTACATCAAGGACGGCAAGCTGCTCAAGGACGCGTGGGCGCGCGATTTCGTCTACCGCTCGCCCGGGGAGAAGGGCGCCTACGACCTGCTCTCGCTCGGCGCCGACGGCAAGGAAGGCGGCGACGGCGAGAACCGCGACATCCACAACTGATGTCCCGCCCGCCCGAGCGCGGCTTCACCCTGCTCGAGCTGCTGCTCGTGCTGGTGATCGCGGCCACGGGCTACGTCCTCGTGGCGCGCCTCGCCTCCGGCGGCGTCTCCGGGGCCGAGCTGAAGAGCGCGGCGCGCGCGGTGGCCGCGGGCCTGCGCGACGCGCGCGGCACCGCCATCGCCCGCCAGGAGGCCACGGCGCTCACCCTCGACCTCGAGAAGCGCGCCTTCGAGGTGGAGGGGGGCCGTTCGCGCGCGCTTCCCGCGCGGCTCGAGCTCAAGCTCTACACGGCCCAGTCCGAGATCGTGGACGACCGGCGCGGCGCGATCCGCTTCTACCCGGACGGAAGCTCCACGGGGGGGCGCGTCACGGTCGCGGCCGGGGAGCGCCGGCTGCTGGTGGACGTGGACTGGCTCACCGGCCGCGTGTCGATCAAGGAGGGAGGCTAGCCTCCCCGCCCCCGGCGATGCGCCCGACATGCCTCGCCCGCCCGGAGCGGGGGTTCACGCTCCTGGAGGTCCTCGCCGCCTTCGTGGTCTTCGCGCTCACCATGGCGTCGCTGATGCAGGTCTTCGGCGGCGGGCTTCGCGACGCGCAGCTGGCCGACGAGTACGCGCGGGCGGTGATGATCGCCCAGTCGCGGCTCGCGGAGGCCACCGCCACGGAAGCGCTCAAGGAGGCGACGGCATCGGGAACGGAAGGTCCCTTCGCGTGGGAGGTGGCCACGACCGCCTACGACGAGCGGCTCGAGGACCCGGCCGCCGACCGAAACCGCGACCTGAACCTGCGGGTGCGGCTCCTGCGCATCGACTCGAGGGTGGCGTGGCGCGCGGCCGACGGGCGCGACCGGGCGGTGAACCTCGCGACGCTGGCGCTCGCGTCGAAGCCATGAGCGACCGGCGGCGCGCGCGCGGCTTCACGCTGCTCGAGACGGTGGTGGCGCTCACGCTGCTCGCCGTGATGCTCGCGTTGCTGTTCGCCGGCCTGCGCACGGGGCTGCGGGCCTGGGACGCCGGCACGGACCGGGGCGACCGCGCCGACCGGGCGCTCCTGGCATTTTCCTTCGTCCGCAAGGAGCTCGCGGCGGCCTTTCCGTGGCGGCTGAAGGATCCCCTGGCGGTGAAGCTCGCCTTCCGCGGCGAGCGCGAGCGCCTGCGCTTCGTGTCGATGCGCCCGGCGGAGATCGGCGGGGGCGGGCTCTCGTTCGTCTCCTTCGAGTACGAGCCGGCGCGAGGCGCCCGCGCCGACGGGCGCCTCGTGATGCGGCGCGCCTTCGCGGCCGCGGCGAGCGCCGACTTCGCCCCGCTCGACGCCGCCGAGGCGTTCCCCCTCCTCGACGGGGTGACGGGCGTGCGCTTCGAGTACTACGGCGCCGAGAACGACACCGCGCAGCCGGCGTGGAGCGACGCGTGGGACCATGCCCAGAGGCTGCCCACGCACGTGCGCCTGGCCGCGAAGACCGGCGATCACGCGATTCCCGACTTCGTCGTGGCCCTGCGCATCGGCGAGGAGGCGGGGTGCTACGAGTCGTCCTTCCAGCGCACCTGCGTCCCGCGCCGATGAGGCACCGCGCATCCCGCGAGGCCGGCGTGGCCCTCGTCCTGGTGATCTGGGTGGTCACGCTGCTGCTCGTGATCGCCGGAAGCTTCCTGTACGCGATGCGCGTCGACGCCCGCGCGGCGCGCAATGCCTCCTTGATCGCACGCGGGGACGCGCTCGCCCAGGCGGCGGTCGCGCGCGCCGTGATTGAACTTTTCAAGCCGCTGGACGGTCAGGGTGTCTGGAAGCGCGACGGTGAGGCCCGCCTTTGGGTGTTCGACGGGGCCGAGGTGGCGACTAGCGTCTCGGACGAGTCTGCTAAAATCGACATCAACACCGCGAACAACGAGTTGCTCAAGGGGCTGTTCCGGCACGCCGGCATGAGCGAGGAGGACGCCGCCAGGTTGCTCGATGCGGTGCTCGACTGGCGCGATGTCGATCCCCTCAAGCGCCCCCTGGGCGCGGAGGAAGCGGAATACGCGCAGGCAGGGCTCTTCGGCCGGCCGGCCAACTACCCGTTCCAGTCCACGGAGGAACTGCAGCTCGTCCTCGGCATCCCGCCCGGGGTTTTCCAGCGCATCGCCCCCATGATCACCGTGTATTCGCGCCAGGCCGGCGTCAATCCCCAGCTCGCATCCCGCGGCGTCCTCCTCGCCATTCCCGGCGTGACCGCGGAGGCCGTGGACCTCTTCCTCGCCGAGCGCGAGGCCGCGCGGGCCGAGGGCAGGATGCCGCCGATCTTCACCGCGGCCGGCGCGTACGCGAGCTATGCGCGCACCGCGGCCGCGACGATCCGGGCGGACGTGCGCCTCGGCGACGGGATCGTGGTGTCCCGTGAGGCCGTGGCGATGCTCACCCCGCAATACCCGCGTCGCCCCTATACCCTGCTCGCCTGGCGCGAGGTCTCCCGCGACCGCGACGCACGCGAGTCGCAAGTCCCGGGCACGGAGGCCGCCGATGGCAAGCCTCGCTGAGTCCCTCCTCGCGCCGGTGCGGGGGGCGGCCCATCGCGCCGGGCTGGTGGAAGTCCTGCAATGGTGGCGCTCCGAGCTCGCGGCATTGGTGCCCGCGGGCTGGCGGGAGCGGTTCGACACCCGCGGTGTTTCCTTCGTGTCGGCCGAAGGCGACGAATGGCGACTGCTGCGTCCTGCGGCCGACGGGCTCGCGGAGGGCGCGCGCGCCAGGCTGGGCCCGCTCGACGCAGCCGCGCGCCGGGCGGGCCTGCGCCGGCTGGTGGGCGCGGCGCAGGGCGATGCCGCCAACGTGTGGCTCGTCCTGGCCGCGGGCGAGGTTCTCGTCCGGGAAGCGGTGATGCCGCTCGCGGCGGAGGAGGCGCTTCGCGACGCGGTCGGTTTCGAGCTCGACCGGCTGACGCCCTTCACGGCCGAGCACGCCTGCTTCGACGTCCGCGTGACGGGCCGCGACGCGGCGGCGCAGCGCCTCACGCTGCAGCTTGCCGCGGCGCCGCGCGCACCCGTGGCCGCCCGGCTCGCGGAGCTGCGCGAGATGGGCGCGACGGTCCTCGGCGTCGGCGTCCCGGGCGACCTGGGACTCGCATCCGCCCCGTTCAACCTCCTGGCTCCCGAAGAGCGCGACCGGCCCGCCGTCTCGCGCGCCACCCTGGTCGCCCGCGCGCTGGCCGGGGTCGCCGCGGTCCTCGCCGCCGTGGCCCTCGTCTATCCCCTCTGGCAGAAACGCGAGGCGGTGATCGCCCTGCAGCCCCGCCTCGAGAGGGCCAAGGCGGGCGCGGAGGTGGCCGACCGACTCGCGCGCGAGATCGAGCGTCTCGCGGCCGAGCACAACTACGTCCTCACCCGGAAGCAGGGCCAGCATCCCGCGGTCCTCCTGGTCGAGGATCTCTCGCGGCTGCTTCCGGACACGACCTGGGTACAGCAGCTCGACATCAAGGCGGGGCCGAAGGTGCGCGAGCTCCAGCTCGCCGGGGAGACGGGGTCGTCCTCCCAGCTCATCGAGGTGCTGGAGAAGTCCGGCTCGCTTGCGAACGCGAGCTTCAAGTCGCCCCTCACGAAGGGCGTGACGCCCAATACGGAGCGCTTCCTCGTCGCCGCGGAGGTGAAGCCGCGCCCGCTCCCCGAACCCAGGCCCGAGGCGTCGCTCGTGGTGGCCCCTGCCGCCCCGGTGGCCGCGCCCGCGCCCGCCGCGCCTGCGGCGCCGGCGGCGCCCGCGCCGGCTCCCCCGGCCGGGGAGGCGCCCAAGGCGGGGGCGGCAGCCCCCAAGGCCGCGCCGCCCGCTCCTGCGCCGGCGCAACCCGCCGCGACGCTCCCGCCCCCGGCCTCCCACCCCGCTTCCCCGGCGCCGTCCGCGGCCAAGCCGGCCCCGAAGGCCTGAGCGATGCGCGCCGTGATGGGATGGCCCGCCGACAAGCGCCGAAAGGCGGCGCTCGGGCTGCTGGCCGGTGTCGTCCTGCTGGCGCTCGCCGTGGTGGCCCTGCCGCTGTGGCTCGCGCATCGCCATTACGACGAGGCGCTGGACGATCTCGGCAGCCGCCTCGTCCGGTACGAGCGGCTCGCCGCCGCGCGCCCCGCGCTGCAGGCAAAGCTGGAGGCCGTGCGCGCCGTGGGCAGCCGCAAGTACTTCCTCAAGGCGGCGGCCGCCTCCCTCGCGGCCGCCGAGATCCAGGAACGCGCCCGGCAGTTCGTGGAGGGCAACGGGGGCCGGCTGATCAGCGTCCAGGTGGCGCAGCCGAAGGAGGACGGGCGGTTCCGCCAGGTCACCGTGACCGTCCAGGCCAACGCCAACATCTTCGCCACGCGCAAGATCCTGCACGCGATCGAGTCGGCGGAACCCTACCTGTTCGTCGACGCGATGACGATCCGCGCGCAGGTGCCCCCCGCGTTCAAGCCGGCGCCGGGCTTCGAGCCCGAGATGTTCGTCCAGCTCGACGTATCCGGCTTCGCGATCGCGAACTGACCCATGCCCGCCGCGATCCGACCCGAGTATTTCTGGGCCACCCTGTGGGCCGCGGTGGTGCTGCTCCTCGGCGGCGCGCTCGCGGCCGAGCATTTCATCGGCGGCGTCGACGTGGGGCAGGGCGCGCACCCGCCGGCCCGGGTCGCGGACGCGCGGCTGCTGCCTTCCTTCGCGCTGCCGCCCGAGCCGCAGCCCGCCTCCGAGACGGTGACGCGCCCCCTTTTCGTGCCCACCCGCCGGCCGTCGCCGCCCGCCCCTGCGGCTGCCGCCTCCGCGATGAAGAAGGGCCAGTTCGTCCTTACGGGCGTGACGGTCACGCCGGAGGTGTCCTTCGCCTTCCTCAAGGAAGTGGCCGGCGGCAAGACCCACAGCGTCAGGAAGGGCTCGCAGGTGGGTGGCATCACCGTGGACACGGTCGAGGCGCGCCGCGTGGTCCTGCGCCAAGGCGAAGAGACGGAGGACCTCCCGCTCAACGTCCAGGTGCCGGCGCGAACCGCGCAGGCTCCCGGCGCCGCGATGCCCGGGGGTGTTCCTCCCGCTCCCGGTGCCGTTCCGCCAGCTTCGGTCCCCGGCGCCGTGCCGGGCGCCGCGGGCCCATCCTCGATGCCGCGGCCGGGCATGCCGGGGGCGCCAGCGCCCGCCGCGCCCGGTGCCCCGGTTCCCGCCGCCACGGCCCCCCAGGCCGCGCCCGGCACTCCCGCACCCGCCGCGCCCGTCACCGGGCGGCGCCGGCCGTGGATCAACGCCCAGTAGGCCAAAATGCCTCCCATTTCCGCACCCTCCCCTTCGCGAGCCGCCATGAACCCCTTTCCCAGAGCGGTGACGCCGCTCGTCGCCGCCCTGGCGGTCGCCGGCTGCGCGGCCTTGCCCGGGGCGCCCCAGGACGCGGCGCCGGCGGTCGTCACGACGCCCGCGCCGGCCCGGCCCGCGGCGCCGGCGGCAGCCGCGGCCGAGGCGGCCACGGAGAAGTCCCGCGTCTTCCCGGGCTCGGGCATCTTCGTGAAGAACGTGCCTTCGCCGCCGCCCGTCGCCGGCCCCGAGGAGGTGTCCCTCAATTTCGAGGCCACCGAGATCCGGCAGGTCGCCGCGACCATCCTCGGCGACATCCTGCGCGAGTCCTTCACCGTGCACCCGCAGGTGCAGGGCACGGTGTCGCTGCGCACCGTGAAGCCGATCCCCCGCAAGGACGTGCTCGCGACGCTCGAGATGCTGCTGCGCCAGAACGGCGCCGCGCTGGTGCGCGAGGACGCGATGTACAAGATCGTCCCGACCGCCGTTGCCGCGCGCGGCTCCGTCACGCCGCAGCTGGGGGCGGCGGGGGCGCCGCTGCGGCCCGGCTTCAACATCGTCATCGCGCCGGTGAAGTTCATCGGGGCGAAGGAAATGGCCAAGCTGCTCGAGCCCTTCGTCGTGGACCAGTCCGTGGTGCGCGTGGACGAGGTGAGGAACCTGCTCATCCTGCAGGGCACGCAGCGCGAGCTCAAGCACCTGCTCGAGACGATCGACCTCTTCGACGTCGATTTCCTCGCGGGCATGTCCGTGGGCCTCTTTCCCCTGCAGGGCGCCGACGTGAAGGCCCTCGTCGCGGACATGGACAAGGTGTTCGGCCCGCAGGCCGCGGGGCCCCTCGCGGGGGTGGTGCGCGTGATCCCGGTGGAGCGCCTCAACGCGCTCCTCATCGTCACCACGCAGCCGCACTACCTGAAGGTCGCCCAGACCTGGATCGAGCGCCTCGACCGCGCCGGCGGGGCGACGGGCGGCACGCGCATCCACGTCTACCCGGTGCAGAACGGCAAGGCCGAGAACCTCGCTTCCCTCCTGTCCGAGATCTTCTCCGGCAAGACTTCCGCGCCGCCCGCCGCCCCCTCTCTCGCCCCGGGCAGCCGGCCGGCGCAGATCCAGTCGCCTACGCTGCCGGGCCAGCCGGCGGCGGCCGCGCCTACCCCTGCCGCGCCGGCGACCCCGCTGCGCACGAGCTTCGAGGGCGACGGCGCCATGGTCTCGAAGGACGTGCGCGTCATCGCCGACAAGGACAACAACGCCCTGGTGATCCTCGCGAGCCCCGGCGACTACGAGAAGATCGAGGCGGCGATCAAGAAGCTCGACGTGGTGCCGCGCCAGGTCCTGATCGAGGTGCTCATCGCGGAGGTCACCCTCACCGACGAGCTGCAGTACGGCGTGGACTGGTTCATCAACGCGCGCTCCGGCCTGTCGATGGGCGGCAGCGGCGTCCTCGAGCCAAACGTCACGCGCGGGTCGCTCAACATGGGGACGCTCCCGACCTCGCCCACGAGCCCGGTCCCGGCGCTGGCCTCGGGCGGCCTGCAGCTCATCAACACGCTGGGCGGCGACGTGCGCGGCGTGCTCACGGCCATCGGCAAGGACTCGCGGCTGCGGATCGTCTCCTCGCCCACTCTCATGGTGATCGACAACCAGAAGGCCAAGATCCAGGTGGGCGACAAAGTGCCGACCCTGTCGTCCACGCAGACGGGCGTCACCACGGGAACCGGCGTGATAAGCAACGTGAACTACCTCGACACCGGGGTGCTCCTCACGGTGACGCCGCGCGTGAACTCCGGCGGGCGGATCACGCTCGAGATCCTCCAGGAGGTGAGCGCCGCGAGCAAGACGGAATCCTCGACGATCGACTCCCCGACCCTCACGCAGCGCAGCGCGCAGAGCGTGGTGACGACGCAGTCCGGCGAGACGCTCGTCTTCGGGGGGATGATCCGCACCGAGCGGACCTTCGGCACGACGGGCCTGCCGCTTCTGTCGAAGATCCCCGTGGTGGGGGGGCTCTTCGGCAACCAGGTCTACACCGACAAGCGCACCGAGCTGATCCTCCTCATCACCCCGAAGCTCATCGCCGACGTCACGCAGGCCCGCGAAGCCCTGGACGAGATCCGTCGCAAGATGCCCGGCTTCCGCGACCTGATCCCGAAAAAGGACGCGGAGCCGGTTGCGCCGAAATGACCTCGGGCCCGGGGGCCGCCGCTCGACCTTTTTCACTCTTACTGGAATGCCATGTTGCAAGAACACAACACTGTTGTAAAAACATGCGGAATTTGTTTGACGCGGCTGGCCCGATTCACTAGCCTTTCGGTCGTGAAGGCAGGAAAACCGTATTCCCGGTGGCTCCTTGCGGCGGGAATCGGGCTGGTGGTCGGTGGTTGCGCTGTCGCCGAAAGGGCTCCGGAGGAGGACGCGGCCAAGGTGGTCTCCGAACGGGCACGGCAGCGGTGGGATCTGGTCATGAAGGGCAGGGTGGACGAGGCGTATGCCTTCCTCAGCCCGGCTTCCCGGTCCACCGTGTCGCTCGAGGCGTTCCGCAAGCGCTCCTCCAGCAGATGGTGGCGCAAGCTGGACGTCGAGAAGGTGGATTGCCGCCAGGACACCTGTCAGGTTACGATGGCCGCCGAATACGATCTCTACGAGATCAAGGGGTTGAAGAGATCCGTCGAAGAAACTTGGATAAAGGACGCGGGAACCTGGTGGTATGTGGCGGGCAAGTAGCCCGGCCGCGCACCCGGCTCGAGGTTTCCCTCGGAATTGTAAAAACGGGCCTGTTGTTATAAGCTTGGAAAGTTGTAGCTTCTAAACGAGAGTGATCACCTCATCTCACCAAAAAGGAGTAGGTCAAGAATGAACACGTTCAAGCGGAAGTCTCTGCATGCTGCCGTGCTGGCGGGCTTGGGGGCCGTGGGGATGGCCGGCACCGCGAATGCGGTCCACATCAACCCGGACGGCCTGGGCAGCGTCCTGATTTACCCGTATTTCACGGCTCGCGCCGACGGTGGTGGCACCAGCACCGCGTACTACGACAACTACGTGTCGATCGTCAACACGACGGCGTCGACGAAGGCCGTCAAGGTCCGCGTCCTGGAAGGCAAGCGCTCGGCTGAAGTCCTCGACTTCAACCTGTTCCTGTCGCCCAACGACGTGTGGACCGGCGCGATCGTCCGCACTGCCGATGGCGCGGGCATGATCTCGGTCGACCGTTCCTGCGTGGTGCCGAACGCCCTGTTCGCCATCACCAACCCGGCCAACATCACGTCCGGCTCGCTCAACCACTTCAAGAACTTCGTCTACGCCTCCACCCCGGCGGACGGCGGCGGCACGACTCTCGACCGCACGCGCGAAGGCTACCTGGAAGTGTTCGAGATGGGCGACGTGACCAACGCGACGGCGACCGCCGCGGCCAAGCACAACACGGCCGGCGTCCCCGCGAACTGCGCCTACTTCGAAGTGAACGACTCCACCCTCGCGACCGCCCTGGCGGCCCCGTCGGGCGGCCTGACGGGCGGCCTGTCGCTCGTGAACGTCGCGGCCGGCACCGACTACTCGTACGACGCCGTGGCGCTCGCCAACTGGCACGTCGGCACGCCGAACTACTCGCGCGCCGGTGACGTGCTGCCGCGCCTGACGAACGGCAACGTCGTGACGTCGACCGTCTTCACGGCCGCCGGCAACGTCGTGACCGCCACGTGGGCCTCTTCGCGTGACGCCGTGTCTGCCTCGATGATGCGCCGCAACGTGATGAACGAGTGGATGCTCGAGACGAACACCGCCTCCGGCACCGACTGGGTCGTCACCTTCCCGACCAAGTTCGCGTACACCGGCCCGGTGGGCACGGGCGCCGCGATCGCGCCGTTCAACGCCAACTTCAACAACGGCCAGTCGTGCGACATCTTCACGATGAACTTCTGGAACCGCGAAGAGCTGACGACGACCACCCCGGTCATCGTGCTGCCCTCGCCGGAACCGTCCGTCGTCGTGACGAGCAACACGTTCTGCTACGAAGCCAACGTCCTCACGTTCGCCAACAGCAACATCCTGGGCTCGACCAACCTGTACAACATCGACACCACCGGTGTCGGTCGCACGGGCTGGGCGAACATCGGCTTCGTCCAGGCGATCCAGCAGCTCACGCCTGTGGCGAGCGCGACCAACGGCGTCGCCGACGCGGCGGCCCAGCCGCACCGCGGCCTGCCGGTGGTCGGCTTCATGGTCCAGGACTTCGCCAACGGCAACGTCGGCGGCGTGGCGTCGAACTACGGCGGCTCGTTCGTCCACAAGTACTTCCGCTCGATCGGCACGACTCCGTAATCGATCCCCAAGATTGCGGATTTGCAGCAAGATCAAGGCGGGTGGTCTCCACCCGCCTTTTTTCTTTTTTTCGGCCGCCTCGCGCGCTTCCCGGGATGCCCGGGAGCCCGCGGGGAACGAATGTCCCTTCAGACTGTCAACTTTGGCAATAACAACGAACGCGCACGGGCATTCCCTGACCCAACCACCGGAGTAACGATTCAATGATCCGCAGATTTCTCTCGTGTCTCCTGGCGACCGCGGCCTTCGCGCTGCCCGCCGGCGCCTGGGCGCAGTTCCAGGTGAACGACGGCACGAACCGGGGTACGTGCAATTCGTTCTCGTTCGCGAGCGGCGTGCTTTCGCTTTCGCCTTCCGGCTGCCTCGCCGGTACCGCTCCCGTCGGCCCCGTGTTCTCCTTCGGCACCGGCAACCCGACCAGCATTTCCGAGAATTACGCCGCCGGCATGGCAAACCGTGCCGCGGCCTTCACCGTCCACGTCGAGCGCAACGGCAGCACGAGCGCGCTCACTGTCGACGTCGAGATCTGTCCCGCCAGCACCGGCTGCACCGCCGTGGGCGGGCTGGATTTCCAGCTGGACGCGACCTACCCGCCGGCTCCCCCGTTCCGCAGGACGCTCTCGTTCGCGCCTGGCGAGACCGACCGCACCTTCGACGTTCACATCGTCGACGACGCCTCGCAGGACGGGAACAAGACGCTCACCCTCGGCCTCTCGAACGCCTCGGGCGGCGCCACGATCGCGGCCGCCACGGCGACGGTGAGCCTCGTGGACGACGACATCCCTGCCGCCGGGACGGTCGCTTGGGCGCTCTCCGCGTTCGGCGTTTCCGAGGCAGACGGCGCAGGCATCGCCGCGTTGCCGATCAACCGCTCCACGACCGCGGGCACCGCCTCGGTCCAGGTCGAGATCGTGGCCGCCAACACGACGGCCGTGGTCGGCACCAATTACAACGTCAACAACACCAACACGCCGTTCTCCGGCAACCCGCTCACCACGACCGTCACCTTTGCCAACGGCGCGGCGACGGGATACGTCTTCCTGCCGATCATCAACAACCCGACCGTCGAGACCGCGAAGACCGTCGCGCTCAACCTCAAGAACCCGGTCGGCCTGAGCATCGCCTCGCCCTCTTCGACGGTGCTCACGATCAACGACGCGGGCGGCGGTGGCGGAGTCGAGCTCGACATCAACGGCAACCCGATCCCGATCCCGACGGCCGCCGCGGGCTCGCTCATGTGCGAGTCTGCCGGCCAACCCGGCTCTCCCGGCGCCGGGGGCGGCCCGTGCGGCGCCTACCAGATCCCCGTCGGCAACTGCTCGAGCGGCCTCGCCGGCCCGAATGCCATCACCAAGGCCTGGCTCTTCGGGATCGAGGATTACCCTGGCGCCCGCATCGGCAATTCCATCCGGGTCGGCTGGCAGCGTGACCATGTCATGGTCTACCGCTTCAAGACAGGCCCCAATTCGAGCTTTCCGGAGTTCCAGTCCTCGCCGTTCTTCCGTTACCTGACGATCGGCTATTCGGACCAGCCCAACCGTGGCGCGTCGGCCGCGGCATTCGTCACGATCTCGGAGACCCGCTGCGATTTCGACTACACGAAGACCCCGGCCTCCGGCACGCTCAACGGGTGCTACAAGAACATGGGCAGCAACGACAGCATCCTCGGCAAGGTCTACCCGGCCGGATCGGTGCCGCCCCCGAACACGGACTTCCCGTACTGCGGGCTCAAGCCGGACACCGTGTACTACCTGAACATCCGCTTCGAGGACGTGAGCAGCGTCGGCACGCGCGGCCAGCTCAGCTGCCCGATCGGCCAGGGACCATTCGGCACATCCAACTGCGGCTTCGCGATGACTTTCAACTAGAATCGCGCGATCCGCCCCTCACGAAGGCGACCCCGGGTCGCCTTCGTCACTTTCCGACCGACAAAAGACCATGAGACACATCGCCTTCGCCGCCGCGCTGCTCGCGGCGGCCACCCTCGCAACCGCCCAGGACGCCGTCCTCGCCCGCAACGCCTGGACCACCGTCACCAAGGCCGACTTCGAGGCGGAGATCCAGCGCATTCCCGAGGCGGACCGCTTCACCTTCCTCTCCTCCGCCGAGCGGGTCGCCCAGACGGTGAAGAACATCCTCGTGAACAAGACGCTGGCCGCCCAGGCGCGCGCGGCCAAGATCGACCAGGAGAAGGGCGTGCAGGCCGAGATCGCCCTCAACGCCGACAAGGTACTCGCCCGCCACCGCATCGAGCGCGTCGAGGCCGAGCGGAAGATCCCGGACTTCACCAAGCGTGCCGAGGAGCTCTACAAGGCGAGCCCCGCGCAGTATTCCGAGAAGGATGTCTTCCACACGATGCAGATCCTCGTGGACACCCGCTGCCGCACGGCCGATGCCGCCAAGGCGAGGGCGCTCGAGGCACGCGCGGAGGTGCTCGCCGGCAAGCCCTTCGCGGAAGTCGCGAAGAAGTACTCCGACGACCCCTCGGTCGCCCGGAACGGCGGCGACATCGGCCCCATGCTGCTCGAGCAGCTCACGCCCGCCTTCGCCGAGGCCGCGCAAAGGCTCAAGCCCGGCGAGCTGGGCGAGCCGGTGCTCTCCAACTTCGGCTACCACGTGATCCGGCTCGAGAGCGTGAAGAAGGGCCGACGCTTCGCCTTCGCCGAGATCAAGCAGAGCCTGATGGCGGAACTCAAGGAGGAGTGGCTCAAGGCGCAGCGCAAGGAGTTCGTCGAGGCCATCACCGCAAACGACCCGGGCCTCAAGCTCGACCTCGACGCCATCCAGGCGCTCAAGACGAACCCCGAGGCCCCGCCCCCGCCGGCACCCCCCAAGCGCCCCGGCTAGCGCGCCATGCAGTCGCGCCCCGCGCATTCCTGGCGTTGGCTGCTCGCGAACTTCCTGCGGCGGGAGATCACCAGCCGCTACGCCGGCGCCGCCGGCGGCATCGCGTGGGCCCTGCTGCACCCGCTTGCGCAACTCGCGATCTTCGCGGCCGTCTTCGGCTTCATCCTTCGCGTCCCGGAAAGCGCGCTCGGCGGCCTGCGCTTCGCCGCATTCCTCGCCATCGCGCTCTGGCCGTGGTTCATGTTCGCCGAGGGGCTCCAGCGCGCGGTCGCGAGCGTTCCCGCGAACGCGAGCCTCATCCGCAAGGTGGCCTTCCCGCACGAGCTGCTGGTGCTCGCCTCCGTGGGCGCCTCCTTCGCCATCCACGGCGCGGGCTGGGTCGCCGTGCTCCTCGCGCTGTCGCTCTGGGGCGAGCCCATCCGCTGGACGGGCCTCGTCCTCGCGCTCCCGCTCGTGGCCGCGCAGTTCGCCTTCACCGTCGGCGTGGGCGCCTTCCTCGCGGCCATCCACGTGGTGCTGCGCGACGTCGAGCAGGCCCTGGGCCTCGTGCTGATGGCGATCTTCTACGCCACGCCCATCGTCTACCCGATCGGCATGGTGCCGGAGCCCTGGCGCGCTTGGCTCAACCTGAACCCCCTCGCCTACGTGGTGGCGCGCTACCGTGACGTCTTCCTCGGTGGCGGCTGGCATGCGGGCGACCTGTGGGTCCTCGCCGCATCGCTCGTCGTCCTGTTCGCCGGGCTCTGGGTCTTCCGCCGGCTGTCGCCGTATTTCGAGGACCTGCTGTGACCGACGCCCTCATCGCGCTCGAAGGCGTCGGCAAGGACTACCCCATGGTGTCCACCGGCGCGGGAAGGCTGCGCACGCTCTTCTCTCTCGTGTCCGGAAGCGGCGCCGTGAACCGCCTGTGCGCGCTGGACGGCATCGACCTCGAGGTGAAGCGCGGCGAGTCGCTCGGCCTCGTCGGCGAGAACGGCGCCGGGAAGTCCACGCTCCTCAAGGTGATAGCCGGCGTGGTGAGGCCGTCGCGCGGAACCGCCACCGTCAACGGCCGCGTCGGCGCGCTGCTCGAGCTGGGAAGCGGCTTCCATCCCGACTACACGGGGCGGGACAACATCGCCCTCTCCGCCGCGCTGGCGGGCCTCTCCCGCGCCGAGGTCGCGAGCCGCGTCGACGACATCATCGCCTTCGCCGACATCGGCGCCCACATCGACCAGCCCGTGAAGCACTACTCGTCGGGGATGGTCGTGCGCCTGGGATTCGCCATCGCCACCGCGCTCGAGCCCGACGTCCTCATCACCGACGAGGTGCTCGCGGTGGGAGACGAGTCCTTCCAGCGCAAGTGCATCGGGTGGATGGAGCGCTACCTGGGCGACGGCGGGACGCTGCTCCTCTGCTCTCACGGCATGTACCATGTCCAGACGCTCTGCCAGAAAGCCGCCTGGCTGCACCAGGGGCGGCTTCGCGCGTACGGCGACAGCTTCTCCGTCACGCAGGATTACCTCGCGTGGCACGAGGAGAAGCGCCGTGCCGAATCCCCCTTCGGCGACCGCGCCGCCTACGCCGGCGAGTACTTCGCCGTGCGTTCCGTCAACACGCTCGATGCAGAGGGCGCGCCGTGCGCGGAGTTCGCGATGGAGGAGGCGGTCGACGTGCGCATCGAGGCCTACTCCCCCGATGACCGTCCGCCCGTCGTGCTGATCGGCATCGTGCGCGCCGACGGCACGCCTGTCTACGGGACCCACTCCGACGAGCGCGGCTTCGTCCCGCGACGCCTCGCGCCGCAACGCTACGCCTTCGGGGTCCGCTTTCCGCGCTGCCTCCTCATCCCCGGGAAGTACGTGCTGCGCGCGCACGCCCTCGACCCCGAGGGCCTGCGGCTCTACGACACCGTCGAGACGGGGTTCACGGTGCGCGGCGCCACGCGCGACTACGGCCTCGTGCGGCTCGAGCACGAGTGGCACGAGGCGGCGGACTGATCGTGGCCAGCCTCGCGATTCCCGACCTGCGGCGCCAGGCCTCCACGCTGATGCGCGCCGGCCGCGTGCAGGAGGCGCTGCACGTCCTCCGGGCGCTGGTGCAGCAGGCGCCGGGCGACTTCGGCTCGCAATACAACCTCGGCTTCGCCCTGCAGCACCTGAAGCGCTGGGAGGAAGCCGCTGCCGCGTACGCTCGCGCGGCGGAGCTCAACACCGCCTTCGCCGAGGCGCGCGTGAACCTCGGCAATTGCCTCCAGGAACTGGGGCGCCTGGAGGAAGCCGAGGCGGCCTTCCGCGCGGCCGTCGCGATCAAGCCCGATCTCTACCAGGCGCAATACAACCTCGGCCTGCTGTTGCGGCGCATGAATCGCTGGACCGAGGCGGTGGAGGCGCTGCGGGCCGCGCATTCGCTCGCGCCGCAGGACCCGAACGCGTGGGACTTCCTCTATTCGGCGCTCATGCGGCTGCGCCGCATCGACGAGGCCGTGGCGCTCTTCCTCGCCTGGGAGCCCGTGGCACCCCCCTGCCCGGAGCTGGCCCTCGCCGGCCTCACGATGTCGCGCTTCCTCGCCGACCCCGCGCGCGAGCGCCGCTACCTCGACCTCTGCCTGCGCTGGCCCTTCGAGAAGCAGGAGCCCACGCAGGTCGCCGAGATCCTGGGCGAGATCCAGTACTACGACGTCGCGCAGGAGGACATCGCCGGCCTCTACCGGCGCTACCAGGCGGCCATGCGCGCGAAGGGCTTCGAGAACTTCTCCGGGCAGCTGCGGCGCACGAAGGGTTCGCGCGTGCGCGTGGGCTACCTCTCGCCGGACTTCCGCTCGCACGTGATGGGCAAGCTCATGCGCGAGGTCTTCCGGCTGCACGACCGCGGCCGCTTCGACCTCTACGCGTTCTCGCTCACCGACCCGCGCCACGACGACGCGCTCACGGAGGAGTTCCGGGCCCTGTCCACGCGGTTCGCGAACGTCTCCGCCGCCACCGACGAGCAGGCCGCGCGCCTCATCGCCGACCACGACCTCGACATCCTCGTGGACCTCACGGGCCACACCCAGGGCGCGCGCCCCGCGATCCTCGCCCACAAGCCCGCGCGCGTGGTCATCACGCACCTGGGCTACCACGGCTGCGTCGGCCTGGACGAGGTCGACTACAAGCTCACCGACCGGCTGGCCGACGACCCGGCGAACGAACGCTTCCAGGTGGAGCGGCTCCTCTTCATGGACGCGTGCGTCTTTCCCTTCCTGCACGTGCCGCCGGCGCCCGACGCAGGCTACGACAAGGCGCGCCTCGGGCTCGAGGGGAAGTTCGTCTTCGGCGAGTTCGTGAACCTCATGAAGCTCTCGCCGCGGCTGCTGGCGGCCTGGGAGCGCATCTTCCGCGAGCTCCCCGAGGCCGTGCTCGCCTTCTCGCCGCTCAACCCGAAGGACGAGCCTTTCCTGCTCGCCGCCGCGGCGAAGGCCGGCATCGGCCCGGAGCGCGTCGTGTTCCTCCCGGTCGGCAAGGGCGATGAAATGCGCCGCGCGCGCAACGCCGTGCTCGACGCCGTCCTCGACACCTTCCCGTACAGTGGCGGCGACACGACGCTCGCGGCGCTGGACGGCGGCGTGCCCGTGGTCGCGCTCGCCGGCCGCCGGCATTCGGAGCGCACGAGCGCCAGCATCCTCGGCCACCTCGGCCTCGGCGAGCTGGTGGCCGCGAGCGAGGACGAGTACGTCGCGCTCGCCGTGCGGATCGCGCGCGATGCGCCGTTCCGCGAGGCCGTTTCCGCGAAAGTGGCGCAGGCCGCGGGGCATGCGGCCGAGGCCGGCCTCGAGGCGCACGTGCGCGCCCTCGAGCGCGCCTTCCTGCAGGCGCTCGCGCAGAGGGGCGTGCGGCTCGAGGAAGCCGGCGCGCTCACGGTGGACGAGTTCCAGACCGCGTTCCGCCTGGCGCTGGCCGCCCACCAGGCCGGCGATCTGGACGAGGCCCTCAAGGCCTACGAGGCGCTCCTCAAGGAGCAGCCGGCCTATCCCCCGCTGAACTACTTCATGGCCATGCTGCTGCGCGCCAAGGGCAACCGCGCGCGCTCGCGCGACCTGCTCAAGCGCGCGCTGCAGGCCTCGCCCTCCTACGCGGACGCGCGCCTCGCGCTGGGCAACCTGGAGCTGGACGCGGGCGAGCACGACGCGGCCCGCGAGGCCTTCGAGGCCGTGGTGGCGGCGCGGCCGGAGCGCGCGGATGCGTGGACCGGTCTCGGCCTGGCGCAACAGGCGGGTGGCGAGCTCGACGGCGCCATCGAGGCGCTCCGGCGGGCGGTGGAGGCGGCTCCCGCGCAGGCGCTGCCCCACTTCAACCTCGCCGTGGCCCTGCAGAAGGCGCGCCGCTACGACGAGGCCCGCGAGGGCTACCGCACGGCGCTCGCCATCGACCCGAAGTCGCCGGACGCCCTCTACAACTACGGCCTGCTGCTGGCGGAGCTCGGGCAGGCCGAGCTCGCGATGGGGAGCTTCCGCGCAGCCCTCGACGCCGACGCCGCCTTCGAGCCGGCGTACTGGCAGCTTCGCCACGCGCTGCACGCCACCGGCCGCATCGACGAGTGGCTCGCGAACTTCGAGGGCTTCCTCCGGCACTGCCCCGCCTCGCCGCGGCTCGCGCTCTACGCGATCGACGTGGCCTTCCACCGCGGCGACCTCGCCGAGGCCGCGCGCTGCTTCCGCCAGGCGGTGGAGGCGGTGCTGCGCGAGCGCGACGACACGCTCGCCGCCGAGATGCTCGAGGAGCTCCTCTACGTCGCGCTCTTCTTCGACGTCGAGGGCCCGGAGATGCTGGCCCTCTACCGGCGGTACGCGCAGGCGAGCCGCGCCCTTCACCCGCAGCTGCCCCTGCAGCCGCCGCGCAAGCCCGGCGGGCGCATCCGGGTGGGTTACCTCTCCGGCGACTTCCGCGACCACGTGATGGGGCGCATGGCCCTGGAGATCCTGTCGCGGCACGATCGCGAGGCCTTCGAGGTCTTCGGGTTCTCCCTTTCCCTGCAGGAGGATGCCTGGACGGCCAGGATCCGCTCGAACTGCGACCACTACGAGGTCGTCGCGGGGCTCGGCGAGCGCACCGCGGCCGAGGCCATCGCGCGCCACGGCCTGGACCTCCTCGTGGACCTCTCCACGCACACCAAGGGCTCGCGCCCGGCCATCCTCGCCTTCAAGCCGGCGCGCGCGCAGGTGACGCACGTGGCGAGCGCGGGCGCCCTCGGGCTCGAGACCGTCGACTTCAAGCTCACCGACCGGCGCTGGGACCAGCCCGGGAACCAGGACTTCCTCATCGAGCGGCTCCTGCCCATGGAAGGCTGCGTCTTCCCGTGGCGCAGCCTCCCCCGCGCCACGCAGCCGGCCGTGAGCCGCTTCGAGATCGGCCTGCCGCCGGGCGCGTTCGTCTTCGGGGCCTTCGTGCAGATACAGAAGCTCTCGCCGCGGCTGCTCGCCGCCTGGCGCGAGCTCTTCCGGCGGCTGCCTCGCGCGAGGCTCGCCTTCTCGCCCCTGTCGCCGGCGGCCATTCCGGCCTACGAGCGCATGCTCGACGCCAACGGCATCGACCCGGCCCACGCCCTCTTCATCCCGCAGGGCGGCTCCGACGACAGGAACCAGGCGCGCTACCTGCACGTGGACGCCGTGCTCGACACCTTCCCGTATTCCGGCACCAACGGCACGCTCGAGGCCCTCGCGCAGGGCGTGCCCGTCGTGACGCTCGCGGGCACCCGCGCCTGCGAGCGCTCCACGCTCACGATCCTCGCCCACGCCGGGCTGGAGGAACTCGTGGCGCCCACGACCGAGGCCTACGTGGACCTCGCCGAGCGGCTGGCGACGGATGCCGCGTTCATGGCGGCGTTGCGCGCGGCCATCGACGAACGCGTGCCACGCTCCGTCCTCGCCGACAACGCGGCGCACGTGCGCCACCTCGAGGACGCGTGGCGAAAGGCGCTCGCGCTCGCCGGCGTGCAGGTGTGGCCGTGATCAACCTGCAGGCGCTCGCCAACGAGGCGATGGTGCTGCAGCGCGCCGGACGCTTCGCGGACGCCGCGAGCCGCTGGGCGCAGTTCACGAAGCTCATGCCCGCCGAGCCCGGCGGCTGGCAGAACCTCGCCGTGGCCGCCCAGCAGGCGGGTGACATTGCCCTGGCCGGGCGGGCGGTGGCGAAGGCGATGGACCTGCGCCCGCGCGACCCCCGGCTGCTCCTGCTCGCCGCCAACCTCCGCCAGGACCAGGGCGACCTCGAGGGCGCGGTGAAGCACCTCGAGAAGGCCGTGCGGCTCGACCCGAAGTTCGCCGAGGCGCACAGCAACCTCGGCATCGTGCTGCGGTCGATGGGCCGCAAGGAGGAGGCGGCCGCCGCCTTCCGCGCGGCGGTCACGGCGAAGCCCGACTACGCGCGCGCGTGGAACAACCTCGGCTCGACGCTCCTGCACATGGACCGCGCCGCCGAAGCCGTGGAGTGCCTGCAGCGCGCGCTCGCCCTGGACCCGGGGTACGCCTACGCACACCTGAACCTCGGCCTCTACCAGCTCGCGGCCGGCCGCTTCGCGGACGCCGAGGCGACTCTGCGGCGGGCCGCGGAGCTCGAACCGCGCATGGCCGATGCCCACCTGGGGCTCGGCCGGCTCTACCGCGAGCACCTCGACCTCGACCGCGCCGAGCAGTCGCTGCGCCAGTCCGTGGCCCTCAACCCGCGCGGCATCGACGCGCTGCTGGGCCTCGCGGAGGTCCTCGCCGAGAAGGGCAACCGCGGCGCGGCGCAGGACTGCTACCGGCGCGCCATCGAGGCGCACCCCGCCAACCTGCGCGCGCGCATCGGGCTCGCCCTGACGCTGCCGCAGGTCTACGAGGATGCCGCCCACATCGACGCCTGCCGCGCGGAGTACGCGGCCGGCCTCGCCGACCTCGAGGCGAAGGCGCCCGGGCTCGTCGCCGCGCTCAACCCCGAGGAACGCGCCGGCACCATCCAGTGGAACAACTTCTACCTCGCCTACCAGGGCCGCGACGACCGCGAGCTGCAGGAGGGCTTTGCGCGCTTCCAGCGCGCGGTGCTCGAGCCGACGCTGCCGCAGTTCTACCAGCCCATCGCGCCGCGCCCGCGCGCCGGCCGGCGCCTGCGGGTGGGCTTCGTCTCGCAGTTCTTCTACCACTGCACGGCGGGCAACTACTTCAAGAGCTGGGTCACGAAGCTCGACCCCGCGCGCTTCGAGACGGTCGTCTACTCCCTCAACAACCGGCCCGACGCGGTCACGCGCGAGATCGAGGCGGCGGCCGGCCATTTCCGCAGCCAGGCCTTCTCGTTCGTGGGCCTCGCGCAGTCGCTCAAGGACGAGCGGCTCGACGCGCTCGTCTACCCGGAGCTCGGCATGAACCCGCGCGTGTTCACGCTCGCGTCGCTCCGGCTCGCGCCGCTGCAGTGCGCCGGCTGGGGCCACCCGGTCACCACGGGGCACGCGAACCTCGACGTGTTCTTCTCCGGCGAGGCGATGGAGCCGCCGGGGGCGCAGGCGCACTACGCCGAGCGGCTGGTGACGCTGCCGGGGCTGGGCACCTGCTACCCGCGCCCGGCCGTGCCGGAGCCCGCCACGCGCGCCGCGCTGGGCCTGCCGGAGGACGCGATCCTCTACCTCTTCCCGCAGTCGCTCTTCAAGGTCCACCCGGACAACGACGCGCTGCTGGTGGAGCTCCTCGCCCGCGAGCCGCGCGCGGTGGCCGTGATGTTCCAGTCGCGCTTCGCCCCCATCACGCAGCAGTTCATCGACCGCCTGTCGCGGCGCTTCGCCGCGCG